>Ga0222654_1000014_pt1 | contig 247946 bp, 224 predicted proteins | sample AntAcemetagen421_FD_179805 | JGI IMG/M metagenome (GOLD analysis project Ga0222654, IMG submission 179805) | Saline water microbial communities from Ace Lake, Antarctica - #421 | ecosystem: Environmental > Aquatic > Non-marine Saline and Alkaline > Saline | place: Antarctica: Ace Lake...
AACCGCAGCATGCGGATCTCCTGTAGCACTCCCGTCCGGACCATCCTCGCCACCCTCTGTGGAGCGATTCAAAACCCGGACAGATCACTTGCTACAAAATCCGGACACATGACGTGTTAGCGACACGCGCGTCAGCCGCCCCTTGAACCTCTGCGGGCGTCCGGGTATCGAGGGGCGGGATGCACTATCGGGAACGATGTCCGTGGCGGATCTGGCCCAAGGCCTGGAAACTGGGGCGTCGGTGACGGCCCCTGCGCATGTGATCGTGGTCGGCTGCGAGAAGGGCGGCTCCGGCAAGTCGACGACGTCGATGCACCTGATCGTGGCCCTGCTGCGGCTCGGCTACCGGGTCGGGACCATCGACCTCGACGCCCGGCAGTGGACGTTGACCCGGTACCTGTCGAACCGGGCGACGACCGTGCAGCGCGACCAGACCGCACTGCCGATGCCGCGGCACTTCTTCCTGGCGCCGTCCGAGAAGCCCAACCGGGTCGAGGCGCAGGAGGAGGATCGAGCCCGGTTCGAGGCGATCCGCGGCCGGCTGGTCGCGGAGGTCGACTATGTGGTGATCGACTGCGCCGGCACCGACAGCCATCTAGCACGGCTGGCCCACTCCTATGCCGACACCCTGGTCACCCCGGTGAACGACAGCTTCGTCGACCTCGATGTGGTTGCCCATGTCGACGGCCGCACCGGCGAGGTGCTGCGCCCCAGCGTGTATGCCGAAATGGTGTGGGACCAGCGCAAGGCTCGGGCCAAGCGCGACGGCGGCTCGATCGACTGGATCGTCATGCGCAACCGGCTTTCCAACCTGGAGGCCAACAACAAGCGCGAGATGGGCGAAGTGCTCGACAAGCTGGCCCGGCGCATCGGCTTCCGGCTGGCCCCGGGTTTCAGCGAGCGGGTGATCTTCCGCGAACTGTTCCTGCAAGGCCTGACCATGCTCGACGTGTTCGACCAGTCGCAGCGCGCGGGCGGTGCCAAGCCGCGGATGTCGCATGTCGCCGCCCGCCAGGAAGTGCGCGCGCTGATCAATTCATTGCAGTTGCCGGAACGGGCGCCCCGCCCGGCCTGACGGTCGCCGGCACCAGGGCCTCGACCAGGGTTTCCATCGCCTCACGATTGTCGGGGAAGCAGGTCAGCATGCCCCGGATCGCCTCGATCGACTGCCGGGACAGCACCCAGTTCGGCATCGGGTCGATGGCATCGGCCCCCGGGCACCGGTCGATCCGGTCGACCTCCGTCGGTACCGGCATCTTGAAGTGGATCCAGAGCGGGTCGGGCATGCTGGCCCTGTCCGGGCCGAGCGACGCCGGCCACCGCCGCAGGTCGTTCGCCGCCGACACGCCGCGCGAAGCACGGGCGCTCGGGTTTCCGCCGACCGGTCCGTCGACGACGCTCCACAGCCGCAAGACCGGGCCGGCGGGTTCGATCGGCGGATCGACCGGACCGTCGGCCAGGATATCGCCGATCTCCGGGTCGCTGGAGATCTGCACGACGATCGGCCGGACCGGGCAGCGCAGGGGATCGCTCCGGCTGCGGATCTGCAGGTAGGTCGCCAGATCGAGCAGGGTCCGGGCGCCGAAGCTATCGAAATAGCCGCCATCCACGACCTGGCTGCGGCCGCGTGGCCACATGCCGCCGGGACTGGTCACCGGGAACCGGGCGCTGTTGTGGGCGGCGGTACTCAGCCGCATGTCGCGGGTACGGGTCCCGGGCTCCGAGCCAAGGTAGGCGTGCTGGTCGAGAGCGTTGGCGACGACCTCGATCGGCCGGCCGTCGGTGGCGGTGTCGCGCAGGCCGACCGTGGAGGCGATCATCCGCTGGCCGGTGACGTCGTTGGTGCCGTTCAGCAGCAGGCGCGGGATCCATCCGCCGTTCCTGGCCTCGAAACCGGTGAACGCCGCGAGACCGGCGGCCAAGCCTTCACCGGCGGGCCACTGGGCCGTCCAACTGGCCTCGAAGGCACGCTCGAGGATGGCGCCGCGGTCGGCGAACTGTGGCCAGGGCAGGAAGGACTGCCAGAGATCCTGGTACAGCAGCCCGGTCAGCGCCGGCCCGAGGAAGTCCGCGGACAGGGCCCGCTGCAGGGTCTCGGTGTTGGACGTCGCGGTGCCGACGTCGCGTAGCGCCGCCACATAGAAGGCGGCGCCGACGCTGCCGCCGGAGACGCCGCTGATGGCGAAGAGATGGTCGGTGAACGACCGGCCGGAGCCGAGCTTGCCGCGGACCTCGTCCTCGATACCGGCCAGCACGGTTGCGGTCCAGTAGGCGGCGCGGACCCCGCCGCCTGCTGCGGCGACCATCACGACCGGCACCGGCGGTTTGCAGTCGCCGTGGCGGGCCAGCATGGCGTCCAGGCTGGTCCAGGCGCCGGGCTTCTCGATCGCCGGTGCGGCGATCGTGCGGACGAAGTGGTTGTGATTCACGAAGCTGAACAGCACGGCCGTGGCGACGAGCGCCGACAGGACCGGCCTGCCTCGCTCGCGGGTCATCCAGATCACCAGCGAGCCGGCTGGCAGGATCGACGCGAGGCCTATGAACACGACCGCTGCCGACCCCACCGCGAACCCGTAGCCGACCGGGCTGGCGAGCGCCCAGGCCCCGGTCGAGACCATGACGAGGACGCCGGTCAGGATCGTGTAGCGGGCGAGAACCGGCATGTCGGCGTCGCCGCGCCAAGCCGGGCGCAGCCGGAAGACCGGCTCCGCGAGCCACTCGATCCATCCGGCGGAGATATGCGCGCCGGACAGTATGGCCGACCCCGAGAACCGCCGCCTGATCCAGCGCCGGCAGATCACCAGCGCCGCGTAGACCGCAATGGAAGCCAGGTTGACCGCGACCAGCCAGCTGGACACGCCGTAGTCGGCGACCAGCGCGACCGTCGCCACCGCCATGGGGATCAGGCCGAGGGCACGGGGATACCAGCGCACGAAGCGCACGGCTGCGGCGGTCGCCCGGAACTGCGTGCGTTCGGTGCGACTGGTCGCGCAGTCCTCCTTCTCGCGATCGAGGGCGAGTTCCAACTCGGTCAGCCGATCCTGGAGCATGAAGCGCGCCCAGAACCAGGACTGCCATCCCCAGGCGAACACCGCGATGAAGAACAGCATCTGGTGCAGCGGATCGCCGGTCGCGAGTCCGCGCATCACGTCGGCGCCCGGTTCGGCGCCGATCACGAAGACCGCGCCAAGGGCGATGACCGTCAGGTTGAAGCGGGTGTAGTCCAGCGTCGCCCAGATCAGCGACCGCTCTGCCTGTTCTTTCACGACAACGCGCATGCGACGGCCCTCCCAGGATGAAGGAAGGCCATTGGCCGCCACCCGGCGTGAATCCAGCGTGAACCGCCGTCAGCCTACCGCCAGCTCGAAATCCGCAGCACGGTACCGGCGGGCGCCGATGGCACGGTAGAAGGCCAGCCCCTCGACGTTGTCGGGGTGCGCCTGCCACACCACCCAGGTGCCGCCACGGCGCCGGGCGGCCTCGGCGACCGCGGCCATCAGTGCGCGCCCGACCCCGTTCCGGCGCATGGCGGGCTCGGTATAGAGATCCATCAGCATCACGCCCGGTTTGCCCTGGCCGACGTGGAAGCCGTCATGGAACAGCGCGTATCCCGCCGGCTGCCCGTCCAGGTCCGCGACTACGCCGGCGAAGCGCCGATCCGGACCGAAGCCCCAGCGGCGGACCGTCTCGGCGTCGAACGGCGGCGGTGCCGCGCCTTCGTGGGCGGACAGCGCGCGCGCCATCCGGGCGATCGTCGGAGCGTCATCGGGGGTCATCGCGCGCACGAGAACGGTCATGCAACTGGACCCGGCCGGTTGGAACACCGCATCATGACCCCCATTCTAACCCCATCGGTCGCCACGACGGATCACCATGTCGACACGACGAGATCGAATGCCGGTGGAACGCTCGGAGCGGCAGGTGTCGAGCCGCTCGGAGGTGGACGCCTTCCTGGACGTCGTGCGGGCCATGCCGGCGCGCGCCGGCGAGGCGCGTCGCGGACGACTGATCTTCGCGCTGGACGCCACCGCCAGCCGCAAGCCGACCTGGGACCGGGCCTGTCACATCCAGGCCGAGATGTTCCACGAGACCGCAACGCTGGGCGGGCTGGACGTGCAACTGGTGTTCTTCCGGGGCTTCCGCGAGTGCAAAAGCTCGAAGTGGCACTCCGACCCCGATGCGCTGGGGCGGGTGATGACCGGGGTTTCCTGCCTCGGTGGCCAGACCCAGATCGGCAAGGTGCTGAGCCACGCCAAGACCGAGACCGGCCGGGCCAAGGTCGACGCGTTGATCTTCGTCGGTGACAGCTTCGAGGAGGACATCGACGAGGTCTGCCATGCCGCCGGCGAGCTCGGCGTCCTCGGCGTGCCGGTGTTCGCATTTCACGAGGGCGGCGACCGGATCGCCGCCGACGCCCTCCGGCAGATCGCCCGGCTGACGCACGGTGCCTATTCTCCGTTCGATCTGTCGAGCGCCGACCGCCTCAAGGACCTGCTGGCGGCGGTTGCGGTGTACGCCGCCGGCGGACGCAAGGCCTTGGCCGACTTCGGAGCCAAGCACGGCGAGGCGGTCAAGCTGCTGACCAGCCAGTTGGGACGCTGAGCCATGGCCTATGTGATGCTCGGCCTGTCGCTGCTGGTCGGATTCGCGCTGATGGGGCGCTGGCTGCTGGACACCGACCCGAAGGTCATCGTGAAGGTGGCGCGCAGGGTCGCGATCGGCCTCCTGGTCGCCGCCGCGGTGTTCGTGCTGGTGCGGGGACGCCTCGACTGGCTGCTGGCGTCGGCGACCGTGCTGCTGCCGCTGGTGATCCGCTGGGGCAGTGTGATGCGGGCGATCCGGAACGCCGCCAAGGCGGCCCGCGGGCCGACGCCGGGCCAGAGTTCGGATGTCCATACCCGTTACCTGGCGATGACCCTCGATCACGATACCGGCCGGCTCGACGGCGAGGTGTTGGCGGGCGCATTGGCCGGCCGTCGGCTGTCGCAGCTGTCTGTCGGCGAGCGCAGGGCCTTGCGGGAGGAAGTGGCCGACGATCCGGCGTCGGTGCAGATTCTCGACGCCTGGCTCGATCGCGAAGGCGAGGAGCCCGCATCCGGGCATGGAACCGAGGCCGGCGCTGGCAGCCCGGCCGGCGATCCCGGTGACGGAACCATGACGCGCGACCGGGCGTTGCAGGTTCTCGGATTGTCCGAGGGCGCGACCGAGCAGGATATCCGCGAGGCCCACCGCCGGCTCATGATGACCAACCATCCCGACAAGGGCGGGTCGTCCTGGCTCGCCGCCCAGATCAACCGCGCGAAGGACGTGCTGCTCGGCCGCCCTTGACCTCAGCGCTGTTGCACGGGTCCTGGTGTTCGGGCGATAACCCGCGCGTCCCGCCGTCGTAAGAGGATTCCATGCCCGTACCCGTACGTAAGGCGATCTTTCCGGTCGGTGGTCTCGGCACCCGGTTTCTGCCGGCCACCAAGTCGATGCCGAAGGAAATGCTGACCGTCGTCGACAAGCCGCTCATCCAGTACGCTGTGGACGAGGCCCGCGAGGCGGGGATCGAGGAGCTGATCTTCATCACCGGCCGCGGCAAGGCGGCGATCGAGGACCATTTCGATCACGCCTACGAGTTGCAGGACATGCTGGCGGCGCGCGGCAAGGAAGAGGCGCTGCGCCTGGTCAAGGAGACCATTCCGAAGCCCGGCCAGCTGGCGTTCACCCGGCAGCAGGAGCCGCTCGGTCTCGGTCATGCCGTCTGGTGCGGTCGCAATTTTGTCGGGGCCGAGCCGGTAGCGGTGCTGCTGGCCGACGACCTGATCCTGTCCGAGAGAGGCTGCCTCAAGCAGATGATCGAGGCCTACAACGAGGTTGGCGGCAACATGGTCGCCCTGATGGAGGTGCCGCAGGAGCAGACCGCCGCCTATGGTGTGGTCAAGCCGGGCGACATCACCGGCCGTCTGGTCGAGATCCGCGGCATGGTCGAGAAGCCGAAGCCGGAGGAGGCGCCGTCGAACCTCGCGGTCATCGGTCGCTACATCCTGCAGCCGAAGGTGTTCGAGGACCTCGGGCGCATGGAGAAGGGGGCCGGCGGCGAGATCCAGCTCACCGACGCACTCGCTCGCCAGCTCGGACTGCAGCCGTTCAACGGCTACCTGTTCGAGGGCCGCCGGTTCGACTGCGGCAACAAGGTCGGATTTCTGGAGGCCAACCTCGCCTTCGCGCTCGACCGGCCGGACATGCGCGACGATATCGCCGGATTTCTCAAGAAGTATATCTAAGTCGCATGCCGCGGCCCGGCGACCCGGGCACCGGCTGGACCAAGGAGAGTTTCCATGCGCATCGCGATGATCGGCACCGGTTATGTCGGCCTCGTCACCGGCGCGTGTTTCTCGGAGTTCGGCGTCGATGTGTGCTGCGTCGACAAGGACGCCGGCAAGATCCGGCGCCTCCAGGCCGGCGAAATCCCGATCTTCGAGCCGGGCCTAGAGCAGCTTGTCGAAGGCAACGTGAAGGCCGGCCGCCTGTCGTTCACCACCGACCTTCAGGAAGGGGTGGCCAACGCGGACGCGGTGTTCATCGCGGTCGGCACGCCGAGCCGGCGCGGTGACGGGCATGCCGACCTGTCCTACGTCTATGCCGCCGCCCGCGAGATTGCCGACGCCATGAACGGCTACACCGTGGTGGTGACCAAGTCGACGGTGCCGGTGGGGACCGGACGCGAGGTCGAGGCGATCATCCGCGAGCGTCGCCCGGATGCCGAGTTCGATGTCTGCTCCAACCCGGAGTTCCTGCGCGAGGGCGCGGCGATCAACGATTTCATGCGACCGGATCGGGTGGTCATCGGCTGTGAGTCGGAGCGGGCCCAGGATGTCATGCGGACGCTGTACCGTCCGCTGTACCTGATCGAGACGCCGATCGTGTTCACCACGCTCGAGACCAGCGAAATGATCAAGTACGCCGCCAACACCTTCCTGGCGACCAAGATCACCTTCATCAACGAGATCGCCGACCTGTGCGAGCAGGTCGGTGCGGATGTGCACGACGTCGCCCGCGGCATCGGCCTGGATGGCCGCATCGGCCGCAAGTTCCTGCACCCCGGGCCCGGCTACGGCGGGTCCTGTTTCCCGAAGGACACCCTGGCGCTGGTCAAGACCGCCCAGGACCACGGCGCGCCGCTGCGGATCATCGAAACGGTGGTGAACGTCAACGACCTGCGCAAGAAGGCCATGGCCGACCGGATCGTCGCCGCCTGCGGTGGATCGGTGGTCGGCAAGACCGTTGCCGTGCTGGGGCTGACCTTCAAGCCGAATACCGACGACATGCGCGATAGCCCGGCCCTCGACATCGTGCCGGCGCTGCAGGCAGCGGGTGCTACGGTCCGGGCCTATGATCCCGAGGGCATGGGCGAGGCGGCGAAGCACATGGACGGCATCAAGTACGGCCAGAGCGCCTACGAGGCCATGGACGGCGCCGATGCGGTGGCGATCGTGACCGAGTGGAACGAGTTCCGGGCCCTCGATCTCGCGCGCATGAAGAAGCTGCTGAAGGCGCCGGTCGTGGTCGACCTGCGCAATGTCTACGACCCCAAGGACATGCGGGCCGCCGGGTTCGAATACACCTGCATCGGCCGCGGCACCGGACGGCCGGCGCGTACCGCTTCGGAGGCTGCCCAATGATCGGCGCGCATCGCTTCGACCCGACGATCCTGCGCGAGTACGACATCCGTGGAGTCATCGGAAAGACCCTGTCGCCACTCGACGCCGAGGCCATCGGCCGGGCATTCGGGACCCGGGTCGCGGAACAGGGCGGCCGGCGTGTCGCGGTCGGCCGCGACGGCCGGCTGTCGTCGCCGGATATGGAGGCGGCGGTGGTGGCCGGGCTGCAGGCCGCGGGGATCGACGTGCTGCGTGTCGGTGGCTGTCCGACGCCGGCGCTGTATTTTGCCGTCTACGAGCTCGGGGCCGACGGCGGCATCATGATTACCGGCTCGCACAACCCGCCCGACTACAACGGCTTCAAGATGATGATCGGCACCCTGCCGTTCTTCGGGGCCGATATCCAGGGTCTCGGACCGCTGGCGGCCGAAGGCGCCTACACGACCGGGGCCGGAACGGTCGAGGACGTCGACCTGCTCGGCCGCTATGTCGAGCGGCTGCTGAAGGACTACCGGCCCGGCCGCGACCTTACGGTCGTGTGGGACTGCGGCAACGGGGCGACCGGCCCGGTCGTTGAGGCCCTGGTGGAACGACTCCCGGGCAAGCACAAGGTGCTGTTCCCGGAAGTCGACGGTACCTTCCCGAACCACCATCCCGATCCGACCGTCCCCGAGACCCTGGAGATCCTGCGCGAGGCGGTTGCCGAGGCGCGGGCCGACCTCGGCATCGCCTTCGACGGCGATGGCGATCGCATCGGCGTGATCGACGAGAAGGGGCGGGTACTGTGGGGCGACCAGCTGATCGCCGTGTTCGCCACCGAGATCCTGGCCGAGCGACCCGGGGCCACCGTGATCGCCGACGTGAAGGCCAGCCAGGTCCTGTTCGACCGGATCGCCGAACTCGGCGGCAAGCCGCTGATGTGGCGGACCGGCCACTCGCTGATCAAGACCAAGATGGCCGAGACCGGTGCGCCGCTGGCCGGTGAGATGAGCGGCCATCTGTTCTTCAAGGACCGCTATTACGGATTCGACGACGCGCTTTACGCCGCCCTGCGCCTGATGTCGCTGTTGGCACGGGCCGGCCGGCCGATGTCGGCGCTGCGTGACGACCTCCCGAGCGTGTTGAACACGCCGGAGGTGCGGTTCCCCTGCTCCGAGGAGCGCAAGTTCGCCGCCGTGGCCGAGGTGAAGGCGGTGCTGGCGGGTCGCACGGATGTGCAGGTGAACGATGTCGACGGGGTTCGGGTGACATCGGAGGACGGCTGGTGGCTGTTGCGGGCGTCGAACACCCAAGACGTCCTGGTGGCGCGCTGCGAGTCCAAGACCGAGGCCGGACTGGAGCGCCTGAAGGCGCAGCTTCGGGCCGCGCTCGACGGTGTCGGGATCCAGGCCCCGGAAGACTTCTGACCCGGCTACTGGCGGCGGCCCGCCGTCATGGTAAACTCCAGGCGCCGCCCCGTCGCCGGGGCGGCAGCGTTCTCGGGGCGGGGTGGAAGTCCCCACCGGCGGTGATGGCACGACGTGCCTGAGCCCGCGAGCGCCCGTTGCCTCCTGGTGGCGGGGTCAGCAGATTCGGTGCGATTCCGAAGCCGACGGTCACAGTCCGGATGGAAGAGAGCGGGTCTTTCGGCAGGTGCGGTCCGTGCCCTTGCCTCTAGCTCCCGTGCGCCCTGATTCTGGATTCGACCGTGGAGCAACCCATGAATCAGAGCCTTGCCGAAGACACCAACACCAACCACGGCGACAGCCGCGTCGCCTTCGTGCGGGCGGGCTGGCACGAGGACCTTCTCGAACACGCCTGGCGGGCCTTTGTCGACACCATGGTCAAGGGCGACTTTCCGGTCGACGCCATCGACCTGATCGGCGTGCCGGGCGCCTTCGAAATCCCATTGAAGTGCCGATTGCTGGCCGACAGCGGCCGCTACCGGGCGATCGTGGCCAGTGCCCTGGTGGTCGATGGCGGCATCTACCGCCACGAGTTCGTGGCCAATGCCGTGATCAACGGCCTGATGACCGTACAGCTGGAGACCCGGGTGCCGGTGCTGTCGGCGGTGCTGACGCCGCACCACTTCCATGAGCATGCCGAGCATCGCGGCTTCTTCGCGGACCACATGGCGGTCAAGGGTGACGAGGTGGCTCGCGCCTGTCTGGCAGTGCTGGCGCCCGAGCCGGTAGTGCGGGCCGCGTGAGCGACAACAAGCGGCGGGGCCCGCTGGAAGCCGGCCCCGTCGATCGTGCGGGGCATTGTGCCCGGCGTCGGTTCAGCCTTTGGAGCCGGACGCCAGTTCGATTTCGGCGTTCGCCGGTACCGGGACGCAGGGCAGTTGCCGCCGCTTCAGGCTGAGGCAGGCGGAGCGGGCCTCCTGCTCGCTCAGACCGAAGAGCCGGGCGCGGTAGATGGTGCCGGTACGCCGGTCCAGTGGCTCGACCATGGGATCGGTCCCGGTGAGCAGGTTGGACAGGTGGCCGCGGGCGAGCGCGATCGAGCGCTGGGCCCGGATCTCCGAGGCGTAGGCCCCCACCTGGATGCCCCACTCCGCACCCCCGTCACGGGAGCCCGCCTCGAACTGAGGAGCCGGCTGAGGAATCGGCGGGAGCAGGGCGGCGGCCTGGTCACTGATCGAGCCGGCCTTGGATCGCACGACGTCGGCCGAGGCCAGCTGCACGTCACGCGACGGCCGCGGTGCCGGCAATGGCGGCTTGACCACGTCGGCGACCAGGATCTCCGCGGCCTTCTCGAAGCCGGAGTCGAGCAACCGCTTCATGTGGCGGTCGCGGCGCGAGCCGCTCTTGCCGCCAAACACCACGCCGATGAGGCGGCGGCCCTGGCGCTCTACCGAGGCGACCAAATTGAAGCCCGACGCCCCGACATAGCCGGTCTTTATGCCGTCGGTGCCGCGGTAGTGCCCTAGCAGCTTGTTGTGGTTGGGGAGGGAGCGACCCTTCCAGGTGAAGCTGCGCGTCGAGAAATAGTCGTATTCGTCCGGGAAGTCGCGCCGGACGGCGAGCGCGAGCATGGCCATGTCGTAGGCGGTGGTCACCTGGCGGGGGTCGTGCAGGCCGGACGCGTTGCGGAACCGCGTATTGCGCATGCCGAGCCGGCGTGCGCGCTCGGTCATCAACCGCGCGAACTTGGATTCCGTGCCGCCGATAGCTTCGGCGACGACCACCGCGACGTCGTTGGCGGACTTTGTCACCAGCGCCAGGATGGCGTCCTTGGCCTTGATCGTCTCGCCGACCCGAAGCCTGAGCGAGGAAGGCGGCTGGGCGGTAGCGTGCTTGGAAACCTTGAAGCGGTCGTTCAGATTGACCCGGCCGTCATGGATCGCTTCGAACAGCATGTAAAGGGTCATGATCTTGGTGAGAGAAGCCGGATGGCGCTGGGCGCTTGCGTGGCGCTCGAACAGCACGGTGCCGGTTTCCGCATCAAGAATGAGGGCGGCGTATTTGGTCGCCGCCTGGACCGGCGTCGTCATCGCCAGCCAGAATAACCCGATGGCAATCGTTGCCAGGATACGGACGCCAGGCCGCGCCATCACCGTCTCCCCCTGCGTGCCGTCGTCATTTCGCAACCGCCGTCACCGGGTTTCGGCCCAGTGAACCAATGAATCGCACGAACCCTAGACGGCGTCTCAGCATTTGTCCATAAGCAATTGATTCAGTGTTCATAGTGTGAATTCGACAGTCCGGTTCTTCGGGCGCGCGACGGATTGAACGCAGGTGCGGGAGAGTCGGGCGGTCCGGCTCTCTTCGAAGCCCGGGTTGGTATGGCACCCAGTAATTTTGTGCACTGCACAATTTAGTCCTTGACCTCGGCCGCGCGTTTACTATCTTCCACGTCATGCTGCAGCGCACAATCGCAGCCAAAGATTTCCACCAGGATGATGGAGCGAGCCATGACCACCAAGAAGAGCACGGCGTCGGCGACGCCAGTCGATACCGCGGTCACCGCCGGCAAGGAGACCCTCGAGCAGATGACCAAGATCGGCCAGGACGCCGCCCAGAAGAACATGGAGCAGGCGATGTCGATGGCGAAGGACAACGTCGAGAAGGCCTCGCAGTCCCTGTACAAGGGCTATGAGCAGGCCAACACCCTGGCGCAGGGCAACTACGACGCGGTGTCCAAGTCGTTCGGCATTCTGACGAAGGGCCTGGAGGATGTCTCCAAGGCATGGGCAGCCTATACCCAGGGCACCGTCGACTCCACCATGGCGTTCAGCCAGCAGGTGTTCGGCGCCAAGTCGCTGAACGAGGTGGTCGATCTGCAGAACACCTTCACCAAGTCGGCGTTCGACTCCTTCGTCGCCGAGAGCACGAAGATCTCCGAGATGTCGGTGAAGACCGCCAGCGAGGCGATCGAGCCGATCAAGGCCCGGGTCGATGAGACCGTCGAGACCCTGAGCCGCCCGCTGGCCGCCTGACCGGCGACGCGGAATTCGACGACTCTGCCACACCAGTGGCGGTGGAGGAGGTCCGGCCGATTTTCGGCCGGACCTTTTTTATTGTGCACGCGCACGCCATATTCCAGGACGGACCGCGAGTCGCGACCGTCGTCGGCCGGTGCGGGGCAAGCACCGTCGGCGCCCCCCTTTTCCGAGCCCCGACAAATCTCATATGCTGGAGCCAACTGGAGTGGAGGCTGGCGATTCTCGCTGAATCGAACCCTTTGTGGATTGTTGCGATGAGCGACGATGATCGCGGAACCGGCGGGCGGCCCACCACGGGCGTGGTGGTGAAGACGCGCCCGAAGACCAAGAAACCGTCGATGTACAAGGTCATCATGCTGAATGACGACTACACGCCGATGGAGTTCGTCGTTCATGTAATCGAAAGATTTTTCGGAAAGAGTCGGGAGGAGGCGACCCGGATCATGCTGCACGTGCACCAGCGGGGCGTCGGAATATGCGGTGTCTTCACCTATGAGGTGGCCGAGACCAAGGTGACCCAGGTGATGGATTTCGCACGCCAGCATCAGCACCCGCTTCAGTGCACCCTGGAGAAAGATTGACACCATGCTCTCCAAGAACCTGGAACAGAGCCTGCACCGAGCGCTCGGCATCGCGAACGAGAAGCATCACGAGTACGCGACGCTCGAGCACCTGCTCTACGCGTTGACCGAGGATCAGGATGCGCTCGCCGTGCTGAAGGCGTGCGGCGTGGACGTGGACAAGCTGCGTCACGACCTGATGACCTACATCGATACCGAGCTGAACGGCCTGGTCGGTGCCGCCATGGAGGATGCCAAGCCGACCGCCGGCTTCCAGCGGGTGGTGCAGCGGGCCGTGATCCACGTGCAGTCCTCGGGCCGCGAGGAGGTCACCGGCGCCAACGTCATGGTGGCGCTGCTGTCGGAGCGCGAGAGCCATGCCGTCTATTTCCTGCAGGAGCAGGAGATGACCCGGTTCGACGCGGTCAGCTACATCAGCCACGGCATCGCCAAGGTGCACGGCCAGACCGGTGCCGAGCAGCGCAAGGTCGAAGGGGCCGACGAGCAGTCGAAAGCCGATCAGGTCAACAAGCAGGGCCATGAGGCGCTCGACGCCTATTGCGTCGACCTGAACAAGAAGGCCGCGGCCGGCAAGATCGACCCTTTGATCGGTCGCGAGGCGGAAGTCGACCGCACCATCCAGATCCTGTGCCGGCGAACCAAGAACAACCCGTTGTTCGTCGGCGATCCCGGCGTCGGCAAGACCGCTATCGCCGAGGGCCTGGCCAAGCGCATCGTCGATGGCGAAGTGCCGGCGGTGCTCATCGACGCGGTGATCTTCTCCCTCGACATGGGCTCGCTGCTGGCCGGCACCCGCTACCGCGGCGACTTCGAGGAGCGGCTGAAGGCGGTGGTCAGCGAGCTCGAGCAGAACCCGCACGCCATCCTGTTCATCGACGAGATCCACACCGTGATCGGCGCCGGCGCCACGTCCGGCGGCGCCATGGACGCGTCGAACCTGCTGAAGCCGGCGTTGCAGTCCGGCGGCCTGCGGTGCATCGGATCAACCACCTACAAGGAGTACCGCGGGTACTTCGAGAAGGATCGGGCGCTGGTCCGGCGGTTCCAGAAGATCGACGTCAACGAACCGTCGATCGAGGATTCGATCAAGATTCTCAAGGGCCTGAAGCCCTACTACGAGAAGCACCACAACGTCCGCTACACGGCCGAGGCCCTGAAGACCGCGGTCGAGCTGTCGGCGCGCTACATCGGCGACCGCAAGCTGCCGGACAAGGCGATCGACGTGATCGACGAGGTCGGTGCGGCGCAGATGCTGCTGCCGGTCTCCAAGCGCCGCAAGACCATCGGCGTCAAGGAAGTCGAGGAGGTGGTGGCGAAGATCGCCCGCATCCCGCCGAAGAGCGTGTCGACCGACGACAAGACCGTGCTCATCAACCTGGAGCGCGATCTCAAGACCGTGGTGTTCGGCCAGGATGATGCGATCGCCTCGCTGGCGACCGCGATCAAGATGGCCCGCGCCGGCCTGCGCGAGCCGGAGAAGCCGATCGGCAGCTACCTGTTCTCCGGTCCGACCGGCGTCGGCAAGACCGAGGTCGCTCGCCAGCTGTCACATATCCTGGGCGTCGAGTTGGTCCGCTTCGACATGTCGGAGTACATGGAGCGCCACAGCATCAGCCGGCTGATCGGTGCGCCGCCGGGCTATGTCGGCTTCGATCAGGGCGGCCTGCTGACCGATCAGGTCGACCAGCATCCGCACTGCGTGCTGCTGCTCGACGAGATCGAGAAGGCGCATCCCGATCTGTTCAACGTGCTGCTGCAGGTCATGGACCACGGCAAGCTGACCGACCACAACGGCAAGAATGTCGACTTCCGCAACGTGATCCTGATCATGACCACCAATGCCGGTGCCGCCGACTTGGCGAAGGAGGCGGTCGGCTTCGGGCGATCGGTGCGCGAGGGCGACGATTCCGAGGCGATCAACCGGATGTTCACGCCGGAGTTCCGCAACCGGCTGGACGCGATCGTCGGCTTCAAGCCGCTGTCGCCGTCGACCATCGGCCGCGTGGTCGACAAGTTCGTCATGCAGCTCGAGGCGCAGCTCGCCGACCGCGGCGTCTCGATCGAACTCACTGCGGCGGCCAGGGCCTGGCTCGGCGTGAAGGGCTACGACCGGCTGTATGGTGCCCGACCGCTCGCTCGAATTATCCAGGAGCACATCAAGAAGCCGCTGGCCGAGGAACTGCTGTTCGGCAAGCTGGTGAAGGGCGGACTGGTGCGGGTCGACATGGTGGACGATGCCCTGGTGTTCGACATCGGCGAGGAGCCGAAGCCGGGCCGGCGTCCGCCGACCCGCGGCGACGGCTCGGACGGCGGTGGGTCTGCCAAGGTTCCGGAACTGGTGCCGTAGCGGCCGCGCTTCTCATTGCGACGCCGGGCGGGCGGTCCTTCGGGGCCGCCCGTTCGCGTTACGGCGGTTCGCTTCGGTCCGGCTGGACGGACCCAACGGGCGCTGGCGAGACCCGGACACACAAAAGCCCCGCCGGGGCGGGGCTCGTGAGGCAGTATCGTGTGCGGCCGTCGAAACAAACGGCCGTCGCGAAGGCGGTCAGGCCGCCTTCTTGAAGCCTTCGGTGGCCAGTGCGGACTGCAGGGCCCACGGGTCGATGCGGACGGCCTCGTCCACCACTGTCGACACGCCGGCATGGTCGGCGGCGAATTTGAGAACCGTATCGAGCCCGAGGCCCGTCTGCTCGGCCGCTTCGCGCGGCGTCAGCACATGAGTATCGCGCATGATGCGACCTCCCTTCAATATCCTGGTTGTCGAGTTTCAGCGCCGGTCGCCCAAGGCAACCAATCGCTAATGTTCATATTGGTAATCGGGCCGCCGAGCGCAACCCGGATATGACGGTCAAATTGCAGGAAGTCCCGGTCTGTTGCACTGCAGCAACAGATTTCACGGTCAGCCGTCCTTGCGAAACGGCGAATCCGCTGCCATCAGTTCGCATTCCCGGGTGACCTGCCGCCGCTCCCGCCTGAGGAAGTCTGCGATCGCATCGCGCAGTCGCGGATCGGCGAACAGGTGGGCGCTGTAGGTCTCTACCGGCAGATAGCCGCGCTGTAGCTTGTGCGGGCCTTGGGCGCCGGCCTCGACCTTGGCCAGGCCGCGCTCGATGGCGAACTCGATCGCCTGATAATAGCAGGCCTCGAAGTGCAGGAACGGGTGGTCCTCGGTGCAGCCCCAGTTGCGGCCGTAGAGGGTGTCGTCGCCGATCAGGTTCAGGGCTCCGGCGACCGGGGTACCGTCGCGCTCGGCGACCACCAGCAGGATCCGCTCCGCCAGCCGCTCGCCCAGCAGGGCGAAGAACCGTCGGTTCAGGTAGGGCGATCCCCATTTGCGGTCGGAGGTGTCCGTGTAGAACCGGAAGAAGGCGTCCCAGTACCGGTCCTCGATCTGGGCCCCGGTCAGCCGGCGGATGGTCAGGCCGCTCTCGGCCACTTCCCGGCGCTCCTTGCGGATCGCCTTGCGCTTGCGGGACGACAGCGCCGCCAGGAAGGCGTCGAAGTCGGCATAGCCGTCGTTCGACCAGTGGAATTGCAGTCCGGTGCGCTGCAGGAACCCGAACTCGCCGAACCGCTCCCACTGCTCGCGCGGCAGGAAGTTGGCGTGCACGGAAGACACGCCGAGGCGTTCCATCAGGCCGGCCAGGCCGCCGGCCAGCACCTCCTCGACCCAGGCCTGGTCGGCATCCGGTCGGACCAGCATGCGGGGACCCGGCACCGGGGTGAACGGCACCGCCGAGAGCAGCTTCGGGTAGTAGCGACCGCCGGCCCGCTCGTAGGCGTCCGCCCAGCCCCAGTCGAACACATACTCGCCGTGGGAGTGGCCTTTGAGGTACAGCGGCATGGCGCCGACCACCTCCCCGGCCGCGTCCTCCACCACCAGGTGGCGGGGCAGCCAGCCTGACTCGGCAGTGACGGCACCACTGTCCTCCAGGGCCGAAAGGAAGGCGTGGCTGAGGAACGGATTGGCGGTGCCGGCGCAGGCGTCCCAGGCGGCAGCGGGCACATCGCCGATGCCCGGCAGCACCTTCACTGCCGCCTCGATGTCGCTGGCGTCGTCACCGTCGGGCATTTCGGCCTCTCCGGTTCTGGCGGCCGCCGGTCAAGCGATCTCGAATACCGCCTCGACCTCGACCGCGACGCCGCGCGGCAGGGCGTTGGTGCCGACCGCGAACCGCGCGTGGCGGCCCTTGTCGCCGAACACCTCGACCATCAGGTCGGAGGCGCCGTTGACGACCTCCGGCTGCTCCGTGTAGCCGTCGACGCAGTTCACGAACCCGCCGAGCTTGACGACCCGCGCGACCCGGTCCAGGTCGCCGCCGGTCGCGGCCTTGGCCTGGGCGATCAGGTTGATGGCGCAGATCCGGGCGATCGCCTTCGCCTGGTCGGTGGTCAGGTCCTGGCCGACTTTGCCGACGCCCTCGATCTTGCCGGCGACGATCGGAATCTGGCCGGACACGAAGACGAGGTTACCGGACTTCACGAACGGCACGTAGTTGGCTGCGGGGGCTGCGGGGGTCGGGATCTCGATGCCCAGTTCCTTCAGGCGTCCGTCGACGGTGCCGGCCATGGCGTCACTCCTGGATCGGTGGATGGATGTCTTGGCCGGAGCCTACCCGCCAACGGGGGCCGGACGCCAGCGGTGAACGGACCGGAAAAGCCGCGGCGACGCCGCGGAGCGGGGGGCACCAAAAAAACCGGGTGCGCCACGATGGTCGGCGCACCCGAAAGGCCGGACGACAGAGGATCGTCCTAGGAGCTTCACGGGGTGGATGGAGTGACGGCGAGGGGACCCCGCCACTCCCGATCTCCGCCGCCGGTGCAGCGACGGAACCAGGGCCGGCCACAACCGAAGGCCAATGCGGGTCGCGGACGGCAAAACAAACTCACCACACGACATGTCGTATGATGAATGTCGCAAGTGCACCATATTTATCTAAGCCGCGTGGCGAATTTGGCGGCTGGCTGCGCCGGTGGCTGTCCAGGTCCGACTGACCAGCGCCGACTGTCATGTCAGGGTGTTTGCCGGAGAGGTCGATCCCGGCGCCGCGCTTCGGCGGCCGGGATCGATGACGTCAATGGTGCAGCAGGACCGGCATGCGGGCAGCCGTGACGATCTTGCGGGTGGCCCGGCCCAATCCGAACAGGGCGCTTATGGCGTTTTCCCCGTAACCGCCCATCACCAGCAGATCGGCCGAGAGGTCCTCGGAAGCCTTGAGCAGGGCCCGAGCCCGGCCGCGAGCGGTCATCTGATCGGACGAAAACCGTTCGACGGCCATCGTCACGCCATAGGCGCCAAGATACTTCATGAGGCTGCTGAGGTTGCCCGAAGACTCGTCGTCGCCGGACAGGACGGTCACGCGACCCGCCAGTTGCAGCAACGCCATCGCGGACTTGACGGCCAGCGCCGCTTCGCGGCTGCCGTTCCAGGCGATCACCGGGGTCGTCGCGATTGTCGGTTTCGGTTCCGGCGGCACAATGAAGACCGGCCCTGCGCCTTCGAACAGCGCGGCGTTGAAGCCGGCGGCCGACGGTCCCTCCTCCTGGGACAGGCGTTCCATGATCACGAGATCGGCGAGAGGGCCCAATCTCGCGATCGCGTCGGCGCCGAGGTGCTCGGTCGTCGACCACTCGGCGCCCGGCCATTCGGCACAGGCCGTGTCGTAGGCCGTCCGCGCTCGCTCGGCCGCGACCTTCGCGTCTTCGGTGTTGTCGAACACCACGGGAGCGGTGGTTTCGGCAAAGCCGTAGAAGGCTTCCGGCGGCAGAGCCGTATAGACGACACTGAGTTCGGCGCCGAGGCGCCGCGTGAGCTGCATCGCCGACATCAACGAGGTGTAATCGTTGGTGCTTCCATCGATCGTGATCAAGAGCCGTTTCATCGTCTTCTAGCTTTCTTGCAGTGAGCGGACGCTGGATGCTTGTATCATTACAGGCGTTTCAGCAACCATCCGGCACATTTGCCGTTTGCCCGATCGCCGGTATTCCTGGTAACCGGAACGGGACTCCGTGCCGGCGCGGCGCTCAGATTGCGCAGCGCGCTCAGATTATGCAGCGCTACGTAGCGCCCGACGTGATTTCGAGCCGCGCGGACTCCGTGCCCATACGATCGTTCACCGATCCGTGCGGAAGGACCGGAAATATCCTTGGCGCGCCGGTTTCCGGACGCCACACTCGGAGCCTTCCTTCACGGGGACCCGATCATGGCCGAGCTGCTGCGCAATTCACTGGACGACCACCTCGCCGAGCCGACACCGGCGCTCGGCACCCTGGAGCGCGGCGAGCCCGTCCAGGTCTTCGCGTTGCCGCCGGGGTCGCCGGCCCGGCCACGCATCGACCGCGCCGAAGGCATCTACATGTGGGACACCACCGGCCGTCGCTACATAGACGCGAGCTCCGGCCCGGTGGCGTGCAACATCGGCTATGGCAACCGCCGGGTCATCGATGTCCTGCAACGGCAGGCGGAAGCCGCCACCTTCGCGCATCCCGGCACCTTCGAGAGCGCCGCCAACCGGCTGTTCGCCGAACGCCTGACGGCGGCGGCCGGGCCGGGCTACGAGCGGGTGTTCGTGGTTTCCGGCGGGTCGGAGGCGAACGAGGCGGCGATCAAACTGGCGCGCCAGATGGCGGTGGCCCGCGGCGAGGCGTCGCGCTGGAAGGTGGTTTCGCGGCAGCCGTCCTATCACGGCAGCACACTCGGGGCGCTGTCGGTCGGCGGCGATCCGGCGGCCCATGACCTGTTCGGTCCGCTGATGAAGGCGATGCCGAAGGTGCCGGCGCCGGTCACTTACCGGATCCCGCCGGGTTTCGACCAGGAGAGCTGGGCCGAGCACTGCGCCGAAGTACTGGAGCGGACGATCCTCGACGAGGGACCCGATACCGTCCTGGCCTTCATGCAGGAGCCGGTGGGCGGCCTCGCCACCGGGGCGCTGGTGCCGCATGCCGCCTATATGACCCGGGTGCGCGAGATCTGCGACCGCTACGGCGTCCTGCTGATCCACGACGAGGTAATGAGCGGCGGCGGCCGCACCGGGGTTTTCCTGTCGCATGAGCACTGGCCGGACTGCAGGCCGGACATCGTGGTGATCGCCAAGGGCGCCGGTGCCGGTTATTTTCCGCTGGGCATCGTGCTGGCGCCGCGCGACCGTGTCGCCGAGGTGGCGAGCGGCGGCGGATTCATGCACGGCCACACCGCCCTCGGCAACCCGCTGGCCTGCGCGGTTGGCCTCGCGGTGCTGGAGGAAACCCTGGACCGCGGCCTGGCGGCCAATGCCGCCACCCAGGGAGCGCGCCTGCGGGCCCGTCTCGACGACCTGGTGGAACGCTCGCCGATCGTCGGCGACGTCCGCGGCAAGGGACTGCTGATGGCCCTGGAACTGGTCGCCGACAAGGCCGGCAAGACGCCGTTCCCGGCGCCGGCAATGGCCGCCGCTACCCTGGCGCGGGTGGCCATGGAGCAGGGGCTTATCCTGTATCAGCGACGCACCAACGCCGGGCGTGACGGCGACTGGGTGATGGTGGCGCCGCCGCTGATCGCCACCGCGGCGGAGATCGACCTGATCGCGGACGGCATCGCCGCGGCGGTCGCCGAGACCGAGCGCCGGCTCGGCGTCGAGTGAGGCCTGATTGTGGCGGATTTGCCTTGAAATTGAACCGCTTGCGGCGGCCGCGATTAAGATGTCGTTAAGCGGCCGCGGGTTATACTGGTTTCATGAACAGAGGACCATTCACACCGCGCGATGTCGTGCTGCGCAAGCTGGCGGCCCATCGCCGTTGGCTTGACGGTGCCGACGACGGGGTACCCGCGTCGTTCGCGCATTCCAACCTGTTCGGCTTCGACTTCATCGGCGCCGACCTGCGCGAAGTCGACTTCGCCGGGGCGTCGCTGCAGGGCGCCCGCTTCGTGGGGGCCGATCTGACCCGCGCGGTTCTATCCGGTGCGGACCTGTCCGGGGTCAGCTTCGCCAATGCGACCCTGTTGGAGGCCGACCTGACCGGCGCCCGCCTGGTCGGCGCGGTGTTCGAGGGCGCCGACATGCGTTCGGTTTGCTTGCGCGGCGCGTCCGGGTTGCCACCCGAGTCTTCCGGCGATTCCCCGGCGTGCGGCGATCCGGTGATCTTCGCCAGGGCCCGCATGCATCGGGCCAATCTGTCCGGCGCCAAGCTCGAGAGGGCTGTGATGGCCCAGACCGACCTGACCGGCGCCAATCTCGAGCGCGCGTCGCTTCGTCGCGCCTCGATGTCGGGCGCGGTGCTGCGCAACGCGATCCTGGTCGATGCCGATCTCAGCCACGCCGACCTCACGGATTCGCTGGCGACCGGCGCCGACCTCTCGGGCGCGCAACTGGAAGGGGCGACGGTCGAGCGGGCGAATTTCGTCGGTGCGAGGCTGCGCGACGTCGACTTGAGCCGTGTCGACACCTCGCGAGCCCGCCTGACGCCGCCGACCGACGCAGTGACCACGGAGGTCCAGCGCTCGCTTGTCGACCATGATCGCTGGGTCCGCAGCGACGGTAGGCGCGGTTCCCGGGCGTCGCTCGACGGGGTCGACCTGGCCGACGCCGACCTGCGCGGGTTGAACCTGTCCGGCGCCGACCTGCGTGGAGCGGTGCTGCGGCGTGCGCTGTTGACCGATGCGCTGCTGGTCCTGGCGGATCTGGCCGGTGCCGACCTGACCCTGGCGTCGCTGGCACGCTGCAATCTGTCGGGGGCCAACCTTGCCGGCGCCAACCTGTCGCGCGCCGACCTGACCGACGTGATCATGACCGCCGCATCGATCCTGAGCTACTCCGGCGAGGATACCGGGCGTCGGCAGCGGACCCGGCTCGGCGGTGCGGTGCTCACCGGCGCGGTGCTGGACGGCGTCGATCTTGGCGACACGACCCTGACGGAGCCGCTGTCAGCGACTGGAGCCGACGCGGGCCACTGAGCCGGCGGCCAACGGGCTGGCGCGCATTCGGCCGAAAACTCCGATCGGAGGGTTACCGCGACGTCGGGTCGGTTCTAGAGTCATCCGTCAACGATCGACCGGAGCCAGCCGATGCCTCTCGCGAACCAGCGCCACCTGTTCGACCTGCCGGATGGCGTGGTCTATCTGAATTGCGCGGCCCAGGGGCCGGCGCCGATCGTCGCCCGTGACGCCGGCCGGCGCGCCGTCGATCGCAAGGCGCGACCCTGGGAGCCGGAGCGGCAGCGGCTGGCGCAGGAGATGGCGCGCTGCCGCGAATTGTTTGCCGGCTTCGTCGGAGCCGGCGCGGGCGACATCGCGCTGACCGGTGCGACCAGCTATGCAATGGCGGTGGCGGCCGCGAATGTCCGGATCGAGCCGGGACGGACCGTGGTGATGCTCGAGGCGCAGTTTCCATCGAACTATTACATCTGGCGCCGGGTGGCGGCGCGCGACGGCGCCGACGTGGTGATCGTTCCGCGACCCGGGGACGGCGACTGGACCAGCGCCGTGCTGGAGCATCTCGGCCCCGAGACCGGGCTGGTGGCCCTGCCGAACGTCCACTGGGTCGACGGTGGGCTTATCGATCTGCTGCCGATCTCGGCCGCAGCCCATTCGGACGGGGCGATGATGGTGGTCGACGCGACCCAGTCGGTCGGCGCCCACCCGTTCGATATCCGTCGTATCGACCCGGATTTTGTCGCCTGCTCGGCCTACAAATGGCTGCTGTCCCCTGACCAGTCCGGATACCTGTACGTGGCACCCCGGCACCAGCACGGCGAGCCGGTCGAGCACAACCATGCCACCCGGATCGGCGATGCCCCGATGACGCTGTCACCGGGATATGGCGAGCGGTTCCGGCATGGGGCCTCGCGCTTCGACCAGGGGACCGCCGATTCGATGATCCATGTGCCGATGGCGGTCGCAGCAATGGAGCAGATCGCCGAGTGGGGAGTGGAGGCGATCGCCGGGACGCTGGCGCCGCTGATCGATCGGATTGCCGACGAGGCCGAATCGCGGGGCTGGCGGGTGCCGCCGAAGCCGCACAGGTCTCCGCATTTCATCGGTATCGAGCTGCCGGCGTCGCCGGCGCCGGACCTCGCCGAGCGGCTGGCTGCCGAGAACGTTCATGTCAGCCTGCGCAACGGCAGGGTGCGGGTCAGCCCGTATCTGTTCAACGATTTCGACGACGTGACGGCGCTGTTCGCCGCGCTGGACCGGAACGTGCCCCGCTGACAGCGCTCAACCGGCGACCGCGGCCGGCTCCTGGATGTCGAATTTGGCGGGCGCCGCCGGGCGCTGGACTGGAACGCGGCGCTGCTTGACCTCGGTCATGATCACGCCGGAGACCCCGTCGCCGAGCACGTAGTGAGCGGCGATCCTCAGGGTCTGTTCCATCTTCACCTTCGAGTACCGGATCACCGGGTCGGTGACGGCGACCGCGAAGGCGTTCTCCAGGTAGCTCTTCAGCATGTCCGGGTGAGTCTTGAGCTTGGCCAGAGGACGTTCATGGTCCAGCGCCAGCGTGACCTTGCAGGAGCATTCGAACCTGGAGAAGGTATCGCCGCCGGGCGGGCAGGTGACGATCGAGTACGGCAGGGGCACCAGAATCGACGCCCGGCGGATCGCTTCCAGCCGAAGCCGCAGGAGGTGCGCCACCACCGCGCCGGCGCCGAACAGGACGCCGAGCTCCAGCATCCGAATATAGGTCGAGTACCCGAAGATCGTCGGCTGTCCGTTGAACAGGAGAATCGTATCCAGCACGTAGATGGCGCCGACCACCGTAGCCGCGATCGTCGCCATCAGGGCGCAGGCAACAGTGGCGAGCCAGAGCAAGTACGGAATGTCGACTAGCTGGCCGACCGTCAGCGTCGCAGCCATCGCTTTGCCGCCTTTCGCCGTCACCTGCATCGCCACCTCCTGATCTGTCCGGCAAACCGATCATCGCCTTCCAAGATAATATATATCGGGTTGAATCACTTTTCAATCGGAAGCAATAATCCGCATCGTACTTTCCGATCGGGGTGTCGAAGGGTGCCGTCGGGCGGGCTGACAATGGCAGGCGGCGGCGCTACCGTGACCCGACCCGCCGCGAAAGATCCTCCCGATGCCCGCCGCCACCGGCACGCGCGCCATCCTGCGCACCCTTCGCCACCCCGACTATGGCCTGTACACGCTCGGCAACAGCGTTTCGCTGATCGGCATGTGGATGCAGCGCGTTTCGGTCGGCTGGCTGACCTGGGACCTGACGCATTCGGGCACCTGGCTGGGCGCCGTGGCGTTCGCCGACCTTTTTCCCACGGTGTTCGTCGGCCTGCTCGGCGGGGTGGCGGCGGACCGCTTCGACCGGGTGCGGATCATCATGCTGTGCCAGGCCGCCGCCATGCTGCTGGCCGGCGCCATGGGCGTACTGACCCTGGCTGGCCACATGACGGTCGGCTCGTTGTTGGTGCTGGTGCTTCTGGGCGGCGTGGTCCTGGGCTTCAACCAGCCGTCACGGCTGGCCCTGGTGCCCAGTCTGGTGCCGCGCGAAAGCCTGACCACCGCGGTCGCGGTCAACTCGATCGTTTTCAACCTCGCCCGTTTCGTCGGACCGGCGCTGGCGGGGCTGGTGATCGTGGCGGCCGACGTTGGCTGGGCTTTCATCGCCAATGCCGTCAGCTATCTGGCCATGCTCGCGGCCCTGGTCGCTATCCGACACCGCAATCCCGGCGCCGGTCGCGATCTCAGCGCCGTGCGGCCGGCGCGGTCGGGACTGGTCGCCGACATCGGCGCCGGCCTCGGCTACGCGATCCGGCATCCGGGCATCGGACCGCTTCTGGCGCTGCATCTGGTGGGTTCGATCATGGTCAGGCCGGTGCTCGAACTGCTGCCGGGCTTCGCCGACCATGTCTTCCAGGGCGGCGCCGACACCCTGGCGACCCTGACGTCGACGGTCGGTGTCGGTGCCGTCATCGGTGGCTGGCTGCTGGCCCGCCGGACCGGCACCGTCGGTCTGGTGACGCTCGTGCTGGTCAGCACCACCGGGGTGTCGCTCGGCGTGCTGGCCTTCGTGGCGACCGACATCCTGTGGGTCGGCATCGTCGCTGCCGGGTTCATGGGCGGGGTCATGGTGGCGTCCGGGGTCGGGCTGCAGACTGTCGTGCAACTGGCGGTGGAGCCGGCCATGCGCGGCCGGGTGCTCAGCCTGCATGGCCTGATCTTCCGCGGTGGTCCGGCCATCGGTGCGTTGATGATGGGCACGGCCGGCGATTTCGTCGGCCTGCGGTGGCCGCTGGCGGCCGGGGCCGTCGTCGGCCTGGCGATGGTCGCCCTGGTGGCGATGCGGGCGGCGCGCCTGCGCGCGGCGATCGAGCGCCCCGACGACCAGTCGTGAACGGACCGACTCCCGTCGGTATTGTCGAAACTCGTAGTGCGGAGGCGATGGTGGCGATGGCAGGTGACCGGTTGGCGGCATTGGAGCGGCAGGCTGCGGCCGACCTCGAGCGCATCGCCTATCCGCGTGGCGCCTGGGTGCCGCCGCGCCACGACGACGACGACCGTCGGGTGCTCGACGTGCTGGTGGTCGGCGGCGGCCAGGGCGGCGTGGCGATCGCGCATGGCCTGCTGCGGTCCCGCGTCGATCACTTCCGTATCGTCGACCGCGCCGAGTGCGGCCTCGAGGGGCCATGGCTGACCTACGCGCGCATGGCGACGTTGCGCTCGCCGAAGGAGGTCAACGGGCCCGACCTGGACGTGCCGTCGCTGACCTTTCAGGCCTGGTTCGAGGCGCAGCATGGCGCACCGGCCTGGGTCGCCCTGAACAAGATCCCCAAGGAGGACTGGCCCGCCTACCTGCTGTGGCTGCGCCGGGTGCTCGGGATCGCGGTCGAGAACCGGGTCGAACTGCGCCGGGTCGAGTCGGCGGGCGATCACCTGCGGGCGACGTTGGTGCATCTGGACGACGGGCGGACCGAGACGGTCATCGCCCGCAAGCTGGTGCTGGCGACCGGCATCGAGGCATCGGGACGGTGGTGGACGCCGCCGGCGGTCGAGGCCTTGGACCGCCGGTTCTGGGCGCATACCGGGGACGCCATCGACTTCGCGGCGCTGGCCGGCCGCCGGGTCGCGGTGCTGGGGGCCGGGGCCTCGGCGTTCGACAACGCTGCGACCGCGCTGGAGGCCGGGGCGGCCGAGGTGGCGGTGTATTGCCGGCGACCGGACCTGCAGCGCGTGCAGCCGTTCAAATGGCTGTCGTTCCCCGGGTTCCTCGGGCATTTCGAGGAACTGGACGACAGCTGGCGCTGGCGCTTCATGAACCACCTGCTGACACTGCGCGAGGCGTTCCCGCGCGAGACCTGGGAGCGGGCCGCCCGGCAACCGGGTTTTCGCCTGGAGACCGGTGCCGAATGGCAGCGCTGCGAGGCCGCGGGCGAGGTCGTGCGCCTGCATACGCCGAAGGGCGTCTTCGAGGCTGATTTCGTGATCGCCGGTACTGGATTCGAGGTCGATCTGTCGCGCCGTTCGGAGCTGGCGGGGGTCGCCGGCCATGTGGCGCTGTGGGGCGACCGCTACGAACCGCCCGCGGCCGAGCGGAACCCGCGGCTGGCCCGCTATCCCTATCTCGGCCCGGGCTGCGAGCTTCTGGAAAGAATGCCGGGCGAGGCACCCTGGCTGCGGCACATCAGGCTGTTCACCTATGCGACGACGGTCAGTTTCGGGCCGTCGGGATCGTCGATCAACGCCATGAAGTTCGCGGTGCCGAAGTTGGTGTCGGGGATCGTGCGCGACCTGTTCCGTGAGGACGTGGAGGCCCATTGGGACTCGCTCCGCGCTTACGACCTGCCGGAATTCCTGCTGCCGGGCGAGGCGGGCGAAGCGGCCCCGGTCAAGGCCATGGTCGAGCGGCTGGCAGACGGTCGCTTCGGATAGCCCGACGGGCTGGACGCGGCGGTCGGCGGCGTTATGGTGACGCACCGACAGCAGCGGAGCGGCCCATGGCCATCGACAAGATCGTCCCCGGCGTGCAGGAGGCGGTCGCCGGCATCAAGGACGGCATGACCATCATGATCTCGGGCTTCGGCTTCGCCGGGGTTCCGAACGACCTGATCCAGGGCGTCCTAGACCTCGGGGTGGGCGACCTGACGGTCATCTCGAACAATGCCGGCACCGGCACCGAGGGCCTGGCGGCGCTGATGGGCAGCGGCCGGGTCAGGCGCATCATCTGCAGCTACCCGCGCTCCAAGGGCTCCGACAAGTTCGACGCCCGCTATGCCGCCGGCGAGATCGAGCTCGAGCTGGTGCCGCAGGGAACGCTGTCCGAGCGGATGCGCGCCGCGGCGGCGGGGGTCGGCGGCTTCTACTGCCCGACCGGGGTCGGCACCGACCTCGCCGCCGGCAAGGAGGTGCGGACCATCGACGGCCGCGACTTTGTCCTGGAGATGCCGCTGCGCGCCGACGTGGCGCTGGTGCAGGCGCAGGCTGCCGACCGCTGGGGCAACCTGACCTATTCGAAGGCGGCGCGCAGCTTCGGCCCGGTGATGGCGATGGCCGCCGACCTCACCATCGTCCAGGCCAAGGAGATCGTGCCGCTCGGCGGGATGGACCCGGAGACCATCGTCACGCCGTCGGTATTCGTCGACCGGGTCGTGCATATCGACAACCAGCGGGAGTGGGACATATGACCGCGACCATTGCCGCCGACGCCGTCACCCGCCTCAGCCGGCGCCAGCTCGCCTGGTGGGCCGCCCAGGCGATCCCCGATGGCTCCTACGTCAACCTCGGCATCGGCGTCCCGACGCTGTGCGCCAACGTCATGCCGGCCGACCGCGAGATCGTGCTGCACAGCGAGAACGGCGTGCTCGGCTTCGGTCCGGCGCCGGCCGCCGGCGAGGAGGACCGCGACCTCATCAACGCCTCGAAGGAATTCATCACCATGAAGCCGGGCGGTGCGTATTTCATGCACACCGACGCCTTCGTGATGATCCGCGGCGGTCACCTGGACCTGGCGCTGCTCGGCGCCTTCGAAGTGTCCGGCAGCGGCGATCTCGCGAACTGGACGACCGGCGACCGGCGGTTTCCGCCGGGGGTCGGCGGCGCCATGGACCTGGCGGTCGGCGCCAAGGCGATCTGGGTGCTGACCGAGCACACCAGCAAGAAGGGCGCGCCGAAGATCGTCAACAAGTGCAGCTATCCGCTGACCGCCGCCGGCGTGGTGCGCAAGATCTTCACCGACCTCGCCGAGATCGACGTGACGCCCGGTGGCCTGGTGGTCCGGGCGATGGTCGAGGGCCTGACCCTCGATGCCCTGCAGGCGGTCACCGAACCACCGCTCGCGCTGGCCGAGGATTGTCGGATCATGACGGCCCCGGCTTCCTGATCGCCGATCCGGTAGATCCCGGATTCGACAGCCCGGTCCGCCGCGGCCCGTCCTCTATTGGCCCACCGTGTAGGTCAGGATCGTCCCGCCGGTCTTGAGCGGGCGGGCGGTTTCGAGGCGCATCTTGAGCGGTTGGTCCTGTGGCTTGAACAGCGGGTTGCCGCCGCCCAGCACCACCGGGGCGAGGCAGATGCGGTGTTCGCCATGCTCGGGGCCTGGGGCCGGCGCCACCTGCCGGTCAGTCGCGAACTGTCGATCCGCGCCCAACTCCTGGAGGAGGGCGGCCCGGACCTCTGGGTGGCCTTCATGGAAGAGCTTCGCGCCCTGCATCTCGGCGCGCCCAGGGCACCCGGCTCGCGACCGGTTATGTCCGAGCTGCGAGCCGCTTACGAGAAGGTACTGGCGGAGGTCGAGGCCGAGGCCGGGTGAAGCGTCGGCCGAGCTCAGCGGCCCCGGGTCCCCTCCGCCGGGTTTGCGCAGAAGATTGCGAGCTTGTTGCCCACCGGGTCGCGGAGATATCCGACATAGAAGTGGGCGCTGTACTCGTCCCGGAAGCCGGGTGCACCCTCGTCGGACCCACCCGCCTCAAGGCCGGCGGCGTGGAGGTTGCGGACCGACTCGTGCGTCTCGGCCTGGAAGGCCGCCATGGAGCCATTGCCGGCGGTGGCTATCTTCCCGTCGTATGGCTTCTTCACGTATACCGCGGCGGGGTCGCAGGTCCGGCCGGACACGGCCCGCGCGGTGAACTCGATGCCGTTCGGGGTTTCCTTCATCTCGTAGCCGAGCTGGGTCAGGACGGCCGCGTAGAAGCGTCCCGAGGCCCGGATGTCGTTGGCACCGATTGTCATGTAGCTCAGCATGCATTCACCTCCGTCTATGACGTGGGTGGCCGGGACGTGGGTGGCCAGGACGTGGGTGGCCAGGATCCCGAAGCGCCTCCATTCCCGGCACCTGCGCTCGCCGGAATCTGAGCTCGCCGGAATCTGGGCCGTCGTTCACTCTCCGACGCTGCGATCGACCTACCTACACGTGGGGCCTCCAGCCGGGCAGGGTCAGCGCCGCGGCTTGCGGAACGAGGCGGCCGCGAACAGGGTGGTCGCCAGGGCCAGCGGCCCGAGATAGTAGATCAGCCGGTAGGCCAGCATGGCCGCCAGCAGCGACTCGGTCGGGAGTTCCGGCAGCATCAGGACCATCGCACCCTCGAACACCCCGAGGCCGCCGGGCACGTGGCTGGCAAGGCCGATCGAGGTGGCCACGACGTACAGCCCGACGAAGCCGACCGGCCCGACCGGCACGGTCGGCAACAGCACATACAGCGCCAGCCCGGCGAACGCGATGTCGATCGCCGGGACCACGATCTGCAGGGGCGTGAGGATCGGCCCGGGTGTTTCCAGGCGGCGGCCGCGCCACTCCACCTGCCGGTGCCGGATACCCAGCAGCAGGTAGGCGAGCAGGCCGAGCAGCAGGGCCAGTCCGGCGGCGTGGGTCACGATCGGTGGGCCGGCGACCAGACGGGCGATCCGGTCGGCCTCGCCGAACATGGAGACGCCGGCGACCAGGGCCGCCCCCAGGCAGAAGGTCCATGCCGTGAAGGTGCTGACCAGGACGATCTGGCCGACCGAAAGGCCGACCGGTCCGTAAAGTCTGAGCCGTGCCGAGCCGCCGGTGATCAGCGCGAATCCGAGATTGTGGCTGAACACATAGGCGCAGAAACCGGTCACCGACGACCGCAGCAGCGAGACCCGGGCGCGCACATAGGCGATGCCGAGCCGTTCGTAGACCAGCAGCGCGATGTAGCTGGCGATCGTGAGCAGCACCGACAGCAGCAAGCCGATCTGCGGCAGCCGCTCGAACTCCGCCATGACGTCGGCCAGGCTGACTTTCGAGAATTCCCGGTGCAGGACCCAGCCGGCGCCGCTGAGCAAGGCAATCCCGATGACCGCCTCGGCGACATAGCGCAGGCGTGTAAGAAAAACGGTCCGCCGGTCGCGGGGCGCCGGCGGTGAGGCTGAAGGGTCGGTCATGACGCAGCCTGTATATGGCAGTCCGTAGCCCGACACCATTGGCGAAAGCGCTTAGTTGACTGCAACGTTCGACCCTGCTTGACCATGCTCCGCCCGGATGCTCGACTCGCACACGGTCGCAGTCGCGGCCGAAGACAGTCGGCATCCCGGGAGGAAAGCGATGGCGCGTAAGCGCTACGAGGATCTGCGCAGCTACCGTTGGTACGGTGCCGACGACCTGAGGTCGTTCGGCCATCGTTCGCGGACCCTGCAGATGGGCTATGACCGGGCCGACTGGTCCGGCAAGCCGGTGATCGCGGTGATCAACACCTGGTCGGAGATCAACCCCTGCCACACCCACTTCAAGGATCGGGCGGAGGAGGTCAAGCGCGGCATCTGGCAGGCCGGCGGGTTCCCGGTCGAGCTGCCGGCGATCTCGCTCAGCGAGCCGTTCCAGAAGCCGACCACCATGATGTACCGCAACCTGCTGGCGCTCGAGGTCGAGGAACTGCTGCGCTCCTACCCGGCCGACGGCGCGGTTCTGATGGGCGGCTGCGACAAGACCACGCCGGCGCTGCTGATGGGCGCGGCCAGCATGAACCTGCCGGCGATCTTCGTGCCGGCCGGACCGATGCTGCGCGGCAACTGGCGCGGCAAGAGCCTGGGCAGCGGCTCCGACACCTGGAAGTACTGGGCCGAGCTGCAGGTCGGCAACATCACCCGCAAGGACTGGGAGGAGATCGAGGACGGCATCGCCCGCACCCCCGGCACCTGCATGACCATGGGTACCGCCGCCACCATGATGAGCGCGGTCGAGGCGCTAGGCATGTCGCTGCCGGCCTCCAGCGCGATCCCGGCCGCCGACTCCAACCACTCGCGCATGGCCAGCCAGTCCGGCCGGCGGATCGTCGAGATGGTGTGGGACGACCAGAAGCCGTCCGACGTGATGACCGAGAAGGCGTTCGAGAACGCCATCATGACGGTGATGGCGATCGGCGGTTCGACCAACGCGGCGATCCACCTGCTGGCGATGGCCGGTCGGCTCGGCGTGCCGATCGACCTGGACCGTTTCGACAGCCTGTCGCGCAAGACCCCGTGGCTGGCCGACATCCGGCCGTCCGGCAAGTTCCTGATGGAGGACTTCTACTACGCCGGCGGCCTGCCGGCGCTGATGGGCGAGCTGCGCGACCTGCTGCACATGGACGCGGTGACGGTCAGCGGGAAGACCCTGGGCGAGGACATCGAGCGCGCCGACGTCTACAACGAGGAGGTCATCCGCCGCCGCGCCAACCCGCTGAACAGGGAAGGCGGGCTGGTGGTGCTGAAGGGCAATCTGGCCCCCGACGGCGCGGTCATCAAGCAGACCGCCTGCGATCCCAAGCTGCTGAAGCACCGCGGCCCGGCGGTGGTGTTCGCCGACTACAACGACATGGCGGCGCGCATGGACGACCCCGACCTGCCGGTGACGCCGGACTCGGTGATCGTGCTCAAGCACGCCGGACCGCAGGGCGGCCCCGGCATGCCGGAATGGGGCATGCTGCCGATCCCGAAGAAGATCCTGAAGCTCGGGGTGCGCGACATGGTGCGGATCTCCGACGCGAGGATGAGCGGCACCAGCTACGGCACCTGCGTCCTGCACGTGGCCCCGGAAAGCTGGGTCGGCGGGCCGCTGGCGCTGGTCCAGGACGGCGACATGATCGACCTGGATGTCGACGGCCGGCGCCTGCATCTCGACGTCTCCGACGCCGAGCTCGACGCCCGCCGCGCCGCCTGGGTGCCGCCGGCCCGCAAGTTCGAGCGCGGCTTCGGGGCGATCTACGCCGACCACATCACCCAGGCCGACAAGGGCTGCGACTTCGACGTGCTGATGGGCACCCAGCCGACGCCGGAGCCGGAGATCCACTGACGCTTCGTCGCCCCCGCATCGCGCCGCGCTGCTGGCGGACGGGCGCGGGAAACCTGGTTCGACCGCTGCCCCGGCGTCCTCAGGCGACCAGGAACCAGTCGGCGGTGACGCTCGACGTCTGCACGCCCATCAGCGTGATCGTGTTGCCGGATCCGAGGTCGACGACGGCGTCGCCGTTCGCGTCCGCCGTCAGCCGGGCCAGCAGGTCGGCGGCGGTCGCGATGCCGGTGCCGTTGACGTTCGCCGCCACCGCGACGACGTCGCCGTCGGCCGCCGAGAACCCGGAGATGCTGTCGACGCCGTCGCCGGAGCCGAAGGCGCAGCGGTCGGCGCCGAGGCCGCCGACCAGCAGGTCGTCGCCGGCGCCGCCCGACAGGGTGTCGGCGCCCTGGCCGCCGTACAGGGTGTCGGCGCCGAGGTTGCCGTACAGCCGGTCGTCGCCGAGATTGCCGTAGAGGACGTCGTCGCCCTGGCCGCCGAACGTGGTGTCGTCACCGAGGTTGCCGTGGAGGATGTCGGCCCCCTGGTTGCCGTAGGCGAGGTCGGCGCCCTGGCCGCCGTACAGGCTGTCGGCGTCGGCGTTGCCCCAGAGCGTGTCGCTGCCCTGGTTGCCGTAGGCGAGATCGGCGCCGGCCCCGGCGTAGATCTGATCGTCGCCGGCCATGGCGGAGATCGTGTCGTCGCCGTCGCTGCCGAGGAAGGTCTCGCCGCCGGCCCCGCCGAGCAGGTGGTACGGGCCGGAGACGACGGAACCGCCGGCGTCGGGCGTCGGCACCGCACCGGTGTCGGTCAGGGTGACGTCGTTGCCGTCGTTGCCGGCGTAGCTGATCCGGTAGGTGCGGGTGCCGCTGGTGAAGGTCGCGCCCTCGGCCAGGCTCGAGAAGGTTCCGGTGACGGCGTCCGCCCCGTCGTTGCTGATCAGCACGTAGCTGTCGCCGGTCGCCGAGGTGTAGCCGAACACGGTAGTCAGCGTGGCCGAGTTGATGGTGACGGTACCGGTGACGGCGATCTGGTCGTACTGGGTGCCGGCGGTGGTGCCGTCTATCTCCATGGTGGCGGTCGAGCCGCCGGCCAGGGTCAGGTTGCCGGTCGAGATGGTGCCGGGGCTGTTGCCGGGGGCGATGGTGGCGCCGGACAGCACCGAGACCGGTGTCGAGTAGGTGCCGGTACCCTTGAGGGTGACGCCCGACGCCACGCTGAAGGTGCCGCTGCCGGACAGCGCGCCGGAGAACGAATTGGCGCCGGGGTTGGAGAAGCTGATGGCCCCGGCGCCGACCGTCACGGTACCCGCTCCGGTCAACGCGCCGATGGTCTCGGTGGTGCCGTTCAGGTCGAGCGTCGCGCCCGCCGCCACCTCGACGGTGGCCCCATCGGCGATGGCGTTGCCGCCGGCGAGGCGGACGGTGCCGGCGCTGATCGTGGTGGTGCCCGTGAGGGTGTTGCTGCCGGACAGCGTGAGCACGCCGCTGCCGGTCTTGGTCAGGCCGCCGGTGCCGGAAATGGCGCCGGAGAAGGTCGCGTCGGCACCCTGCGCAACCGTCAGGGCACCGGCGCCGATCGATACAGTGCCGGCGCCGGAGAGCGTCCCGACGGTTTCGGTGGTGCCGTTCAGGTCCAGGGTGGCGCCGGCCGACACCGACACGCTGCCGCCGTCGGCCAGCGCGCTGCCGCCCGACAGCGTCAGGGTGCCGGCCGAGACCGTGGTGCCGCCGCTGAAGGTGTTGGCACCGGACAGGGTCAGGGTGCCGGCCCCGGCCTTGGTCACGGCCCCGGTGCCGGAGACCGCGCCGGAATAGCTCAGCGCGTCGGACCGATTGAAGGCCAGGGTGGCGTTGTTGGTGACGTTGCCGGTGATCGAGCCCGCCGTCCCGCCGTTGCCGACCTGCAGGGTGCCGGCGCTGACCGTGGTGCCGCCGGTATAGGTGTTGGTGCCGGTCAGGATGGTGGTCCCGGTACCGGTCTGGTTGACCGCCGCGCTGCCGGTGATGGCGACCGCCGTGCCGGTTCCGGTGCCGTCGCTGCTGAGGACGTGGCCGGCCGTGGTGTGGTTGAAGTTGACGGTGGCGGTGCCGCTTCCCCCGTTGATGGAGGTGGCCGACAGGATGCCGGCGGCGGCGCCGTTGCCGATGTTCAGGGTGCCGGTGCCGCTGTTCCCGAGGGTGAGACTGGAGCTGAGCGTCAAAGTGCCGCCACCGGCGACGGTGAGCGTTCCGTTGCTGGAGCCGCCGGCTCCGACGACCAGAGCCCCGGCGGTGAATGAAACGCTTCCGCCGTTGGTGACAGTGAGCGATCCCGTACCTTGGCTTGCCAATTGGCTTCCGCCGGCGCTGGCCACGGTCAAGGTCCCGCCGTCGACCAGCACGATCCCCGTGCCGGTCGAGAACTCGCCGATGCGAAGGGCGTCTGCGCTCAAGGTGCCGCCGCCGTTGACTTCCAGCGTTCCCGTCGCGGACTGACCGACGTAGATCGTGCCCGTCACGGCAGGCGAGGCCCCGGTCACCTGGGCGGTGCCGCCGTTGTCGAGCTGCACGGTGCTCGTGGGCACGGCCACCGGGTTCCAGTTGCCGGCCGTGTTCCAGTCGCCCGTGCCGACGTTGTTCCAGTCGGGAAGCAGCACCGGCAGATCGGCCAACGCCGCGGCGTCGAGTGCCGGGGCGGCGGCCGGGCGGCCGGCGTCGAGAACCCAGGACCCGCCGACTGCCGTGCCGCCGACATCGCCGGTCGCCGCCGCCACCGCGCTGCCGGTCGCCGCCGCCAGCAGCGCCACCAGTGCCCGCCCGGCGGGGCCGGCCCCGGCCCGGCAGGCGTACAGCTCGACCGGAGCGCCGGCGAGTGCCGCGCCCAGTGCTGCCACCTCGTCACGCCGCCCCGCCAAGGCGGCCGCCGTCAGCGGCTGGTCGCCGAGTGTCAGCGCCCCCGGCGCGCCGTGGCAGATCACCGCCAGCCGCCGTCCCGGCGCCGCCCGGGCCGCCGCCACCAGCTGCGCCAGCCCGTCGCGTTCGGGGTCGATCCGCACGATGCGCGCCGGCACGGTCAGCGCGTCGAGGATCGCATCCGCATCCGGCACCCGCGCGTCGACGACGACCAGGGCAGGCTGGGCAGCATGGGTCTTCGGGGTGGCGGCCAGGGTGTCCATGGGATGTCCTCTCCGGTCGGGAGATGCGCGGTCGTCGGGCCGTCGCCGTCAGGCGACCAGGAACCAGTCGGCGGCGGCGCTCGCAGGCGGGACGCCGAGGAGGGTGACGGTGTTGCCGGACCCGAGGTCGAGGACGGCGTCGCCGTTCGCGTCCGCCGTCAGCCGGGCGAGCAGGTCGGCGGCGGTCGCGATGCCGGTGCCGTTGACGTCGGCGGCGACAGCGATCAAGTCGCCGTCGGCCGCCGAGAAGCCGCCGATCGTGTCGACGCCGTCGCCCGAGCCGAAGGCGTAGCGGTCGGCGCCGAGGCCGCCGACCAGCAGGTCGTCGCCGGCGCCGCCCGACAGGGTGTCGGCGCCCTGGCCGCCGTACAGGGTGTCGGCGCCGAGGTTGCCGAACAGCCGGTCGTCGCCGAGATTGCCGTACAGCAGGTCGCTGCCCTGGCCGCCGAACTGGGTGTCGGCGTCCTGGCCGCCGTACAGGGTGTCGTCGCCGAGATTGCCGTACAGGACGTCGCCGCCCTGGTTGCCGTAGGCGAGGTCGGCGTCCTGGCCGCCGAACATCGTGTCGGCGTCGGCGTTGCCCCACAGGCTGTCGCTGCCCTGGTTGCCGTAGGCGAGATCGGCGCCGGCCCCAGCGTAGACCTGGTCGTCGCCGGCCATGGCGGAGATCGTGTCGTCGCCGTCGCTGCCGAGGAAGGTCTCGCCGCCGGCCCCGCCGAGCAGGTGGTACGGGCCGGAGACGACGGATCCGCCGGCGTCGGGCGTCGGCACCGCACCGGTGTCGGTCAGGGTGACATCGTTGCCGTCGTTGCCGGCGTAGCTGATCCGGTAGGTGCGGCCGCCCGAGGTGAAGGTCGCGCCCTCGGCCAGGCCCGAGAAGGTTCCGGTGACCGCGTCCGCCCCGTCGTTGCTGATCAGCACGTAGCTGTCGCCGGTGGCGGATGTGTAGCCGAACACGGTAGTCAGCGTGGCCGAGTTGATGGTGACGGTGCCGGTGACGGCGATCTGGTCGTAGCCGGTGCCGGCCACCGTACCGTCGATCTCCATGGTGGCGGTCGATCCGCCGGCCAGGGTCAGGTTGCCGGTCGAGATGGTGCCGGGGCTGTTGCCGGGCGCGATGGTGGCGCCGGACAGCACCGAGACCGGCGTCGAGTAGGTGCCGGTGCCCTTGAGGGTGGCGCCCGACGCCACGCTGAAGGTGCCGGTGCCGGACAGCGTGCCGGAGAACGAATTGGCGCCGGGGTTGGAGAAGCTGATGGCCCCGGCGCCGACCGTCACGGTACCCGCCCCGGTCAGGGCGCCGATGGTCTCGGTGGTGCCGTTCAGGTCGAGCGTCGCGCCCGCCGCCACCTCGACGGTGGCCCCATCGGCGATGGCGTTGCCGCCGGCGAGGCGGACGGTGCCGGCGCTGATCGTGGTGGTGCCGGTGTAGGTGTTGCTGCCCGACAGGACCAGCACCCCGGCCCCGGTCTTGGTGAGGCCGCCGGTGCCGGTGATGGCGTTGTCGATGGTGGTGGCGCCGGTGACGGCGAGCGACCCGCCGCTCAGGTTGACGGCGCCGCCGCCGAGGTTGCCGTCGGCCGCCACCGACAGCGTGCCGGCGGAGACCGTGGTGGTGCCGGCGTAGGTGTTGGTGCCGGACAGCGTCAGCGTGCCGGCGCCGGCCTTGGTCAGACTGCCGGTGCCGGAGACCACGCCCGAGAAGGTCAGCGCGTCGGAGCGGCTGAAGGCCAGGGTGGCGTTGTTGGTGACGTTGCCGGCGATCGAGCCGGCGGTGCCGCCGTTGCCGACCTGCAGGGTGCCGGCGCCGATCGTGGTGCCGCCGGTGTAGGTGTTGGTGGCGATCAGGATGGTGGTGCCGGCCCCGGTCTGGTTGACCGCCGCCGCGTCCGTGATGGCGACCGCGGTGCCGCCGCCGGTGCCGTCGCTGCTGAGGACGTAGCCGATGTCGGTGTGGTTGAAGCTGACGGTGGCGTTGCCGCCAAAGCCCCTGATGGACGGCGCGGAGACGATGCCCGCGGCACCGCCGCTGCCGATGTTCAGCGTGCCGGTGCCCCCGCCCCCGGTGCCGAGGAAGATGGCCGTTTCCGCGATGACCTTACCGCCGCCGGAGACGGTCAGCGTCCCGCTACCGGTGTTGCTATTTGCAAGACGAAGAGCCTGAGTTTCAAAGGTAGCGGTGGCGCCGTTCGAGATGGTGAGCGACGCCGTGCCTGAATTCCCCACTAAATGCGGAAATGAGCTACCGGCGAACCTCACGGCAGAGCCCGCGCCGTCCACCAGCATGGTCCCCGAGCTGCCGGCGTTAACGCCCATTTGAAGGAGGACAGCTGTCAAGGTTCCGCCGCCGGTGACCTGCAGCGTTCCGCTTCCGCCATTGAATTCCGCGACGCGGATAACACTGGCACTAGGCGCTGCCCCGGTGAGCTGCGCGGTGCCGCCGTTCTCGATGATCGCGATACTGCCGCTGCCGGGCACGCCGGCCGGGTTCCAGTTTCCGGCGGTGTTCCAGTCGCCCGTGCCGGCGTTCCAGATCACGTCCGCGAGCAGCACCGGCAGGGCGGCCAGCGCCGCGGCACCGAGCGCCGGTGCCGGCGCCGGGCGGCCGGCGTCGAGCACCCACGACCCGCCGAGTTCCGTGCCGCCGACCGGCCCGCCGGCGGCGGCCACCGGGCACCCGGTCGCGCGTTGCAGCGCCGCCACGAATTCCCGGCCGGCCGCCCCCTCGGCGACCGCGCAGGCGTACAGCTCGATCGGCGCGCCGGCCAGCGCCCGCCCGAGCGCCACCAGCTCGACCCGTCGCCGGACCAGGGTTGCCGCCGTCAGCGGTGCGTCGCCGAGCGCCAGCGCCCCCGGCCTGCCGTGGCACACCACCGCCAGCCGCCGTCCCGGCGCCGCCTCGGCCGCCGCCACGATCTGCGCCAGCCCGTCCCGCTCCAGGTCGATCCGCACGATGCGCGCCGGCACGGTCAGGGCGGCGACGATCGCATCTGCCTCCGGCACCCGGGCGTCGATGGCGACAAGGGCGGGACGCGGCACCGCGTCGACGTGTCCGCCGCCGAACCGACCACCGGGCCGACTGCCGTCGATGCGGCCGATCGAACCTCCGTGCACCTGCCGATTGAGCGCTGGCCGGCTCATGTCGCTCCCCCTACAGTGTTCTCGGCGGCGCCTCCGCCGGAGGTGGACGCTCCCCGGGGTCTGACGGGGTGTGAGTCGCCTTTCGTTCAGAAGGTGAATTCGGAGATGGGCACCGCGAGTCTTTCGGAATTCGGTTGATCGCCTTACGGATTGTCGCTGCACCCGTCGATGCTGTCTGCGAACCGGTTCACACAACGGAAGATCGATGACCCCGGACGAACTGCTGGCCCGCCACGACCTGCTCGGCATCCTGTCGCCGGACGAGCGGCAGGATCTGCGCCGGCATGTGGCGGTCCGCGCGGTCGCGGCCGGGCAGACGCTGTTCCGCCAGGGCGACCCGGGCGACGGGCTCTACGGGATCATGTCCGGGCGCGTGGTCGTCACCGTGGAGTCGGCCGAAGGCAAGGAACTGATCCTCAACATGTTCCGGTCGGGCGACTTCTTCGGCGAGATCGCCCTGCTGGACGGCAAGGGCCGGACGGCGAACGCGGTGATCCGCGAGGCGGGACAGCTTGTGTTCCTGCCGCGCGGCGAGTTCCTGCCGTTCCTGGAGCGGCGTCCGGCCCTGGCGGTCCGCATGATCGCACTGCTCTGCGACCGTCTGCGGCGCACCACGCAACTGTTCGAGGATGCGGCGCTTCAGGATGTCCCGGTCCGGCTCGCCCGGCAGTTGTCGGCGCTCGCGGAACGCCAGGGCATCGACGCCGGCGACACCGTGGCGATCTCGCAGGCGGAGCTGGCGCAGACCCTCGGGGTGTCGCGCGAGATCGTCAGCCGGCACCTGGGGGTCTGGCGCGAGGCCGGCCTGGTCGAGCTCGGGCGCGGCCGGATCCGGATCCGCGACAAGGCGCCGCTGCACCGCATCATGACCGGAGGCTGACGCTTGGCCGAGGCGTTTTACGCGCAGCTCGACCGGATCGCCGAACTGCTGAGAACCCGTGGCCGGGTGTCGTACCGCGCGCTCAAGCGCGAACTCGGGGTCGACGACGGCCTGCTCGCCGACCTGGCGGCGGAACTGGTCTCGGTGCAGCGCCTCGCCGTCGAGATCGACGGCGGCGTCCTGGAGTGGGCGGGCGCCGCCGTGGCGCCGGGTGCCGCCGAGCGGCGCCAGGTGACGGTCATGTTCTGCGACCTCGTGGGGTCGGCCGGCCTCGCCGAGCGCCTCGATCCGGAGAACCTGCGGGACCTGCTCCGCCACTACCAGGAGACGGTGGACGCGATCGTGCGGCGGTGCGGCGGCGTCGTCGCCCGTTACGTGGGCGACGGGCTGCTGGTGTATTTCGGCTATCCCCGGGCGCATGAGGACGATGCCGCGCGCGCGGTGCGGGCCGGCCTGCAGATCGTCGAGGCGGTGCACGGGCTGCCGGCCGCGGAGCCGCTGCGCGTGCGGATCGGCATCCACACCGGCATGGCGGTGATGGGCGACATCGGCTCGGGCGACAGCCGCGAGTCGATGGCGGCGGTCGGCGAGACGCCGAACATCGCCGCCCGCCTCCAGGGCCTCGCGGAGCCCGACGCCGTGGTGCTGAGCGAGGCGACGCACGGACTGCTGGGCGGGGCCTATGAATGCGCCCCGTTGGGCGCGCCGCGGCTCCGGGGACTCACCGGGACGGTCGGTGCCTACCGGGCGCTGCGCGAGCGCCCGCCCTGGGAGCTGTCCAGGCCGGCGGCGACATCCGAAGCGACCCCGCTGGTCGGTCGGACCCGCGAGGCCGCGCGTCTCGCCCGGCACTGGCGGCAGGCGGCGACCGGTCGAGGCCGGGTCGTGCTGGTCCGGGGCGAGCCCGGGATCGGCAAGTCACGGCTGGTTCGGGCGTTCGAGGCCAGCGTCGGCGGAACGCCGCATGTCCGCCTGAAGGCGCGCGGCGCCGAGTTCCACCGCAACAGCGCCTTCCATCCGGTCGCGGAGCTGCTGTACCGCGTGCTGCGGGTCGAGGCCGGCCTGCCCGGGCATGAGCAGTTCGAGCAGCTGCGGTCGGTGCTGCTCGCGCATGGGATGCCCGGCGACGGTGCCCCGCTGCTGGCGCCGCTGCTCGGGGTTCCCGTCCCGGAAGGCCTCGATCCGCGGCGGGCCCGCACGCCGGAGCGGGTGCGCCAGGACACGCTGAGGGCGCTTCTGGACTTCGTGGCCCGGCTGGCATCCGAGCGGCCGCTTCTGCTGATCGTCGAGGATCTGCACTGGATCGACGCCTCCACCCTGGAATGGCTCGACCGGCTGATCGGGATCGCGCCCACGCACCGCATGCTCGTGGTCCTGACCGCCAGACCGGAGTTCGGCCCGCGCTGGACCGACCGGCCGGGCGTCGACACGCTGACCCTGGCCCGCCTCGGCCGCAGAGCCGTCGAGCGCATCGTCTCGGCGGTCGCCGGGCAGTCGCTGCCGCCGGCCATCGTGACCGAGATCGCGAACCGGACGGACGGCGTGCCGCTGTTCGTCGAGGAGCTCACCAAGATGCTGCTGGATGCGGAGCTCGTGCCGAAGGACGGCGCCTCCGCCGCCCCGCCTCCGGCGCTGCCGCCGCGGTCGATCCCGGCCAGCCTTCAGGATTCCTTGATCGCGCGGCTGGACCGGCTGCCTGCGGGCCGGCACACCGCGCAGCTCGCCTCGGTCATCGGCCGGCGGTTCTCCTACGCCATGCTGCGGCAAGTCGCCGGACTGGACGAGGCGGAGCTCCGGCGCGATCTCGCGGCCCTGGTCGACGCCGAGCTGCTGCTCCGGCGCGGCGAGCCGCCGGCCGCCCGCTACACCTTCCGGCACGCGCTGGTCCAGGATGCGGCGTACGAGATGCTGCTGCGGGAAACCCGCCGGGAATACCACGAGCGCATCGCGAAGGGGCTCGAAGGCCAGCCGGGCACGGCGCCCGAGGTGCTGGCACACCATTTCGGGCGGTCCGGGCACACCGCCACCGCCATCCGCCACTGGCAACAGGCCGGCGAGGACGCCAGCCGGCGGCTCGCCTATGTCGAGGCGATCGGCCATTTCAACGCCGCGGTCCGGCTGCTCCAGGACCTGCCGGACACGCCGGAACGGCGGCACCTGGAGCTGGCGCTGCAGGCCGCTATGGGGGTGCCGTTGGTGGCGGCCAGGGGCTACGGCTCGGCGGCGGTCGAGGACTGCTACAGCCGCGCCTACGACCTGTGCCGGGAACTCGACGACCGCGCCCGCCTGTTCCCGGCGGTCCGCGGCTTGTGGAACCTGCGGCTGGTCCGTGCCGAGCTCGGCCTTGCGCGGGACCTCAGCGGGCAACTGCTCGCACTGGCGAGCGCCGACGGCGATCCCGGCCGGCAGGTCGCGGCCCATCGCGCGGCCGGCGTCACCATGTTCAAGCTCGGTGAGTATGCCGACGCGGACCGGCACTTCCGGCTGGCGATCGGCGCCTACGATCCCGCCCTGCACGCGGCCCTCGCGCCGGAGCACGGCGCGGACCCGTGCGTCGTCTGCCTGGCGTATCTCGGCACCACGACCTGGGCGCTCGGCTTCCCGGACCGGGCGCTCGGGCACATCGACGAGGCGTTGGCGCTGGCGCGCCGGCTCGGGCACGACCTCAGCGTCGCCGTCGCGCTGACGACCGCCAGCCGGTTCCACCAGGTCCGCGGCGAGCCCGCCCGGGTCCGCGAGCACGCGACCGCCGTGATCGCCCTGTCGGAAGAGCTCGGGCTGCCGTACTGGCGGGCGCTCGGAACCACCCTGCACGGCTGGGCGATGGCCCAGGAAGGCAATGCGCGCGGCGGCATCGCCGCGATCGAGCGCGGCCGGAAGGCGCTGCGCGGTACCGGCGCGGGGCTGATCGAGCCGTGGAACCTAGCGGCGCTCGCCGCCTCCCACCGCCGGGCCGGTGAACCGGAGGTCGCCCTCGCCCTGCTCGCGGAGGCCCTGGCCCTGGCCGAGGCGACCGGCGAGCGATGGTGGCAGGCCGAGCTGCATCGGCTGGCGGGCGAGTGCACGGTCGAGCGTGGCGGCGTGGCCGCCGATGCCGAGGCCAGCTTCCGGCGCGCGCTCGACGTCGCCGGGCGGCAACAGGCGCGGTCGCTGGAGCTGCGGGCGGCGATCAGCCTCTTCAGGTTGACGGCCGGAGATGCCGAGCGCTCGCTGCTGGCGCAGGTCTACGACTGCTTCACCGAAGGCTTCGACACCCCCGACCTCCAGGACGCCCGGGCGGCACTCGAGTCGCGGGCCGGCCCGACCTGAGGGGCACGACCTGAGGGGGGGCACGACCTGAGGGGGGGCCGACCTGAGGGGCGACCCGACCTGATCGGGGATGCCCGGCCCGCATCGCGCGGAGCGGATGCCGCGCCTGACGGTCGACGCCGCGCCGGCTTCTCGGCTATGACGAGCCGCCGCCGGCGGCGGATCGGGATGGCGCGAGGATCAGGCTGTGGATGTGACCGACAGGGCGCCGGCCGGGTTCGGCCGGCATGCCACCGGCTTCGTGTGCGTGACCGTTCTGCTCGATGCGGTCGGGATCGGCATCATCATGCCGGTGATGCCGGATCTCATTCAGGAACTCACCGACCTGCCGATCGGGGCGGCGGCGCTGTGGGGCGGCTACCTTACCTTCGTCTACGCCCTGATGCAGTTCGCCTTCGGGCCGACCGTTGGCAGCCTGTCGGACCGGTTCGGCAGGCGGCCGGTGCTGATCGCATCGCTGGCGGCACTGACCGTCGACTATCTGGCGATGGGACTGGCGCCGGGGGTGTGGCTGCTGTTCATCGGCCGCCTGCTGGCCGGAATTGCCGGCGCCACGCATTCCACCGCCAACGCGGTGGTCGCGGATGTGACCCCGCAGGCGAAGCGGGCGCAGGCCTTCGGGCTGATCGGCGCGGCTTTCGGGGTCGGGTTCATCCTCGGGCCAGTCATCGGCGGCGTCGCCGGCGAGTTCGGAACCCGGGCGCCGTTCTTCGTGGCCGCCGTGCTGGCCTTCGCGAACCTCTGCTATGGCGCGCTGGTGCTGCCGGAGAGCCTGGACAAGGCGCGGCGGCGACCGTTCTCGTGGCGGCGCGCCAATCCGCTCGGGGCGGCCATCCAGGTATCCCGGCTGCCGAAGGTGGCGTGGTTGGTCGTCGCCTTCTTCCTGTTCGGCCTGGGGCACTACGTCTATCCGGCGATCTGGAGCTTCTATGCCAAGGCGGCCTTCGCCTGGAGCAGCGCCGAGATCGGGCTGTCGCTGGCCTTGGTCGGGGTCGGTTTCGTGGTGGTGCAGGGCGGCTTGATCCGGCTGGTCCTGCCGCGGCTGGGCGAGGCGCGGACGGCCTGGGCCGGGTTCGCGCTCAGCATCGCCGGGCTGCTGTGGGTGGGCTTCGCGACCGAGGGGTGGATGGTGCTGGCTGCAATTCCGGTAATGGCGCTCGGAGCTGTCGTGACGCCGGCGCTGACCGGGCTGATGGCCAACGGCACGCCGGACAACGCCCAGGGCGAACTGCAGGGTCTGCTGGCCAGCGTCACCGCGGTCACCATGATCGTCACGCCGCTGTTCGCGACCCAGCTGTTCGGGCAGTTCACCGATGTCGCGGCACCGCTGCATTTCCCCGGCGCGCCGTTCCTGGCGGCGGCGATCGTGATGGGGCTCGCCCTGGTTCCTTTCGCGATCGGCCTGAGACGCGTTTCGTCGTGAGCATGGACGCCGCGCGCGCATCGCGCGAAACTCCGTTTCATGGCAGCCGGCGCAGACCGGCGGAGCAACCGATCGCGTGGAGGGAACGGCGTGTCCTACGAAACCATCGAGGTGATCCCGGTCGGCGGGTCGATCGGCGCCGAGATCGCCGGCGTGAACTTGGCCGAGCCGCTGTCGAACCGGCAGGCGCAGGAGGTGCACGAGGCCTTCCTGGCGAACTCCGTGGTGTTCTTCCGTGACCAGAAGCTCGACCCCGACCAGCAGAAACGCGCCGCCCGGCTGTTCGGCGAGCCGGTGGCGATCCCGTTCGTGAAGAGCCTGGACGGCCATCCGGAGATCATCGACATCGTCAAGGAGGCCGAGGACGCCGGGAAGTACAACTTCGGCGGCAACTGGCACACCGACACCACCTTCCTGGAGACCCCGGCGCTCGGCTCGCTGCTGTATGCGCTGGAGGTGCCGCCGCGTGGTGGCGACACGCTGTTCGCCGACCAGTACGCCGCCTACGAGACTCTGTCGGACGGCATGCGCGCGCTGCTCGACGGGCTGACCGCGGTGCACACCGGCTCGCGCTCCTATGGCAGCCAGTCGAAGTTCCAGGGCGGCAGGAACGCCTCGGTGTCGATGACCATCGACGCCAGCGAGGATGGCGATCGGCTGATCGAGCACCCGGTGGTCCGCACCCACCCCGAGAGCGGCCGCAAGGGCCTGTTCGTCAACCCGAACTACACTCTGCGCTTCAAGGGCATGACCGAGGCCGAGAGCAAGCCGCTGCTCGACTTCCTGTACGCCCACGCGATCCGCGACGAGTTCGTCTGTCGGTTCCGCTGGCAGGCCGGGTCGGTGGCGGTCTGGGACAACCGCTGCACCATGCACCGGGCGGTCAACGACTATGACGGCCACCGCCGCCATGTCCGCCGCGTCACCCTGCAGGGCGACCGCCCGCACTGAAGGGGCCGCTGCGGGATATGCCCGTCGCTGCGTGGGTTCCGGCTCCGTCCCGCCGCCGGCAGTCCGGTCCGGAATGACGTCGGAGAAGGGGCGTTCCTCTCCTCGCCGTCATTCCGGACGGGTCGGCTCGCTTCAGCGAACCGGACCGAGCCGGAAACCACGGAGCGACGGGCGCTACGCCGCCCTTCGCCTTGCCGGCTTGCGGAGCAGCAGCAGCAGCGGGACCGCGGCCAGTGTCATCCACATCATGAAGATGAAGTCGTTCAGGTAGGCGATGGTGGCTGCCTGCCGGGTGATCTCGCCGTTCAGGGCGACCACGCCGGCCGTGCTGTGCCACTCCCAGGCCGACGGCAGCCAGGGCAATTGCAGCATGGGCCGGAACGGCGTCGCATTGCTGGCCATGTCGGCGTGGTTCACCTGGGTGTTGTGCGCCAGCAGGGTGATCACCGCCGAGATCCCGATACTGCTGCCGATGTTGCGCATCAGGCTGAACATCGCGGTGCCTTCGTTGCGGTAGTGCGGGGCCAGGGTGGCGAAGGTCAGGGTGCTGAGCGGTACGAAGATGAAGCCGAGGCCGAGACCCTGGACGATGCCGGTCCACACGATCGTGGACAGCGGCACGTCGGTGGTGAAGCCGGCCATCCGGTGCAGCGAGAAAGCCGTCAGCCCGAGGCCCAGCAGGATCAGCAGCCGGGTGTCGACCCGGCCGATCAGCCGGCCGACCAGGACCATCGCGATCATCGTGCCGATACCGCGGGGAGCGAGCACGTAGCCGGTGGTCAGCACCGGCAGGCCCATCAGGTTCTGCAGGAACGGCGGCAGCAGTGCCAGGGTCGCGAGCAGCACCACGCCGACCATGAAGATCAGCAACAGCCCGACCGCGAAATTGCGGTCCCTGAACAGCGCCGGCTCCAGGAACGGTTTGTCGGCGGTGAACATGTGGACTAGGAACAGGTACAGGAACAGCCCGGCCAGCACGCCCTCGGCCAGTACCTCGGCGGATGAGAACCAGTCGAGCGACTCGCCGCGGTCGAGCATCATCTGCAGTGCCCCGATCGCCAGGCTGAGCAGCGCGAAGCCGAAGATGTCGAAGCGTCGTTCCCGGTCCCGCGTGGTCTCCGGCACGAACGCCAGGATGCCGAGCAGGGCCAGGATGCCGAACGGCAGGTTGATGTAGAACACCCAGCGCCAGGAATAGGACTCGGTCAGCAGGCCGCCGAGGGTCGGTCCCAGAATCGGCCCGACCATCACGCCCACCCCCCACATCGCCATCGCCGACCCGTGTTTCTCCGGTGGGTAGGTGTCCAGCAGCACCGCCTGCGACAGCGGCACCAGGCCGGCGCCGAACATGCCCTGCAGCAGCCGGAACACCACCATCTGCGGCAGGCTGGTCGCGGCCCCGCACAGCATCGAGGCGATGGTGAAGCCGGTTACCGCGAACGCGAACACCCGCTTGCGGCCGAACCTGGCGGCGAGATAGCCGGTCGGCGGGGTCATGATGGCGGCCGCCACGATGTAGGAGGTCAGCACCCAGGAGATCTGGTCCTGGGTGGCCGACATCGAGCCCTGCATGCTCGGCAGCGCGACGTTGGCGATCGTGGTGTCGAGCGCCTGCATGATCGTCGCCAGCATGATGGAGGCGACGATCAGCCCGCGCGCGGCGCGCGTGTCACCGCTGGAGCCGCTGGTCACTTCCGGACGGCCGGCGAAGCCGCAAAGGCGTTGGCCGACGGGCCGATCCAGTGCAGCGCGGTCTGCAGGAACGCCGGCAGTTCGCGGCTGTGGCCGGTGTCGATCTCGACCGAGGTGCTCATGCCGGCGCGCAGCAGCGGATCGCCGGCATCGGCAGCGATCGCGATCCGCACCGGGATCCGCTGCACCACCTTGACCCAGTTGCCGGTGGCGTTCTGCGGCGGGATCACCGAGAACTCGGCGCCGGTCGCCTGGCTGATGCTTTCCACCGTGCCCTGCCAGTCGCGGTCGGGATAGGTGTCGACATGCACGGTCACTGGCTGCCCCGGCCGGACGTGGGTCAGGTCGGTTTCCTTGAAGTTGGCCTCGATCCAGGCTCCGGAATCGGCGACGACGCTCATCACCGGGCTGCTCAACGACGCGTTGCCGGCGACCTGCTGGCCGAGCTTCGGCGTGTTGCTGGCGATGCCGTCGAAGGGTGCCCGCACCACCGTGCGCTCCAGGTCGAGCCTGGCGCGGTCGATGTCGGTCTGCGCCTTGTGATAGCGCGGGTGGTCGGAAACCGCGATGCCGGGGTCGCCGCCGAGCTCGGCCGCGATCTGCGCCAGCTCCTGGTCGAGCACGCGCAGGCGAAGCCGGACCACGTCGGCATCGTGGCGGGCGGAATCGTACTTGCTGCGCGACGTCGTCTTGGTGGCGAGCAGCTCGGACTGGCGTTCGAACTCGCGCTTGCTATAGGCGAGGTCGCTGCGGACCATCGCCTCCTCCTCCAGCTTCTGGGCGAAGCTGGCCTTCAGGCTGGCGATCTCGTTCGCCACGTTCGCCAGCTCGGCCTCGGATTCCCGGAGCGCGATGCGGTAGGGGGCGTCGTCGACGCGGAACAGCACGTCGCCGTGCGCGACCCGCTGGTTCTCGCGCACGTCGACCTCGACAACCGGCCCGGAGACCTGCGCCGCGATCATCACCATGTCGGCCTTCACATAGGCGTTTTCGGTGCCGACGTAGCGCCCGCCGACGAGATAGCCGTAGCCGGCGACGACGGCGACCAGCAGCGGGCCGAGCAGCAGCAGGATCCGACGCAGCCGGAGCCGACGCGCAGCACTTCGCGACCGGGCCGGGAGAGTGCCGGTCTCCGGCTGGCTCCGGACGGTCTCGGTTGCCGGATCGCCAGCGTCGCCCGCGGGTCGGGCGTCAGGCGTTGCGTGCGACATTCGGGCGGACTTCCTCGGTACTCGGGGCGGGCGCGGAGACCCGGGACTCGGCCTCCTGCAGGTTCAGCTTCATGTGCTGCAACGCGCGGATCAGGGCGGCGCGGTCGTCGTCGGACAGGCCCTCCATCGCCTCCGCGCGGGTTTCGGCGGCATAGCCCCACATCCGGTCGATCAGCGGTCGTGCCGCCTCCGTGAGGTAGAGCAGGAAGGCCCGTCGGTCGTCGGGGTCGGGGCGGCGTGAGACGAGGCCGGCCTCCTGCAGGCGGTCGATCAGGCGGGCCAGGGTGATCGGCTGGATCTCCAGACGATCGGCCAGCGTCACCTGGTTCACGCCCTCCTGGCGCGCCAGGTAGGCGAGCGCCTGCCACTGTGCCAGCGACAGGCCGTGGGCCTGGGCACGCAGGTTGAAGTTCCGCCGCAGCATCCGGGACACGTCGCCCAGGAGGAACCCGACGCTGTGATCGGGGCTCTGCATCGTCTCACCGCAGTCGTATGCCTGGGATATAATAAGGAAGTTATACAATATGCATTGCTGGTTTGTCGTTCAAGGGCGCGGCGCGTTGCCGCTGCGAAAGGGGTTGGCGCGGCGGCCGGTCTGGGTAACCCTGCGCGTGGCCTGTGCAACCCCCCGGGGGCATCGATGGAACTCGACGCGCTGCTGCTGTCGCGGATCCAGTTCGCCGCGGTCATCAGCTTTCATATCATCTTCCCGTCCTTCACCATCGGCCTGGCGAGTTGGCTGGTGGTGTTGGAGGCGCGCTGGCTGGCGACCCGGGACGAGGCGTGGAAGCGGCTGTACCGGTTCTGGCTGAAGATCTTCGCGGTGTCGTTCGGGCTCGGCGTCGTCTCCGGCGTGGTCATGAGCTACCAGTTCGGCACCAACTGGGGACCGTTCTCGGTGTTCGCCGGCGAGGTGATCGGCCCGCTGATGGGCTACGAGGTGCTGACCGCCTTCTTCCTGGAGGCGTCGTTCCTCGGGATCATGCTGTTCGGCTGGGATCGGGTCGGCGACCGAATGCACTTCCTGGCGACCGTCCTGGTGGCGGTCGGCACCCTGATCTCGGCGTTCTGGATCCTGTCGGCGAACTCCTGGATGCATACGCCGGCCGGCTATGAGCTGGTCGACGGCAGGGCGGTGCCGACCGACTGGTGGGCGGTGGTCTTCAACCCGTCCTTCCCGTACCGCTTCGCCCACATGGTGGTCGCCACCTTCCTGTCGACCGGCTTCGCCGTCGCCGGCATGGCGGCGATCGCGCTGCGCCGGCGTCCGGGGGATACCGGGGCGCGACGCAGCCTGGCGATGGCGCTCGGCCTCGCGGCCATACTGGCCCCGCTGCAGGTATTCATCGGCGACCTGCACGGGCTGAACACCGCCGAGCACCAGCCGGCCAAGCTGGCGGCGATGGAGGGGCATTGGCGAAACGAAGGCAGCGACGGGGTGCCGCTGCTGCTGTTCGCCTGGCCCGATCAGGCGGCCGAGTCGAATCGGTTCGAGATCCCGGTCCCGCACATCGCCAGCCTGATCATCACCCACAGTTGGACCGGGACCTTCCCGGCGCTGACCGAGTTTCCGGCCGACGAGCGCCCGCCGGTCGCCGTCGTGTTCTGGACGTTCCGGGTGATGGTCGGCCTGGGTCTGCTTATGGTGCTGGTGGCGTTCGTCGGCATGTGCCGGCGCTGGCGCGGCCGGCTGTACGAGGACGGCCTGTATCTCCGGCTGGTGCCCTACATGATCCCGGCGGGGTTCCTGGCGGTGCTGGCCGGTTGGTTCACCACCGAGGTCGGGCGCCAGCCCTGGCTGGTGTACGGCCTGTTCCGGACCGCCGACGGCGTGTCCGATCTCGCGACCCACCAGGTGGTCAGTTCGCTCACCGGGTTCGCGGTGGTCTATACCGTCATCTTCGGGGCCGGACTTTACTACGTGGCGCGCCTGCTGGCCCGCGGGATCGCGGTCGACGAACACGAGGAGCCGGCGCCGCCGAGCAACCTGCAACAGCCGAAGCGGCCGCTGTCGGCGCTCGACCCAGGGGTCGACGCCGACGGACCGGCGGCGGGAGGGTGAGCGCGATGTTCGAGAGCTTCACCGACGCGACCGGCCTGGCCCTGTGGCTGCCGCTGGCGGCGGCCGCGGTCATCGGGCTGGCGGTCGCCATGTACGTGCTGATGGACGGCTTCGACCTGGGCGTCGGCATCCTGTTCCCCGGTGCCGCCAAACCGGAATGGCGGGACGCCATGATGGTTTCGGTGGCGCCGATATGGGACGGCAACGAGACCTGGCTGGTGCTGGGCGGCGGTGGGCTGCTGGCGCTGTTCCCGCTGGCCTATGCGACCCTGCTGCCGGCCTACTATCTGCCGTTGACCCTGATGCTGCTGGCGCTGATCCTGCGCGGCGTCGCCTTCGAATTCCGTTTCAAGACCGAGGCGCACAAGCCGTTCTGGTCGGCATCGTTCCATGTCGGCTCGGTGCTGGCGACGCTGTGCCAGGGCATCGTTCTCGGGGCCTTCGCGGAGGGCCGGGCGACCGCGGAGGGGGCCGGGCACTGGGCCTGGCTGACGCCGTTCTCGGTGTTCGTCGGGCTGTCGATGCTGGCCGGCTACGGCCTGCTGGGGGCGACCTGGATCGTCAAGAAGACCGAGGGCGGGCTGCAGGACTGGGCGCGCGAGGTCGCCCAGCGGCTGGTGGTCGTGGTGGCGGTCGCCATGGTCATCGTCAGCATCTGGATGCCGCTGGCCGCACCGGGCGTGGCGGAACGCTGGTTCCCGTGGCCTAACATCGCGCTGCTGGCGCCGGTACCGCTGCTGGCCGGCGGCCTGTGCGTGGCGATCTTCGTCGGCCTGCGGCGCGGCGGCGAGGATCTGCCGTTCTACGGCAGCTTCGCGCTGTTCCTGACCGGCTATGCCGGGCTGGCAGTCAGCCTGTTCCCGAACCTGGTGCCGGGCCGCTACGACATCTGGGAGGCGGCAGCCGGCCCGAAGTCGCTCGAGTTCGCGCTGGTCGGGGTCGTGGTGATGATCCCGATCATCCTCGGCTACACGCTGTACAACTACCACGTCTTCCGCGGCAAGGTCCGGGTCGAGGATGTCGACGCGTATCACTGAGGGAGCCTTCTTCGGATCACAGCTTCGGATCCAATTTATCGTGCAATTATATTCTCAGTATGATTGAAAGTCAATATGTATGATAAGTTTTTGGTGTCAATCAATTTGAAATTGTATTCTAATATGCGCTTGTGGCTGATCGACACAATCGAAAATTGTGATGCGATCCGAAAGAGTGATTTGCCTTCGATTCATCCATCCATGGGAGAGGCGGATGTCGGACAATCAGAATTTCAAGAGAGTTCTCGGTGTGGGTGCCTTCTACCAGGCAGTGTTCGTGCAGCGCAGCGATCTCGTTCGATTAACGGCCTCAGGTGTTCTGCCTTGTCTCAACTATGTGGCTCAACTGGAGCAACGACCTGAACGCATTCTTCCGCCAATGTGGGATCTGGCATTTTATGTGACTGACACCTGTCTCACGGCCTTGAAGCCGTTCAATCTGAGCGTCGAATTCCCAGGAGGGGGTGCGTCTGAGATCTACGTCCGGGACTCGACCAATGAGCACCGGATCAGGATCGAGACGCCGCAAGCTCAACTGGCGACTGCCGCAGGCTTCGTGAGCCCAGTGCATGCAGACAGATGGGTTGTCTATGCGTTGCTCACGTCGCGTCTGGATGATCGGCACACCGGATGCTTGGTAGTGCCTTACGGAACTGTCGTGCCGGCAATCTACTATTTAGCGTACGGCCCCGCATCCAAGGCCGCTTGTGACGAGTTCGTCGACAAAGAATGCAGTCCGGTGAGTGCGCAGGCTCACGCAGCGGGAGATGACGTGCTGCCGTGGCCTTGGATCGCAACTGTCGATCGATAGGAAAACCAGGCCGGCAACGCTGAAGCGTCGCTGTCGAAGTAATAGCACGTCAGGAGTCTGATCCGGACCGCTGGCAGTGCCCCATGCTCACCGCATCGGCGAGTGGCTCCACGGCGTCAGGATCGTGGTGCTCATCTCGTCGATCATCTCCGGGCCGTTCTTCAGGAACGCGCGCCACTCCGGGTCCTTCATCGTCGCCGCCCGGGCCTCGGCGCGCTGGTTCAGGCTGTCATAGGCCCACAGGTGCGAGACCTCGTTCGGCTGGCCGGCCTCGGTCAGCCAGATGGCGACGTTCTTCGAGTACTTCTCGCGGGCCGGCAGCACGTCGCGCAGCTTCTCGCTCCAGGGCCGGGCCTTGCCGACCTTGCAGCGGTAGGTGCGGTACTCGTAGACGTGTCCCTGGCCCTCGGGCGGCGTGACCGGCTTGACCGCGTGCATCAGGCGGATGTCCTGGCGGCGGATCAGCGGTCCCGCGACCGACAGGTACCTGTTGCGCCAGTCGGCGTTCTGCCCGAGGGCGGCGCGCAGCTCCTGGCGGGCGTTCAGGTCGGCATAGGACCACAGGTGCATGACCTGGTTCAGCGGCCCGATCTCGGTCAGCCAGTAGCCCTCGAGCTTGCCGTAGTCGTCCTTGCGGATGTCGCGGCCGATCTCGGCCGACAACCGGGCCAGTTCGGGCGCCATGCCGATCGGGGTGGTGTAGGTCCGGAATTCGTAGATCATGGGGCCCTCCCTGGGGCGGCCGTGCCGGCCGCTCGTTTCTCCATCGCGAGGACGCTAGCAGATGCAGGATATCGTCGGCACCTGGCGACTGGTCACGACTGCCGCGCACGACCGCGACGGCGGGCCGATGCCGGCGCCCTACGGCCCGGAGCCGGTCGGCACCGCCACCTTCACCTCGGAAGGCCGGATGATCGCGGCGCTGTGCGACGGTCGGCCGGGGCTGCCCGACGGCACGGCCCGCGAGTACGTGTCGTATTGCGGGGACTACCGCTACGACGGCAGTACCCTGGTCACCCGGGTCGACGGCACCTCCGATGCCCCGCGGATGGGCACCGAGCAGGTTCGCCGCGTCGCCTTCGACGGCGAGCGCATGGTGCTGCGCCCGCCCGAGGACAGCGCTGGCGGGGTCGCCCGCCAGCGCGTGCTGACCTGGGAGCGGCTAGGCTAGGCGGTATCGGCCGCCGCCCGCCGGTTCAGCGCCATGTTGAGCGCCACCACGGCCGCCAGGATCCCGATCCCGATCACATCGGTGTACAGCCCCGGCTTGATCAGCACGATCGCCGCCGCCAGCAGCGGAATGCGTTGCCAGAACGGCAGCGGCGCGAGCAGGTAACCGGCCAGGCCGGCCGACAGGCAGACCACGCCGAGGATCGCGGTGACGGCGGTCGTGAAGATCGTGAACGGCTCGCCGATCATCAGCAGCGACGGTCCGAACACGAACATGAACGGCACGATGTAGCCGGTGGCCCCGAGTTTCAGCGCGGCCACGCCGGTCTCCCACAACCCGGCGTTCGACAGGCCGTTGGCGGCATACACCGCCAGCGCCACCGGCGGCGTGATCGCCGACAGGATCGCGAAGTAGAAGGTGAACAGGTGCGCCGCCTCGACCACGATGCCGAGCTTGACCAGCGCCGGCACCAGCAGGGCGACCTGCACGATGTAGGCCGGCGTGGTCGGCATGCCCATGCCGAGGATGATGCCGGCGATCATGGTCAGGACCAGGGCCAGCACCAGGTGGTTCTGCGAGGCCGCCAGCACCAGGCTGGTGAACTCGATGCCAAGGCCGGTAAGCGTGATCACGCCGATGACGATGCCGGCACAGCCGCAGGCCAGCGCCACCGACACGGTGTTGCGGGCACCGGCCACCAGGCCCTCGATGATGTTGCGAGGCGCCAGGTAGTGCCGGGTCGACTTGCGCAGGCCGGCCGCCACCAGCACTGAGGCGATACCGTAGAGGGCGGCACGGGGGGCGCTGTAGCCGGCGACCAGGGCGCCGACGACCACCACCATCGGCAGGAACAGGTGTCCCTGCTCCTTCAGCACCAGGCCGAGCCTCGGCAGGTCGGCCTTCGGCAGGCCTTTCATGCCGGTGCGCTTGGCCTCGAAATGCACGGCCAGGAACACTGACAGGAAATACAGCACCGCGGGGATCAGCGCGTAGGCGGCCACCGTCAGGTAGCTCACCCCCAGGAACTCGGCCATCACGAAGGCGGCCGCCCCCATGATCGGCGGCATGATCTGGCCGCCGGTCGACGCCACCGCCTCGACGGCACCGGCGAAGGCCGGGCGATAGCCGAGCCGCTTCATCAGCGGGATGGTGAAGGCGCCGGTGGTCATGACGTTGGCGACGGCGCTGCCGGACACCGTCCCGAACAGCCCGCTGGTGATGCAGGCGACCTTGGCCGGTCCGCCGGTGGTGTGGCCGGTCAGGGCCAGCGCGAAGTCCATGAACAGCTTGCCGGTGCCGGTCCGCTCGACCATCGCTCCGAACAGGATGAACAGCATGACGTAGGTCGCCGATACGCTGACCGGGATGCCGAAGATGCCCTCGGTGCCGAGATACAGCTGCTCCATCAACTGCGCCGGGTCGGAGCCGACGCCGAACACGGCATAGGCCAGGAACGCCACCGCCGTCAGCGGCAGGGCGAGCCCGACCGACCGGCGTGTCGCCTCCAGCAGCAGCAGGACCATCAACGTTCCCAGCCACCAGTCCTCGGTCACCAGGTCGTCGACATAGATCATGCGGTTGTCGATGTATTCCTGGGCGAACAGGATGTAGCCGGCGGCGATCACCGACAGGATCGCGAGTACGTATTGGAAGATTCCGGGGTTGTCCGTGTCCCCGCCCTTGGCCGGGCTGACCAGGAACGCCAGCACCAGCGCGAACGCCACGTGGATCGCCCGGAAGCTGAGCGCATCGGGCGCGCCGAACCAGGCCGTGTAGAGATGGTAGAGGGTCATCGCCAGGCCGACGGCCATGATCAGACCCGGGGCGAAACGCGACCAGCGCGGCATGCCAGCTCTCCCGAGAGGGGGTATCGGTCAGGGGGGCAGAACGGACGACGGGGACGGCCGAAGCCGTCCCCGTCCCGCGCGGCCTTGGGCGTCAGAGTGCGCCCTGCTCCTTGTAGAACTTCGCGGCACCGGCATGCAGCGGCACGCCGGTCTCGACCGCCATCGACTTGGCGTTGGCCGTGCCGACCGCCTTGGCGATCGACGCCAGGTCCGGGACGTTCGCGACGATGTTCTTCAGGACGTCGTAGACCACCTGCTCGTCCAGGTCGCAGCGCGCGATGATGTGGGTCGAGTAGCCGATCGTCGGCACCGCCGCGTCCTGGCCCGGGTAGCTGCCTGCCGGGATCATGATGCGCTGATAGCCCGGGTTGATCGCCTTCATCTTCGCCAGGCCATCGTCGGGAATCGGCACGACGGTGATCGCCCGGGCCGAGGCGAGGTCCATGATGGCGCCCGCCGGCACCGTGGAGCCGAGGGTGAACCAGTCGGCGTTGCCGTCCTTCAGCTGGTTCACGCTGTCGGTGTAGGAGCCGTAGCTGACCCGCGACATGTCGTCGTAGGACAGGCCGTAGGCCTGCAGCAGGTGGCCGGTGATCGCCTCGCCGGTGTTGCCCTTCTTCTGGGTGGTCAGCGCCTTGCCCTTCGTGTCGCTCGGCGACGCGATGCCGGCCGAGGCGTTGGCGACCACTTGGAAGTACTGCGGGTACAGGGTGCCGACGTTGCAGACGTTGGTCGCCTTGGTGTCGAACGGCGGCTTGCCGTTGATGGCGTCGACGGTCGACACCGAGTTGGCGAAGCCGAAGTCGGCCTTGCCGGCCTCGACGGCCTTCACGTTGGCGATGCCGGCGCCGGGCAGGATCTGCACGCTGGTGCCGGACACGTTGTTCTCGACGATGTTCTTGATGGCACCGCCGAGGGGATACCAGGAACCGCCCTGCGGTCCGGTCATTAGCTTGAGATCGGCCGCTTGTGCCGAAACGCCGAGACCGATGGACATGAGCCCTGCGGCGACAGTACGCGCCACTACCTTCGACATCTTGTTTCCTCCATGGGAGGGCATGACATTCGCTCGCCAGCCCGGTTGGTTCGATCGGGGGATTATTAACAGGCATACCGGAGGGGTCCAGGCCGCTTTGCCGGTTTGTCTCATGACCCGCCGGCATGGTTGCCGAAGTCCGACGATTGCCCTGCGGGGATCAGGGGGGCAAGTGACTCCGAGGCACCGCTCGACCTATAGTCCGCGTTTTCCGCCATTGCAGGATGTCCGATCCATGCGCCTTGCCGTCCTTCTCCTGCTCGCGCTGGTCGCCCTCGGACGCTCGGCGGCAGCTCAGGGGGTGGTGGCGCCGGAGGAAGCCAAGCCCGGCTTCGCCTACACCGTGCGCTTCGACGGCATGACCGACGCTGGCGAACTCGGCGATCTGGTGCGGGACAGCTCGGCACTGGCTTCGAAGGTCGGCGATCCGCCGCCGTCGCGGGCCGGCCTGCGACGTCGTGCCGAGGACGACATGGAGCGGTTCGGGACCGCGGCACGGTCGCTGGGCTTCTACGATGCGACCTTCGCCTATGCGATCCAACCGGCCGAGCAGCCCGATGCGCTGCCGGTCGCCGTCGTGTCCGTCGAGCCGGGCCAGCTCTACCGGATCGCCGGGATCGAGATCCGGTCGGTCGACGACAGTTCGCCGGCGATCGGCGTCGAGTTGTCGCGCAAGCGCCTCGGCCTGGAGATCGGTGCGCCGGCGCGCGCCGGCGATGTCGTCACGGCTGAGGCGGCGGTCCTGCGGATGCTGCACGAGCGCGGTCATCCGCTGGCCACCATCGGCAAGCGTACCGTGCTGATCGACCGCGACACGAAAGGCATGAGCGTCACCTTCCGCGTCGATTCGGGTCCGGTGGCTCGGTTCGGCCGGGTGGCGGTCAGCGGCTCGAGTTCGGTCGACGAGAACTACGCCCTGCGCCGATTGCCGTGGCGCTATGGCGAGACCGCCGACGTGCGGCTTATCGAGCGTGGCCGGCGGCAGTTGGCGGCGACCGGGGTCTACGAGACGGTGGGCGTGCGGTTCGGCGATGCGGTCGCCGCCGACGGCCTGATCCCGGTCCAGGTCACGCTGACCGAGCGGCCGCCGCGCAGCATCGGCGCCGGTGTCAGCGCTTCGACCTCCGAGGGGCTGGGCACCAACGCGTTCTGGACGCACCGCAACCTGTTCGGCGGCGCCGAGCGCCTGGACGTCAACGGCCGGGTCAGCCAGGTGGAGTCCAGCCTGACCAGTGATCTGCGCCTGCCGGACATCCTCTACACCGACCAGGATTTCGTCGTGAGCGGCGGCCTGATCGAGGAGACCACGGACAGTTTCGACTCGCAGAAAGCCACGGTGGGCGGGCGGTTCGAGCGCCGCGTTACCGATATATGGACGGTCGACTACGGGGCGGTTCTGGAGCGCAGCCGGATCGACGACGACGGCATCGAGAGCCAGTACACCCTGGTCGGCCTGCCGGTCGGAACCACCTTCGACACTTCCGACGACCTGCTGAACCCGACCGAAGGCGGCCGGACACGCCTGCGCTTCACGCCCTATCTCGAGACCCTCGGGTCGTCGATCAGCTTCTACTCGATGTCGGCCCGGCATTCGCAGTACGTGGCGCTGGACCGGGACGGGGACCTGGTGCTGGCCGGGCGCGCCGCCTTCGGCTCGATCATCGGCGCTTCCACGACCAACATCCCGGCTGACAAGCGGCTGTATGCCGGCGGCAGCGGCTCGGTCCGCGGCTACGGCCTGCAGAAGATCGGAACGCTCGACGCGTCCGGCGAGGCGATCGGCGGCCGGTCGCTGGTCGAGGTCGGTGCCGAGCTGCGCTGGCGGGTGTACGGCGATTTCGGGATCGTCCCGTTCATCGACGGCGGGCAGGTCTACGACAGCGAGACGCCGGATTTCAGCCAGGAGCTGCAATGGGCGGCTGGCCTGGGCTTCCGGTACTTCACGCCGATCGGACCGGTTCGCGCCGATTTCGCGGTTCCGATCAACCGGCGGGATTCCGACGATCGCTTCCAGGTGTATTTCAGTCTCGGCCAGGCGTTCTGAGGCATGTTGCGGCGGGTCCTCATTGTTGGCGCCTTCCTGCTCGTCGGCCTGCCGGTGGTCGCGGTCGTCGCTGCCCTGGCGATCGCCAATACCGACTGGGGGCGTGCCAGGATCGTCGCGGCCATGGTGGCGGCAACGGCAGGCGGTCCCGTCCAGGTGCGCGTCGAGCGATTGTCCGGGCCGCTGCCGGGGCGGATCGGGCTCGAGGGGGTGAGGCTGTCCGACCGCGGCGGCATCTTCGCGACGTTCGACCGGATCGACCTCGCGTGGTCGCCGCTGGCCCTGTTCGGCGGCAGATTGTCGGTGCAGTCGCTCGAGATCGCGGGTGGGCTGGTGTCACGCGCTCCCGACCTGCCGACGGACCCGGCCGTGGAACCGCCGCCGCCGTCGGCCCCCTCGCTCGCCTTCCCGGCGCTGCCCCTGGCGATCGACGTCGACGCGGTGCGGATCAGCGGGGTCGAACTGGGCGCTGGCCTGGCCGGCCGGCCGGCGATGCTGTCCGCCGATCTGGCGGCCGTCGTCGCCGCAACCTCGGCCACCGCGGCGGGCTGGATCGAGGCGCGCTCGCCGGACGGTGCCGCCCGCCTGGACCTGGATCTGGCCGTGGTGCCCGAGGACGGCACGCTGCGGGCCGAGATCCGTGCCTCCGAGCCCGAGGGCGGACTCGTCGCCGGGCTGATCGGTCTGCCCGACCGTCCGGCCCTGGAACTGACGTTGACCGGCAACGGCACGCTGGCCGACTGGAAAGGCCGGCTCGAGGGCGGCTTCGGGCCCGACGCCCGGGTCGATGCGGCGCTGTCGGTCGCCGCCACCGAGGCTGGGACGCGGCTCGTCGTCGACGGCACGGCGGCGGTGCAGGCGCTGCTGCCGGCCGCCGCCCGCCCGCTGGTCGGGCGGTCGCCGGAAATCGGCATGTCGGTCCGGCTCGGCACCGATGGCAGCATATCGGTCGAGGAAGCAACGCTGCGCACGCCGGCGGCGAATTTGCGGGGGACCGCCGGGATCGACGCGGCCGGCGTTCCGGTCGCGGCCGTCGCAACCGTATCGCTGCCGGATCTGCGGGTGTTCTCGGCAGTCGCCGGCGTCGAGCTCGCCGGAAATGGCGAGGTTCGGCTGACCTTGTCGGAGCAGGGGCGCCGCGCCGACCTCGGGCTGACAGGGTCGCCGTCGCTCGGCGCCATCACCCTCGACGGGCTCCGGCTGGACCTGGTTCTGTCCGCCGCCGGTCCGCTCGCCGGACTGCCGGAAGCGGTCGACTGGACGCTGGACGGATCGGTCGCGACGCCGCCGATGCCGGGGCCCGATCTGGTGCTCTTGCTCGGGCCGCGTATCGCACTGCAAGGTGCCGGCTCGGCCGCCACCGACGGCAGCAGCGCCACGGTGAAGCGGCTGGCGGTCATTGCCGACGGTGCCCGTGTGGACGCCACCGCGGGGCTGGACGACGACGGCCGCCGCGTCGACGCCCGGGGCACGATCGTCCTGACCGACCTGCAGCGCCTGTCGGGTCTGGCCGACCGTCCGCTCGCCGGCAGCGCGGAACTCGGGTTCGATGGCAGCGTGCTGCTCGATCCGCTCGACATATCGGCGGTGCTCGACGTGACCGCCTCGGATCTCGATCCGGGGGATCCGGCGCTTGCCCGGCTGGTCGGGGCTGCGCCGTCCGCGAGCGCCGGCGTCACCTTTGACGCCGGGAACCGACTGGCGATCCATGGACTGACGCTTCAGGTGGCGACCGGTCGGGCCGAGGGCGACGTCGCGGTCGACCTCTCGGCGGGCGGACTCGATGGCCGGATCGACTTGAGCGCCCCGGACCTTGCCGCTGTCGGCCGGGCGCTGGCGATCGATCTCGCCGGCTCGGCACGGGCGGCGGTGGCGCTCGGCGGAACCCTGGACGCGCCGACCGCCTCGGCGTCCTGGCGGGCGGCGCCGCTGGTCGTCCAAGGCAACCGCGTGACCGATCTGACCGGTTCGGCCACCGTCGTCGGGTTGCCGGCGAGTCCGTCGGGTCGCCTGGACCTGCGCGCCGCCGCCGGTGGCGAGACCGTGGATTTCGGGACGAACTATGCCCTGGCGGGCCAGACGCTACGACTCGACGGCCTGGCCTTGCAGGGCGCCGGACTGACGGCAGGCGGTGCCGCTTCGGTCGACCTCGCCGGGCCGTCGGTCGACGGCGCGCTGAGCCTGGCGGCCGGGGACCTGGGACGGCTCGGCTCGGCGACCGGACTGCCGCTGTCCGGCGGATCGCTCGATGCCAAGCTGACGCTGGCAGATCGCAACGGGCAGTCGGCGGAACTGTCCGGCACCGTGACCGGACTCGCCCTCGACGGCGGTGCCACCCGGATCGCCGGGATCGAGCTGTCCGGCGAGGGCCATGACCTGCTGTCGAAGCCGGCGGGAACGTTGCGTGTCAAGGTCGGCGGTATCCGCCAGGACGGTGCTGCCGTGCTGGAGACGGCGACGTTGACGATCGACTCAGATGGCGCCGACGCCCGCGCCGAGCTGGCGCTGAGCGGCGGAGAGGACAGGCCGTTCGCCATGAGCGCTACGGCGTCGGCAGCTTTGGACGCGGCACCGGTGCGCGCGAGCATCGACACCCTGCAGGCCGAGGTCGGTGACGTGCGGATCGCCCTGACGCAGCCGACCCGGATCACGCTCGGGAGCCAGCCACGCTTCGACGACCTGTCGCTCAGCGTCGACAGCGGGCGGATCACCGGCGGCGGCCGTGTCGATCCGGCGGATCTGGACGTGGCGATCGCGGTCCGCGACCTGCCGGCGCAACTGGCCCGGCTGGCCGACCCGCACCTGAAGCTGACCGGCGGCATCGACGCCGACCTGAAGGCCGCCGGTTCGCTGGCCGATCCGAAGGTGCGCCTGACGGTGTCCGTCCCGGCGCTGCGGTCGACCGACCCGTCGCTGGCGGATGTGCCGCCGCTGAAGGCGTCCGCCGAGGTGCGGATCGAGGACCGGAAGCTGACCGCTTCGGCCGATGCGTCGGTCGGCGAAGGCGCGGAACTGGCGCTGCGGGCGACGGTGGGGCTGGCGGGGAGTGCAGGGGGAGCGCTGTCGCGTCTGGACGAGTCCGGGCCGCTGCAGGCCCGCCTCGATGCCGAGGTGGCGCTGGAGCGGCTCTCGGCGTTCCTGCCGCTCCAGGGTGGCAGGCTCGGCGGACAGGCTTCGGTGCATCTGGTGGTGAACGGCACCGCGGCCGATCCTTCGGTCAGCGGCACCGCGGAACTGACCGACGGGATCGTCGAGCAACCGGCCGTCGGCCTGTACCTGCGCGACGTAACGTTGGTTGCGCAGGGTCGGGGAGAGCGTCTGGAGATCGAGACGCTGTCGGCCTCGGCGGTTGGTGGTGGCACCGTGGAGGGGTCCGGCGGAATCTCCTTCGATGTCGCGGCGGGGGCACCGGCCGACATGCGGTTGGCGGCACGGCGGCTCCGGGCCATCGACACCGACGAGGCCGAGATCGATATCGATGCCGACCTGACGTTCCAGGGACGGCTTCCGGAGTACCGGCTGGCCGGCACCGTCACGGTGCTGCCATCGGAGATCCGGATACCGGACCAACTGCCGACTTCGGTCGTGGAACTGGAGATCACCGAGGTGCGTAACGGCGTGGTCGTCCGGAGTCCGGAGCCGGAAGTGGCGGTGGATCGACAGGGTGACGCGGCGATCGTTCTGGACGTGGCCGTCGAAATCCCGGGCATGGTCTTCATCCGCGGCCGTGGCCTGGAGAGCGAGTGGGGCGGACGACTGGCGGTCACCGGCCATATCGATGCGCCTGCGGTCAACGGTGCGCTGGAGGTCCGTCGCGGGCGGCTCGGAGCGCTCGGGCGGAGTTTCGAGTTCCAGCGCGGCAGGGTGGTGTTCGACGGCGGCGGTCCTGACAATCCCGCGCTCGACATGATCCTGGCGACCGAGGTGGCCGAGATCGTCGCCAAGGTCGAAGTGTCCGGGCGCGCCCAGGATCCGGAGATCGCCCTGACCAGCGAGCCGACGCTGCCGGAGGAAGAGGTGCTGTCGCGAATCCTGTTCGGTTCGTCGCGGGCGCAGCTGAGTCCGCTGCAGGCGCTCAGGCTGGTGCAGTCGGCTGCGGTACTGTCCGGGCGCCTGGGTTCCGGTGGCGGCATCACCGACACCGTGCGCGAGACCCTCGGTGTCGACACCCTGGACGTCGACACCGGCGGCGGCGAGGGTTCGCGTGGGGCATCGCTGTCGGTCGGGAAATACGTGGCGCCAGGCGTGTTCCTGAAGCTGCAGCAGGGCCTGGGAGGGGCCGGCAGCAAGGCGGTCGTCGAGGTCGAGCTGACCGACAGCATCACCGTCGAGACCGACGTCGGGGCCGATTCCCAGAGTCGGGTCGGGGTGAACTGGAAGGTCGACTATTGATGCCGGCGCGACTTGACGCGATTTTCCCCGGTCAGCCATTGGAACAGGAAGCGCCCGCATGACCGTCGCCCCCGCCGCCAAGCCCGTGGCCGACTTCGATCCGGCCGATCCGGGGAGCTTCGCCTTCTGGACCGAGGAGCGGCTGCGCTATGCCGACCTCGACCCGTTGTCGCATGTGAACAACAACGCCATCGGGGAGTTCCTGGAGAATGGCCGGGTCGGTCTGTTCCGCGCATCCGGCGGCGACGGCGGTCCGGAGGGGAGCGTGTGGTGGGTGGTCCGGCACCTGGAGATCGATTTCGCGCGCGAGATCCGGTTTCCGGGAGCGGTGCGGACCGGAACGCGGGTGGCCAGGCTGGGCACCACGTCCTGCACCATGCGCCAGGGCATCTTCGTCGACGGCGAATGCCGTGTGACGTCGACGACCATCGGCGTGTGCTTCGATCCGGTCGGTCGCAAGGCGGTGACGATTCCGACAGATATCAGGGCGTTGCTGACCTCGCACCAGCCGTGACCCGGTCGCCTTGCCGGGTCATCGGCACGATCGAGACGGCGGCGGCCGGGTGGCTCGCCAGATAGCGGCGCACCGCGATCTCGTCGTCGGTGATCAGCGGCCCGTCGGCGGCATCAGCGTCGACGACACGGTACAGGAACCGGGGACAGAGGCCGGGCAGGTCGGCCGCCTCGGCGGCACCCGCGGCGACATGCGCGCGCTGGAACAGCTCGAGCTCTCCCTCGTAGCCGCGACCGTCGTACACGTAGAGATGCCTTGCCAAATTGACCTCCTCGCGCGCCCGCTTTCTGCGGCGCATGGTCATTATATGCGCACACTGTGCGCATTTTGCAAGGCCATAGACGCACCTGGTGCGCTTTTAGTTTGGCGACGGTGCGACCGGTACCCTATATGCTTCGCGGTAGGGAGGGCCTGATCGTGACCAAGAGCACGGACACCGAGCTTGAGATGAAGCCGAGCGACTTCAAGCGCTGGCGCAAGTCGCTCAAGCTCTCGCAGAAGGAAGCCGCCGAGGCCCTCGGCCTGAAGCGGCGCGTCGTGCAATATTACGAGAAGGGCGAGCGCGACGGCGAGACCGTCACGGTCCCGAAATACATCCGGCTGGCGTGCGGCGCACTGGCGGCCGGCGTGCAGGATTACGTCGGGCCGGCGAAGGAGCCGAAGCCGGCAGAGTCGACGTCGGCGGCGTAGCGGGGCGCTGAACCGAATCCCGGAACGGCCCCGTGGCCGCCCGGGACGAGGCGTGCAGCCCGCGCTTCAGTTCACCGGCGTGACCAGCGGCTTGCCGGCGATGCCCGCGAGCAGGTTGTCCATGACCAGCCGGCCCATGGCGAGACGGGTGTCATTGGTGGCGCTGGCCTGGTGCGGCTGCAGCACGACGTTCTCGGTCATGTCCTTCAGGGCCTGCGGCACCCGCGGTTCGTCGGCGAACACGTCGAGGCCGGCGGCACCCAGCCGACCGTCCTTCAGGGCGGCGATCAGCGCGTCCTCGTCGGCGACGCTGCCGCGTGCCACGTTGATGAACACGCCCTGCGGTCCCAACGCGTCCAGCACCGCGCGGTTCACCAAGTGCTTCGTGCTCTCGCCACCCGGTACGATCGCCACCAGGATCTCGACGTCGCGCGCCATGTCGAGCAGCGAGCCGTAGTGCTTGTACGGCACGTCCTTCTTGCCGCGGGTGTGGTAGGCGATGTCCATCTTGAAGGCCGCGAAGCGGTGGGCGATCTCGATGCCGATCCGCCCGAGCCCGAGGATGCCGACCTTGCGGCCGAACATCCTGTCGGTGAACTTCATGTCGCCCTCGCGCTCCCAGCGGCCCTCGCGCACATAGCGGTCGGCCTGTGGAATGCGCCGGCAGGTCGCGAGCGTAAGCGCGATCGCGAAGTCCGCGACCTCGTCGCTCAGCACGTCCGGTGTGTTCGAGACCTTGATGCCGCGCGCGGTGGCGGCGGCCACGTCGACGCCATCGTAGCCGACGCCGTGATGGGCGATGACCTTGGCGTTCGGCAGCGCGTCCATGGTGGCGGCGTCGCAGACCTTGCTGCCGGCGATCCCGACGCAGGTGTCGCGCACCGAGGCCAGCAGGCCGGCCTTGTCCTCGATCTCCCACAGCCTGTGGACGGTGAAATGCTGGTCCAGTTCGTCCATCGCCACCGTGTACCAGGGCGACAGGACGACGATCACGGGCTTGTCGGTCACGGCGGGCTCCTCCGGGTCAGAAAGACGAGTTCGGTTGATCGAGAAAGGCCAGTTCCTCGCCCGTGCTGGTGCGGCCGAGGGCGGCGTTGCGGTGCGGGAACCGGCCGAACCGCTCGATGATCACGCGGTGCTTCACCGCGTAGTCGAGCAGGTTGGCGTCGCCGAGCGCGCGGAACAACGCTTCGCACCACCGCTGGTCGGCGAGGTTCTCGCTGTGCTCGAACGGCAGGAACAGGAACTGGCAGCGCTCGCGCGGGGCGAACACGTGGTCGCCGGCGGCGATCGCCCGGCGCGCGACCGCCAGGGCACGCTCGTCCTGGGCGAACGCCCGGCCGTCACCACGGAACAGGTTCCGGGACATCTGGTCGAGCACCAGGATCAGTGCCATCCGGCCATCCGCGGTCGCTTCCCAGTCGGTCAGGCCGCCGCCCGCCGCCTCGGCATGCAGCGCGCCGAAGCGGTCGCGCAGGGTCGCGTCGAAACCGTCGTCCTTCAGGAACCAAAGTCTCGGATCGGTCTCCCGGAACCAGAAACCGAGGACGTCCTGCGGGGTTGCCATGTCGTCGTGTCCAATGCCGTTCGCGCGATCCGGCGGCGACGATAGCCGATCGACTGCCGTCGGCAAACGCCGGCGCGGCATATGGCCACCTTGCCGAGGGGGCACGAAAGTCACATCTGTGGCCAACGTCGAAACGGAGACACCCGATGCGCCGGATGGCCTGCCTTGCCCTGCTTCTGCTGACCGGTTGCGTGACCGCGCAGGATACCGCCACCGGCGTTCAGGCCGGGGCGCGCCACAGGTTTCTCAGCTTCGCCGGCTACAACTCGCCGGTGCTGATGGTCTCGGTGAACGCACCGTTCCAACTGACCCCGGCCGATGTCGCGGCGCGGCTGGCGGAGTATGCCGAGGGCGCCGTGCTCGGGTCCGACGTGACCTATACCGCCAGCCGGGCGGCGGCGACGAAGAACAACTACCGAATCGTCGCCCGTTTCGACGCCGAGCAGGCGACCTCGACCGCGGAGGTCTGCCAGTCGGCGTATGAGACGGCGGTGCTGGCGGCCCGATACACCGACCGCACCAACCTGTTCATGGCGTTCTGCGACAAGGGCGAGCCGATCGCCGGCGCCAAGGTGTCGGGACCGAAGCTGTCGGGGCTGAGCGACCCGGTTCTGCGCGACATGGTCCGACAGGGCATGAAGGAGATGTTCCCGGGTTCCGTCGGCCAGCATCAGGGCGGCTCGATGGGATCGTTCGAGCTTGCGCCGAGTCCGCATTTCCGGCTGAATCCGCTCGACGGGATTCTCTGAGGCTACGCGGCGACGAGGCCGGCTGTCCGCCGCTTCCAGAACGCCGAGTCGGCGAAGCGCCGCTCGCGGGCGTAGATTGCCGCCCGCTGGGTGCGGAACGCCGTCACGCCATCGGCGACGGCGCGCGCATAGCCTGCCAGTGGCTGCCGGTCGCCGGCCAACCAGGCCGGAACCGCCTCGCCGATCCGGACCGCTGCCCACAGCGCCGTGGTCATGCCGTGCGATGACAGCGGATCGAAGGCCGCGGCGGCGTCGCCGATCGCCGCCCAGCCCGCGCCATGGTGCTCGCCCGCGACCCGGTCCAGCCAGGTGGTGCCGGCGCTGTACAGCCGCGGCGGCGCCATGACTCCGAAGCCGGCATCGACGATCCAGCGGGCGATGTGCGAGGTGCGGCCGATCAGCGCCCGCCAGGCATCGAGATCCCGGGACAGGCCGCGGGGCAGCAGGTCGGGATCGCTGAAACAGGCGAGCGAGAGCCGGCCGTCCGGCAGCAGCGCCGCGTACCACCAGCCGTCGACCACCGCCTCGACCAGGGTGGCCGGGGTCGGTTCCACCGTCGGGTCGCAGTGCGGCAGCAGGGCGCAGGCCGCGACCAACCGGTCGTCGCGGTGGGGTTTCGCCAGGGCGCGAGAAGCCACCGAACCACGTCCGCTGGCATCGACCAGAAATCCGGCGACCGCGGTCGAGCCGTCGGCAAGCGCCAGGCGCCACGTCCCGGATCCGGCCGCGGCAGCCGTCAGGGCGGTCGGCCGACGTTCCGCCACTGCCGCCGCCGCTGCCGTCAGGTCGACCTCGAAGCCGGCGCGGTCCAGTACTCGCCCCGCCCCCTCCAGGTGGACGATGGCGTTGCGTTCGCCCAGGGCGTTGGAACCCCAGGCCGAGAACGTCGCATTGGCTGCGCGGTGCCGATCGCCGTCGAGCAGGCGGTCGAGGCCGAGCTGGGCCAGGATCGGTCCGGCGGCCGGGGCCAGGGACTCCCCGACCAGGGCATCGTCCGTCCCGCGGTTCGGGGCGATCCACAGGGCCCGCAGCCCGTGCCGGTGCAGTGCCACGCAGGCCGCCGCACCGGCGATGCCGCCGCCGACGACCGCGACCTCCGCCGTGACGGTCAATTCGGCAGGTCACCCATGGTCGGGTTCCACTTGAAGCGGCCTTCCATGTTGCCGCGCCCGACCTCCACGAACACCTCTCTGGGGATCGCCGCCAGCCTGCCGTCGCCGCCGGGGCCGGGCCGCCTGACCACGAAGCCCATGCGCTCCCACAGCGCGATCATGTTGGTGATCCCGTCCCAATAGCTGGCGTTGGCGTGGTAGCCGATGCCGGCGACGCCGCGCGACCAGGCGACCCGGCTCTCGAAGAACTTCAGGCGCTCGTCGTCGCTCAAGTCGTCGCGCATCATGCTGTCGTAGTTGGCCTCGGGCAGCACGTCGATCGGCAGCAGCGCCGGCCACCACACCGCCGTCGGGAAGTCGGCCTGCATCAGCACCTGCTGGCAGCTGAAGGCATCGCACTGCCAGGGCAGGCCCATCCAGCGGGTCAGGTCGCCGGGCCCCTGCGGGCCGATCGGCGGTGGCGTGCCGAGGTCCGGGTTGCCGTTGAAGGCGGTCTCGGGCGTCAGCAGGAAGCCGATGTCCTGGACCAGTTTCGGGCGCTTGGCGAGGGCGATCCGGAACGGCTCGGCGTCCGGGGCCCGGTTGCGCGCGTACATCTCCTTCAGCCGGAGATAGTAGGTGAGTTCGACGCCCGGGTGGAACGCGCCGCCCGAACAGGGCTCCAGCGCCGCCTCGGTCAGGGCATCGGGCCGGAGGGCAAGATCCAGGTCGTCGACACCGGTCACCGCGTCCGCGGCGGCGTCGTCGAAGTCGTCGGTGAACGACCCTTCGGCCCAGAGCTGCAGGTGCTGGTACTGGAGCTTCGGGAAGCGGAACCACTGCAGCGGGCTGCCGTCGTAGTTCACGCCGTCGCCGAGCATGTAGGGCATCTTGAGGCGCTCGGTCTTGTAGGCGTCGGCCGCATCGTTGTTCGGATCCCGGAACTTCTCGAACACCGAGTGCCGGAACGCCCGGTTGGCCGGGCTCGGGTCTCGCAGCTTCGCGATATAGGCCGGGTCGGCGAAGTCACCGACCTTCAACCAGCCCTGCCGCAGGTTGCCTTCGGCCGCGACCCACTCCATCAGGGCGAGCCGGCGGAAGGTGGGGTAGATGTCGCGGCGGAACGAGATCGGAACCGCCGGCGCCGCGGTCCAGCCCTCGGCGACGTTCAGGTCGGAGATCACGTCATACAGGGTCGAGATCGGCGGGATCTCCGGCGCGAAGTTCGGCCCGACCGACGCGACCCAGGCGTGGTCGGCCTTGAACACCTTGCCGCCCTTCAGCGTCACGGTCGCCTCGACCGGCCCGTCGCACCAGTCGTCATGCCAGCCGTCGTTGTCGGCGAAGCTGGTGATCGGCGCATGGGCGGGGCTCGCCGACTTGCCGTCCGGCGGGAACACCAGAAGCCGGCCCTCGCCGTCGGTCCGCAGATGCCCGAGGCCGACGTCGACTTCGTCCCAGAACCGGCCACCCATGTGAAAGTGCGGATCGTCGCCGTTCGGGTTGGTGCCGGCACCGTGGATCCCGGTCTCGTCGCCGTCGATCACCAGCATCTTCAGGCGCTCTTCGTCGGTGACGAAGTACTGGTTGCGGCGCTGACCGGGCAGGCCCGGCGCAAGGGTGCCGTTGTCCAGCGGATTGTTGAAGCCGTACCAGGCGGCCTTGGTGTTGGCGACATGGACCCGCCATTCGATCTTGGCGTCGGCGGCGGTGATCTCGCGGATCACCCGGCCCTGGTCGTCGAAGGCGTAGATCCTGAAGCGCTGTACCTGCTTCTTGATGGCCTGCTCGCCATCCTTGAAGCCACCTTCCGGCATCGGCGGCAGGCCCGGTATCTCGGGCGCCAGGAACCACTCGGCGCTGCCGCCGACTCGGCTGATGCCGATCGCCGGGTAGATCCCGAGCCGGGCCACCGCGGCACCGGCCGGGGCCGTTTCGAGGCGGGCAGTTGCGACTGCGGCCTTGGGGAGGAAGACGAGCGACGCGGTCAGCGACGTCGCGCCGGCGAGAAAATCTCGCCGCCTGATCGAGCGGGCCGGCTTGTTCGACTCTGTCATCATGTCCTCCCGGTTTCTGACGGACGAACGTCATGGCCGCCCCTCGGTTCACGATAACCGAAGGCGACCTTGGCGCGGAAAAAATTCAGTAAATTTCAATACTAAGTGGCGGCGTTCCGGCTGCATCGCGGCGGAGCGAATCCGCCGGCCGCCTAGAACTGGTCCTCGGCGAGGGCCATGACCGTGTCGCCGCCGGCCTCGATCGCGGTCAACAGGCCCGGGGCCTGGGAGAGCAGGTGGTCGGCATAGTGTCGGATCGTGATCAGCTTGGCCTCGAGCCAACGGGCGTCGCCATTGGCTCCGGCCTTGATCGCACCGTCGGCTGCCAGCGCCGAGCGGGCCATCAGCCAGCCGCCGGCGACCAGGCCGAACAGCTTCAGGAACAGCGCCGACGGCGACGCTGCGGCGGTGGCGTCACCGGGCATGGTGGCGACCACCCAGTCGGTTGCCCGCGCGAGCGCATCGCGCCCGGCGGTGAGGCGGTCGCGCAGGACTGTCAGGTTCGGGTCGCTGTCGCCGAGGGCGCCCAGGGTGGCGTCGACGTCTGCCAGGAAGGCTCGCATCGCCTCGCCGCCATCGCGGGCGACCTTGCGGCCGACCAGGTCCAGCGCCTGCACGCCGTTGGCCCCCTCGTAGATCGGCGTGATGCGGGCGTCGCGGTAATGCTGGGCGGCGCCGGTCTCCTCGATGAAGCCCATGCCGCCGTGGACCTGGACCGCGGTCGAGCAGATCTCGACCCCGGCGTCGGTGCACCATGCCTTGACCACCGGGATCAGCAGATCGACCCGGGACTGTGCGCGGGACCGCTCCGCCGGGTCCGGATGCCGGTCGGCGATGTCGGTGGTGGCGGCGACGTCGTAGAGCAGTCCGCGCATCGCCTCGATCTGCGCCTTCATGGTCATCAGCATGCGACGCACGTCGGGATGCTGGATGATGGGGACCGGACCGGGCGAGCCCTGGAGCGCCCGGCCCTGCACCCGGTTGCGGGCGTAGTCGGCGGCCTGCTGGTAGGCGCGTTCGGCGATCGCCAGCCCCTGCAGGCCGACCGCGAGACGGGCATTGTTCATCATGATGAACATGTACTCGATGCCACGGTTCTCCTCGCCGACCAGGTAGGCCACGGCACCTTCGTCCTCGCCGTAGGCCATGATGCAGGTCGGGCTGGCGTGAATGCCGAGCTTGTGTTCCAGCGACAGCGGCTTGGCGTCGTTGCGCGCGCCGAGCGAGCCGTCCGGGTTCACCAGGAACTTCGGGACGATATACAGCGACAGTCCCTTGGTACCGGGAATGTCGTCCGGCGAGCGCGCCAGCACGAGATGGATGATGTTGTCGGTGTAGTCGTGGTCGCCGTAGGTGATGAAGATCTTCTGGCCGCGCAACCGGTAGCTGCCGTCCGCGGTCTTCTCGGCCTTGGTCCGGATCGCGCCGAGGTCGGTGCCGGCCTGCGGCTCGGTCAGGTTCATGGTGCCGGTCCACTGGCCGCTGACCAGCTTCGGCAGGTACAGGTTCTTCTGCTCGTCGGTGCCGACCTCGCGCAGCGCGTCGATCGCGGCCTGCGTGAGCAGCGGGCACAGCCCGAAGGCGAGGTTGGCGCCCTGCCACATCTCCTGCAGCGCGGTCGCGACCAGCCAGGGCAGGCCCATGCCTCCCCATTCCTCCTCGAACGGCGCACCGTTCCAGCCGCCTTCGGCGAACTGCCGGTAGGCGTCTGCAAAGCCGTCCGGGGTTCGCACCACGCCGTTCTCCAGCCGCGCGCCCTGGCGGTCGCCGATTTCATTCAGCGGGCCGATGACGTCGCCGGCGAGCTTGCCGGCTTCGGCGAGGATCTGCTGGATCAGGTCGGCGTCGGTGTCTCCGAGGCCGGGAAGCGCGGCGATGCGGTCGAGCCCGACCACATCCTGGATGATGAATCGCATGTCGCGCAGCGGAGCAGCGTAGGCGCCCATGACGGCCTCCCTGGCAATATCCGGCTCTGTGGCACGGTGGACATCGGCCGCGTTCTATCCTGCGGAAGGCGGCGCGGCAATCGCCTCCGGCTCGTCGGCGGCCTTTGGCGCGCTCGTCGGAATCGAGAGCGTGAACCGGCTACCCGCGCCGGGCTGAGTATCGAGCCGGATGCTGCCACCGAGCACGTTGGTCACCGAATTGTGGGTGATGAAAAGGCCGAGGCCGGTGCCGTCGCGGCCGGCTGTCGTGGTGTAGAATGGATCGAAGGCGTGCCGGGCGACGTCCTCGGTCATGCCGACCCCGTCATCGGACAGGACGATGATGATCCGGTCCGGACCGGAGGGCTTCGCGATGATCGAAATCGCGCCGACGCGTTCGTCGGGCAGCCCGTGCTTCACGGCATTCTCGACGAGGTTGGTGAGGACCTGGCCGAGGTCGCCCGGGTAGCTGTCCAGCCAGAGCGTGTCGGGAACGTCTACGCGAACATCGATCTCACGGTCCTGCATCGACGGGCTGAGCGTGATCAGAACCTCCTCGACGACCTCGGCAAGCTGGAACCGGCGCTGGCGCGATGCGGTGCGATCGGCCGCCACCTGCTTGAAGCTGCCGATCAGTTCGGTGGCTCGCTTCAGGTTGCTCTCGGCGATCAGGGTGCTCGTGCGCACGCTTTTAAGGAACGAATCCAGGTCGGACCGCCGCAGGCCTTCGGCCATCGACTGTTCGAAACGCGGCACCCTCTCCATCAGGGTCGTGATCGCCATGCGGCCGTTTCCGAGCGGTGTATTCAACTCGTGGGCCACGCCGGCCACCAGGCGCCCAAGGGCCGCCAGCTTCTCCGATCGGATCAGTTCGCTCTCGGCCTGCTTCAGGGTCGTCAGCGCGCCGGACAGCTCGATATTGCTGCGCTTGAGTTGCTCGGTCCGGTGGGCCACCCGGTCCTCGAGCTCCTCGTTGAGGCGGCGAAGGTCCTGCTCGCGGGAATGGATCGCCCCGGCCATGATCCCGAGGTCCGCGGACAGCTTGTCGAACTCTGCGATGCCGCCCCTGGGCCACTCGGTGGGCTGCTCTCCGTTGGCGATCTGGTGGGCGCGCTCGGCGACGGACCGGAGCGGGCGCACGATTCCGAGCGCCCAGAGCGGTGCCAGCATCAGGCCGACCAAGACCGACCCGACCACCGTCACCAGGATGACCACGGCGATCTGCCGGACCGAGGGGTTGTCGAGACCGGCCGGGATACGGCTGACGAACAGCCAGCCGAGGGCCGGCGAGTAGGACGCAGCCACATGATAGGCGGTCCCGCCGAAGGTCATGTCGTGCGGCTGCGCGGTTCCGCCGAATCCGGACGAGACGATCGGCAGGCTGTACAGGTTGAAGCGTTCCGAGGCCTCCGGATTGGTGTCGGCGACAACCTCCCCTTTGCTGTCGACGATCCAGTAGTCGAGGTTGCCGGGCCCCCGGGTCACCCGACTGATGTCGAACAGGGTCGTCACCGGCAGTTCGGCGATGATGACGCCGCGTCCGTCGCCGATCGATGCCGCCATGCCCAGGGTCACGGCCCCGGTCACCGCCGACAGATGCTTGTCGCTCCACAGCACGCCGGTCTGGTCACGGGCGACATTGAAGAAGGGGTAGGCCGAGAGGTCGATGCCGGACAGTTCGCGGGTGCGCGCTTCGCTGGCATCGGCGATGCTGGCCACGACCAGTCGGCCATCCGGGCCGATCACGTAGATCGCGCTCAACATCGGTTCGCGGGCGCGCTCGAGGATGTCCGCCAGAGCCTCTGTGGGCAGCGCCAGATATGCCGCCCCGGCCAGTTGCACCCGGGCCTCGAGGTTCTTCAGGAAGACCTCGACGCGACCGGCCGCGTCAGTTGCTGCGGCCCTGACCTGGGCCTCGTTCTGATCGCCGATCCGCGCGACCATCACAATCAGGATTCCCGAGCCGACGATGGTCAGCGTCACCAGGACGGTACTGACCAGCAGCAGGATGACGGAGGTCCTGAGCTTGATGGTCGGCAGAAAAATCATAGCGGGCGGAAGCCGCCGTCGCGCACCACGACGAAGAAGGCCTGCCGTTCGGCATCGCCGAACCGGTTGAACTTGATCGCCTGCTGCAATCCCTGCACGGCCGGAAGCGCGATCAACGCGTCCTTGAGGGACTGGTCGTCGCCGCGGTCGTGCATGGCCCGGAAGATGACCGTCGCGGCATCGTAGGCGGCGATGCTGGAATAGTCGGGATCCTGTTGGAACTGCTTGCGGAAGGCGTCCTGGAAGCGGACGAAACGGTCGGAAGCGTCGGTACGGTCGTAGGACTGGACCAGTTCCAGTCCCTCGATTGCGCTGCCGCCCAGGACCAGCAGCCGTTCGGAGGCGGCCCACTCGGCTGCAATCAGAAGGATCCGGTCGTCGAGCTTCCGGATCTGGTGCGCCATCTGGGCGGTGTCGACGCTGTTGGCGATCAGCAGGATCGCTTCGGCATCGCCTGCGAGAAGCCGCTCTGCGGTGGCCGAGTAGCCACGCTCCGACGTCGCGTCGAACAGGTCGCTGGCAACGATCGTGCCGCCAATGCCGGCGAAGGCGGCGGCGAACTCGTTCAGCCAGCTCTCCGAGAAGACCCGGTTCCTGATGTCGATGGCCGCGGCAACGCGGCGCACACCGCGGTCGAAATAGTGCCGCGCATAGATCCGGGCATTGTCCCGCGTCGTCCAGTTGATCCGGAACAGGAAGTCGTCGAGGTCGGCGAACGCCAGGGACGAGACGGTGGGCGAAACCGTCACGATCTTCAATTCGTTGATCGCCGGCAGCATGCCGCTGGCGATCACGCTCACATTGGGGCCGATGATGGCCGATACCCCGGCGGCGTAGAGATCGCGGACGGCTGCTTCGGCGGTCGCGGGACTGTTCGCGTCGTCGCGTACCAGCAGTTCGATCGGATGACCGTCTATGCCGCCGTGCTGGTTGACCTCGATGACGGCAAGCTGGACAGCATTCCGGGACGCCTCGCCGATGTCGGAGGAGCGGCCGCTGAGTCCACCGATGAAACCGATCTTGACCGGTGCCGGATCGTCACAGCCAGCCAGCACGAAAGCCGACAGCGTGGCGGCGACGAGAGCGGTCCACGACCAACCGGGTCGGTCTCGGGACGATGAACTCGGCGTCATCGGTTCCATGCCAGTGTCTCCCACTCGCTTCCCGTGCCGACTCCGGGACTGCTACAATCGAGGTTTCCCGCCGATCATGGCGGAAAGGTCAAGCGAACCGTGGTTCCTTCCCCGGGCCGGCTCTCGACCGACATCTGCCCGCCATGCTGCTCGATCAGTTTCCTGGTCGCTGCCCACCCGAGGCCGAGACGCCCGGAACTGGTCACATACGGATCGCCTAATTTGTTGAACGGGTCGCCAATCCGCCCGAGGACTTCCTGCGGAATGCCGATGCCGTCGTCGATCACCGACAGGGTCAGCCGGCCGTCGGCAAACACGCGGGCCGTTACCCGTACGCGGCAGTCCGCCGGATTGTGCGCGAGGGCGTTGGATACCAGGTTCGACAGCATCGTCCGAACCGCCCGACGGTCGGCGCGCAGCATGAGCGGTCGCTCATTGCTGCGGGTATCGGAGCCGGACACGTCAGTCACCTGGGCCGTGCCCTCGTCGGCGCGATCCTCCAGGACTTCCGCGATCAGCTCGCGCAGGTCGAAGGATTCCGGCGCCAGGGGCGCCCCGTCGCCGTTCTCGGCAAGCTCCAGCACACTTTCCAGAAGCAACTGGAGACGCCGGCCCGCGGTGACGATGTCCCACGCATATTCCAGGTACTTCGGATTCCCGACCGGGCCGAACGCCTCGGTGGCGATGATCTCCGACAATCCCAGGATGCCGTTCAACGGGGTTCGGAACTCGTGGCTCATATGGGTGATGAAGTCGGTCTTGGCCCGGCTGGCGAGTTCGGCGGCATCGAGGGCCGACCGCATCCGTCGGGTCTGGTCCTCGAGACGGACGATGTCGCGGAACGACCGCAGGGCGGCGTAGAGCGACGTCAACAGCTTGGCCGCCGTCAGGTCGCCCTTCTCCTTGTAGTCGTTGATATCGTAGTCGCGTACGACCTGCATCTCCGGGGCGAACCCGGGTTGGCCGGTGCGTAGGACGATACGGACACGAAGATTGGCCAACTCGTGGCGGATCCAGCGGGCCAGATCCAACCCGCCGTGCGTGCTCTCCATGACGACGTCGAGCAGGATCACGGCTATGTCCGACTCCGCCGCGATCACCTTCCTCGCTTCCTCCGCCGAATAGGCGTGAAGGATTCTCAGCCGGCGCTCCTCGAAGATGAAGTCCTCGAGCGCGAATCCGGTTGCTAGATGCACCGATTCATCATCGTCGACGATCAGAACGGTCCAGGGGCGATTGCTGTCGATGACCCTGGGTTGCCCCGTGTCCTCGATGATCGAAACCCGGTCTGCGATCATAACCTGAGCGGCTCGTACCCATTGATCAGAGCATGGAAGTATAGGCGCTTATTGGTTTCTTGGCATTTGTGGATTGTCGCAACGGACAACCATCGACGTGGTGAGCCAATTCGACCCGTGTGTCGGCCCGCCAAGGTGGGGCGGGCGCGGGTCCCGATCTACTGGAACACCGGATCGAAGACCCGCTCGGCGGTCGGCTTGTCCAGCAGCGACCCGAACATGAGCAGCCGGCGCCGACCCGCGCCAAGGTCGTGCTTTTCGACCCCATGGAATGACCAGGGCCCGTTGACGTAGGCCAGGAGGCGATTGTCGTGCCACTCGACCTCCGTGTCCGGGCGCAGGAACTTTTTCTGTACCGGTTCGGGAAGGTCGATGTTGGTCGGCCAGGAGAATCCGAGGGACCGGTAGAGCGTGGTGCCCCGGCGCGGCTCCGCTGTCGGTATGTCGGGGTCGTCCAGATAGACGAAACAGTTGATCGCCACGCGGACGTTGTCGATATGCGGGGCCATGGAGAGCGGTCCGGTGTAGTGCGCCAGCATCGCATCGTTGTCGAGGTAGGTGAACTTCCCGAGTTTCCGGCGCCAGTCCGGCCCCAGGATCGGCCGGTATTTGTCGTGCAGATGACGGTCCAGCCGCTTCCGGACGGCCTGGTTGGTTCGCAGCACCAGGTGTTGCAGGGCTATCCAGAACTTCTGCTCGTAGCCCTCGGCGCGCCCGGCAAGCTTGACGACGCGGACCTCGCCACGATTGAGATGGTTGGTGTGCCTGAAGCGGTCGAGCCCGGGCCAGAAACGGTCTATCGATCGCCGGATCGTCGGCGGCAGCAGGTCGGCCACGACCAGATGCGGGAACGGCCGGGTGCGCACCGGCGTCGCGGCTATTCGTCGCTCGATGTCGGACAGGGCATCGCCGAAGGAGACCGGTGCCGGGCGCGGCGATAATTCGTTCGGCATTGGCGTCGCCACGAATGATGTTTGAGCACGGTATACGCACGAGCCGGCCATGCGTATCCAGGAATCTTCGCCGCGACGACGGATCCGTGTGGATCTAGATCACTTTCCCGGGGTTGAGGATGCCCTTGGGATCAAGCGCCGCCTTGACGGTCCGCATCAGGTCGAGCGAGACCGCGTCCTTGTAGTGCGCCAACTCGTCGCGCTTCAGCCGGCCGATCCCGTGCTCGGCACTGATCGATCCGCCCATCTCGACCACGGTATCGTGGACCGCGCGGTTGAAGCGCTCCCACTTCGCCATGAACGCCTTGCCGTCGCTGCCCTCGGGAGCCTGAAGGTTGTAGTGAAGGTTGCCGTCGCCGACATGCCCGAAGCCGACCAGTCGGGCGGTGTCGTCGACCTGCCGCACACGCGCCCAGGCGGCGTCGTAGAATTCGGCGATCCGCGATACCGGAACGGACACGTCGTGCTTGATCGACGCGCCTTCCAGCTTCTGCGCCTCCGAGGCGTTCTCGCGCAGCTTCCAGAACTCCTGGCGCTGGGCCTCGGACTGCGAGATCGCGGCGTCCAGTACCAGCCCGTCCTCGAAGGCGGATTCCAGGATCGATTCCAGCCTGGCGCCCAGGTTGCTCTCGCCGCTCGCGGTCGAGACCAGTTCGAGGAGGACATACTGCTCGTAGCGCTCCTGCAGCGGGTCCTCGGTGTCGGGGAAGTGCTTCAGCACCAGGTCGATGACCAGTCGCGGCATGAACTCGAAGGTCTCGACGGCATCGCCGCTCTCGGCGCGGGCGCGGCCGAGCAGGGTGACCGCCGAGGCGATGTCCGGGACGGCGCAGAACGCGCTGCGCACGTCGGTCGGTTTCGGAAACAGCTTCAGCACCGCCGCGGTGATGATGCCGAGCGTGCCCTCGGCCCCGAGGAACAACTGCTTGAGGTCGTAGCCGGTGTTGTCCTTGCGCAGGCCGCGCAGGCCGTTCCAGATCCGGCCGTCGGGCAGCACTACCTCCAGTCCCAGCACCAGTTCGCGGGCGTTGCCGTATTTCAGCACGTTGGTGCCGCCGGCATTGGTCGACAGGTTGCCGCCGATCATGCAGCTGCCCTCGGCCGCCAGCGACAGCGGGAAGTAGCGGTCGGCGTCGGCAGCCTTGGTCTGCACGTCGGCCAGGATACAGCCGGCCTCGACGGTGATCGTGTGGTTGGCGGCGTCGAGCCCGCGCACCCGGTTCATCCGGGCCAGCGACAGCACGATCTCGTCGCCGGTGTCGTCCGGGGTCGAGGCGCCGCACAGCGAGGTGTTGCCGCCTTGCGGCACGATCGGAATGCCGGCCTCGCTGCAGGCGGCGACCACGCCCGCCACCTCCTCGGTGCTGGCCGGCTTGACCAGCAGGCGGGCCTTGCCCTTGAACAGTCCGCGCCAGTCCTCGAGGTGCGGCCGCATCGCATCCGCATCGTCGGTCCAGCCCTTGGGGCCGACGATGGTCTTGATGCGGTCAAGCGCCTCGTCGGAGGTGCGTGTCGCGGCGACGGCGGCGGGAGCGGCCATCGAAATCTCCTGATCGGTCGAACTCGGCCGGGATATTAGGCAATGGCCGGGGGTGTACAACCCGCACCGGTGCATGCGCGATCTGCGCCGCCGCGCTTGGCCTCATGCCGGGCTCACCCCCGCGGCGCGGCTGCCCGGCGCAGGCGGTCGTTGATCGCCGCGCCGAGGCCGACCTCCGGGACCGGCGCCACGGCGATCGCGGTGACATCCGGCCGGTCCAGCGACCGCAGCGCGGCGAACAGGCGGGCGGCGGCCGTCACCAGGTCGGCGGACGGACTGAGGTCGAGGTCGGCGTCGGTGCGGGTCGCGCCGAAGTCCAGGAACGCCTCGCCGGGCCGTCGGTTGGTCGCGTCGAGCCGGACGGCGGCACGCGGCGCGTAGTGGCTGGCCAGCATGCCCGGGGCGGCGATCGCGTCGCCCTGGGCTGCCAGTCCGACCGGGCCGAGGATCGCCTCGAGCTGCTCGCGGGTCACGGCGCCGGGGCGCAGCAGCCGCGGCCGATCGCCCGACAGGTCGACCACCGTGCTTTCCAGGCCGACCGGGCAGGGGCCGCCGTCCAGGATCAGCGCCACCCGGTCGCCGAGCTCCTCGGCGACGTGCACGGCCTCGGTCGGGCTGACCCGGCCGGAGCGGTTGGCACTGGGCGCGGCGATCGGCCGTCCGGCCTCGGCCAGCAGGGCACGTGCCGGCGCGCTACCGGGGACCCGCAGGGCGATGGTCTCTAGCCCGGCGCTGGTCAGCCAGGCGATCGGGCAACCGGGAAGCCGGCGCACTACCATGGTCAGCGGTCCCGGCCAGTGCGCGGCGGCCAGCGCTTCGGCGGCCGGGGTCGGTTCGCCCAGCGCGAACGCCGCCGCCGCCGTCGGCAGATGGCTGATCAGCGGGTTGAAGCGCGGCCGGTCCTTGGCGGCGAAGATCCGGGCGACAGCGTCCTCGTCGGTGGCGTCGGCGCCGAGGCCGTAGACCGTCTCGGTCGGGAACGCCACCAGCCGGCCGGCGCGCAGCAGGCGCGCGGCCTCGGCCCGGGCCTCGGGATCGTCGACTGGGCGGATCGGGGCGGTCTGCGGAACGCTCGGGTCGGACATGGCCGCGCTGCGTGGCGCAAACCCGGCGGCCCGTCAAGAGCCAGCACCCCGCATCGTTTCTTCGCGGGTGCAGCAAGACGTTCGATTCGCTACACTGTCTGAATTACCCGCGAATCGAGGAGAGGCCCATGGCCGCCCGCATCGTCACTGTCGCGCAGCAGAAGGGCGGCGCTGGGAAGACCACGCTCGCAGCACACCTCGCCGTCGCCTGGGCCCAGTCCGGCAAGTCGGTGGCGGTCGTCGACATCGATCCGCAGGCATCGCTCAGTTCCTGGTGGGCGATGCGCGAAGAGATGGGCGTGGCGGCACCGGCCGATGCCAGGGGCAAGGGCGGACTGTCGGTTCACCGGATCACCGGCTGGCGGACCGCCAACGAGGTCGAGAAGCTGGCCAGGACCCACGATGTGGTGGTGATCGACTCACCGCCGCACGCCGAGACCGAGGCCAAGATCGCGGTGCGCTCGGCCGACGTGGTGATCGTCCCGCTGCAGCCGAGCCCGATGGACTTCTGGGCGACCAAAGCGACCCTCGACCTGGCGGTCGCGGAGAACACTCCGGCCCTGCTGGTGCTGAACCGGGTCCCGCCGCGCGCCAAGTTGACCGAGGCGATGACCGCCAAGCTCGCCGGCCTCGGCGCCCAGGTCGCCAAGGCCCAGGTCGGCAACCGGGTGGCGCTGGCGGCCGCCTTGCTGGAGGGGCTGGGCGTCACCGAGTACCAGAAGAGCGGCACGGCGGCTGCAGAGATCAAGGCGCTGGCCGCCGAGGTGCTGAAGGCGGCCGGCTGAGCGCTGCGGTACGTCCGGGCCGGGGCCGACCGGGCGACGTGCGCGGTGCTCGACCCTGTTCTGCCGCCGGCAACCGGGATGCCGATGGCGACCGGGCAGGCTCAGCTCGCGGATGCCACATCGCCATCGCCCAGCAGGCGGACCGGCCGCCAGCCGAGGCGCTGGCGGGCGAAGCCACCGCTCATCCGCTGGCTGCGGGCGTAGCCGCGCGCCCACTCGCCACGCTCGGCGGCGATCCGGTCCTCTGAAACGATTTCGGGGGATCCGCCGCCGGAGATCCGGCGGGCCAGCGTGCCGACCGGAACGCCGCTGTCGGCGACGCCGATCACCTGGCCGGTGAAGCCGTCGTCCTCAAGCACCCGGCGGTACAGGTCGGCGAGGTCGTCGGCATGCACCAGCGGCCACAGCACGGCCTCCGACCCGATCACCTGCACCGGTCGGCCGGCCCGCGCCTGTTCCGCCATCGCGGCCAGCGGGCCGCTGCCGTCGGCATGAACCATGGCCGGATGCATCACTGCCCCGCGGACGCCGGGAGCTGCCAGCACGCGCTGCAGGTTCGCCACCATCCAGGCGAAGGCCGGCAGCGGGTCGAATGGCGTCGTCTCGTCGATCTCGCGATCCGGCGATGGCCCCCACAGCCAGCAGCCGCCGGTGTAGATCAGCGACGGCCGCCGGCCGGACGCGGCGAGCGCCGGCAGCAGCGTGTCGAGCAGCCGGGAGTCGAGCGCACCCATGTCAGCGTCGAAGCTGCAGGCGGCATGCACCACGGCGTCCAGCTCCGGCGCCAGGGCGCCGACCCACAACCGGGATGTCGTCAGGTCGCCGGCAACCGGCTCGGCTCCGGCCTCCAGCAGCTGCTCGGCGGCCTCGGGGCGGCGGGCCAGGGCACAGACCTCATGGCCGGCGGCGGCGAGGTGACGCACGACCGCGCTGCCGATCGAGCCGGTTCCTCCAAGCACGAGCACCCGCATGACGGCCTCCATTCATAACAAGATTTAACTTGTTATAATAAGGCCGGAAGCGGTTGGGAAGAGGTCAGTTCGGAACCTCGATCGTACCGGGGTGCGGATGGATGGTGCCGGGACGGCGGTCGATCGTTCCGGCCGGCGGACCCGGTTCCTGCTTCTCCCGCGTGCGCTGCTGCCGCAGGTCGCGGCGCATCTCGTTGATCTCCTGCGATGGAGGCGTCTGGCCCGGTCGGTCGGCAGGCTTGACGCGCGGTGCCATGCCGGGGGTCGGGCTGATCCGGGAATTCGGACCCGGCGTGAGGTCGCGACGCTCGCCCTGGCCCGGGTCGGCGACCGGCGCCGTCATCCAGGGCTTCGAGGCCTGGATCGGATGCCGGGGCGCCGCCCGCGCCGCCGGCGCGGGAGCCGGCGCCGGTTCGCAGGCCGCGACCGCTGCCAGCGCAGCGGCCATGGCCGACGGCAGCAAGGCGCGCCGGATCCGTCTGGTGGCGCTACGGTGAGCCGCCGCGCCCATGCCTACCTGCCGCGGGCGATGAAGAAGCCGTTGCGGAAATCAGGCTTGCTGTAGCGGAACGGCGTGCCGTCGAACGCCGTCAGCGAGCCGCCGGCCGCCAGCAGCAGGGCATGGCCGGCCGCGGTGTCCCACTCCATGGTCGGCCCGGTGCGCGGGTACACGTCGGCATCGCCACGCGCGACCAGGCAGAATTTCAGGGCCGAGCCGCGCGATACCGATTCCTTCACGGGGATGCTGGCGATGTAGTCCTCGAGCGCCGGGTTGCGGTGGCTCTTGCTGGCGACCACGGTCAGGGCCGCAGGGTCGGCACGGCGGACGGTGATCGGGCGCCGGTTGCCGTCGGCATCTTCCTCCCAGGCGCCGTCGCCGACCGCTCCGGCCCAGAGCATGCCGTCGACCGGGGTATGGACGACGCCGAGCACCGGCGCGCCGTTCGCGACGAGGCCGATGTTGACCGTGAAGTCGCCGCGTTTCTGGATGAATTCCTTGGTACCGTCGAGCGGATCGACCAGCCAGAACCGGCCGCCGGAAACGTCCGGAATCGTGCCGGCCGCCACGGCCTCCTCGGCGACCACGGGAATGTCCGGGGTCAGCGCCTGCAGGGCCGGGACGATCATCGCCTCGGCGGCCTGGTCGGCCGCGGTGACCGGGCTGCCGTCGTACTTGCTGCCGACGATCGGATCGCCGTCGTAGTACGGCAGGATGATCCGGCCGGCGTCGCGCGCGAGTTCGGCGATGCGGTCGAGGATCGTGGCGTTGTCGAGTTCGGTCACCCTGTTCACTCCAATGTCATGCCGCGGCGGCCGGCTTGGCGGCCTGGATGGCCGCCCACACCCGTTCCGGCGTCGCCGGCATGTCGATCGCGGTGACGCCGAGTGGCGCCAACGCATCCAGCACCGCGTTGATGACCGCCGGCGGCGCCCCGATCGCCCCGGCCTCGCCGCAGCCCTTCACGCCCAGCGGGTTGGTGGTGCAGCGCGTCGGGCTCATGGCGAAGCCGACCATCGGCAGGTCGTCGGCGCGCGGCAGGCAGTAGTCCATCAGCGAGCCGGTGACCAGTTGTGCGTCGTCGTCGTAGACCACGCGCTCATACAGCGCCTGACCGATGCCCTGGGCGACGCCGCCATGGACCTGGCCCTGCAGCAGCATCGGGTTCACCACCTCGCCGAAGTCGTCGACCACCGTGTAGCGGTCGACCCGCACCACGCCGGTATCGGGATCGATCTCCACCTCACAGACATGGGTGCCGTTCGGGTAGGTTGAAGCCTTGGGCTGGTAGGATTCGCTCGCCGCCAGCCCCGGCTCCATGCCGTCCGGCAGCTGGTCGGGGTCGTCGGCGCGCTTCGCGACGTCGGCGAGCGAGATCGCGCGGTCGGTTCCGGCCACCGTGAACCGGCCGTCGGCCAGCTCGATATCGGCCTCGGCCGCTTCCAGCGCATGCGCGGCGATCCGCTTGCCCTTGTCGACGACCACGTCGATGGCCGCCTGCAGGGCGGAACCGCCGGCCGGCAGCGACCGCGAGCCATCGGTGCCGGCGCCGTTCTCGATCGCCGCGGTATCGCCCTGGATCACCGTCACCAGCTCGTTGTCGATGCCGAGGGCCTGCGACACCAGCTGCGAATAGGCGGTCTCGTGGCCCTGGCCGGTCGAGCGCGTACCGATCGGCACGGTCACAGTGCCGTCCGCGTTGACCCGCATGTCGGCCCATTCCGGCCCGCCGCCGCCGCAGGCTTCCACATAGGTCGAGATGCCGATGCCACGCAGCTTGCCGGTCTTGCGGCTGTCCGCCTTGCGGCCCTCGACGTCACTCCAGCCGGCGGCGGCCAGCGCCTTGTCCAGATGCGCGCCGAAGTCGCCGGAATCGTAGGTCTCGCCCAGCGCCGTGGTGAACGGCATCGCCGAGGGCGGGGCGAAGTTGCGGCGCCGGATCTCGGCGCGGTCGATGCCGGTCACCTTGGCGCATTCGTCGACCAGCCGTTCGACCAGATAGGCGGCCTCGGGGCGGCCGGCACCACGGTAGGCGTCGACCGGCAGGGTGTTGGTGAAGTAGGCGCGCACCTGGACGTGGATCGCCGGGGTGGTATACAGCCCGGCCAGCATTCCGGAGCCCGCCACCGTCGGGATCGCCGGACCGTACAGCGAAAGATAGGCGCCGAGATCGGCCTTGGTGTCGACCGACAGCGCCAGGAACCGGCCGTCGGCATCCAGCGCCATGCGTGCCGTCGAGCGGTGATCGCGGCCCTGGGTGTCGGAGACGAAGGATTCGGTGCGCTCGCCGATCCACTTCACCGGCCGGCCGATCCTGCGCGCCGCCCATGCCGCCAGGGCATGCTCGCGGTACGGAAAGATCTTCATGCCGAAGCCGCCGCCGACGTCCGGCGACACCACCCGCATGCGCGACCGCTCGACCTTCAGGACGTCGCACAGCACGTCGCGCACACCGTGCGGCCCCTGGGTCGAGACGTGCAGGGAGTAGGTGCCGGCGGCGGCGTCGTACTCGGCGACCACGCCGCGCGGTTCGATCGAGTTCACCACGATCCGGTTGTTGACCAGCGATAGTTCGGCGACCGTTGTCGCCGTTTCGAACGCTGCCGCGACGGCGGTGGCGTCACCGGTCTCCCAGTCGACGCAGAGATTGCCCGGCGCCTGGTCCCAGACCAGCGGCGCCCCGGCGGCCGACGCGGTCTCGATGTCGGGCACGGCCGGCAGGGCGTCGAAGGAGAACTCCACCAGCTCGGCGGCGTCGCGCGCCTGCTCCAGGGTTTCCGCCACCACCAGGGCGACGGCATCGCCGACATGGCGGACCCGGTCGCGGGCCAGCAGCGGATAGGCCGGGCCGATCGCCGGCTTGCCGCTCCGCCCCTCGACCAGGGCCGCGCAGGGCAGGTCGCCGAGACCGTCGGCCACGACGTCGTCGGCGGTCAGCACCGCCAGCACGCCGGATGCCTCGCGGGCAGACAGCGTGTCGATACCGGTAATCTGGGCATGCGCGACCGGCGCCCGCACCAGCACCGCGCGGACCATGCCGGCGATGCCGAGGTCGTCGGTGTACTGACCGCGACCGGTGAGGAAGCGCTGGTCTTCCTTGCGCTTCATTCCTTGACCGATGCCGAACTTCGCCATGACAACCTCGGCTGCTAGCGTGGAGCCCGGCGCGATGGTAACGACCGGCCGCTGCACCGCCAAGCCGCGATCCGGCGCGTTGTACATTCGAATTCGGGGAGGCCAGCCATGTGCGGCCGCTACAGTATCACCACCGATCCGGAGGCCATGCGGCGGATCTTCCGCGTCGACACGCTGCTGAATCTGATGCCGCGGTGGAACGTCGCGCCGACCCAGGAGGTCCCGGTGATCCGCAGGGGCGATGGGGCATGGCAGGGCGCCGGCGACCGGCGCGAACTGCACATCATGCGCTGGGGCCTGGTGCCGTCATGGGCCAAGGACATCGGCATCGGCGCCAGGATGATCAACGCCCGTGCCGAGACCGTGGACGAGAAACCTGCATTCCGCGGCGCCTTCCGGTACCGCCGTTGCCTGGTTCCGGCCGACGGCTTCTACGAGTGGACGACCGAAGCCGGTCGCAAGCAGCCATGGCGCATCGTGCGCCGCGACCGGGCCCCGTTCGCCTTTGCCGGGCTGTGGGAGCTGTGGGAAGGCACCGGCGAGGGCAGTGCGCTGGAGACCTTCTCGATCGTCACCACCGAGGCCAACGAGGCGATCCGCGACATCCACCACCGCATGCCGGTGATGCTGTTCGATGACGGACAGTTCGAGACCTGGCTGTCGGCCGAGCCGAAGCGCGCCGCCGAGCTGATGGTTCCATGCGATCCGGCGGCGATCGAGGCGTACCGGGTCGACCCGAAGGTCGGCAACGTGCGCAACGACGACCCCTCGCTGGCAGCACCGCTGGCGCGCGAATCCCGGCCTGCTATGCCCGTGAAGGCGGGGCCGGTGCAGGGCAGCCTGCTTTGAAGACCGTCCCCCGCTCGGCGCCGGCTGCCCGCCCGGCGCGCCTCAGGGGCAGCGGGTGAGAATGTCGGACGTCCGGGCCGAGAACCCTGACCGGGTGGTGTCGCCGACCAACTGAAGGTCGTCCTTGCCGAGCTTCTGGAAGTGCTCGATCAGGTCCGGGGAGCGCCGGACGTACCACGTGTAGTCGTCCTCCAGCGTCTCGATCACGGGCACCTTCAGCGATTCCGGCCGTCCGCGGGCGCCGACCACCAGGCCCTCGGCATCGAACTCGATATAGGTCTCGTCGCAATGCCCCGGCGACCAGCGGCCGCGCAGTGCCGGCGCCACGCCCTTGAAGGTGATCACCTGCCCGGTGGTCTCCGGCATGACCTTGCTGCCGCCGCTGACAACGACCGGTTCGTCGCCGCCGCCGACGCCGGCGGTCAGGTTGCGGAACATCGACAGCACCGGCTGCACCTGGGGAGCGTCGAGCGCGATCCCGGCTGCCAGCACCGCGGCCCCAAGAAGGATCAAGGCGATGACGATCGTGCCGATGACGAAGAACGCCTGGCCGCTGCGGCGGCGGTGCACGTCGAAGCTGGGCGGCGGGCCGATCGGCGGCTCGTCGTCCGGCAGGTCGTCGTAGGCGGCGCGGCGGCCCGCGGTCCACTCGTCGTCCCCGAGGTCGGCGCCGTCGTCGCTGGCGCGGCTTATGGCCTCGGCGAACGCCCGTCCGCCGGGAACCGCCTCGTCCGCGCCCGACGCTTCCTCGCGATGCCCCCAGTCGTCGGCGGCCTCATCCGCTTCGCGCTCGGTCAGCGCCAGTTCGACGGCGCTGCGGTCGACGAAGAAGATCTGCGTGAACTCCCAGTCCTGCGCTCCCTCGTCGTAGGCGCCGGCGAGGATGCGCACTTCGGCATCCTCGCGACTGTCGAACTCGCGCACCAGGGACGCCACCAGGACAGACACCGACTGTGCCCGTTCCAGCGTGTCCCATACGCCGTCGACCTTCTTCTGAAGGAAGTAGACTTCGAATCGCCTCATACCGCGGGGCTCCTACCAGACCCGGTTCTCGGCCAGAAGGCGCCGGACGTTGTCCGCCGTCAAGGGTCGCGAGAACAGGAAGCCCTGAGCGTAGCCGCAGCCTATGGCGCGAAGCTGCGCCAGTTGCTCGGGCGTCTCCACGCCCTCGGCGATCACGTCGAGTCGCAGGTTCTGGGCCAGCAGGGCGATGGTCCGGACGATCTCCAGGTTGTGACGGTTGCGGCCCATGTCCTGCACGAAAGACTTGTCGATCTTCAGGGTGTCGATCGGGAAGGTATGCAGGTAGCTGAGCGAGCTGTAGCCGGTTCCGAAGTCGTCCACACAGACCTTGATGTCGAGTTCCTTGAGGTGGCGCAGCATCTGCGCCGAGCGTTGCGCGTTCTCCATCAACGCGCTCTCGGTGATCTCCAGCTTCAGGCAGTTGGCCTGCAGGCCGGTGCCTTCCAGGCTGTTGGTCACCATCCGTACCAGGTCGGTCTGCGTGAACTGGCGGCCGGACAGGTTGACGCTGATCTCCAGCGGGCCGATCGCCGGGAACGCTTCGTTCCACTCGACCATCTGGGCGCAGGCGTTGCGCAACACCCACTGGCCGAGCTCGACGATCATCCCGGTTTCCTCGGCCAGCGGGATGAACTCCGACGGTGGAATCTCGCCACGCTCGGCGTGGCGCCAGCGCGCCAGCGCCTCGAAACCCCGGATCTTTCCGTCGGACAGTGAAATGATCGGCTGGTAGTTCAGAACTATCTCGTGGCGTTCGAGCGCCCGGCGCAGGTCGGTCTCGACGTCGAGCGGCGTCACCGTGGTACCGCGCATCGCCGAATCGAAGGCGACCGAGCGCGCCTTGCCGAGTTCCTTGGCGCGGTACATCGCCAGCTCGGCGTCGCGCAGGATGTCCTCGGGCCGCACATAGTTCTCGGCGGAATGGGCGATACCCATCGAGGCGGTGGTGAAGACCTCCTTGCCGCCCAGGAGAAACGGCGTCGACAACGCCTTCTGCAGCATGTCCGACAGGCCAGTCGCCTCTTCCTTGTCGCGGACGTCCTCCAGCATCACGGCGAACTCGTCGCCACCGAGACGGGCCACCGTGTCGCCGAACTTCAGGTTCTGCTCCAGGCGGCGGGCGGCGGCGATGATCAGGTCGTCGCCGTGCACGTGGCCGAGGCTCTCGTTGACCACCTTGAAGCGGTCGAGATCGAGATAGATCACCGCGAACTGCGCGGACGACGTCCGGCGCTGACGGGCCAGCGCCTGACGGACGCGTTCGAGGAACAGGGTGCGGTTGGCGAGGCTGGTCAGGCTGTCGTGCAAGGCGTCGTGGATCGCCTGCTCCTCGGAGCGCTTGCGGTCCGTGATGTCGGTCATCGAACCGGCGATCCGATAGGCGTTGCTGTCCTTGTCGCGCACCGCCAGGCCGCGCACCAGCATCCAGCGGTAGCTGTCGTCGAAGTGCCGGACCCGGTGCTCGCTCTCGAAGTTCGTGGCGGCCCCGCTCAGATGCGCATCGATCTGGGCGGTGACGCGCTGCACGTCCTCGGGATGGATCCGGCTGAACCACTCCTCGGCGCCGTCGCTGATCTCCTCGGTCGCGAAGCCGAGCATTTCCTTCCAGCGGTCCGAGAAGAAGATCCGGTTGGTGCCGAGGTTCCAGTCCCACAACCCGTCGCTCGCGCCGGCGGCGGCCAGCGCATAGCGCTCTTCGCTTTCGCGCAGCGCCATCTCGGCCTTGTGGCGTTCGGTGACGTCGCTGTAGGTGGCCACCAGCCCGCCGCCGCTGAGCGGGCGCAGGCGGACCTCGATGGTGCGGCCGCGGCTGTCCTCGCGCTCGTAGATGGCGCCCTTGGTCTCGGTCGCCATCGCATTCAATTCGGCGGTCAATTCGCCGGTGTCGCCCGGACCGAGGTCGCCGCGCTTGGCCAGGAACCGGATGATGTCGATCATCGGCGTGCCGACCTGTGCGAAGGTGTGCGGCAGGTCCAGCAGGTCGAAGAACCGCGCGTTCCAGGTCATCAGCCGGTAGTCGGCATCGAAGGCGCACAGCCCCTGGCTGATGTTCTCCAGCGTGCCGCGCAGCAGCTTGGTGTAGCGCGCCGCCTCCTCGGCATGCCGCTTCTCGTCGGTGATGTCGCGGGTGATCACCACCCGGCCACCGTTCGGCGTGAGCCGGTCCTCGGACCGGAACCACCGGCCATCCGGCTGGCGCGACTCGAACCGGCAGCTCGGTAACTCGTGACGCTGCATCCGATCTGCTACTGCTGATTCGGGGTCATCGAGAACCCCGCACGACTTCAGAATCTCGGCGTCTCGCCGGATCAGATCCTCGAAGGACATCCCCGGTATCAGGTCGTCGGCCAGATGCGGGAAAACGCGCAGGGCCGCCGCGTTGAACGCGACCAGCCGGTCGTCGGAATCGAGGACCAGGAAGCTGTCGTCGATAGCGTCGATAGCCGACTGCATCGCCGCGTCGACTGCCAGCGGCCCGGGCAACGCGGTTGCCGTGCTCATTCAGCCCTCCGCAGCACGACGCATCCGTCGTTTGGCGACGGGCGGCTGCCTCGCGTGCAATCGGCCTTCGAAATCGGCACGTCCCCGTATACCGGTCAGCTTGTATCGAATTGTAGGTTATCAGAGGCGGGTTTCAGCCGCTACCGTCGCGCCGGACATCTGCCTGCGGTTCTTCGGCGCGGTCGGCACCCAGGACCGCGATGCCGCGGCGGTGACGGTACAGCCGCCACAACAGCAGGGCGGCGGCGCTGCGTTCCGGGCGCCAGGCGGTGGTCAGCGTCTCGGCCTGCGCGAGGTCCGGCCGGGCCTCCAGGCCGAGCGTCATCCGGACGCCCTCGCGCAGCGCCAGGTCGCCGATCGGAAACACATCGGGATCGCCGAGCGCGAACATCCGGAAGATATCGGCGGTCCAGCGGCCGATGCCCGGCAGCGCGACCAGACGGGCCGCAGCCTCCTCGCCGGGCAGATGGGCGAGCCCGGTCGGGTCGAGGACACCGCCGGCAATCGCCTCGGCGAGCGCTCGGCCGTAACGCATCTTGGCGCGCGAAAAGCCGATCGCGCCGAGTGCGGCGTCATCGAACGCCAGGAACGCGGTCGCGTCCTCGCCGCCGGCGGCCGACAGTCGGCCCCAGATCGCCGCCGCCGAAGCCGTCGACACCTGCTGGCCGACCATGATCCGCAGCAGGGCGGCGAAGCTCGGCTCCAGGATCCGCGGCTCCGGCGCGCCGACCTCGGCCAACACCGCGGCCAATGGCGGGTGCGCGGCGCGCAGCCGGTCCAGGCCGGCAGCCAGCGCCAACCGGCGACCTTCATCGATGTTGGTGTCCGTCATGGCTTGGGCGGGCCGATCACCTCGGCGGCCTCGCGCGCGGCGTCGGCCATGGCCAGGAACACCGCGCCGGCCTCGGTCAGGTGATCGATCAGGGCGGCCATCGCCTTCATCCTGTGGCCGCGCCCGGATACGAAGGGATGGAAGGTGTAGGTCAGCACGCCCCAGTCGGTGGTCTCGCGCATGTAGTCGAAGTCGGCGATCCAGTTGTCGACCACGCCACGCCAGTGCGCCAGGCCGGGGTTGAGGGCGCCGCCCGACAACACCGACCACTCGAAATGCGGATAGTCGTCGAGGCTCCAGCTGACCGGCATCTCGACCAGCGGGGTCTCGGTTCCGAAGCCCGCCGGCGCCAGCAGCGGCGTGGTGTCGCCCAGCCGCGGCCGGTACGGCCGGTAGTCATGGCCCATCATGCTGGAGTCGTACTCGAAGCGGTGCTCGATCAGCAGCGGCAGGGTGTGCGGCGACAGGTCCCAGGAGGGCGAGCGATAGCCGACCGGCGGCTTGCCGGTGATCTGCTCGATCGCGGCGATACCGCGCAGCAGTTCCTCGGTCTCTGCCTCCAGGCTCAGGTCGTTCGGGCGCCGGTGGGTCCAGCCGTGATGGGCGATCTCGTGCCCGGCCTCGACCAGGGGTGCTACCGCGCCCGGGAAGCTCTCGATGGTGTGGCCGGGGACGAAGAACGTCGCCGGGATGTTGCGGTCGGCCAGCAACAGGTGGATGCGCTCGACCCCGACCAGGCCGAATTCGCCGCGCGACAGCGCCGTCGGGCTCACCTGCCCCTTGGCGATCGGCAGCGACAGGGCGTCGAAATCGTAGGTCAGGCAGACGACGTGGCGGGCCATGGCATGATTCCTCCGGGCCGCACGCTAGCGACTGGCGCCGACCTGGACAAGCCGACGCAACGGGGCTCGGCGGACGGGCGCGCCGGCGCTATCGTGGTGTATACAATGAGTGCACATACCGTCCTGCGGCGGGATTGGGTCGGCGGGGAGGTTAGCTCCCAGAGGGAGGCAACCGGCAGGTGAAGCCGCCGGCACGGCCAGGAACTCAGCACGGCGACGGCCGCAGAACCGGGCCGGCCGTTGGAAAATACAAAAGACGACCAAGGGAGGAAGACATGAGACCAGTGCAGTGCTTGCGGGCCGCGACGATCGGCCTTGCCATGGTGGTCGGCGCCTCGGCGGCCGGTTTCGGTTCCGCCGCGATGGCCCAGGAGTTCACCTTCAAGCTCCACCACCTGCTACCGGCCAAGGCCCCCGCGCAGACCAAGATGCTGGAACCGTGGGCGAAAGCAGTCGAGGCCAACTCGGGCGGTCGCGTGAAGATCGAAATCTTTCCGGCCATGACGCTCGGCGGCCGGCCGCCCGAACTGATCCAGCAGGCCCGCGACGGTGTCGTCGACCTCATCTGGACGGTCAACGGCTACACCCCGGGCCTGTTTCCGCGCACCGAGGTGTTCGAGTTGCCGTTCGTCTACGAGAACGACCCGAAAGCCACCAATCTCGCCATGTACGACATGTTCGAGAGCGACCTGAAGGCCGAGTATACCGGCGTCGAGGTCATGTTCCTGCACGTCCATGCCGGCCAGGCGATGCAGATGCGCAACAAGCTGGTCCGCAAGCCCGAGGACCTGAAGGGCGCCAAGCTGCGCATTCCCTCCCGGACCGGGGCCTGGGTCATCGAGGCCCTGGGCGCGTCGCCGACGGCGATGCCGGTGCCGGAGCTGCCGCAGGCACTGCAGAAGGGCGTGGTCGACGGGGCGCTGATCCCGTGGGAGATCATCGCGCCGCTGAAGATCCAGGAGCAGACCGAGTACCAGATCGAGGGCTACGACAAGGCCCGCTTCGGCACCACGACCTTCCAGGTGTCGATGAACAAGACCCGCTGGGACGGCCTGCCCGACGACATCAAGGCGGCGTTCAAGAAGGCGTCCGGTCCCGAGTGGTGGGGCCAGGTCGGCGACATCTGGCGGGCGTCGGACGATTTCGGCATCGGCCTGGCGGTCAAGTCCGGCAACCAGCATATCGTGCTGACCCAGGAGGAGACCCAGGCGTTCCGCGACGTTCTCGAGCCGGTCGTGAAGCGCTGGGAGGACGAGGTCTCCAGCAAGGGGATCGACGGTGCCGCGCTGGTTGCCAAGGCGCGCGCCCGGATCGCCGCACACAGCGGCAAATGACGGGTATCGGGAAGTGACGGTCGGTTCCGGCCGGGACGGGCGGGCGGGGCCGATCGGCTTCGCCCGCAACGCCATCACCGCCTGGGCGCTGCTCGGCGGGGTGTCGCTGGCCGGCGTCGTCCTGGTCAACGTGATCTCGGTGGTCGGCGCGATCTTCTGGCAACCGTTCCCGGGCGATTTCGAGATGACCGAGGTCGGCGTCGCCGTCGCCGCCTTCGCCTTCCTGCCGTACTGCCAGCTGACCGGCGCCAACGTCACCGCCGACATCTTCACCGCCGGCGCCTCGCAGCGATGGATCGCCGCGTACTCCTTCCTGGCATCGTCGATGGCGCTCGGTTTCGGCCTGCTGCTGCTGTGGCGCATGTATCTCGGGATGCTGGACCAGAAGGCCTACGGCTACACCACCACGATCCTGCAGTTCCCGCACTGGGTCGCGTTCGTGCCGATCCTGGTCTCGCTCGCCCTGCTGGCAGTCGCGGCGGCGATCACGCTGATCGAGAGCACCCGCGAGATGAAGGCCTGAACGCATGATCGACGCCCTGACGAGCGGCATCGCCGGACTGGTCGTCCTGGTCCTGCTGATCGCCATCCGCATGCCGATCGCCTACGCCATGATCATCGTCGGCGGCGTCGGGGTGACGTTGCTCAATGGTTCGGCGATTTTCATGAGCCAGCTCAAGACGCTGGCCTACGGGCAGTTCTCGATCTTCGACCTGTCGGTGGTGCCGATGTTCGTGCTGATGGGCGCGCTCGCCACCCGCGCCGGCCTCAGCCAGGACATGTTCCGGGCCGCCAATGCCTGGTTCGGCTGGCTGCGCGGCGGCACCGCCATGGCGGCGATCGCCGCCTGCGCGATCTTCGGCGCGGTCTGCGGCTCGTCGCTGGCCACCGCCTCGACCATGGGCAAGGTCGCCCTTCCGGAGCTGCGCCGCTACAACTACGCAGGCTCGCTGGCGACCGGCACCCTGGCCGCCGGCGGGGTGCTGGGAATCCTGATCCCGCCATCGGTGGTGCTGATCATCTACGCCATCATCGTCGAGGCCAACATCGTCACCATGTTCATGGCGGCGCTGTTGCCGGGGCTGATGGCGGTGCTGCTGTTCCTGCTGACCATCGCGGTCTACGTCTGGCTGCGGCCCGAGGCCGGCCCGCGCGGCGGGTCCGGCGGCCGCGCCGAGTTCGTGGCCGCGACCGTCGGGGTGATCCCGGTCCTGATCATCTTCCTGGCGGTCATCGGCGGGATGTATGCAGGGTTCTTCAACCCAACGCCGGCGGCGGCGATCGGCGTGTTTCTGGTCTGGCTCTACGGGACGGTGCGTCGCGGCCTGTACCTGGCGGGCCTGCGCGAGTGCCTGCTGGAGACCGCCAAGACCACCGGCATGATCTACCTGATCCTGCTCGGCGCCGAGATGCTGAAGATCTTCATGTCGCGGGCCGAGGTGCCGCAGGCGATGGCCGAATGGGCGGTGCAGTCGGGCCTCGCGCCGATGACCGTGTTGGTCCTGCTGCTGGTCGGCCTGATCGTGCTGGGCTGCCTGATGGACAGCCTGTCGATGATCCTGCTGGTCATCCCGTTCTTCTGGCCGGTGATGGTCGAGATGAACGGCGGCCTGTACCAGGGGGCCGAGGGTGCCGGGTTCGGGATGAGCACCGAGGACCTGAAGGTCTGGTTCGGCATCCTGGCGCTGGTGGTGGTCGAACTGGGGTTGATCACGCCGCCGGTCGGCATGAACGTGTTCGTGATCTCGGCGCTGGCGACCGACATCCCGATGCGCGACACCTTCAAGGGGGTGATGCCGTTCTTCGCGGTGGAGATCCTGAGGGTGACGATCCTGCTGGCGTTCCCGGCGATCACGCTGTGGCTGCCGGCGGTCCTGCGGGGGTAGGCCGTGATGGGCGCCGGTGGCTTCATTCTCCGATGCCGTCGGGGGCCGCCTACCCCGACACCTTCCGCTCCGTGATCCGTGACGAGGTGAGAGAATGACCGACATCGATACGATCACGGCCGGCGGCGCCATCTTCACGCGGCTGAAGGCGCTCGGCGTCGACTACGTGTTCGCGAATTCCGGCACCGACTTCCCACCGATCATCGAGGGCCTCGCCGAGGCCCGGGCCCGGGACATCGCCCTGCCGAAGGCGCTGGTGATCCCGCACGAGCATGCCGCCATGGGCATGGCGCACGGGTACTACCTGCTGACGGGCCGGGCCCAGGCGGTGATGCTGCACACCAATGTCGGACTGTCGAACGGCGTGATAGGCGCTATCAACGCGGCCTGCGAGCATGTGCCGATCCTGCTGATGTCGGGGCGCACCCCGGTGATGGAGCAGGGCCGCTTCGGCGCCCGCACCGTGCCGATCGCCTGGGGCCAGGAGATGCGCGACCAGGCGGCCCTGGTGCGCGAGTCCTGCAAATGGGAGTACGAGCTGCGGTTTCCCGAGCAGATTGCCGGCCTGCTGGACCGGGCGCATGCCATCGCCAATTCCACGCCCAAGGGCCCGGTCTACCTGTCGCTGCCGCGCGAGACCCTGTGCGAGCCGACACCGCGTGACGGCCTCGACGGGCCGACCACGATCGCACCGGTCACCGGGGCCCCGAACCCGGCCGAGATCGCCCGGGCGGCGGACTGGCTGGCTGGCGCCACGGCACCGCTCGTCATCGCCCAGCGCGGCGCCGGCGACGAAGCCAGCTTCCGGGCCTTCGCCGACTGGGCGCAGGAGTGGGGGATCGCGGTGTGCTCGTGGTGGGCGACGCATCTGGCGATCTCGACCGAGCATCCCTGCCATGTCGGCGCCGATCCGGGCCCGTGGCTGGCCGAGGCCGATGTGGTGGTGGTGCTGGACAGCCTGGCGCCGTGGTGGCCTGACAGGCATCCGCTGGCCGAGGGGGCGAAGGTGATCAATATCGGCCCGGACCCGGTGTTCAGCCGGTTCCCGGTCCGCAACTTCCGCTCCGACCTGTCGATCGCCGGGGAAAGCGCGTTGACCGTGCCGGCGCTGATCGACGCGATGCACGGGCTGGCCCGCGACGAGGCGGCGGTCGCCGCCCGCCGGGCCCGGCTGGCCGGCGCGTCGGCGGCCACCCGGTCGGCCTTGCGGGCCAAGGCGGCGGAGACCTCGCGGGGCATCACCAAGGCCTATGTCAGCCTGTGCCTGGGCGAGGCCCTGGACGGGCTGAAGGCCAGCGTGTTCTCCGAACTCGGGACCCAACTCGGCGTGCTGAAACGCACCGACTACCGGTCGTGGTTCCAGGAGCCGCATTCCGGCGGCCTCGGGTGGAGCTTCCCGTGCGCCATGGGCGCGCAGCTGGCCGAGCCCGACCGGATCTGCGTCGCCACCCTGGGCGACGGCTCCTACATGTTCGCCAATCCGACGGTCTGCCACCAGATCGCCGAGGCGCTGGAACTGCCGGTGCTGGTGGTGATCGTGAACAACGAGGAATGGGGGGCGGTGCGCGGCTCGGTCGCCGGCATGTACCCGCAGGGCCATGCCGCACGGGCCAACGACATGCCGCTGACCGCGCTCAAGCCGTCGCCCGACTTCGCGGTCACCGCGTCGGCCAGTCGGGCGTGGAGCCGGACGGTCGGCGACCCGGCCGAACTACGTGGCGCCATCGACGCGGCGCTGGCGGTGGTGCGCGACGAGCGCCGGCAGGCGCTGCTGAACGTCAGGGTGCTGCCGGACTGACGGCGCCGTCGGCGGCCCCTTCGTCGCCGCCGCTGTCGCTGTCGTCTTCCCGCTCCGGATCGGCGGAGAGGTCGATCTCCTGGGCCGCCAGGCAGAGCGCCACGATCGGCAACCGCCCGAGCAGTCCGCCGATTTCGTCGCCCGAGGGCCCGTAGAACCGGGACCCGTGGATGGCGAACGGCAGCAGCACCAGGGACGAGCGTCCCGACTGCTCGACGATGGCGTCGACGTCGGTGTCGCTGACCACCACCGATGCTTCGATCCGGTAGTCCTCCAGGGTGGCCGACAGCCGCTCGACGAGTTGGTCGGCGGTCTCGTCCGGGTCCGGCTCGGCCAGGACGCGGATCGTCGCATCGCGCCACTCATCGCTTCGGCGTGCGAGATGCGCGAGCAGAAGCATGAGCTCGCCGGTCCGGTTGGCGTGCCACCAGACGTCGATCACCCGGTCTTCCGCGGCGATGCCATCGAGGGTCTGCCATTCCCGGGCATCGGCGTCGAGAATCAGCAGGTTGCACCCGAGACCGAAAGCGGTCCGGAGGTTGCGGCTGAAGCGCGTGGCGCCGAGCAGGGCCACCGGCGACGCCGAGCCCGTCGACCAGTTCGCGATCACGGTGTTCGCGCGCATCGGTCCGATGCCGGCCGACTGGACCACGGCTGCGAGCATCTGGTCGATGTCGGCACCGGCTACCACCAGGGGAAAGGCGCTGAAGCCGCCGGCTTCGATCTCGGCCGCCAGTTCATCGAGCGCGGTCTCGCGCAGCTGCTTGGCCTCGGCGCCCTGACCCTCGATCATGCGGACCACCGTCGTCAGACCGCTGCCGCCCTCGATCCAGGTCGCGAAGTGCAGGAGGCGTTGCCGCCGCCGGGAGGAATCCGAGAACACCAGGAGCTGCGGGCGCCAGTCCCTCGGATGTTCGGCTTCGGCGGCGGCGGCGAGAATGTGCTCGCGCGCCTCGTGCAGGTGGTGGGAGCGCCGGCTGTCGGCCCACCGTGCCGGCGGCGCCTTCAGCTCCAGGTACTGGTAGACCGTGAACAGAATGGCCACGGCCGCCGCCCCGGCCGCCACGTCTATCACCAGCATGGCGACCAGGCAGGCCAGGGCGCCTGCCAGCCCGACATAAGGATGATACAGCCGGAATGTCGGCCGGAAGAACGGACTGCGTGCGTCGGCTTCGAAATAGGTCGCGTAGTTCAACAGGCCGTAGGAGATCAGGAAGAACATCGAAACCACCGACGCGATCGCGTTGAGGTCGCCCACGGCGACGACGCCGGCGGCGATCAGGGCGGTCAGGAGCACCGCGCGCCTGGGGTTGTCGGTTGCGCCGAACCCGGCCGCGAACGGCTGCACGATCGGCAGGATTTCGTCCTTCGCCAGCGACTGGAGGATACGGGGGGCGCCCATGAACGATGCCAGCGCCGATGACAGCGTCGCGGCCACGATCCCGACGTCGATCATCGGCGCGAATGCCGAGACCCGTTTCATGGCGAAATAGTCGCCCTTCAGGATCTCGGCGGGCAGGCTCCCCGCGAGCAGGACGGCGCAGCCGAAGTAGACCAGGATCGACAGTGCCACAGCGGCGAAGACGCCGCGCGGGATGCTGCGCGACGGATTGGCCAGGTCGCCGGACATGCTGACGCCTTGGGTGAAACCGGTCACGGCCGGAAAGAAGATGGCGAATGCCACGCCCATCGACAGGCCGTCGGACGGCGGCGTCCAGTTCGCCGCCAGGACATCGGGGTTCCAGGCGCCGAGCGCGCCGATGGCGAACGTGGCGAGCGCCAGGACGATCGTCGCCATGACCGCGTACTGGAACCGCGTCGCCCAGTCCGAACCGAGCCAGGCGAGCACGCCGAGCCCCAGGACGCTGGCACCGGCGAGGAGCCTTACCGCGAGACCGCCGGTCTGGCCCAATAGCGCGGCCACCACCTCGGCGAAACCGATGCAGTAGAAGCCGACCGATATCGACTGCGCCAGGAACAGCACGAGGCCGATAGCGCCACCGAACCCCAGGCCCAGCGTCCGCGATATCAGGTAGTAGTCGCCGCCGGCCTTCACCTTGATGTTGGTCGAGACCGCCGCGACCGAGAACGACGTCAGGATCGAGATGACGTTGGCCACGGCGATGATCAGCAGCGCGCGTTCGAGGCCGGTGCCGCCGATGACATAGCCGAGGCGCATGAAGAGCACGATCCCGAGGATCGTCAGGATGCTCGGCGTGAACACGCCGGCGAACGTCCCGAGGCCGGGTGCCTGCTGCTGGTCCGGCTTGGCGGAAGTCGCTTCGGTACGGTCGGTCATCTGACGGCCACTGATCCGGTCGGCGGAGGCGCGCTGCCCGATCGCGTCGCTCGGACGTCGATCGTCGAAAGGCCGATCCTAGGGCCGCCGCCGGTGGCGGGATAGCGCGTGTTTGAGCCGAGGCGAGTACCGCGGCCGACGGCCCGGAACGTCGACCGCGCGACACTTGACGCACATCAAGGAGGAGGGCGCGCCAAGCGGGTAGATTGTGACGGTTTTGTGACAGGAATGTTCGTTGGGGGAAAGACTATGGCGGAAACGCAAAAGGCGAAGCGAGGGCAGGGCCTCAACGGTGCTCCGGGCCGTTCTGCCGCTGCAAAGCCGACTGCCTCCGCAAAGCCGACTGCCTCCGCAGAGTCGCCTGCCTCCGCAGAGTCGCCTGCCTCCGCAGAGTTGGCTGCCTCCGTAGAGTTGGCTGGCGCGACGGGGATAGCCGATGCCGCCGGATCACCGTCGGCAGTTTCGCCCGCGGACGGCGGGCCGCTGCCGCCTGTGGAGCCCGTCGTAGAGGCCCATCAGACCCTGGCGCAGCGTCGCCGCGATCCCGACGCCATCAGGCGGGCATTCGAGACCGGGGAGTACCCGTACCACACGCCGCTGCGGACCAAGGAATACGAGAAGCACATGGAGGCGCTTCAGGTCGAACTCCTGAAGGCGCAGCGCTGGATCAAGGAAACCGGCGAGCGGATCGTCGTCCTGTTCGAGGGCCGCGACGCGGCCGGCAAGGGCGGCACCATCAAGCGCTTCATGGAGCACCTCAACCCGCGCGGGGCCGGCGTGGTCGCGCTGGAGAAGCCGTCCGAGCGCGAGCGCACCCAGTGGTACTTCCAGCGCTACATCGAGCACCTGCCGTCGGCCGGCGAGATCGTGCTCTTCGACCGCTCCTGGTACAACCGGGCCGGCGTCGAGCGGGTCATGGGCTTCTGCAGTCCCAACGACTACCTGGAGTTCATGCGGCAATGCCCGGAGCTCGAGCAGATGCTGGTGCGGTCCGGCGTCATGCTCTTCAAGTACTGGTTCTCGGTCACCCGGAGCGAACAGCGCAAGCGCTTCGAGTCCCGCAAGATCGACCCGTTGAAGCAGTGGAAGCTGTCGCCGATCGACCTCGCCTCGCTCGACAAGTGGGACGACTATACCGAGGCCAAGGAGGCGATGTTCTTCTACACGGACACCGCCGACGCGCCGTGGACGATCGTCAAGTCCGACGACAAGAAGCGGGCCCGGCTGAACGCCATGCAGCATTTCCTGGCCAGCCTGGACTACCCGAACAAGGACACCTCGGTGGTGCACGGCCCCGACCCGTTGATCGTCGGCTCGACCGCGCATGTCATCGGCCGCGACCAGCACATTCTCGGCAAGTCGATTCATCCCGAGAAGCGCCGGGGGGCGAACTGAGAGACGGTCTCCGGCCTCAGGCCGCTACCCAGCTCCTGCGTTCGCCGGCATACATCGCGCCCGGGTTGCCGCGCACGGTGGTCCGCCACATGCGGCGGCTGTGGAGGTCGGCGTCGAACCAGGTGGCGGTGTGGATGGTGCAGCGGTTGTCGTAGACGATCAGGTCGCCGGCTGACCAGTCCTGGACGTGCACGAAGCGCGGGTCGGTGTAGTGCGACATCAGTTCGTACACCAGCCGCGCGCCGTCGCCATGCGGGCCCTTCTCCATCCCGGCGATGGGGCCCTCGAACCAGTCGAGCTGGCCGGCCTCGCAGAGATACAGGGCGGGCTCGCCGGTGACCGGGTGGATGCGCACGATCGGCTGGTGCTGCGGGGTGTCGCGCAGGTCGAGCACGGGCGCCGGTCCGCCGGCGAGCGCCGCCTGCTCGGAGCGGCCGCGGCCCGGCGACACGTGGATGGCGTCGAGATCGGCGATCCGAGCCTTCATCGCATCCGGCAGCGCCGCATAGGCGCCGATGCCGTCGGCGTACAGGGTCTGGCCCTGGCCCTTGGGCACCGGGGTCTCGGCGTAGAACAACGAGATGTCAGGCGGCGGCCGACGGTAGCTCTGGTCGGTGTGCCAGCCGCGGCGGTGCGGGAACTGGACCGGCAGCCTGCCGTCGGCGGTCAACCCGGGCTCGGGCTTGGCCGGCACCCGCGGCGTCGCCGGCGGCACGTTGGAGACCACCAGGATCTCCGGCACGTCGGGGTGGATGTTGTTCCGGGCTGTGGTTGTCTCGGTATAGTCCTCGACCTCGGGTCCGAACAGCCGGCTGAGCCGGACCAGCAGCTCCGGCTGAGCCGAGATGGCATGCATGCCGCTCATCAGCAGCAGGCCGCGGGCGGCGTAGAAGGCGTTCAGGAACGTATCCGGGGCGGCCTCGATTGCGGCGATCGCCGCCTCGGTGTCGGCGCCGTCCGGGAACTCTACCAAGCCGCCGAACCCGGCGCCGGGCAGCGGCTCGACGCGGGCCGATCGGATGGTTTCTGACATGCGAAAATCTCCCCGAGGATCAAACGACCAGGACGAATGATGGTGCCTTCGGGGCGTTGTGTCGATTCAGCGTGGGTGGCCCGACGGGCCGTCCGGGCGGACGATCAGCGACGCGGGCGCGGTCGTCAGGAGACGGCCTCGGCGGGCATCGGATCCCTGACCTTGAAGTGGTCGGCGGCCTCGTCGCGGGCTCGCCGCAGGGCTTCGATCAGGGTTTTCCTGAAGGAAGTGCGATCGGATGCGAGGAGCCCCTGTTCGTAGCGGGACAGGATGTCGGGAACCTCGACGACCCCGAGGTTGCCGAGGAAGCCCCGCATCGTGTGCGTCATGTCGGCCACCGCCGCGTCCGGCAGATCGTCGGTGATCTCGTCGGCCATCGCCAGCGCGCGTTCGATCGCGTCGACCAGCATCGCCGAGGCCTTTTCGGCGCCGAGGACTGCCGAGACCGTCTCCAGGGACGTCCAGTCGATGGTGCCCGTCGACTGCACCGCCGTCGACTGCACCGCCGTCGATTGTACCGCCGTCGCTTGCACCGGGTCTTCCGTCCGCGATTTTCTCCGGGCAACGACGATCTTGCCAAGCAGTGATTGCCACGAGACCGGCTTGGCCGCGCAATCGTCGAACCCTTCCCGGGCGTATTCCTCGACCTGCTCGCGCATGGCGTTCGCGGTCAGGGCAATGACGCTGGTGTGCTCGACAAGGCCCTGTTGCCGCAGGCATCGGATGGTCTCGATGCCATCCATCTCAGGCATCTGGATGTCCAGGAGGATCACGTCGAAGCGTCGCTCGCGGGTGCGCTCGATCGCGGCCCTGCCGCCGCTCGCGACCTCGACGTGGTGACCGTAGCCGGTCAGCATCTCGCGGATCAGCTCGCGGTTGATGGCGTTGTCGTCGACCACCAGGATCTCGGCCGACTCGGCTTGCACGACGGCTGTCGATGCTATCGGTTCGGCGGAGACGGCAGCGTCGTGTTCGGGCACCACGATCTCGAACCAGAAGCGACTGCCCGCGCCCTCGGCCGATTCGACGCCGATCCGACCGCCCATCGCGTCCACAAGTCGCTTGCTGATCGACAGGCCGAGTCCCGAGCCGCCGGAGCTGCGGGCTCGCCAGGAGGCGATCTGCTCGAACGGTTGGAACAATAGCGGGATCTTGTCTTCCGGGATGCCGGGTCCGGTGTCGGATACCTCGAACCGAAGGCCGTGCCGGCCATTGCCCTGGTCGCTTGCCCTTACGACGAGGCCGACATGGCCTTCGTTCGTGAATTTCACCGCGTTGCCGAGAAGGTTGATCAGTATCTGCGACAATCGCATCGGGTCGCCGACGAAGTGCCGGGACACATTGGACGGCAGGTCGAGGGTGACCGACAGGCCCTTGTCGTCGGCCTGCGGGCGGACCGTCGCCAGCGTCTGCTCGGAGATCGCACGGAGGCTGAATGGGATCGCTTCGAGTGTCATGCGACCCGATTCCAGCCGTTCGGAGTCGAGAATGTCGTTGATGATCCCGAGAAGCACCCGGCTTGCACCGTCGGCCACGCGCAGATGGCGTCGCACGGTCTCTACGTCCGATGCGTGCCGGCAGAGGTCGTGCATCCCCATGATCGCGGTCAGCGGAGTCCGGATCTCGTGGCTCATGGTCGCCAGAAAGTCGGACTTCACGCGAGCCAGCCGCTCGGCCTCGTTGGTCCGGCTTTCGAGTTTCGCATACAGCGAATCGAGATGAAGTGCATGCTCCCGGCGCATTCGGGCGTCCCGCCGGATTGCCAGCCCGACCGCGAATATCATGACGAGCAACAGCGCCGAGACGCCGGCGCTGACCGTGGCAAGCTGCTTCCAGTAGAGCAGCACCGAGGCCAGGGGCCGGGACGACGAGATGATCAGGTTGCCGTCGAAGAAGCGATGCGCGACGGCGATGCGGGGCTCGCCGGTGAAGACGTTGACGAATGTCCCGCGAACGATGTCGGAGGGCGACGCGGCTATCGCCTTGAACAGCTCCGCATCGGCCAGGCTACGTCCGACGTCGCCGGAGCGGGCCGGAAACCGGTCGATCAGTCTGAACTTCTGATCCAGCAGCGTCAGGTAGTCGGCGTTGTCCGGGCTGACGTGCTGGGCGACGCCGAGCATCTCGACGTTGATTACCGCCGAGATGACGGCCACGAGCTGTCCGTCGCGGATGACCGGCTTCGAAAGCGAGACCTGCCATAGGTGGTCGACCAGATTCTGTACCGGACCGGAGAGGTACCGCTCGCCGGTCCCACCCTTCAGCCAATGCGCGACGTAGTCGCGTTCCGCCACGTTGACGTTCGGTGGCACAACTGATCGCGACGAGTATTTGACGGAGCCGTCGATATCGAAGAACCCGAAGACCCGCACGAGTGGAACGGCCTGCGCCGAGGTCCTGAGAGTATCGTGTGCCCGTTGCGGGGTAATGTCGTCTTCCTGCAGTACCCGGGCGGCATTGTCCAGCATCAGTTCGACGATCTTCAGGCGCTCCTGTGTCAAGCGGCCGACATTGTGCACCATGGCGTCGATGTGAACCAGTTCACGGTCGATGATATGATTTCGTAGTGGAAAAATTACATAGTAGTTCGTAGCAATAAGTCCGGCCGACATTGCAATGAATATGACGATAGTTAATGTTCGAACGCTAGTCATTTTGTGTGACGGCTCCATGGTGCCGGTCAAATTGATCGAACTGGCCTTGCGATCATTATATTTAGTTAAAATTATCTAATATATCCTTAACAAGCATGATGCGCAGGGACCCAGGCCGAGCAACGCGAAGGCCGGTCCTATGCACCTTCGTGAGCGACGCCGTCGGGACGTGGTGAGGCAGCGCCCTTGTCGGTGACGGAGCCGAGGTTATTCTCGGCGTCATGGTCGACGCGATTCCCGCCCTCCGCCAGGCACGAGAAGCCCTGGCCGTGCTCACACCAGGGCGCGGCTTCACCGAGATCACCCGCGAGGTCGAGGCGTTCGTGCACGCATCGGGTATCGCGACCGGCCTGCTGACGGCGTTCGTGCGCCACACCTCGGCGTCGCTGCTGATCCAGGAGAACGCCGATCCCGATGTGCGCCGCGACCTGGAGACGTTCCTGGCGAAACTGGCGCCCGATGATCCGCGACTCTACGTCCACACCGCCGAGGGACCGGACGACATGCCGGCGCATATCCGGAGTGCGGTGACCCAGACTTCACTGTCGATCCCGGTCGCCGGTGGGCGTACCGTGCTCGGCACTTGGCAGGGTGTCTACCTGCTCGAACACCGCATGGCCGCGCACCGCCGCGAGGTCGTGCTCCACCTGATCGGAGCCTGAGCCATGGCCGACGCGCCGAATACCCTGAGCGCCGTCGAGGCGGCACGCCGCATCGAGGCCGGCACCTTGACCGTCGAGGAACTGGCCGAGGCCTGCCTCGCACGGGTCGCCGAGCGCGAGCCGGAGGTCGGCGCCTTCGCCCATATCGATCCCGAGGCGGTGCAGGTGGCGGCGCGCGCCGCAAGGGCCGACGGTCCGCTGCGCGGCCTGCCGGTGGCGGTCAAGGACCTGATCGACACGGTCGACCTGCCGGCCGAGTACGGCTCGCCGATCTATGCCGGCCATCGCCCGACCGAGGACGCCGCCGTGGTGACGCGAACCAAGGCTGCCGGCGGACTGATCCTGGGCAAGACCGTCACCACCGAATTCGCCTGGCGGACCCCCGGCAAGACCCGCAACCCGCACAACCTGGCCCACACCCCGGGCGGCTCGTCGAGCGGGTCGGCGGCGGCGGTCGCCGACTGCATGGTGCCGCTGGCCTTCGGAACCCAGACCGCCGGTTCGGTGATCCGCCCGGCGGCCTATTGCGGGGTGGTCGGATTCAAGCCGACCTTCGGCACCCATGACCGGCGCGGCGTGAAGTTGCTGGCCGAATACCTCGATACCGTCGGGACCTTCGCTCGTTCGGTCGAGGACGTGGCGTTCTTCGACTACGCGCTGCGCGGCGAAACCATGCCGCCGCTCGACGGTTTCGACGGCTCGCCGCCGCGGCTCGGCATCCATGTTCCGTTCGCCGACAAGATCGACGACGACGCGGCGGCGGCGCTGGAACGGGTCCGGGTCGCTGCCCAGACCGCGCGGGCGTCGGTGGTGGCGCTGGTCGACTGGAGCGCCTACGAGGCGATGGACGCGGTGCACGCGACCGTGATGACGGCCGGTGCTGCACGGGCCCTGGCCTGGGAGTACGACAATGCCTACGACCAGCTCAGCGATTTCTACCGCGAGACCCTGGCTGCGGGTCGGGCCATCGACGACGCCGCCTACTACGATGCCCAGTCCAAGGCCGACGCATTCCGTAACGAGGCGGTCGCCCGCCTGGACGGAATCGACGCGATCCTGACCGTCCCGGCCTCGGGCGAGGCGCCGGAGGGCATCGAGTGGACCGGCGATCCGATGTTCAACAGGATCTGGACCCTGCTGCGCTGGCCCTGCGTCACCATTCCCGCCGGCCGCGGTTCGCATGGCCTGCCGGTCGGCGTGCAGATCGTCACCGGCTATGGCGAAGATGCCCGCGCGCTGGCGGTCGCCGCCTGGCTCGAGCAGGCGCTGAAGGCGGTAGAGTAGGGGAAGGCGGTAGAGTAGGGGTCAGTGATGCCCGTTGCTTCGTCTTGGGTATGCCTACCATCCGGAGCGGCGGGTGGTTTCTGGAGCCGGGCGCTGACGCGCCCCCTCCGGAATGACGGAGATGTTGGGGAAATCGCGGTCTTGGCCCGCTTCGCCCCCTCCCTTTCGTCATCCCGGGCAAGCGCAGCGCGACCCGGGACGCACCAGCGCGCACCCGCGCAACGGATTGACTGAGACGGTTTGTCAGAGGAGATACCCGCATGCGTCTGCAGACGATGACCTGGATGGAGGTCGAGGCCTACCTGAAGCAGCAGAAAGGCATCATCGTGCCGATCGGCTCGACCGAGCAGCACGGCCCGATCGGCCTGATCGGCACCGACGCGATCTGCCCGGAGGTGATCGCCGACAGGGCCGCCGAGAGCCTTGGCTGCATCATCGGCCCGACCATCTCGATCGGCATGGCGCAGCACCACCTGGCGTTCCCGGGCTCGATCGCGCTCCGGCCGAGCACCCTGATCCTGGTGATCCGCGACTACGTGCTGTCGCTCGCCCGCAACGGCTTCGAGCGGTTCTACTTCCTGAACGGCCACGGCGGGAACATCGCCACGACCCAGGCGGCGTTCAGCGAAATCTACGCCGAGACCAGCCTGAACCCCGGCTGGGGCCGGCCGCACATCCGCTGCAAGCTGGCCAACTGGTTCGGCTTCCAGCCGGTTGCGGCGCTCTGCAAGGAGCTGTACGGCGATCGCGACGGCAGCCACGCTACCGCCTCCGAAGTGGCGGTCACCCAGTTCGCCTGCCCGGAGCACATCAAGAAGGTCGCCATGGACCCGGCACCGCCGCGGCCGCGGGGGTTCCTGGATGCCGACGACTACCGCTCGATCCACCCGGACGGCCGGATCGGCGCCGACAGCTTCCTGGCCACACCGGAGGCCGGCGGCCGGCTGGTTGCCACCTCGGCGGCCTCGGTGGTCGAGGACTATTCTTCGTTCATGAAGGAAGCCTGAGGAGATGGCGGCCGGCAGCGACGGGGTGGGCGGCGACAGGGTGGGCGGCGACACGGTGGGCGGCGACACGGTGAAGGTGCGGGTCTGGGACCGGCCGACCCGGATTTTCCACTGGGTGCTGGTCGCCGCGGTCGCCGGCTCCTGGTACACCGGCGAGAATGGGCCGACCGAGTGGCACGAGCGGTTCGGCCTGACCATCCTCGCACTGCTGGCGTTCCGGCTGATCTGGGGCTGTGTCGGTGGCCGCACCGCACGTTTCGCCGACTTCGTGCGCGGCCCGGCGAGCGCGTTCCGCTACCTGCGCGCGACGCTGGCCGGCCGCCACCCGCTGTATCTCGGGCACAACCCACTGGGCGGCTGGTCGGTGCTGGCGCTGCTGGCGGTGCTGGCGGTGCAGGCGACCATGGGGCTCTTCGGGACCGACGAGATCCTGTACGAAGGGCCGCTGTACGGGCTGGTGAGCGAAGGGACCGCGGTCCGGCTGACCGGCTGGCACCATCTGTTCTTCAACGTCGTGCTGGCGCTGACGGCGATCCACGTGACCGCCGTGCTGGCCTATGCGGCGCTGCTGAAGACCGACCTGGTGCGGCCGATGATTACCGGCTGGAAGAAGCTTCCGGCCGGGCAGGCGCCGGACCGTATTGCCCGGACCCCGGCCTGGATCGCGCTGGTGCTGTTCGCCGGTTGCGCCGTTGCCGCCTGGGCGATCACGCTGGTCGGCTGACCGATCCCCGGCCGGTCAGGCGCCGTAGGGCGGCTTGGTGTAGCCGCGTGGCGACAGGGTGAATATCTCCACGCCGTCCTCGGTGACCCCGACCGAATGCTCGAACTGCGCTGACAGCGAACGGTCGCGGGTGACCGCCGTCCAGCCGTCATCGAGGATCTTCACGGCGTATTTGCCGGCGTTGATCATCGGCTCGATGGTGAAGAACATGCCCGGCTCCAGCACCGGCCCCTCGTCGGGATGGCCGTAGTGCAGCACGCTCGGCGGGGCATGGAAGCTGCGTCCGAGACCGTGGCCACAGAAGTCGCGGACCACCGAGAAGCGTTGCCCCTCGGCGTATTGCTGGATCGCATGGCCGATGGCGCCGAGCCGGACACCCGGCCGGACCGCCTCGATGCCGAGCATCATGCTGTCATAGGTGACTTCGACCAGCTTGCGGGCCTTCACCGGCACCTTGTCGCCGACCAGGTACATGCGGCTGGAGTCGCCGTGCCAGCCGTCCAGCACCACGGTCACGTCGATGTTCAGGATCTCGCCGTCGGCCAGCTTGCGGTCGCCGGGAATGCCGTGGCAGACGACGTGGTTGATCGAGGTGCAGATCGACTTCGGGAAGCCCTTGTAGCCGAGCGGCGCCGGAACCGCGTCGTTGGCGACGGTCATGTCGTGGCAGAGCCTGTCGAGTTCGTCGGTCGTCACGCCGGGGGCGACATGGTCGGTGATCATGTCGAGGATGTCGGCGGCGAGCCGTCCGGCCTTGCGCATGCCCTCGAAATCCTCGGGGCGATGCCGGATGATCTGGCGTGCCTCGGCCAGGGCTTCGCGCATGCACTTTACTCCAGCGGGAAAGTCTATCCCCCAATCTGCGCACGCACCTCCGCGAGGTCAAGGTTTTGGGCGCGGAATGCCGTGGCATGACCGGTCTGCACCCGTCCGTCCTCATCCCGGTCGCCGCGCCAGCGGCGATCCGGATCCGCGGTGCGACGGCCGCCCGCCACTTAACCCAACACCGAGAACGAGCTGTTCGGGTTGATCCGACGGCGGCGCGAAAAGGTCGCGGTATCGACCGTGTGCTCGATATTGGCCAGGCGGAACGGCATCGGCCTGGTGTCGTGGTCGCCGCCGGATTCGACGTGTTCGATGAGGCGGGCCATCAGCCGGCCGGCGCCGGGGGCGTTCTTGAACTGGTTCCCGCTGCTGCCGATCGCCATGTAGAAACCGTCGACGCAGGATCGGTCGTAGACCGGGATCCAGTCGTCCGAGACGTCGTAGAGGTCGACCACGCCTTTGGGCCGCGGTGCCACGGCCAGCGACGGGACGCGTTGCGCGAACCGAAGGGCCTGGGTCACGGCCTGGTCGCTCAGGTTCCGGTCGAAGTCGTCGGGGTCGACGACCTCGCGCGGGTCGCACTCCGGATCCTCGCTGCCGACCAGGATGTGGTTGCCGGTCTCCGGCCGCACGTAGCAGGCGATGTCGCTGTCCGACACCACGATGCCCGACCGGGACACGTCGAAACCGGCCGGAGCGTCGACATGCACGACCTCCTGGCGGACCGGCCTGGTGGTGATCGTCATGTCGCGCTCGGCGCCGACCATGGCATTGATCCGGGCCGAATGCGGGCCGGCGACGTTCACCACCACCGGTGCGGCGATCCGGGTACCGTCGTCCAGGACGACGCCCTGCACGCGCCCGTCGGTCACCGGGATTTCCACGACCGAGCGGTTGAACAGGAAGCGGCCGCCGGCGGCCTCGGCGGCGCGTTGCAGATTGTGGCTGGCGAGCTGCGGGTCGCTGACGTAGCCGGCGGTCGGGAAGAACACGCCGCCCTGGAGGGCGCCGCCGCTCGGCTCGCCGAAGCCCGGGTCGTCCTGGCGGCGGGCCGGCCAGTAGCGCTTCAGGTCGTAGATCGGCAGGGCGGCGCGGATGCGGTCGGCGTCCCAGTCCTCGAACGGGATGCCGAGCCGCGACACGTTGTCGACGATCCGGCCGAGATGCCCGTTCTGCTCGGTTTTCATCACCAGGCAACCGCAATCCCGGAACTCGGCATAGCCGCGCTCGTCGGCGGCGCCGAGATAGTCGGCCCAACGCTTCCAGTCGAAGTAGGAATCATAGGCCAGCGCGGTGCCGTCGACGGTCGAGTAGTGCACGCGGATGATGGCGCAGGAGTTGCTGGTCGAACCGTAGCCCGCCGTCGGCAGGCGGTCGACATTGAGGACCTTGCGGCCGGCGCGCGCCAGCTCCAGGCCGACGGCGGCACCGATCACGCCGGCCCCGATGACGATGGCGTCGTAGCTCTCGGTCATTTCCACATCCTCACGCGATGACAGGAAGAGGTTTGCGCAGGATGATGCGTTCGGTCGTGATCGCGCAATCCCAGGCGATCGCCTCGACGCCGGCCGCCACCGCGCGGGCGAGGCCCTCGGCGTAGCGCCGGTCGATATCGGCGGCGGCGATCACGCGGTCGCAGTCCATGCGCTGCACGCAGAACATCATCACCGCCCGCTGGCCGGCGGCAACCACGGCGGCGAGCTCCTCGAGGTGCTTGGCGCCGCGGGCGGTGACCGAGTCGGGGAATTCGGCGGCCCCCGGGTTCGGGCCGTCCATGCGCCTGAGGTGGACGTTCTTGACCTCGACGTAGCAGGGGCCGCGGGTCGGGCAGTCGAGCAACAGGTCGACCCGGCTGTTGGTGCCGTACCGCACCTCCCTGCGCAGCGACGGGTAGCCGGCCAGCCCGGGGACCACGCCGGCGGCGATCGCCTCGGCGACGATCGCGTTCGGCCGACCGGTGTGGATGCCGACCAGGTGCCCGTCGGCTTCGAGCAGTTCGAGGGTGTAAGGCAGCTTGCGCTTGGGATTGTCTGATCGCGACAGCCAGGCGCGCAGGCCGGGGGCATTGAGCCCGGTCATGGCGCCCGGGTTCGGGCAGTGCGCGGTGACCACCGTATCGCCGAGGTCGATGTCGGCCAGGAAACGCTTGTAGCGCCGGATCAGGCGACCTTCGAGGAGCGGGCGGGGCAGGTCCATGACCGGCACCGTAGTGCGGCGCAGGCGCGCGCGCCACCGGGACGCGCGCCACCCGCTCCGTGGGTCGGATTCCCGGGCTCAGCCGCGGCCGGTGCGGATGCTGCCGACGAACTCGCTGACTTCGCGCTCCAGGGTGTCGGTCGACGTCGCCAGTTCGCCGCACATGTGCAGCACCCCGGCGGCACCTTCTCCGGTACGCTCCGATGCGGCCGACACCTTGGCGATGCCCTCGGAAACCTGGCTGGCGCCGGACGCGGCCTCCTGGGTGTTTCGGGCGATCTCCTGGGTGGTGGCACCCTGCTCCTCGACCGCCGAGGCGACCGCGGTGTTCATCTGCTCCAGCGACTGCACGACCTCGGTGATCGCCTTGATGGTCTCGACCGCGTCACGGCTGGCCGACTGGATCTCCTCGATCTGGGCGCGGATGTCCTCGGTCGCCTTGGCGGTCTGGCTGGCGAGATTCTTGACCTCCGAGGCCACCACCGCGAAGCCCTTGCCGGCCTCGCCGGCACGGGCCGCCTCGATGGTGGCGTTCAGGGCCAGCAGGTTGGTCTGCTCGGCGATGGCCTGGATCAGGGTCAGGACCTCGCCGATCTGCTGGGCGGTCGCCGCCAGAGCCTGCACCCGGCCGTCGCCGCGCTTCGCCTCCTCGGTCGCTTGCCGCGACATCGCCGCCGCCCGGGACATCTGGCTGCTGATCTCGGTCACGGTCGCGGCCAGTTCCTCGGCCGCCGCCGATACCGCCTGCACGTTGGTGCTGGACTGCTCCGACGACCCGGCCACCACACTGGCCTCGGACCGCGCCTCGTCGGTCGCCTGACTCATGGTCTCGGCGCGCCGGCGGACCTCGTCGACGTGCTCGGCCAGGCTCTTCACCAGGTTGCCCACCGACTGCTCGAACCTGGTGGCGAGTTCGTCCATGGCCTGCTGCTTCTCGACCTCGGCACGGCGGGCGGACTCGGCCTGCTCGGCTTCCATCTGGCGCATGCGTTGCGAGTTCTCCTTGAAGATCTGGACGGCCTTCGCGATGTCGGCGATCTCGTCGGAGCGGTCGAGGCCGGGTACCTCGACGTCCAGGTCGTTGTCCGCAATTCGGCGCACGGCGGTCGCCATGTTCCGGATCGGCCCGGTCAGGCGGCCGCCGAGCAGCACCGTCAGGCCGCCCAGCACCACGACCACGGTCACCGACAGCAGGATCATCGCGTTGCGCATGCGGTCGACCGCGGCGAGCGCCGTGCCCAGCGGCTGCGCCGCCAGCACGAAGTACGGCTGGCCGGCGACCTGCAGGGGCTGATAGGCGGCCAGCATGGTGCCGGTCAGCGGGTCGTCGACCGTCATCTCGCCGCCCTCGCCCGTGGCGAACGCCGACTGCAGTTCCGGTGCCACGGTGTATTCCAGCGCCTTGACGCCACCACCGACGGCGCGGTCGGAGCGGATCACGCCGTCGGCGCCGACCAGGGTGTTGTCCTGGGGGGTGCCGTCCGACTCCAGGCCGCCGATGGCTCCAGCGATCTTGTCGGCCGACATGCGGAAAACGATCGCGGCGATCGGCGGCTGGCCTTCGGCCATCGTCGACAGCCGATAGACAGGCTGGGCCCAGAACGCCGACACCTTGTCGATGCCGCCGTCATAGGCCTGGAAGTCCTGGAAGCTGCGTTCGCCCTGCGGCAGCTTCAAGGCCGCGCGGGTGACTTCCGCCAGCGGGCTTGCACCCAGTTTGTCCAGCGTGTTCAGGAAGCCGTCGCTCTTGGTGATCGAGTAGATGATCCGGCCGTCGGGCAGTGCCAAGTAGGCATCCGAGATGTCGGAACTGCGCCACAGCGACAGGAAGGATGCGTGGAGGCCGGCGTGCCGCCAGGAGTACATCCCCTTCGCGCCCTCGCCGGTGAGTTCGGCGCGCTGCTCGCGGTTGAGCTCGGGATTGGCATAGAATGCGCGGACTGTGTCGACCTCGTCGGCATCGATCGCGACGATCAGGCTCTCGATCCCCTGGAACACTGCTTCGCTGCGGGCCATGCCGTCCAGGTCGTTGGCGGTGGCCTCGAGCGAGCGCGCCAGCTGGTCGCGCTTGGTCTCGGCGATGAAGCTCAACCGCTTGACGGCGCTGTCGTAGAGGGCGTCGCGGCTCTGGACGTAGCCCAGCACGCCGATCAGGGCGCATGAGATAAGGCAGAGCAGGACCGCGATCAGCGGCACTTTCATTCGCAGTGTCATTCCAGGGTCTCCCTTACCGCGGTCCGTCCGGGGGGACCGTTCGCGTGGCTCCGGCAATCCTGTGGCGAGGACAGAATGTCGAGCGTTTTAGACAAATCAAAGGTTGAATACCGGTCGGTTCCAACTGCGCGGTGATTGTTTACGCGATCCGGTTAATAACACGTTACCAATTCCTGATTACGCATGAAGCTCAGCGATTTTGAGAAGGCGGTATGGCATCGGCGGGGTTCGAAGAGCGGCGTATCCGAGACGCGGCATCATGGCGGCGAGATCGTAGCGTCGGTTGAAGCGGTACTCGAATTCAGCGAGGTAGCGCGGCACGTGCTTGTCGCGGATGGCGCGGTATGTGCCGGTGATGGCGTTCTTGATGTTGGCGAGCGCGGTGTTGACCCATCTGAAGGCCGGTGTGAGCGCTGCCTTGCGGCCTGACCCTGTGACGATCGGCTGGTGCGTGCAGCCGGCGTCGACGACACCGTTGAAGCAGCCGAGGCCGTCGCTGACGACGGTGCATTTCGGGTCGAGCATGCGGGTGGCCAGGCTGGCGATCTCGCTGCGCCGGAAGCCGTTGACCCGACGCAGCTTCAGGCGGACCGGCTTGCCGTCCGGGGTGGTCTCGACCGCCGCCACGATGGCCGTCTTGCCGGCCGCGCCGCGGCCACGCTTGCCGCCGCTGCGCTCACCACCGAGATAGGCGTCGTCCATCTCGATCCGTCCGCCCAGGCGTTTGCCGGCGTCGCGCTCCATCATCACCTGCATGAGCTTGTGCTTGATCTTCCAGGCGGTGGTCTGGGTGACGCCGAGCCGGCGTCCCAGCTCGATGCTGGAGATGCCGCCTTTGCTCTGGGTGAGGTGGTACATGGCGCGAAACCAGGTGCGCAGCTCCAGCTTGGTGGCCGCGAAGATCGTGCCTGCGATCAGCGAGGTCTGCCGCCGGCAGGCGGAGCATTGGTAAAGGGCGCGGGACTTGACGACGCTGTGATCCCGCCCGCCGCAGGCCGGGCAGACGAAGCCGGTTGGCCAGCGCAGGCCGAACACCGCGGCGCGGCATCGATCTTCGGTCCCGTAGAGTTCATCAAACTGCGCCTCACTGAGACCCTTCTGAAACTGAACCTTGTTGCGTGCCATAGCTCAACTCCGCGGGAACGCTCATATGTTCATGATTTGTACCATCTGAAACTGGCTGATCAAAGTGCGTAATCAGGTACCAATTTGTTGCCTGCTTGACTTGCGGTCGGCCGGCGGCTCCCATCGCCCGGGCTTTCTGCCGCCGCTTCTTCCGGAGTCGACTTCCATGACCGAACAGACTGTCACCGCCGCCCTCTGCATCATCGGCAATGAAATTCTGTCGGGCCGGACGCAGGACAAGAACCTCGCTTTCATCGGCGAACGCCTGAACGCCCTCGGCATCCGGCTGGCCGAAGTGAGGGTGGTGCGCGACGACGAGGAGGCGGTCGTCGAGGCGGTCCGAGCCCTGTCGGAGCGCTGCACCTACGTTTTCACCACCGGCGGGATCGGCCCGACCCACGATGACATCACCACCGCCTGCATCGCCAAGGCGTTCGGAGCCGAGGTGGAGCGCAATCCCGAGGCGATGCGGCGGCTGACCGCGCACTATGCCAACACCGGCATCGAGTTCAATGCGGCGCGCCAGAAGATGGCCGACATCCCGGTCGGCGCCGAACTGATCGACAACCCGGTCTCGGCCGCCCCCGGCTTCATCATCGGCAACGTCCACGTCCTGCCCGGCGTGCCGCGCATCATGCAGGCGATGTTCGAGGGCCTGACCGGGCGGCTGACCGGCGGCGCCCCGGTATTGTCGCACACCGTCGCCTGCACCATCGGCGAAGGCACCGTGGCGACCGGCCTCGGCGCGATCCAGGGCCGCTATTCCGACGTCGAGATCGGCAGTTACCCGTATTTCCGCGCCGGCCATTTCGGCACCTCGCTGGTGCTGCGCTCGGTCGACCCCGATCGCCTGGCGGCCGCCGCCGAGGAGGTGCGGGCCCTGGTCCGCTCGCTCGGTGGCGAGCCGATCGAGGCGGCCCCGGGAACCGACGGGAAGGAGTCCGCGGCATGAGTCTGGTCGATGTCTCGCGCGACGGCGGCATCGCAACCGTCACTCTGGCCCGTCCGGAAAAGCGCAATGCGCTGTCGAGCGATGCTTCCCGCGCCGTGACCGCCGCGTTCCGGGAGCTGTCCGGCGACGATAGGCTGCGGGTGGTGCTGCTGAACGGCGCCGGCCCGAGCTTCTGCGCCGGTGCCGATGTCCGCGAAATGGCGGGCCTCGATCCGGCCTCGGCCGAGGCCTTCATCCGTGGCCTGCACCATGCGATAGCGGCGGTCATGGACTGCCCGGTACCGGTGGTGGCGGCGATCCAGGGCACCTGCGTGGGGGCCGGACTCGAACTGATAGCCGGGGCCGACCTGCGGATCGCGGCCGACGACGCCCGCTTCGCCATGCCGGAGGTGCTGGTCGGCGTCCCGTCGGTCATCGAGGCGGCCCTGCTGCCGCGGCTGATCGGGCGAGGCCGGTCGGCGCGGCTGGTGCTGACCGGCGAGGTCGTGGATGCCGCCACCGCGGAGCGTTGGGGCTTGGTCGAGGAGGTCGTGCCGGTCGTCGACCTGGCCGACCGTGCGGCCGACCTGGTCCGGGTGATCGCCGACGCCGATCCGATTGCGGTGCGGGCCCAGAAGGTGTTGTGCCGACAGTGGGACACATTGTCGCTCGCCGACGCGGTCGAGGCCAGCGTGGCGGTCTTCGCGGCCAGCTTCACGACCGATGCGCCGCGGCGCCTCATGGCGGTTGCCCTGGAGCGGCGCGGGTGAGGCGGATCGCGGCTCTGGTCGTGGCGCTGCTCGCCATCGGCATCCCGGCCGCAGCCGCGTCGATCGACGGAATCTGGGGCGCGGTGCAGGGCGAGGCCGTGAACTGCTCGGGCCACAACGTCATGGTGCTGCGCGACGGGCACTACACCAAGGCGCTGCTCGACCTTGGCACCACCAGGGGGCTGCGCGATATCGTCGTCGGCACCGCATCCTATTCGTTCGACGGTGCCCGGCTGGTGGTGGCGCCGTCGCTGTCGCTGTCGCGGCCGGAACCGCGGCAGGTTTTCCGCTGGGATCCGGTCGGACGGATTCTGCAGCGCGAGGAGCCGGCGCCGCAGTTGACCTACCGGCGCTGCCCGGACCGTCCGCTCAGGCCGATCGTAGATTGATACGGTGTGGCGACGGGGCAGACGGGTGGCGCCTTCCTGATTGATCGAAAACGGTGATTCGTCATAGGAATGCTCATGCCGCCGCACGCCGCGCCCCTTGATGTTGCCTGGATGATCGTCGCGGCCGGCCTGGTCTTCGTGATGCAGGTCGGCTTCTGCGCGCTCGAAGCCGGATTCGTGCGGGCCCGCAACACCATCAATGTCGCCGCCAAGAACCTGATCGACTTCTGCGTCGCCGGCGCCGTGTTCTGGGCTTTCGGCTTCGCACTGATGTTCGGCTCCTCGCCGGAGCTCGCGGACACGCAGGGGATCGGCTGGCCGGCGGCGTTCTTTCTCTTCCAGCTGATGTTCTGCGGCACCGCCACCACCATCGTCTCCGGCGCGGTCGCCGAGCGTGTCCGCTATGTCGGCTATGTCCTGGTCTCGGCGATCGTCGCCGGCGGGATCTATCCGATCGCCGGTGGCTGGGCCTGGGCCGGCACCGACGGCGGCCCGGCCGGCTGGCTGGAGGCCATGGGCTTCGTCGATTTCGCCGGTTCGACGGTGGTGCATTCCATCGGCGGCTGGGTGGCGCTGGCGGCGGTGCTGATCATCGGGCCGCGCATCGGGCGGTTCGAGGACGGCGGCATGACGCCGCAGCCGCACAGCCTGCCGCTTGCCGCCATCGGCGCGATGCTGCTGTGGTTCGGCTGGATCGGCTTCAACGGCGGCTCGACCCTGGCGCTCGACGGCCGGGTCGCCCCGATCGTCGTGCACACCATGCTGGCCGGTTGCTTCGGCGGCCTGGCAGGGCAGGGCGTCGCGGCGCTGATGACCCGAAAGGCCCGGGTCGATGCCTTGCTGAACGGCATCCTGGGCGGGCTGGTCGCGATCACCGCCGGCTGCCATGTCGTCAGTGCCGGCGAGGCGGTGATCATCGGCGCCGTCGGTGGGGCGCTGGTACCGCCGGGCGTGCTGCTGCTGGAGCGGCTGCGGATCGACGACGCCGTCGGCGCCATCCCGGTGCACCTGTTCGCCGGGATCTGGGGCACGCTGGCGGTCGCCCTGTTCGGCGACCCGGAGATCCTCGGCCGCGGCTGGCTGGAGCAGCTCGGCATCCAGGCGCTCGGGATTGTCAGCATCGGCGCCTTCGCCTTCGCTGCCACCTTCCTGGTGCTGCGGGGGATCAACCTGATCTCGCCGCTGCGGATCTCGGCCGACGGCGAGCGGATCGGCCTGAATGCCGCCGAGCACGAGGCGTCGTCGTCCATGCAGGACCTGATCGTCTCGATGGAGGATCATTTCCGGTCCGGCCGCATGGACGACCCGATCCCGGTGGAGATCGGCTCCGAGGTCGAGCCGATCGCCCGGCAGTACAATCGAGTCGTCGCCCGGGTGCGGGCCGATACCCGGCGCATGGAGCAGTCGGTCGAGGCCCTGGCCTCCGCCAAGTCCGAGGCGGAGGCCGCCAACCGGGCGAAGAGCGCGTTCCTCGCCAACATGAGCCACGAGCTGCGCACCCCGCTGAACGCCGTCATCGGCTTCTCCGACCTGCTCGGCAATGAGCCGTTCGGCAAGCTCGGCGACACCCGCTACAAGACCTATGCCGAGGATATCCGCATGGCCGGCGAGCACCTGCTGACACTGGTGAACGACCTGCTGGACCACTCCCGCATCGAGGCCGGCAAGGTCGAGCTGCACGAGGTCGACGTCGATGTCCGCGCCGTCATCCGCCGGGTCGGCCGGATGATGGAGGACCTCGCGGGCAGCCGCGGCCTGACCCTGGATATCCATGTCGACGAAGGCCTGCCGCGGCTGCGCGCCGACGAGCGACTGGTCCGGCAGATCCTGCTGAACCTGGTCTCGAACGCCGTGAAATTCACCGAGACCGATGGTCGGGTCGAGGTGGTCGGACGCCTCGAGCCGGACAACCGCATCGCCCTGGTGGTCGCCGATACCGGCATCGGTATGGACCGCGGCGACATCGCGCGCGCCATGGAACCGTTCGTCCAACTCAACGACCGCTACGACAAATCCTACGGCGGTACCGGCCTTGGCCTGCCGCTGGTGAAATCGATGGTGCGGCTGCACGGCGGCACCCTGACCATCGACTCGATCAAGGGCCACGGCACCACGGTCAGCGTGCGGTTCCCGGATGACCGGACGATCAAGCCGGCCACCGAGGCGGCGGACTGAGAGGGGCGCGATGATCGATCCTCGCACGCTCCTCAAGAACGTCTGGATCGGATTCTCCACGGTAAGCGCGATCATCTCGCTGGCCAGTCTGTTCGACAGCCTCGTCGCCTGGGTCGCCTTCATTGGCGATGTCATCGCCTCGTACCGGTCCATAGCCGCAGCCGTATGGGGGCCGATCCTGGCCATCATCCCCTACAGGCTGCCGAGATGGACGCATGACTACATGACACTGAGCGCGATCACCGGGGTGTCGGTGGTCTGGGCCCTACACAACACTGCCCGTGAGCTTGGGTTTACCCGCTTGGGGTCGGTGTTCGGTGTGCTGAAAAACGCATTCCTCGATTTCAAGGTCGGCGGCAACTCTCTTGGCCTGTTCGAGGTCGAGGCCATCGATCTCCTGCGGCAGCGGGACGGCGATGTCGACATCGCAAGCGAGCGTGCGATCCGCCGGATTGCGCGTCCGGAACGTGGCTGGTTCCTGATCATGGACGGTGTTCTGTCGAGCCTGGTCCTGATCGTGCTCGCCGTACTGGCCCCTTTCGTGATTCCTGCATACATGGACTATCGCGACAGGTTGAGCCTGCGGCGTGGTGCGGCGATGTTCCGGAGGCGAAGGACCGAGATCGACTCGATCCCGGTGCCTCCAGAGACCCAAGATCTGTTGCGCGCGATGCTGGACCGAAAGAGCGAAGACCATGCCATGTTCGCTGGAATCAACGCGCTGTTCTACCAGACCGTGAGGAAGAATATCACGATCTACTATCTGGCGGTCACCGTAGCGTTTCTGGTGGTCGTCTTGCTGAACCACTTGGCGCGCCAGGCCGGGTTCGAGTAGCGGGCATAGACGAAGCCCGGATTTGTTGGTGGCCCCGGCGGGAGTCGAACCCGCACGCCCGAAGGCTCGCGATTTTAAGTCGCGTGCGTCTACCAGTTCCGCCACGGGGCCGCCGGCCCTCCCTGATACACCGCGCGGTTGCGGGGAGGGAAGTCCCGCTTGCTCGGCCGCCTATTCCGCCGCCTGCGCCGCGCTCGCGCGCTCCCGGGCCTTGCGGCGCAGGATCCGCAGCCGCGAGTGCAGCTCGTCGCGCTCCAGGTAGAGGCCCTGCAGCCAGCGCGATCCGGCGGCCGGGTCGAAGGCGGCGCGGCCGTGCAGCATGCGGCGGTTGTCGAACAGCACCAGGTCGCCCGGCAGGTAGCCGTAGGTCAGCCGGAACCGCGGATCGCGGGACAGCGCGAAGATCCTTCTCAGTGCCCGGTAGGCCGGTCCCATGCGGGTGGCCGGCAGCGCCATCGGGCCGCGCAGGAAGCCGGCGATCCGCACCTCGACGGGGGCGCCGGTCGCCGGGTCGAGGCCGACTACGGGCGACAGCCAGCGATAGTCGGAGGTCTTCGCGCGGTTCTGGAAGGTGAAGCGCTCGGTGGTCAGGACCCGGTAGGTGTCCGGCTCGTGCTCGGCCAGATGCCCGGCGATCCGGAAACCGTCGACCATCACCGCCTCGCCGCCGGACGCCGAGTTCTCCAGGCAGTGCAGGATCTGCAGCCCCGGCTGGTACTCGCGGGTCGGCAGGTCGACATGCGGGGTCAGTTCCAGCGACGTGTAGGCGTTGGAATCCGGGTCGACCTTGGAACGCACGTCGAACACCCGGCCGAAGTTGGTCTCGCGGACGGTGCCGATGTGGCGGGCGATGGCGTCGACGGTGCCGGGAGCGGTCGAAACCCCGCGCAGTCGGCCGAAGCCGTGGACCGCGACGGCGGTCAGCCAGGCCTCCAGGGTCGCGTCGTCCTCCAGGATGCGGCTGCCGTCGAAGCTCGGCGGCTCGGCCATGGTGGCGGCGTCCCAGGTCACGGTCGCCGGCCGATCGTCGGCATCGAAGCCGTCGCCGTCATAGGCGTGCGCGGCGAGCCAGCCGGGATGGTAGCGGCTGGCGGCGACGCCGTGGCTCCAGGCGACGGCTACCGCGCCGCCGGCCTCGACCGCCGCCGCGGTGGCGTGGAAGTCGTCGGGCAGGGTCGACAGGTCGAGGGTCGGCTCTCGGGTCGTGCGGTTGACGTGCTCGGGCATCGGCGAATTGTCGATCAGCCACCAGAAGTCGAAACGGCTGGCGGTGCCGTCGGCCCAGGTCACGATCACGTCGCTGCCGGCGATCGCGGCGGCGGCCGGGGGCCGGCCGAGCGGCCAGGCATCGAAGTCCGGGGTGAGCAGCGGCGTGTCGGTCATGCGGGGCCTCTCTGCTGGAGCCTTGCCATCGGAACAGTCTGGCCGCGGGTGACATGAACCGCTATCGCGGATGCGCCGCCGCAGTGTGGCGACGGCGTCATCGCGGCAGCGGCGGGTGGTCCCGGCGCCGTCCCGCCGTTGGCGGTCCGGTCCGGGGTGACGGCGGGGAAAGCGAGCTTCGGCGGCAGCACCGCCCCCGCCTCCCGATGCCGTCATCCCGGGCGAGCGCAGCGAGACCCGGGACCCACCCGCCGCTCCGCCGCTGTCAGCCGAGTTGGTCGCGCAGGGTGCGCATGAAGACCCGGGCGCCGATCGGGATCAGGTCGTCGGGGAAGTCGTAGTCGGGGTTATGGACGCTCGGGTGGTCCTCGCCGGCGCCCAGCAGGAACATCGCGGAGACGGCATGGTCGCCGAACCGCCCGAAATCCTCCGACGCCCGCATCGGCAACGGCGGCGCGTCGCACCACGGCACGTCCTCGGCGTCGATGGCACGGCGCAATTGGGCGACCGCCTCGGGTGCGTTCTCGCAGTGCCGGAACACATCGTGATAGTTGATCTCGAACCGGAGGCCGTTGTCCCGGGCGGCGTCGGTGACCAGCCGTTCGGCGCGCTCGACGAGATCGTCCATCCGGGCATCGATCAGGGTCCGCAGCGTCCCCCAGACCTCCGCCTCGCCGGGCGCGATGCCGAAGGCCGGCTCGCCCATCCGGGAATGGGTGATCGTCACCATGGCGAAGTTCTCGTCGAGACCACCGCCGCTGCCGAGGTCGGTCAGGGCCGGCATCAACCTGGCGACGGCCACCATCGGCGACACGCCTTGCTCGGGCATCGAAGCATGTGCGGTCTTGCCGGTCAGAAGGATGCGGATACCGCGCGAGGCACAGTTGGCCGGTCCTTCGGACAGCCCGGCGTGGCCGAGCGGCATGCCGGGCATGTTGTGGTAGGCGTAGGCGAAGTCCGGACTGATATCGCGGAACTTCGGATCGGCGACCACGGCGGCGGCGCCGGCACCGTTCTCCTCGGCCGGCTGGAACAGCACCACCGCGCGGCCGCGCTGCGGGCGCTGGCGACCGAGACCGCGCGCGAACGCCGCCAAGGACGCCATATGGCCGTCATGCCCGCACATGTGGCCGCGGCCGGCGGCGGCGGAGCGGTGCGGAATGTCGGAGATCTCGGCGATCGGCAGGCCGTCGAGCTCGGCCCGGAACATCAGGGTCGGACCCGGCTCGGCGCCATCGTAGATCGCGGCCACGCCATGGCCGCCGATGCCGGTGACGATCCGGTCTGCGCCGGTCGCCGCGAGGAACGCGGCAACCTCGTGCGCGGTCTCGCGCTCCTCCCCCGACAGCTCCGGCATGCCGTGCAGGCGGCGGCGCCACTCGGTCAGTTCGACCACGTCCTGGTTGGTCAGAAACATTCGGGGGACTCCGTGCCGGGGCATTCGCGAAGGCACTGTCGGACACCCGGGCGCGGTTGCCAACCGTCTCAGATGGCCTGCAGCAGCACCAGCAGCGCGACGACAACCGCGACCGCCAGCCCGATTCAGTTGATCCACTTCATGGTGCCGATCAGGACCGGCAGGCTCCGGGGTCTACGCTCGGTCATACGGCATCCTCCAGCAACGAGGGGTCGCCCGTGACCTGGCCGAACAGCGCCGGCACGCCGCCGGTGTGAACGAAGCAGGCCGGTTCGTCCGCCGGAATGCCGCCGTCGGCCAGCATCCGGAGCAGGCCGGCGAAGGTCTTGGCGGTGTAGGTGTGCTCGAGGAAGAAGCCCTCCAGGCTGGCGCAGGTCCGGACCGCCGCGACCGATTCCGGCGTCGCCCGGCCGTAGCCGGGGCCGAGCTGGTCCATATGGATGCGCAGCCGGCGGCGCCAGTCGCCGGCCGGGACGCCGGCGGTCCCGGCGACCTGCTCGACGATCGCGGCGATGCGCGCCTCCAGTTCGTCGGCCGGGTACTCGACGCTGACCAGATGCACCGTGAGGTCGAGATCGAGCAGGGCGCAGCCATACAGGAAGCCGGCCTCGGTCGTCCCCATGGAGCCCGGCAGCACCACATGGCGCAGCGCGACCCCGGCGCTGCGGGCCTGGCGGGCCAGTTCCTCGGCGGCACGGGCGTAGCCGAGGGCGCCAATCGCCGGGTCGCCGATCAGGTAGGGCCGGCGGCCGGCGGCGGCCAGCTGGTCGGCTGCTGCGCGCGCCAGCCTCGCGCGGGTTGCCTCGTCGACCGGGCCGAGGAACCGGATCTCCGCCCCCAGCAGCCGGTTCAGCATGAGGTTGCCGACCTCGCTCGTCGGCGGGTCGCCGCCGTGCAGGATCAGGCAGTCGAGGCCGAGCCTTGCCGCCGCCGCTGCGGTCAGCCGGCACTGGTTGGACTCCGGCGCCCCGGCCACCACCAGGATGTCGGCGCCCTGCCGGCCGGCCTCGGCGACCCAGTATTCCAGGCTGCGCAGCTTGTTGCCGCCGAGGCCGAGGGTGGCGACGTCGTCGCGTTTGGCCCACAGCGAGCGGTGGCCGGTCGCCGCTTCGACCCGCTTCATGGGCTGGAACGGGGTCGGGCCGCCCAGCAGGTCGACGCGGGGCAGGTGGTCGAGCATGGCGCTCATGTCCCGGCGAGCACGGCGTCCAGGCGCGACCAGATGGCATCGAACCAGCGGTCGCTGCCTGGGCCGAGCATCAGGTCGTGCGGGGCGTCGTCGAGCCGCATATGGGCGGCGCCGTAGAAGGCGGCGATCGCCTCGTCCTGGCCGGCCGGGTGACGTTCCGGGTCGTCGCGGCCGCCCTCCACCGTCACGACCGGCACGCGGATGGCTGTCGGGTCGATCGGGATCCGCAGGTCGTAGCGCTCGTTCAGCAAGCGCGGGCTTTCGGGGCAGAGCCTTGCCGCCAGGTCGGCGAGTTCCGCATCCGGCAGGTGTTCGGCGTAGCGGGCCCGTGCCACCGCCGCCGGCAATGGCGGCACCGCCGCTCCCTCCGGCAGCAGCGGCACCTTCTTCGCACCGGGCAGGTTGCCGGGCGGCGACGGGCAGACCAGCAGCAGCGCCGCGGTCGGTCGCTGCAGGGCGGCCAGCGGCACCAGCAGCCCGCCGAGGCTGTGGCCGGCGACGACCGGCGGGCGGTCGAGGGCGTCGATCCCGGCGATCACGTCCGCCACGAACCCCATGAACCCGGTCTCGGCGTAGTCCGGCGGCGGCGTCAGGCCGCCATGGCCGCGCAGGTCGAGCGCCGCGACCTCGCGGCCGTCGGCGGCCAGGCGATCGACCCAGTATTCCCAGCACCATGCCCCGTGGTAGCCGCCATGCACCAGCAGCACCGGCGGCCGCGAATCCGCGACCGCCGGGCGTCGGTGCCAGAGCCTGGCGTGACCGAGGGCGAGTTCGGTGCCGAGCGGCACTACTCCGCGGCCTTGGCCGCCGCCGTCCCGTACACCGGCATCCGCCACTCGGGGTGGGCGCCGGAGAAGCCGTGGCAGACGTCGAAATAGGTCTCCTGCAGGCGCTTGGTGATCGCCCCGATGCTGCCGGTCCCGACGGTCAGGCGGTCGATCATGGTCACCGGCGTCACCTCCCAGGCGGTGCCGCAGAAGAACGCCTCGTCGGCGGCCACGATCTCGGAGCGGTCGACGTCGCGTTCGACCGTCGGGACGCCGAGCTCCTCCAGCAGCTGCAGCACGGTGGTGCGGGTGATGCTCTCCAGGATGTCGTTGCTGGTGCTCGGCGTGATCGCCTTGCCGTCGCGCATGATGAAGAAGCACATGCCCGGGCCTTCCGAGACCTTGCCGCGGCTGTTCAGGAAGATCGCGGTGTCGTAGCCGTCGGCCTGGGCCTGCATGGAGGCGAGCCGGCCGTTGTTGTAGTTGGCGTTGCACTTCACCCGCATCGGCATGGCATTGTCGGCCACCCGCACCCAGGAGCTGACCTGCGCCGAAACGCCGGAACTGATCTTGGCGATCCGCGGCCGCTCCAGTGCCGTGATGGCCAGGCCCACCGGGCCGGTCACGCCGGGCGCGGCGCCGCCCTTCAGGTAGGCGGTGGTCATGATGTGGACGTTCTCGCCCTTGAAGCCGTTGGCGCGCATCAGCTCGAGGGTGTTCTCGGTGACGTAGTCCGGCGAGAACACCTCGTCGAACCGCATGAACCGCTGCGAGAAGGTGAAGCGGTCCATGTGCTCCGCCATCCGGAACACGTTCATCTCCTGCGCCTTGTCGTTCCAGTAGCCGCGCAGGCCCTCGAACACCGAGGCGCCGTATTTGAAGGCGCCGGTCGAGACGTGGACGGTGGCATCGTCCCAGGGGACGATCTTGTCGTCGAGGAAAGCAAAGCGCGGCTGGGCCATGGCCCTGGTTCCTTTCTGTGGGAATGATTGCCGAGCGTAGGGCCGCCGGGAAACCGGACGCAAGTGCATCCCGATCATGGCTGCCTGGCCATGGCGGCGCGGCTCTCCCGGCGGCGCCTCAGGGCCGCCGCATCACCGACAACAGGCTGACGGCACCGGTCAACGGGGCGACCGCGGCGATGGCGAAGGCCGTCGGATAGGAGTCGGTCGCGGTGACGACGGCACCGAAGGCGACCGGTCCGACGACGTAGCCGATGAAGGTCAGGAAGGTGGATCCCGCGGTAGCCTGGCCGACCATGCCGTCGGCGGCGCGGGCCGCGATCTCCGCAAGGTAGACGCCGTTCCAGCTTGCCGCCGCGAAGCCGGCGACCCCGGCCAGTCCGATGATCGCCCATGTCGGCCAGTCGGCGGTCATGCAGGCGGTGGCGACGGTCACCGCGGCGGAGGCGACCGCCAGAGCCAGGAGCGTGGCGCGCGCCGAGCCGACGGCGTCGGCGATCCAGCCGACCGCGATACGCGCGACGACGCCGACGATCTGCATGACGGCGAAGGCCAGGCCGGCCAGGGGCAGGGACATTCCGAGGCTGGTGGCGAGAAACGTCACGAAGAAGGCGAACAGGCAGCCCTGGACGATCGCGAAGCAGAATCCGGCATAGGTCGTCGCGAGCAGCACCGGTCCCGTGGCGACGGCGCGGAACGGCCGCATCAGGCTCCGGGGATGCAGCGCCGACGACAGCCGCATCGGGTGCTGGCGATCGCGGTCGGCATCGATCAGCGCGCGGACCGGCTGCACGAAGGCGACGCTCGACAGCGCGAGTAGCGCCGCCACGGCGCAGGCGATCCGCCAGTCCCAGAGCACCAGCAAGGCGGGAAGCAGCATGCCGGCGACGGCACCGCCCAGCGGCACGCCTGACTGCTTGATGGAGAACACCAGCGACCGGCGTCCGACCGGGGCGTGGCGGTTGAGGATGTCGCTGCCGGCGGGCGGCGACGCGCCGTAACCGATGCCGACCAGAAAGGCGGCCAGCACCAGCGCCTCCCATGACCCGAGCAGGGCGCCGAACAGGCCGAGCGTGCCGATGCAGGCCCCGACCTGCAGGGTCCGTACCGGTCCCAGGCGCGGCAGCAGGTCGCCGCCGACGACCAGGTAGAACATGGTGCCGAACGACCCGATGGCGGCGAGCACGCCGATCCGTTCCGGCGCCACGCCGGCGGCATCCGTCAGGGCCGGGCCGATCACCGGAAAGACCCGGGTAAGGAATGCACTGGATGTCTGCATCAGCAGCGCTGCCGCCAGCGCCGTCATCCAGATCGGTATGCCCCGCATAAACCCCGCCCGTCAGGAATAGATTCGGAACCCGCCGGTCACCGTGGCTCGGTCAGGGTCTAGCCCTTCATCGCCTTCATGCCGGCGAGGCGCAGCTTGTCGGCCTTGTCCGGCCCCTCGACCAGCTCGACCAGCCGGACCGTGTTGTAGAGATCGACGACCGAGACCTCTGCGTCGTTGGCGTCGAGCCGGCCGATCAGGTGCTTGCCGTGGACGTCGAGGCTGGCGCCGATCTGCTTCATGGCCACCTTGATCTGCTGTGTCGTCTCAGGATCGTCGGAGAAGCGTCCGCACAGCCGCAGCGCCACGATCCGGTCCTCGGCGTCGCGCAGGTTCTGCATCTCGGCTTCGGCAGTGGCCATCGGGTCGTCTAGGCCGGCGATCGCCGACAGGGTGGCGTCCACCGATCCCGTCACCACATGCTCGCGCGCCACCCGGCCGAGTTCGCCCTTGACCCGCTCGATCCGCCGCGCCAAGGCCCGCCCGCCGCCGACCGCACGGGCCGATCTCTCGAGGGCGTCGACTTCCCGGCCCAGCGCCCGCGCGATGTCGGCCTTCGGGAGATGCTCGTCCTGGAGTTCGTTGCGGACGTCGATCAACCGATCCTCGCTCTGGCTGACCACGGCCTCGCCGGCCTGTTCGCGGGCCGCCCGCAGCAGTTCGCCGCCACCGGCCTCGGCCAGTTTCTCGAGCAGGTCGCCGAGAATGCCGAGGTCGCGCAACCGGGCCATCAGCACGAAGATCACGTAGGGCACCGCCGACGGATCAAGGGCGGCTACCGTCTGCAAGGCCTGCACCAGCGCCGCCAGACCGGGCTTGCCGACGCCCTCGATCGGCGCCGGCGGCAGGGCCCTGCGCAGTTCCAGGATGGGCGGGGCGATCCGCAGCAGGATCGTGACGTCTTCCAGCGATGCCAGAACCGGCTCGCCGCCGAGGGCGTCGCGGAGCTTCGCCCGGCTCTCGGCGGTCTTGCGGGCTGCCGCGTCGCGCTCCGCCAGAACCCGCGCGCCTTCCGACCAGAGCGGGCCGCCGGCGGCGAGCACGGCGGCGGTGTCATCCGGCTCGGCGGTCTTCAGGGCAGCGGCGGTGGCTTCGATCACATTCGCCGAGGCGTGTTCGGCGAACAGCGCCCAGATCGGAGCGATCGCCGAGCGCGGAATCCGCCCGACCGCCTTGCGATCGGTGCCGGGATCGTAAAGGAGGTCCTCGAACGGGAGGCAGAACAGCCGCTGCGGCGTCGGCCGGCGCGGCGGCCGCGCCATCGACATGCGGGGGCGCAGACGGCTCAGCACGGCGTCGGCGGTGGCACGCTGGTCAAGCTTCAGGCGGCGTGCCTCGAGCGCGCGGACGAGGTCGGCGAACTGCGGCTCGGGAATGTCGAAGACGCGCCCGGCAAGCAGGTCGAGGGATCGATCGGGGGGGGAAGTTGACATGACGTTGGTCCCTAGAGGGCTCGTGCCCGGCGTTGCTCGACCCGGAGCAGCAGGTCGATGTCGAAATTGCCGGACTGCCAGCTCTGCATCGGCTTCACGAACTTCCGGAGCGTGTTCTCGAGTCCGCCCCAGGCGTCGCCGGCCTGCTTCTCCAGCTCCTTCTTCGGCACCAGGGGAAGCAGGCGGAGGATCTCCTCCAAGGCGCTGACCTGCTCCCAGATCGGCGACTCCAACACGCTGTCCCAGATCGTCAGCACGTGTTCCCAGCCGTCCAGCAGCCAGGACAGCCGGTCGACGCGCGAGCGGATCTCGCCCTCGGCGGTCCGCCAGGCCGACAGGGTGCCGGCGAGGTCGGCGGCATAGGCGTCGACCTCCTCGATCGCCGGGTAGCCGATGTCGAGGGTCAGCTTCACGACGTCGGCGGCCAGGAACGACATGCCGTCGGGGTCGGCGTTCGAGCGTCGCCCCCATTCGTCGACATTCATCCGGAACGCCTCCAGCCGCTTCAGAAGCCGGCGCAGGCGGCATTCGTGCGGCATGACCGGCAGCCCGAGCGGGGCGATCATGTCGGACCATCTCTCGAGGCTGCCGTAGATCTGCTCGGAGGAAGCGCCGATCTTCCGGGCGATGTCGTCGAGGATCTGCCGGACCTTGCGTTTGCCCTCGGGCGAGGACAGCTCGGCGACGGTCAGCTTGGCCTGGCTGGCCGAGAGCCGGTCGACGACCGAGTTGATCAGGTAGAAGTTGGTGAGGAGCCGCTCGTTCTCCTCCTGCTCCAGCGCCGCCTTCGAGCATTCGACGGAGTCGGGTCCGGCAAGGCCGGTCATCGCCGTCTGGTTGGCGCAGCGGCGCATGGCGCGCGGGGTGGTCGCCTTGGCCTCGGCAATCGACTCGTGCAGCACCCGGTCGTGTACCGACAACCTGAACACCTCGGACACCGATGGCCAGGCGATGACGTAGATGCCGCTGCTGCCGGACATGCCGGGAATCAGGATCTCCAGCGATTCGTCACGGTCGGCCCGGACCCGCGAGCAGGCGAGGGTCGGGGTCGTGAACGGCGCGACGACGCCACGTTCCTCGAACGTGGCGGGCCAATACCGCGTGCTCAGGTGCCCGTTCTCGGGCCCGCCGGTCTCGTTCGCCGCCTCGGTCATCGATATTCCGTCCACCTTCGCTGACGGAGACCTTCGCCGAAAACCGTGTGCAACGCACCATGGAAATTTGGATTCGACGGCTCCCGCTCAGCCGTTGGCGGCCCCGCCGAGTACGCGGAACCGCTCGACGTAGCGGCTCTTCGCGTCGTCCGGCGGCATCGGGTCGATGCGGATGTCCTTGCCGATCCGCGGGCTCCCGAAGAATCTTCGCGCCTCGGCGGCGGCGAATCCGGCAAGCTGGGTGGCCTCCAGGTAGGCGGCGATCCGGTCGGCCCGCTTGATCAGCTTCGAGACGCTGGCCGGCAACTCGGCCGGCAGGCCAACCCGCAGGTGGATCGCGCGCATCAGGCCGTTCTCGACGGTCTTGTAGTCGCTGCCGATCACCGCCTTGAACGGGGTGATCATGTCGCCGATGACATATTCCGGGGCATCGTGCAGCAGGCTGGCGAGCCGCCAGCGCTGCGGCAACTCGCGGTCGAGCAGGCTGGTGATCCGCTCCACGAGAACCGAATGCTGGGCGACGGAGTATGCCCATTCGCCCGCGGTCTGGCCGTTCCAGCGGGCGACCCGCGACAGGCCATGGGCGATATCGTCGATCTCGACGTCGAAGGGCGAGGGGTCGAGCAGGTCGAGGCGGCGCCCGCTCAACATCCGCTGCCACGCCCGCGGCTTGGGATCGGTTGTCCGGGTCATCGCCAGCGCCCCTTGCGATTGCCGAAGGCGGCCCACAGGCCGAGGCCGGCCAAGGGGCCGACGACGATCATCAGGCGGGTGAACAGGGCGGTGTTGCGTTCCATCACGTACCGGGTCTCGAACAGCATTTCGCAGCGGCCTTGCGCCGCCGGTTCGGGATAGCGGCCGGCGCAGCCGCGCATGCCGACGTCGCGGTCACGCTCGATCGCCACGCCGGTCGCCGGCCAGTGACGGGCCGCGACGAGGCCGACGGCGACGGCCCAGGCCGCGGCCGCCACCAATGCGCTGAACAGGATCACCGGGCGTCGCATGCGCCCCGACATAGCCGCGCTGGCCGCCGGCGGCAATCGACCGCTTGCATTGGCCGGTCGCCGGCTCGCATCCTGCTGCCCTCTAGATCGATCCTCCGAGGAGCTTCCCGTGACCCTGATCAGCTATCTGACCAACATCACCTTCGACCATGGCGCGGTGAAGACGCTCGGGGCCGAGATGGACGCGCTGGGCATGAAGCGCCCGCTGATCGTCACCGACAAGGGGCTGGTCGCCGCCGGGCTGATCGACACCGTGCGCGGCGTGATCCCCAACGACAAGGCGGTGACGATCTTCGACGGCACGCCCGCGAATCCCACCGAGGCGGCCGCCAGGCAGGCGCTGGCGATGTACCGCGAGAGCGGCTGCGACGGCATCGTGGCGGTCGGCGGCGGCTCGTCGATGGATCTCGCCAAGGCGGTCATGCTGATGGTCGAGCATCCCGGTGCGCTCGACGACTACGCCATGATCAAGGGCGGGGTGCCGAAGATCACCGCCAAGATGCCGCCGCTGATCGCGATCCCGACCACCGCCGGGACGGGCAGCGAGGTCGGCCGCGGCGCCGTCATCGTCATGGACAGCGGCGTGAAGACGGCGCTGGTCTCGCCCTACCTGATTCCGCGCCGCGCGATCTGCGACCCCGACCTGACCCTCGACCTGCCGGCCGGGCTGACGGCGGCCACCGGCATGGACGCGCTGACCCACTGCATCGAGACCTACCTGTCGCCGAAGGTGAACCCGCCGGCCGAGGCGATCGCGCTCGACGGCGTGGTGCGGGCGGTCGGGCACCTGGAGCGGGCGGTCGCCGACGGCCACGACCGCGAGGCACGCTGGAACATGATGATGGCCTCGATGGAGGGCGCCATGGCGTTCCAGAAGGGGCTTGGCGCGGTTCATTCGATGTCGCACCCGCTCGGCGCCCTGCCGGAGCCGCGGCTGCACCACGGCACCCTGAATGCCGTGATCATGCCGACCATCCTGCGTTTCAACCACGACCACGTCGGCGACAAGTACGACACCCTGCGCCGGATCATGGAGCTGCCGTCGAACGCCGACCTGCCGCAGGTCATCGCCGACATGAACGCCCGCCTGAAGTTGCCGCGGAACCTGCGCGAGATGGGCGTGACCGAGGCCATGATCCCGGTCGCCGCCGAGCAGGCGGAGTTCGATCACTGCACGCCGACCAACCCGCGCCCGGTCGACCGCGACGGGTTCGAGGCGCTGTTCGCCGAGGCGATGGGGTGAGGCCGGAGGCGCCCGTCGCGGCTCCGGGACCCATGGAGCGGAGGGCGCCGGATTGCGTCGGCCCGGCGATCCCCTGCCGCCCGGCATGACTGTCATGCATCGCCTCCGCTTGACCGTCGGGCGGGCCGGGAACAACCTGCCTAAACATAAGGCAAAATCCAGAGTCCCATGACTGCGATCTCCCCGGCTGCCGACGATGCCGAGTCCGGAAGTTTCCGCGACGACATGAAGGTGATCAGCCTGATCGGCGTCGCCCATTTCTTCAGCCATTTCTACATCCTGGTGCTGCCGCCGCTGTTCCCGATCCTGAAGGTCACGTTCGGGGTCAGCTACGTCGAGCTCGGGCTGTTCGTGATGGCGTTCTCCGGCGCCACCGGCGTCAGCCAGATCGTCTGCGGATATCTGGTCGACCGGATCGGGGCCAAGGGCATCCTGATCGGCGGGCTGGCGCTCGAGGGTCTGGCATTCCTGCTGATCGGGCTCACCGGCAGCTACTGGGCGATTCTCGGGCTGATGGTGGTCGCCGGCATCGCCAACGGCGTATACCATCCGGCCGACTACGCCATCCTGTCGGCCTCGGTCACCGAAAAGCGGATGGGGCGGGCGTTCTCGCTGCATACCTTCACCGGCTTCTTCGGCGGGGCGGTGGTGCCGCCGACGATCATCGCGCTGGCCGCGCTGTTCGGCTGGGAAACCGGAGTCGCGATCTGCGGCGCCGCCGGGATCGCGGCGGCCGCCGGCCTGCTGGTGTTCGGCCGGTCGCTGAAGCACGAGCCGGGGGCCGACAAGCGCCGCAAGCCGGGGGTCAAGGCGGATACCGGGCCGACCCCGACCTCGGTGCTGCTGAGCCCGCCGATCCTGATGTGCCTGGTGTTCTTCACGCTGCTGGCGCTCAGCCAGGGCGGCATCAACCAGTTCCTGATCACAACCCTGAACGCGCTGTACGGAACGCCGGTCGCCGAGGCGACGGCGGCGCTGACCAGCTATCTGTTCGGTACCGCCGGCGGCATCCTGATCGGTGGCCAGATCGCCGACCGTACCCGCCACCACAACCGCGTCGCGGCGACCTGTTTCCTGTTTACCGCCGCGGCCGTCCTGGTGGTCGGCAGCGTCGCCCTGCCGCTTTGGCTGCTGATCGTGCTGATGGTCTCCCAGGGCATCGCCCAGGGCATCATCATGCCGAGCCGCGACATGCTGGTCCGATCGGTCACGCCGCCGGGCGCCATGGGCAAGGTATTCGGCTTCGTTTCCAGCGGCTTCAGCATCGGCGGGATCGTGTCGCCGCTGCTGTTCGGGTTCCTGCTCGACCAGGGCCGTCCAGCCGTCGTGTTCTATGTGGTGGCGGCCTTCATGGTGGTCTCGCTGGTGACGGTCTTCACCGCGGTCGGCCAGCGCCGGAGTGCCGACGCGACCGCCTGAGTCGTCAGAGACCGCGGCGCTTGAGCTGGGTCTCGCGGTGCAGGACATACAGGCCGCTACCGACCAGGATCGTGGTGCCGGCGATCATCCATTGGTCCGGCAGGTCGCCGAAAATCAGCCAGCCGTAGAACCCGGCGAAGATGATCTGGGCGTACTGGAACGGCGCCAGCAGGGAGGCGGTGGCCACCCGGTAGGCGTGGATCAGCATCAGGTGCGAGGTGCCGCCGAGCGCGCCCATCACCGCCATCAGCCCCCATTGCTCCAGGGTCGGCGTCTGCCAGACGAAGGGCAGGGTCAGGCTGGCCCCACCGGCGCCGACCAGTGTGGTGTAGAACAGCATCGAGATCGGCCGCTCGGTTCGAGTGAGGATCCGGGTGTTGATCACGAAGGTGGCGAATATGAAGGCCAGCAGGATCATCAGGCCATAGGCCCAATGGACCTGCGCGAAGCCGGGTCGCACGATCACCAGGGTTCCGGCCAGGCCGATCACGACAGCCGCCCAGCGCCGCGGCCCGACCCGTTCGCCGAGCAGCGGTACCGATAGCGCCACCACGAACAGCGGTGCCACGAATCCGATGGCCACCGCGTCGGCCAGCGGGATGTAGTGGATCGCGGTGAAGAAGCAGGTGGTCGCCGCCAGCAGCTGCACGCCCCTGAACAGCATCAGGCCGAGGCGGTGCACGCGCAGCACCTCCGACGGATGCCGGCGCACCAGGAACGGCAGCAGGAAGGCGAAGTTGAAGGCGTAGCGGCCCCACACCACCATCCCCACCGGCATCTCCTGGGACAGGTACTTGGCGACCGTGTCCAAGGTCGCGAAAACCAGTTCCGCCAGTACCAGCAGGCCGATCCCGAGCGAGGCGTCGGTCGAGAACTCGCCCGCTCGTGGCGGGATCTGCCGTGTCCCGGCCTCGGAAGCGCCAGCGTTGGGGGGGTCGGGCGTTTCGTTGCCGGCCATGGGCGGACGCTGACATACCGGTGCCGCAAAGGGAATGCATCTTCACCCGCGGCGGTACGCGGGCTAGAAGGGCGGTCTGGTGGGGCCAGCAATGACACGACAAACCGGATCCGGGAACGGGGACCGATGAACCTGTACGACAGCGACCGGCGTTATCGACGGCGCTTCTGGGGCGGGATGCTGCGCCTCGTCATCTTCGTCGCCCTGATCGGTGCGACGGCGATCGTCTCGTACCAGTTCGGGATCGAGGACCTGGAGAGCCAAGTGCGCGGCTACCAGCAGGAGATCTTCGACCTGGAAAACCGCCACAGCGAGTTGGAGCAGGAGACCGCCAACCTGCGCGTGGCGGCCGAGCGGGCCAAGCTGACCGTCGAGGAGTGGGAGCGCCGCTATAGGACCGACGTCCCGATCGGCGACCGCAAGCAGATGCTCGATCTGGCCACCGAACGGCTGCAGGCCGGCGTGTCGGCCGATCGTCTCGGCTTCCTGATCAAGTCGGCCGAGGAGCCGCGGAACTGCGGGCCGGTCGAGAGCAAGCGCTTCCTGGTGCGCACCCCGCTCTACGACGGCAAGAACACCGTGGTGTCGTTCGCCGACGACGCGATCGTGATCAGCGGCACCGGCGAGTCGGCCAAGACCGCAGACGGGCTGCCGCAGGCCTGGTTCGACCCGTTGCAGTCGGTCACGATCCAGATCACCCGGGTCGACGGCGAAACCCGCGTGGTCAGCGGGCGGCTGCCGCTGAACGGGTCGATCATCCACGGCGGCGCCGAGCACCGCTTCCAGATGCGCGCCGGCGCCACCGGCTTCATCCAGATAGCGGCCGAAAAGTGCGGGTATCCGTGATCGGGCGATGACCGGCGTGGTACCGACAGCCCCGGCACCGGGGCGGGTCCGCTGGACCCTGGCTGCGCATTTCGCCAGTTCGCTGTCGATCGGGATCTCGATCGGCGGGATGGTGCCGCTGATCGCGCTGACGCTCGAGCATCGTGGCATCGATCCCATCATGATCGGCGTGAGCTCGGCGATCGGGTCGCTCGGAGTGATCGCCGGGGCGCCGCTGGTGCCGACGATCATCCGGCGGTTCGGCGCCGCCGATGGCATCGTCCTGGGTCTGCTGCTGACCGCCGCCTCGGTCGTCGGTCTCGCCTTGACCGACAATTTCGGACTCTGGCTGGTGCTGCGGTTCCTTACCGGTTTCGGTGTGGCGACCCAATGGGTGGTCAGCGAGACCTGGATGCAGGCGGTCGTCAGCGAAAGGCGGCGCGGCCTGGTGATGTCGGCCTACGTCACCTCGATGGGCATAGGTTTCGCGCTTGGACCGATCCTGCTGACGGTCACCGGGACCGAGGGCTTGCTGCCGTTCGCGCTACTCGCCGGGACGATCGCAACGACGGCGCTGCCGATGCTGCCGATCCGGCGTTGGGTCCCGGTGCTGGCGCTTGGCCAGCGCGGCAGTCTGGTTCGGCTGCTGCGCGAGGCCCCGACGATCGCCATGGCGGCGCTCGCGGTCGGCCTGGTTGACTCGGCATTCTTCACCTTCATCCCGCTCTACGGACTCCGGATCGGATTGCCGCACGAGACGGCGATCACGCTGCTGACCGCGGTGTTCGCCGGCAATGTCGTTCTGCAGGTGCCGCTGGGATGGCTGGCCGACCGGATAAACCGGCGCGGGTTGCTGGTGGTGCTGGGCCTGGCCTGCTGCATAGGCCCGGCAGCGGCCGCCTGGGCGCTGACCGTCGGCTCGATGGCGGCTTACCCGGTGCTGTTCCTGTGGGGAGGCGCCGCCTTCGGACTCTACACCGTGGCCCTGACCATGCTCGGCGAGCGCTACCGAGGCGGCGAACTGGCGGCGGCCAATGCCGCGTTCGTCATCGCCTTCGAGGTCGCCAACCTGGCCGGGCCGCCGGTTGCCGGCTGGGCGATGGAGGCCTGGGTCCCGCAGGGGCTCATGGTCTGGATGACGGTGGTGGCCGTGGGGTTCGTCGGCGTGGCTGCCGTCCGTGGCGCGTTGCGACGCTAGCGTCCGCTCACGGCAGCGGACCCTTGGCCTGGCAGAACTGGCCCTTGGCGACGATCGGCCGGCAGAAGTCCTTGGCGGCGGCGGCGCTGGGGAAGCCGGCGGCCAGCAGGCGGGTATAGGTGCCGCGGCCGCGGCCGCTGTCGAACTCGCTGGTCCGCATGGTCTTGTCCCTGAGCTGCGGGAACTGCCGCTGCAGCACCTTCCAGCCGTCGGCAGCACCCTTCTGCGACCGGTACGAGGCGAGGTGGACGGCCCAGTTGCCGGCGGAACCGGCGGCGGGCGCGGCTTCGGCCTTGGCCATCATCTTGCCTTCGGCCATCTCAACCCCGGCCAGCTTCTCCAGGCGGCTCACGACATTCTCCAGCCTTGAGACCAGGGTTCCGGTGATGGCCGGTTCGCCGGGCATCATCATGCCGGGCTCGGACTTCATCATGCCGTCCTCGCCGATCGCCGGCATCGGCGCGTGCGGCGCAGTCATCGGCGCCGTCATCGGCGCCGTCTCGACCGGCGGGGTGGGCGCCGCCGCCGGCTGGCCGCCGGCCCGGTTCGTCACCAGGTCGGCCGACACCAGCTCCTTGCGGGACTTTCGGTTGGCGAACTCGCGTTCCCGGAGCACGTAGTTCTGCACGGTCGGCGAATAGTAGTAGGTGTCGCGGTAGTCCTTGCGCTGGCAGTCGACGCGGAAGGTGTCGAAGCTTCCGGCCTTGACCTCGACGGCCTGCTGTCCGGCGACCACGCAACGGTGCTCGTCCTGCCAGCCGGCCGGCGCGTTCTCCGACGAGCCGCGCACGCTGTAGGCGATGACGTTGCCTTCCTGCAGAGGAAACAGCTGGTGCGGCGACCCGATGATGGTCTGCCGGCCGCGCCCGAGTTCGGGATCGTCGGACCACATCAGCGGCGGGGTGACGACCGCGGCGTCCTTGGTCCAGATCAGGCCGCCGTCGTTGGTCCACACGACGCGGTCGGGCGAGGTCGATACCACGCGCTCGGTCGTGACGGTGCCGCCGTCGTCATACACGAAGGTGTCGCCCGGCGAGTAGATCGGCGCCGGCGCCGGCGCCATCCCCTGGGCCGCCGGGCGCGACCCGGAACCGCTCAGCGATTGTCCGGACGAGCAGCCGGCCAGCGCAAGTACGCCGATCACGACGGCAGTAAGCGACCGACGCTGCGCCATTGCCGAATGTCACTCCGAACTGCGTGAGGGCGAATCAAGCATAAGCATCAATATTTTGCGGATTTCTGTCAAGGACACCGCAATATCCTGGGCACAACAGGGAATTCTGGCCGTTCCGATTGACCGTTGCCGGCCGCCCGGTTCACAGTTTGCATGGACGTCGGTCCGGCGTCGATCCTTCCCAGACGAGGAGGCTGTCATGGCCCTGGCGCTCGCCCCCAAGATTCCGTCCGTACGCGACCGGGTCAGCGACGCGGAATGGCAAACCCGCGTCGATCTCGCCGCCTGCTACCGGCTGGTGGCACATTTCGGCTGGATCGATTCGATCTACACGCATATCTCGGCCCGGATCCCGGGCGAGGACGGGGCGTTCCTGCTGAATCCATACGGGTTCATGTTCGAGGAGGTGACGGCCTCGTCGCTGGTGAAGGTCGACTTCGAGGGCAAGATCCTGATGGATACGCCGTTCGAAGTGAACGAGGCCGGCTTCACGATCCATTCCGCCGTCCACATGGCGCGCCACGACGTCGACTGCGTGATCCACACCCACACGGTGCCGGGCATGGCGGTGTCGGCGCAGGCCGACGGGCTGCTGCCGCTGACCCAGAACTCGATGATGTTCTATGGCGAGCACATGGCTTACCACGAGTACGAAGGTATCGCCCTCGACCTCGACGAGCGTTCGCGCCTGCAGGCCGACCTCGGCAGCCGCTACGCCATGATCCTGCGCAACCACGGCCTGCTGACCTGCGGACGCACCGTGGCCGAGGCGTTCGAGATCATGCACAACCTGGAAAAGGCTTGCGAAGCGCAGCTGTCGGCCCAGGCCGGCGGCACCAAGCTGACCTATCCGTCGGGCAACGTGTGTGCGCACACCGCGGACCAGTTCTGGGACTACCACTCGAACAAGCCGTTCGGTGAGCGGGCCTGGCCGGCGATGCTGCGCATGCTGGACCGGAACAACCCGGGCTACGACGCCTGATCCGACCCGGTTCCTGACTGACATCTTTGGGAGTTCCTGCACATGGCACGTGTCCAGGCAGATGCCGTCCTGACCGGTGGAAAGGTGTTTCTCGGACCTGGCCTCGGCTTCGCGGAAGCCGTTGCGACGTTCGCCGGCCGGGTACTGGCGACCGGGACGACGGCAGAGATCTTGGCGCTCGCGGGTCCCGGCACGACCCGGATCGATCTTGCCGGCCGGCTCGCGCTGCCGGGCCTCAACGACGCGCACCAGCACATGATGAGCGTCGGCATGGGCACCTTCGAGGTGAACCTGAAGCGCGACGACATCCGCACCGTCGACGACGTGCTGGCGGCGGTCAAGGCGAAGGTCGAGGAGGTCGGGCCCGGCAATTGGGTGTTCGGCCGCGGCTACGACCATTTCGAGCTCGACGTGAAACGCCATCCGCTGCGCGAGGAACTCGATCAGGTGGCGCCCGACAACCCGGTCTACATCAAGCGGACCTGCGGCCACATGGGCGTCGCCAACTCCAGGGCGCTCGAACTCGCCGGCATCCGAGAAGGGGTGGCTCAACCGGCCGGTGGCCATGTCGAGGCCCAGAACGGCAAGCTGACCGGCCTGCTGCAGGAGACCGCCCAGCAGCTCGTCTACAAGGCGTTCCCGGCGGCGACCTTCGAGGATTTCGTGACCGGCATCGAGGCCGGCGCGCGGCTCAACCTGTCCTACGGCATCACCAGTTGCACCGATCCGGGGGTCGGCCTGCGCGAGGGCTACAAGGACTGGCAGGCCTATCTCGCGGCGCGCCGCCAGGGCCGCCTGCCGGTGCGGATGTACCTGATGATGCTGGCCGGCACCACCGGCTGGCCCGAGCGTGTCGTCGACATGGACCTGATGACCGGCGACGGCGACGAGTGGCTGCGCATCGGCTGCATGAAGCTGTTCGCCGACGGCTCGGCCGGTGGCAAGACCGCGGCGATGTCGCAGCCCTATGCCGGCGACCTCGATAACCGGGGCATCCTCATCTACGGCGACGAGGAGATCCATGGAATGATCGCGGACTACCACGCCCGCGGCTTCCAGATCGCCACCCACGCCATCGGCGACGCCGCCATCGAACAGGTGCTGAGCGGCTACGAGAAGGCGATGGGCAACACGGTGGACACCCAGCGCCGCCACCGCATCGAGCATTGCGGCTTTCTCTCGCAGGGCCAGATCGACCGCATGGCGCGGATCGGGGTGCTGCCGGCGCCGCAGCCGATCTTCCTGTACGAGTTCGGCGACCTCTACGTCGACGCTCTCGGGCACGGCCGGCCGGAGGTGAGCTACCCGATGCGGCGCTGGCAGGATGCCGGCCTGCGGCCGTCCGGCAGCTCGGACGGGCCGGTGTCGTCGACCAACCCGTTCCGTGGCCTCTACACCATGGTCACCCGGACCACCAACAAGGGGACGGCGTTGGGCGCGGACGAGAAGCTAAGCCTGGAGGAGGCGATCGGCGCCTACACCGTGAACTCCGCCTACGGCTCCTTCGAGGAGGGCATCAAGGGCACATTGGCGCCCGGCATGCTGGCCGATCTGGCGGTGCTGGATACCGACCTGTTCGCCACCGAGCCGTCGGCCTGGCTGGCGGCCCAGGCCGACCTGACGCTGGTCGGCGGCGTCGTGGCCTACGACCGTCTCGGGCAGATGTAGGACGCCACAACGCGAACGGCCGGCCCCGAAGGGCCGGCCGCTGCCTGATGCTCGAAGGTCGGCGGCTTACTTCAGGTAGCCGTTGTCCTTCCAGATCGCATAGTCCTTGCGGAAGGTCGACAGCGAGGCCCAGATCTTCTTGGAGTCCTCGTTGTCCTTTATCTCGTCGGCGATGACCTCGTTCCAGGCCTCCTCGAACTTGGCGAGCATGTCATCCGACCAGCGGTGGATGGTCACGCCCTTTTCCTGGTGGAACTTCATCGCCGCGAACTGGGCGCCCTCGCCGCGCACGAACATGAACACCACGTTGGCGTCGCATGCCCCCTTGATCACGGCCTTCTGGGTGTCGTCCAGCGCGTCATAGGCGGGCTGATGGATCAGCAGCTCGTTCAGCGTCGACTGCTGGTGCCAGCCCGGGAAGTAGTTGTGCTTGGCGATCTGGAAGAAGCCGAGCTCCTTGTCGATCGCCGGCATCGAGAACTCGGTCGCATCGATCGAGCCGAGCTCGAGAGCCGGATAGATGTCGCCGCCAGCCAGCAGCTGGGTGGAGACGCCGAACTTCTCCATGACCTTGGCGCCGAGGCCGAAGAACCGCATCTTCAGGCCCCTCAGGTCGTCCAGCGACTTGATTTCCTTGCGGTACCAGCCCGAGGACTCCGGCGCGATGATGCCGCAGAGGTTGTAGCGGATGTTGTCGCGGCCATACATCTCGGTGGCCATCTCTTCGCCGCCGCCGTACCGCATCCACGCCAGGTACTCGCCGGCATTCGGCCCGAACGGGACCGCCGAGAAGAACGCGTAGGCGTTGTTCTTGTTGACGCTGTAGCCGGGGGTACCGAACGCCGCGTCGACGGCGCCGCTGGAGACCGGATCATAATAGGCGGTACCGGGAACCAGGGCGCCCGGCTCGAAGAACTTCAGCGTCAGGTCGCCGCCCGACATCTTCGTGATGCTGTCGGCCGCGTTGTTGGCCCCTTCGCCGAGCACGATCAGCTTGCCGCCGAAGGCGGAATGCATCTTCCAGCGCACCCGCTTGGCATCGGCGTCCGATGTCGCGCCGGCAATCGTCACCGCGGCCAATAGGCCCGCGGCAACTGTCTTCCACATCATCCCCTTCATGGAACTTCTCCTCCGTTCATTCCCTAGTTTCTTCATGAAAAATGGCCGGAGATCGTGAACGATCTCCGGCCAAAGCCTTGGCGAGACTGGGAGGTTTCAGCCAAGGGATCCAGTGCGCAACCCGTTGGCCGGCACATGTTTGCTTCGCATATGATCATCCAACGCATTGTGGCCATGCTAAAGATGACTCGCAACAACGGAATTGACGATCTACGAACGGACTGATGTGGGATCGCGTCTAATTTTTCCCCATGCGGGTGGGAAGGAAGGGCGGCCGCCGCCGGATTGCCCGGTCGCCGGCCATCGCTCGCGCTACTTCAGATAGCCGTTTTCCTTCCATACCGCGTAACTCTCGCGGAATGTGGAGTAGGAGGCCCAGATCCGCTTGGCGTCCTCGTTGCCGGCGATCTCTTCGGCGATGACCTCTTTCCAGGCCTCCTCGAACTGCGCCAGCTGCTCGTCGGTCCAGCGATGGATGGTCACGCCCTTATCCTGGTGAAACTTGATGGCCTCGAACTGAGAGGCCTCGCCCTTCACGAACATGTAGAGCGTGGCCCGGTCGCAGGCGGCGGCGAGCAGCTCCTTGTGGGGGGCGCTGAGAGCGTCATAGGCGGTCTGGTTGACCAACAGTTCGTTGATGGTCGACTGCTGGTGCCAGCCCGGGAAGTAGTTGTGCTTGGCGATCTGGTAGAAGCCGTAGCCCTTGTCCGTGACCGGCATCGAGAACTCGGTGGCGTCGATCGAACCGAGCTCGAGGGCCGGGTAGATGTCGCCGCCGGCCAGCAGCTGGGTGGAGACGCCGAACTTCTCCATGACCTTCGCACCAAGGCCGAAGAATCGCATCTTCATGCCCTTGAGGTCGTCGAGGCTCTTGATCTCCGTGCGGAACCAGCCGGAGGTTTCGGGCGGCGCAATTCCGCAGATGTAGAAGCGGATGTTGTCGCGCCCGTACATCTCGCGCGCCATATCCTCGCCGCCGCCGTAGCGCATCCACGCCAGGTACTCGCCGGCGCGCGGCCCGAACGGCACCGACGCGAAGAACGCGTAGGCGAAGTTCTTGTTGACGTTGAAGCCGGGGGTCCCGTAGGCCGCATCGATCGCGCCGCTGGAGACCGGATCGTAATACGCGTTGCCGGGAATCAGGGCGCCGGGCTCGAAGTGCTTGATCCGGAACTCCCCGCCGCTGACCTTCTCGACGGTGTCTACGAGCATGGTCGGCGTATCGCCGATGATCGGAATATTGCTCGCGTAGGCCGCGTGCAGCTTCCAGCGGACCCGTTCGGCCTGCGCGTCGGCGATGACGGCCGTCAGGCCGATCGCCGCGGCGGCGCTGCCCAGTACGAGCCGTCCGAGCCCGGAGCGCCAGCGATGGTATGCCATGGATTCCTCCCGTTCCGTGTTCGTCGCGGAATTTGATTGTCATGCATATAATAGATAGTCAGACGATATGCATGCTACTGATTTGTTATTGATTCGAAATATTAGTTTTAGAAACCGTATGGTGCGTAATTGGCACTAATATGACATTGAAACCGAGTTCGTGGGGGTGGCCGCCAGGGTTTGACGGCGTCGGCCGCCGGAAGCAAACTGCGGTTGCAGGCCGGTTCCGGCCACCGATCCAAAATCTGTCGAGGTAGAGCCATGAGCCGGACCACGGTAATCCGTAACGCCGACTGGGTGGTGGCATGGGATCCGGCTGGCGGGCCGGACGGCACCGGCGACCATGCGTACCGGCGCGGCATCGATGTCGCGTTCCGCGACCACGAGATCGTGCATGTCGGGCCGGGCTTCGAGGGACCGGTCGACGAGACGGTCGACGGCTCCGGACACCTGGTCATCCCGGGCTTCGTCGACATCCATTCGCATCCCAGTTCGGAGCCGGGCAACAAGGGGCTGAACGAGGAGCTCGGCTCGCCGCGGCTCGGCCAGTCGTCGTTGTACGAGTACATGCCGGTGTTCCGCATGCTGCCGGAGGGCGCCGCCCACGCCACCCGATTTGCGATATGGGAAATGCTGCGCAGCGGCGTGACCACCTACTGCGACCTGTCGGGCGCCCGCGACGGCTGGGTCGAGGAGGTTTCCGAGACCGGCATCCGCGGCGTGCTTTGCCCGATGTACCGTTCGGCCACCTGGACCACCAGGGACGGCCACTCGGTGGTCTACGACTGGGACGAGGCCGCCGGTGAGCGCGGCCTGGAGCGTGCCGTGCAGATCATCGACGAGGCCGATCGTCATCCGTCCGGCCGGATGTCCGGCATGATGGGGCCGTCGCAGATCGACACCTGCACGCCGGAACTGATCCGCGAGAGCTACCGGGTGGCGCGCGAGCGCGGCATCACCATGCAGATCCACGCCGCCCAGAGTGTCGTGGAGTTCAACGAGATGACCAAACGCCACGGCATGACGCCGGTCGAATGGCTGGACGACATCGGGGTGCTGGCCGAGGGCACGATCGTCAGCCACGGCATCTTCCTGAACGACCATCCCTGGCTGCACTGGCCGCAGGCCGACGACTTCGGGCGGCTGGTGCGCTCAGGAGCCGCGGTGGCGCACTGCCCGAACGTGTTCTGGCGGCGTGGCATCGCCCTCAACCATGTCGGCCGCTACATGAGCGCCGGGATTCCCCTCGGCCTCGGCACCGATACCTTCCCGCATAACTTCCTGCACGAAATGGAGATCGCGATGGTGGCCGGCCGGCTGATGGCCGGCGACTTCACCAACGCCTCGACCGCGCAGATCTTCCACGCCGCCACCGTCGGCGGCGCGCGGGCGATCGGCCGCGACGACATCGGCCGGCTGGCGCCGGGCTGCAAGGCCGACATCGTGCTGGTCGATGCCGGCCATCCGTACATGCAGCCACTGCGCGACCCGATCCGCAGCCTGATCTACTCGGCCGGCGACCGGGCGATTACCGACGTCTATGTGCATGGCGAGCGGGTCGTGGCCGGCGGCGCGGTGCAGACCGTCGATATCGCGGCGACCGCGGCCAAGCTGAACGAGTTCCAGCAGATCACGATCTCGGGCGTGCGGCAGCGCGACTGGGCCGGGCGGAGCATCGAGGAGATGGCGCCGATGGTGTTCCCGGGCGCCGACTGACCGGTTTCCGGCCCGGTCACCCGCGGCGCGGCCCGGTCATCCGCGGCGCGGTTCGAACACCAGCTTCGGGTTCGGGTCACGTGGGTCCGGCCGGATGTCGTCGACCCCGGCGATCGGGCGCAGCCCGTCGTCGTCGAGTTGCGCCAGCGTCCAACTGGCGGAGTCGAACAGCGCCAGCAGATCCTGCGCCGTGCGCTGGTACAGGGAGACCAGGTGCGGGTGGAACTCCACCACGAAGGTGGTGCGTCCGGCCCTGATGATCTGGCGCGCGCCCTCCAGGACGCCGATCTCGTGGCCCTCCACGTCGATCTTCACGAGCTTCGGCAGCAACTGAGGGTCCAGGAATGCATCGTCGAGCGCCATCATCGGCACGAAGTCGTCGACGACCGAGTGCGGCTCGTTGCGGGTGAAGCGCGTGGTCTGACCGTCCAGCTGGGTTGCCGGGTTGCCCTCGAAACGCGGCATCATCGACAGCCCCGACCGGGTCGATCCGCCGACATGCAGGACCCGCAGCAGGTCGAAGCCGTTGATGGTCGCCATCTGCTCGATCAACGGCAGCAGGTCGCGCTGGATCTCGAGCGCGAACACCGCGGCGCCGGTGGTGGATGCGAACCCGCTGATGTAGCCGACGTTGGCGCCGACATCGACGAACACGTCGCCCGGGCCGATCCGCTCGGCCACGAAGCCGATCAGCGCCTTCTCGTAGAGCTGGTCGTAGCCGTCGACCATCTTCTTGAATTCGAGCGACGACTGGTCGTTGAGCGGAAACCGTACCTCGATGCCGTTCGGCGCCGTCTTCGACCAACTCGTGGTCTTGCCGTAGCGCGCCATACGCTGCTGCATTGCCTTGATGGCGCGCGTCACGCGATTCATGAAATAGGCGGCGACGAGATTGTTGTCGACCAGCCGTCCGCGCCGCAGCGTTCGCGACAGGGTCGCCAGTTCGCCACGGGAGCATGGTGGCCAGCTGCCGGCGAGCACCGCGTGCAGGTTGGTCGGCTGCTCGACCGCCTCGCGGCGCGCCGTATCGCGTGACTCGAAACCGATCAGGGAGGTAACGCGCTTGCGGGGCTCTGACATGGCCCGACTATGCCATCCGTTCGGAAGCGGCGCCACTGTGGGCACCCGGTTGGCGCCACCGCCGCGGACCGGCGGGAATCACCCCACCAGAGGTTCGAACACCAGCTTCGGGTTCGGGTCGCGGGCGTCCGGGCGGATATCGTTCATGCCGGCAATCGGGCGCAGGCCGTCGTCGGTCAGCTGCGACAGCGCCCAGCGCGTGGCGTCGAACGGCGCGATCAACTCGCCGGGACGCCGGCCGTACTGCGCAATCAGATGCGGGTGATATTCGACCACGAAGGTGGTGCGTCCGGCCTCGATGATCCGGCGGGCACCCTCCAGGACACCGATCTCGTGGCCCTCGACGTCGACCTTCACGACCTTCGGCAGCAGCGCCGGGTCCAGGAACGCGTCGTCGAGCGCCAGCATCGGCACGAAGTCGTCGACCACCGACCGTGGTTCCTGACGGTTGATGCGGCGGGTCTGGCCCTCGAGCTGGGTGCCGGGGTTGGCCTCGATCCGCGGCATCATCGACATCCCCGACCGGGCCGAGGCGCCGACATGCAGAATCCGGATCAGGTCGAAGCCGTTGATGGTCGCCATCTGCTCGATCAGCGGCATCAGGTCGCGCTGGATCTCGAGCGCGTAGACCACGGCGCCGGTGCTGGCGGCGAAGGCGCTGATATAGCCGATATTGGCACCGACATCGACGAACACGTCGCCCGGATGGAGACGGGCCGCTACGAACTCGATCAGGGTCTTCTCGTAGAGGCCGTCATAGCCGTCGACCATCTTCTTGAACCCGGTCGACGGGCCGTCGTTGATCGGGAAGTGGATCTGCCGGCCGTTCGGCGCCGGCACCGTCCAGACCGGGGTCTGCCCATAGCGGGCCATGCGGTTGTTGAACGCCTGCGCCACCCGGTTGACGCGGCGGGCGAAGTAGCTGGAGAGCTGGCTGTCCGGCTGGACCTTTCCGAGCCTGAGGCTGCGCATCAGGGCGGTCAGCTCGTCGCGGGAATACGGCGGCCACTGGGCGGCGAAGATCGCGGCGATGTCGCTCGGCTCGTCGACTGCGCGCCGACGCGCGGCGTGCCGTGATTCGAACTCGAACGCCGAGACCATGGACTGCGGCTGGCTGGTCATCCGGAGACTATGGCAACGCTTCGCCCGGAGCGCCACCACGGGACGGCTGCCGTCCCGTGGCGCTGCCGTCGCCGTGGCGTTGCCGATCGCCGGAGATCGCGTCAACTCACCGCCAGGGTCGCGACGGCGGCCCGGCCTTCCTGGGCGGCGGTGTGGGGAGCGGTGACCAGCATCGCGAGCCTCTAAGTTTTTGCGGGCACGCGCAGAGCCATGCCATGATCGTCTCACCTGAATTTCAAGCCACACCGGCAAACCTGGACATCCGCGGAGAGGGTCGACCGTGAGCGAATTTGACGTGATCGTTAAGGGCGGTACCGTGGTGACCGCGTCGGAAACCATGCGCGCCGATGTCGGCATCAAGGACGGGCGGATCGCCGCGCTCGCCGAGCGGCTGTCCGGGTCCGCGGGGCGGGTGATCGACGCGGCCGGGCGCTACGTGATGCCGGGCGGAGTCGACAGCCACTGCCACATCGAGCAGCCGTCCTCGACCGGCGGCAAGAATGCCGAGTCCTGGGAAAGCGGTACCCGCTCGGCGGCCTGCGGCGGCACCACCACGGTGATCGCGTTCTCCAGCCAGGAGAAGGGCGAGGGCGTGCTGAGCCAGGTCCAGGCCTATCACGAGAAGGCCAAGCGGGCCTGCATCGACTACAGCTTCCACATCATCGTCTCTGATCCGACCGATGCCGTGGTGGCCGACGAGTTGCCGCCGCTGATCGAGTCAGGCCTGCGCTCGATCAAACTGTTCATGACCTATCCGAAGAACCGGGTCGACGACCGCGAGATCCTGCGAATCTTCGAGGTCGCCCGCCGGCACGGCGCGCTGGTGTGCGTCCATGCCGAGAGTCATGACGCCATCATGTACATGACCGAGAAGCTGCTGGCGGCCGGGCTGGGCCAGACCAAGTACCACGCCTGGTGCAAGCCGGCCCTGGTCGAGCGCGAGGCGACGACCCGGGTGATCATGCTGGCCGAGCTGATGGACCAGCCGATCCAGATCTTCCACGTCACCTGCGAGGAGGCGGCCGAGGAGATCAGGCGCGCCCAGGCCCGCGGCCTGAAGGTGTTCGCCGAGACCTGCCCGCAGTATTTCGTGCTGACCGCCGACGACCTGGACGCCGACCAGCGCGAGGGCGCACGGGTGATCTGCTCGCCTGCACCCCGCTCGGTCGAAGATCAGCAGGCGCTGTGGAAGCATGTCCGCACCGGCACCATCGGCAACGTCACTTCGGATCATGCGCCGTACAACATCGACGCCCCGGACGGCAAGTTCTGGGCCGGCGACAACGCACCGTTCAGCCAGATCGCCAATGGTGTGCCCGGCCTCGAGACCCGCATGCCGATCTGCTTCCACGAAGGCGTGGTGAAGGGCCGGATCGACCTGCAGCAGTTCGTGGCGCTGACCTCCACCAATTCGGCCCGGCTGTTCGGCATCTATCCGCAGAAAGGCACGATCGCCATCGGTGCCGACGCCGACATCGTGGTCTGGGACGCCGAGAAGAAGGTGCGGATCACCCAGGATATCCTGCACCACGACACCGACTACACCCCCTACGAGGGCATGGACGTGATCGGCTGGCCGGCGGTCACCCTGTCGCGCGGCCGGGTCGTGTGGAACGAGGGCGAGGTCGACTGCCAGGCCGGCTGGGGCAAGTTCCTGGCGCGCGGGCCCTACGACTACATCAAACCCACGGGCAAGTTCCCGACGCCGTTCAACCCGATCACCGGGCAGATCGAGGAGTAGGGGTCGGCGATGCCGGGCGGTGCCACGAACGGATCCGGTGCCGCCCGGCTGCGTCGCTTCGTCGTCGAGCATCTCGACGATCGCAAGATGGTCGTCCGGGCCATTCTACTGGCTCTGTTCGAGCGCCGGATCGGTTCCGACGAGTTCCCGCCGTTCGCCCGATATCTGTTCACCGCCACCGACATTCGCGGGTTCTTCGAGCACCTGCTGGCCTACTTCCTGGTCACCCGCCGGACCGAGATCGACGACGCGTGGATCGGTGCGGCGCCGCGGATCCGCCCGCTCTACCCGGCGATGGCGAACTGGCTGAAGACCCTGTTCATCGACGACCGGCCGGCCGGCCCTGCCGCCGATCGGCAACACCTCGGGCATGGTGTTCACCGCCATGCTGTTGGACGTCGCCGAGTCCCAATTGCTCAGCATCCGGGACTTCGAGCATGCGGAGCTGGTGTCGGTCATGCGCGGCCGCCTCGACCACGCGCTGCTCGGGCGCGAGCGAATCTGGCTGCTCGACTCCGGGTTCATCCGCCACATCGGGCACGTGGCGTATGCCGCGGTCCTGCAGCAGCATCAGGCGACCGGCCGGATGGGCGGCAAGCCGATCCGGATCGTCGACGGCGCGCCGGCCAACCCGTTCCTGGCATCGGCGTTTCGGGACCGGCTGATCGCGGCCAAGCCGGACGACGTCCGGTTTCTCGAGGTGATCAGCATCCGGAAACGCTTCCAGATGGCTGACGGCAGCATGGCGGTCATGGACGAGCTGGTCTCGGAGGCTGCCCGCCCGGTGGACATCCGGAGAGCCGTCCCTGACGCTCGACGATGCGACCCGGGCACGCGGCGACGACATGCTGGCGTCCCTCGGCGTTCCGCCCGATATGCCGGTGGTCACGTTGCATGTCCGCGAGTCCGGCTACAACCCGGCCTTCGCGACGTCCATGCAGTTCCGCGATGCCGGGATCGCCGACTACCGCCTCGCGGTCGAGGCCCTGAAAGCCCGCGGCATCTGGGTGGTCCGGCTGGGCGACCCGTCGATGCGCCCGGCGCCCCCGGGTGACGGCCTCCTCGACTATCCGTTCACGGACGCGAAGTCCGACTGGATGGACGCCTATCTGGCGGCGCGCTGCCGGTTCCATATCGGGACGTCGTCGGGCATGTCCTTCGTGCCGCTGATGTACGGCCGGCCGGTGTTGTTCACCAACTGGGGAACGTTGGCCGATTCCGTTCAGGCCCCGGCGGTGCTGACGCTACCGAAGGCGCTGATCGACCGGGACGGCGCCAAGGTCCGGTTCGCCGACTATTGCGACCGCCATCGGGTCATCATCGAGGTCTCGGACGCGGTTCCGCACGGGCTGTCCTATCGGGACAACAGCCCGGAGGAGCTGCGCGACGCCGCGCTGGTCATGGATGACGCGGTGACTGCCGGCGATGGCATGCCGCGGTTCCCGGCCGGGTGCTTCGCGGACCAGCAGGCGGTCTACAGGGGGTCGCCGATGCGATCCGGGCCGCAGATCCCACCTTCATTCTGGCAGACCCACTACGCCGAAAGCTAACGATTGAAATCGAGCATTGGGATCCCGCCGAGGACTTCTTCGAGTTTGCAGGACCCTAGATCATCGACTCGATGAACACGTCGTCGATCATGTCCGGGTAGCGCTCGGTCAGCTGGGTTCGGGTATCTTCCTTGAACTCACGGATCTGCGCGGTGCTCGGACGACCCTGCTCGAACAACCGGACCGCAAGCGGGTAGACGATGCCGTTGACCGCCATCTTTTCACCCTCGAGGGCGAGCTTCGCCTGCTCGCTGGTCATCTGCACGGCCACCCGCAACCGCGCCTCCAGCGGCTGGCCGCGGACGAACAGCGAGATCGAGTAGGGCCCCAGCGCCAGCACCTTCGGGCCGACGGCGTGCCGGTACAGGATGTCCCGGTTGAACTCCTTGTCCTTCTTCTTCTGCTGCTTCTCGGCCTGCTTGCGCTCGGTGGTCGAACTGGCTTCCGAAGCCCGCACGGTCGACACCGGTGCCAGGACCCCGCCCGCGCCCAGAATCAGCGCTCCCGCCAGAAGGGCGGCGCGGGCCGCGCTCGGTAGACTGGACATCGCTGCTCTCTCCCGGTCATCGAACCGGCCCGAGGGCCGGCGCTTCGGCTCGAACGAGCCCGCTACCGCGCCCCGGTACGAGGCGCATCAGTACATCAGCATATATAGCGACGTCCTGCATTTTCGTTAAGGTCCCGCGGATGTCGCCGGCAGTCAGCGCATCAAGTATGGCCCCCAGCGAACCGAGGCCGCGCGGGAAGCGGACCCGCTCGATCGCGGCGTCCGGCGTCAGGCCGATGGTCTGGCGGGTCAGCTGCATCGCTTCGGCATAGCCGCCGAGACTGTCGACCAGGCCGACGCGCTGGGCATCCTCGCCGGTCCACACCCGACCGCGTGCCACGGCGTCGATCTCGCTGGTCGACAGGCGGCGCGCTTCCCCGACCCTGCCGGCGAAGTCGGCGTAGATTGCGTCCATGATGCGGCGCAGGTGCTGGCGCTGGGCGGTGGTGAACGGTCGGGTGACACTGAACATCCCGGCGTTCTGCCCGATCTCGACCCGGTCGACGTTGACCTTGAAGTCGTCCAGCAGGCCGGCACCGCTGATCTTGCCGCCGACCGCGCCGATCGACCCCGTCAGCGTCGCCGGATGCGCCAGGACGTGGTTGGCGGGCAGGGCCGCGAAATAGCCGCCGGACGCCGCCATGTCGGCGAAGCTCGCGATCACCGGCAGGCCGGCGGCGCGCAGCCGTTCGATATCGTGGCGGATGGTGTCCGAGGCGACGTAGCTGCCGCCCGGGCTGGAGATCCGCAGGATTACCGCCCGGACCTGCTCGTCGTCGATAATCTCGTCCACAACCGCCGAGATCTCCATGGCACCGGCACCGCGCGGATCGCCGAACAGGCCGCTGCCGCCACGGCCGATTTCGCCGTCCAGGTGGATCAGCGCGACCCGCGTCCCTTCGGCGTGCGGACGTCCGGCGCTGGCCAGGTAGCGGGCCGCCGGCACCCCGGACCTGGAGGTCATTCCGGCCGCGGCTTCGGCATCGGAGCGGTAGCCGAGCGCATCGACCAGGCCGTTGCTGCGCGCCTCGTTGGCCAGCAGCGGGCCGCGGTCGATCAACGACGCGACCGCGGTGCCGCCCAGGCGGCGGGCGCTGGCGATACCGCTGACCACCTGGCCGTACATCGAGCCGGCGACCCGCGAGAGGTTGTCCCGCACCGCCGGCGGCATCGAGCTGTCGGTGAGCGATGCCATCGCGCCCTTGAACTCGAAGCGCTGCTCGAACTCCGGCAGCAGGCCGTATCTGTCGAGCAGGGCGCGCGCCATCGGCATCTCCATCGAGATGCCGGTAAGGCCGAGCAGGCCGGACGGCTGCATCCAGATCCGGTCGAAGGCGCTGGCGAGATAGTAGGGGCCGATGCTGCCGCCCTCGTAGCTGTCGGCGAAGGCGACCGCGGTCTTACCGGCGGCCCTGAACCGGAACACGGCGGCCCGAAGTTCCTGAGTCTGGGCGAGCCCGAGGTCGGCCCCCGACAGGTCGAACACCGTGGCGGTGACACGCGGGTCGGCTGCCGCCCGGTCGAGGGCGTCCACGAGGTCGACGAGGCCCAGCCCGGCCTCCTCCGGAAACAGCTCGGCGAACGGATCCAGCGGTGACGCCTCGTCGAGCGATCCGGTGAGGCCAATCGTCAGAACGACGCGGTCCGGCAGCGGTTCGGGCTCGTCGAAGGTCTCGATCCACCACCACAGCGCGCCACCGGAGGCGAGCAGCACGACCAGCGACAAGGCCCCGACGGATGCAAGCAGGCCGACCAGGAAGCGGCGTATCATGGGGCAGTCCGGGGCGTTGGTGACGGGGCAACGAGTCTAGCGACGGCGGCGGGTGTTGTCGAACGCCGGTCCCCGGGCTTGACCCTAGCCGGCACCGCCCGCGATCGGTCCGCATTGCGCCTCGTGGCGCATCAGATGGTCGAGCAGCACGCAGGCCATCATGGCCTCGCCGACCGGGACCGCGCGGATACCCACGCACGGGTCGTGGCGGCCCTTGGTGACCACCTCGACCTCAGCGCCGAAGCGGTCGATCGAGCGGCGCGGCGTCAGAATCGAGCTGGTCGGCTTGACCGCGAACCGCACCACCACTTCCTGCCCGGTCGAGATGCCGCCGAGGACACCACCGGCATGGTTCGACAGGAAGGTCGGCCGGTCGCCGTCCATGCGCATCTCGTCGGCCGCCTCGTGGCCGGGGATCTCGGCGGCCGCGAAGCCGTCGCCGATCTCCACGCCCTTCACCGCGTTGATGCTCATCATCGCGGCGGCGAGGTCGGTGTCGAGCTTACCGTAGACCGGCTCGCCGAGCCCGGCGGGGATGCCGGTGGCCACTACCTCGATCACCGCGCCGGCCGAGGAGCCCGACTTCCGCACCTCGTCGAGATAGGCGTCCCAGGCCGCGGCGGCCACGGCGTCCGGCGAGAAGAACGCGTTTCGGTCGACCTCGTCCCAGTCCCAGCGGTCGCGGTCGATCCGGTGCGGGCCGACCTGCACCAGCGCGCCGCGCACCCCGAAGGCGTTGCCGAGCCGGCGCGCCAGGATCTTCTTGGCGACCGCACCGGCCGCCACCCGCATCGCGGTCTCGCGCGCCGACGAGCGGCCGCCGCCGCGGTAGTCGCGGATGCCGTACTTGGCGTCGTAGGTGTAGTCGGCGTGGCCCGGCCGGAAGCGATCCTTGATCTCGCCGTAGTCCTTCGAGCGCTGGTCCTGGTTCTCGATCACCAGCGCGATCGGTGTACCGGTGGTCTGGCCCTCGAACACCCCGGACAAGATCTTCACCTCGTCCGGTTCGCGGCGCTGGGTGGTATGGCGCGACTGGCCCGGCCGCCGGCGGTCCAGGTCGTGCTGGATGTCGGCCTCGCCCAGCGCGACCCGCGGCGGCGCGCCGTCGATCACGCAGCCGATCGCCGGGCCGTGGCTCTCGCCCCAGGTGGTGACCCGGAACGCCTCGCCGAAACCGTTGCTCGCCATGGCGGCGTCCTTCGTGGGGTCAGACCACCGAGATGTCGGGCGCGTCGACCGCCTTCATGCCGACGATATTGTAGCCGCAGTCGACGTGATGGACCTCGCCGGTGACACCGCTCGAGAGATCCGACACCAGATACAGGCCGGCGCCGCCGACATCCTCGAGCGTGACGTTGCGGCGTAGCGGCGAGTTGTACTGGTTCCACTTCAGGATGTAGCGGAAATCGCCGATCCCGGACGCCGCCAGGGTCTTCATCGGCCCGGCCGACAAGCCGTTGACCCGCACGCCCTGTCCGCCGAGGTCGACCGCAAGGTAGCGCACGCTGGCCTCGAGCGCCGCCTTGGCGACACCCATGACGTTGTAGTGCGGCATCACCCGCTCGGCACCGTAGTAGGTCAGCGTCAGCAGGCTGCCGCCGTTCGGCATCAGGGCGGCGGCCCGCTTGGCGACGGCGGTGAACGAGTAGCAGGAGATGTCGAGGGTGCGCAGGAAGTTGTCGCGCGAAGTGGCGACGTACTTGCCCTTGAGCTCCTCCTTGTCGGAGTAGGCGATGGCGTGCACCACGAAGTCGAGCCCGCCCCAGGCGGCGCCGACCTTCTCGAACACCCGGTCGATGCTGCCGTCCTCGGTAACGTCGCAGGGCTCGACCAGCGACGAGCCGACCTGCTCGGCCAGCGGGCGCACCCGCTTCTCAAGGGCCTCGCCCTGGAAGGTGAAGGCGAGTTGAGCGCCCTGGTCTGCGGCAGCCTTGGCGATTCCCCATGCGATGGACCGGTCGTTGGCCACCCCCATGATAAGACCCCGTTTGCCCACCAAGATGCGGGGATCGTCGGCCATCCTGTCCTCTGCGCGCCCGATTGTTCAATTGGGACCGCATCCTACACGATCAACGGGGCCGGGCAAGCGAGCGGCGCGCGCGGAGATCCGGCGAGGTCGGCCCCCTAGGCAGGCCGGTCGCCGTCAGTTGGCGCTTCGGTCTGCGCATACCAGCGCTCCCGCATCGCCTGCAGCTGCTCCGGCGGGAAATGCGCCTCCATGAACGGGGTGTCGAGCGTCCGGTCGATGGGGTCGCGCGACAGCGAGATCCGGTTCACGAGGCTGCGGATCTGGTCGCTCAGGGCCGGGTCGCTGGTTATCCGGAAGTCGCTCGGGGGCGGCATCCAGTGGTGTCGACGCACAGCACATTCTCCAGGACCATCGGCAGGGCGACGTCCAGATCCAGGAGTCGTGTGACCACGAATGTCAGGTTGTCGCGGAACCCGATAAAATAACCATGCCGCTTGTGGCGGATCTGAAACGCGTTGATCGACATTCCAAAGGCGTGTTCGTCGTTCAGATGAAAATATGCAGCCAGATTGTTGACGGGGTTCTGATCAATAAATTTCTGAATGCGGTCGCGGAGGGCGTCCAGATCCGCGCCGGAGATCGAAACCCTTTGCAGCGGGTCGTCATCGCCGTTCGCACGATGATGGGCAGCGAGAGATTTCCGCGTGATCGTGTAGAGCAAGGCTTGGATCGGATCGTGCAGGTTGCCGGCGATCACGAACCGCATGTCCGTGTGGGTGCTGAGGTGCGTGAAGATCAGCCACGGCAGTTTTCGGTCGTCCCGCTGTAGCGGTGCGTACCGCGCGCTCCGGTACTTGTGTGTGTCGAGCAGGAAGCGGCTTCGACCAAGCGTTTCCAGATGCCGGATGTAGTTGCGAAGCTGCCACGTGCCCGACGCGTTCGGGCAGACGACGAGCCAGTGCGGGACCCCGCTGCGACGGGCGACGAGGTGATCGACCCTGGCCGCCAGTTCGTTGACGTCGTCGACCTTGAGATAGTCGCGGTAGGCGGGATCCTCGGCGGCTTTCGAGCCGGCATCCAGGAATGCCAGATAGGTGATGGACAGCAGGTGCTGGACGACCGCGTTGTCGGGATTTCTCCGATAGGCCTCCCGCAGATAGACGCCGTTGCGCACCAGATCGACGCCGTCGTCCGGGCCCCGGGCCCTGATTTCGGCCATCAGCCTCTTGAAACCGTGGAGGCGAAGTCGGTCGGCGGCGTCGTGATCGCACTCGTGCAGACGCCACCGCTGGCGGAGATCCTCCAGTCTCTCGGGCAGCCCGGAATCCGTGCCACGCCGAGCCGACTCCATCATTGCGCTGACGGCGTGCGGCCACTCGCCCGGCCTCTTGAAGATCTCCGCGCGCTTGTCCGGTGTGTCCGGGCCCGGCACGACCGCCTCGAGGAACGGATGCCGGAGCGGGATGCTGTCTCTAGGGGCCATCGTGTTCGAGCCGAAATGCCGGAGATTGTCGCGGTGGAACCGTCAACGGCGCTGGATCAACCAGATCCGGGTCCGGTAGCAGCAATCCAGAAACGGATGCTCAGCCAGGCGCTTCTCGACGAAGCGGATGAACGCGGCGAAACGCTCCGGTCCGGCCTGCACCTGGACATCGTTCACCGAATGCCAGGCCCCGAGGTAGCGTTCCCGGGACATCCGCTCGACATGATAGCACTCGGCGTAAATCGGATCGGCCCAGCCCTCGGCATCCATCAAGCGGATGACCAGATCGTTCGTGAACGCCGAGGTTCCGGACGACACCCGCTTCATGTCGGGGACCAGCCGCTTCAATTCGGCTTCGATCTCCAGCAGCAGCGGGCTGCGATCCAGATACCGGGTGTTCCAAAGCGCCGCGAACCAGCCATCCGGACGCAGCACCCGGCGGAACTCGGCGAGCGCCGCGGCGAAGTCCGCCCAGTGAAACGACGAGGCCATGGTCAGCAGGTCGGCCGACGCGTCGGCCAGTCCCGTGTGTTCCGCCGATCCGGCCTTCCACTCGATTGCCCGGTTCGCCGACGTCTCCTGGCCGGCTCGACGCATTTCGTCATTGGGTTCGACCCCGGTCACCCGGCGGAACCCGGCCTCCTGTATCTGCCGGGTCCAGATCCCGGTGCCGGCTCCGACGTCGGCGGCATCGAGTTCCGCGGCCGGCCGGCCGATCGCGCCGAGAATCAGCGGAATCGCATGGGGGCCGTATCCCGGCCGATGCGAGGCGTAGGACGATGCCAGCCCCGAAAAGTCCCCGTGCACCAGTTTACCCAGTGTCATCGCCTGATCACCGCCAATCATGGGTCCAGGGAGTGGAGTGCTCCGCGGCATTCACCATGGTTTCGTAATAGGTCAGGTCCGACTCCGAGTCGACCTCCACCCAGCCGCCATCGACCGGCACGCCGCCGACCCGGTGGCCGTCGGCAATCAGCCGGCGGAGCAGGCCGGTCATGTCGAGCCGGTCGGTGGCGGCCTGTCCGAGCCGGTCCAGGTGGGCCCGGATGGTTCGCCAACCGGCGGCGGTGAATTTCAGCAGTCCCATGAACTGCCCCTCGACTTCATCCATGGAGTCCGGCCGGGCGCCGATTTCGACGACTTGCCCGTCCTCGACCCGGAAGGTTTCGGCGTCTTCCAGCGGCGCTTCGAATCGGCCTCGCCAGAGTGCTGCCCATTGCCGGTCGTAGGTGATGGAGATGTCGCCGGGAGCGGCTGCCAGCCGCTCGACCGCCGATGGCCTGAAGGCGATGTCCGAGTACGAGATCAGCGTGTCGCGTTCGCCGAGCCAGGCGCCCGCGTAGGTGAGCGACCGCACCATGTTCGTGGTCTGCCAGTCGGGATTGACGAACGGAACATCGATTTCGTCGGCCAGCCGGTCGGCCCGGTACCCGCCGACGGCGGCGACGGTCGCGATGCCGGCCCGGTTGAACGACGCGCGTTGCCACTCCAGCAACGGTCGACCGGCGAGCGGGACCAGGCATTTGGGCCGGTCGGCGGTCGCGTCGCGCATGCGGCTGCCGCGACCGGCGGCCAGAATGATGGCGCGATCAGGCCGGTTCACCGGGTCCGCCCTCCGGCGATGCCGTACCGGAACAGCGCGATGTCGCCGGGGGCGGGCACCTGCTCCCGCTCGGGATGCCACATCACCGCGGTCCACCGGCCGTCGACGGATCGCGCCGCTTCGATCCCGCGGTCGTCGCTGACCGCAAGGGGAATCCAGCCGTCCGGGAGGCCGCCTGCGGGTATCGCGAAGCCGTGGAAGGAATTCACCTCGGCGCGGTGGCCCTCGCTCCAGCCCCAGGGCGTGTCGGTCAGATATTCAACCGGGTGCCGGGTGGCGACATGAGCCTGCCGGTCGGTGGGTATCACCCGGCCTCCGGAATGCGCGACCATCATCTGGAATCCCCTGCATACTCCAATGACCGGGAGCCCGTGCCGGGCGGCGTGTGCCAGACAGCCGGCTTCGGTCTGGTCCCGTTCGGGCTCGGTTCCGAGATCGTTTCCACCGGTGAGGACAAACGCCTCGATCGCCAGCGCGTCAACAAAGCGCTCGAGATGCCTGGGTGCATTCGGAACCGGGACGACCACCGCATCGTGCCACGTCGAGGTCAGGAACCGGTGCCAGTCGGTTGCCAGGGCATCCCGCCGTTCGCCGTATGACGGGTCGTATGTGATCCGTTGGGTCACGCCGATGCGCATCGGGTCATCGCGTCAGTGAAGGACGAAGTGGCGGTTGGCGGCGTCGATCTCGATGCTCCGGGCCCGCAGGACCTGCTTGAAGATTACCTCCCCGCAACCGATCACCGCCGGGATCCCGAACTCGGCGCAGCGAATCGCCATGTGCGAGTTCGCACCGCCGTACTTGGTCACCAGTCCGGCGATCCCGTGTGTGAAGATCCAGTCGAATCCCGGGTCGGCGCTCTCGATGCAGACCACGGCGCCACCGAGCCGTGTCGTCGAATTGCTCTGCGGCGTCAGCAGCGTCAGCGGCCCGGCGGCGCGCGCCTTCGTGACGTAGTTCGGCTCGGCGCGCTGTTGCGGAGCGATGTAGACCTCTTCGACCGAGCGCAGGATGAAGCTGAGGTGCAGGGAGATCCCGCACTGATGGTCCCGGCGTGCTTCGGCGACCCGGTCGCGCAGCGAGAACCCGTCGCGCTCGACCCGATAGCCGGCGACCTGCCCGAGCACCGGCATGATGTCGAGATGGCTCAGGTCGTCACGGCTCAGGGCGTGGTTCTCGGCCCAGGCGGCCAGCAGCTCCAGGGCATCGGAGACGTTGCGCGAGAACACGAACTTGCCGAACTCGCGACCGGCCACCGCGCTCCTTGCGTAGGCCAGCAGCGCGTCGGCGCCGTCCAGCAGCAGGCCGGACTCGCCGATCAGCGCCTCGATGGACCGACGCTCGGCGGGCTCCAGCACAAACTCGTGGTCCAGGTCGGCTTCAGGCAGATGAGTCCCGGCGAAGAAATCGTCCCGGCGGTCATAGCGCGGCGACAGGATGTCGTAGGTGCCCGGCCGCAGGTGACCGTACCGCTCGAAGAATCGCTCAGTCGGAAGCTGGCCGCCCACGACCCGATGCATCGCATCCGTCAGTTCACCGGCCACCGTGCGGATCGACCGCTTGAAGGCCGCCAGTCGATCGGGTGTCAGGGCGCCGCGGTCGACCAGGGACCGCAACAGGGCCTCGGCCAGAAATCCGTGCCGGGCCATGACGCTGAAAGCGGGAGTCCCGAACCTGCGGACCTCTTCGATCAGGCGCCGGGCCGCCGCCAGCTGCTGCAGCGGTGAAACCGCCAGCGTCTCGAAGACCGATGGCCGCAGATGCTGCCGCGCCGCGAGCGTCGCGATCTGTCCTTCGGCGGTTTTCAACGTCTCGGCGTCGCCGGAACCCACGGCGGCGTTCATGTGATCCCGATATGCGTGAAGGATCGCCGATCGGTCCTGCCTGCCGATCACGTCGCCGTAGGCCGTATCGAGGAACTGCCGGGTCCGGAAGTCGATACCGGTCGGCATGACCTCGAACTCGACCTTGTCGTGAAGCTCGGGCCGGGCCGCCAGTCGGTCCAGGGCCGCATCGATCAGCCGAGCCGCCAGGGTGTCGTCGATCGTCGCCGGCAGGAACGAGTTGAAGGAGTTCCGGACGTCGATGTAAGGCCTGCCGGCCAGCCCGATCATCAGATGCTCGCCGATCATCGACCGGTAGCCCATCGACTCCCGGGCCAGGGCCCAGACGTCGTCGGTGATCAGGTGGCGATAGAGCGAAAGCGCCTGTCCGCGGGGTGCCGAGCCGATCATCTCGGCGGGGTTCCAGTCGGTCATGGTGCCGAGAATGCCGCGTCCGCCCAGGATGCCCGGACGCGGTCCGAGACGATCCGCGAGGTAGTCCGCGATGCCGTGAAGGGCGGCGTCGACCCGGCCGCCGAGTGCCTGGTCCCAGCTCGAGTGGGAGGCGATCTGTCGAACCTGGAACAGGTGGACGGCCCCGTCCCGCCCGAGGGCGAATTCGATGTCGAGCGGAACCCGTCCGAAGACCCCTTCGATGTTGCGGATGAGCCGGAGCACCCGTTGCATGCGGGACGAGGTCAGGTCGGCTTCGCCGACATCCCGGTGCAGGCGCAGCGACTTGTTGATCCGCAGGCCGGCGGTCACCGCGTCGGTCGCGCCGCTCTCGTCGTCATACTCGATCGTGTAGTAGGGGCTGCCGTCATCGAGCCCATGGGTCATCGCGACGCCGCTGATCGCGACGTCGGTGACCATCTGCTGAACCAGGACCTGATCGTCGCCGCCGGGCGTCTCGTAGGATGCGATCACGGCGTCCACGGCGCGACGCACTGCCGGCCCGTCGTCGGCGGCGACCCCGAGAATGCTGGTGAACCGCCCGGCCATGGAAGAGGTCTCGGAGTCCTCGCGCTGTGCGCTCGACCGTACCGCCACGGCACGGCCGACGAAGCGCTGGGCCACCGCCCCGACGAGCGCGTCCGACCTGATCCGCCAGTCGGCGACGCTGAAGTAGGTGAAATCGGGGATTCGGAAGTAGCCCTGGTGCGGTCCGAGGCGCTCCAGCGTTTCCGCCTTGGTTCCGAGAAGCCTGGTGCGATTGAGCTGCACGATCATCGCGCCGGTTCCGGGAAGCTGCACCGAACCGACGACCCGTCGCCGATCCGCGATCCGATGCCGGGGAACATGATTGAACAACCGGTGTCGAAGTACCCCGTCATTCGACTGATCCGTTGTCTTTCAATTCAACGCCGCCGTGCCGGAGTTTTCTCGATATAAAGTACCTCAGTATTCATTCTTTCATCTCAATAACCCGCCGACAAGCAGGCTCCGGCGTCGGTAGCGCCGCAATTTGAAACGCCAGCCCCCGATGCCGTCATTCCAATCGGGTCACCGTCGATACATACAGGAACCCAACGGCCGCCGCTGACGTCCGTCGCTTCCCGATCGAACGCGCTGGTACGCGCTTGTCCGTACATGACGGCTGAAAACCGGAGGCCGCGCCCGCCCCATCGGATCGTCCAGACCGAGATACCACTCCGGCGTCCGGGGCGGTCGGAGCGCGCCATGCTGCGTGCTATCATGATGCCGATGACCGACGGGCGGACATTGATGCGTGGATTGAGCTGGTCGCGTGCGGTGCTGATCGCGCGCAACGCCGGCGCCTATGGGCTCTACGCGGCGCAACGCTTCTATCGGGACGGCGGCCTGCAGGCGGCCGGTGCGCTGACCTACACGACGCTCCTGGCGCTGGTGCCGCTGCTGACGATCGCCTTCTCGATTTTCTCGGCGTTTCCGGCGTTCCAGGCCATGCAGGACCGGATCGAGATCCTGCTGTTCGAGAACCTCGTGCCCGAGGTCGGTCTGATCGTCCGGTCGCACCTGACGGAGTTCATCCGCAACGCCACCAACCTGACGGCGGTGGGCGTGGCGGCACTCGCGGTCTCGGCAATCCTGCTGCTGTCGACCATCGAGTCGGTCTTCAACACCATCTGGCGGGTCGAACGGGATCGGCCGATCGTCACCCGCCTGCTGATCTTCTGGACGGTGCTCACGCTCGGTCCGGTGCTGTTCGGCATCAGCTTCTCGCTGACCACAGGGGTGTTCGACCGCATCGGCGAACTTGCGGACGAAGGCGCGGTCTATGTCCCGATCGCCATGGACAGCCCGGGCTGGTCCTTCGTCGGCGGCAGAGTGCTGGCGGCGGTCCTGCAGACGGCGGCCTTCACGGTGTTGTTCATGCTGGTGCCGGCCCGGCCGGTGCGGCTGCGGGACGCGCTGGTCGGTGGCGCGGTCGCCGGCCTGTCGCTCGAGGTCCTGAAACTCGGCTTTCGGTACTATCTTGTCAGCTTCCCGAGCTATCAGACCATCTACGGTGCGCTGGCGACCTTCCCGATCTTCCTGATCTGGATTTACCTGTCCTGGACCGTCGTGCTGATCGGCGCGGTATTCGCGGCGTCGTTCACCGAATGGCGCGCGACCAAGGTCGGGCGCATCGATTTCGAACTCGACGCGCCGCGCCAGCTGGAAGCTGCCGTGGTGCTGCTGGCGGTGCTCGCCGAGCGTGCGCGGACCGGTGGCACCGTGGCGCCGGAAACGCTGGCGCAGGCCCTGCCGATCGACGGGCGCGACGCCCTGGTGGATGCGCTGCGTCGCAACGGCTATCTGGTGACGACCGACGAAGGTGGCTATGCCCTGGCGCGGGATCTGCACGCGACGCCGCTCTTCCGCCTGGCCCGCGACCTCGGCCTGACCCTCGGTCTGGGCGCATCGGGCTCCGAGACGACGGCCGAGCGACGGACCACAAATCAACTCGACGTCAAGTCGGGATGCCTCGCCGAGCGGCTGGTCGAACTCTACCATGCCGAAGAGCGCGTTCTCGGCCTGACCATCGCCGAGGCGCTTGGACCCGCCGGTCCGGGCGAACCGGACGCGTCGGTCGTCCAGTTGCCGCGCGGGACACCGCCGCCGCGGCCCTGAACGGCGGCGGTCGGCGTCGGCCGGCCTACACGCCCATCTTGTGGCGCGGATTGAATGGTGTCGCCGGCTTCCAGGTCTCCACGAACGCGTCGAGTGCCGGGTCGGGCTCGGCCGGCAGGACGATGCTCAGGGTCACGTACTGGTCGCCCGGCGGCTCGGATCCGGGACCCGGGATCCCCTTGCCGCGAAGCCGCATCACCTGCCCGCTGTTGGCGGACGTCGGGATCTTCAGCGTGACGTTGCCGTGCACCGTAGGCACCGTGATCGAAGCCCCGAGTACGGCCTCCTTGAGGGTCACGGGGAGGTCGAGACGAATGTCCCGGCCGTCGCGACGGAAGAAGGTGTGCGGTTCGACCTGCAGCTCGAGATAGGCGTCGCCGGTCGGCTTGCCGGCTGCGGCGGGACGTCCCTGACCCTTCAGCCGCAGGATGTTGCCGTCCTCGGTGGCCGGCGGGATCGTCAGGTTGACGATCTTGCCGTCCGATAGCGTCACCCGCTTCTTGATTCCCGCGGCCGCCTCGACGAAGGGAATCTTCAGCCGGTATCGCAGATCCTGGGGCGATCGGCGTGGACCCGTCTTGGCTCCGGCCCCGTCGCCTCCGGCCGCGTCGCCCGTACCCTGTTTGGCCTTGGCACTGCGCCACGCCTTGAGGATTTCGTCGATGGGATCCTGCTCGGCGTCGAAGTCCTCGCCGAAATCGAAGCGGGAACGACCGCCGGCGCCGGACCCGCCGGCACCTGCACTTGCCCCGGCACCGGCAGTGCCGCGCTTGCCCCAGTTGCGCCAGAAGCCCGATCCGCCGGCCCGTTCGCGCCCGTCCGGATCGATTTCGCCGCGATCGTAGCGGGCACGCTTGTCGGCGTCGCCGAGCACGTCGTAGGCGGCGTTGACCTCCTTGAACTGGCGCTCCACGCTGGTATCACCCGGATTGAGGTCCGGGTGATACTTCTTGGCGAGCTTGCGATAGGCCGACTTGATCTCCGCCTGATCCGCCGTTCGGCCGACGCCCAGGGTTTTGTAGAGATCACTCACGATCGCCGACCCATGCCTGCGCGCCCGGCACGGGCAAGCCGGTGCGCCTTCAGTTCACGATCTGCCAAGTTCCGTCCGGCTGTCGGCATGCGGTCCCATACGCCTCCTCGCTGCGACCGCCGATGTTAACCGTTTGGGAGAATTCCCGACAATACTGACCGCTGTTGCTCTGGTAGGTGCTGGTCGGGGTGATCGTCCCGTAGTGGCCGGAATCGGGGTTGCGCCACGTCGAGGCGGTGCCGCTCGGCGCAGTCTCAAGCGTGGATTGCGTGGTCTGCGCCATCGCCGCCTTGTCGGCCTTGTCCAGCGATGAACCGACTTCGCTGCCGATCAGGGCGCCGAGCAACGTGCCGGCTGCGACCGCGGCGAGCTGGCCGGTACCCTGGCCGAACTGGGCGCCCGCCACCGCGCCGCCGACGCCGCCGAGGATGGCGCCGCCGGTCTGCTTCGGACCTGGGCCGGTGCCGCTGCAGGCCGCCAGTCCGACGGCGAGCACAGTTACGACTGCCATGTTGCGCATCATGATATTCTCGTCCTTTCCACTGGGCGCGCCGAAGGCGGCGTGCCTCAACCCCGTGTTAACCGTCCGCCAGCCGTGTCGGCGATGCATTGTACATCGACCCGCTTCCGGTGGCGCCGGCGCATTGATCCACGTCACGGATCGAACGCGGCTTCCCGTCTATTCAGTCGCAACGTTGTTCTGGCACCATGGTTCCATCCTTGCCGAACGGCACGGCAAGCGGTAGTGGCTCGCTGCATATGGCGGGCTGATGGCAGATTTCCAGCGCCGGATTGCATGAGGGGCAGGTGTGATGTTCGAGCCGGAGACCGACGATCCGTTTGAGCAGTTCCGTCGCTGGTTCGCGGCGGCCGAGGCATCGGAACCGAACGACGCCAACGCGATGACCCTGGCGACCGCCGATTCCGACGGCCGACCGGCAGCGCGAATCGTGCTGCTGAAGGACTTCGACAGCCGGGGCTTCGCCTTCTTCACCAACACCGAGAGCCAGAAGGGCCGACATCTGGAGTTGAACCCGTTCGCGGCGCTGTGCTTTCACTGGAAATCGGTACGCCGGCAGGTGCGGATCGAGGGGCCGGTGGCCAGCGTCGGCGACGACGAGGCCGACGCCTACTACGCATCCCGTCCGCGCGGCAGCCGGATCGGCGCCTGGGCGTCCCAGCAGTCGCGCCCGCTGGCCGACCGTCCGACGCTGCTGGCGGCGGTGGCGCGGTTCGAGGCCGAGTACGTCGGTCGTGACGTGCCGCGGCCGACATACTGGTCCGGCTACCGGCTGACGCCGTTGCGGATCGAGTTCTGGCAGGACGGCGAGTTCCGGCTGCACGATCGCTTCGTGTTCGCACGGCCGGCCGACGGGGCGCCCTGGACGGTCCAGCGGCTGTTCCCCTGAGCGTTCCCGTGTCCGGGGTGCTTGATCCGATCACGCAGGCGCCGGAAATTGCGCGTCTCACCCGCCGGACCGCGCTCGGCGCGACGGCGGTGGCGGCAGTCCTGATCCTGGTCAAGACCGGCGCGTGGTGGACCACCGACTCGGTCGCGATGCTGTCGAGCTTGGTCGACTCGCTGCTCGACGTCGGCATGTCCATCGTGACCCTGCTGGCGGTGCAGAAGGCGGCCAAACCGGCGGACCGCGAGCATCGCTGGGGCCACGGCAAGGCGGAATCGGTCGCGGCGCTGAGCCAGGCGGCGTTCATCGGTGGCTCGGCGGCGCTGGTGCTGGTGGAATGCATCCGCCGGCTGGTCGATCCGGCGCCGATCCGTCACGAGTGGGTCGGCATTCTCACCACGCTTTTCGCGATCGTCCTGAGCGTGGCGCTGGTATGGGTGCAGAGCTTGGTGATCCGTCGGACCGGGTCGCTGGCGATCGCCGCCGACCGTTCGCACTACAGCGCCGACCTGGTCGTGAATGCCGGGGTGATCGCCTCCTTCGTGATCGCCGGTTTCGGCGACTGGGTGTGGCTGGACCCGATCATTGCCGGTGTGATCGCCGCCTGGATGGGGCGGAGCGCCTGGCGGATCGGCTATGGCGCGGTCGACCTGCTGATGGACCGCGAACTGCCCGACGAGGAACGTGGCCGAATTCGCGGCGTTGCCCTCGCCCATCCGGACGTGAAGGCGGTGCGCGACCTGCGGACCCGACGATCCGGCACCGACACCTTCGTGCAGATGATCCTGGTGGTGGACGGAACGCTGAGCGTCGATCAGGCGCATCGCATCGTCGACGACGTCGAGCAGGCGGTCTGCGCGGCGTTCCCGAGCGTGGAGGTCCTGATCCACGAGGAGCCCGAGCAACTTCCGGAGGAGCGGTCGACCGCCCGTCGACCGGGCAGCCGACATGGCAGCGTCTGATGACGGCGTCTGACAGCAGCGGGGCCTCGGGTAGCGAGGACGACCGGCTTCCCCGGCTGATCGAATTCCTCCGCGATCCCCGCACCCACGGGATCGACGCGGACCGGATCGCCGCGCCGATCGAGACCCATGGCGCGGTCGTGGTCCTGGCCGGCGAGCGGGCCTACAAGATCAAGAAGCCCGTCGCGCTGCCCTATATGGACCTGTCGACGTTGGCCCGACGGCGCCGGATCTGCCGGCGCGAGGTCGAGATCAATCGACGGACCGCCCCGGACCTGTATCTCGGCGTCGCTTCGGTGGCGGCCGGTCCGGACGGTCGATGGCGGCTGTCGGACCCGGACGAAAAGCTCAGCAACGGCGAGCGGCAGGTCGAGCCGGTGGTCGTGATGCGGCGCTTCGACGGCGACATGCTGTTCGACCGCCTGGCCGAGCGCGGCGAGCTGGCTGATCGTGACCTCGATCTGCTGGCGGCCGAGGTCGCACGCGCCCACGCCGGTGCCCCGACGCGCCGGCGTACCGCCGGCTCGGCACTGGTCGCCGATGTCCTGGCCATCAACCGGGCCGGCCTGGAGGCCGCGGTGCCGTCGGTCTTCACCGCCGCCGCGGTGCACGATCTCGTCGCCAGGAGCGACGCGATGGCTGCGGTCCTCGGCGATCGGCTGGACGCCCGCTGCCGGCGCGGGCGAGTGCGGCGATGCCACGGCGATCTGCACCTGCGCAACGTGTTTCGCGGTCCGGACGGCGACCCGGTGCTGTTCGATGCCCTGGAGTTCGACGAGGAGCTGGCGACAGTCGACGTCGCCTACGATCTCGCCTTCCTGCTGATGGACCTGCACCATCGCGGCCTCGATGCCGGCGCGAATCGGGTGTGGAACGGCTGGCTGTCCGCCACGTCCGACGACGGTGCCGCCGGGGTGTTGCCGCTGTTCCTGTCGATGCGGGCGGCGGTACGGGCCCATGTCGGTGCCACCGCCGCCACGCAGCACGGCATGAACCGAGCGATCGCGGCGGACGCCGGCTGCTACCTGACAGAGGCCCGGGGCTTTCTCGACGGGGCGGAGGCGGTGGTCGTGGCGATCGGCGGAATCTCCGGGACCGGTAAGACGACCCTGGCGCGGGCGGTGGCGCCGGGGCTCGGCCGGATGCCCGGCGCCGCCGTGCTGCGATCCGACGTTATCCGCAAGCAGGAGTTCGGGGTTCCCGAGACCGAGCGCCTGCCGCCGGCGGCGTACCGGCCGGAGGTCAATCGGCGGGTGATGGCGGTGGTGCACCGCCGGGCCCGTCGCCTGGCGGAACTCGGGTCGTCGGTGGTTGCGGATACCGTCTACGGCCGGCCCCAGGATCGCCGCAACGTGGCGGCGGCGGCACGGCGGGCCGGCGTCCGGTTCGTCGGTGTCTGGCTCGAGTTGTCGTCCGACCAGGCACAGGCGCGCGTGGCGGCCCGGAGCGGCGACGCGTCCGACGCGACGCGCGAGGTTGTCGCGCATCAGGTGGATACCGTGGTGGCACCGACCGACTGGTTGCGCCTCGATGCCGGCCGGCCCGTGGGGGACCTTGCCGCGGCCGTGCTCGCCGCGGTCGGCGGCCGTTGATTTGCCTCAATGCCCGGGCACTGACGGCGGAGCCTACTGTTGAAGACGCCGGGTGGACTGCCCACGTCGAACTGTGGAGGTTCCGCGATGAAGAGATTTCTGGTTCCGTTGCTCGGCGACGCTGGCGACCGGCCTGCCCTGGACTTGGCGGCGACCCTGGCGCGGCGGCGCGGTGCGCATATCGACGCCATGCTGTTCCGCCGCGATCCGATGGACATGATCCCGCTGGTGGGTGAGGGTTTCAACGCGGCGATGATCGACAGCATCGTCGAGGCTGCCGAGGTCCAGGCCAGCGATCGCGAGAAGGCCGCGCGGGAGACCTATGCGGCCTGGCGCGAGGCAGCCGGTGTGTCGGAGGACGCAGCGGGCAGTCGGCCGTCGGCGGTGTTCTCGACGGTGACCGGTCATCTGCCATACGCAATGGCGTCACCGGCGCGGGTATCGGACCTGACGATATTCTCCCGGGCGACGGGCGAAGCCGGCCAGGAGCGGACCGGGCTGATCGAGGTCGCGATGCTGGAATCCGGCCGTCCCGTGCTGCTCGCCGGAACCGGTGGCGGCAACGACGTCGGCCGCCGCGTGATGGTTGCCTGGAACGGCTCTGCCGAGGCCGCCCGGGCGGTTGCCATGGCGATGCCGCTGCTGTCGGGGGCTGACGCTGTCACCGTGCTGGTCGTCGATGACGGCGATGTGTCGGCGACCCCGGACGATCTGGTTCGAACCTTGACCTTGTGGGGCATCGCCGCATCGGGTCGGACGGTGAAGGTCTCGAAGGAAGGCGTCGCGGCGACCCTCGAAGCCGAGGCTGCCGCCAGCGAGGTCGATCTGGTTCTTCTCGGGGCATACAGCCACAGCCGGGTCCGTGAGTTCGTGATGGGCGGCGTTACCGACGACGCCCTGACCGGTTCGTCCGTCGCGATGCTGCTCGCCCGCTAAGCCGGTTGAAGGAGTGAGGGAATGCCGCTCAAGACCATTCGTCTGGAACTTGCCCGCAACACCGAGTTCCCCGAGGGGAGTTCGACGCGCGGGTATGAGTTCCGGGCGCCCCTGACCGCGGACGGGACGCTCGATCATGAAAACTGGCGGGACCTGCGGGAGAAATGCACGGTTCGCCGGTTCTGGAACGGCGAGCCCGACGAGTCCGGGCTGCTGGTGCATACCCGCGGCAAGCGCTGGCTGTTCCACTACGACCATCCGGGCGTGGCCGACGATCACGACGACCCGATCTTCCGTTTCGACCGGCATCATTTCGTCGAGGGCGAATACGTCTCGATCACCGAGCACGACGGCGAACAGAAGACTTTCCGGGTGGTGAGCGTCCGCTGATCGCTCCAGGCGGCCGCGCGGTGGCGAATGGGTGTCAGAGCCTTTCGCCGCCCCGCCGGCTCGGTTATCGTCCGCGCCATGTCTGACGACGATAAGCTTCTGCTTCTCACCGGCGCCAGCCGGGGAATCGGGCACTCGACGGTGGCGCTGTTCCTCCAGCGCGGCTGGAGCGTGCTCAGTTGCTCGCGCGACACGCCGCCACCGGAATGCCGGATGGATCACGCGCGGGTCCATCACATCGCTGCCGATCTTGCCGATCCCGCCAGCCTCGACCGGTTCGTGACCGAGGCCAACGAATGGCTGGGGAAGCGCCCGCTGCATGCCCTGGTCAACAATGCCGGCTGGTCTCCGAAGACCCCCTACAGGGAGCGGCTCGGCTGCCTGAACGGCGATCTGGATGCCTGGCGGCAGGTCTTCGAGTTGAACTTCTTCGCGCCCCTGAAGCTGGCGCGCGGTTTCGGCGCGGCCCTGCATCGCGGACGCGGCGCGATCGTCAACATCACCTCGATCGCCGGCCATGCCATCCATCCATTCGCGGGCTCGGCATACTCGACATCGAAGGCGGCGCTTTCGGCCCTGACCCGGGAAATGGCGAACGAGTTCGCCGAACTCGACGTCCGCGTGAACGCGGTGGCACCCGGCGAGATCGAGACCGCCATGCTGTCGCCCGAGACCGAAGTGCTGCTGCCGCGCATCCCGTTGCACCGGCTCGGCAAGCCGGAGGACGTCGCCTCGACGATCTACTATCTTTGTTCCGAGGACAGTTCCTACGTGACCGGGACCGAGATCTTCGTCACCGGTGGTCAACATCTGCTGTAAGGAGAGACGCATGCGGATCTGCGTGATGGCCTGCGGCCGGGTCTCGGCGCCGCTGGCCGAGGTGATGGCGCCCTACATAGTGAGCTTCCAGGCGTTGCTCGCCCCGCAGCTCCCGGAGGCGAGCTTCGCCGTAAGCTCGGTGATCGACGGCGAGTTCCCGAGCTCCGTCGACGACCACGACGTCTACCTTTTCACGGGCAGCCCGCACGGCGTCTACGAGGATCTTCCGTGGATCCGCGAGTCGGAGGCGTTCGTTCGCGATGCGGTCGAGGCCGGCAAGGTGCTGATCGGCGGCTGCTTCGGCCATCAGTTGATCGCCCAGGCGCTGGGTGGCGAGGTGCGGAAATCCGAACGCGGCTGGGGGATCGGGGTGCACCGGCATGCGCTGACCGGCCGCGAACCGTGGATGCAGGGCGGTCCCGAGGTCGTGAACGTGCTGGTGAGCCACCAGGACCAGGTGGTGCGGCCGCCCGAGGGCGCGGTGGTGCTGGCGTCCAGCGCGTTCTGCCCGAATGCCATGCTGCGCATCGGAGACCGGGTGCTGACCATGCAGGGCCATCCGGAGATGAACGTGCCCACTGTCGACCGGCTGCTCGATATGCGCCGGGACAAGCTGGGCGAGGCCGCGTTCTCGGAAGGCAAGGCGTCGCTCGGGGAGACCCTGGACCACGAAGCGCTGGCGCAGTGGCTCGCCGGCTTCATCCGGACGGCCCTGGCGACCAGGCCGGGCGTCAGCGCAGAGCCTCGGGCCGGAGCCGCATGACCAGCGGGTGAAAGGCCGGCCAGTTCCGGTACTTGGCGGAACCCGCCTCGGAGACAGTCCACAGCCTGCCGTCGGCGTCGAAGCCCAGATCCTCGGCGCCGATCGGGGCCGCGTAGTCGGCTAGCACGTCTCCGGTGGCCGGATCGAGGCGATAGATCCGGCCGAACTGGCTGGACGAGGCGGACACCCAGAGCGACCCGTCGGGCGCGACAGCGGCGCCCTGCGCGCGGATTGGTATCGGAATCTCGCGCGCGATCGCGGCTGGGCCCAGCCCGGCGACCTGCTCGGCGGCGTCCACCGCGGCCAGGGTCACGAACCGTACGGCGGGCTTGCCGGAGGTCTGATATTCCCCGATCCAGAGCCCGTCCGCGGTCCCGGCGGCGAACGAGCCGCGCAGCGGGAACCGAAGCGAGATCCATCGCAGAACGCTGCGGTCGTGGCGCCGCGGGTCGAACAGGGCCTCGGGGTCGAGCTCGACCAGGGCCCAGGTATCGGTGAGGAACAGCCGCCCGCCGGCTACCGCCAGACCGCCGGCATGACTGCACGCGGCCGGCACGTCGGCGGTCCCGGTATGGGCGCCGGTGGCGACGTCGAACCGGTGGATGCGACAGTCCTGCGGTCCCGGCTTGCTCTCGCGGTAGGCGGCGACCAGCACGTGATCGCCAAGCACCGTCAGCCCCTGCGGCACATCGCCGGCGTCGAGATCCGGCAACCAGATGCGCAGGTCCGCCGCATCGGCGTTGGGAGCATCGGTCAGGCTGTGCCCGGCGGCGTAGGACGGCGCGGTGCCGAGGACCGGCTCCGCTGCTTCGGCACCGACCGACGGCATGGCCATCAGCGCCGCCGCGGCGATCATCCGGGCCACCCGGATTCCGGTTCGCATGTTCAGGCCGAGAGCAGGGCCCGGCACCAGGCGATGCGCCGCTCGACCTGATCGATTTCCAGGTCCAGCCAGGCCGCCAGCAGGCCGGCGTCGCGATCGGCGCGGTCCCGCAGGTCCTCCAGGCGGGCCTTCTCGCCTGCGTACATCATCTCCAGGGCTGCGATCTGCTCGCCGCGGTCTTCGTCCGACAGCAGGTCGATGAACCGCAGCTTCAGCGCCAGCACCAGCTTGTTCAGGTCCGAGACGCCGGGGCGCATGGTCGAGGTGAGGTATTCGGTGAGCGCTGCCCGACCGGCCTCGGTCAGGCGCAGCACGGCATTGTCTTCCATGCCGCGGCCGTCGACCGGCTCGATCAGGCCCTCGAACCGGAGCAGCTCGATGGAGGTGCCGAGCAGATCGAGGGAAGGCCCGACGATCCTGGTCGCGAACTCACGGACCTCACGGGCGAGGTCGCCATAGGGACGGTCCCCCTCAGCCAGCAACCCGAGGGCGGCGAGGCGGATAGCCTCCTTCGGAACCAGGGAATTGTCGCGATACATCTCGGCCTCCGGGCGTTGTGCCCATGATGAAGGTGATGTCTCGAACGACGTTTGTCCAGGGCGCCCGGGACCTCAGTAGGTTACGCCCCGCAGCCGCTCGTTGCGCCGGCGCAGCAGTTCGATGGTCGCGAGCAGCACGGTCGACAGGCAGATCAGGAGGGTCGCCACCGCCAGGATGGTCGGGCTGATCTGCTCGCGGATGCCGGCCCACATCTGGCGCGGGATCGTGCGCTGCTCGAAGCCGGCCATGAACAGCACCACCACCACCTCGTCGAACGAGGTGACGAAGGCGAACAGCCCGCCCGAGATCACACCCGGCATGATCAACGGCATGATCACCTTGAAGAAGGTCGTCACCGAATCGGCGCCCATGCTGCTCGAGGCGCGGATCAGGTTCTTGTCGAAGCCGACCAGGGTGGCGGTGACGGTGATCACCACGAACGGCGTGCCGAGTGCGGCGTGCGCCAGGATCACGCCGGCATAGGTGTGGGTGAGTGCGAAATCGGTGCCGAACGGCGCGGAGTAGAAGAAGAACATGGCCGCCGCCGAGATGATCAGCGGCACGATCATCGGCGAGATCAGCACCGCCATCAGCAACCGCTTGAACGGCAACTCGGCGCGTGACAGGCCGAGCGCCGCCACCGTGCCGAAGGTGGTGGCCAGGATGGTGGCGGCGAAGCCAATGATGAAGCTGTTCTTGATCGAGTGCAGCCACTGCTCGTTGTTGATGATGTCCCGGTACCAGCGCAGCGAGAAGGCGCTCGGCTTCAGGGCCAGCATGTCCGGCGTGAAGGTGAAATACGGCTCGGCGTTGAACGACAGCGGGATGATCACGATGATCGGGGCGATCAGGAAGAAGAAGATCGCCGCGCAGATCACCCGGTAGCTGTAATACCAGAGCCGCTCGACCGGGCCCGCGTAGCTGGGAATCGCCATCGTCGCCTCACCCGAGCTTCATGTTGTCGACACCGACCAGGCGGTCGTAGAGCCAGTACAGCGCCAGCACGCCGGCGAGCAGGATCGTCCCGAGCGCCGCCGCGAGGCCCCAGTTCAGCGATTTCTGCATGTGGTAGGCGATGAAATTCGAGATCAGTTGGCCGTCCTGGCCCCCGACCAGGGCCGGCGTGATGTAGTAGCCGATCGCCAGGATGAACACGAGGATCGAGCCGGCGCCGACCCCGGGCACGGTCTGCGGCATGTACACCCGCACGAACGCGACGAACGGGTTGGCGCCGAGCGAGCGGGCGGCGCGCAGGTAGCTCGGCGAGATCGTCTTCATGACCGAGTACAGCGGCAGCACCATGAACGGCATCAGGATGTGCGTCATCGCGATGACGGTGCCGGTCATGTTGTAGATCATGGTGATCCGGTTATCGTCGCCGATCACTCCGAGCATCACGAGCGTGTCGTTGATCACGCCGTTGGTCTGCAGCAGCACGATCCAGGCCGTCGTGCGGACCAGCAGCGACGTCCAGAACGGCAGCAGCACCAGGATCAGCAGCAGGTTGCCCTTGCTCGGTGGCAGAATGGCGAGCAGGTGGGCGATCGGATAGGACAGGATCAGGCAGCAGATCGTCACGCCGAGCGAGACGTAGATGGTCTTCAGGAACAGGTGGACGTAGATCTGCTTCCATTCCGGCTGCATCACCACGTTGCCGTTCTGGTCGTAGGTCCGGTCGACCGCGCTCAGGTAGTAGCTGAACGTCGTCGGCGGCGACATCAGCTGGATGACCTTCCAGACCGAGGGGTCGGCCCAGTCCTTGTCGATCTTGATGAGGGCTTCCTTGTAGGGGCCTGCCTCGACGCTGCCGATCCGGCGCTGGGTCTTGTTGAACAGCGACCGGAACCCGCTGTCCTCGAAGTTCAGGCGGCCGGCCATGCGGCCGATGTCCCGGCGCCGGCTGCCGTCGGACAATTCCTTGGCCAGCGCGGCGAATACCGCTTCGGACGGCAGGTCGTTGCCGTCCCACTCGGCCAGCAGTGCCGCGGTTTCGGGGATGGCGGCCTGGACTTCCGGGTTCGCCACGCTGCGCGCCAGCATGTCGACGATGGGAATGATGAATGTGATGAGGATGAAGACCACGAGCGGCGCTACCAGCAGGAAGGCGCGGATCTTGCTGCGGCGGGTCGCGCGGGCCAGGGCCTGCTTGAGCGGGGTCCCGTCCGCGGTCTTCAGGGCCGGGCCGGCGGTTTCCGTCATCTGCGCCATGGCCTGGTTCTCGGCTCCGGATACCAAAGGAAGAAACGAATGAACGAAGCGAAACGAAGGGGCGGAGCGGCGATCCGCTCCGCCCCCCTCGATCAGCTGGCGAGCCAGGCGTTGAAACGCTCGTTCAGCTCGTCACTATAGTCGGCCCAGAACTCGAAGTCGTTCTGCAGCGGGTTCTTGAAGTTGTTCGGCGCAGTCGGCATGTGCGGCTGCATATCCGTCGGCACCTTCGAGAACGAAGACTTGCGCACCGGACCGTACGAGATCCACTTGCTCTGGTCGGCAAGACGCTGGGTGTCGGTCGAGAACTTGATGAACTCCCAGGCGCGGTCCTTGTTCGGGGCGCCGCGCGGGATGACCCAAAGGTCGATGTCCCAGACCTGGCCGTCCCAGACGATGTCGAACGGCTTCTTTTCGTTCACGATCGCATTGAACAGCCGGCCGTTGTAGGCAGTGGTCATCACGACCTCGCCGTCGGCCAGAAGCTGCGGCGGCTGGGCGCCGGCTTCCCACCAGATGGTGTCGTCCTTGATGGTCTCGAGCTTGGCGAACGCCCGCTCGACGCCCTCCTGGGTCGCCAGCATCTCGTACACCTTGTCGGACGGCACGCCATCGGCCATCAGCGCGAACTCAAGGTTGGCCTTCGGGGTCTTGCGCATGCCGCGCTTGCCCGGGAACTTCTTCAGGTCGAAGAAGTCGGCGACGGTCTTCGGGCCGGTCTTGAACTTCGTCGTGTCGTAGGCGTAGACCGTCGACCAGACGATCGTGCCGACGGCGCATTCGTTCACGGTGCCCTGGATGAAGTCCTCGGCAGCCGGGGTGCCGTCGTCGCCCTTGGGCAGGTCGGCCGCCGGCAGGATCTCGAGGACGCCCTCGTCGCAGCCACGCACGGCATCGGACAGCTCGACGTCGACCAGATCCCAGGTCACGTTGCCGGCCTCGACCTGCGCACGAACCTCGGCCAGACCGCCGTTGTAGTCCTCGGAATTGATGGTGTCGCCGGTCTTCGCCATCCACGGCTTCTGGTAAGCCTCGATCTGGCTCTTGGTGTAGGCGCCGCCCCAGGACACGATCGTCAGGGTTTCGGCCGATGCCGCCCCGGCGAGGCCGAGTGCCGCCAAACCGGCGGCTGCGACCCCTGCGCTTTTCAGCAGATGTCTCATTGAGTATGTCTCCCTGATCTGTGCCGGCCGTGCCGGCGATTTCCCCCATATGCCGCTCCCGGGCGTCGATCGGGGGATACCGACGGTCCCGGGCCCTCGACAGGCCGCGCCACGCCGCAAGGCGCGCGCAGCCGGCGGTCGGTTCGTCAGGCGTCGAGCGCCCGACAGTCCTCCATGGCCCAGCCGACGCGGACTTCCGCACCTCTGGCCAGGGCCGCATGTCCGTGGGCATTCGGAACCTTGACGATGAACTCGTCGTCGCCGCAGGTATTGACCCGCGCGCGGATGTGATCGCCGAGGTAGATCAGCTCTTCCACCTTGGCGTCGAAGATGTTCGGCATCGTGCCGTCGGTCGGGTTCAGGGTGACGCGTTCGGGTCGCAGCGACAGGGTCGTCTTGGAGCCGCGACCGGTGTGATTGACGCTGACCGCCCTGATACCGCGGCCGTCGACGCGGACCGTGCAATGGGTGCCGTCATCCTCCTCGACGGTGCCGAGAAGGCGATTGTTCTCGCCGATGAACTGGGCGACGAAGGCGTTCTCGGGTCGCTCGTACAGATCCGCCGGCGTGGCGAGCTGCTGGACCCGGCCGTCGTTGAACACCGCGATCCGGTCCGACATCGTGAGGGCCTCGGACTGGTCGTGGGTGACGTACACCACGGTGGTCCCGAGCCGCTCGTGGATGTGCTTGATCTCGTACTGCATCTGCTCGCGCAGATTCTTGTCGAGCGCGCCCAGTGGCTCGTCCATCAGTACCAGGTCGGGCTCGAACACCAGGGCCCGGGCCAGGGCCACCCGCTGCTGCTGTCCCCCAGAGAGTTGACCGGGCCGCCGGCCGCCGAAGGCCCCCAGTTCGACCATGTCGAGGGCGCGATTCACCTTGGTCTCGATATCCGCTTTCGACAGCTTGCGTACCTCGAGCGGGAACGCCAGGTTCTCGGCCACGGTCATGTGCGGGAACAGGGCGTAGTTCTGGAACACCATGCCGATTCCGCGCTTGTGCGGCGGCACGTTGTTGAGCTCCCTCTCGCCCAGCATGATCCGGCCCTCGGTGGGCGTCTCGAAACCGGCGAGCATCATGAGACAGGTCGTCTTGCCGGACCCGGAAGGGCCCAGCATCGTTACGAACTCACCTGCTTCGATGTCTAGGTTGAGATCCTTAACGACCAGGATCTCGCCATCGTAGGTCTTCTGGACCTCCGAAAAACGGACGAACGGCGTCTTTTTTTCCGCCATGGTCCCCCATACCGTCCTTTGCCGACAGCTCCGCGCTCCCTATCGCTGGCCGTCCTCGTTCGGTCGGACATTGTCCAACCATGATTTTGACCAAGCCTAGATCAACCCCAGTGCCGCTGTAAAGGCGGGCTGTTGCGCCGCACAACGAACGGGCCAGAGGCCAACCACCGCCTTTGCGCTGAATGCGACACGGCCTCGTCGTCTTTCGGCACGGGGCCGGCGGTGATTTCGTCACTCTGTCGGCGGGCGGTCGTCGACCGCGCCAGGGCAGGCGTCTGGGAGACGGGACATGAAGGACACGGCTCGGGTCGTGGTGATCGGCGGCGGCGTCGTCGGGGTCAGCGCGCTGTACCATCTGGCCAAGCGCGGCTGGTCCGACGTGGTGCTGCTGGAGCGCACCGAGCTGACCGCCGGATCGACATGGCACGCCGCCGGCCTGCTGCCGCTGTTCAACATGAGCTATTCGGTCGGCCAGTTGCACCAGTACTCGGTCGAGCTTTACAAGAAGCTGGAGGCCGAGACCGGCCAGGACGTCAGCTTCCACGGCGTCGGCAACCTGCGGCTCGCGACCAACCGCGACCGCATGGACGAATACCGCAACTACCAGTGCACTGCAGAAACCATCGGCGTCGAGTGCCACCTGATCGGGGTCGACGAGATCAGGAAGCTCTGGCCGGTGATCAACGCCGACGGCCTGGTCGGCGCGCTCTGGCATCCGACCGACGGCCACATCGCGCCGGTCGACGTCACCATGGCGTTGGCCCGGGGCGCCCGGATGAACGGCGGCACCATCCATCAGCACACCGAGGTAACCGGCATCGAGCGCGACGCCAACGAGTGGGTCGTGCACACCACCAAGGGCTCGATCCGCTGCGAGCACGTGGTCTCCGCCACCGGCAACTACGCCCGCCAGACGGCGCGCATGGTCGGGCTGCAGATCCCGGCGGTCCCGGTCGAGCACCAGTACATCGTCACCGACGTCGACCCGACGCTGAAGGCGTATCGCGAGGCCGGCAACGCCGAGTTGCCGGTGCTTCGGGAATCCGACAGCCAGTATTATTTCCGCGAGGAGCGGATGGGCTGGATCCTCGGGCCGTACGAGCGCCACGCCCCGGCCTGCTTCGTCGACGGGGTGCCGCCGACCTTCGAGAAGGACCTGTTCCCCGGCGACCTCGAGCGGCTGATGCCGCATGTCGAGGCGTGCATGAACCGGGTCCCGTCGTTCGAGACCGCCGGCATCAAGGACATCGTCAACGGCCCGATCTCCTACACACCGGACGGCAACCCGATGGTCGGTCCGGCCTTCGGGCTGCCGAACTTCTGGCTGTCGGAGGGCCACAGCTTCGGCGTGACCGCGGCCGGCGGCGCCGGCTGGCAGCTCGCCAACTGGATCGTCGACGGCGAACCCTCGGTCGACATGATCGGCGTCGATCCGCGGCGCTTCGGCGTGATCTCCAAGCATTTCGCCAGGATCAAGAACGAGGAGGCGTATGAGCACGTCTTCTTCAACCACTTCCCGATGGAGGAGCGGCCGGCCGGCCGGCCTGCGAAGGTCACGCCGATCCACGACCGGCTGGACCGGGCGGGTGCGGTGTGGGGCGCGCGCTTCGGCTGGGAGCGCCCGAACTGGTTCGCGCCGACCGGTGTCGATCGTCGTGACATCTACTCGTTCCGGCGCTCGAACTGGTTCGAGCATGTCGGCAACGAGGTCCGCACCATGCGCGAGCGGGTCGGCGTGATCGAGCTGTCGTCCTTCGCCAAATACGAGATCGAGGGGCCGGGCGCGCGGGCCTGGCTGGACGGCATGGTCGCCAACGCGATTCCCAAGGGGGTCGGGCGCATGAGCCTCAGCCACGCCTTGAACCCGTCCGGGTCGATCCGCTCTGAGTTCACCATCACCCGGATGGCCGAAGGGCTGTGGGGCGAGCGCTTCTACCTGGTCGGGCCGGGTGCCGGCCATGACTACGACCTCGATTTCCTGCGCAAGTCCCTGCCGCGCGACGGCACGGTTCACCTGAACGACGTCACCACCCAGTACGGCGTGCTGGTGCTGGCCGGGCCGGACTCCCGCAAGGTGCTGGAGAAACTGGCCGATGCCGATGTCTCGAACCCGGCGTTCCCGTGGCTGACCATGCAGGACATCCCGATCGGCTTCTGCCACAGCGTGCGGGCCCTCAGGGTCAACTTCGTCGGCTCGCTCGGCTGGGAACTGCATCACCCGATCGAGTACCAGGCGCACCTGTACGATGCGCTGATGGCGGCCGGGCGCGAGTACGACATCGGCCTGGTCGGCATGCGGGCGATGGACTCCATGCGCCTGGAGAAGAGCTACCGGCTGTGGGGCACCGACCTCAATGCCGAGAACTCGGTCCTGGAGGCCGGCCTCAACCGCTTCGTCCGCCTGAACAAGGGCGCGTTCACCGGCCGAGACGCGCTGGTCCGCCAGCAGGCCGACGGAGTGCCGAACACCTACTGCACGATCGAGATCGACGCCGCCGACGCCGACAGCTTCGGCAACGAGCCGGTATTCATGGATGGCCAGGTGGTCGGGCGCGGCACCGCCGGCGGCTACGGCCACCACGTGAAGAAGTCGCTGATGCTCGGCTATGTGAAGACCGGGTTCGCCGAGGTCGGCCGGGAATGCCAGGTGCGGCTGATGGGCGAGCTGCGGCCGGCGCGGATCGTGCCGGAAAGCCCATACGATCCGGAGAACGCGGCGCTCAGGGCGTAGGGTCGTTCACGCGCCGGTTGTAGATCGGCAGGCCGCCTCGAAAGCCCGGCTGAAGGCCGGTGCGTCGCACAGCGGCGAAGCGGTGAGGCGGTCGCGGGCTTCGGCCCGGAAGCGCTGCCGGCCGGCGCGGTCGTCGGCGAGCGTGCGGGCGACGGCGACGGCGCTCGCAATGTCGTCGCTGCACCAATGTTCGAGACTGGCAGCCCGCAGGATCGAGCGGCTCATCCGCGAGACGGCGGTCGCCCCGCTCAGCGCGACCACCGGAACGCCCATCCATAGCGCCTCGCAAGCCGTGGTGGCCCCGCTGTAGGGGTAGGTGTCGAGCGCGACGTCGATCCCGGCATAGGCCGCCAGATGGTCGCGATGCGGGTCGGTACGGGCATCCAGGTCGACGCGCTCGACCGGCAGGCCGTGGGCGCGCATGCGTTCGCGGAACTCCCGCTCATAGCCCCGCAGGTCCTGTCGCTTGACCAGCAGACGGCAGTCCGGCACCGCGTCGAGAACCGCCCGCCAGAGCTTCAGGCAGTCGGGCGAGACTTTTCCGAGCTGATTGAAGCTGCCGAACACGACAGGCCCGCCGTCGGAGCGCAGGGCGATCGCGGGTGCCGTAGCGGGCGGCGCGTAGCAGATCCAGTTCGGCAACGGCAGGAGACGCTCCACATAGCGCTCCCGACCGTCGCTCGGATGGATTGCGGAATCCGAGAAGAACCAGTCGACGGCCGGCAGGCCGAGGGTGCCGAGATAGCCGCAATACGCGATCTGCACAGGCGCCGGCCTGCGCGCCATCACGCCCAGGCGCCGGCCATACCAGCCATGGCCGACGAGGTCGACCAGCACGTCGATCGCATCGGCGGCAATCCGGTCCGCCAGTTCGGGGTTGGCGAGCGCGGCGACGTCGACCACCCGGATCCGGTCGGTCAGGCGCGCGTAGTCGTCGTCAGTCGCCGGGCAGTGGTCGTACAGGCTGATCGAGACCGCCGCCGGATCGTGGTGCGCGAACAGTCCCGCCATGAAATGCCGGACCGAGCTGTATGCCAACCCGCATGCCAGGAAGCCGATCCGCAGCGGCCCGGCGCGGCGCGGCGCCGTCGGGTGCCGCGCGACGATGCCGTGGGCGTGCGCGGCGGCGGCGTCGACCGCGTCCTGCAGCATCGAGTCCGAGGGCTGGGTGTCGAGGCACTGCCGAGCGAACAACTTGGCCGAGCGCGCCTCGCCGCAGCCCGGATCCACTCGGATCGCCCGCTCGGCGACCGCCAGCGCGGTCTCCGGCGCGATCGCGAAACGTGCTTCGCCGGATGCCTGTGCGAGTGCCAAGGCATAGGCGCGCCGTACCTGCGTATCGCCGGGCGCGGCGGCGTGGGCGCGAGCCAGGATCGTCCGTCGCGTCGGCCGGTCGTCGGCCGGCAGCAGGTCGCGAACTTCGCCCAGGATCCGCCAGAAGGCGGCCTGGCCAGGGTGCAGCGCGACCGCGGATCGCAGCACCGCGAATGCCGCTGCCAGGTCGCCCATCGCACGGAGCGCCGCGGCCCGCAGGGTGTAGGCATCGGTGATGTGCGGGTCGCATTCGATCAGGCGACGCGCGGTCCGGTCGGCCTCCTCATGGTGTCCCAGGCGCAGCAACGACAGGCCAAGCGCCAACTGGACCGGGGTGGCATCGCGGTCGACGGCGGGCAGGGCCTCGACGATCGCGATCAGGCGGGTGTACTCACCAGCCCGCAGCAGCGACCGGATCGCCTCGGCATCCAGCATGGTCAGTCGATCTCGCGCGGCTGGTCGACGTACCGGTAGGTCGCGTCGCTGGCGAGGAAATACATGATCTCGGGATGCACTCCAAACTCTTGGATCCCGCGCTTGTCGTACAGCGCCTCGATGTTGGCCTTGTGGCCGTTGTGCCAGGTGCCGACCCGGTGTCCCGGCAACGACAGGCCATGGGCGTAGTCGCCTGCGAGCCAGCCGAGATAGGTCATCTCGATAGCCTCGGGACGATTGCGGTACGAGATCAGCTTGCGGCTCGGCCGAAACCGTTCCGGCAGTTCCGACTTGTCGTGGACTAGCGCCTTGGCCATTTCGCGGGACAGGAAGGGGCTGCTGGTGAAGCCGTCGCGCTTGGTACCGTTCAGGAACCAGATTCCCGGTATGACGCTCTCGCCGAGCAGTGGGAAGGCGTCGGCGGAAAGCGGGCGGAAGCCGGTCGCGCGCGGTTGCACGATCGCCTTGAAGAAGGCGGCGTGGATCTCCTGCTCGGCACTTCCGAGGAGCGCGTGAAGGCCATGCAGGGTGGCACCCTCAAACGGCTCCAGCATCGATCCACTGGAGGCGCCCAGATAGAATCGCCCATCCCCATACGGTACGACGTGAATTCCGCAGGCACCGCCGCGGTCGAGCGACCGGACGACGTTGCGCAGTTCGTCGAGAGGCTTCGGGACCATACTCTGCTCGCGCAGGAACGGCCGGAATGTGGCGTCGATTCCGGTGCCAGCATTGAAGATCAGGCGGGGCACCGAGGTTGCGAGGTCGGGAATCTGGTCGACAAGGTCCTGCGCGAAAGCGCCGTTGGCCAGCAGAACTCGACCGGCCTTGATCCGTGTGCCGTCGGCGAGGCCGACCTCGTGCGATCCTGCCTCGATCTTCAGGTTCACGGCCCGGTCATCGAAGCGGGTGATGCCGGCTATGCCGTCGATCACGGTGTCGAGGGCCGCCACCACGCGGCGGGCGTCGACCATCCCGTCGGGGATCTTGGCGACGCGCAGCGGCCGCAGATGACTGCGCGGCTCGATGAAGTCGACCTGATGCGAGCGGAGGATCTCGACTTCGATCTGCCGGCGCTTCAGAGCCTCGACCATGTAGTCGAAGGAACGGTCCTCGAGCTCGGTGCCGCTGGCCGTATTGAGGACGTAGGTGCCCCAGTGAACCGGAAGATCGACGCCGGCCTCTTCTCCCAGATCGTCGGCGAATTTCTGCCAGAGACTGAACCCGCGCTCGGGGATCTTGAAGCGCTCGGCAAGATCTTTGTGCCGGAACTGGTTGACCTCGACCTCACCCCAGAGCGCCAACATGGCGCCGGCGGCCATGGTCGCCGAGCCGTTGCGCTGATTCGGGCCGATCAAGGCGATCCGCATGTCGGGTGCCTCGCGGAACAGCGCCCGGGCGGTGGTCAACCCGAGGATGCCGTTGCCGATGATCGCGATGTCGTAGCTACCGCTCATGTCCGTATGCTCCAACTCATCGCGACAACTTTGCCGGGCGGGTGGGCCCGCCCGTCTCGTGATGTCGACGATACCACTGGTACATCTGGTCGAGGCCGGCGTCGAGGTCGATGGACGGCGCCCAGCCCAGGCTTCGGATCTCCGATGAATCCAGGACTTTGCGCGGGGCGCCGTCGGGTTTCGTCGGGTCGAAGCACAGGGTGCCGGTGTAGCCGACGACGCGGGCGATGCTGGCAGCCAGGTCGGCGATCGACACTTCGCGGCCGTCGCCGATGTTGATTGCCGGTTCGCCGCCGAACGACCGCAAGACCGCGATACAGGCGTCGGCGGCATCGTCGACGTGCAGGAACTCGCGTAGTGGCGTGCCCGAGCCCCAGACCTCGACCTCGGCGGCGCCCGCTGCCTTGGCCTCGGCGAACCGGCGGAGCAGCGCCGGGATCACGTGGCTGCCCTCTAGATCGAAGTTGTCGTGTGGGCCGTAGAGGTTGCAGGGCATCGCGGTGACGTAGTCGACGCCATGCTGGCGCCGGTATGCCTGGCACATCTTCAGGCCGGCGATCTTGGCGACCGCATACCATTCGTTGGTCGGCTCGAGCGGGCCGGTCAGCAGGCTGTCGACATGCATCGGCTGCGGCGCCAGCTTCGGATAGATGCAGGACGAGCCGAGATAGACGAACCGCCGGACGCCGGCCGCGAAGGCGCCCTGGATCGTGCTGTTGGCGATCGCCAGGTTGTCGTACAGGAACGTCGCCGGATAGGTGTCGTTGGCGCGGATCCCGCCGACGGTGGCGGCCGCCATGACCACCGCGTCGGGTCTGGTCTCGTGCAGCCAGGCCAAGGTGGCGGCGGCGTCCCGCAGGTCCAGGCGGGCGCGCCCGACCGTGAGCACCTCGCAATCCTCGCGCGCCAGACGCCGGACCACCGCCGAGCCCACCATGCCGGTGTGCCCGGCCACCCAGATCCGGCGGCCGCGCAGGTCGAAGACGGCGTCAGGGTCAGACATGTCGTTCACCGTTCCGGGCCAGGTCCAGGTCGTGCTCCACCATCTCGGCGACCAGCGTCTCGAAGTCGACGGTCGGTTGCCAGCCGAGCAGGTCCCGCGCCCAGCCGGCATCGCCGATCAGCGTGTCGACCTCGGCCGGCCGGAAGTAGCTCGGATCGATCGTCACCAGGGTCTCGCCGGACGCCGCATCGACCCCGATCTCGTCGACGCCTGCGCCGCGCCATTCGACGTCGCGCCCCACGACGCGGAACGCACAGGTGACGAATTCGCGCACCGTGTGACCCTTGCCGGTGGCGAACACCAGGTCGAGCGGCTCGGCCTGCTGCATCAGCAGCCACATCCCGCCGACGTAGTCGCGGGCATGGCCCCAGTCGCGGACCGCATCCAGGTTGCCGAGGTGCAACTGACGCTGCCGGCCGGTCTCGATCGCCGCCACCGCACGGGTGATCTTGCGGCTGACGAAGGTCTCGCCGCGCCGCGGGCTCTCGTGATTGAACAGGATGCCGTTGCTGCCGAACAGCCCGTAGGCCTCGCGGTAGTTCACGACGCTCCAGTAGGCGAACAGCTTGGACACGCCGTACGGGCTGCGCGGATGGAACGGGGTGGTCTCGGACTGCGGGACGGTCGCGGTCGCGCCGAACAGCTCCGACGTCGATGCCTGATAGAACCGGGTGGTCCGTATCAGGCCGGCATTGCGGACCGCTTCCAGCAGTCGCATGGTGCCGAGGGCGTCGGCGTTGGCGGTATATTCCGGTGTCTCGAAACTGACCATCACATGGCTCTGCGCCGCGAGATTGTAGATCTCGTCCGGCCTGATGTCGTTGACGAGGCGCACCAGGCTGCTGCTGTCGGTCAGGTCGCCGAAGTGCAGGAAGAACGACTGCTCCCGGTCGCGCGGATCGCCGTAGATATGGTCGACGCGCTGGGTGTTGAATGAGGATGAGCGGCGCTTCACGCCGTGCACCTCATAGCCTTTCGCAAGCAGGAACTCGGCCAGGTAGGAGCCGTCCTGGCCGGTCACTCCGGTGATGAGGGCACGCTTGCGCTCGGCCATGGTTCGCCCGATCCGTTCTCTGTTCATCGTCGACGCCGGCCAGCCGGCCAAACTCAATCCACGGGCTTGTCGGCCTCGACGTTCAGCATCATCAGCCGACCGTTGTTCCTGTCCATGTGCGGCAGATAGGCCTGGCTGTAGTCGTCGATGCCCTGCTTGCCGATGTCGGTGTCGCGCCAGTCGTAGCGGCGCACGTTGTGGAACCCGACAGCCTCCAGGCCCTCCGCCAGCAGGGCGAAGTCGAAGACCATGCCGTGCCAGTCCCAGTCGTCCTTCTGGCCACCGATGATCAGTCCCAGCAGGTCGGCGACCCGCCCGGTCGCGCGGTAGTGTTCGCAGCACGCCGCGAAATCGGCTGTCGACAGCCGCAGCATCGCGCCCGGTTTCAGCAGGGTGAACCAGTGGGCCAGCACCGGCTGCCACTCGCGGCGCCCGAAATGCTCGATCGCGGCGCAGCTGTAGATCAGGTCGACGCTGCCCGGGTCGAACGGCAGCTTGCGCAGGTCGGCGCAGAGATCGACGCTCGGATACGACTGCACATCGACGTTGATGTAGCCGGGGAGCCGGATCTTGCCGCAACCGAGATGCAGTCTGGTCATCGCTCGGCCCTTGCCGTCGTGGTGAACAGGATCTTCCAGCAGGTCTCGTCGGCTGGTCCGGTCCGGCCGTCGGCCGGAACGATTCCGGGGCGCCGGAACCCGCAGAACTCGGCGACCTCGGCCAGTTCGCGCGGCATCCAGAGCCGGTGTTCATAGCGGCTCTCGAAGCTGCGGGCGGTGCCGTCGGGCTCGACCACCGTGCCCTGCATGACCAGGGTGACGGTCTGGGCCATGCGGTCGAGGCTCGGCGAGGTCCGGACCGTGATCCGGCGGCCGCCGGCGCCGACCGCCTCGTCGTCCTTGACGCGCGGCGGGTCCAGCAGGGCGGCGATCCCGTTCCAGGCGTCGAACACGAAGGGTGCGCCGTCGACCAGCCGGGACCGCACCGCCCGCAGCGTCTCGACGAGCGCGACGACGTCCGGCAGGTAGTTGACCACATGGAACAGCGCCGTGGCCGCGTCGAACCCGTCCGCCGGCAGATCGGCGACCGTCCCGGCATGATACTCCGGGCGCGGCGACAGCGCCGCCGCCCGTGCCTTCGCCGTGGCGATGGCGGCGGTGTCGGTGTCGACGCCGGTTACCCTGATGCCTCGTGCGCACCAGGCCGGGGCGTGCCGGCCGGTGCCGCAGCCGATGTCGAGCAGCCGCCCGGGGCCGCCCCCGGTGGACGCCAGCAACGGGTGGATCCGCGCGACTTCCGCCTCGGGATCGCGGCGAGCGTACAACTCGTCGTAGACGTCCGTCAGGGTGAGCCCGGTCATGCCCGACAGCCCGGTCATGCTCGGTAGAACTTACGGATCGCGGCGGTCATGTGGTCGACCTCGCGGTCGGTCAGGGTCGGGAACACCGGCAGGCACATGCCGTGATCGAAGCCGTGAATGGCGTTGGGGAACAGGGCGTCGTCCAGCCGGGCGGCGCCGCCGAGGCGATCCGGCACCTCCATGAAACAGGGCTGCCGATGCAGCGGGTAGAAGAAGGAGCGGGTCTGTATCCCGGCGTTCTCGAGATGCCCGGCGAGGGCGTCGATGCGATCGCCGATCAGCACGGTACGGAACGGCACGAAGGTGCTGCCCGCCTGCGGGCCGACGATCCGGACCTCAGGCACGTCGGCCAACCCTTCGCGGATGCGCGACAGCACCCGGGCCTTGCCGGCGACCAGGGTGTCGAGGCGGTCGAGCTGGGCGAGGCCGATGGCGGCCTGCATGTCGGTGATCCGAAAGTTGTAGCCGATCGCCGGATGGATGAACGAGCCGCGGTCGAAGCGTCCCTGATTGCGCAGCAGGCGCAACCGCTCGTAGACCTTTTCGTCCCGACAGGTGACGTAGCCGCCTTCGCCGGTCGTGATGGTCTTGTCGGCGAAGAACGAGAAGCAGCCGACGTCGCCGATCGAGCCGGCCGGCCTTCCGTTCCAGGATACCCCGAGCGCCTGGGCCGCGTCCTCGATGACCAGCAGGTCGTGCCTGGCGGCCAGCGCCATGATGGCGGTCATGTCGGCACAGCCGCCGAACATGTGAACAGGCATGATGGCGCGGGTACGGTCGGTCACCGCCGCCGCGGCGCGCTCGGGGCAGATGCAGTAGTGTTCGGGGTCGACGTCGACCAGGATCGGCGTGGCTCCGACCATCACGACTGCGTTTGCCGACCCGATGAAGGTGGTGTCGGGGACGATGACCTCGTCGCCCGGCCCGATCCCCAGGCCCATCAGGCCCAGCACCAGGGCCAGCGTCCCATTCGGCGCCAGGACGCCGAACGGCGTGTCGATCACCGCGTTGAGGCGTTCGCTGAAGGCGGCACTGCGCGGTCCCTCGGTCAGCCAGGTGTCGCCAATCACGCCACGCAGCTGCGCGAGTTCCTCGTCGCCGATCGTCGGCCGTGTCTGTGGAATCTTCAGGGATTCACCCATGCTCGCTGGCCTGTGCGGTCCCGGGGCTCGGCGCGGGGAAGGAGCCCGCGGTCGGAGCTGTGCCCGAACCGCGCCGCGCCCTATTTACGACGGCGGCGCCGCGACCGCAAAGGTGAAGGGCAAGCGGAAGGGCCGGTCATCGGACGGCCGCTCGGACCGCCGCCTCCGCAAACAGATCCCGGATGTGGTCGGTGATCGCGGGCGTGTGCTCGCTTTTGACGTTGGCCAGCTTCGACACCAGCGTGGCATCGAGTTGCTCGCACCCGAGGAATTCGCCGACCCGTGGCAGAACAACTCCCGGCGCCCGAATGATGTCCTCGAAGCCGATGACCAGGATGTCCGGGAATGCTTCCAGCCAGTTGTCCATCCCGCCGGGGCCGACCACTGGAAAATGCGTCTCCTGGCGCAGCCACTCGCGCACCTGGTCGACGTCGTCGCGGCGTTCACCGGGAAGTCGGCCGTACCGGATGTCGGTGTTGTATAGCGACCAGAGCTGATCCACCGGGTCGCGGGTCATCACGATGATCCGGACATCCGGCAGCCGACGCCTCACCTCCGCTATGGTGGTCGGGCCGAGCTTGTAGTAGGCGGGCGTGATGTCACCGGTGACCCGATCGCCGGCGCAGCCGAACAGGGACAGGTACCACTTGAACGACTTCGGCTCCTCGAACAGGTAACGCCGACAGAACTCGAGCTCCCGCCGGAGGTCCAAGCCATGGCTGGTGAACGCGGCGATCAACGGGTCCAGCGTGCGCAATGCGGTCTCGCGACTGTGTTCGGAGAGGGCGATGCCGCGGGCGCCGGCCGGCCCTTCCAGCACCGCCTGTACCTGGGTCCAGAAGTCGATCTCCTTGATCGGTGGCATCCAGACGTCGCGAAAGCACTGCAGCGCGTCGTATAGGAATCGGGTCCCGCATCGCGGTCTCCCGATGCAGATGAACTCGGGCGCCTTGAGGCGTGGTGGGGTGGGGGCGACCATCTTGGTGGGATCTCCGGGTACGCGTTTCGCAGAGGCCGACGGGTTCGTTCCGGTCAACGGGCACCCGATTCCAGTCAGCAGCCATATTGCAGGAAGGGCGCTTGAGAATCGCCGCTTCCGGCACCGGACGAAACGCCGGTCAGGCGACTATGCGATCTGCGCCGTTGCGGCCGCGAATCCGAGTGTCCCGGGCAGGGCATGCACATCCTCGAGCACGACGTCCGCCAGCGGCCCAAGCACCTCGGCCGGTGAGGTGCCGGTCAGGACCCCGATCACCCGCCCGCACCCGGCGGCCCGTCCGGCGGCCAGGTCGGCCGGCGAGTCGCCGATCATCGCCACCTCGGCCGGCGCCAGGCCCAGGGCCGCGCAGAACGCCAGGATCATGCCCGGTGCCGGCTTGGCGCCGTGACCGGAGTCGTAGCCGGCGACGAAGTCGACGCGGTCGGCGAGGCCGAGCCGGGCGACCGTGGAGTGCGCCGCCTGCTCGGAATCATTGGTCGCCACGCCGAGACGCAGGCCGTTGCTGCGCAGCCGGTCGAACAATCCGGGCAGGTCGCCGACCGGTGCCAGCAGCTCCAGCGCCCGGCGTTCCCAGAACGTGTCGAGCCAGGGGATCAAGGCGTCGAGCGCCGGCAACTCGGGACTGAGTGCATGCCATTCGGCGGCAATCACGTCGACGGTGGCGGAGGCCAGCAGCGTGCCCGGCCGAATCCGTCCGGTCGCCGGATCGCGGCCGGTTGCTTCCAGCCAGGTCGCGGCCAACCCCGGCCGGCCGATCTCGCGGGCCAGGGCCTCGGCGCTCTCGACGTAGGCCGGCGTCCAGGTCTGCTCGAAATGGATGAGCGTGCCGTCCTTGTCGAACACGATCCCGCGGATGCCGGCGTTCATGCGGGTGCGACCTGGTCGGGCTCGCCGTGACGCCGCCGCAGCAGGGCGTCGTAGATCTCGGCCTCGCCGACCACGCCCAGCAGCGCGCCACTATCGTCCAGCACGGGGAACGGGCCACCGTGCTCGCGGGCCAGCGACACCAGCTCGCGCATCGGCGTGTCCGGCCCGACCGCGCGCTGGCGTCCGATCTCGTCGCGGTCCTGTGCAGGCCGCATCAGCGACACCGCGCACAGCACGTTCAGGGGGTTCACGTTGGCGACGAAGGCCCGGACGTAGTCGGTCGCCGGCTGGGTGACGATCTCCTCGGGGCGCCCGTACTGCACGATCCGGCCGCCCTCCATGATCGCGATGTGGGTCCCGATCTTCAGGGCTTCGTCCAAGTCGTGGCTGACGAACACGATGGTCTTCTTCAGCGCATGCTGAAGCTCCATCAGCTCGTCCTGCAGATGCTCGCGGATCAGCGGGTCGAGTGCCGAAAACGGCTCGTCCATCAGCAGGATGTCGGCATCGGTGGCGAGCGCGCGGGCCAGTCCGACCCGCTGCTGCATGCCGCCGGACAGCTCGTGCGGGTGTTTGTCGGCCCATTGGTCGAGTCGGACCAGCGCCAGTTTCTCGTCGACCAGTCGGTCGCGCTCGGCCCGCGGCAGGCCGCGCAGTTCGAGGCCGAGGCCGACATTCTCGCGGATCGTGCGCCACGGCATCAGCGCGAACTGCTGGAACACCATGGCGATGCGGTCGGTGCGCAGCCGGCGCAGGGTGGTGGCGTCGCAGCTCGCGACGTCGACCTGGGCGCCGCCGTCGGCGATCAGCACCTTGCCGCGGCTGACCTTGTTGAGGCCGTTCACGCAGCGCAGCAGCGAGGACTTCCCGGAGCCCGACAGACCCATCAGCACGCAGATTTCGCCCTCTTCGATGCACAGCGTGGCGTCGCGCACACCAACCACGGCGCCGGTTTCCTCCAGCACCCGGGCGCGGTCGGCGCCCTGGTCGATCAGGGTAAGCGCTTCTCGTTGTGTGGCGCCGCCGCCGAAGACGACGTCGACGTGCTCGAAGGTGATGGCGTCCATGGTCAGTGCCCGCCGCCGGAGGGAGGCTCGCTCTGCCGCATGATCCGGTCCATCAGGATGGCGACGATGACGATGGCGAGCCCGGCCTCGAATCCCTGGGCGATGTTCACGGTGTTCAGGGCCCGCACCACCGGCTTGCCGAGGCCGTTGGCGCCGACCAGCGCGGCGATCACCACCATCGACAAGGACAGCATGATGCACTGGGTGACGCCGGCCATGATGGTCGGCATGGCGTGCGGCAGCTCGACCTTCAGGAGCAGTTGCCGGCGGGTGGCGCCGAACGCCTCGCCGGCCTCGATCAGCGGCTTGGGCACGTTGCGCACGCCCAGCTCGGTAAGCCGGATCGGCGCCGGGATCGCGAACACGACCGTGGAGATCAGGCCCGGCACCACGCCCAGCCCGAACAGCATCAGGGTCGGGATCAGGTAGACGAAGGTCGGGATCGTCTGCATCAGGTCGAGGATCGGCCGGATCGCCGCGTAGAACCAGCGATTATGGGCGGCGTAGATGCCGATCGGCACGCCGATGATCACGCTGACCAGGGTGGCGGACAGCACCAGCGCCAGGGTCTCGACCGTGGCTTCCCAGTAGCCGAGGTTCAGGATCAGCAACAGGCCGATCACCACCATCGCCACCAGGCTGCGCGACCGGTGCAGCCACCAGGCGAACGCCGCGATCAGGGCGATCAGCAACACCGGCGGCACCGCCGACAGCAGCCAGATCACCCCCTCGATCGCCCAGCCGAGGCCATCCGAGAATGTCCGGAACTGGGCGTAGAAGTTGTCGGTCAACCACTCGACGAAGACCTTCACGCCGCGCCCGAGGGCGAGCTTGTGGTCCTCGAAGAATCCCGAGATCGGATCCATGGCCGATGCTCCCGCTGTCAGGCGTCGATGGATCCCGGCTCGGCCGCGCCGGGGCGCGTCCGTCCAGGATGAGGTGCAAGGGGAGGGATGATGCTACCCGATGTCCTCATCCCGGCTGCGGCGGTGTAGCCGCGGAGAGCCGGAACCCCGCTGCCCCAACCGAACCCGGCCTCAGAGACCGAGTTCGTCCTTAACCGCTTTCACGCCGTCCTTGCCGTCGTGCGTGGTCACGCCGGCGAGCCAGGACATCATCAGGTCGGGATGCGCCTTGAGATACTTCTCGGCGGCCTTCTCGGGCTTCATCCCGTCGTCCAGGATCATGCCCATGATGGCGTTTTCCATGTCGAGGGTGAAGGACAGGTTCGAGAGGAACTTGCCGAGGTTCGGGCATTCCTCGATCAGGCCAGCCCGCACGTTGGTGTAGACGGTGGCGCCGCCGTAGTCCGGCCCGAAGTAATCGTCGCCACCGGCGAGATAGGCCAGCTCGAAATTGGCGTTCATCGGGTGCGGGGCCCAGCCCAGGAACACGATCCACTCCTTGGCGCGGACGGCACGGGCGACCTGGCTCAGCATGCCCTGCTCGGAGGATTCCACCACCTCCCAGTCCTTCAGGCCGAAGGCGTCCTTGTCGATCATATCCTGGATCAGCCGGTTGCCGTCGTTGCCGGGCTCGATGCCGTACAGCTTGCCGGCGAACTTGTCCTTGTGGGCGGCGAGATCGGCGAAGCTCTTGACCCCGGCCGCGGCGACATAGGCCGGGACCGCCAGGGTGTATTTCGCACCCTCCAGGTTGGCCCGTAGGCTGACGACCGAGCCGTCGTCGGTATACGGCTTCAGGTCGGCGGCCATCGACGGCATCCAGTTGCCGAGGAAGACGTCGACGTCCTTGTTCTTCAGGCTGGCATAGGTGACCGGCACCGACAGGATCTGGGTCTCGGGATCGTAGTCGAGGGCGTCGAGCACCACCGAGGCGGCTGCCGTCGTGGCGGTAATGTCGGTCCAGCCGACGTCGGAGAACGTCACGTCCTCACAAGATTCAGGGTCCGCGGCCAGGGCCGGTCCGGCGGCCAGAAGGGCGGCCGTCAGGACCGCCGCGCCGAGTGAACTGCGCATGATTGAAACCCCCTGTTTGTCGTTCTGCTTGAGGCTCAGCATGCAAATTGATGCTGGAAAGGCAAGGCGGGCTTTCCTGTCAGCGTCGAATCAGATCGCGTCCGCGACCTGTCCGGGCCTGCCAACCGGCCCTTTCCAGTTCCGGGTCGACGTGTTCCTCCTCGGGATGCCCGAGGCAGAGATAAGCCGTGAACCGCCAATCCGCCGGTACCTCCAGGTCGCGGCACAGTCGCTCGGGGGCCAGGATCGACACCCAGCCGACGCCGATACCGAATGCACGCGCGGCGAGCCACACGGTGTGCACCGCCATCACTGTCGAGTGCTCGAGGGTCTGCGGCATGGTGCGGCGGCCGAGGCCATGGCCTTGTACGGTGCCGACATCGGTGAACACCGCCAGTTGCACGGGCGCGCGGTCCAGGCCGGCGAGCTTGAGCGATGCGTAGAGATGCTGCCGCTCACCCGGCTGGGCGGCCAGGGCATCGGCGTTGGCCGCCTCGAAGTTGGCCCGAACCGCCCGTCGCGCCGCCGGGGTCTCGATCGTCACGAAACGCCAGGGCTGGCTGTTGCCGACCGACGGTGCCAGGTCGGCAAGGTCGAGCAGCCGCTTCAGCATGGCCGGATCGAGCGGGTCGGTTCGGAACCGCCTGACGTCGCGGCGCCAGCGCAGCAGCCGTTCGAGACCGTCGCGGAAACCGGCATCGAAGCCGGGAAGGGGCTCGGGCTGCGTCAATCCTGTCATCCGTGGTTCGAAGGCCGGAACGCCACACTGCCCGCATCCTCGGCGATCCGGAACCGTCGGCCTTTCCCCGATGCGTCACGAACGGTAGAACGGCCGTCATGACGACACTCGACACCATCCCGCTGTGGATCGACGGCGGCCCGGCCGATGCCCGGTCCGGCCGCACCTTCACCACCGAAAACCCGGCGACGGGCAAGCTGCTCGCGGTCGTGCAGGAAGCCGGCCTCGCCGATGTGGATGCCGCGGTGGCCGCCGCCAAGGCGGCGTTCCCGGCGTGGTCGGGGATGACCGGAACCGAGCGTGGCCGGATCCTGCACAAGGCGTCGCAGATCCTGCGGTCCCGCAACGACGCGATCGCGCGTCTCGAGGTCCTGGACACCGGCAAGCCGATCAGCGAGGCGTCCGTCGTCGACGTGGTGTCCGGCGCCGACTGCCTGGAGTTCTTCGCCGGGGTGGCGCCGACGATCGCCGGCGAGCACATCGATCTCGGCGGCGCCTTCGCCTATACCCGCCGCGAGCCGCTCGGCGTGTGTGCCGGCATCGGCGCCTGGAATTATCCGATCCAGATCGCCTGTTGGAAGGCGGCCCCGGCCCTGGCCTGCGGCAACACCATGGTGTTCAAGCCGTCCGAGACCACGCCGGTCACCGCGATCGAGCTGGCCAAGGCGCTGGCCGAGGCCGGCGCCCCGCCGGGGGTGTTCAACATCGTCCACGGGGCCGCCGAGACCGGGCGCGCCCTGGTCGAGCACCCGGACGTCGCCAAGGTGTCGCTGACCGGTTCGGTGCCGACCGGCAAGCGGGCGATGGCGGCGGCCGCCGGCACCCTCAAGCATGTCACCATGGAGCTCGGCGGCAAGTCGCCGCTGCTGGTGTTCGAGGACGCCCATATCGAAAACGCCGTGTCGGCGGCGCTGAACGCCAACTTCTATACCCAGGGCGAGATCTGCTCGAACGGCACGCGGGTGTTCCTGCACCGGCGGATCCGCGACGCCTTCGTCGACGCCATGATGCCGCGCATCCAGCGCATGCGGATCGGCGATCCGCTCGACCCCGAGACCACCATCGGCGCGCAGATTTCGCAGCGCCACATGGAGAAGGTGCTGGGGTATGTCGAGAGCGGGTTGAAGCAGGGGGCGAAGCTGCTGTGCGGTGGTGCCCGCGTCACCGACGGCGCTTGCGCCGGCGGCTGGTTCGTGGCGCCGACGGTGTTCGAGGCGCCGGATGCCCCCCTCGGCGACAGCCTGGCGATCGTGCGCGAGGAGATCTTCGGCCCGGTGATGACGCTGCTGGTGTTCGACGACGAGGACGAGGCCGTCGCACGGGCCAACGGAACGCCGTTCGGGTTGGCCGCTGGGCTGTTCACCCGCGACCTGGCCCGTGCCCATCGGGTGGCGGCGCGCCTGGAGGCCGGCACGGTGTGGGTCAACGACTACAACCTGACGCCGATCGAGATGCCGTTCGGCGGCGTCAAGCAGTCCGGCATGGGCCGCGAGAACGGCCTGGCCGCCATCGAGCACTACACCCAGCGCAAGTCGGTGTTCGTGCAACTCGGCGATGTGGCGACGGGGTTCGTGTAGTCCGGTCGTCATATCGGGACGGCCCGTCACCAGGTGATCCGCGGACGGGCCGCGCAAGCAGCCGCTCCGGGATTCATGACGCGTCGAGCGCTGGAGATCAGCCCCCCGCCCGGGCGGCGCGGCGGCGCTTCATCTCTGCCCACTCGGCCATGACCTGGGCCTTGCGAGCGTCGAAGGCGGCAGCGTTGCGGGCGTCGATGATCTCGCGCTGCTTGCGCAGGAACTCGCGGTTGGCCTGTCGCGCCGCCTTGATCAACTTGTACTGCTCGGCCCGCTGTGCGCGGTCGCGGGACAGCATGGCGAGCTTGGCATCGGCGGCCCGCGCCTCGGGCGTGACGGGGACGACCGAGCCGGCGGCGGCGGTCACCAGGTTGGTGCGCTGGCCGTACCACAGGTCGTAGACCCGGCCCTGGTAGGCGTCGCCGCGCTGATCGGTGCGCGAATGATAGAAGGCGACCGCATCCTTCCAGGTGCCGACCTCGTCCTTCAGGTCGCGCAGGAAGGCGGCGGCGTAGTTGGCGTTGGTTTCCGGGTCGAAGGCCTGGTTCAGGTCGTCGAAGGCGTCGGCGTGGTAGTGCAGGTTAACCTGCATGCAGCCGACGTCGATGTTCCTCACGCCGCGCGCCTGCAGCTTGATGATCTCGGCAATCGCCGCCGCCTTGCTCGGCAGGTATCGCCCACGACCCTCGGCCATCACGGTCCACGGCCAGGCAAAGCTTGCCCGGTGCGCCTGGCTCCAGCGGCCGGTCTCGGTCAGCGAGATCGCGCCCAGGAGGTGCGGGGCGAGCTGGTGGCGGCGCTCGGCGTTGCGGGTCGCCTCGATGCACAGCGCATGCGCCTGCGGTGTCGGGCTCGCGCCCCGGTGGCCGGCGGCCAGCGCCACGGCGGCGCCGACGGCCATGCCGGCGGCGGTCAGGGCGATCAGCAACAGAATGCGGGTTAGGAACCGAACGGTCATGCTTCACCTCCACCCGACAGAGAAGCAACCGCCGTGCCAGTTCGGAGAGGCGAGCTCCCGGACAGTCAACTCAGCGAGTCTTCGGTGCATGGGCCGTGTCCGGGCCAGTCGATTTCGGCCGCTTCGGCCTGGGCCCGACGGGCGGGGGCCGGGGGTGAGGCCTGCGACCGCACCGGCGGGAACACCATCGTCACCGTGGTCCCGACGCCCAGCTTGCTCTGCAGCAGGAGCTGTCCCTGATGGTGTTCCATCAGCACCTTGCTGAGCGACAGGCCGAGCCCGGTACCCTGATGCTTGCGGGAAAAGGTGTTCTCCACCTGGGCGAACGGCGTCAGTACGCGGGTCAGGTCGGAGTCGGCAATGCCGATACCGGTGTCCGAGATGGAGATGCTGATACCCGGCCGGGCCTCGACCGCAATCGATATGGTGCCGCCGGCTTCCATGAATTTCACGGCGTTCGACAACAGGTTGATCAGGATCTGCCGGACGCGCATCGGGTCGCACCGCAGGGCGGCGGTGCCGGCGGTCGCGCTCGACCATCTGAGCTCGATGCCCTTCGCCTCGATCAACGGCATCATGATCCGGACAGCGTCGTCGACGAGCGAGGCCACGGTCGCGGTTTCCTCGCGCAGGTCGAGGTTGCCGGACTCCATTCGGGTCATGTCCAGGATGTCGCCGATGATGCCGACCAGATGCCCCGCACTGCGGCCGATGTCCTGCGCATACTCCCTGTAGCGGGGGTTCTCGATCGGCCCGAAGATGCCCTTGGCCATGATCTCGGAGAAGCCGACGATCGCGTTCAACGGGGTCCGCAACTCGTGGCTCATATTGGCCAGGAACTCGGACTTGTAGCGGTTGGTGGTCTCCAGTTCGGCTTTCGAAGATTGAAGGTCCGCGACGCTTTCGGTCAGTTGGGTGTTGGCTTCGCGGAGCTGGTTGGTGCGTTCGTCGACCAGGCGCTCCAGTTCGGCGCGGTAGAGGGCGAGTTCGCCGTGTTGGGCCTCGATCTGTCCGAGCATCAGGTTGAAGCCGGTGATCAGGTCCCCGAGTTCGTCGTTGGTGTCCCGCTCGGCGCGATAGCCGTACTCCTTCTCGTTGCTGACGCGGCGCATGACGTCGGCCAGATGGGTGATCGGCCGGACCAGGGCGCGCTGCAGTGTCGTGGACAGCGCGAAGGCGATACCCGTCGACAGCAGCACGATGACCAGCGCGATCGACAGCAAGGCGTTGCGTTCGCGGCGCAGAACCTCCAGCGAGGCCACGAGCACGACCGAGCCGACGGCTTCCCGGTCCAACCGAATTTGCCGGCAGACGAGGAGGTAGTCGCCGACGAGGCGCGCAGCTTCCTCGCCTGTCTCGCACTTCTCGCCCGATAGCGCGGGCATCTTGCCGAACTGGGTGAAGATCTCGCCGTCTCTGCCGATGATCTGGCCACTGACCACGTCCGGCCTGACCCGAAGCGTCGAAAGCATGGTGGCAGCCGCCCGTGGATCGTCGAAGACGATGGCGGCGCCGGAGTTCTCGGCGAGCACCTGCGCGAGCGCCGAGATTTCGCTGACCAGGCTGGCTTTGGTACTGGCGCTTGCGTAGAGCAGGAACACCAGGGTGACGAACACGGTCGACACCATTCCCACCATCATCGTGACGGCGACGAATTTTGCCCGCAGCGGCATATTGGAGAACCAGTGCGGCATCAGTTCCGCACCGGGCCGACGATCTCGGCGAGGTTCAACAACTGCGAGCTCAGCTTCAGGTCGGCATCGGTCAAAGAGCGCAGGTTGATCTGGAAGCGCAATCGGCCACGATCCTCGACCAACCCGATATGCCCCCCGAGCGAGGCAAACTCCGGAAGGTCGGACACCATCAGGATGCCGTCCCGGCGTGCCAGGGCCAGCAGGCCCTGAAGCGCTTCGATCGAGGCGAAGCTGCTCGCGAACAGCAGATGGCAGGTGCCGACGGCGTCGCCCCGGTGAACGATCGTCACATCCACCGGGCGGTCGCCGATCTGCTTGCCCTGCAGCGACTGCAGGGCCTCGAGCCGAAGGTCGCCGCGCTGAACGCAGAGGTTCAGGGCGTCCTCCAGCCCCCGGAAGCGACCGAGCGGCCAGGACGCGAATTTTGCGAAGTTGTAGACGAAGGCCACCTTGATCGCAGCGGCCTGAATATCGTCGCTCGACCGCGCCGAGGCAGAGCCGCTGATCGCCAGCAGCGCCAAGGCAGCCGCCGCCGCGAATGCGGCGACACCGGCCAGCCGTCCGAGGTGCGGACGAGATGTAGGATCGGGCAGTGGACGGGACATGCGGCTAGAACTTCAGCGTCGCTGATCCGAAGATCGATCGTTCCACCTTCGTCGCCTGGCTGCCGGCAAAGGTGTCGTCACCGAACTCGCGTCGACCGTCATGCAGGAGGTTCTGTCCGGTGATCGCCAGTTCCAGGTTCGGCTCCGGTCGCCAGGCCAGCCTCACGCCCATCTCGACGTAACCGTCGACATCGACGCTGTCGATCTCGCTCACATAGCGCAGGGTCGTGTCGAAGGTGACGGTCGGGCTGACGTTGTACAGCGACCGCATCCCGACCTGGTGGTTCGGGTCGGTCTCGCCGGAGGCGTCGGTTTCCAGATAGGCGTACCAGCCCTGCAGCCGCAGGGTGCTGTGCGGTTGGAGGTTCGCCACCAGTTCCGCCCCGTAAACGTCGGCCTCGCCGTCGTTGTTCGCGTTCAGGGGGAGGACGAGGTGCGGGTGAAGCGGCGCACTTGGTTTTAGAGTCAGGCGCACTTGGTTTTTGAGCAAATCGATTTGCCATATCGCGACGCAGCATAGCCCACGCCGTTCGCCATCCGCCAGACCACCGCGACCCGACGACCTCGGCCGCGCTAACCGCTGCATGGTCCCAGGGCCATAGCTTCCGGTGCGTGGTCACGATCCGCACGGATGCTCACCGATGTAGCGGAACCCCTGGACGGCGCGGAAGTGGCCACCGTATCCGGAGCCGATCCCTGAATAGCCGCCCCGGGCGGCTGCCCTGGCGATGGTCGCCGCGCTCTTGGTCTTGTTCCCGCCATGGAGCACCGCGCTTACCTGGGTCCAGCACCGATGCGCTCGCAGCGCCGCCGCCAGGCCGGGGTGGCTAGTGTGGAACAGGGTCGGCATCGGCTTGCCGAACCGATTGAGCCCATCGAGCCAGCGCGCGCAGATCGTGTTGAGAAAGCGGAGGCCTACGCCCGCGCCCTGCCAGTCCGGCATGATGACCAGGCGGCAGGCCCGAGCCTCGCGTAGACCGGGTCTGGTGCTGAAGGCGACATGCGCCACCGGCTCGCCGGCGACGAAGCCGACATAGCATTTGGCCGCGACCATCTTCGGGGCTTTCAGATAGTGATGCGGCTCAAACAGGGACCACCAGCTCCAGTCGGTCTCCTGGATCTCGACGTCAAAGGAGGGACGTCGTTGAAGCCACCTCCCGGCAAAGCGCCCGGTCGAGGTGTCGAAGGTCCAATCCGGCTGCAGCCAGTCGAGCACGTCGTAGTGGCACGTCAAGAGGACCGCCTGTCCCGGACCGCGGCGCCACGCCTTCGCGAAGGCCAAGGCGCCAATCCGGGCAATCTGGCGATCGACGACGCTGGAAAACTCGTCGATCACCACCCGGCCCAGCCGATCGCACACGATGCGCGCCAAGTCGGCGCGGAACCGCTCGCCATTGGATAGCAACCGGTAGGGGCGCATCCATGCCGGCACCGCCCCAAGGCCAACCGCGGCGAGCGCCCCCGTCACTTCGTCGATGGTCCGCTCGGGCGCGATCGCCTCCACAATGGGGAGGTCGCGCGGCCACCCGGCTGACTTGTAGACCGCGCGCGGCCCCCATATGGCTCGGCCGAGCGAGGACTTGCCGGAACCGGAGGGACCGACCACAGCGCCGATGCTCCAGCCGTCGCCCTCGATCGGCAGCTCGGCCGACAATCGGAACTCGCGGCTTTCGGGCGTGTCAGTGTTGTACAAGGACGCCACCAGGGCAGCCCGGTAGGTGTCCGCCGGCAGGGCCGGGTGGTGGATCTCGACCCTCATACCGACACCACCCGCAGCCGCTCGTAGCCGGCCGCCTTCAGGGCCTCGAAGGTGCGCTTTTGTTCGTCCTCGTCGGCGCATACGACGATCACCGCAAACTGCGGTCGGTACCGAAATCCGTTCTTACCGGGAGGAGGCTTCGCCAAGGTCAGCTCCGTTAGGATGCGACGCTTGGGAGCGCTCTGGTGTGGGGCTCTGAGGGACCCGCTGGACGGTGTTGAGAGTGCGACAACGACCGCACTTGATGGTGATTCTACCGGTGAACTCGCCGTCGAACAAGCGGCGTCTGCACGACCCGCATCGAATCGACTCCATGGATTGTACCTGTCTACTCTTCCCCGCCCCGCATGCTGGGGAGGGCGGGACCGGCTGCCTGGTCGACCATGGCGGCCGGGTTGTCCGGTGCGGGGTTCCATCCCGCGGTTCGGAGCGTTACAGCGCTCCGACCCCCGCCCGAAATGCGGGGGCAGTCCTTGAAGGGCCGTTCAGGGCCCCGCAAAGGCCACTGAAGCGGCCTTCAACATCAGCTCGGCGCCGGCAGGCTGCCGACCAGGTCGATCGCGTCGAGCCCGGCGTGATCCGCGGCACCGTCGATCGCCTCGTGCATGTCGAACTCGTACTGGCAGCCGGCGGCGAAACGCTCTCGCACCGCCTGTCGGGCGGCGTCGACCAGGGCGGTGTCGAGGGTCAGCCGAGAACCGGATCTGGTGACCACGCCGAGGGAGCTGCCGCCACCGACCTGGTTGGAGGCCTCCATAAGCTCGACTACCGCGTCGTGCGAAGTCGAAAGCGTGACGGTCTGAGGTCCGACGGTGACCAGGGCGCCGGCGTTCCGGTACTCCCAGCTGAGCCGGGTCGCCTCGATCGTCATTTCTGCCTTGCGCTCGGCAACCGGCTTGGACAGCACGGTCCGGGCGTAGGAAGCCGTCCCGGCCACGAAATCGACACTCGACGGATCCGCGCCGAGCGGGCCGAGCTTCTCATCGGTGCCGATCTGAGGATCGGGTGCGGCCTCCTCCAGCAGGATGATCAGTCCGGCCAGCTCACCGCAGTTGCCGCGTTCGGGATGACTCGGGTCGATGCGCATGGCCAGGGACCATGGCGGCCGGCGCCGATTGGCGATCGTCTGATGGCGCATCGGAACACCGTCGATCACCGCGACCCCACCGGCGCCGCTGTTCGCGGCAGGGTCCCAGAGCGTGACAGCCGTCATGAGTGCCTCCCTCCAAGGTTACGGATCAGGCAGCCGGAACCAGCGACGCGAGGTAGTCCTCGAAGCCGGGAACCTGGATCGTGGCGCCGAAATACCGGGTGTGCTGGGTGATCCGCCAAGCGTTGCAGTTGCCGGCGAACCAGGTGCCGCCGCCGGTGATCAGGCTGGCCAGGTACAGGTAGTCCTGCGGAGCCGTGAAGGCGCCGACCGCGATCGTCGCGGTCCTGGCGCCGGCGACATAGACCCGCCATTCGACGGCTGCCTGGTCGTAGGCCAGCGCGATGTGGGTCCAGGTGGTGTCGGCGACCGCCCCCCGGTTGGTCGCCATCGCCGACAGGTCCTCGGCCGACGATGCGGTCAGGGACACGCCCACGTGGCCGGCGGAATTGATCCCGAGCGCCCAGGTGTAGTCGTAGCCGCTGTGGTTCATCGACGCGATGCCCCAGGCGGTGCCCGGCGTGCCGCTGCGGCGGAAATGGCCCTCGTAGCAGATGCCGCCGGTGACGACCCGGAAGTCGTCGGACATCGGGAACCGCAAGCCGTCGTTGGTGCCGTCGAGCTGGATGCTGCTGGCGCCGAACGCCTTCTGGCTCGTGGTCGTCGCCGGGGCGTCCAGGAGGGTGCGGGCATGCCGGCCGGTCAGGTCGACCAGGCCGTCGGTCGTGCCGTTGGGTCCTTGCCCCAGGATCAGCATTCGGACGTATTGCTGGAACGGGTCGCGGCGAGTGACGCTCTGCGGGCCGGGGATGCCGAACATCACACGTCCTCCGCGATCAGCCAGACCAGCTTGATGTTCGTCGGCGTCACGGCCCAGCCGAGCAGCGTTTTCGTCGCTGCCGCCTGCGCCGCCCAGGTCGGTTCCGTGCCGATGAAGGTGCAGCCCGTGAAGGTCGGGACCCGCCCGCCGGTGCCGTCCTGCTCGGTCTCCAGCATCCGGGTTCCGAGCTTGCCCGCCGCCGGCGCGGTCATGGTGAACGTCGTGTCGCCGATCAGCCGCGCCCTGGTGTACGGCAGGGCGCTGACGATCGCGGCCGTGGTGACGTCGCCCAGGTTCTGGTACTCGCCGTCCACGACGTCGACGGTGAGATTATGGCCGGCCATGTCGACGTCGCTGGTCGCGTCGCCGGCGGGCGTCGCCACTATCTCCAAGGTTTCGTCGCCGCCATCGTCGACCTCGTTGAGCGAGACGCCGGATCCAGCGCCGAGCTTTTCACTGAGCGACTTGGGCGTGGTGTCGTTGGCGGACACCCGAACCCCGCCGACCGCGGCGGCGGCAGCCAGGGCACTGGCGGTGGCCTCGCCAGCTTTGGTCGTCGCGATGCCGGCCTGCGTCGCGGCGGTCCCCGCCGCGGTCGTGGCGATGCCAGCCTGCGTCATCGCGGTGACGGCCGAGGCGGCGGCACCGTCGACGCTGCCGGACAGTTCCGTGCCGACGACGCCGATCGCCTCCGCGACCTCGGGGAGGTTGGCCGCATGGCCATTGGCGCCGAAGCCGCCCGGGTTGGCCTCCGTCTTGGACTGGGCGTTGTAGTAGCCGCCGATCATCCGGGCGAGCGCGGTCGCAAGGCTCATGGTCATCCCTGCATCTCCTCGAAGGTCAGCGTGATCGACCACTCGCTGAGGCCATCGTCGGCCAGCTCGTTGGTCTCGCGCGGCGGGCTCGCCACGGACAGATGCGCCGGGAAGAACTCCCGGAAGGCGTGGACCAGGTCGGCGGTGTTCGGCAGGAACACCGCCGGGTGGTCCTCGTCGGCCATGGCGAAGTCGTAGAGGCGCATGGCCTCGCCCTTGGTCAGGTGCGGGAAGGTGACGGTGTGGACCCGGGCGTTGCGGCGGCGCGTCTTGATCTTCCGGCCGCCGGCGGTGATCTCCTCGAGCGTGCGCCGGCGGATCCCGAGGTCGCGGCCCCAGTCGTATGTCCAACCCGTCGCCAGCGGGTTCGCCACCACCAGGTAGCCGACGTCGTAATCGTCGATCCCGGCCTGCGCCGTCACGTCCAGCTCGACCACCAGCTCGTCGGCCGCGATCAGCTCCGGCAGGCGGATATGCAGGTGGCGCGCGTAGCCCTGGATGTCCTTGAGGCGCGGCTTGCCGGTGTACCAGTTCTCCTGCTCGAACGGCAGGTCGGCGGTGTCGTAGACGCGGCCGAAGAAGTCGGTCCACTCGCCCTCGTAAAGTGGCGTTCCGTTCTCCGATGCCGTGATCCGGTACATGGCGTCCAGGTCGCCGGTGTGGCCGCACAGCATGATGTCCGTCATGAACACCGGGCTCGGCCAGGTGGCGGTGAACTGGCTCGCCCCCAGGTCGCTCGGGTCCGCGCACCGGGCCGGCAGGCTGGTGATCCGCGGGTCGACCAGGTTGTCGAGGGTGCCGCTCCAGTCGCCGCCGGTCAGCACCGCGTCGCGGGCCAGGTTCTCCAGCAGGATGTCGCCGATCGCCATGCTCAGCCCCACAGCCTGAGGGTGATCTGACTGGACCTCGGCCGGCCGGGCCTGGCGCCGAGCATCAGCATGACGCGGTCGATCCCGTCTTCGGGATAGTCGAGGCGGACCTCGGCCTGCCCGATGCCGGGATCCGCCAGCAGGTCGAGCCACTCGTTGTCCATCTCGGTGGTGGCAACCCACTCCCGGAACGGTGTGCCGTCGGCGCGCACCGACATGCAGTCGAACAGCAGGTCGGCCACCGCCTGCAGATCGCCCTGGTCGCGCAAGGCCGTCTCGATCGTCACCTCGCGGACGTTCGGCCACCAGCGGTCGCGCAGATCGGTGTCCTTCCTGACGGCCTGGCGCCACTCGCTACCCAGCCGGCCTTCCTCTTCCGTCTCCCACAACGCGCCGGCGAGGTTGCTGCGACTGTGGGTCTGGTAGAGCCGGCCACCCTTCACGGTGACCCGCCATACCGGCACGCTGATCGTCGGATCGCCGGGCGCGATGGACAGGACGTCGGTCGCGGTGATGGTGCGATCGGGCACGCCGGTCGGCAGGTGCAGCCGGCCGATCTGCCAGGCGCCCTGCGGATCCGGCAGGACCCAGCCGGGAAGCGACCGTGCGAACGCGTCGATCGCCTGGCGCACCGGCATGCGATTGGCGATGTAGAGCCCGACCGTCTCGGTGGCGACGATGCTCGCGAAAGTGCCGCCGATCGTGGCGGCCGGATCCTGGCGCAGGATCAGTGCCTCGATCAGTCCGGGTGCGGTGTCCAGGTAGCCCGCACCCGGGACCAGGTCGACCGCACCCTGCAGGCCGACGGTGACCACACCCCCGAAGCCCTGGTCGACCTTGAACAGCCCGCGGGCATTGTTCGTCGTGTAGTGTCCGACCGACGGCGCCGCGGCATCGAACGTGGAATCGTCGACGTCGCCGTCGTCGACCAGGCTGGCGTCCTCGCCGCGATCGGCGATCAGGGTATAGCCCTGCACCCCGCCGGCGTGCGCCTGGCCGACCTGCGCTTGCGGGTTGACCCAGGTGATCGGGATGTTGGCTGTCCGCAGGTCGCCGAGCGACAGCGGCTTGGGCTGGTCCTTCAGGTCCTCGGCCGTGCCCTCGTAGCCGGTGGCACCGGTATTGCTGCCGTCGAACTCGACGGGCTGGATGTCCGCCTCCAGGTCCAGGCGGCGATCGTAGATCGGCACCGCGAGGCGGCTCGGCTGCGTCCCCGACACCGACCACTGCGGCGTCTCGGCGCGGCCGTCCAGCATCGCCCGGAAGTCGACCGCGAAGCCCCGCGCCTGGCCGAGCGGCTTGATCTCTCCCCACCAGACCCGAACCGCCTTGAAGACCCAGCCGCGGTACTGGTTCAACGCACCGTCGGCGTTGCCCAGGACCAGCTGCGAAGTGCCGAGCGCTCCGGTCAGTCGATCGGCGTCCGCGTACAGGTCCAGGGCCACGGTCGGCACGTCGATCACGCGCGGGTCGTACCCCTGGCCCGGCTTGTCCGGATCGGTCGACGGCCACGGCCGCATCGGCAGGTCGCTGAGGTGGAGGGTGACCGGATCGTCCTCGGGATCCACGAGGTCCAGCTCCACCAGGTAGGCCATGACGGTGTCCGTCATCACGCCCTCTTCTTCAGGAACTGGGTCAGCTCGCCGATCGTGCGGGCCTGGTCGTCGACCGTCGCCCGCAACTCGGCGACCTCGCCGGCCAGCATGGCGGCAGCGGCCATCTGCGCGTCACCGGCGTCGGCGACCGCCGCGGTGGTGCCGCGCACCGCCCGAACCACCGGGTCGAAGTCGACGACGTTCGGCGACCGGTCGCGGCCGGCGCTCATCAGCGCCAGGCTGTCCTTGGCGTTGAAGACGTGCGCGGCCGGGCCGGTGTAGAGCAGCTCGTCGTTGTGAACCCGCGTCAGGCCGCCCGGCGTCGTCCAGCCGCCCTGCTCCAGGCCGCGGGACAGCAGGTAGGCGTTGACCGCCGCATTGGAGGCGCGGAGCGCGTTCAGCTCGCCGGCTCCGAACCCGGTCGGCGTCGGCAGGCCGAGGCGGACCAGGTCGTCGTAGATTCCCATGTTGGTGTCGCGGCGAGTGCCGAACGCGAAGCCCTGTTCCGCAGCCACGTCGGACGGTTGGCGGTTGGACGCGAGCAGCGCCGCCAGGCCGTTGCCGGCGACGGCCTGCAGCTCGCGGATCGCCTGTTCGACCGACACCACGTTGTCGTTCAGCTCGGCGTACTGGCCGACCTGGGCGCGCAGTTCGCTCAGCTGCCGGTCGGCGACCGAGGCCTGGCGGTCGGCGACTTCCTTGACCGCTTCGAGCCGGTCGATCGTGAGGTCGTAGCCGGCATTGTAGACCTCGCGGTCGCCGCGGAACGCCTGCAGGGCCTCCAGGTAGGCCTGCGCGATGGTGCCGATCTCGGCCATCGCGTCCTGGTCGCCGAGCTGGGCACGCCCGAACACCTCGTCGAACTGCGCCTTGGCCTCGTCCACCCGGTCCTGCGGCCCGCCCTTGGCGAACTCGCCGCGCTTGATCTGGTTGACGATGTCGCCGATCGACAGGCTGAACGACCGCATCCGGTCGGACAGGTCCTGCAGCGCCTGCGCCTCGCGCTGATAAGCCTCCAGCAGGGTGTTCCGGCTGGCCTGGACGTCGGCCTGGCGCACGCCGGCGAACATCTCGTCGAGCATCGACGTGATGACCTTGCGCGCCGCCTCGTCGGTGGTCTGGGTGAAGGCCTCGGCCAGGCCGGCGGCGTCGAGCCCGGAGAACTGCCGGCGGACCTGGTCGGTGAAGGTTGAAGCGATGCGCCCGCCGGCATCGGCGCCGAACTCGGCGGCGTCGGCCAGCATGGCGTCGCGGGCGGCGATCAGGGTGCCGAGGCCGTTGATCGCGCCGCGGCCGCGGGCATCGTTCTCGGTGGCCTGCAAGTTGTCCCAGAAGCGGTCCGTGAACTGCTCGCGGATCGCCTCGGCGGCATCGTTGAGGGTAACGCCGACGTCGTAGAGCGCGGCGTCGAGGGCGGGGAACTCCTCGTTGGCCTGGCGCAGCTGGTCGTTGACCTGTTCCAGGTAGTCGCGCAGCGCCGCCAGCTCGGCCTGCGCGGTCTGCATTTCGGCGGTGACCGGGCCACGCACGGTCGGCTCGGCGGTGCCGGTGATCCCGCCGATCAGCTGGTCGACGCTGGCCTTGGCGATCGCCACGACGTCGCGCACGGCCGAGGCGTTCGTCTCTGCCCTGAGCGCGTCCTGGACGGTGCCGCCCGAGGCGTCGATCCGCGGGAACAGCTCCAGGGCCGTTTCGATGCTGTCGACGATCGGCTGCGCGACGCCGGCGACCCGCTCCTCGGCCGCGCGCTTGCGTGCCACCATGTCCTGGGCGACCGCCAGGGTATTGGCGTCGAGCGCCTGTGCCAGATCGCTCACGCCGAGGCTTTCGAGCGCGTCGCGCAGGTCGACCAGGTTGCGCCCGAAGTCGAGTTGCTGGAGGAATTCCGCCAGCTCGGTCGCCGTCGAGTTGTCGGCGATCGCCGCCAGGACCTCGCTCTGATAGTCGACCATGTCCTGCAGGGCGATCAGCGTCGCCTGCTCGACCGCCTTGTCGGGCGCCAGCGCCTTGAACCGATCGTCGGACTCGAGCAGCCCGTCGACGATCGCCTTGACGTTGACGCCGGCGCGCTGGGAGCTGTCGGAATCCGGTCCGGTGAACAGACCGAAATCGAAACCGCTGTTGGATCGCAGCGTGGCGCCATACCGCTTGGCCTGCGTCTCTATCGAGGCAGTGACGGCCTCGATCAGCTTGCGGACCTCGTCCTCGTTGTCGCCGCCGTTGTCGAAGCTGACGATGGCACTGTCCGGGTCGGACAGGTCGACGATCCGGCCGACCGTGGTCGGGCCGACACTCGGTCCGCCGCCGCCGATCAGGCCGCCCAGCGCGTTGCCGGCGAAGCTGCCGACCAGCGCACCGATCGGCCCGCCGACAGCGCCGCCGATCAACCCGCCGGCGGTGCCGCCGAACGTCGAGCCGATGCCGCGGTCGCCGCCCAGCAGCAGGTTGGCCAGCAGGTTGCCGCCGAACCCGGATATGCCGGTCAGCGGGTCCGACAGGTTGTTCAGCCCGCCCTCGAGGAGCGACCAGCCGCCGGTCTGCGACTGCACCAGCACCGCCCCGAAATCCCCGGCGGCGACCGAGGCGGCCTGCGCCGCCTGCGGCGCTCCGAGCCACTGGCCGACCTGGCCCGACAGCAGCGAGGTGCCGAAGGTGCCGCCCGCCTGGCCGCCGAGGAACTGGCCGGTCAGCCGGGCGAACGACAGACCGTCGAGCAGGCCGGGTCCGGCGGCGCCGCCGGCGGCACCCGCCGCGCCGGTACCGCCGAGGTTCCGGGTGACCGCCGAGATCGCGGCGTTGTCCAGGTCGAGGGTCTGGCCGAGCGAGGTCACCAGCGGGATGATGATCGGGCGGGCGGCGGCGAGCGTGACCAGTTCGCCGAGCATGCGCGCGACGATGTCCTTCGCGCGCCCAGCCAGGTCCTTAATGGACAGCTCGCCGTGCCGGATGATCTCGGTGAAGGCGTCCGCGAAGCCGCGCTGTATGCCCTCGGCGGCATTCTTGAATGCCTCGGCCAGCGGGTTGGCCTGGTCGCGGATACGCTCCAGCTGGCGGACTTGGCCTTCGTCGAGGATCGCGCGCCGTAGCCGGTCGTAGGCCGCATTGACGGCATCGTACTGCTCGGGCTGCGCCTCCAGCAGGGCCGAGGTTCGCTCGATCTCCAGCTGCTCCAGCTTGCGCGCCGATGTCAGGTCGATGATCTGCTCGCGGGCCTCCTCGGTGTTCTCCAGCTCGAGGCGGCGGATCTCGGTGGCGTGCTCGAGGTCGGCCGCCTGCTCGCGCACCGACCGGGCCGCCTCGCCGAGGCCTCGCTTCCACAGGTCCTCTTCCCGGCGCAGGGCGGCTGTCAGCTTGGCGTGGTCGGCTTTGCCGGCCTTGCCGGCGGCGAGGGCGGCATTGAGCACCTGCTCGCGCTCGGCCAGCTGCCGGGTCGCGGCACCGACCGGGTCGAGCTGGTCGCGCAGCGCCTTGAAGGTCTGCGCCTGGCTGGTCGACCAGGACCGCTCCGCGGCGGCGTTGGCAACGATCGCCGTGCGCAGCTTGGCATAGGCCGCTTCAATGCCGGCGATCTGACCGGGCTGCGCCGTCATGACCGCCTGCTGACGCTGCAGCTCGACGCGCTCCAGCTCGCGGGCGGTCGTCAGTTCCAGGATCTCGCGGCGGGCGGCTTCGGTACCTTCGACCTCGAGCCGGCGGATCTGGTTCTGGACCACCAGGTCGCGGGCTTGCTCGGACGCCGCCCGGGCCGCCGCCTCCAAGCCGAACTTGTAGGCGTCGACGCCGTGGGTGAGAACCTTGAGGAGGTCGCCGACATTGTGGCCGGCGGCGGCCAGTTCCTTCTGGGCGGCGGTCAGCTGGGCCGAGGCGTTGGCATTCTCCCGGGTCAGCTTGGCCAGCGGATCCAGCTGCTCGACCAGGTCGCGGATAGCGCCGGTCAGGCCCAGGCCGGCACCGCCGGCGCCGGCGGCGGTCGCCGCGGCGGTGACGGCCGCGATCTGTTTGGGGAGGATGTTCAGCCAGCGACCGTCCGCCGGATCCTGGCGCAGCAGCTTGACCAGGCTCGGCACCACCCGGTCGATCGAGGCGACCAGCTCGGGATCGGAGGCGGCGTCGCGGATCCGGCGCAACGCGTCGTCGATCTCGCGCAGGTCGCGCGCGGCTTCCTGGGCGCCGGCGGTGTCGGGCAGGACGCCTTCGTTGGTGCTGCGCAGGGCACCCAGTCGGGCGGTCGCGGCGGCACGCTGGCCGAGCAGCAGTTGCACCTGCGCGGCCGCAGCCTCGCGCGCAGCGGCGGCGACCTTGCGGTAACTCGTCGCCAGCTCTGCGTTGGCGCCGCGGCCGAGGTCGGTCGCACGCTCTGCTCTTGCCTGGGCGGCCGAGAATGTATCGACGGCCACCGATGTCTCGTCGACGTCGTCGGACAGCGCGACCATGGTGACGCCGAAACCGACGACCGCCCCCGCCGTCCCGCCGATCACGGTGCCGAGCGGTCCGAAGATGGAGCCGATCGCCGCGCCGAGCTGGACACCCACGCGACCGGCGATCAGCCCCGCCACCACGTCGAGATTGCCGGCCAGCAGGGCGACCGCACCGGCGATCGTGTCGAACACCTCGGCCGCCTGGCCGCTGTCGATCGACGCCTGGACGAAGGCCCGCAGATCCTCGGTCGCCTGGATGATCTGCGGCGACAGGGCTTCGCCGAGTGCCGCCCCCATCTCCGTGATCGCATTGCCGGCCAGCTGCAGCTGGGCGTCCAGGGTCTTCGCCGCGCGGGCGTACTCTTCGTTGAGCGCCGTCGCGTTGGCGGCCTCGTCGGCCGCCATTCGGACGGCCCGCCCGAGTTTCTCCGAGTTCAGCGCCAGGGTGGGCAGCACCTTCAAGATCTCGTCGCCCTGCAGACCGAAGCGCTCCAGCATCTCGGAAGCACTAGCGCCACCGGCGACGGCTCGGCCGATACCCTCGACGAAGGCCTGGAAGACCGCGGTAGCGTCTTCGTCGAAGGTCCGCTTCAGCTGCTCGCCGGTCAGACCGGTAAGGCGTTCGAGCTCGAGCAGTTGCTCGCCGCCGGCGCGGATAGTGGCGTCTATTGACCGGAAGGCCTTGCCGACCGCGCTGCCGCCCAGCTCCGCCTGCACGCCCATGGAGCGTAGAGCGGTCGCCATTGCCGCCGCCTGATCCGACGACACTCGGAACTGTGCGGTCGCCTGCGCCACCTGCGTGGTGACCCTGGCGATCTCGGACTCGCTGGCCGCGAAGTTGTTGCCGAGGCGGACGATGACGCTGGCGAACTCGTCGATCCGGTCGATCGACTCGCCGGTGACATTCAGGATCCGCGTGAGGCTGGTCGCGGCTTCCTCGCCGGCGAGGTCGGAGGCGGTGCCGAGCTTGGCGATCGTCTCGGTGAACAGGCTGAGGTCGCGAACGCCCTTCACGCCGAGCTGGCCGCCGGCCTGGGCGATCGCCAGCAACTGGGTCCGGGCGAACGGCATGCGGCGCGCCATGTCAGTGACGGCCGCACCCATCTCCTTGACCTGGTCGGCGGTCAAGTCGGCCGTCTTGGCGACCCCGATCAGGCCTTTCTCGTACTCAGCGAACTCCTGGACGGCCCGCTTGGCGGCGATCGCGATGCCGAGCCCGGCCAGGGTCGCCTGCAGGGAGCGCAGCGGGGCCAGGGCACGATCGGCACGGCCGCCGAGGTCGTTGAGATCGGCGCCGGCCCGCTTGGCGCCGATACCGAGCTTCCGCAGCTCAGCGCCGACCAGGCGCACCTCGCCAACGAAGCCCTTGCCATCGGCGCGCAGCGTGAGACCGACGACGATATCGCCGCTCATCGCCGACCCCGCGGTGCGTTGCCGCGCTGGCTGCGTCGGATCCGGGCGATCTCGGCCGAGCGCCGGCGGGCGAAGATCCTGATCGCCTCGTTCTCGATCACCTTCAGTCGCGCCAGCGTGCCCGAGCGCGCATCCGGCTCGATGCCGATCGTCTCCATGACCGGCATCACGGCCGCCAGGTCGAGACCGACCTGGACCGCCGGATCACCGGCGTAGCGCCATTGGGTGTCGCAGGTCAGGAACAGCATCACGGCCCGGGTGTTGGACGGCAGGATCGGATACGGCAGGCCCGGATCCCCGGCCGGCGCATGCTCGCGCTCCCGGGCGGCTCGTCGGCGCTGCCAGGCCTGGTAGCAGGCCATGTCCTGGCCAGCGGCGCGGAGCTGGTCGGCTATGCCGTAGCCTTCGCCGGCCTCTTCAGCGCCGTTTGCAGCGCCTTGCCCGCCGCGCGCCGCTGGGACCGGTTTGGCGGGGCCGATCCAGCGGTGCGCGACGTCTCGGAGTTTTTTTCCTCTATCCCCATCGAGACCTGGACCAGGGCGCCATTGACGGCCTGGCGGACACGTGGGTCGGCGAGCAGCCGAGCCTTGTTCGCCTCGGTGAAGGCCAGCTCGCCCTTGCCTTGCTGGCCGATGCCCGACCAGCCATGCAGCTTGTCCAGCATCGGGTCGCCCGGCCCACCGAACCTGCCGCCGTCCGCGGTGAACTTCGCGATCGCGGCGTCGAGCTCCAGGCCTTCCTCGATAGTCATGTACTGCACGTCGAGCCGGAGCTCGTGGATGCGGACCTTGCCGCCGGCGACCGGCAAGCGGACCTTGGCCGGCCAGCCGCGAATGACCGGGCGCGCGTCGAAATCGAACAACGCGTCCGCATCGAACCCCTCGACCGGCAGCGGCACGGCCGAGGCGTCGATATCCTGGACCTTCTTGCGGGGCGCCATCACTTGATCCCCAGCAGGAACTCGTCGTTGCCGGCGTCGCTCGGCAGCGCGTTCCAGTTGCACGAGAACATCGCCTCGCCTTCGTCGTCCTGGTACTGGATGTCCGACAGTTCCAGGCGGGGCATCGCGTAGTCGACGATCTCGCCGCGGGTCAGGCCGTGGATCAGCCGGAAGTCCAGGACCGTGCCGTCCTCCAGATTGTCGAAGTAGTCGACGTCGTTGAGGTCGAGCGCGGCGAACACCAGCTGCCCGCTCGTGCCGCGATCGGTGATCTTGGCACCCTGCCGACCCACCAGATGCCGCCAGATCAGGTTCTGCCCGACGTTCGGTCCGATCGATTTGAAGTCGATCTCGATGCCGCCGAGGCTCACGAACGGCGTGTAGTCGTCGCCGATCGGATCGGGGTCGCGGAAGGCTGAGAAGTCGACGGTGGGGATTGCCTCGCTCGACCGCGCTCCGATCTTGGCCATGAAGTTGAAGGCCATGTCGAAGTAGCCGTCGACGCCGATGTTGAATTGCACGTTGCCCCGGCCGCCGGTGTGGAGATGCCGGTTCGGGCCGTACTGGTAGTACCAGGATCCGCTCTCGAAGCCGGTGGACACCGGGCTGTAGAAGCTGCCAGGCGCGCGCAGCTGGATCGTGAACGCATCGCCGATCGTGAAGGGGCCGGCGACCGTCGGGGTGATCGTGGCGCCACCCGGCAGGGCCAGAGCCGTTGCGTCGGTCATGATCACGCCGGTCTGGTTGTAAGCCGCGACGTGCGCCATGGCCGGGGCCGCCACCGTGAACTCGGCGGTGGCGCTGCCGCCGCCGGTGGTGCAGGTCAGCGTCACCAGGCGGTCGACGATCCCCTCATGGGGATCCGCGGCGACATAGGTGAAACTACCGTCCGGAGTGTCGACCCCGGTGGGCGGACTGGCGGCGATCGTCGCCGCCGGCGCGCGGATCACTTCGGCGAGGCCGGCCTGGCGCAGCAGCCGCCCGAACACCGGCGCGGTGCCGGCGTCGAGCGCCGTCTCGCCGGCCCCGTGCGCCTCGGCCGTGAACTGCATGACGCCGTGCCGGCCGACCAGGCGCGACGGCCGGGCGCCGAAGAACGGGCGGATGAACTCGCGGGTGATCCGGTTGCCGGTCACCGGCTGCGCGGAGAAGTCCTTGACCCGCACGGCCTGCGCCGACGCCCATGCTTCGGGAGTGACGTTCTCCGTCTCCTCGAGCTGGTTGAACAGGACGGCCGTGTTCATGGAGATTTCGTCGGGCATGGCCCCTTACTCCTCGCTTGGGGTGGGCGTGGTGGCGACGGCCTTTTCGCCGCCGGCCTCGATCGGTGACGGCCCGGGGTGTTTCGCGTCCCGGCCCTTGCGCCCCTTGCGGCCCTTGCCGGCGGTGGTCTGCTCGACCTTCGCCTGATCTGCCTCGGCTTCGGCCGCGTGCTGGGCGGCACGTCGCTCGGCGCGGCCTGGCCGCTGGTGCGGCTTGCCTTCGCGGGCGGGTTCGCCCGTCTCGGGATCAATCCTGTAGCTGCCGCCACTCATGGCTGGCCTCCCTACGGTTTCAGACGGGTGTGGACGTTGAAGTCGAGCTGCCGCCACAGGACCTGATCCTTCAGGCCAAGGGTGCGGGCTCCGGTGAACTGCATGAGGTCGACAGCGTTGTCGGGCCGCCAGCCGGCCAGCTGTCGCGCCACCAGGTCCTCGACGGCGGCCATGGCGATGCTGGCCTTCTCGCCTCGCGCATCGCCAAGGTTGCCGAGAGCCAGGACGACTGCGAAGCCGCGGCTGACCCGTTGCCGGTAGTCGCCGATCAGCTCGTTTCGACCGGCGCGATCGACGGTCGGCAGGACGTAGCCGGCCGGCTGCTGGTTCCTTGGCGGCGGTCCCTGGAGCGCCGAGAACTCGGCGGCACCGGCGACCAGCTTCAATCCGGTGGTGGCCTTGGTGTCCTCCAGGCGGGCGATCGTCTGCGCCATGATCGTCATGACGCCACCGCGGGCAGCGAGGCGAGCGGCGCGCGGATCCACGCCTCGACCATGTCGTGGATCGCGTCCTCGTCCTCGGGCGAGAGTGCCGCCCCCGGCCCGGTGGCCGGCAGGAACGGCCGCGGCGGCATGGTCACGCTGTCGACGATCACCAAGTGCTCCCCGCCGCCCTCGGCCGCGAAGCCCGGGACCGTGAAGGCCAGCCCCTTCGCCGTCTTCGCCTTGATGACCCCGCCGAACTGGTGGATCGCGGCGTAGATCACATTGCTGCCGACCTCGACCTCGCGGGCGGTCGCCTCGTAGGTGATCGAGTCGCGCAGCCGGCCCTTGTCGACCAGGGTCTGGCCACCCTGTTGGGCGGCGCGGCGGGACTTCTTCCACGCGGTCCCGTCCGGGCCGCGGCCGTGCTCGAACCTGTCCAGCACGTTGTCGCGCAGCGCCGAGCCGATCGGGTCCATCAGGTCGTACAGGTCGCCGTCGCCGGCTGCCCAGCGAGCCAGGGCGACCCGCATCTGCGCGTCGTCGAGGTCGAGCGTGAAGGACAGCCCGGCCATCGTCAGAAGTCCTGCATGCCGGTGCGGGTGAACATCCGGTCGTCGCCGACGAATTCAACGGCGGCGTCGGCCGGCGAGGCGGCAGCCACCCCGTCGTCTCCGAGCGTCGCCTTGCCGAGGCCGATGTCCTTCAGCCAGGCGAGCGCGTCCTTGTAGGCGGTACGGACCTGCTCGGTCGGCGCGTCGGCGTGCAGGTAGTAGCGGGCGATGTCGCCGGCGACGCGGACCAGGCGTGGCGGGACAGTGGCCAACGGCAGCGCGACCCGGGCGGCGATGTAGCTGTCGACCAGCTCGTCGGCGTCGGCCAGCGCCGCGGCCACGACGTCGGCGTCGATCGCCGCGCCGTTCTCGCGGTCGGTTAGCTGGATCAGCTCCAGCTCCCCGAACCGGTCGACCAGGTCCTGCTGGGTCGCGTAGCTCATGCGCGCTTGCCGGGCTTCTTCTCGGCAGCAGCCTTCTCAGCAGCCGCCTTGTCAGCTGCGGCCTTGTCGGTGGCGACCTTGTCGGCAGCCGCCTTCTCAGCAGCGGCCTGCTCGGCGGCGGCCTGTTCGTCGTCCGGCAGCTCGAGGTACTTAACCGTGAGCAGCGGCTCCGCATCGAGCGCGTCCAGCTGCTTTGCGGTGAAGTCGCCGAAATCGTGGTCGGTGGGCTTCGCCGGGTGACGGAGCCCGGCGCGACGGAAACCGTCGCGCCGGGACACGATGCGGAGAACCTGGCGCTGCATGATCAAGCCGCCAGCAGCTGTTCGACGTGCAGGGTCGCGGTCCCCTGGGCAACGTTGTCGGCGCCGGCGGCATCCCGACCCGCCTTCAGGACCTCCAGGCCCTTCTTCTCCAGCGTGCCGGGAACCACCAGCAGCCTCGGCTTCAGGCGGAGCTGGCGGCCGTGGTCGCCTTTCATGTCCTGCATCGCGGCGCGGGCCGCCATGTAGCTGTCGGCCGTCAGGGCCTCCTTCGACGCGTAGGCTAGCTGCCAGAGTCCGAAGCCGGCAGCACAGCGCATGTCGACGCCCCAGAGGAACTCGTCGCGCATGAAGACGTTCGGGTCGTCCATGTTGACGAGCGACGTGAGCTTCGCCGGCCGACGGCTCTGGAAGATCATCGGCTTGATGGCGCGGCTGGTATCCAGCAGGAACCACGCCGGGTTGGCGCCATCGACGAAGTTGGAGACGCTCTGCTCCTCGCCGTTCTCGTCGATCACCGGATGATCGGTGTCGAAGTAATTCTGGCGGTCGTAGCAAGCCGTGGTGAAGCCGGCCTTGAAGAGGGACCAGACGAGATAGTCCGGATGCTCGGCGGCAGTCTGCGCGAGATCCGTGACCAGCGGGTTGTAGACCCCGATCTGATCGTCCTCGATGTCGTCGCGGTCGACACCGACGGTGTTCTCGAACTTACGGTTGGTGACCTTGTAGCCGTCCTTGGCCACGTTGTTGATCACCCGGTCGCCGATCCACTCGCGCATGCCCTGCAGCTTGCCGAGCCAGCGATAGTCGTTCTCACGGGTGGTGGACGGAACCGTCATGGCAACCTTGCCATGGGTCGTTTCCACGCCGCCGAGGGCGCCGTTGAAGATGGTGTTGAAGCTGGTGTTCAGGCCAGCCAGCGCTGCGTGGTTGACTTCCAAGGTCGCCTCCGAGGCTCAGGTTTCGATCAGCAGGGTGACCGCCGCGGTCTGGACCGCGTCGTTGGTGCCGCCCGGCGTGATCGTGATGAGGTCGCCGACAGCGACGACGTTGGCCGCCGACGGCGTGGCGCTGTCGACGTCGCCCGCGGCCGAGCCGGCCTGGGTGATCGTGACGACACCGTTGGTGACCGGCGTGCCCTCGATCTCCGCCGTCAGGGTGGCGTTCCCGGTGGTCAGCGCGCCGTCGATCGCGGAGTGGATCTTCGTCAGCGTGCCGGCGACCGGGCTGACCAGGTAGATCGGGTCCGTGCCGTCGAGTGCGGCGAGCGCTGGGAATGCCAAGGCCACGAGGTTGGCGCCGATGTTGGCGCGGGCAGTCGGCGCATCGTCGACGTCGTCGAGGTTGTTGGTGTCGAGCAACGCGCCGGCGTCGCTGTCGAACGGCCCGTTGCCGACCTGGACCCACACGCCGCGACTGTCGACTTCCATGATCCGGCCGGCGCGGGACCGTGCCCCGGTGTCGGACGTCTTGGCGACGGTCTGGTCGTCGACGATGTAGCAGGCACTGCCGATGTTGGCCGCCGCGATGGCCTCGCCGCCGCCGCTGTTGGCGAACTGGAAGCAACCGCGCCTGACCTTCACGGTCAGGTCGCCGGCATCGCCGAGGCTGTTGTCGACGGACTGCTCGGCGCGGCCGATCGCGATCAGGCCGGTGTCGGTGGAGCCGGGCTCCGCGAAGCCGCCGTTCAGGACGACCAGGGAGCCGGCGTGGATGACGGTCGCCGCCGCGACGGGCAGGACCAGGAAGTCACCCGCGCGCTGCGGCGTGTTGCGATCTCCGGTAAGCGCCATCGATCAGCCCTCCGCCTGCACGCCAAGCTCGGCCTGGCGCGTCTTCTTGAACTCGTCGAGGGGAATGCCGAGCCCGGCGGCGATCGCGCGGTCCTCGGTGGTGATCGCCGCATCGCCGGTCGGCGCCGGCGTAGCCGGCACGCCGCCAGCCGCGATCTTCGGCGCCTTCTCGGCCCACGCTTTGAAGCCGGCCAGGTCCTTGGCGGCGTACTCGGTCGCCCAAGTCTTCAGCGCCGGTGACACCTTGCCGTCGGTCATCGCGACCGCGACGGCGGACTCGGCCTTCTCGGCCGCGCGCTCGGTCTGGATCGCCGCCAGTTCGGTCTGCACCGCGCTGACCTGATCGATCGGCACGAACTTCGCCGGGTCCGGATTGCCGGGCTTGGCCGCCTGGTCGATCGCCGCGGCCAGCGCCGTCTCGGTCGTTTCCTTGATGCCGAGCTTGGCGGCGATCGCGGTGGCCACCTTGTCGGCGGCGACCAGCTCCTGGACGTGGGCCAGGGCGGTCGCCTGGTCGGTGTCCGGCTTGAGGCCCATCGCCTCGAGCAATGCCTTCAGGATCGGGTCCACCCCGTCCTCCTTCTGTTGGTGGGAAAGGGCGGTCATCGTCATCGCCGGGTTGTTGGTCAGCGCGGCGTGACGGAAGAGCAGGATGCGGCGGTCGGCCTTGGTGAAGTCGAACACCGGCGAGATGAACCGGTATTCCTTGGCGGCGATCGCCTGTGCCGCGGCCGGGGTCCACTCGACACGGCCCCAGATGCCATCGGCCCGGGCCTCGAGCTGTTTGATCCAGCCGGCGGCCGGAGCCTTGCCGCCGACGCCGGGAACCGCGGCCAGGTCGATCTGGTGGTCGTAGTCGATCGGCATGTCCAGGCCGCGGGCGGCGGCCAGCGATGCGGCGACGACGTCGGCCGGCGCATCCAGGTGCCAGGCCGGGCGGCCGTCACGCGGCGTGATGGTGCCGAGCGGCAGCAGCTGGATCCATTCCGGCCCGCCGGCGGCGGCCTGGTCTGGAAGCTGTACGACCGCGCCGAGCGCGGTCTCTGTCGTCTTCGTCGTCATGCCGAGCATCTTCAGGAGCCCGGCGACACGAAAACATGGTGACAAACGTCACCACGGGAGGCGTTTAAATGGGGAGCGATGCACCCTTCAGGGCGGGTGCCGGGAACCTGGATCCGGCCATCTGGTGGCGGATCCGGCCCCGAAAGGACGTCCAGCATGGTGGTTTCGGAGGTGACGGGCAAGAGGTCGACCTCGCCGGGCGACCCGATGGCCCCGCGTTCCGCCTGCGGGTGCGTTTAACGACGTTTAAGGAAATTTCGCGGCCGTCCGACGCTCCGAGGCCCGACTTGCCGGTCCTGGAGCTTCCTACGGCCTTGCCAGCCGGGCTGAAACGTCGCTCAACGGATCAGCAACCGGGATTTAAACGATCCTGAAACGCCAGCGTTTAAATTGACGTCGCCGCCGAGCCGCCCTATCTCAAGGTCAGGACGCGCGCGACACGGTGCAATTCTCCCGGCCGTAGCACCGCCGCCGGCAACGGAGGCGGGAGCGCAATGTGGGGTTACTGGGAGGCCCCACCGCGCGTCCGTTCACTCCTCCCAACCTCCAAACAGCAGCTCGCCGCGGCGGATCAATGCCCGGACGTTCGCCGCATGCGTCCGGCGGAACGAAGTCACGAAAGTCGCCAGGCCGGAATCCGTCGCCTTGATCGCCGCGGACCATAGGCGGTCGCCCTGATGGACGATCACGACGACCCGGTCGCCGTCCTTCACGGCGACGGCCGGACGGGCGCCCAGCTCGGGGAGCTGGCGGTAGTCGGTGGCCGCCAGGTCGGGATGGCGCTCCAGGTTCTTCGCCAGGCTCTCCGGCGACAGCACGGCCACTGGGTTCCTTGCGCCGATCGCCTCGGCGATTGCCGCCGGCAACCGCAGGACCGGCAGCGCCTCGGCCGGCTTGACCAGCTGGCGGGCGAAGTCGGCGGACCGCACCACGTCGCGCAGGGCCTCGTGCGCGATCTCCGGCCGGGCGGCCGCCAGTTTGTCCAGAAGCGCCCGGGCGGCCCCGCCGGCGAGGCCTTCCTCGAGCGTGGCGTCCCGCCGGGCAGCGTCGGCAGCCCGACCGGGGTGATAGTCCCAGCCTGGGTCGATGCCCTCGGCGACCTCGATCTCTTCGCCGGTGCGCTTGTTCAACCAGGGCCGCGTTTCGGTCTCCGGTGCCTTGCTGACACCTCCCAGCCGATCGACGTCGCGCGCGGAAAGCTGCCGCACGGTGCAACGGCAGTTCCAACCGTTCGGCGGGTAGTGGCTCAGCCACCACTCGTGGTCGACTGGCAGGACCGTGCCGTGCCAGGCCGAATGGTCCGGCCGGGTGCGGCGATCCTGCACGGCGACGTAGCGAAGGAAGGGCCGCAGCCGCTTGGTTCGCTGGATCTGGTCCCAGCGGCCGGCGGCATAGGACGTGCGTAGGTTGGTGTCGAAGATGGTGCGCAGTCGCCGCGGGCTGCCGAGTTGGACGACACGCTCTTTACCCGTCAGCGGGTCGACCTGGCGCTCCTTACCCCACCAGCCCTTGGCCTTCAGCGTCGGCTCCAGCTCCTTGACGAAGGTATCGAAGGTGGTGCCGTCGGCGATCGCGCGATCGACCGCGCCACGAATGTCCTCGAGCACATCCAGCTGCATGGCCTTAGCGACGGTGAACGACTTGGCGTGCTCGCCCTGCCAGACGTCCTGCCAGGCGAAGCTCGGCTTGAAGCCCTTGGACCGGAAATACTCGATCGCCTCGCGCGGCGGCAGCGGCTTCAGCTCGACGGGCGCCATCCGCGGTCAGCCGGCGTCGCCGTCGATCGGCGCGTCGACCGCGCCCGCGATCCGGGCAGTGAAGCCCGCCCGGGCGAGACCCTCGATCAGCTCGGTCGGGTCCATGCGGCCGAGCAGCTCGGGCAGCCGCTCCTGGAACTCCTCGAACGATCCGACCTCGCCGGCGAGATCGAGTATCGGGTCCACGATCGGATCGACCATCGCCTCCCAGTCGTCGAGCGCCTCGAGCGCCAGGCGGTCGACCGCGTCGTCGGCCGGCGACGTCTGGGCGGCTGTCGCCTTGGCGGTTGCCGGGTCCGCGTCCTCGGCTCCGCCAGTCCCGCCACCAGCCGCTGGCGGCGTGGGCTGGGCGGGCGGCTTCAACAGTTCCTCCTTGGGATCCGGATCCTCAATGCCGAGCTTGTCGCGGATCGCGGCCGAGCCGACCCGGCCGCCCATGTTCACGTACTTCTCGACCAGCGGCATCAGCGCCGACATGTCGGTCTGGTCGGGTAGGCCGATGAACACCCGCGGGTACTGGCCGTCCCTGGGCGGGCCGAAATTAAGGTCGATCATCGGCCGGACCAGATCACGGTTGATCGACACCGCCAGGCGCTTGGCGTCGCTCTGCTGGATGTCCGTGCGCACCTGGTCGTGGACCTTGCCGACCGCATAGCCACCGGCAATCGCGTCGGTGGTGCCGGTCTGGCCGAGGACTGCCTTGCTGACCTGTTGGTCCAGGAAGTCGGCCAGGCCCCGGAACAGCCCGCCGTCGCCCTTGGAAGCAGCCTCGACGAAGTCGACCGACATGCTGTCGGGGATGATGCCGGCGGCGTCATGGCCAAGCTGCGAGACGGCCCGCAGCAGGACCCGGCGATCGTCGACCGTCGACCCGGTCGGATACTTCCCAAGGCGAAGCGGCTGGCCGAAGGTTTCCAGGAAGCTGACCCAGTCCTTGATACCGAAGTTCTTGAACAGCCATGCCCACGCCACCGGCCGCGCTAAGCCGCCGCGGATCGGCAGGCCAGACTTGGCGTTGATGATCGTGGTGATGAACTTGTAGGGCATCAACGGCTGCGGCTGGCCGTCGTCGCCGCGCAGGCGGATGGTCCGCAGGTCGACCTGGTCGAACACGAACCAACGCGGATCGCGCCACTCCAGGCGCGTCGGCTGCCATTGCTTCTCGCTGGTCTCCCACAGGATCTCGACGACGCTGTAGCCCTTGCCGATGGCGTCGAGCATGTCGAACAGTTCGTCCTCCAGCTCGTCGCGGCGCAGCCATTCCCGGATGAAGTCGGCGTGTTCGACCCAGGGGTTCTTGTCCTCGGCCGACTCGACGGTGATTTCCAGTTGAGCGACGGCCCGGCGGCGGGTGCCGAGCACGCCGAGGTAGTGGAGATCCTTCTCCTCGATGTCCTCGGCCAGCTCAAGGTACGCCGTCGGATCGCCTTCCTCGGAACCGCGCAGGATCGTGCCAAGCCGGGCGGGTGTGAGGCCGCGGGACGGGTGCTCGCCGATCGGGCGACGCACGCCGGCCATCGTCGGTCCGGCGATCTCCTCGAGCAGTTCTTGCCGACGCAGCGGTGTCACGCCGTCCGGGCCGACCAGGATCGGGGTGGCCATGCGGATCTCTCCTACCAGGCCCCGCGCCCGAAGCGGGCGCCGGGCATCTCGTCGTCGGTGCCGTAGGCGGGGGCGTCGTCGACACGGCGGCGCAACCGAGGTGCCGGGTCATAGCCGAACTCGACCGGGCCACCGCCGGCCGCGTTGATCGCCAGGAAGCCGGCCCAGGCCCGGTCCGCGTGACCGGCGGCATCGCTGTCCGCGACGAACCGTGGAGCACCGGTCGGGCCGGACACCTTCTGCAGCTTGTGCAGGTCGGCTCGCAGAACCGGGTCACCTATCGGGATCCGGACCTTGCGATCCTCGAACGCCTGCTTTCCAGCGGTCGCCATGATCAGCTTGTTGCCGGTGTTGAACAGCACGCCTTCGACCTTGTGCTCTCCGTAGCGGCGCTTGGCATCTTCGACGGGCTTTTCACCCATGCCAGTCTGGTCCATGCCGATCCGGGCAACCCGATACTTTCCGACCAGCTCGTCCAGCACGGCGTCGTGCTCTGCGAACTTCTTGCGGTGAAGGGTCCGGATCTCGCGCGTCCACAGGACGTCGCCGACCTCTTCCATGACCCAGGCAACCCACAGGTCGCTGCGCAGGCCGATATCGTTTCCGATGTAGCAGGCGCCGCCCTGGTAGAGGTCCGGGTTCCCGGCGTCGGAATCCTCGACCGTCGAGATCAGTTCGTAGGACAGCCAGGCGCTCGCCTCGTCGAGCCACTGCAGCTCGTACTCCTGCGCCCAGGCATCGTCGTCGGCGATGCCGGCGCGCAGCTCCTCGATATTCCGTGGCAGGCCGTCGCGGACCGCCCGGTAGATGTCCACCTCGTGCTTCGACCAGGCGCTGTCCTTCGCGGTCATCAGCTCGAAAAACTTGTTGCCCTTGCCGTTCGGCGTGCTGACCACGCGGAGCTTGTGGCCGGCCGAGATCACCGGGAACAGCGCCTTCCAGATGGCGCGGCTGTCCTGGTGAAAGGCGAACTCGTCGAGGAAGACGTTGGCGCTGAAGCCGCGGGCGGTGTCGGGGTTGGCGGGCAGTGCCGTGATTCGGGAACCGCCCTTCAAGACGACTTCAAGGGCCTTGTAACGGTTCTCCCCGTCACCCCAGTCGTACTCCAGCTCGTCCAGGTAGGCGTCGTAGGCCTTGGCGTGCAGCTTCACGCCCTCGTCCATGGCTTCCTTGGCCTGGCGCTCACCGCGCGACAGGATCACCCAGCGCTTGCGGCCGCCCATGGCCTCGGCCTCGTAGCAGTCGTCGACCAGCTCCAGCGTGCTGGTGAACGTCTTGCCGGTCTGGCGGGCGAACATCCCGATCTTGAACCGGGACCGGTCCCGGAACCACCGCTGCTGAAATGGATAGAGCGGGACCGCCGGGGTCGTCATTCGACCATTCCGTAGATGTCCTCGCGCACCTTGCGCAGGGCCTCCATCGGGTCGATCGTGCGCCCGGCGGCAGCAGCCCCGGTGATATCCGCCTCGGCCTGGTCGAGCACCTCGCCGGCCCTGTCCGCGAATTCCTTGCGAAGGCGCAGTTCGCGATCGACGTCGGTCTTCGCCGCCGCGGCCAGATCTTTCATCGTGCGCGCCAGCAGCATCGCCCCCTGCGGGTCGAGCGTTACCGGCGTGCCGTCGTCGCCGCCGGCCAGCAGCTGCTGCACGTTGGCGTGCATCAGCTCGATGTTGAGCCGGGCGGTGCGGTTGTCGGGCTGCTCGCCGAGGCGCGCCATGATCGCCTCGGCGGCGGCGCGGCTCTCGCGCAGCCTGGCGCCGATCGCGTCGATCCGCTTGATGTGGTCGCCAAGGCCGGTGCGGGAAACGTCGACGTCGAGCTGCCGCAGCACCGACAGGATCTCGTCGATCGTGCGGCCGTCACGGCGCAGCGACCCGATCTTGTCGCGGATCTCGGCCGGCAGGCGGTCGATCTTGGATGGGCGGGCCATGCCTTCAGCTCGTGGCCGAAGGGCGCTTGACGCCCGGCACGCTCGCCGAGCCGGTCGCGACGTCCTGGCCCCGGCCGGTGAGGGTCACGACCTGGAGCTGGCCGAGCGGCTCGCAGCGCACCAGGTCCTGCTCGGCGAGCCAGGCCAGTTCGGCGCACACTTGGTCCCGGCTGGCGCTGAAGCCCAGCGACCGCACCGCGTCCGTCAATACGCTGTCGTTGGCCGAGTAGCCGGCCGCCTGTTCGAGGAGCTTCAGCATCGCCAGCCGAAGGTGCTGGCGCCAGGCATCGTTGAGGCTCATCGCCGTCCCTCCGCGAAGATCGATTCATGGCGGCCCACCGACTGCTCCAGCCGCTCGACCAGCTTCTCGTGGCCTTCGAACCGCGCGCCGAGCGTGTCGATCGAACCGGCGAGGCGAGTTATCTGAAGACCCAACCCGTGGAGATCGTCCTTCTGCGGCAGGGTCACCAGCGCCCGGTCGAGCCGCTCGAATCGGGCCTCGCCGGCGTCGAGCCGACTGCGCTTGGCCTCGATCTGTCGGCTGATCTCGGCGAGCGCTTCGCCGGTATCACGGCGGTCGGAATCGAACTCCTCGCGCGGCACGAACTTCGACCGCAGCCACAAGGCCACCACGAAGACGGCGGCGGTGCCGACCAGCTGCGCGACGGGAAGCCAGTCCTTCAGGGCTGCTACGTCGATCATCGCCCCCGGCGCTCCCTCTTGATCTGGCACTCGACACAGGTGCTCACCCCTGGGACCGCACGGCGTCGTGCCGGTGGGATCTCGCCGCCACAGTCGACGCAATGCTCGGTGGACACGGTTCCCAGCGCCGGCCGGCGCCGCCGGGCCGCGCGGATCGCATCCTCGGTCGCGGCCTGGACGCGGGCCTGGACGGCGTCGAACAGGTCAGGCACCACTGCCCTCGCCGCCGGCTGCCGCCTGCACGCGTCCGTGCAGGGCCTCGGCGACGGCGTTCAGCTCGTCCCACTCGGCCCGCGTCGGGTCGCGCCCCTCGGCGGTGATGCGCTTGACCGCCTCGGCCGCGGCGAGCGCCGCCGGCACTCCCTGGGCGGCAGCGGTGGCGATCTGGATCCCCTGCAGGATCAGCAGCACGGTACCGGGGTTCATGATCCGCCTCCCGCATGCTGGGCCAGGTACAGTCCCAGCCCGGACACGGCGGCACTTGCCGCCGCGATCGCCAGGCCGACGGTCGCGCTGTCGCCGGCACGGACCGTCGCCTGTGCCTGTCGGATCGCCGCGTAGGCGTACCGGTCGGCCCGGGCTATCGCCTGCACGATGTCCGGCTCGGCCGCGGGGCTCTCGACGTAGGCGGCAGCGGCGGCGAGCGCGGCGTTGTAGTCGGCCTGAACCGCATAGAGGCGCTGCGCCGGCGAGGTCGCGTCGGCTTGGGTCAACTGGGCGGTACCGCAGGCAACCGGCCCGCCGAGGGCCAGGCCGCCGAGCAGCAGGAAGGTGATCGCCAAGGGGCCGACGCCCCTGCCGACAGCGCTCTTGCCGGCGGAGCCGATCGGCCGCGCCGCCTTCAGACGACCGTAGATCGACAGGATGGAGCCGGCGACGACGCCGGCGGCCAGCAGGACGTCGGTGATCTCGCCCTGCATCTCCGGCAGGACCTGCACACCCCCAACGGCGACGGCGGTGCAGAGCAGCGACACGATCGCGCCGATGATCGTGCGCGACTGGTACCAGGGCTTGGCTTCGTTCGTGTTCACGCGCGGTCTCCTCAATAGGACCAGAGAAACGGCCGCGGCGCGTGGTAGCTGTCGGCCGCGGTCATGTCGTCCAGGTGGACGAAACGCTTGCTCAGAGGGGCGTTGAGGTTCTGCGACACGCCGATTCCGGTGAAGCCGAAGCGCAACGCCGCCGCGACCAGCTCGAATGCCCGCTCACCGGAGATCGCGATATCGACCGCCCGGGCGAAGGCGTGGGAGCCGGGCTGCGCCTTCTTCGCCTCGGCCGGATGCGTCGGGTGGCGGTAGCCAGAAGTCACGGGAAGCGGAAACGACAGTTCGAGGCGCATGCCCTGCAGCCGGTCCATGAAAGCCGGTACGACGACCAGCACGCCGGTGTGCTTGCAGGTCAGCTCGGCCGGCGTGAAGTTCGGCCAGCCCCAGTGCTCGGGTATGCCGGGCTCAGGCAGCTTCGGGTCCATTGCTCATCCCTCAACGTGGGGAAGCGAGGACGCGCCCCGCTCGCCGAATGAGCGTGGCCGATGCCAAGGCCCGGGTAAGCGGTGACAGGTGTCACCACAGGCCGATCAGATGGATGATTTCCTGGGGGTGAAAAGCGGCAGGTCGGCGTCGCCGGCCCGGGCCTGTGCACGATGCCGTTTGACGGTACGGCCGGCAACGCCGAAGCGGCGGGCGATCGCCGAAGCGCTGTCGTCGCCCTGCTCGATGGCACGGCGCAGGCGGGCGGCGCGATCGGCGCGATCGCCGGTCGGCCCGAGCGGCATGTCGACGTGGCCGGGGCCATGGTGCTCACATAGCCAGGCAGCCAGCTCCTGGCCGACCTTGGCGACGAATGCTGGCGTCGGGTGCTTCGGGACAGCCAGGCGCCCGCCGCCATGGTCCCGCGCTAGGCGCAGCGCTGCTCCCGTGCCGAGAGCCTCGGCGATGTCGGCCAGCAGCTGCGGGAGCGGGGGCGCCTGGTCGGTCATGCGGCGGGCGTGCCGCCGTGCCCGGCCTCGGCCTTCAGCTTACGGATGCACTCCAGGATATTGTTGCTGTCAGCCATGATCAGCGATGCTCGTCCTGCCACTTCTTCAGGGCGGCGTAGAGCTGCCCATCGGCGCCGCTATCGAAGCCGGTCAACTCGAACGCGATCGAGAGAGCCTCGGCCAGGTCCGGCAATGCGTCCCCCAAGTCGAACTTGGCCGAGGTACTCGGGTCGGTAGCCCGGGCGATCTCCAGCAACCCGGTAGCCGTTGTGGTCGATAGGGAAGCCGCGCGCAGCAGTGCCCGATAGCGGTCGGTCATTTCAGCACCTCGAAGCTCTGAAATTTGGCAGCGGCCGGCATTCGCATGGGCCAGCCAAAGGTGAAGTCCGGCCCGTGCGCAGGCCTCAGCAGCGCCACGCAGGCCTCGGCCGCCATGAGTCGCCCCCGAAAGGCGGGCGACCGATCCCAGTGCCCACACTCGACCGCGCGAATCCCATGCAGCACGGTGGTGTGGTCACGGCGGAAGTACCGGCCGAGCACGGTCGTCGAGCGGTTGCCGTAGCGACAGCAGAGCCACATGGCGGCGTGCCGAGCCTCGGCAACACGCCGTTGACGGACCCGCCCGCGTAGCTCATCCAGCGTGACAGGCCAGATACCGCACACTACGCGGGCGACGTCGGCGCTGAGGATCCGAGCGGTCATCGGGTCGACCCCGCCTGAGCTTGGCGGATGGCCCGCCCGAACCACTCCATCACGCGGTGCCAGTCCTCGGGCGTGTACAGGTCCGGGCTCGGCTTGCTGGTCGCGGCGATCGCCGCGCCCCACCAGCGGTCACTCGGACCCGGCAGCGCGCCCAGCTCGGCCAGCCGCCGCCACTGCGCCGACACCACGGCGAAGGGCTCCCGCGATCGAGCCGGCAGGAACGGTTCCCACCGGCCAAGTCCGGCCTTTGTCCAGTCGACACCATGGCGCTCGGCCATCTTCTTCAGGCCCTCGATGGCCTTGGTGCCGGCCTCGACGTCGAGCCATTGCAGGGCCTCGACGCGGGTCGTGCGCTTGACGTAGGCAGCGAGCGCGGCTTCGGACGGGTCGCGGACGGCGCCGAGGTGGTAGAGGCTGATCCAGAGCGCGCGCAGCTTGTCCTGCGACGGGCCATGCGCCATCGCCCGGCTGCCGGCGCGCTTCGGCGCCTGTCGCGGTCGATCCTTGAAGCCCTCGGCCTTGAAGTGCTCCAGCAGCGCGTCCAGCTCGCTCACGCTCAGGTCGCCGGCGCTCGTCTTGCCCTTGAAGAGGCGGGCCAGCAGCTGGCGGTACGTGGTGTCGTCCAGTTGGAGCTGCGCCTTGGCGATGTGGATCTTGGCGAGCCGCGCACGGCGAGCCTGATCGGCACCGCTGGCCGCAGGTCTGGCGTTCATGGCTGATCTCCCTGGATGAAGGTGGCTCGCTCGGCCTCCCTCCGTGGTGGGCCGGCGTGGACCCGGCCGAGCTTGTTCACGATGATCATGGTGCCGCTCCAGCCCAGCTCGGCCGCGGCGCGCTCCAGCGCTGCCTGCAGCTGCTCGGCGGGATCGACGCGCGTGCCCTCGGCCTCGGCCCGGGCGGTCGCCCGCACGGCGGCAACGGCGGCGCGTACCGCGTCCTGCCGGTGGCGCGGCCGGTGGATCAGGATGGCGCGGATCGCCACGTCGAGATCGAGCAGAGCGTCGTCGAGCGTCATCGCCGCGCCACCACATCGGCGATCGCCAGATCGAGCGCGTAGCGATAGAGGTTCAGCGCCGGGATCTTGTCGTCGAGCTGCGCTCGCTGAAAGGCCCGCCAACTCCGGCCGACGTTCCGCTTGTGGTCTTGACCGGCGGTGCCCCAGCAGCTGCGGCACATGGCGCGGCCGCGCTTCACCGGCGCGCCGCAGCCGGGCACGGGGCAGATGCGGGCGGTCATCGCGCGATCCGCCAGGCGACCAGGGCGACGTAGGCCGCGCAGCACACCCCCCAGCCGATCAGGATCCGGGGATAGGCCGCCGGCTCGATCGACGCGCCGATCGACGCGCCGGCGAGGCCGATCACGATGGCGGCCACCGCCAGGAAGATCAGGGTCCGCATCCTCAGACCCCCTGCGCGGCCAGCCAGGGGCCGATCGGGGGCCAGCCGCGCAGCTCCCCGTCGGGCAGCGGCGACGGCAGGCCCCGGACCGGCGTGAGGGTACGGACACGGCCGCCGGTGTCCCGGTACAGCCACAGGTCCCGCACGCCGTACCAGACCGTCAGGTGGACGACCGAGATCCCGGCCGGCAGCGCCGGTTCGTAGATATCGGCCGCCACCGTCTCGCGAGCGCGGCGGGTCATCACGCTGCCGCCAGGTCGATCGGCACGGCCTTCCAGTCGGCCTGCTGATCGGCGCGGATGTAGAAGCGGGCGTAGCTCTTGCTGCCGATCACCCGGATGGAGTCGCGGATGGCGTCCTGGGCGCGTCGCCACCGGGTGTCCTCGAAGGTGACGCGCAGCAGGCGGAACACCGCGTCGCGCGACACCTGGCCTTCCTTGTCGGCCGCGAACGCCTGGTCGACCAGGACGCGCAGCTCGGCGCGGGCATCCTCGGCCCACTCGCCGATGCACTCGTCGATCAGCGTCCGTGCGACCTGCAGCTCGGGACCAAAGGTCAACCGGTCGGCGACCGAGATCTGCACCTTCAGAAGCCCGTCCAGGCTGGTGAAGGTGACGTTGCCTCGGCCCTTCGCGCCGCGCTTGGTGACCCCGTATTCTTCCTCGGCCAGGCTCATGTAGGACCCGGTGTCGGCGAAGACATGGCTCTTGAACCGACCGATCTGGTTGGCGAGGTCGACGGCGTAGCCGAGCACCTTGCGGACCATCTGGTCCTCCAGCAGTTCGACCGGACGCACGGACGCCTCCGGCACGAACCGGCCCTTGGCGTCGATGAGGTAGCCGGCCGGCGGCTCAGCCGCGGGAATCGGCAGGGCGATCTGTTCGGTCACATGAACCTCCTCTCAAGGCAGGTTGAAAGCCGGGGAAACCACCAGCGCAGCTGCTGGCGGATCAGGTGCAGCAGGCCGCGGCGGCTACGCACGGGCGGCCTCCATCAGGATCGTGAAGGGATCGCCGAGGCCGCTGATCACGAGCAGCACCTCGCCGCTATCCGGGTCGAGATCGGCGATCGCCGACAGGGCGATGCCATCGCTGGTCCTCAGGGTGTAGATCCGGAAATGACCGCTCGGCCGGAACAGCTCGAACGTCGCCCGGTACCGGGTGTTGCTGCCCGGGGGGCAGAACTCGACAGGACTGTCGAGCGGCGGCCAGAAGGCGCCGATTTTGAGGTCGCTCATGCCGCCGGCCCTCCCTGCGGGCCGGCCGGGCGGCGGTGGGGCTGGGCCGGGATCCGGCGGCGCCAGGCGTCGAGCGACACCACCGGATCGGCGGCGTCGTCGGACCCGACCACGCGCAGGCGGGCGCGGGTGCGGCGACGCTCCATGGCGTCGGCCAAGGTGGCGGCGTCCAGCAGCTCGGCGCAGCCACCCTCGTACAGCTGCATCGGGATCTCGCCGCCCTCGCGCAGGGCGGTAGTCCAGCGCTCGACCACGGAGCGGACCTTGGATCCGATCATCGGTCGGCTCCCAGGTTCCGCCACGCGGCCTGCAGATGCTCGACCGTGACCTTGTCGATGCCGCCGGCGTGCATGACGGCCCGGCGGACCGTCTTGGTGACCAGGCGCAGCGCGCCCGACTTCGACGCCAGCTCCTCCAGGAAACCGACGCAGTCGACACAGTCGACGCCCCAGGCGTCCGCCTGTGAGCGCACGTCGCCCCTGGTCGGGCGTGGGATGTAGCGACGGCCGCCGACCCGGCTGTAGACCTGGGCGTGATCGCCGGCGCGGCCGCCGCCGGCCATCCGGCCCGACACCGTCTCGTTGCCCATGAAGGCGATGCCGATGCCGGTGCTGTCATGAATACTCCGGATCTCGTCGAAGCATTTCACGTTGAGGTGCTGCGCTTCGTCGACGATCAGCAGGCCGTTGGTGTCACGCACCCGCTGCAGGATGGCCCGGTAGAGCGCGCGGGCGCCGGTGTAGGACATGTCCTTGATGCCGACCGCATCCGCTATGTCCTGCAGCGCGATGACGACCGACGACGAGTGCGGCGCCATGGTGGCGAGCCACACCGACGCCCCGCTGGCGCGGTAGCGCTCGGCCGACTTCGTCTTGCCGACACCAGGGCCGCCGGTGATCGTCACGATGTCGCCGTCGGCTTGGGCCAGGGCCAGCGTCGCCATGATGTCCCGGGCGGTCGGGCCTTCGAACCACTCCGGCGCCGACGGGATCTGCAGGGCCGCCTGCAGGCGGCGATCGCGAGCCGTGAGCCAGCGCTCGATAGCGCCGTCGAGACCGGCGTTGTCGCCTTTGTACTTGCCCTTGAGCCACTGGTTCAGGGCGGGGCCGCTGAAGCCCATCTCCTTGGCCGCGGCGTTCTGCGACAGATCATCCGCATCCAGGGCGGCCTGGACGCGCTGGCGCAGATCGTCGCCCGGCGCAGCCGACACCAGGTCGGCAGCGGGTTCCGGGATATGCGTGTTCCTGATATCGTCCACGTTCTACCTCCATCGTTACCGGCCGGTGGGCGTTGCCGCGCCCGCCGGCCACTTCACGCCGCCGTCACAGACGGCTGCGATTCCTCGTGGCCGCGTAGGCCAGGACGTTGTTCACCAAGTCTTCCGGCATCGCGTGCGGGTCCTGCTCGGGTAGCCCACGCGGCTCGACCTTCACCGCCGCATTCCCATCGAAGCGGTGCGGGCGGATGACCCTTGTTTCTGGGGTTGGCGGTGCCGGCAGATCGGGCTGGCGACGGGCGACGGCGGCGGCGTCGAGGATCCCCTCGGCTGCCTCCAGGTCGCGGGTGGCGCGCCGCTTCGCCGACAGTGCCCGCGCAGTTTTCTTGGCGCCGTCCCGGTCGTTCCAACCCACGTCGGCGATGCACTCGGCCTGGCCGACATAGGCGCCGTCGAGGCGGTAGACGTGCAGGGGATCGTGCAGCCGGTCGGGGTCGAAGCGCACCGCGACCTTCTTGCCGCGGTGCCGCAGCAGGGCGTCGCTCCAGTAGCGGTTGCCGTACAGCTCGATCAGGCCGCTTTCTTGATGGCAGCGCACGCCCTCGGCCGACAGCAGCAGCATCCGGCGCACGGGCTCGTCGGCCGCGGTCAACCGACGGATCGGCGCGGTGGCGTAGCCCTCGGCGAAGATCTCGTCGTAGCTCTGGCCCTTGGCCACCAGGCCGTTGCGGTCGGTCCGGCGGTTGAACCGGATGATCTCGCGTTCGCAGACCGCCAGCAGGACGTCCATGGAGACGGCCCGGGCGCCGTAGTTGGCCGGCTTGTTCTGGGTGTTGTGGCCGGTGTAGGCGCCCTCGCACTCGGGCGCCCGGCTGATGTAACGGCTCAGGTCGCCGAAGGCGCGCTCGATCAGCTTGGCCTGGCCGTGGGCCGGTTTGGTGAACCGCACCTCGACGCCGACCGCCGTGAACGCGCCCAGGAAGTCGTCGTCCTTGATCTTGCCGCGATGCCGGAACCGGCTGCCGGCGGTGTTTTCCTTGGCCGCCGCGGCCATGGTGTTGTCGGAATAGATGACCTCCGGCAGGCCGTAGGTATCGGCGACGTCGCCGAAGGTCAGGCGGAAACCCTCGGCGGTCTCGGCCCGGTCCAGTCGCCAGCCGACGATCTTGCCCGACCGCAGGTCCTGGAAGGCGATCAGGAATGCTCGCTCCGTCTTGGCGCCGTCCGGCCACTTCACGAACACGTCGAGCTTGTGACCGTCGTAGTTCAGCGCCTCCATGACGTGGAACACGGTCCGGTCGCGGCGCTGCGGCGGGATCATCCGGTCGAGGGCGTCGACTCCCTTCCGGCGCAGGACCACCAGGCTCGGATCCATCTGCTTGACGCGGCGGATCAGGGTGTCGAGGGACGGGATCGTCCAGCCGTTCTCGGCGGCTGCATCCTGGAGCCGCTGGTAGCACTCGGCCGGCAATGGTTGGCTCTGGCGCAGGTAGTCGCCCTTGAACTGTTCCCAGGCTTCCGGCGTGATCTCGGCGGTCGCCGTGCGGCCGGCGTAGTGCGGCGCCAGGTGCGGCAGCCAGTCCCGGCGATCGACGCCGCGGACCTCGCCCAGCCAGTTGAAGATGCTGGCGGCACTCTTGCGGATCTCACCGGCGACGGCCGCGACGGCCGCCGACCTAGTCATCCCGCCGACCTCGAGTTGCGCGACCTTCAGCAGGGCGTCCAGCTTGGCCTTCGCGCGGGCTTTCGTCTTGTCGGGCAGGGACTCGTAGCGGTCCCAGGCGGCGCGGCGGTCGGCCTCGTGCCGGGCAATCTCCGGTGACGCGTCCTCGGCCGGTGCCGCCTCGCGGACCGCGAGCCGCATCAGTCGGGCCTGGGCGGCGCTCGGCAATAGGCTGTAGTGGTACTCCCAGCCGCCGCCTTGGCCCTCCCGCTGCCGCGCCAGCGGGTCGCCGGCGAGGTCGACCGAACACCGCCAATCGTCGCGGCGGATCACCTTGTAGAGGTTGTCCAGGCCCTTCGGCAGACCGGGGAGGCCCAGCTCGGCGAGCCGTTGCGGGGTCAACCAGGTCTCCATCAGTAGCCCCGCCAGATGCGGTCTTTGCGATCTGCCGTCCGCTCGGCTTCCTCCGCCTCGCGGCGCAGTTCCTTTGCGCGGTCGCGCTCGATCGCGCTCTCGATCGCCGGGACGTACTTGGCGTGAACCAGGGCACCGCCGACGGCCTGGGCGCCGATGTCGAGAAGGTCGAGCCGACCGACGGCGTGACAGAGCGCCACCAGCCGGACGAACGTGATGTTGTGGTCGTCGCGGGCCTGCGAGGCGTAGGCGTTGAGGGTGTGGACCGGCACCCGCTCGCCCAGGAAATCAGTCATCCGCCGGGCGACCTCGTCGCGGGGAAGGTCGCAATCGCGCAGCGCGTCGGCGACCGCCAAGCTGATCCGATCCGCCAGGCCGCGTCCGTTCGGCTTGGTCTCCGTCGGGATGTCGACACCGGCCGGCGCGGCCGGGACCCGCGGTTGCCAGTCGAACAGGTTCATCGTGGCGGTGTCGGACCGGGCCTTGGCCATCAGGCGGCGCCCTCCAGCTTGTCGCCGGCGAGCCGCCCGCCGAGCAGCTCGTCCAGGTCGCCGCGCTCGTGCAGAGTGGCTAGGAACTGCCGCCGCGCGCGCTTGCCGCCGCGCCCCCAGGCGTCCAGGAGGCGCTGGTAGCCCTTGTCGTCGGCCGACGCCGCCTTCGCGGGCTTTCCGGCCAGCTGCGCTATCGCGGCCTTGACCTTCAGCGGGGTCTCCGAGCGCTCGACTAAGTCGAGCGCCTTGACCTGGTCGGCCGGCGGTAGCCTGGAGAGGGCGATCAGCTGGCTCTGGTCTTTGGCCAATGGCGACCCGCCCAGGCGCGACCGGGCGGCCGGCGCCAGACGCTCGTACATGCCGATGGAGCGGCGGATGGTGCGGGCAGTGTAACCCGCTGCCAGGGCGGTCTTTTCAGCAAACGACACGATGTCGTTTGTTGATGTCTGCCAAACGGACATCGTGTCCGTTTGCCTCGGCTTCCCTCCGGTGTGCTGGTTACCGCGATCACCGCCGCGCTTCGACTCAGGGTGCAGCGCCTGCCAGATCGTCTTGCGCTCTGTCAGGAAGCGGCCGCGGTCGAACGGGTTCAGCTCGTGGCGGTAGAGGTTCTCGTCGATCTCGCGCAGGCGGGCCTGCAGCTCGTCGATCTCGACCACAAAGGCCTCGATCTCGGAGTGCCCGACCAGCCCGACGGCGACGTAGCGGTGACCACCCGCGACCAGCTTAAAGCGGCCACCGTCGATCGGCCGGACCTCGATAGGCGTCGTCTGGCCGATTTCGCGGATGCTCTCCGCCAGCATCCGGACATGATCGTTGGCGACGACCCGAAGTCGGTCGCCGAGGTCGATCTGGCTCAGCGGTATGGACTGAGCGGTCCGAGCACTGCCAAGGCTGGGTCGCACCTTTGTCATGCGGCTGCCGCCTTTTGGCGGTGACTCGCGCAAATCTGCCTTCTAGAGTCGCCGTCGGAACGCGAAGTTGAGTGACGGTTGCCATCGGCGTCGTACCAATCGGGCCAGATCTCGTGGACCTCTTTGCCCAGGGCGGCGGCGATGATCCGGTTGCCGCGGGGAATAGGTCGCCGCAGGCAGCTCCGAAGTACTGCACCGGTGACGCCACGCTTGCCGGCGAGGGCCTCCAAAGTGCCGTGGTCCTTGCAGACTCGGGCCTTGACGTCCTCGGCGTGCCAGTTGGTGGGAGCCTTCGCCATCTACCGTTCCGCTAGTTTGGCCGGCCGATACGCCGGCTTTATTCGGGGGGCGCTGGTTACGTTCGTGACTGCTAGTTACGAACGTAACTTGAATGTTAGGTGGCAAATATGCGAGATGCAATATCAAATGTGCTGCATCTAGTTCTAGCTTTGAGATCTCCGGGGGGGAAACCGGAGGGGCGTCATGCCTGACGAATCAGAATCGCAGGACAGCCGCTCTCAAGCTGCCTTCGGCCAGCGCCTGAGAGCGGCATATGACCGACTAGGGGGTCAGCAGGCGGTTGCCGAGCGGCTGGGTGTTGCCAAAGGAACGCCCGGCCGATGGGCGCGCGGCGAGTCCAGGATGTTGCTAGAGGATGCTGCCCGGCTATGTGACGCGGCCGACGTGAGCCTCGAATGGCTAATGTATGGCGGTCCGGTCCGCCCCCGGGGCGGCCAATGGGTCGAGGCCGGATCAGTCTATGACGCGGCCGAACTGATTCTGGAGGTGACCAAAGCGCTGGGGCAGCCGGTCGATCCGGCGCGGCTCGCCAAGACGATCCAGGACCGCGCGGTTGCACTCACCGCAGAGCGACACCCGCAAGGCGAGGGCGAGGGATTGACGAAAACAACCAACCAGTGAAAATGATGGTTCACCGGGATTGAAGGGCGGTTTAGGGAATGGCACAGCCTGCCAATAACGTGATCCGGCTCTCAGAGCGCCGCCTGATCGTACAAATGATCAGGTTCATTGACGCTGACCCGCGCTTGCAGCTTGCCTTGCTGGAGTGGCTGCAGCTCGCCGAGACGAATCACCTCGGGGTGCTGTCCAACCCGACGATCTGCGGCCGCCGCGCGCTAATTTTCAAGCGAGATACTGGGCGCCTGGTGAACGAGGAGTTTCTTCGGTCTCGAATGGAGCGCGCGGAGCAACGGATCGAGCTTGGAAGGGCGCTATTGGAAGCGGTCGGACCAGTGGATCGCCCGCGCTCCGTTCAGTTTACGTCGGCCACGGACAGCGCGGTTCACGGCCAGCTCGTCCTGCTTCCCGTAGGGGTCGAGGGCGTGGCGCTGAACATAATGCGGGTCGCGCAATGGTAAGCTACCGGGCCGACCGGGTGATCGAGGCTGCAGGCGCCACGATATCTGCCCGGTACCTCGGGCCTGGGGCGTTCGTCGTTGGCTCCGACAACCCCTTCATCGCGCTGCACCACAGAGTGCTCGGAGCCAGTGAGAGCGTCATCCCTCATGTCCGGAGTATCGCTATAGACGATATAATGGACTGCGGAATCTTCGGCCGCCTTCACCTCGTGGACGTCAGCGCAGATGATCCGGATCACTACTGGTTCAGGGTCTATGGCCGACTGGTCACATTTGAACAGGGGACCGACTACACCGGTAAGACGCTCAGTACGGGGAGCACGCCAGCGATGGCCGACCTTGCGCGCGTCGACTACCGCAGGGTGAAGGAGACCGGCCGGCGGGACCTGTGTCTAATCTCAGCCCAACTCGGTCCGAGGCGTTTGGTTTATCGGCGCTTTGTCGCGCCGCTGCTTGGCGATCGGGGCGAAGTCACGCACCTCCTTGTCGGGGTGTCGAAGGATCTCAGCCAAGTCAGTCGCAGTCCTGTTGGCGATGTCGATTGCCGGCGTCTCGACGGAGTAGATCACCTCCCGTTGGCTGGTCGGCGGAAAGTAGCCGTCAATGGCCCTGGCGTTACGGGAGACGCCGTAGTTCCGATCCGGCACCCGCTTGGAGTTTAGCCCGGCGAAGACGATTCCGGTGTGAAAGTCGATTGACCAGGCTTCCAGCGCCGTCGCACCGACTAGCCTCGGCAGCACCCACGACAAGCCAGTCCCGCGGAAGTCCGGGCGAACCCATAGACCGCCTGAATGGCTAACTCGTCCCGATGGCCCGGTTCCGACCAGAAGAAGGTCGACTGGAGCGATCCGGTCGGCCGTGTACCAGAGCCGGCCGGTCCGCATTAGGTCGTAGTACGAAGCGGTCAGGAACAACCGGCATGCCATGCAGGCGGCGATGGAGCCAGCCCGGTCGAGCAGGGCAATCCAGAATGCCGTCTCTGGATCGATTGGAACATGGCACGCTGGGTTGAAGGTCGGGTTCACCCCTGTATTTCCGGGTGCGGCTGCGAGGTGGCTGGTCCACTCGCCAAGGTCGGTTCGGAGGTCCGCTCGGATCCCGGAGCGGGCGAGGAGATGCGCGGCTGCGCTCAGGTATTGCGGTACTGCCGACTGGCGAGCCTGGATCCCACCTGGCGCTAATCCGGGATCGAACACGACGGCGGCGAGCGGCATGGCCTTCTCCACACGAAATGTTGCGTGGGGTGCATGCTACATCGCCAGATGGTGGGTGCGCGCGGATCGTTAACCATGCGCAATGCGGCGAGCGGTCGAAATCCTATGCTCGGTCCCCGACGCGAACTACCGCTCTGGGTGGGGAGCAGACACTCACATAGCCACCGATCCCGCCAACGAACGCGCCCAAACCTAGCCTCGTCGCCATCTTGATCTTGGGAATCAGTTTCGACGCGATTGGGGTAGGCCGAATCCTGGGCACGATGCCGCCTTTGCCGAAACACACCGCGTGAAGCTCCTCGTCACATCCGGTGATCGACTGATGCGCGTTTGGTTTGCGGAGAACCACAAGCAGGCATAGGCGGGCCCCGCAAAGGTTCGTTTTTGTCTTACGGTTTAGCTCATTTGGTTCTTGTATTACAAAAAACCCTGAGATAGACAAGATTCGTGAATAGAACAACAGGAGCACGCGGCCGTGGCACGCCCCCGAGCAGAGCATCCTCGCACCAAGGTCACCAATCTACGCCTCACCGAACAGGAGCGCGCCGAGTTTGAAGCCAAGGCCGAGGCACTAGGCCTCAAGAGCTTGAGCGACTACATCCGCTTCCTGCACGACGTGTTTTCCGATGAGGATGAAGGCGAGGACGAGCACGAACAGCCCACGCTCGCCCAGTATCGGAAGGCCTATCCTACCAGCCAGATCCGCAACTACCATTCCACCCGCCACGGCGAGATCCTCTGGGGCGACTCCCGCTCCTTCCTCTTCAACAAGGCCAAACCCGAGAGCGTCGATTTGATCATGACCAGTCCACCCTTCGGACTGGTACGCAAGAAGAGTTACGGCAATGAGGATGCTGATCAGTATTGCGATTGGTTCCGACCTTTCGCCGAGGGCTTCAAACGCGTTCTGAAGGATAGCGGAAGCCTTGTGATCGACATCGGCGGTGCATGGATACCGGGCCAACCCACGCGGAGCCTCTATCATTTCAAGCTCTTGATCATGCTGGTCGAGGAGTTCGGATTCCACCTATGCCAGGAGCACTACTGGTGGAACCCGTCCAAGCTCCCCACACCTGCCGAATGGGTGAATGTGCGCCGCGTTCGAGTGAAGGACGCCGTCAACTGCGTATGGTGGCTCTCCAAGACCCCATTTCCCAAGGCCAACAACAAGCGTGTGCTCCAGCCCTACAGCAAGTCGATGAAGCACCTGCTAAAGAACGGCTACGTCGCCAAGCTTCGCCCGTCCGGGCACAACATCTCGGAGAAGTTTTCCAAGGATAATGGCGGCGCCGTTCCGCCGAACCTGCTGGCCATCGCCAACACTGAGTCCAATGGCCGATATCAGGACCACTGCCGCTCGGAGAATATTGCCATCCATCCGGCGCGATTTCCTGCCGCCTTGCCCGAATACTTCTTGCGCTTCCTGACTGATCCTGGCGACTATGTCCTCGATCCCTTTGCAGGGTCTTGCGTGACAGGAGCGGTCGCAGAAGCACTTGAGCGCCAATGGACCTGCTGTGAGCTTTCCGAAGAGTATCTCATGGGAGGCAAGGCCCGCTTCGTTCCTGAAGTTCAGCCGCTCGGTAAACAGCGTGATGTGGTGTACGAAATTGCGCCACCATGCGTGAGTCCGCTAGCCGAAGAAGATGCCCCGCTCTTCGAGGATGGCGGAAAATCCCGCCCCAACTCACTCAAGCAAGAAGACGCTCCCGCACCCAGGAAAAAAGCTCGCCTGCCTGCATAGCAGCAAAGTCGATGCTCAACGGTGCCGAGGCTGTATCATCCATCAGTTCCGGGACACCCGCATTCACAGCGATCAACGAGCGCCGGATCAGAGCGTCCAAATCACCGTTCCGGGCGTAGCCGCGCGTGTAGCGGACGATCTGGTCCATCGCCTCGCGGAATCTTGCGCTGGCCGTGTCACCGGCCAGATACTTCACTTCGATGATAGCCCTGACTTCAGAGCGATCTCTATCAACCAGCACCAGATCAGGCCGCTCGGTTGCTGATTTTATACCATAGGCAGCAAGCGCTTCTTGTGTCTTCGCTTCTGATGGTTCGGGCGCTGGCGCGCTATAGTGGTGCGTCACCTGCTGCCAGTAGAGGGCAAACGGACCGCAGGTCAGGATCGGGATATTTCCGCCTCCCGCCAAAGCCCGCAGGGCCAAAGGCGCGCTCGTGGCATCTGAAATCGCCAGACCAATCGAAAGGGCAACGGCAAGCTCGAACCTCCTCCAGATTTCGATGGGCGCTATGAGCGTGCTCCGAATCACTTCGCGGATCGCAATCTCATCGCCGGCTTCCATGTCCGAAAGGATGCGGTAAGCCGCAACGGCACGGCGGTACATCGCCCGGCGGGAGCGCGTGGCATCTCTAATTGCGCCGGGGCCGGGGCGCTTCGTTGCCGATGCAGACTTCAAAGGTTCACGCAGGACATCCAGCCGCTTGATCGCCGCCAGGCCGGCCATCCCTGTTTCGACCAAGGTGCGATAACCCGAGTCGCCGGGTTGCTGATCGAGCAACCGCGCCGCATGCAAGGCCGCGCTATGGACGACCCAGGACACAAGCTGGTTGGGGCCGGTATCGAAGGACCGCACCGGCTCATTGGCCACAATGACCGACGGCAGGCCGCTCGTCAGGCGCAATAGGGCTGTGGCTCTTGCATCAATCCGGCCGCGCGCCACCGCATCGTCCACCCGTCTTCGGGAGGTCAACAGGCTTTGGGCTTCATGCGGGTGCTTGAGCACGTACTCCACAAAGCTCCGAACAGGCTCGGACACCGCCCAATGACTGCGGAGCAGATCAAGATCGCGGCGGGCATCTATGGACGACGGAGCGTCCGTTTCGGCGAGAATACCTTGCCGAAAATAGCGCAAGAACAACCCTGCAGCGTAGTCCGTTATGGCGATCTCATCATCTGCCATTAGACCGCGACCGATTTCATCCGCTCCCCGATGCGGGTCAGTTCATCCCCTACCAAAGAGAATGCCTTAATCGCCGCCTGTGCCAGTTCATCGGCATCACGCACGATGATCCCGTCGAGCATTGGCAAAAGCACCATATCCACGGAATCCAGGAGTGCAGTGCGCATCTCGAGCGTTGGCGCGCTGAAGAAATCCGCATCCTTGACCATCACGCGGATCGCCCTAATCGCATCGATGATCGGAGCCGGTCCAATCTGGCGCACCTTATTGACCGCCGCCCAGAACTCCCCAAGCGGACAAGGCGCTCCGATAGGCGGCACCGACCAGGCCGGATCTTCCTTGCCGAAGAAGTCCAGCATGAACGTGGTCGTGTCCGCAGGGACATCGACATAAACCCATCCGAAGCGCCGCGAGAGTGCGTAGGACATTTGGTAGAGCGACGCCTTGTCGATGGAATTGATCGTGGCGATCAGACGCCATGCTCGCCCTGGCGCGAATTCATGGTCCTGCGCACTATCCTTCGGATGCGGCAGGATAACGAACTGCGCGCTGTCGGGATCTTCCGCATCAATCCGGTAGGGGAGTGAAGTCTGCTGGCCACTCAGCACTGTGAAGAGCGGCCCGATGACCTTGTCAATGTCACAGCGGTTTAGCTCGTCAATGAGCAGCGGGCGGTCGTAATCACGCAAGAGCACGCCCGGGAAGAACTTGATCTTCCCACCACCGATGGGCTGGTAGCCGCCGATGATATCCTGCGAACTCCAATCTGCGGAGCCCGTGATCAAAGTCCATTTCGAGCCGGCTAGGCTCGTGGCCACCCAGCGCGCCAACGTAGTCTTGCCCGTACCCGGAGGCCCATAGAACATGATGTGTTGCTTGCCGGAATTGAGCGCCGCATTGATCTGGCGGTAGACAGCAGGATCGATCCCGACCAGCTCCGGGGCTACCGAAATCTCTATAGCACCTGGCGCCAAATGGGCGATCTCGTCCTCTTCATCATCGCCCGTATCATCTTCGTCGGAGGCCGGTCCCGCCGCCATCTTCGCTTTTGGCGGCCCTGCCTTGCTATAGGCATCCTTAATCGCCGTGGTGAGCCGCTCCAACCCCGCCTTACTGCTTAGGTCAAAGACCGGAATCTGCCCCGCACTTCCGCCATCTGGGTTTACCTGAATGCTCGCTGCCAGCGCATCGACCACCTCACCATATTCCAGATCGCCGATCTGTCCGTTGACGCTCGTATGGATAGAGAAATCTCGCGTCTTCACCCCAAGAAGCCCGCCGAAGATGTAAGGTTGATCCTTAGCGCTCTTGCCTTGCGCACGATGTTGCATCTCGCCTGTTGCCGGATCGAAGGTCGACGGATCGGCATTCCCGCCCGCCGCAATCGGGTCTCTGAAGGCGAAGACGGCGTAGGCCTCCATCTCGCTGAGTGCTTCGAAATCTCCTGGCCCCTTCTCTAAGACGGGCAGGATACGTACCGCCAGTGCTGCCTTGTTACCTTGACCGGTGCTATGAATGCCAATACTGGCCATGCCCTCTTTGGCCGGTTCTGCGATCAGCGAACCACTATCGTTCCGCAGTCTGAATAGCCAGCGCTGGGGCTTGCTCTGCGAATAGGATGGGTTCTCCCACGTGCCCGTTGCTGGATCGACCGCGTGCTTGCTGGTCAGTTCCTTTGATTTGAAGCCGGACAGGGTCGGCTGTAGCCCTTTGTCCTTCAAGTACATTTTTAACCACTTGAAGAAGTCGTCCTTATAGGACGTTGTGCCGTTGGCCATGACCGGTTCTTTGATTGTTCACGTGCACTTCGGGGACCACCCTAGAGCTGAGCCACAGGTTATAGCAATTACATCAGAGCGATAGGTTGCAGAGATGTTAGCCTTGCGCACTTTCGACGGCGATTCTTGGCCGACCAGAAGACTGCTTCGGTACGGCGGCAGCGTTAAACGTGCTGGCGGCCACGCCAAGACTGCCAGGTGGACGGTTGCCGTTTGTGTGCCAATGCCCAGGTCACCGCCGCCAGCATCGAACGACCGCTCTGGGTCGCTTTCAGCCGTACCGACCGGGTACCAGCTGCCGAAATTAGGCCACCGGCGGCGCCTGGAATCTACCGAACTTCTGGCGCCGCAGCATGCCGCGCCCAGAGGGTCACAGTAGCGGTTTCCTGCGATGTTGCGGTGAAGTTCGGTAGCCGCGAGGGAAGATTTGCCAATTTACCGATCTTCTGCCCGGAAGTTTTGCCGGTCGCCGGGCGGCGCGGCCCCGCTCGACGGCCCTGAAAGCCGCAGTTAAGCTAGGTTTAAATGCCATTGAAGGTTTTGAGCGCCGGCCGTTTCAACTCTAAAACCTAATGCCGCGCGACCGCGGTTCCGGTCCGTTCGCTCAAAACCAAGTGCGCCGCGCGCCGCCGCCCGAGGGGTGACATTTGATGCCGAAAGCCGCGGAATGCCTCGGGTTATCCGGTTTGATCCGGCGGGATCCGGTGAGATCCGGTTACTCTAAGATCAAGTGCGGTGTGACAGCGGGGTGCCGCCAGCGGTGCTGAAGTATGTCTGCCCGACCGATGCCGACGTCAGCCGGTCGTAGAAGTTGTAGAACGCGGCAAGGTCGAAGGACAGGTTGTCAGCGGCCTGCCAGCGGTGCCCGGCTTCGAGCGACAGCAGTTCCTCCGACACGGTGGAGCGACTTCCGACGTAGCGGATCTCGGTCGGCAGCCCGCCGGTCGACGTCGACGGCGGGGCTATCGCCGCGACCAGTTCGACATCGTTCTCGGCCCGCGACGGGGTGCGCACCGCCCGCGATACCGCCGCCCAGACCGTGTGCCGGTCGTTGACATGCCACAGCGCCCGTGCGTTCGGCTGGACCTCGATTCCGGTATAGTTGTTGTACTCGAACTTGGAGCCGAACGTGAACTCCACGGCGCCGGCCCACAGCATCAGCGTGTCCTGCGCGAATGCGGTGACCAGATACTGGTCGTCGCTCTCGGGTTCGAAGATGAACTGGGAAGACGAATAGATGTCGTCCTGCGAGTAGCGGCCGCCGATGCCCCAGACCACCTGCTGGCGCTCGCCGATCCGGAAGCGGTGGGTGGCCTCCACGTCGACCGTGCTGCGTTCCTGCTCGAGGCGGGGATCGTCGTACCGCTCGTGCTGGAACGAGGTCCGCAGCTCCAGGCGCTCGCCGGGGCCGAGGTCCTGCCCCCAACTGCTGAGCAGATAGCTGCTCTCGACGTTCGCGTCGACGCTCTGCGTGCTGGAGTAGGGGGCCGACAGGGATGGCCGGGTGAGACTGTCGCCGACGACGGTCCGCAACGTGCCGCCCTGGACCTGCCAGTCGCCGCCGTCGGAGTCCTTGAGATCCAGTCGAAAGCCGGATTGTCCCGACCGCCAGTCGTCCGATCCCGCGGTGCCGTCGCTGTTCTCCCGGCTCCCGACCGAGAACGCGGTCCCGTGAACCCGGTAGTATCCCTCGTCACCCAGCGTGGCGCCGTGCCGGACCGTTCCGCGCAGTTCGTCGCCGGTGCCGGCCCCGGCGGAGAGGTGGGTTCCCTGGGTGTCCCGGGAATGCTTGGTGATGATGTTGATGACGCCGTTGACGGCGTTGGCGCCCCATAGCGCGGCACCCGGGCCGCGGATGACTTCGATCCGCTCGATGTTCTCCAGGAGGGCGTCCTGGCGATCCCAGTACATCCCGGAGAACAGCGGGGTATAGACCGACCTGCCGTCGACCAGGACGAGCAGCTTGTTGGCGAAGCGGCTGTTGAAGCCCCGTGCCGAGATCGCCCAGACGCCGGCGGTGATCTGCGCGACGTTCAGGCCGGGCACCATGCGCAGGGCTTCGGGCACGGAGCGCGCGCCCATGCGCCGGATGTCTTCGCTGGTGAGGACGTACACGGCCGCCGGCGTATTGACGATCGATTCGGGGCGTTTGGCAGCCGACGTCACCTCGAGCTTCATCAACTGCTCGAGCGACATGTCGGCGTAGTCCGGAACGGCCGCCTGTCCTCGTGCCCCGAGAGTGGTCAGGCCGCACGCTACCCAGGCCGCCATGAAGATGTGGGATCTCAACCGGTATCTCATGCCGCATAGAAACATGAGAATTCTTAAAACGAAGTGAAAGTCTGCAAAATTGTAGAGCAATCAAAAGATGTGGGTTTCGAAGTATGAAACCCCGAAAGCGGGAATGTACGGGGTGTCGATCAAAGCCTGCGTTGCCTGGCGCCGCGGTTTTCACAGGGCGAGCGTTGTCCCGGTGGGGGGGGGGCGACCATTGGGGGCGCCGTCGGCTACGCCGAAATACCGTGCGGCCGCGACACGATGGGGGCGGGGCTTGGCCTGTGGCGAACGCTATTCGGCGTCGCTCCACGGCCGATGCGGGTCGAAGCCGCCGATGACGGCGATCAGCCGGCGCATGTCGGCGGCGACCCGGGCGAAACCTGGGGTACGCTGGAACCGGCGCTCGTTCATGTACAGGCCGCGCTTGAGTTCGATCTGCAGGGCGTGCACGCCGGCCTCGGGACGGCCGTAGTGCCGGGTCACGAAGCCGCCGGCATATGGGGCGTTGCGGTGCACCTGGTAGCCCTGACCGGCCATGACCCGCTCGCAGCGTTGCACCAGCACGGTGGAGCAGGAGCCGCCATGGCAGTCGCCGAGAACCACGTCGGCGACCGGGTGGGCGCGGCCGTCGGCGCCGAGGGCGAGGACGTTGGACGGCATCGAATGGGCGTCCAGCAGAATGCAGTAGCCGAACCGGTCGAGCGTCGCCTCTATGGCCTCGGCCAGGGCCGCGTGGAACGGCTGCCAGCAGGTCTCGATGCGGCCGAGTGCGTCGGCAAAGCTGAGCTTGCCGCGGTACACCGGCGCGGCGTTCGAGACGACGCGGGCGATGGTGCCAAGGCCCGCGGCGATGCGGGCGTTCTGGGTGGTCACGTAGTCCGGCAGCGGTCCGTCGAACATCGCCGGGTCGAGCTCGAACGCCTCGCGATTGGCGTCGACGTAGACCCGCGGAAACTCGGCCTTGACCAGCGGCGCACCAAGCTCGGGGGCCGACGCGAACAGCTCGTCGACAAAGGTGTCCTCGCTGGAGCGGAGCGTGAGGCGGTCGAGGCCGGTGCGGGACAGCAGGTCCTGCGGATAGCGTTGACCGCTATGCGGCGAGGACACTACGACCGGCAGGGTCTGGCGCGGCGGCTGGAGCACCGTCACCGGGCTCTCGAACACCGGCATCGGGACCACCGCCCGGGCGGCAGCCGGCATCGGGCGGGCGGCCCAGGGGGCGGGCCGCGGCGGCACGGACGGTCCCGGGTCGTGAAGGCCGCCGGCGGTCTCCCGCCCAGGGTCGAGAACCTCGTCCATGGCTTCTGACTTAGAGCAATCGCGGCGCCCTGTCACCGGTTCCGGTCGGTCGCGTGCCCGGGGCACGGCCGGGCGCCCGACGGTCCGCGCCCGGTCTCCGGGGCCACGTCGATTTTCCGCCCGGAGAGGAGCGACGCGGGCTTGCATTGCGTCGCCGGGAGCATTATGAGGAGCGTCCTTGCGGCGCCGCATCCCCCTGTTGGGGCTTCCCGATTGGCGCTGTCGGCGGGCGCGTAGCTCAGCGGGAGAGCACTACGTTGACATCGTAGGGGTCGTTGGTTCAATCCCAACCGTGCCCACCACCTACATACTTGAATTTATTGAATGAATCGACTTCATCAACACTGAAAAGCGGCGTCGATGAAGTCGACTGTGTCATGAATTGTGACACAGTCTACGTGACATAATTGCGTGATAGTTGATTTGCGTGAGTGGTTCGATGCGGCTGCACCGTCAGGTTTGCGGGCATCAGATCGGGAACGATGCCGATAGCGATGTGTCCGGTGGCGTTGAATCGTTCGTTGCGGTTCATTCCGTCAGAAGAGCGTGACGGCGACCTATGGGACCCAAGCGTCGTAGGCGAGATCGATAGCGGGGCCGATGCTCCTCGGTGATCTACGGTGCCTTGGAGACTATGGCGGTCCGAACATGTAGACGACCCGTCCGACCACTGACTCGACCTGCTTGCCGAACACCTTCGTCGAGACAGTCAGTGATCCTCGCTCCCGGACAATGAGCCTTCCTGACGGAAGCTCTTCTCGCATCGACGTATCCAACAGCACCAGCGTGCCCTTCTTGAGCCCGTTGCTCATGCGTTCGTCGGTCACCGTGGCGGTGGCGAGTTCAGCATTCTCGCGGCCCAGCAGGGGATAGTCGACGTTGTCGGCGACGAGCCGCGACGGATAGATTTCCCCAACGACGAGGCCATCACCCGCCTGGTCGGTGCCATCCTCCTTGAGCAGAACGATGAATGGGCCGTGCAGCGCGCCCGATACATGACCCTGGAAACGATCGCACCCCTGGGCGACAATCTCTTCGTCAAGCTGCCCGCCGTGGCAGCCTGACACTCCTGGCCAGCCCGCCGGAGATCAAGCGCTGAACACCTCGCTCATACACCACTCCCAGGGACACGATCCCAGCCATGATGGAAGACCAGTGGCTGGGCGTCCTTGGGGCCCCAGCCCTTGTAGAAAATCCCGATACCATCGGCGGTCATGACGACCGACCCGGACCGAGCGGCATCGTTCGGGGTCGCCGCCCGGGTCGCGTAGGAATAGGCGGTCGTCGGCACCAGTGTGCTTCCGGCGACTGCGATTCCGGCCGCCACCACGACGTCACGCCGGGTCGAGCCGACAGTAGAATCCTGCTCTGCACTCATGTCTCTTCTCCTTCACAAGGGCGCGGTGGCCGGCGCTTCGCGGGCCTGACGCGCGATGTCCGAATCGAAAACGGGTTTGGTACCTGGCGGTCTTCCGCCGGCGCGCGGCTAGACCAGCGCCATGCCGCCGTCGCGCATGACCGGTAGCAGGGCCTGGGTGCCGAAGAACAGGCCACGCGTGTTCACCGCGAACTGCTGGTCGTAGGCCTCGACCGTCACATCGGGTGATGGCGCCAAGCTGATCACGCCGGCATTCGCGACGTAGATGTCGGCACCGCCGAATCGCCACCGAACCTCGTCGGCCAGTTGCTTGTGGTGGTCAAGGTCCGCGACATCGCCCATCACCCCGACCGCTCCTGGGCCGATCTCCGCGACAGCTTCGTCGCGGGCGTCTTTCCGGCGGCCGGTGACGACGACCTGCGCCCCTTGCTGGACGAACAGCCGGGCCGTCGCCTTGCCGATCCCGCTGTTGCCGCCGGTGATGACGGCTACCTTGCCTTCCAGGCTTTGCATGGGGTCTTTCCTTGCTTCCCGTGCGCCGAGGCGCCGGCGACCAATTGGCCGGCGATCCACTCGTGTCAGCCCCAGACTTGGGCGGTCGGCCGCTCCGTCGATATCGCACCGTGGACCAGGTCGACGTCGCCGTTGGCTCGGCGGGCGCATGCATCGGCGGGGGAGATGCAGTACCCGCGGGCAGTCGTGCGTGGTCAATCGATTACCATATCGCGTCGTCCCCTCGGCGCTGATCGGAGGATGTGGCCGGAAGGCTCGACCGGCCTGGCGATCGGCGACGATCACCTATTCCCTCGTAGGGTATCGGCGCGCCGCCGGCGGCCGCGATCATCGGGTTCAACGCCGGGCAGGTCAGTCGGCTTGACCGCCCGCACCCCGGAACCCGACGGGCCGCACGCGGCCCGGACAGCCAGCGATGGAGTTCTCACATGCTACAGCGACTTCTCATCATCGGCGCCGGCTTCGCCGGCATGCACGCTGCGCTTGCCGCTGCCCGGCTGCGCGATGTCAACGGCGTATCCTGCAAGGATCTGGAGATCGTCCTGGTGGCGCCGGAGCTCACCTTGGTGGTCCGGCCCCGACTCTACGAACCCGAACCGGAGTCGATGACGGCGCCGCTCGGCGACCTCCTGAAGGCCATCGAGGTTCTGTACGTTCAAGGCCGTGTGGAGACGATCGACATCGATACCGGGTCGGTCGAGATCGTCGGACCGGAGGGAGAGCCTTTCGCGCTTTCCTACAACCGCCTGGTCCTCGCCTCCGGCAGCCGACTGTTCCGCCCGCCGGTTCCGGGGCTCGCGCAGTACGGCTTCAGTGTCGACCAACTTGGCGACGCGATCGCCCTCGACCTGCATCTGAAGGGGCTTTCCGACCGGCCGGAGTCGATCGCCCGCAACACGGTGGTGGTCGCCGGTGGCGGGTTCACCGGCATCGAGGTGGCGACTGAGATGCCGGCGCGGTTGCGTTCGGTCCTCGGCGAAACCGCCACCATCCGCATCGTGATCGTCGACCGCGGCGAGGCGATGGCGCCGGACATGGGCCCAGGGCCGCGCCCGATCATCGAGAAGGCCATGCGCGATCTCGGCGTGGAAATGCGCCTTGGCGAGGGCGTCGAGGCTCTGGACGAATCCGGTGTCACCTTGACCGGCGGCGCGCGTGTCGACAGCGCGACCGTGATCTGGGCGGCCGGCATGCGCGCCAGTCCCCTGACCCAGCAGATCCCGGCCGAGCGGGACCGTTTCGGTCGCCTGTTGGTCGACCGCGATCTCCGGGTCCCTGAAGTCCCATCGGTCTTTGCCGCCGGCGACACCGGCCAGGCAGCGACGGACGATCTCGGAAACATCTCCGTGATGTCCTGCCAGCACGCCAACCGGCTGGGTGCCGCGGCCGGCCACAATGCCGCGGCGGAGTTGCTCGGTGTGCCGGCGGAGCCCTACCAGCAAAAGAACTACGTCACCTGTCTCGACCTCGGGGCATCCGGGGCGGTTTTCACCAGAGGCTGGGACCGTGTCGTCGAGATGACCGGCGACAACGCGAAGGCGACCAAGGTCGAGATCAATACCAAGTGGATCTACCCGCCGGAGGCCGACCGAGAGGCGGCGTTTGCCGCGTCCGAGTGGGCGCGTCTCGTCGACTACTGATCACCTCGTTGTCCCACGGGCTTGAGCCGACGACGTTCGAGCCCGTGCGGATTGGCCGTGTCGACCTTTCCCGCACTGCCCGCCATCGCCGCCGCGATCGGATTCGGTATCCGATCGGCCGCCACCGGAGGCGCCGATGCTGGCGAAGGAGTGCCGGTGGTTGTGCAGCCGCACGTCGTCCAGGCCGGCGCTGGCGCGGATCCCGAGGGTATCGGGCGCGTCGCGGTCTGGATATGGTTGCAGCTTGCCGTGATGCTTCGATCTGGAGGCTGGATCTCCGGAGAACGTCGTTCTGGGGGACACCGCTTTGGATTTCCGACGCCTGGCAGGAACCGATCTCGACGTGTCTGTGCTGTGCTTCGGGCCGATGCGGGCCGCGTCGCGGACGCCGGGTGAGGACGACCGCTCACGTGCCGGCGCACGCGCGCTGCACGCCGCATTGGACGCCGGTGTCAATTTTGTTCACTCCAGCTACGAGTACGGCGTGAGATGGATGATGAACGGTGTTCTGCGTGACCATCCCAAGCGTCACGACATCCAACATGTGATCAAGCTGCCGGTGCCGGACTGGAAGGACGGCAACCGTTTTGACGAGGCGAAGTTCCGCCTTCGGGTCGAGGAAGCCCTGACCGACCTCGCCGCCGAGCGCATCGCCGTCCTGCAGTGGATGTGGCGCACCGATCCGAACGACGAGGAAACCCGCGTCGCGCTGCTGCCCGGGATCGTCGACGACGTTACCGCGGCGTTCGAGAGGCTGCGCGACGAGGGCAAGGTCGGATACCTCTCGACCTTCCCCTACACGGCAGTCTCGGCGAAGGCCGCGGTCGACACCGGGGCGTTCTCTGGCCTGATCGGTTTCTACAACCCCATCGAAATGGAGATGCAGCCGCTGTTCGGCGAACTGGATCGGCGGGAAATGGGGTTCCTGTGCATCCGGCCGCTGTATCAGGGCATCCTGACCGACGGGCGGCACAGCCTGGACGCCTTGCCGGACGGCCACTCGCTGAAGAAACCGGAATCCGCGCCCGACTTCGCCAAGCGGCGGGCGGTCGCCGCGGCGTTCGCCGACGAGATCGGGGGTTCGATGACACGGTTCGCCCTGCGCTTTCCATTGTGGTCGAAAACCGTCGCAAGCGTAATCGCCGGGCTGAATACCGAGGCGCAGGTGCTGCAGGCAGTGGGGTACCTGGACAGCGTGGCTCCCCGTCCCGAGTTGACGGACCGGGCGTTGCGGCTCTGGCAATCGGGCTTCGCTGTCGATTGACGCGATCGTTTCGCGTCGACCGTCGAGAGCAAACCGTCCGGCCCGGTCCGCTGGCAATCCGGTTCCGGCCGTGCTGTTCTATCGTGAAGGGCCGACCGGCCCGGGTGGCACAATCCATGCGTCGCCCGGGCCGGCCGATCTCGAACGGGGACGGATCTGCCATGGTCAACGACGACGACGACATCGGGGCGGTCGACCCGCGCATGTTCCTGGGCGGATTTCTGGACGACCTGTATTTCCCGCACTACCGCCCCGGTCAGCAGGGCGACTGGACGGTGAAGGTTGTGGGGATGCCGGCGGGCCGCGGCTACTGGGGCGAGATCCAGCCGCTGACCGGGACCATCATCATGGCGGGCCCGAGGGACGGCGACCGTCAGTCCTGGATGTCGATGATGCCTGTCGAGCTGCAGAGCCAGGAGATCGGCCTGCGGGCGGCGCACGGGCATACCGTGGTCTTCGGCCTGGGCATGGGCTGGCTGGCCGCCAATGTCGCCATGCGACCGTCGGTAGAGCACCTGACCGTGGTCGAGCGCGACCCGGACGTGATCCGGCTGATCGCGGATCAGGGTGTGTTCGCGCAGCTTCCCGACGAAGCTCGCCGAAAGGTTTCGGTCATCGAGGCCGATGCGCTGGAGTGGAAACCGGAAAGGCCGGTCGACAGCCTGCAGGCCGACATATGGGGCCGCCTGCTGGAGGATCGCAAGCTCGACGAGGTGCGCCGGATGCAGGCCAATGTCGGCGCCGCCGCCGTCTACTTCTGGGGACAGGAGATGGAGATCTGGCGATACGCGTGCCGCCGCGCGGGTGGCACACCGACCCTGGACTGGCCGACCATCAGGTCGATCGTTGCCGAGGACCTCGCGTTGCCGTTGGTATTGCCGGACTGGGACGACTACCCGAAGCGGATCGCCGCCGCCGCGCCCTGGTGGACGCCGGGCGAAGAGGGCTGGTGGCGCGGCGGGACCGTCAGCCTGACTTAGCGGCCGCCGTTCGGGTGAAGTCGGCGCTCCAGAGCTGGCCCCGGCCGTGCCCCGGCGGCGAATCTCCGGTGACCGGACCCATGAATATGCCATCATTGCGAGCCCGGCATTGGTCGGGACGGGTGGTCGGATCCGCAACGAGGCGGGCTATGGGCGCGACGGGTAAAGGCCCTGGAGACAGACCACGAAGTTCAAGGCTTGTATCGGGTTGATGATTTCGAACGGTTCATTGTGGCCGCTGTCTTGCACCGTCACCGTGCCTCCGCCCGGAGCGCCGTTGGTAATGGTCAGTCCGGAGAGTTCCACGAGTTCGGCCCCGAGGCCGCCGGTGCCGAAGGTGGGGGAAGCACCGCCACCCGAAATGTAGTCCCCTGCCGCGCACTGAGAGTTGCTGGCGCCGGCGGAATAAGCTTCCAGCGTGCCGGTTGCGCCGACGCCGGGAGTCTGTTCAAAGGATGCCCCGTGGTTGTGCCTCGGCAAATGCGTTTGACCGAGCACCACTTCTTGCGCGCCGAGACGAGCGCCGAGCGGATAAGTGGCCAGCCCGGGGCCGTGGCCCATCATGCTGGACCCGACCGGCCCGCGGCCCCGCAGATCCGGCAGGCCGAACGTCACGCGGCCGTCGCCGCCATAATGAGTGCCGAGCAACGAGAACAGGGCCTCGTTCTGGGCGATTGTGCGTCGTCAGAACATTCGAGACAATCGGGTCGTCTTTTTATCGGAGAGCGGGCCTCATCTGGGTTGATATCTAGGCGGCGATTTTGCGGTGTTGCAAGCGCCGATGCTCGAGGGTTTGGCGTTT
>Ga0222654_1000019_pt1 | contig 158731 bp, 137 predicted proteins | sample AntAcemetagen421_FD_179805 | JGI IMG/M metagenome (GOLD analysis project Ga0222654, IMG submission 179805) | Saline water microbial communities from Ace Lake, Antarctica - #421 | ecosystem: Environmental > Aquatic > Non-marine Saline and Alkaline > Saline | place: Antarctica: Ace Lake...
TTGATGAGGTTAAACGAATACCTATATCCGCGTTATCCCCGATACCGTCTCCATCACCATCCTGAGTCTCGCCACTATCTAACGGAAATGCATCGCTCGTATCTGCAACACCATCATCGTCATCATCGGTATCAGCATTATTGCCTGTTCCGTCTCCGTCCGTATCCGTAGACTCAGCACTGTCCGTTGGAAATGTATCTGAAACATCTGGCACACCATCATTATCATCGTCTGCGTCGGTTGAGTCAGGGGTGCCGTCGCCGTCGGTATCGGTTGAGCTCGTTGGCGCAGCGTAGTATTTAGCAACCTGGTACTGCGAGACTCGCAGTGCATCAACTGCGTCGGCCCCATTGGCCGCATCTGTTTTTGCAACGCCGCAGGGTGCTGTCGTACAGGTCAAGGCTGGGCTCGAGTGCTTCAAAATCGTATTAGAAGTGCTGAATTCGCTGCCGTACGCCATCACTGTGACAAACTGTGAGTCCAATCCGTAGCCGACCGCCCAGGAATAGGTTCCGCCTTCAATAGGATCCTGTTTACGAGAATGCCCAAGGCCCAGGATGTGGCCAATTTCATGCACCGTGGTCGTATCGTCACCGCAGTTGATGAAAACAGTGCCGTTGGCATTGGCACGATTATTCTCCGAGAGAAAGTCACCTCTTGAGCCGAATCCGCCTAGATTAGCCAAACCACAAAGATCAGAGTTGGGGTTGTTTGGCACCATCAGCACAACAATATCTGCGTTAGCATTGGTTTTCAGCGTTTCTAGGTCAGAAAAACTCCCAGACCTGTCATCCATAGCGGTTAACAGCGTTGCCAATGTCGCCGATTCATCAACTGTTTTTTGAACGCTTGAAGCAAGTCGCAATCGCAACTCTAAGCCACTGCTTTCATAAACCTGGTTACTCAACTGAATGAGTTGGTCGATTCGAGCAGACGGATCTCCTCCATACAAGGCCGGTACACCTTGCGTGTAAATCACTAGCGTATCGATAAAATTCGAAGCGGGTTTGGATGAGGCGTCCGATAAATCAGTACCCAGCAGTGTCTCGTTGTAATCTTTAACACCGTCACCATCGGTGTCATCCAGCACTCGAATGTTGGTCAGATCCATCGATCTTGTAGGGAGTGATCCGCCGGTGTTCAATATCGTCTGATAAAGGAACGAAGAGCCACCGCTTTCACGTACTCTGAGATGGAAGAAGTTGCCTGCTCCGCCATCAGAGAAGCTCGCATTCAGCGTTTGGGCTGTCAGCAGAGACCTGGGTGGCAGGTCAGAGGCGATGGTTACTTCGTCTACGGCGAAAGTCCCATCTGAAAAACTGAACGCACTCGTAGATGATGTTTGAATAACATCATAAGTCAGCGCACCCGTTGAGAAAGTTCTGGAACTGTTTCCAATAGCCGGGAGTTGAATACTGATCTGACTACCTGAAACCGTTGCTGTCGCAAGCCCGTCAAGATAAATAGCAGCAGACCGAGCCTCGTCGTCAGAAAAAGCTGTTTCACCGCCATTACCTAAAGTCACTGCCGGGGATAGCCGCGCAAAATCCGTTCTGGTCCAGGTTGTCCCTCTTAATTCTTCTAATAGCAGCGCTAGGGTCAAATCTGTACCGGGCACAATCAGGCCTGTCTTAACTGTAGAACTCGCAATAGACGAGCCAGAGGCCAAAATGTCCAACAATTCATAAGTTGCCAGAGTAAAAAAAGTATCCTGTCGAAAGCCAGGCAAACCAGCCGCTGGCTTATAGCCAATCACTCGGAATCTCATCTTACCGGAGTCCGCGCTATCTAAATTCTTGATACCTGCCGTAATGCTCACGCCAGTTAAACCCAGCGCATCGACGTCGCAAGGACATACCAGTTCAACTTGCGCGGACAAGGCGGCTTGAGAGATTAACAGTGCCAGGCTGGCGAATATGACTTTTGCCTTCATTGAGCATAGCCCTTGTTCAAGAATTTTTAGGTATGACGTAGTCTTGCTCTTTCTGCGGGAAATGCTGTTTTAACGCCGCGGAAGAGGCTATCCAGGCCACAGATCTATTACCCCTCAGACTATATACTGCTTCCCGGGTCGAAATTGTAGCAAAAGTAGACGTCTGGCCGATCGTCATGACAAATGGATAGTCAGGGTCACCATCCAGGAAGCCCTTCACCAAAACATTACCACTCGCTAAGATATCCCTGGTATTGACCACTATCGCAAGCAACTGTTGCTCCTGGGGTATCCAGATCTCGAGCATCTCACCTACCGAAACACCTTCCAGCCTATTTCGATTCAAACTCAAGAAACCTTGATCTTCCAAATCTGGGATGTAAGTAGGGAGTTCAACGGGGGCATCGACTAATTCCTTCCAGCCCTGTGAGCTTACGTCTTCCAACGATATCTGCGCGACACCCTCGGCGGGCTTTGGTTCTGAAGAGGAAGTTTTATCAACAGGTAGGGAGTATTGATCTTCGTTACTTACGATTGGCGGAATTAGCTGGGGCGCAAAAGCGAGCCGGACGCCAACAACTATGGCACAGACACAAACAACGAGAACCACCGCAAACATTGGTTTAGACATGAGGCATACCTGAAACAAGTCGATACATTAAATCCGGCGGTATTCGTTGGGTCAACTGCTGGATTTCTACCCCAGTAAAGATAGATGTCAGTTTTCTTTCGCCAGGTAGAGAATCGTGCCAGGGCATGACCTGGTTGTGGCGGCCATCAACAAAAAAAGCCCGCCAAACGGCGGGCTCACACTAAACCCGCGCTGTGTGGGCAACGCAGATTATCTCGGGCAATCGGGCTGGTTTTAGTCAACCACAATCTTCCCGGCATTCTTCTCTATGGTTGTCATACCGATACCTCTTACGGCAGATAGCTCTTCTGCTGAGTAGAAAGGTCCGTAGTTCTGGCGGTACGCGACAATCGCGTTGGCGCGGCTTAAGCCGACGCCCAACAGATTCTCTGCAATGGTTTCTGCGGATGCAGAGTTGATATTGACGGTAAGAGGGTCCTGGCTCGGCTCGGTACCCATGTCATCGGCCACGGCAGTGTTACCAAGGCTCAAGACCAGCAGGGTGATAAAGGCAATAAAGAGGTTCTGTGCTTTCATTTTTGTTTACTCCAGTGATTAATTTAGGTCGTGCTTAAGTCGTGTTTAGGTCGTTCATAAGTGGAACAACAGCAAGACGAAAATTAGCACTGGAGGCGGGAGCAGAAAGTAGGACATTACCCAGTTCGGGCGTGGAAATTAACGCGGGTATAAGTACGTGTTCGGCCGGCGAAGGTTAGAGCTTATTCGCCTTCGAGACCAAAGATGGGCGCAATCGTGCCCCAGGATTTACAGCTGGGGCAGTGCCAGCGCATTTTCTTGCCGTCAAAGCCGCAACTCTTGCAGCGATAGGCTGGCTTGTCGGCGACTAATGCTTCGGCAAAGCTGCGCAGAATCGAGAGGTTCTGTTTGCTCACGCCTTGCGCGTTATCGATATGCATATCGATCAGTTGGGTCAGGCCGCGAATGGTCGGGTTGTGCTTGAGGTGATTGGCGATAAATTTCGCCACAGCTTCATCGCCCTGGGTTTCGCGGAAGATATCCGCTAACTGCAACACAATCGAAATACTGGGTGTCAGTTCCAGACACTCGGTTAAATAGTGCTTGAGGCCTTCTACTGGCTTGTCGCTCTGCTGGTAAGCCTGGACCAATAGATCGAGAGATTCAGGTACATAGGTCGCATCCTGATCTTTGATCCGCATCAAACAGGTGATCGCGTCGTTGAATCTGCCTTCAGCGACCGCAAGCTGGCCTTGGACCAGGCTCACGCGGGGGTTGCCGGCGTCGTGCCCGATGGCATCACTAATCGCCTGGCCAGCCTCCTCATTGCGTTTCAGCTTCAAGAGCTCCTGGGCAATTTCGCAGTAATAGTGAGAAATAAAACGTTCGTATTTTTCAGAGTCATCACCCACGGCGAGCAGTTCGCCGATTTCTGCGGCGCGATGCCACTCACGCTCCCGCTCGTAGATCTCGAGCATGAGTTTCAGACTTTCTGTTCGGATATGGCCGGTTTCCTGGCACAGCTGCAGCAATAGATCCTCGGCACGGTCAAGCAGGCCTGCCAGCAGATAGTCCTGGGCCAATTCCAGCTGCACCGTGAGGATGCTGTCTTTGTCCAGATGCTGATGCTTGAGAATGTTTTCATGCACAATCACGGCTTTTTCAAGCTCACCCCGGCGACGCAGCAAGCTGCCTAGCGCCAAGTGGGTTTCAAGCGTGTCTTTATTGACCTCAAGGTCTTCAATAAAAGTAGCAACCGCACGATCGGGCTCTTCATTGAGCAGATAGTTGAGGCCCTGGTAGTAGTTGTTGCCAGTCACCTCGGAGCTTTTCACACGCTCACGCCGACCCATCCACCAGCCAATGCCGATAGCGCCAACGATCAAAACGTATAAAAGCCAGTTGTCCACTTCAAATATCCAAAAATTTTAACTCTTGTAACTAAATGCCTGTACCTAAAACCTGTACCGAAAAGAAGTACTTATATAGTTAGTCGGCTGATACCCAAAAAAAGTTTAACTCGCCGTGACTTCTTCCTTAGAAACCATTTCCTTAGAAACCATTTCCTTAGAAACCAAGGCAGAGCTAGCAATAGAACCTGTAACAGTACCGGATTCTGCTTTCGCCTTGTCCAGGCTCTGATTAATTTTGCTGACTTGCTTATTCGCCTGCCGGGCCTTAAGCCTCAACCGGGTATTACTCCAGGTATTCACCATCGATGTGAAAACGACCCCGGTAATAAATGCCGCCAGCACCCACCAGGACACCGGCACCGCTGGGGTAGACCAGTCCAAAAAGGTCAATGCTACCGCATCGCTATTGTCGACTGCAGCCAGTAACGCGACGAAAAATACAATAATCGCAATAAACCAAAACAACAGACTTTTAATGAAATTCATACAATAGGCGCCTTACTAGTGACGCGATTATAACCAGCATACGCTGAAAATTCTTGGGGTTTTCGTTGAGCGGTCGCTCAGATTCGTCTTTGCCGTTGGCATTCAGCTAGCTCTCGCTAACCTCCAACTCGGCCTGAAGACCCTGATTCACCCGGTCTCGAAGTTCTTTGCCGGGCTTGAAATGCGGTACAAATTTACCAGCGAGCTCAACTTTCTCGCCGGTTTTAGGATTACGACCAAGCCGGGCTTCACGATAGTGCAACGAAAAGGAGCCAAACCCACGGATTTCAATCCGTTCGCCGTCAGCCAGAGCGTCCGCCATATGATCCAGGATCAATTTGACAGCAAGCTCTACATCTTTGGCTGAGAGCTGGGTTTGCACCGATGCGATGCGTTCAATCATTTCCGACTTAGTCATAAATTCTAGCTTCTAGTCGTTGCTAGAACCGTTATCCATTTGCTGCTTAATCAGATCCCCAATGGTGGTCGGACTAACCTCGGTATCCTTCTCATTGTGCTCACGAACCGCCAGTTCTTCATTGGCGATGTCCTTCGCTTTGATCGAGACACCCAGGGTGCGGTTTTTGCGATCAACAGAAATGATCTTCACTTCTATATCGTCACCTACGCTGATGGCGTTACGCGCATCTTCGACCCGGTCAACGGAGATTTCAGACGCTTTCAATACGCCATCGACTTCGTCAGCCATTTCTAGGATTGCTTGCTTGGCATCAACTTCTTTGACCTTGCCCATAACAATGTGGCCGCGCTCATTGACGGCCACGTAGTTGGTGAATGGATCTTCTTCCAACTGCTTGAGGCCAAGAGAAATACGCTCACGTTCGGCGTCGATTGACAGGATCACAGTCTCAATTTCATCACCCTTGGTGAAACTACGCACGGCTTGTTCGCCAGGCTCGTTCCATGAGATGTCAGACAAGTGAACCAGACCGTCGATGTTGCCGTCGAGGCCAATAAAGATACCGAAGTCAGTAATAGACTTGATGTAACCCTTAATGTGGTCGCCCTTGGTATGAAGTACTGCGAATTCTTCCCATGGGTTGCCCTGACACTGCTTGATACCCAGGCTGATTCGACGACGTTCTTCGTCGATATCAAGAACCATCACTTCAACTTCGTCACCCACCTGAACAACTTTGCTCGGGTGAATATTGCGGTTGGTCCAATCCATTTCAGATACGTGTACCAGACCTTCTACGCCTTCTTCCAACTCAGCAAAACAACCATAGTCAGTCAGGTTAGTGACCCGTGCCATGGTGCGCGTGGATTCAGGATAACGCTTGGTGATTGCAACCCATGGATCTTCACCCAGTTGCTTGAGTCCAAGCGATACGCGATTACGTTCACGGTCAAACTTCAGTACCTTGACATCGATCTCGTCGCCAACAGCAACAATTTCGCTTGGGTGCTTGATACGCTTCCAGGCCATGTCGGTGATGTGCAACAGACCATCAACGCCGCCGAGGTCAACAAACGCACCGTAGTCGGTGAGGTTCTTAACGATACCCTTAACGCCCTGACCTTCTTGCAGGCTTTCAAGCAATGCTTCGCGCTCTGCGCTATTTTCTTCTTCCAGTACGGAACGACGAGATACCACAACGTTGTTGCGCTTCTGATCAAGCTTGATCACTTTAAATTCGAGTTCCTTGCCTTCAAGGTGCTCGGTTTCTCGCAGCGGACGTACGTCCACAAGAGATCCAGGTAGGAATGCACGAACATCACGGATTTCAACGGTGAAGCCACCCTTCACACGGCCACTAATAGTGCCTTTAATGACTTCCTGATTCTCATAAACTTTTTCAAGCATCATCCAGCTTTCGGCGCGCTTGGCTTTTTCACGGCTGAGGCGAGTTTCGCCAAAACCATCATCGACGGCGTCCATCGCAACTTGAACTTCATCGCCAATGGCAACTTCAAGTTCACCCGATTCACTGAGGAATTGGATGCGCGGAATAACGCCTTCAGATTTTAGTCCAGCATGAACAGTGACCCACTCATTGTCGATATCGACAACAAGACCGGTGATGATGGAACCGACTTGCATGTCGACACCAACCAGACTTTGTTCAAACAGGTCGGCAAAACTTTCCATGCCTTCAATTGGGGATTCTTCAGGTGTTGCCAGGGGGTTTTCGATTTCTACTTCGCTCATAAATGGGATTTCCCGAGTCTCTCGACTCATGTCCGCCTTACCTCTATCAAAGCGGGGTGCTTTGATATGACCAATGCTGGCGGGTCAAATTAATATATGGGCGCTGCCGAACCATTGGTGGGTAGGGGTTTGCCCGCTAGTCGTTCTCGTTCTTTTCTTGCCTTAGCCTTTTGCGTCCATTTGCAAAGCCGCATGTGTTAACGCCAGGACCTCGGCAAACACTGCCTCTATGTCTAAATCTGTGCTGTCAATCACATGGGCATCCTGTGCTGGCACAAGGGGCGCAACCTCTCGGTTCATGTCCCGCTCGTCCCGCTCCTGAATGCTCAGAAAAAGGTCGTGCAGGCTAACACTAATACCCTTATCTATCAACTGCTTATAGCGCCTTTCAGCGCGAGCTTCAGCCGTGGCCGTTAAATAGATCTTTAGGGTCGCATCGGGGAACACGATTGTACCCATGTCACGGCCGTCCGCGATCAGGCCTGGAGCCCGCCGAAAGTCCTGCTGTCGGGTCTTTATGGCATCCCGAACAGTGGATAACGGCGCGACCTGGGAGGCATCAGAACCTGCCTCATCGGTGCGCAAATCGAGTGTGACATCCGCATCATCGAGATAAATTCGGATCGGCTCCTCAGCGTCGTCCGTCGACCGAAATTCGATATCCAAATTGGCGGCAAGCCTCGCCAATTCCTGCTCTGCATCAAACGGAATCGATTTTTTGCGGGCGCAGAGGCCAATTAAACGATACAACGCCCCGCTGTCCAAAATATGAAAATCTAGATAATTAGCAAGTCGGTGGGTGATGGCGCCCTTGCCCGAACCGCTGGGTCCGTCGATCGTGATGACCGGAATGTTCATGACTTGTCTCCGGCTGATGCTGGCTTCTGGCGTTTTTCCAATAGCTCGCTGAAATGGTCCCGGGCAGCCTTTGATCGGCTTAACATGGCAAATAGCGCTGCAGAGTCGCCAGTCTCTATTGTCTGGCGTAAGTCCTGCAGTTCACCGGTGTACTGATCCAGAATCGACAGCAAAGCGGTCCGGTTCGACATAAAGATGTCGCGCCACATGGTCGGATCCGACGCCGCAATGCGGGAAAAATCTCGTAAACCACCCGCAGCATACTCAAATATCTTAAGACTATCGCCCTGGGCCGACAAGGTATCGATCAGCGCGTAGGCTAACAGATGGGGTAGATGACTGGTCTGAGCCAGGACAGCGTCGTGGTGATCTGAGGTCATCAGGCTGACATCGGCGCCGAGGCTTTGCCACAATTCGGTCACTTGCTGAGTCGCTTCAGCATTTGTATGTTCGAGTGGCGTTAAGAGCACGCGATGCTGGCGAAACAAGTCACCGTTGGCGGCCGTCACGCCATGCTTTTCAGAGCCGGCAATGGGATGACCGGGCACAAACTGGGCGGGCACTTCACCAAACGCCTCAATAAATTTCTGCAGAACGGGCTGCTTGACACTGCCGACATCCGTGAGGACCCCTCGAAAACTCGCCGTTTTGATTGCTTCTAGAATGACGCCGACCGCTAACACCGGCACGGCAAGAATGACAATGTCTGCGTCAATTATCGCCTCTGCAACAGAGTTCGCCGCAATATCGATGACGCCTAATTCAAACCCTTGCGACAAGCTGGCGGGGTTTTGATCATAGGCCGTCACGTGAATATTTTGTCGGCGTAGACCTAAACCAATAGAGCCGCCAATCAGGCCAAGTCCTATGACGGCAGCCCGCTTCAGCATCGGCTAGCCCAGAACCTTTTGTAGAGCGTCTAAAAAACGCGCATTTTCTGCGGCTAAACCAATGGTCACACGCAAATGGTTAGGCATCTGATAACCGCCGATGGGGCGCACGATGACGCCTTCGCGCAGCAAAGACTCATAAATAGGTGTGGCATCGCGGCCAAAGTCGATCGAGACGAAATTGCCCGCCGAGGGAATATAGCCAAGACCCATGCTGTCACAAGCCGCCGTTATGGTCTGCATACCCTCGCGATTTAGGGCAACGGCCTGCTTCACGTGTGCTTGATCATCCAATGCAATCTCTGCCGCCACCAGGGATAGAGAATTCACATTAAAGGGCTGCCGGACCCGATTCATTAGATCCGCAATATCAGGATGGCTAACGGCATAGCCCATGCGCAATGCGGCAAGCCCATAGGCTTTAGAAAACGTCCGGGTCACCACCACATTAGGGTAGCGCTTAAATAGCACAATGCCATCGGGATAGGAGGCCGCATCCACATACTCAAAATAGGCTTCATCCAGCACCACGATAATGTCGTCGCGCAACTGATCCAGAAAATCAGACAGCGTCGAATCATCAATCCAGGTGCCCGTAGGATTGTTAGGGTTCGCGATAAATATCATTCGAGTGTTCGGGCCCACGGCGCTTAATGTCGCTTCTAGGTCCTGATGATAATCTCTGGCAGGAATCACTTTTAGCGTTGCACCGGTCACCTTGGTGGCTAGCGGATAAACCACAAAGGAATGCTGCGAACAAATCGCTTCGAGGCCAGGACGCAAATAGACCCGCGCCAGTAACTCCAACACATCATTGGAGCCATTCCCCATCGTTAGGTTGTCAGGCTGAACATCTAGAGTCTTCGCCAGTTTGTGCCGCAATTTATAAGCACTGCCGTCTGGATAACGCGCAAGATCTGGCAGAGCCGCGGTGATTCCGGCAGCAACATTCGGACTTGGGCCCAACGGATTTTCGTTACTGGCAAGCTTAATAATGTTAGAAATACCGAGCTCGCGCTGCAATTCTTCAATTGGCTTGCCGGTCTGATAGGGCTGCAGCTCCCGGATTCCCTGTGTCGCAAGCTCGAGATAATTGGTTGTCATAGCGTTCACTTGTTGGTGTTTACTTAGTGGCGTTTACTTAACGGCAGTCACTTGGTGGCAATCATTTAGTATCGATCGCCAGCTAAAAAATAGATTCAGACAGTAATCGCCCGAGGATAACTACCTAACAATTTAATTTCGAGTGCATCCGCATCAATTTCTTTCATCACGTTGCGAATCACTTCATCGTCTCGATGACCTTCGAAGTCGATGAAAAACACATAGGACCACATGCCGGTTTTGGACGGCCGGGTTTCAATAGATGTGAGCATCACACTGTGGCGATGGAAAGGTTCGAGCACTCGATACAGCGCACCTGGCTGGTTGTGGGTCGACACCATAATGGAAGTTTTATCATTCCCACTGGGGCCGATGTCTTCACGTCCAACCACAATAAAGCGCGTTGTGTTGTCCGATTGATCCTCGATTTTTTTAGACAAAACCTTTAGACCGTAGGTTTCTGCGGCAATTTCGCCAGCAATAGCGGCGGCGCCCTTTTCTTTTAAAGCAATTTTTGCCGCCTCAGCATTGCTGCTCGCTGTAATTCTCGCCGCTTTTGGATAATGTCCGTCTATCCAATGGCGACACTGGCCTAGCGTTTGCTGATGACTATAAATTTTCTCAATCTCGGACTCTTCCATGTCCGGCGCCACCATCAAATGATGATGGATGCGCAGTTCGACTTCGCCGCAAATATGTAATGGCGAACTTAGGAAGTTATCGAGGGTGTGGCTGATGACCCCCTCGGTCGAATTCTCAACGGGGATCACACCGTAATTACAATTTTCTGACGCTACTTCACGGAACACATCATCGAGCGTCACCATCGGCATGCCGACCACGGCATGGCCGAACTGTTTTAGCGTGGCCAACTGGGTAAAGGTACCCTCGGGGCCAAGATAAGCCACCTTAAGGGGCTCTTCTAGTGCTAAACAGGCAGACATGATCTGTCGATACACTTGCATGACTTTTTCGTTACTGAGGGGCCCCGGATTTTGTGCGGCGATATTGCGCAACACCTGGGCTTCTCGTTCAGGGCGGTAATACACTGGGGCAGTATCAGGGGAGGCGGCGAGTTTTACTTCTGCAACACGCAACGCGCACTGGGCACGTTCGTTTATTCGCTGCAGAATCTCCAGATCAAGCGCGTCGATCTTGTCTCGCAGGCCACCCAGTTCTAACTCGGCCTTGGTTTCAAGATTGTTTTCGGGATTGTTCTCGTCAGCAGCCAACGGACATTACTCCCTGGGAGGCTCTTCGTCATTGTCAGGGTCGTTGTCGTTGTCGTTGTCGTTGTCGTCGTCGTCGTCGGCATCGATATCAGCATCAGTATCGGTGCCAGAAGAAGTTTCAGGTGCAGCAGCAGAAGCTGCTACATCAGAGCTATCTATATCAGCGCCGTCTTCACTGGCAGTATTGTCGTCCAACAATTCACCAAGCGCTACTTCCGGTTCTTCGACCCGCGCCAGTCCTACCAGACTTTCACCTTCGACTAGATTGATCAGTCGAACACCTTGAGTATTTCTGCCCTGCACGGAGACTTCATCGCCCCGGGTTCGCACGAGGGTACCCTGGTCACTGATCAAGATGACTTCATCACCCGGCAGCATTTGAATGGCACCCACCATCTCACCGTTGCGATCGCCTAACTTCATGCCGATCACGCCTTGACCACCGCGGCCAATGACCGAGTAATCTTCCAGTCGACTGCGCTTGCCGTAGCCATTTTTACTGGCAATCAACAGTTCACCGTCCGCTTGTGGGATGATCAGCGAGATCACTCGCTGAGTCGGCTTTAGCCTAATGCCGCGCACACCACGGGCGGTTCGCCCCATGGCACGAACATCAGATTCTTTAAAGCGAATCACCTTACCACTACTACCAAACAACATGACATCAGAATGGCCGTCAGTCACCGCGGCACCAATCAAGGTATTAGATTCTTCGAGTTCTATGGCAATCAAGCCACTAGTACGTTGGCGCGAGAAGTCCATTAGTGGTGTTTTCTTCACGGTGCCGTTAGCCGTCGCCATAAATACAAACTTGTCTTCGGCGTAACCGTTGACCGCCACCATGGCCGTAATTCGTTCTTCTTCATCTAATGGCAGAATGTTCACCATCGGCCGCCCGCGGGCCGCCCGACTTGCCGGTGGAATCTGGAACACGCGTAACCAGTAAACCTTGCCCCGGTTGGTGAAACATAAAATTGTATCGTGGGTACTGGCAACCAGCAGCCGTTCGATAAAGTCTTCGTCTTTTACCGCACTGGCCGAACGACCACGGCCGCCTCGACGCTGGGCTTGATAATCTGTCACCGGCTGGGTCTTGGCGTAACCGGAATGAGATAAGGTGACAACCATGTCCTGTTCAGTAATGAGGTCTTCCATGGTGAGGTCTTCTTGAGTACCGACAATTTCAGTCAGTCGCTCATCACCATACTCATCACGAATTGCCGTCAATTCTTCTTTAATGATTTCCAGCAACCGGGATGGGCTGGCTAGAATCTCGAGCAGGCCAGAAATCGTTTCGATAATTTCCTGGTACTCTTCGAGTAAGCGGTTTTGTTCCAATCCTGTAAGACGGTTTAAACGCATCTCCAAAATCGCCTGGGCCTGCTCAGGAGACAGAAAGTAATCGCCGTTTTCCTTCAAACCATAGCGCTCTTCCATATCGTCAGGCTTGGCAGCTTCAGGACCGGCTTTCTCGAGCATTCTTTGGACGTTGTCAGAACGCCAACGGGTCGCAATCAGTTTTTCTTTTGCTTCCTGGGCATTCGCTGAGCTTTTGATCAACTCAATCACCGGGTCAATATTCGATAGCGCTACCGCTAGGCCTTCTAAGACATGGCCTCGCGCCCGCGCCTTGCGCAACAAATAGACCGTGCGGCGAGTCACAACTTCGCGGCGATGCAGAACGAACGCCTCAAGGATCTCTTTCAGATTGAGGATCCTGGGCTCGCCGTCTACCAGCGCCACCATGTTAATGCCGAACACACTCTGCAATTGAGTTTGTGCGTAGAGGTTATTCAACACCACCTCACCCACTTCGCCGCGTTTTAGCTCAAGCACAATGCGGGTATCAGCAGCGGACTCGTCACGCAATTCGCTAATACCTTCTAGCTTCTTCTCTTTAACCAGTTCAGCGATTCTTTCAATCAATCGCGCGCGATTCAGCTGGAAAGGAATCTCTTGAATGATAATGGTGTCGCGATTGGTCTTTTCGTTGGTTTCAATTTCACACCGCGCCCTGACCTGAATACGGCCTCGACCCGTGCGGTAAGCCTGCACGATACCGCCACGGCCATTAATAATTGCACCGGTCGGAAAGTCGGGGCCGGTAACATGCTCCATCAACCCGTCAATATCGAGTTCGGGGTTTTCAATCAACGCCAGACAAGCGTTGACGACTTCTGTGAGGTTGTGCGGCGGGATATTGGTCGCCATACCAACGGCAATACCACTAGAGCCGTTAACCAGAAGATTAGGCACCTTGGAGGGCAAAACTTCCGGCATTCGCATCGTGCCATCGTAGTTGTCGACAAAATCCACAGTTTCTTTGTCGAGATCTGCCAACAACTCATGGGCGATCTTCGACATGCGAATTTCTGTATAACGCATGGCAGCGGCACTGTCACCGTCTAACGAGCCAAAGTTACCCTGACCATCGACTAACGGATAACGCATACTAAAAGACTGGGCCATGCGCACGATCGTGTCATAGGCAGCAGTATCACCATGGGGGTGGTACTTACCGATGATGTCGCCAACGATACGAGCAGACTTCATATAGGCACGATTGTAAGCATTATTTAGCTCACTCATCGCAAACAACGCTCGGCGGTGCACGGGTTTTAGCCCGTCTCTGACATCAGGTAATGCACGGCCAACAATGACGCTCATAGCATAATCCAAGTAGGATTGCTTGAGTTCGTCTTCGATGTTTACGGAAGTAATATCAGGCTCAAAATCTGACATAAATAGGTAGGTTATTCCGACTAGTGTTAAAGGCTAATTTAAGGGATAAGTTACAGGCTAAACAAGCGTCGAAGTCTACCATGATCACATACCTAAAGCGCGAATTTTTGCGCCTTTTAAGTAAGGCCATCAGTCGCTTGCAGCCTGACGTCCAGCCAGCTGCCCCGTTACTTCTGAGGCCGTTCAGTTCATAATTGAGGCCATGATACAAAACAACCAAAATCAACTGATTTTGAGTCCAAAGTGGCTCGTTCCGGTTATCCCCAAAGGCGTCGTCCTCACGGACCACAGTCTGGTGATAAAAGGCGAGGCAATTCAGGACCTGCTGCCCCGCGTTGAGGCCACTGCAAAGTACCCCAATTACAGTGAAACCCATTTACCCGAGCATGTGTTAACCGCCGGCTTTATCAATGGACACGGCCATGCTGCGATGACACTGCTGCGCGGTTATGCCGATGACAAGGCGCTGATGGACTGGTTGAACAACTATATCTGGCCAGTGGAAAACCAGTTTGCCAGCTTCGAGTTCGTTTACGATGGCACGAGCCTTGCGATCGCAGAGATGATTCGCGGCGGCACGACCTGCGCAATCGATAGCTACTTCTTTCCCGATGCATCAGCCAAAGCTTATTCGAGCCATGGTTTTCGCGCCCAGGTCTCGATGCCCATCATTCAATTCCCGACCAACTGGGCACGGGATGAAGAAGAGCATTTACACAAAGCCTTAGAGGTCCATAACAATCTTAAGAATCACCCGCTCATCTACACCGCGCTGGCACCGCACGCACCGTATACCGTCAGCAATAGCGGCTTCGAGAAAATTGTTATGTATGCAGAAGAACTAGCAGTGCCGATTCACCTGCATCTGCACGAAACAGCAACTGAGATACAAGACGCTGTACGAGATACCGGCAAGCGGCCCATCGCGCGTCTGCAGGCATTGGGGGTTATATCTCCGGCGCTGCAAGCGGTACACATGACGCAACTCATCCCAGCAGAAATCGAACTCCTCGCCACCAACAATGTGAGCGTGGCGCACTGCCCAGATTCGAACCTAAAGTTGGCCAGCGGCTACTGTCCGGTGCCCGACCTGTTGGCCAGCGGGGTGAACGTTGCGGTGGGCACCGATGGCGTCGCGAGTAACAACAACCTGGATATGTCTGCGGAATTACGCAGCGCCGCGCTACTTGCCAAGGGCTTAACCGGTGTCGCCACCCATGTGTCGGCAGAGGATGCATTGGCAATGGGCACCATTAATGGCGCGAAACTTCTGGGCCGTGAACATGAACTCGGCAGTTTGGAAATCGGTAAGCTTGCGGATGTGATCGCCATCGACCTGAGCGATCCCCTCAGCCAACCGGTGCACAACCCTATTTCTCAAATCGTCTACAGCACCAACGGCGAACAAGTAAGCCATGTGTGGATTCATGGGCAGGCTAAACTCGCTAACAAATCGTTTACTGATCTCGATATTAACGCCGTGCTCAGCAAGGCCAAAGAATGGAAAAATAGGATGCAATTATGAGCGAGCACAATGTAGACGCAGCGGAGGTCAACAAATTCGATGAACTCGCTCGCAAATGGTGGGATCCCAATAGTGAATTCAAACCTCTCCACGATATCAACCCGTTGCGACTCGACTATATAGCCTCACGCGCCACACTCAATGGTGCGCGGGTATTAGATGTCGGCTGCGGTGGTGGCATTCTGACAGAAGCCTTAGCAACAGCCGGTGCGAACACAACCGGGATTGACATGGCGCCCAGGCCATTGCAGGTGGCCAAACTACACCGACATGAGTCTGAGCTTGAGATCGACTACCAGCAATCGACCATCGAAGCCTACGCGGCTGATCACGCGGGCGAATTTGATGTCATCACCTGCCTCGAAATGCTCGAACACGTGCCAAGTCCCGATTCTGTTATCGAGGCCTGCAGAACGCTGCTAAAACCCGGTGGTCAGTTGTTTCTGTCGACCATCAATCGCAACCCAAAGGCTTATGCAATGATGGTACTCGGGGCAGAATATGTCTTAAACATGCTGCCCCGGGGCACCCACGATTATCAGAAGTTCCTCAAGCCATCGGAGCTCGCCTCATCCCTGCGCCAGCACGAATTTGAGCTACAGGACATTACCGGCATGACCTACAACCCAATCACCAAAAGCTATTCGTTGGGCCGGGACACAGACGTCAATTACCTCCTTTATGCAACCTGCTAAGTCCCTCATTTCCGCCAGTAGTAACTTCACCATGGTATTACTGGTGTCGATCGATGTATTGGGCATTGCGATTTTATTTAACCTGAGTCATTGGATGATCGCGGGCGATCTCGCGCCGGACCTTCTCTTAACCTGGAAGCTGGCCCTGATCCTGGTCTTAACATTTTTGTATTTCTATTTGATGGATCTCTATACCTTCGATTCGCCATTTGGCCAACTGGGCATGCTGGAACGATCCTTTATTGCGATTGTTCTAACAGGCATTTCAGTTGCCTTACTGGTTTATGTTATCGGCCCGGGTTTTATCGGCGGGTTCGTCGGCCGAGGAGTACTCGCGGCATCATTGATCATGGTGTGGATCTGGTCACTGAGCTTTCGCTATATCGCCAACCTCTGGTTTGTTGAACAGCGCAGTCAGATTCACTGGCTCGTTATCGTTGACGACGATCCGAACCAATTTCTCCAGGACTTCCGCAAAGACTTTCATGCCGAAACTGTTCTGCTCCTCACAAAAGATGGCCAGCTCCCAGAACTCAACGAACCGCTTGAAGATAACACCCGTCTTGCCGGGGCATGGGACAATTTTGACGAGGTGATCAATGCAACACCGGTGTCCGGTGTCATCGTGACCTCGCTCGAACAGGTCCCTAATGAGTTGGTTGACCGACTTATGAACATCCGCATCCATGGCACCCGAATTTACCGGCTCAGTGACTTTTATGAGCAATACTTATCAAGAGTGCCCATATTTCATTTAAGCCAACAGTGGCTCACAACAGCACATGGTTTCGAGCTGATCCACAACCGAATCGGCTTACGCTTTAAACGTTACGTGGATGTATTGATCGCATTAGTGGGTGGTTTAATCGTATTGCCACTGATCATGGCCACCGCGCTGCTCATATTTTTCAGCAGTGGCAGACCCATCTTTTATCGGCAGACGCGCACCGGGGAAAACAACCAGCCATTTGTCTGCTATAAATTCCGCACCATGATCGAAACTGCGGAAGCCGATGGGGTTCAGTTCGCGGCTGTTGATGACCCTCGCGTCACTCCATTTGGTAAGTGGTTACGCAAATATCGCCTGGATGAGTTGCCTCAGCTATGGAATGTACTGCGCGGCGAAATGAGCTTTATCGGCCCGCGACCCGAGCGACCTGAGTTCATCCAGAGTCTGGAGCAGCAGATCCCGTTTTATAATCTGCGCCACACCGTCAAGCCTGGCATCACTGGCTGGGCTCAGGTGATGTATGGCTACGGCGATACCGAGAGTGATGCCGCGCAGAAGCTGCAATATGATCTGTTCTACATCAAAAACTATTCCCTGCTGCTGGATATTTCAATTCTCATAAAATCCGTCAAAGTTATCTTATTTGGTACAGGCCGATAATGACCTACGCTCCCGCAAAAGATTTGCTCAAAGGTAAAACCATTCTCGTGACCGGCGCCACCGATGGCATAGGCCGCATTACCGCAAAAACCTACGCTGCTCACGGTGCCACGGTGCTTTTGTTGGGTCGCCGCACCGAAGCGTTAGAAACGGTTTACGATGAGATCATCGAGATGGGACAAGCGGAACCCGGCATTGTGATGCTGGATCTTGCGACCCAGGATATTAGCGAACTGCAACAACTGGGCGACGTGATTTTAGAGCGCTACGGCAAGTTAAACGGGCTATTACACAACGCATCGATACTCGGAGACCGGGTGCCGATCGAAACCTATGACATGAATACCTGGGCCAAGGTCATGCAGGTCAACTTTATCAATGTCTGTTATCTGACGCGCATCCTGATGCCCTTATTACGGCTTGCTCCCTCCGCCTCTACGGTCTTTACCAGCTCAAGCGTTGGCGCAATACCAAAAGCCTACTGGGGCGCCTATTCAGTCTCAAAGTACGCCCTGGAAGGCTTCGCCAAATTACTGGCGGAAGAAACGGAAAACACCTCGAATATCCGGGTCAACATTTTGAACCCTGGCGGCACGCGAACCAAAATGCGCGCCGCGGCTTATCCAAATGAAGACCCAGATACACTGTCATCGCCGCAAACCCTCATGCCGTTGTACCTTTATCTGATGGGCAGCGACGTGATTGAGCACGGCCAGACCTTTGATCGCAACTGGACCGGACTGCAAGCCTAACGATCGAGACAGCTGGCCAGCCTCTGCCTGCAAGCGGCAGCGAATTGCCCTGCCGAGACGACAGGTTTTTGACGCTCGCCTCCGAGCAACACCCTGCCTTGCGTCAGTAAACGACCGACCGAATTCCTAAGTATCTGTTTCTAATACACTTGATGATTTCCGAAATCCACGAATGACGCATTGGCACGAATATCGCTATCAACATTGCCACAAGAGTGTGAATTGAAAGGAAATGCTGATGGCGACCCGAACCACTGTTGACCTAAATGACGCTAAAGTCATTTTTAGCTCAACAGACCAGGCAGGCCTACAAGAATCTGATCTACGCTGGCGCCTCATGCAGGCGCTGCAAACCAGCCTCGAGATGGAAACCTTGCTCAATATCTTTTTTGATCAGGTGCAATCTACCGTTGCGTTCGATGGCTTCAGCTACAAACTGGACCTATTAGACCTCGAAATCAATGTCGGTAAGCAATCCGTCCATTCCTGCAGCTACAGGCTTATCACGCAACAAGACTATCTTGGAGAACTCACATTCTACCGTCATCAACGATTTCCTGAAAGGGACCTGGCGGTGCTCGAGGGACTTCTCAACGTTATTGTTTTTCCGCTACGCAACGCCATCCGCTACCGCGATGCCGTGACTGCCGCACTGGCAGACCCTTTGACCGGTGCTGGGAACCGCATTGCCCTCAACAACACATTACAACGAGAGATAGAACTCGCTAAACGTTACGAACAATCAATGGCCGTCTTGATGATCGACCTTGATCACTTCAAATGTATCAATGAAAATTTCGGTCACACCCTGGGCGACCAAATCCTGAAGGGACTGGTACAAACCATTAAAAGTGAAATTCGCGGCTCGGATATCGTTTTCCGCTACGGTGGCGAAGAATTTGTCGTGCTGCTCACCAAGACTAATCAGGCCACCGCAATGGAAATTGCCGACCGACTGCGTCTCAGCGTCAACGCAATGCAGGTCGAGAGAGATGGAGATCCAGTCAATGCCTCGGTGTCTATTGGGCTCTCAATGCTTCACCCGAACGACAGCGTCAAACGCATTTTGGAAAGAGCGAACTTTGCGATGTTTAATGCGAAAAGCGAAGGTCGTGATCAGGTCAAAGTTTGTTACGAGCAAGCAGTCGCCCGCTTGTAGAAAGAAAGACCTAAAGAAAGCGTCAGTTATCTGAACTGCCGCTTCATACCGGCCATCTCATACAAATTCCTGATGTCTTTGGCTTTAAGGTCAACATACTGGCCCGCCTTAACAGCAGAAGGAATGAAGAAAGAACCAAACCGAACTCGTTTGAGTCGACTGACGGTCAATCCCTGTGATTCCCAGAGTCGGCGGACTTCCCGGTTACGCCCTTCCATCACTACGACGTAATACCATTGATTAGCACCATCCTCGTCACGACCTTTCTGGATATCCGTAAAGCGCGCCATGCCATCTTCAAGCAGTACACCGACTTTCATGTTGCTCAGTTGGGCATCTGACACATTACCGAGCACCCGACAGGCATATTCCCGATCGATTGCCGCGCTAGGATGCATCAGTTTATTGGCCAGGGCACCATCGGTCGTAAAGAGCATAAGGCCCGTCGTCATGTAATCAAGGCGACCCACGGCAACCCAGCGCTGGTTCTTAATTTTTGGCAACCTTGCGAAAACAGTTTTGCGTCCCTCAGGATCGTCGCGGGTACAGATTTCCTCAGAGGGCTTGTTATAAAGCATATAGCGATGCTTTTGCCTCTTTTGAGTGAGAGGTTTTCCATCGACAAATATTCGGTCCTCTTCTCCGTCGACACGGTCGCCCAATTTCGCAACCTTACCATTGACTTCCACTCTGCCGTCTTCAATCCATTTTTCGAGAGTACGGCGACTGCCAAAGCCAAAGTTCGCCAATACCTTTTGTAGTTTCTCTGACATAGTCTAGTGTGGCGTCCGGTCGGGAGAGTCAGTCTCTAAGTCTTCATCTTCATCGTGGCCTTCATCTTCGTCCACGTCGTCGTTATCATCTTCGTCGTCGTCTTCTTCTTCATCATCGTCGTCTTCATCGTCTTCGTCATCTTCATCGTGGTCTTCATCTTCATCCACGTCGTCGTTATCATCCTCGTCATCTTCGTCATCTTCGTCATCTTCGTCATCTTCGTCATCTTCGTCATTTTCGTCATCAGTTTCAGACGCAACTTCTACTTCCTTCGTCTGATCTTGATCCAATGTTGGCACGTCATCAAAATCGTCTTCCTCTTCCGGTTCCACTTCAGGTTCTCGGAACAGATTTTTGATGTTTTGCTGAATTTCGTTCACTCGATCCGTGACTTCATTGAGCGTTTCATCGTCAGCATCAGCACCTTCAACTTCTTCGCTGCTGGCTTCAAGGCTCAAGGTTCGAGGCTCAATCAACGCCTGATCAAGATCCAATTCTTCATTGAGTTTATCGAGATCCTTAATGTCAGATAAGGTTGGTAATTCATCGAGGCTGTTTAAATCAAAATAGTCGAGAAAGGTTTTCGTTGTAGCATAGATGGACGGCCGACCGGGTACATCCCGATGACCCACAACCCGAACCCATTCCCGCTCAAGCAACGTCCGAATGATATTCGTGCTAACCGCAACACCACGGATATCCTCAATATCGCCCCGGGTGATCGGCTGCTTATAAGCAATTAGTGCCAGCGTCTCAAGTAGCGCCCGCGTATAACGCGGCGCACGTTCTTCCCACAGTCTACCGATCCAATCGCCATATTTACCACGCACTTGAAAACGATATCCGCTGGCGACTTCCTTGAGTTGATAGCCCCGACCTTCACAATGGCTTTGAATTTCTGCAATTGCCTCACGCACCTGGGCGCGACTCGGCTCGCCATCTGGAAACAGTTGGATGATATGGTCAATGGATAAGGGTTTGTCGGCGGCTAAAACGGCGCCTTCAATAATTTGTGACAGCTCGGGGATGTGTACGGATTCTGATGGCGCATCGTCTTCATCTTGCGCCTCTGCAGACTCGTTCCCTTGTTCCGCTGAGGGCTCTTTATTAGCTGAAGGCTCTTCACTCGCTGAAGGCTCTTTATTAGCTGAGGGCTCTTGTTCCGCTGAAGGCTCTTCACTCGCTGAAGGCTCTTTATTAGCTGAAGGCTCTTTATTAGCTGAGGGCTCTTGTTCCGCTGAAGGCTCTTGCACCTCAGTTTCTGCTGTGGCATCAAGGTCTTCTGCGTTAGGTTCAGCATTGGGATTATTGTTGTCTATTTCACTCATAGTTTAGATCTGTTCGAATTCAGTCGCGCGGTCTTCAGCGCTTCGGGATTTTACGTGAATAGGGGCGAATGGTTCGGTCTGGACAATCTCAAGCAAAGACTCTTTGATGAGTTCCATGGCGGCAAGAAACGTCACGACAACGCCTGACCGACCTTCTTCAACCCTAAACAGGGCAGTGAAAGGGACAAACTGGCCGCCCGCATTCTGCACTAGCTCTAGAATTTTTGACATTCGCTCGCGAGTGGATAATGGTTCAAGTTCGATGCGGTGACTGGTAAATGTCTCCGCGCGCTTCAGCACCTTGGCCAACACCAGTAGCATTTCTTGCAGCTTAACATCTGGCAGCGGTTTTTCTTGCTCAATCTTGGGCACGTCAGCTACGCCAACCCAATAATCGCGGTCAAGCCGCGGCATGTCATCAATATCGATGGCGGCTTGTTTGAACCGCTCGTACTCCTGCAAGCGCCGAATCAATTCTGCGCGCGGATCGTGTTCGTCATCCTCATCTTCTTCGTGACGGGGCAACAGCATACGAGATTTAATTTCCGCGAGCACGGCGGCCATGACTAAATATTCAGCCGCCAGTTCCAGCTTCATATCCTTCATCAAGTCGATGTAGTCCATGTATTGGCGGGTGATCTCTGCCACCTTGATATCAAGGATATCCAGGTTTTGACGCTTGATGAGATAAAGCAGTAAATCCAGCGGACCTTCAAACGCATCCAGAAAAACTTCAAGTGCATCCGGTGGAATATAGAGATCTAATGGCAGCTGAGTCACCGGTTCGCCTTCAACCATCGCGAACGGCATTTCACCTTGACCCATTTTGGTCTGTTTGGGATTTTCGCCTGCTACTTGAGTGTCTTCAGTGATTTCAGACATAAGCCTACCGGTAATTAAGGCCCATGGCCTGACGAACATCTTCCAACGTCGATTTGGCGATACTGCGCGCTTTTTCGCAACCTTCCGCGACGATGGATTTCACGAGTTCGGGATTTTCTTCATATTGCTGAGCACGCTCGTGCATGGGCTGCTGTTCTTCTATTATCGCCTCGATCAATGGCATCTTACAGTCGATGCAGCCGATACCCGCCGTGGTGCAACCTTCTCGGACCCAGTCTTTCCTGGCTCCATCTGAATAGATTTCATGTAGCTTAAACACGGGACACTTATCGGGATCACCCGGGTCGGTTCGGCGCACCCGCGCAGGGTCGGTCGTCATGGTTTTGATTTTCTTTTCGACGGATTGTGGATCTTCCCGAAGAGAAATCGTGTTGTTGTAGGACTTGGACATCTTCGCCCCATCCAATCCTGGCATCACAGAAGCTTCGGTCAATAACGCCTGGGGTTCGGGTAGTATCACTTTACCGCCGCCCTCAAGATAACCGAACAGGCGATCCCGATCCCCAAGGGAGATGCTCTGATTTTCTTGCAGCATCGCCTGGGCTTTTTCCAACGCCTCGTGATTACCTTTTTCAAGAAACTCTGTTCGAAGCTCTCGATACATGCCACCGCCCTTGCGTCCGAGTTTTCTGATCGCTTCTTCGGCGATTTCAGCAAAACCCAGATCCTTGCCATAAATATGGTTGAAGCGACGGGCAATCTCGCGCGTCAACTCCACATGCGGCACCTGATCGGCGCCCACCGGTACATGGCCAGCCTTGTAAATTAAGATATCCGCGCTCTGCAGCACTGGATAACCCAGGAAACCGTAAGTCGACAAATCTCGCTCATTCAGTTTCGTTTGCTGATCCTTATAGCTCGGCACGCGTTCCAGCCAGCCAACCGGCGTAATCATCGATAACAGCAAATGGAGTTCAGCATGCTCGGGCACTCGCGACTGAATAAACATCGTCGCAGAACCAGGATTAACGCCTGCAGCCAGCCAGTCCACCACCATTGCCCAGACATTCTCCTCGATGGTCTGAGGATCTTCGTAGTGGGTGGTGAGCGCGTGCCAGTCAGCCACGAAAAACATGCATTCGTATTCGTGCTGAAGCTTCAGCCAATTTTTCAGGACGCCATGATAATGGCCCAAATGCAGCGAACCCGTGGGCCGCATGCCAGATAAAACGCGCTTTTGCGCTTCAAGCAAACTCAAAGTGACACCTGATTAAGGGATAGAAGAAGAAGTTTCAATTTAGTCGCGGGGTTTTTTCGGCGATTATATCGAGCACAGAGCCCCCTGTCTTTAGTCCGGAGGGTAATGACGCGTAATTAGGCCACGAACATAGCCAGTTCGCCGAGTCCTTCTCGCACCACGATCGGGGTTTGATCCTCTAGATTAATCACCGTGGTGCTCTCCAGCCCACCAAAACCGCCATCAATGATCAGGTCCACCTGGTGCTCTAAAGCTTCACGGATCTCCGTGGGATCGGTCAAAGGGTATGGCTCACCGGGCAAAATTAGGGTCGCGGTCATCATGGGTTCACCCAATTCACCCAGTAAATCCATACAAATATTGTTGTCCGGCACCCGCAAACCAATGGTTTTGCGCTTGGTATGCACCAGGCGCCTGGGGACTTCCTTAGTTGCTTGTAAAATAAAGGTAAATGGCCCAGGCGTTGCGGCTTTGATTAACCGATAGGCGCTGTTATTAACCTTTGCGTAGACGCCTAAATCCGACAAATCACGACAAATCAGCGTGAAATGGTGTTTGTCATCCAGACGCCGAATCGCACAGATACGCTCTAGCGCTCTTTTATCGCCAATATGGCAACCCAGGGCATAGGTCGCGTCCGTGGGATAGGCAATGACGCCACCCTGGCGCACAATATCCGCTGCCTGCTGAATTAACCGCGCCTGAGGATTGTCTGGATGGATTCGGAAGTACTGGCTCATATCAGATTTGGTAGATTCGAGGGCTTAAGAGGGAGCCATTGTAGGCAGTTAGCCCCTTTTCTCCAAATCCATTATGCTTTCTCTTTTTTAAGGCATGACTTATTCATGAAGCAGTTTGTGGAATTCTTACCAATCGCCATTTTTGCGGGCGTCTACTTCTATACTCGGGACATCTTTGTCAGCACAGCGGTATTGATGGGCGCTATGTTTGTACAGGTGGGTTTTGAATTTGCGACCTCGCGCAAAGTTGCCCGGCAGACCTGGTTTATTTTCGGCAGCGTCGTTGTACTGGGCGGTATGACCCTGGCTTTCCGCGACGAAAAGTTTATCCAATGGAAACCGACTCTGGTCAACTGGGCATTTTGTGTTGCTCTGCTCAGCAGCTATCTGCTATTCAAAATCAACTTGCTGAAGAAGATGCTTGGCGAACAAATCAAATTGCCCGAACATGCATGGCGCAATCTGACCTTCGGCTGGAGTGGCGGTTTTTTTATCGCCGGTGCCTTAAACCTCGTCGTTGCGTTTAATTTTGATATGGACTTTTGGGTATCCTATAAATTGGTCGGCGGTTTCGCCCTGACATTGATCTATATCGGCATCACGGTGGCCTATCTCGCCAAAAGTGGGTTTATGGAAGACGATAAGCCCGACACCAAACCCAACGATGCCTAGCGGCAAAACAACTTAATGACTAAGGACTGCCATGCTCTACGCCATCATTAGCCAGGATGTCGCCAACAGCCTACCACTGCGCAAGCAGACCAGACCCGCTCACCTGGAACGGGTTGAAGTGCTAAAAAGCGAAGGCAGACTGATCATCGCAGGGCCTCATCCTGCTGTTGATAATGATGACCCTGGCGAGGCAGGCTTTACCGGCAGTCTTATTGTGGCTGAGTTTGAATCCCTCAATGCGGCACAAGCCTGGGCGGATCAAGATCCCTACCAAACAGCCGGCGTCTACGCTGCCGTGACCGTCAAACCCTTTAAGCAGGTCTTGCCATGAGATCGTCAATCTTCGCTCTGATACGGTCTATTGTTTTATTGGGTGTGACCCTCAGCGCAATGGCGGAGACGGTTTATATTCGCGATGCCATCTACGTGCCCCTCCGAGGCGGACAATCCAACGAACATCGAATCCTACATCAAGGTATTCGCAGCGGCACCCTGCTTAATCGAGTTGAGAAGAACGACGACACCGGGTTTAGCAGAGTGATTACGCCCGAAGGCCTTGAAGGCTGGATCCAGAATCAATACCTGGTCACCGAGCCTATTGCGCGAGACCGGTTACAAGTACTTAAGACCCGCTTTGTAACACTCCAGGCTGACTACGACGCTGTCGTGCAAAGCCTCGCAGACGAATCCGATAAAGCCTCTACAGCGGCGCAGGCACTAGACCAATTGGATGTTGAGCGACAAGAACTGGAGACTGAACTCAATCGTATTACTGCGCTGGCCGCAGACGTTATGCAAATAGACCAACGGAACGAATCATTGCAAATGGAAGTCGCCGACCTGAATCAACAAATCGATGACCTGGCGTTGATGAACGCTGACCTTCAAGATACCGCTAACCAGACCTGGTACATGATTGGCGTCGGTACGATACTGTTTGGCATATTACTCGGCTTTTGGGTGAGCCGGCAGATGTACACTGGTCGCGATAATGGCTGGAGCTAATCGGAACATGACCAAACTCAGCGTCAACCTTAACAAGGTGGCACTTATTCGTAACTCCCGCGATACCAGTATTCCCAGTGTTGTGGACGCCGCCAAGACCGTCATCGACGCTGGCGCCGAAGGAATAACCGTGCACCCGCGGCCAGATCAGCGGCACATCCGCCCCGATGACGTTTATGATCTAGCAGAACTGCTAGCAGACCCCCAATATAAGGATATCGAGTTCAATATTGAGGGCAATCCCTATGCGGGCCCAGAATCCAACGGCTATCCAGGCTTTATGAGCCTCGTAAACAAGACGCAGCCGCACCAGGCAACATTGGTCCCAGACGATCCCGGCCAACTTACATCGGATCATGGCTGGGATCTCTCGGGCCAATCCAATCAACTGCAAGGCATTATCGACACCCTGAACACGCAAAAGGTGCGTGTCAGTCTGTTTATGGACCCCATCGATGAACAAATCGAGCAGGCAGCCCGCCTTGGTGCCGACCGCATTGAGTACTATACGGGACCCTACGCGGCAGCCTATCCCAACCACAATGATATTTTGACGCCCTTTATCGCAACGGCAAAGACTGCAACAGGCCTTGGAATGGGTATTAATGCAGGTCATGACCTAAACCTCGACAATCTTGAAACCTTTTGCCGCCAGGTAGAAGGTGTCGCCGAGGTGTCTATTGGCCACGCCATCATCACGGACGCCCTGTGGCTGGGCTGGCAAGAGACCATTCGCCGCTATCGAGAAATTCTCGACAGCCTAAAATAGTTGATTTGGCCTGAGGCTTAACACCGCGTATCATTTGCGCTCTTCTTTTTTGTTAAGTCTATGTATGAACACAACAGCCAAACGCCTTACCATCTCCATCATCATCAGCATCGCCGTATTTTTAATTATCAGCTTTGTTCAAGACAGCGTTGATTCCACCATTGCTGGCATCATCACTTTTGTCGTGATCTTTGTCGGCGTCGCCTTTGGCGCGTTCACGGGTCGCGGCCCTACAAAACGCGCCAAAGTAAAATCAACTGCCGCCAGCAGCAATAGCGACGCAGAGACCGGCAGCGTCAAGTGGTTTAACGTCAAAAAGGGTTATGGTTTTATTACCCGTGACTCCGGTGATGATGTCTTCGTTCATTACCGCAACATCGTAGGCGACGGTCGCCGCTCCATTGCCGACGGACAACGCGTAAGCTTTGTTGTTGTCGAAGGTGATAAAGGCTTACAAGCGGACGAAGTCGAAGCCATCTAATGCACCAGATTATATTTGTTGGTTCGCCGGAAAGTGTCGCCGAAATGGAAGCCGACGAAAATCCTGCCAACGAATTCCCGTGCATGTCCAGCCAACAATTTCACCGGGACGCCAGGGCTCAGCTTTATGCCTTGGTCACCGGATGCTTTTTGGATGAGGCAATAGATCTTGAAGAACTCGACCAGACCCTAGATCTCGATGGTCCGTTTATCTATCGGTTGAACCCAAAAACACAGAACTCTCTAGCTGAACTCGAAGAGGGCCAGGTTGAAGAGTTTGCCCAACTCTGGATGAATTGTGCGGAGATAGAGCAACTGGATCTCTCGGAGAACGACCTGCAAGAATTTATGTTTCTGCTTATTCACTTTTGCCAGATTGCGACCAACGACGATCTGGGTGTCTATATTTATTCCGACGACTAGTACCCATGGCCCAGGGAAAAAATAAAGGTAACCTCGTTTACTCGACCGATCAGGGACGACTCTGTCCCGGATGCCACCGCGGGAAAGCGGATTGTGTTTGCAAAGACGCCTCACGCCAACCCGAAACCGACGGTATTGTCAGGCTACAGCGGGAAACAAAAGGTCGAAACGGCAAACCCGTGGTGTTGATTAGCGGTTTGCCCTTAAACGACACCGAGCTAAAAAAACTCGCCAAAGAATTGAAAGCCAAATGCGGTGTCGGTGGCACAATTGAAGCCGGCAAGATTCTCATTCAGGGCGATAAGCGAGAGATTATTCAGCAAACTCTTGAAGGCAAAGGTTACAAGGTGAAAATCAGTGGCGGCTAGCACTATTAGTAAGACACTTTTATCAGTTGACGCATTACGCGATCTGATGCAGCAAGAAACCCCCATGGTGATTGTGGACTGCCGGTTTTCCCTAATGGATGCGACCATCGGCAAAACACAATATCAGACTAGCCATATTCCCGGTGCTGTGTACGCAAATCTAAACGAAGATTTAAGCCGCCCGGTTATTCCCGGCACGACTGGACGACACCCGCTACCGGATCGCGAAAAATTTGTTTCGACCGTCCAGCAGTTGGGTGTTCACAATCAGCAGTTGGTCGTGGCTTACGACGCCGATAACGGCGCCTACGCCGCGCGTTTGTGGTGGTTACTGCGCTGGCTCGGACATGATCAGGTGGTCGTTTTGGATGGAGGGTTTGCAGCATGGCACGCGGCTGAGCTGGCCGTTTCGACGGTGCCCACAGAACGCGATTCAAAGCCCCATTCAAAACTCCAGTTAGAACTCCAGTTAGAACTCCAGTTAGAACGACAGCCGAACGCATTCGAAGTCTCAGATCCATTAGTCAAAATGGTAGACGCTGCGGATCTCCTTAGCACTGAATACAGCATCACAGATGCCCGCGACGCGGCTCGTTTTCGTGGTGAGGCTGAACCCATTGACCCGATCGCTGGACATATCCCAGGGGCTGTTTGCCTGCCTTTCAGCCAAAACATGAATTCCGCTGGTACTTTTAAATCAGCACAAGAATTGAAGTCTCAGTTCCTTTCAGCGGGGCTTGCTTACGATGCACCCACTATCTGTTACTGCGGCTCTGGCGTGACGGCCTGCCACAACGCCATTGCTCTGGTCCATGCGGGTTTCCCCGAGCCGATTCTTTACCCCGGATCCTGGAGTGAATGGATAACCGACGCCAACCGCCCCATCGCTACCGGTGAATAGCCCGAGCACTTATCTTCTGCCCTATGCTGACATTACCTGGCAAGACTCTGAAACACCATTTGCCAACGATTATGAAGATGTTTACTGGAGTTCGGAGGGTGGCCTCGAAGAAAAACAGCATGTCTTCCTAGACGCTTGCGAATTGGACTCCCGCTGGGCGCGACTTGAGCCTTGCAGTACCTTCACAATCATAGAAACCGGCTTCGGCTTTGGTCTGAATTTTCTGTTAACGGTTCGCGCATGGTTATCAAACCCCAGACCAGATAATGCCCGTCTTGACTACATTGCGTTTGAACAACATCTCGTCGACCCCGTTGATCTACAGAAGATGGCATTAGAATTTGGGCTGCAAAATGAATTGGCATTACTTATTCAGCATTACCCCAGGCCCGTACCAGGGACCCATACCATTTGGCTGACTGACTCGATCTGCCTGCATCTGTTAGTCGGAGAAATTCACGATCAAATCCAAAGCCTCGATGCAAAAGCGGACGCTGTATTTCTGGATGGATTCAGTCCCGGGCTGAATGCTGATATGTGGGACGAAGCACTATTGTCCAGTATATGCCGTCAATTACGTCCCGGCGCGAGACTGTCGACGTATACTGCGGTCGGCTCCTTAAGAAGGCAGTTTGTCGACCTGGGCTTAATCGCCAGCAAGCCAGCCGGCTTCGGTAAAAAGCGCCACATGCTGCTTGCGGCGCAACCGGGCGAGTGGCAACCCAATCAGCCGCCACTCAAACACATCGTTATTGTGGGCGCCGGTTTATCCGGTTTACTATGTGCCGATTCCCTTGAACGACGAGGTCACCGGGTCACGCTGGTTGACGAACATGCTGAACCGTACGGCGCACTCAAGCACATCACGCAGATAGCGATTTATCCACAACTGTCTCGCTCGCCACAACCCTATAGCAACTTCTACTTACGAGCTTATCTCTATTTCTTACGTCACCATGATTTTTCCGCTTGCGGCAGGATCGAGTTGTTAGACAGCGAGGCATTAGTCAAACATGGCGAAGCGATCTCTGAGCAGCTACCAGGACTAACTGAATTTGTGAATGCTGAACGCGCAAGCGCTCTACTGAATCTGACGGTGAATCATCCGGCATTACACTTACCTGACGCAGGTTGGGCTGCGCCTGATCAGCTAGCGACCGATCGCGCGTCAATGCAGGTGCAGATAACCGAGATGGTCTTTGATAACGGCAATTGGCAGTTGACCACGAACACGGGTGGAAATATTTCTGCCGACGCTGTCATCCTCGCCACTGGCCACCAGTCCTTGCCTCAACTTGCGCCATTGGCACTGATGCCATTGCGTGGTCAAAGTGTGCGCTTGCAGAATCCAGACACTGCACCTTTAACGGTTTTCTCGGGTCAAAAGACATGGTTTCCTATCGCAAAAGGGGAATCCACTGTGTCTGGTACCTATGACAGGTTCGACGAGGACACAACACCAAGGCCAGCCGACACGGCATCTCTGATCGAGGCAGTAGCACCCTATCTAGCGAAAGCCGCCATCATCGCGCCTTCAGTCGGCATACGAAGTGCAACCCGGGACCGGATGCCTATTGTCGATCAGCTACCGGACTGGGAGAAACTGGCGTCCTTCTGCCAACTACCACCTATTCAAAGGACAGGATTTTTGGGCTATGCACCTGGGTTATATTGCAGCGTGGGCTTCGGTTCGCACGGCGGGACGCTTGGCCCTTATTGCGCGGAACTGCTGGCTCGAAAAATCACCGGTGATGTTGTTTGCGAGGATATGAATTTAATTTCCAGTACGCGATTTTCCTATCGCGATGCCGGAATTAAACTCTCGAAGCAAAAATACGAACGTTAATCACACCTTCAATCGCCTCAATTTCCTTTACTAGTTCGGGCGTTGGCTCAGACTCAACATCAATAATATTGTAAGCAACGTTATCTCGACTCTTGTTCAACATATCAATGACGTTGATATTTCGATCCGCCAGAATCGATAAAACAGACCCGAGAATTCGCGGCACATTGTTATTGGCCAACCCAATACGGAACCTGGTTGAGCGCTCCATGGTCAGCGTCGGAAAGTTGACCGAGTTGCAGATGTTGCCGTTCTCGAGGAAATCAATGACCTGCTCTACCACCATCATCGCGCAGTTTTCTTCAGCTTCTTCGGTGCTAGCGCCAAGATGAGGGGTGCTGAGTACACCGGGCTTACCGATCAGTTTCGCGTTGGGAAAGTCCGAGATGTATTGGCTTAACTGACCGCTTTCGAGGGCCGCTGCAACGTCATCTGTATTGACGATTTCTTCTCTAGAAAAGTTAAGCAGAGTCGCGCCTGGCTTAAACGTCGCCAGGGTAGATTGATTAATCATACCCAGGGTTTGTTCAATCGCGGGGACGTGTAAGGTAATGATATCCGCCCGACTGAAGAGCATTTGCATGCTATCCATCTTCTGTACCTGACTCCGTAAACGCCAGGCTGCTTCAACCGATAACGCCGGGTCATAGCCCACCACTTCCATGTCCATTTGTAACGCCATTCGAGCGACCATCGAGCCAATAGCACCCAGCCCCAGTACACCCAGAGTGCGCCCCTTGAGTTCCGAACCCTTGTACTGCTTCTTACTGGCTTCGACCAGCGAGTTTAATTCGGCTTTATCCTCGATATGGCCCAGCGTGTTGACGTAGTCCATACCCTGCACGACGCCCCGTTGGGAGAGCAGAAGCGCCGCCATGACAAGCTCTTTAACGGCATTCGCGTTAGCGCCGGGTGTATTGAATACGACAATGCCTCGTCGTGTACACTCATCGACGGGTATATTGTTAACACCTGCCCCAGCACGACCAATGGCACAGACTGCTGGCCGAGCAATTTCTTCCACGCTCAACTTATGACTGCGGAGCAACATCGCATCCGGATTTTCCGTTTCCGTTAGATCATAGTGATCTGCCGAAAACTTACTCAGCCCTTTGTCAGAAATATTGTTAAGCACCTGAATTTTGATCATGTCAGTCCCTCACCGCATCAAACGATAGATTCTACAGCAACCGACGTTTAGTGACTCACATATCGATTGGCTTTATTCTCAACATCACTATTAACCATATTCATAGGAAAACCATGGCACGAATCGACAGCCTGCGCGTCTTTGCCGAGGTTGTGCAAACGAGAAACTTCACCAGTGCCGCCAAACACCTCAATCTAACGCCTTCGGCCGTTAGCAAGCAGATCGGCGTGTTGGAAGAGAAGCTCGGCGTTCGCCTGCTCAATAGAACCACTCGTACCGTGAATCCCACCGAGGCCGGCCAACTCTATTTTGATCGAGTGAAACGGATACTTGAAGAGCTGGACGAAGCCGAAGCGCTCATTGCGGATATGGATACCACGCCTCGCGGTACGCTGAAGATTGCCGCTGAGCCGGTTTTTGGTCGCGCCATACTCGCTCGCATTTTTGCAAACTTTAAAGATGAGTTCCCGCAGGTAACTGCCGAGTTGTTCTTAACGGACCATTCACTGGAACTGGTAAAACAAGGGTTTGATGCCGGCATACACCTTGGCCAGTTACAGGACCCAGCCCTGATCACTGAAACTTTCGCTAACCATAGCGTTATTCTTTGTGCTGCAACGGAATATATTGAGAAGTACGGCCAACCTGCCACCGTCGCTGACCTGGCATCACACCGATTGATCAAAATTTCTAGTATGGAATTTCACCAGCCGCGGCAGCTGGATGATTACTTCGCCAATCTCGGGATTCAAAAAGGCTTTCATCTCACGGTCAACGACACCGACATGGCCTATCATTCGGTCATGATGGGTGTCGGCATTGCACCACTGCCTAACTACCTGGTTATGCCGCAAATTGAGCGCGGCAGACTGACGCAGGTGTTACCTGATGTCGTCACGGACGCCCATCCGGTACAACTTGTTCTTCCTGCCAATAGACACCTTTCGAGTAAAACCATCAGCTTTAAGAACTTTCTGACGAACTATTTTAGACGATAATTTCAGGCGCTAAAGCCTGATTAATGCGTCAAAAAAATCATGTCGTTTTTTTATTTATCATACTCATTTTAAACAAAACGTCAGATAACTGACGGCATTGACCATCTACGCCGTCATTTAGCCCGTTTACCCCGACATAACTTGAATACAGGGGATACCGGCCCTAAAATATCTAGATACATTACATTAACTTTCGAGCAGTCTATGGTTCGCTATCTCATCGTTGGTCTGTTGGTCACCGTTGCACTGATCGGTGCACAACTTTATCGCAGCCAAAGCAGCAAATCTGTGCAAACTGACGAAGCCATGCAAGCGGCCAAACCAACCTCAATCAAGACGTTAGATACGGTAACGATTCCCGCGCGACAAACGCTCGAATCATCCAAGCCAACGCAACCGCAAACCATTGACGGTCCTGACGACACAGAAACTACCGAGAGTTTTCAGTCGCAAGATTTACCTTTAAGCCCCTGGCAGACTGACGAGACGCCACCTGAAACACCTGCCCGTTATGTCAATCGGGGCATTGATGTCAGGCCCCTTAAAATCGACAAACAAAACCTCGCTAATATCTCCAGGGGTGACACCATCAAATTATCCATCCCTCAGAATGGCCAGGACTACGAAATGTCCGTTAAAGAAGTTGGACGACACGTGAACGGCGACAAGAGCCTGAAAGGCTATCTAGTCAACAATCCCCAATATACGGTTGTCATGACGGAAGGTCGCACCGCGACTTTCGCCACAATCAATACACCAGACGGCTCTTTCCTGCTTGAAGCATCGGGCAACGAGGGTTGGATGATGTCTCTCGCCGAGTTGGACAATCTCGTCGACCCGAACCTGGTGGATTACCAGATTCCTGAAATTCAACGTGAGGGGCAGGAGTAGATCATGGCTAATCCTAAATCAAAGCGAAATCTACTCGCGTCTCTTGTGTTCACTGGCGTCATTATCGGTGCCGGTGGCCTCTTCTGGTACTTGAGTGAACAAGAAGACTTTGAGCCCGAGCTTCTGACCCCAACTGCGACCGGATCTAGCGTGATCGATGTGATGGTTATTTATAACCAGGCGGCGGATGACTTGTACAACAATGATGCGGCTACTCGCATTAATCACTTAATCGATGTCTCCAACCAAATCTATCAAGATTCCGGCGCAAATCTGGTTTTGCGTCTGGTCCATACCCAAAAAGTTAATTATGAGGCGGGCTATGACACAGAAACTGCCATCGCTCACATTACCGACCAATCTCACCCCGCTTTTGCTGATCTGGGCGCACTACGAGAACAATATGGGGCTGATCTGGTGGTGTTGATGCGACCCAATAGCGACGATGGCTACTGTGGACTTGCCTGGATTGGTGGTAATGGCACAAACGGCGACTTCAGCCATCCGCAAGAAAAGAATTACGGCTTCTCCCACGTCAGCATAGACTGCGGTACCTATGTTTTGGCCCATGAACTCGGCCATAACATGGGGCTTAGCCATTCACGCAAGCAGGATACTTCTGGCGGTACGTTTGACTATGCCCTGGGATATGGCATCGACAACGACTTTGTGACCGTGATGGGCTATTCATCCGCTTTTAACGCATCCAAGGTAAAGGTTTTTTCTAATCCAAATTTAACCTGCGGCAGCGGCCCTTGTGGCATTGACAGACTAGACAGCGAAGGGGCGGATGCCACCTATGCGCTGAACATCGTGGCACCACAAATTGCCAACTACTTTGTTGCAACCAGTGATGCACCTACCAACTTCGTGCACGGTTCTTTTGATATGGATGGCAACGGCACTTCTGATCTGGTGCTACAACATACCAGCGGACAGTGGCATCTTGGCACCATGAACGGTTCGCAAGTGACATCGCTCAATGAACTTGATTTGAACAGTGACCCTAGCTGGGTCGCTGTGGGCAGAAACGACTACGATGGCGATGGGATGGCCGACATGCTCACCAGAAACAGTCGTACCGGGGCATGGCAGATGTTCCTCATGCAGGGAAACACCGTCAAGGCAGAGGGCGAACTGACACTTACCGGCAACCTGGATTGGCAGGTCGCTGGCACAGGAGACTTTGACGGTGATGGCAAGGGCGATGTGTTGTTACGCCATGTCGACGGACGCTGGTATCAGTACTTTCTGGACGGCATTAGCGTTAGTTCAACCACCAGGCCGGATTTACCTAAAGAACTGGATATTTCACTCGCCAGTACGGGAGACTTTAATGGCAACGGTAAGACCGATATTCTCACCCGGGCTGTCGATGGTGCCTGGCATCTGTATCATATGAATGGCGGCGACATCGTCACTGATAATGCTATCTCGATGAAGAAGAGTCTCGATTGGCATGTGGTTGGCCGCGGCGATTTTGATGGCAATGAACGGGACGATTTGCTAATGCGATACAAAAATGGCAGTTGGCTGATCTATCAGTTCGACGGTTTAACCGCGCAGGCCCCAGCTTTTATTGAGCTAACCGATGACTTGGACTGGGGCCTCGCATCAACAGGAGATTTCGATGCCGACGGTGATACCGATATTCTCGTTCGCAGCAGCGCGTTTGGCACCTGGCGTTTGTATAATCTGAATCAGAGTCAAGTACAGAGCACCGAAGACGTCGCCCTTACTCATGATCTAAATTGGGCGGTGCCCAGCTCTTAAGTAAAGAGATCCTAGATAAAGAGATCGCAACGTTTCATCTATCGGCTGGGAAACCCGCTGATAGATGAAGGCTGTCAATTGTTATCCCATTGCCTCTTTCTTTGACCCATTGACCCAGCACAGAGAACAGAGGGCGCGCTAGAAAGATGCGAACACCTTACGCTGAAGCATTTGCGACTCTTGATCGGTTAGCTCGCCGATCGTCTTAGTCCGAGAAAGATCGATCAACCCAGAGCCCATCATTGGCATCTGCTTACCCGTATCCACCTTGACACAGGATATTGCACCGATCAGTAAGAGCACGACACAGAACACCTTCATGCCTTCAGATTTCATCAGCTTTACCTCTGCGCCAAACTGCCAAAGCAATAAACCCCATACCAACAATTAAAGAAGATGCGAATTCCAGCGCTTGAGGCAACTCAAAATCACTGACTACCGCCCGCCCATGCTCCAAGAACTTCGCAGAAAACATGTGCTCCTTAGCAAACTCACCCACAAACGTTGTACCGAACAGCGCACCTTCAAGCACCGTTAAAACGACCGGCACACCAACAGCCCAGGCCAACGGCGCCGATTTCGCCCAGGAGGAGACCAGCAAAAGCCAACCGAAGAAGGGTAAACACCAGAGAATGATGAAGCCATACAATGCCAGGAATCCAAACCAGCGAGCCACAAAATGCGCGGGTGCCCATAACGTGTTCCATATAGGCACATCCTGGCCGGAAGCGGCGATTGTCGCGATCAGAGCGATGGCAAGGTGGGCGATCATGATAAACACCAGGTAGATCAACGGCGCCAGCACCAGCCCTGCTAAGAGTTTAGAGGCAATCGTCATCGTGTCGGATACCGGCATCGACTTCCAAAACAAGATACTGCGATCACGCCGATCATCGTATAACGCACCCAATAGATAGAAGATGATCACAACCCAAAGTGTGCCGAACCAGATCAGGCTAACACCGGTAAAGAGTCCATCAAGTCGGTCTTCCCGCGTAGCCTCAGGCATTTGCGCTAACTTTCCCAATTGAGCGCCAAACACGTCCATGAGCGAAGAGTCGCGGACGGTGAACTCATGGGTTTCTGAGTTCGTTTCTATATCCGCATCCACTGACACTTGAAAAGAACTTGTATACAGACCCACCAACAGGATCAGCAGCAGGCTAACAATGACGCCAGTGGTGATGGCCGGTAAAAACAAAAATGCACCCCGGTGCTCCCAAAATTCACGACGAATCAAGATCGGTAATTGTTTCATGCTGCACCTCTCTGCATTTTTGCGACAAACAGATCTGTGATTGAAGGGACATGCAGTTCACCGATTTTTTCTAGCACTGCCGCTTCAGTATTTTCAAAGATCATGCTCTTTTTACCCAACAAATCTCTAGAATTCAGAGGTCCCAACGCCATAGCGGCGGCAAAGTGTTCTGGATTAACCAGTACCTGTTGATATTGCTCTGACAGTTCATCCATGGCGCAATCCAATACGATCTCGCCGTGGTTGATAAACAACAAGTGACTCAGCAGACTTTCGATTTCTTCTACCTGATGGGTGCTGATGATGATGCTCGTTTCATGATCAAAATAATCATTGAGCAAGCGGTCGTAGAATTCTTTTCGATACAGGATATCAAGGCCAATAGTGGGTTCATCTAGCACCAACAGTTCGACGTCAATTGCCAGAATTAGCGCCAGATGCAGCTGCGTTACCATACCCTTGGAGAGCTGACTGACCTTACGGTCCATTCGAATGTCAGTGGCGTGAATCAGCGCCTCTGCTTTTTCGCGACTAAATTTAGGGTGAACACCTTCTATGTAGTCGATGGCGTGTTTAACCTTCAACCAACGCGGTAAGACACCAACGTCTGAAATAAAACACACGCGCTCCATTATGTGATGGCGGCCGTGCCTCGGATCAACACCGAGGACATCTAGCTCGCCATCAAAAGATGTCAGCCCAAGAATACTCTTCAATGTAGTGGTTTTACCGGCACCGTTTGGACCGATAAGACCGACGATAGACCCAGGTTCAACCTCGAAAGAAACATCGCGAATCGCATCAAAGTCGCCATAGGATTTGCGCAAATGCTTAGCTTTAATGATATGACTCATTGTGCTGCCCCTCTACTCATTAATAGTTCATCGCTAGACAAGCCAAGCCGCTGGATTTTGTCTTGAATCAGCGGCCACTCCTCAAGCAGAAATCTGTCTCGTTCCGTGGCAACGAGCGCCAACCGCGCACCTTCTTTCACAAACATGCCGAGACCACGGCGCTTTTCCACCAGGTCTTCGTCCACCAACATTTGCATCGCTTTAGAGACTGTAATGGGGTTAATTCTTTGCTCGCTGGCCAGTTGACGTACCGACGGCAGGCTTTCCCCCTCTGGGAAGACGCCCTCCAGAATCATCTCGAGAATCCGGTCCCGCAACTGGCGGTAGATCGGATCCTTATCGTTCCAACTAATTTCCATGGGTCCATCCCGTTCTGATGTAGTGGTGTACTACATAGGTATAACACCAGTGCAGTATAGGGATTGAAAACGGGTTCGCAAGTTATTTCTAAGGTTTTGTATAGGCTGCGGTTACGAACAGTCTGGCGGGTTATACCCGGGCGGTCTCGCCGGCTAGTTCGACAATCAGTTCCACAATGATCGGGATCGCATCCGTATCCGGAAAAGCCTTCAGTGCAAGTGCCCAGCGGGATTGATCTTCAAGGTTAGCGAGTGCTCGCAGCAGAGAGCTGCTGGTCAGCTCAGATTCCTCTATCACCAGGCTCATACCGGCGTCCGCCATCACCCGGGCATTCACCAATTGATCACCCCGGCTCGCTGCGGCCGTGAGCGGAACCAGTAAATGTGGTTTCCTAAAGCTGAGCAGCTCAAAGATACTATTCGCCCCAGCTCTGGAGACCACCATATCGGCAGCGGCCAGGACATCGCCATATTCAGCACCCAGATACTCAAACTGAACGTAAGCCCCGCCCGAATGATCACGTTTATTGCTTGCGCCCACCATGTGCGCGAGCTGATACTTCTCAAGCAAGGCAGGCAGATTATCCCAGATCACTTTATTCAAAGCTCGCGCCCCCAGACTGCCGCCAACGACTAGAACAATGGGTTTAGCCTGGTCGAACCCAAGAAAATCCCGGCCCCGACGCGCATCGGTGTGACGGAGCCCCGATCGAAGCGGTGAACCCGTTAAGCGAATCCGCTCAGGCGGCAGCGACCTGGATAGGTAGCCAATGGTTTCGGGAAAATTGACACAAAGCACCCGACTAAATGGCAGGCACAGCTTGTTCGCCAAGCCAGGGGTGATATCAGATTCATGACTAATAACAGGTATTCGGCACAGCCAGGCAGAAAATACGAGCGGAAAGGCCACAAAACCACCTTTCGAGAATACAATGTCTGGCCGAGTTCGCAAGCAGACCCACAGACTTTGAAAAATCCCCAACAAAATAAAGAGGGGGTCAATAAAGTTCTGCCAGGAAAAGTAGCGACGCAGCTTACCGGAATGGATAGCGTGATAGCGTATGGAAAGCGGCGAGATTAACTCGCGTTCAATTCCCCCACGAGAGCCAACGTATTGGCAGTCCCAGCCTTGCACTGCAAGCGCTTCAATCAGCGCGATATTCGGTGTTACATGACCGGCTGTACCGCCGCCGGTAAAGAGAATCCTGGCCACTAGAGCTGCAGCGTGTGTTTAACAAAGGGGATCGTCACTCGCTTTTGCTGGCGCAGGGTTTCCATCTCGAGGCGCTTCAACATGTCTAGCAGCTTGACCATATCTCGCGGAGACCGGCTGATAATAAACCGACCGACTTCTGCACTGACATCAAAACCCCAGTGCTGCGCGCGGCGCTGCAAAACAAGAACTTTTTGCCCATCATCAAGCTGATCGGTTTCAACTGCTGTGGCCGCTTTTAAGCGAGACGTTAGATCCAATAGTTTTACGTCCTGTTGATTCGCGGGTGCCTCTGCTGCCATTAACAATCTGCCGCCACGATCTTTTATCCCATTCATGAGATGGAACAGCCCTTCTTCCCAGTCCTTGTCGCCCAAAATGCTATCCACATCATCCAGACAAACCAGAGGCAAGCGCTCCAAATCACGCAGAACCTCGGCAGAAAGCCGTTCTAGCTGGCCTAAATAAATGCCACCTGGCGTGGCCTGGCAAGCTGCCTGAAGGAGATGCGTTCTTCCAGATCCAGCGCGCCCCCAGATAAACTGCCAATGACTGTGCTGATGGATTTTGGCAACTGCATCGCCGACATAATTTTCGAACACGGCATCCGCTGAGAGCTTAAAATCGAGCGTAAATTGCTTACTCATTTTTCTCGCCGTTCTCGCCGTTCTTGCTGGGGGCGTCGCTCAAACTGTAATAATCGCTTTGTATGTAGCGTTGATGGTAATAGCGCACAAAGACCATAACGACCGCCGCAACCGGCAGCGCCAACAGAATTCCCGTAAACCCAAATAGTTGGCCGCCTGCTAGAATGGCGAAAATCACAGCGACGGGATGCAAACCAATTCTATCGCCGACCAGCAAAGGCGTTAGCACCATGCCTTCCATCGCTTGACCAATACCAAACACGATCGCGATGTACAGCAATGGGTAAAACTCTTGATATTGGATGACCGCTGCAATGCTCGCAGCGATGATCCCAACAATGAAACCCAGGTAAGGCACGATACTGGCCAAACCCGCTAACATACCGATGAGCAGTGCCAACTCGAGCCCAACGAGCATAAGACCAATTGAGTAAATCGCGCCCAGCAGCGCCATCACCAACAATTGACCACGCAAAAAAGCACTCAACACTTCATCACTTTCGGTAAGAAGGCGAGTGGCTGTTTGTTCAGCATCCCGAGGCAACATATCGCGAACGTAGACAACAATCGTGTCCCAATCACGCATCAAGTAAAAACTCACAACAGGAATCAGCGCGATATTTGTTAAGAGAACCAATAACGCATAGCCTGAAGCGGTTGCCTGCCCCGCCAACGTCTTGGCAATATTGCCGACCTGCTGCCAGTCTTCCTTCAACTGTTTGGTCAACGTATCGAGGTTAAAACCGAAAGGATCAACGCCGAAGTTAGCGAGTAGAAATGGGCTGGTGGTGTCTTGCAGCCAACGGATAAAAGTCGGCACGCTTTGAATGAGAGACGCGATCTCTGACAGCAGCATCGGCAACAGCAGTAAAAATCCTGCCATGATAATTAGGGTCATCAGCAAGAAGACAATCACAACACCACCGGTGCGGCCCACGAAGCGCTCCAATCGATCGACTAAAGGATCACCCAGATAAGCGATGGCCATGCCAACCAGAAACGGCGTAAGAATAGGTTGCAGTAGGTAGATCAGACCGAACAGCAGGACAATGCCAACCAGCACCATTATTCGTTCAGTTGGGGATAGCGATTCCATATTTAGGGTGTCCACCGATAGAGTAAACGACCATTAGACGCATTCAGCAGCGTCATTTTTCGGTCCAATTCAATGATTTCTATAAGTTGGCTTTGTTGACCTTCGGTACTCAACTCGAGCACCAGATCGCTGCCTTCAACACTCGTGACATAGGTGTCGAGAACCGGTGCCAGAGACTGCAAATAGACGAGTACGGCCGCATAGGCTACAGCAGAATCGACACCTTCAATACGCACGTTGACTGCGCTTTTGGCAGACCCAACCGCATATCGGGTAGCCAGTTTATCAGCAAGATGATCCACCACCTCGACGACCAGTTCCCGAGAACTACCAGCCACGCCTTCAAACCGAGACCAGTTTCCATCAATCCGATAAGCCCAGTTACCAAGCCATTGGCCGCTCACATCACGCTGCACTCGGCCAGACAAAATACTATCGGGCTTGTATCGCACGGAAGCGCCATCAATGCGGCCTAAAAATGCACCCCATACCTCTGCTGTAGAAATGCCGGCGGCATCTTCAAGATCCATCAGTGGGTACAACATTGGTAAGCCACGCTCTTTGGCCAACTCTGCGAAAGCCTTACTGATATCATCGCCGTCTCTCTCGCTCGTAATCCGGCGACCCCGCTCGTCGTTCACGGCCACCCAGAGCAAAACACTGGGCCGATTACTGCCCCAAACTGAAAACCCTGCGTTGCGTAATAACGCCGCAATCACGTTCGGCTCGAAACTAATGCGTAAAATTCGACCTTGAATAATCTCGGTCCCTACCTGGAACTCGCGATCGGTGGTCTGGTAACTATATTGATAATAGAAGCGCGACGGATTACGGAGAGCCAGCCGAATCTGTTCATCATCGGCGACAGTTTGAGTGCCAGAGACACGCACCAACACCTGGAGTAATCCAGCCCTGGCACCAGAGAGTCGCTGCGCCTCACTCTCTGAGGTAACGTAGACGTCGGCGACGTAAAGATCGGCAACGGGCACCGCCAATGATGGCGCAGAAAAGAAGGCGCACATTGCCAGCACCGTTACGCGGACAATGACGCGGACAATGTTGATTTGACGATAGTGTATGGTGATGTTCGTTCCTCAGAGCTATTCAGGCCGTGTTCAGCGAACTTGAATATGATGGAATTGTTTACTGCGATCGTGTTCCAAATTGTCATAGACTAACCGCTCTTTTACAAGAGCCCGTTGAATTTAAAGGAAAAACCATGCGCTGGATCATTATTGCCCTGTTATTCGTCTACAGCCCTTCCTGGGCAGACGCGGATGGCGTGAATAGTGGGATTAATCCAAGCCTGTTTCGAGCTGTTTACAGGGCTGACTACAAGGGCCTGCCCATCAGCGCGAAGGGTATTCGCGAGCTGACTCAGGATGAGACCGGCCGCTATCGCCTGTCCTCGAAAGCCACTTCGATTTTTGCGTCGATTACCGAAACGACGGAATTCATCATCGATGGTTCTGAGGTGATTCCGCTGGAATATCAGTACCACCGCTCCGGCATTGGCAAGAAACGAGATGCGATACTGAGCTTTGATTGGGACACCAATACGGTATTAAACGATGTGCAGAACCAGCCCTGGCGCATGGATGTGCCCACTGGCGCACTGGACAAACTACTGTATCAGTACAAACTACGCGAAGATCTGAAGACTGCCTATGAGTCGGGACTGCCGTGGCCAGACTTAGAATATGTGATCGCCGATGGTGGCAAACTAAAGAACTACGCTTTTAAGGTCATTGGCGAAGAGGTGATTGACACACCGCTGGGCAAGATGAATACGATTAAGGCCGCCCGGGTGAAAGATAGCCGAAATCGCGAGTCGATATTCTGGCTGTCGCTGGAATATGATTTTCTGTTGGTGCGCTTTCAGCAGTTGGAAGCGGACGGTGGCGGGTTTGAATTGCAGCTTAAAGAAGCGATTTTTGAGGGTAAGAAGCTCTAGTCGAGTTCATGCGTTGGGGTCGGTAACAGAGATTCGGACTATCCAGACGACAGTGGGAATTCTTTGTTCCGCTGCTTGCGGCCCTCCGGGCGGCCCTCGCTTGGTCGTGAGCCCCTTCGGTAACCAGGCGTCCCCCTCTTCTCCACGACGGTCGGCGCTGCGCTTTGATGCTACACAAAGAACACCCACTGCCTCTAACGACCGAGGGCAGAGCGCCTTTCAATTTTTGAGCGAATCCCTAGCTTATTCATAAGTCCATGATGCATAGCCAGCAGGGAAAATAATACCCGCTGCCGGCCACAATCTAGAGCCATAACTAGCTTAAGGGGCTCATGCTGATTGCCTAGAAGCCACGCTACTAATTAGGCTATGAGCAACTCAATCAAGCCCGGGGCAGCGTCACACCGCGCTGGCCCTGATACTTGCCGCCGCGATCTTTATAAGACGTTTCACACTCTTCATCCGACTCGAAGAACAGCATTTGCGCCACGCCTTCATTGGCATAAATCTTCGCCGGTAGTGTCGTGGTATTCGAGAACTCCAGGGTGACATGCCCTTCCCACTCGGGCTCTAGCGGCGTGACATTGACGATAATGCCGCAACGGGCATAGGTCGATTTGCCTAAACAAATCGTCAACACATTGCGCGGAATCTTGAAATATTCCACGGTACGCGCCAGTGCAAAAGAGTTGGGTGGGATGACACAAACATCACTTTGTACATCGACAAAGCTATTTTCATCAAAATTCTTCGGGTCGACCGTGACCGAGTGAATATTGGTGAACACCTTAAATTCGTTGGAGCAGCGAACATCGTAACCGTAGCTCGATGTGCCATAGGAGATGATTTTTTCACCGCCATTGTCTCGAACCTGACCCGGCTCAAATGGCGAGATCATACCGGCCTCTTGAGACATCTTTTGAATCCAGCGATCGGACTTAATGGTCATGGCACTTCCACAGTAAAATTAAGCTGCAAATGATACAGCAGCCTTCCAGCCTGGACTAGAGATTGACCCTTAGGGCCACGCTAATCATCCAGAATATGGATGCGCGGCCCTGCCTGCTGTAACGATTCGATCATGTCATGGACCTTCTGGGCTATTTCTCTAAACTGCCCCGCAATTTCCCCATCCGGGTCGCTGAGTACAGGCGGTGTGCCACCATCAGATTGCTCACGAATCGCCATAGATAACGGCAATTTGGCGAGAATGCTCGTGTTGTACTCCGCCGCGATCTCTTCACCGCCACCAGACCCAAATATGGCTTCCTTGTGGCCGCACTCGGAACAGGTGTGCATGCTCATATTCTCGACGATGCCGAGCAACGGGACCTCGACCTTGCTGAACATCTCGATACCTTTACGAGCATCCAGTAACGCGATGTCTTGCGGCGTTGTGACAATCACAGCCCCACTGAGTGGTACCTGTTGCGACATAGTGAGTTGGATATCACCCGTACCCGGCGGCATGTCCACAACCAGATAATCTACCTTCTGCCAGTAGGTCTGCGCCAAAAGCTGCTGTAGCGCGCCACTGGCCATCGGCCCCCGCCACACGGCTGGTGTACGATCAGAGGTCACAAAGCTCATCGACATGACCTGCAGGCCATGAACTTCGATCGGTTCCAGATACTCGCCAGAAACATTGGGTTTTGTGCCTGGGGGCACACCCATCATCAGTCCCTGGCTGGGTCCGTAAATGTCGGCATCTAGCAGCCCAATGGTATGTCCCTGGGCCGCAAGCGCCAGCGCCAGATTGGCGGACACGGTTGATTTACCTACACCACCCTTGCCAGAAGCAACGGCAATAATGCGCTTAACACCCGGTAGGGTCATTTTTTGAGGTCCGGCGGCGATAACGATTCTCCAGATAAAAGGGAACGCTATTAAATCCTATTTCACGATTCAACGTAAACCGGATGAAAAAGAGCGGATGCATCGGTATATTTAGCACCCTTCGAAAACACCCTCCGGGTTTATATGTCCAAACGTCATATTCTTGTTACCAGTGCGCTCCCAAATGCTAATGGATCCATCCATTTGGGCCATATGCTGGAGCACGTCCAGACCGACATCTGGGTACGATTCCAGCGCATGCAGGGTAACGAATGCACCTATATTTGCGCCGACGACACCCATGGCACGGCCATTATGCTAAAAGCCGAGGAACGTGGTGTCTCGCCAGAAGCTCTCATCGAGACCATCAAACTGGAGCATGAAGACGACTTTAGTGCCTTTATGATCAGCCACGACAACTATCATTCGACCCATTCTCCTGAGAACCAGGCATTTAGCAACGAGATCTATAGTAAGCTGAAGGAAGCCGGTCAGATTAGGAAAAAGGAAGTTGACCAGCTTTTTGATCCGGAAAAGAACATGTTTCTTGCGGATCGATTTATCGTCGGGGCATGCCCTCGTTGCAAAGCAGAAGGCCAATATGGCGACAATTGCGAGTCCTGTGGCGCAACCTATGATGCAACGGAACTGATCAATCCGGTATCGAAGGTCTCCGGGGCCAAACCAATCCTCAAAGCATCCACCCACATCTTTTTCGCGCTATCCAATTTCACTGAATTTCTGAAGCAGTGGACTCGCAGCGGCACGCTAAATGACCAGGTTGCCAACAAATTATCGGAGTGGTTAGAGGCCGGCTTGAAAGACTGGGATATTAGTCGTGATGCGCCCTATTTCGGCTTTGAGATTCCCGGCGAGCCAGGCAAATATTTTTACGTCTGGTTAGACGCGCCTGTGGGATATATGGCCAGTTTCGAAAACCTGTTAGGCCAGCAAGGCCGAAATGATTTTATCGAGTATTGGAAAGCTGACTCCAGTTTTGAGGTGCATCACTTTATTGGCAAAGACATCATCAACTTCCACGCTTTGTTTTGGCCAGCAATACTGAAAACTGCCGGCTACCGCACACCAACCCGCCTGCATGTGCATGGCTTCATTACCGTCAACGGGCAGAAAATGAGCAAGTCGCGAGGTACCTTTATCAATGCTGCGACCTACGCCAAACATCTGGACCCAGAATATATCCGTTACTACTTTGCGACCAAGCTGAGCGACAGCATCGATGATATGGATATCAATCTGGAGGACTTCGTTCAGAAGGTGAACTCTGATCTCGTCGGTAAGGTGGTGAACATTGCGAGCCGTTGTGCCGGGTTTATCAATAAGCAGTTTGACGCAACGCTGGCGCCAAACTCCGGCAATCCATTGGTCGAGGAATTAATCAAAGCCGGTGACGAAATTGCTTCACTTTATGATCAAGATGAATTTGGCAAAGCCACCCGACTCATCATGTCACTGGCGGACAAGGCGAACCAATATATCGCCGAGCAAGAACCCTGGAGCAAGATCAAAGATCCTGCCAATGCTGAGCAAGTTCACCAGGTGTGCTCTGACGGGATCAATATGTTTCGCTTGCTCGTCGGCTACTTGAAACCAGTACTACCGGCTCTAGCTGAAAAAGCCGAGGCGTTCTTGAATATCGAACCGATGACCTGGGCAGATCTGAAAGTACCATTGACGAGCCATAAAATCGCTAAGTTTAAACCGTTGATGACGCGTATCGAGCCTAAAACCGTCGCTGCAATGATTGAAGGTTCAACCGAGCAGGAATCTGTGCCAACAGTTGCTGCAGACACCAGCGCCAGCGATGCAGAACCGCTTGCCGCAGAAATCCAGTACGACGATTTTGCGAAGATCGACTTGAGGGTTGCCACTATTGTTAATGCAGAGAGCGTCGAGGGCGCAGACAAGCTCCTCAAGCTAACGCTGGATCTTGGCTTCGAGCAACGCACGGTCTTCGCGGGCATCAAGTCTGCGTACGATCCCGCCACGCTGATTGGCAAGCAAACGGTCATGGTCGCCAATTTGGCAGCAAGAAAAATGCGTTTCGGCATGTCTGAAGGCATGGTGCTGGCAGCAGGACCCGGCGGCAAGGAAATCTATATCTTAGAGCCACACGACGGCGCAACAGCAGGCATGCGGGTTACGTAACCGCGATAATATTTATGCCAGACACCATACTGATACTGTTAGGCACAATTTTTGTAAACAATTTTGTGATGGTGCAATTTCTTGGCCTGTGTCCTTTTATGGGCGCGTCCAAAAAACTGGATGCCGCGATTGGTATGTCGGCGGCAACCACTTTTGTACTAACGCTTGCGTCGGCAACGAGCTATCTGCTTGATCAGTACTTGTTACTCCCGCTTGATCTGGGGTACTTGCGGATCATCGTGTTTATCGTTTTGATTGCTGGCCTCGTGCAATTTTCTGAATTTGTGATGCGTACCACCCAGCCACTCATGCACCAGGTATTGGGTATCTTCATTCCACTTATCACTACCAATTGCGCGGTACTCGGAGTGGCATTACTTAACGTCCGGCAGTCACACAACCTGGTAGAGTCTCTGATCTATGGCTTTGGCGCAGCGATCGGGTTCTCGATGGTACTGATCCTTTTCACCGCAATGCGAGAGCGGATCGAGTTTGCCGATGTACCGTTACCCTTTCGGGGCACTGCGATTCACATGATTACTGCGGGCCTGTTGTCCCTCGCATTTATGGGCTTCACGGGGATGGGTCGATGATGGCACTCATCACTGGACCGCTGCTTATACCGGCAATATTATTAGCGGCAATCTTCGGCGTCATTGCCGCACTATTGCTATTTGCCAGACAACGCTATGGTGGAACAGAAGACGAGGTCGTCGCTGCGATTAATCAATGTTTGCCACAAACCCAATGCGCCCAGTGCGGCCATCCCGGCTGCTTACCCTACGCTGAAGCGATTGCGGCGGGAGAAGCCATTAATCGTTGCCCACCTGGCGGCAAACAAACCATTATCGCACTGGCGGAACTCCTCGGCCGCGACATCATTGCATTAGATGATCACTTCGGTCAGGAACAGCCAAAACGCGTTGCGAGAATTCGTGAAGCAGAATGCATTGGTTGCACACTCTGTATTCAGGCCTGTCCGGTTGATGCGATTATTGGCGCGCAGCAACAGATGCACAGTATATTAGAAGACAGTTGTACGGGCTGCGACCTCTGCCTACCACCTTGCCCTGTGGACTGCATCGACATGATCGAAGTCGAAAATATCGAAACAAGCCAACCGAAGCCTCTCAGACCCCTCGTGCCAAAAATCACTCAACAAACTGAAACCGCGTGTATTCGTTGCGGCGACTGCGAAGTGGTTTGCCCCAAGGAACTTCAACCGCAAGTGTTGTTCTGGGAGCGATCGTCCACAGACTCAATGACCGCACTGAACCTGGACGCCTGCATTGAATGCCGACTTTGCGATCGAGTTTGTCCCAGCGCTATTCCGTTAACTCAGTATTTTCAAGCGGCCAAGCAGTCCCTGCGAGCAGCGGAGCAAGTGCAAGCAGAGGCAATGCTCGCGGAACAACGATTTGAGAAACGGCAGAGTCGACTCATTGCAACAGAACCGTCAAAAGCATTGCCTACGGAAGATGATCGCAAGGCCTTACTGGCAAGGTTGGGTAAATGATTAATCGTAGCCAACGAATCATGTTCACGGTGCTCGCCTGCTTACTTCCTGGATGTTTGCTGAGCGCCTGGTTTCTGGGCATCGGCATTTTGATGAATGTTGCCCTGGCCGTCGCAACCATATTCGCACTGGAATGTATCGTGCTGCACATTCGTAACCGGCCACTGCAATCTGCATGGGATGGTTCGGGTATCGTCACCGCGGTATTACTCGCGCTTGCGTTGCCGCCTGACTTGCCCTGGTCCATCGTGGTCTTCGGTTCGGGTTTTGCGATAATTTTTGGTAAGCACCTCTACGGCGGACTGGGTCAAAATCTTTTCAACCCTGCGATGGTGGGTTATTGCGCCTTAATAGTATCGTTTCCCCTATATATGTCACAGTGGCCGCCGGTTGTGGATGGACTCAGTGGAGCGACCCCACTCGACATTCTCAAGTGGCGAGACGGCGCAACGGTCGACGAAATTTGGACAGCGGAGAACGGCTTTGGCTATTGGGGTGGGCTTGGCTTCGAATGGATTAGCGCCGCCTATCTCGCCGGTGGCATCGCCCTGATTGCAATGAAGGCAACCCGTTGGCATGCACCCGCAGCAACACTCGCCAGCGTCGCCCTATTGAGCTTAGTGTTTTACGACAGTGGTAGTTCCAGCAGTCTGGGTGCGCCGCTATTTCATTTGTTTAGCGGTGGCTTGATGTTCGCCGCATTCTTTATCGTCACGGACCCGGTCACTTCTCCGGATACAGCAAAAGGCTTACTGTTGTTCGGTGCCGGAGTGGGTTGCATCACTTTTATTATTCGCAGTATCGGTGCCTACCCCGATGGCATCGCCTTCGCGGTACTTCTTATGAACGCAGTCGTGCCACTTTATGAGCAAGTTAGGGTGAGGCTGTCATGAAGCCCGTGACTTCCAAGCGCCCCATGTCTGCCAAAATGGCGACAACCATTATTAAGATGACCGCGCTCGCCGCGGTTTGTGGGCTGCTGCTCAGCACCACCTATGCAATCTCCCATGGGCGGATCGAACACAACCAACAAGCGTTTGAAATTCGCCAACTACAAGATGTGGTGGGCGATGCGAGCATTACATTGGAACCCGTAGCTGATCATTATCGACTGTATAAGAACGACAGCGTGTATGGCGAACTTCGCGCTGTCACGACACCCGACGGCTACAACGGTGACATTAGATTTTGGCTGGCGACCAACGTGCGAGGTGAAATATTAGGGGTTCGCGTCATTCAACATCAGGAAACGCCGGGGCTCGGCGACAAACTAGATTTGGCTGTCTCTAACTGGGTACTCGATTTTAATGGTGCATCCAGCACCAGCCACCGCTGGGATGTCGCTAAATATGGCGGCGACTTTGATCAATTTAGCGGCGCGACCATCACGCCCAGAGCCGTTGTACTGGCCATTGCCGGGCAGCTTTCAGCACCAGCCTCAGATACAGTCCCAGATCAGGCGACGGGAGACAACAATGACCCCAACTGAAATTACTCGCGATGGACTCTGGGACAACAATCCCGCGCTGGTTCAACTGTTGGGACTCTGTCCACTGCTCGCCGTATCCAATACCCTGATCAATGGTTTTGTTCTGGGTAGCTTGACCCTTTTAGTGCTCGTCTGCGCCAATGGTGCCATCAGTTTATTACGCCGCTGGCTTGACGATACCACCCGACTACCGGCGCAGATTCTGATCATCGCGACATTCGTCACCCTCGCAGATTTACTCCTGCAGTTTGTTTCGTTCGAATTACATCAACGCATTGGCTTATTTGTCGCGCTAATCGTCACCAACTGCGTCATCCTTGGACGTGCCGAGGCATTCGCGCGAAAGAATCATCTCGGCTACGCGATATTAGATGGTCTAACGATGGGTTCAGGTTTTCTGCTGGTCATTGTTTTGCTCAGTGGTATCCGAGAGGCGCTGGGACATGGCACACTCTTCGCTCAGGCTGATCTAATCTTTGGCGAGATGGCAGTAGACTGGATAATCCAGTTACCCAACGAGGGACTGCTACTGGCCATTTTACCGCCCGGCGCGTTTTTACTGTTCGGACTTTTAATTGCACTGAAGAACTGGATCGATCAAAAAATTGAACAAAGACAAGCGTTACGAAATTCTGAAGCGGCTGCGAGCTGAGAACCCCACACCGAGGACAGAACTTCATTACAACAGCACCTTCGAGTTACTCGTGGCTGTCATACTGTCTGCCCAGGCCACGGACGTTTCTGTGAATAAGGCCACCGACAAGCTATATCCTGTCGCCAATACACCGGAGAAAATTCTGGCTTTAGGAGAAGACGGACTGAAGGCCTACATCAAAACAATCGGCCTTTTTAATAGCAAGGCCGCCAATGTGATCAAGACCTGTCGGCTTCTGATTGATGAGCATGCTAGTGAAGTACCCAGCACGAGAAAAGAATTGGAAGCACTGCCGGGTGTGGGACGCAAAACAGCGAATGTCGTTTTGAATACAGCTTTTGGCGAACCCACGATGGCCGTTGATACCCATATTTACCGGTTAGGTAATCGCATTCGGTTCGCGCCGGGCAAAACCGTTCGGCAGGTAGAGGACAAATTAATCAAGGTCATCCCCGATGAATTTATTCGAGATGCGCATCACTGGCTGATCCTGCACGGACGATACGTGTGTACCGCCCGCAATCCACGCTGTGGTGCCTGCGTCATTCAAGATCTGTGTGAATTCAAAGGCAAAAAGCTAGACCTTGAAGACTAGCCCTTAAACTTACAGCTTAAAACTTACACCTTAAAGACTAGACCAGCTTACGGCCCTTCTTGCTTTCGACCTTCAGCCGTAACGCATTAAGGCGAATAAAACCGGCAGCATCTTTCTGATCGTAAGCACCGGCATCATCCTCAAATGTCACGATATTGCCATCATACAAACTATCGCTTTCAGAATCACGACCGACGACTGTCACATTACCTTTGTACAATTTCAGGCGAACGGTACCGTTCACATAGAACTGGGACTCATCAATAAGTGCTTGCAGCGCTTTGCGCTCGGGAGACCACCAGTAGCCGTTGTAGATCATGCTGGCATAACGGGGCATCAAGTCATCTTTAAGATGGGCCAGCTCGCGATCCAGAGTGATCGACTCAATCGCGCGGTGACCCTTAAGCAAAATAGTGCCTCCGGGTGTTTCATAACAGCCTCGCGCCTTCATACCGACATAACGGTTTTCAACAATATCAACACGGCCAATACCGTTTTCTCCGCCAACCTTGTTGAGGTAAGTTAGCACTTCGGCAGGCGACATGGCTTTGCCATCAATGCCGACGACATCACCACCCTTGTAGGTTAGATCCATATAAGTGGCGCTATCTGGTGCGGCCTCGGGGCTCTTGCTCCAGAGCCACATGGCTTCTTCTGGCTCCGCATTGGGGTCTTCGAGAATGCCGCCCTCATAGGATATGTGGAGTAGATTCGCATCCATCGAGTAAGGAGACTTTTCGCCCTCGTGCTTTTGGTCAACGGGAATTTGGTGGTTACGGCAAAATTCCATCAATGACTCTCGAGAATTCAAGTCCCATTCGCGCCAGGGTGCGACCACTTGAATATCTGGCTTTAGGGCGTAGGCGCCGAGTTCAAAACGAACCTGATCATTACCTTTGCCGGTTGCGCCATGAGAAATGGCATCCGCGCCGGTCTCATTGGCAATTTCAACCAGACGCTTGGCAATCAGCGGCCTCGCAATAGACGTGCCTAGCAGATACTCACCTTCGTAGATGGTATTGCAACGAAACATGGGGAATACAAAATCCCGCACAAACTCCTCGCGTAGATCATCGACGAAGGCTTCAGTAGCGCCAGAATTCAGCGCTTTCTGACGCACTGGCGAGTAATCGTCGCCGTCTCCCAGATCGGCGGTAAACGTCACCACCTCACACTGATAAGTTTCCTGCAGCCATTTAAGAATAGCCGTGGTATCCAAACCACCCGAATAGGAGAGTACGATTTTGGCGATATCAGACATGGAAGCCCCGCAAAAAAGACGCCATGTTAACAAACTTGAGCAGCAAATAGCGCACAAAGACGAAGGACGATGATGGGGGTGAGGTTGGCTTTTCGTTCCGTAGCATTAAAGCGTTAGCACCGCAGCAGAGGAGCGAGGGGGACGCCTAGCCACCTTAGGCTCGCGGGGGCAACAAGGGAACACCGGAGGGGTGCCAGCAGCGAAGGAGCGGAATGCCGACCTCGCAGCGCGCACATCGACTGACTGCTGATAGAACTTGTATTGCTGCCGACGATCAGCCGCTCACCAATCGCGCGAAACTGCGGATCACAGCCACGACTCAATCACACTGCTATGCATTAATTGCCCAACAAAGTTAAACGCTAGTATATTTTTGGCGATATGGTGGAGGGGTTTATCTACTGATAGAACTAAGGACTGGATTTCGTTTGTAGCAAGCACCCCATCGTAGGAGCTAGCTTTTGCTCTCGACTGAATCTGTATTGCTGGCGACAGCTGACGGTTCATCAACCTCATCACTCTTATCAACCACCTGAGGCTGCGGTTCAAACTCACGGCTCAGCCGAACGGTTGTGCGCCGATTTTTCGCTCTATTCACTGCTGACGTATTTCGCGCCACCGGGTATTTTTCCGCATGGTAGCGCATCACTAGCATGTCCTCAGGCACACCCTCACCTAACAGGTAATCACGCACTCGCTCAGCACGTTGCTGGGACATCACAATATTGTCCCGGGTCAAACCCGTATCATCCGTGTGCCCATCGATAAAAATCTGCAGTACCATGTTATCGATATTTAGATAGTTCGCGATCTTACTTAATAAGCGTTTTCCCGTCTCGTCGAGCTCGATTTGCCCAACCTTGTATTGGACTCGACTTCTCTCAAGTTGCGAAAAATTGGCGGCAGCAAGTTGATCTTCACAGACGGCAAATTCATCGAAAGCCCTGCGAAAGCCGACCGTTGATAGTTGCACTGCCATGGGCTGGGTCTCGCTTTCTCTAAGTGCTCCCTCAAACGAGATCATCATGCCGCCCAGAAGTTCGGACGCAATATTGGTCGCGAGCATTTCACCCACGCGCACGTCTCCCTGACCAGGCTTGAGTTGACCCAATGCGATGCCCTTGCCGCCTGGCCGCCAATTAGGAGGTATTGCGCGAACTGTCACCGCTTTGCCGCCAAAGGCGATGCCCTGACCATCCAGCGCCAACCGCCGGTCTTCACCGGCGTTATGCAAAAAGGCGCCGGTACCAAAGCCCGTGATGTAATGCTCCAGTCGGCAAGCAAAACGCGACGAATCATTCACCCACTGGCTCGTCTCTAGCTCGGTCTCATATTTCAGACCGAAAGCATTTAGGGCGCACACACCGAATAGGAAAAAAATTAGGTTCTTCATAGCATTAAGACTAGCAGCTAGCGCCAATACGTCATCCGTGAAATTACGCCGTCAGGTGGTCAGTTATAGTACACTCAAGGTCAAATCAGTATTGAGCCGATATGCGCCGCCTTATTCTTACTCGACCAGACGACTGGCACATTCATCTTCGTGATGGTGACTATTTAAAGCACACTGTGAGAGACGCCAGTCGCTATTTCGGCCGCGCCATTGTGATGCCAAATCTGCTACCTCCCGTCGATTCTACGACGCGAGCGAAAGCTTATAGAGACGAGATTCTGGCGGCGCGACCCGCCGGCAACCTGTTTGAACCACTGATGACTCTTTATATCACGCCAGCAACCACACCCGAGACTGTCGCGGAGGCAGCAAAAACAGACTTTGTGCACGCCTTTAAATTGTATCCGGCAGGCGCCACGACCAATTCTGATGCCGGTGTTACTGCGATAGAGAGCTTATACGCAGTATTCGAAGCTATGCAAGAACACGGTATTGCACTCTGCATACATGGCGAGGTAACCGACCACTCAGTGGATATTTTTGATCGTGAGCATCGCTTCATCGACGAAACATTAACAGCCATTTGTGACCGCTTTCCCGAGTTGAAGGTTATTTTTGAACATATCACCACCCGGGAAGCTGTGCAGTTTACCCAAAGCCGCGAAAATAATGTGGCGGCGACGATCACCGTCCATCATCTGCTCTATAATCGCAATGATTTGCTTGCGGGTGGTATGCGACCCATTTATTACTGTCTACCGGTTCTAAAACGAAACGTTCACCAGGCGGCGCTCATTGAAGCTGCGACATCTGGCGATCCGCGGTTTTTCCTCGGTACGGACTCTGCGCCGCACCCTAGAGCGGCAAAAGAAAATGCCTGTGGCTGCGCTGCGGGTTGCTACACCGCTCACGCAGCGATTGAGCTCTATGCAGAAGTCTTTGATGCGGCCAATGCATTGGATAAACTAGAAGCCTTTGCGAGTTTTTACGGTCCGGATTTTTATGCTCTACCCAGAAATTCCGATACGATCACGCTGTCAGAAACAGCATGGCAGGTTCCGCCAACAATGGAATTTGGTCCGGACAATCTGATCCCTATTAGGGGCGGCGAGTCTATTCACTGGCAAGTTGAAGGTGTCCATGAGTCAAACTAAATCACCTATCGCCCATCGCTTTCGCGGCTACTTGCCTGTGGTTGTCGACCTTGAAACAGGTGGATTCAATTCTGCCACCGATGCCTTACTAGAATTCGCCGCCATCGTAATTGAAATGGATGACGATGGGTTTTTGATGCCTGGTGAAAGAATTTTTTATAACGTCGAACCGTTTGAAGGCGCCAATATCGAGCAGTCTTCATTAGACTTTACCGGCATTGACCCTACCAACCCCCTGAGGGGCGCACTGCCAGAAGAAGAAATTTTACCTGAAGCCTTTCGAGCCATTCGCAAGGAAATACGCGATACCGGCTGCCACCGGGCAGTGATGGTGGCACACAACGCGTCGTTTGATCTTGGGTTTCTGATGCAAGCGGCGGCGCGCTGTGAAATCAAACGCAACCCTTTCCATCCCTTCTCCTCATTTGATACGGCCACACTTTGTGGTCTGGCATTCGGCCAAACCGTACTTGCCAAAGCCTGTGCCGCAGCAGATATACCCTTCGATGCCAACGAAGCACATTCCGCCATCTACGATTGTGAAAAAACGGCAGACATCTTTTGCAACATCGTGAACCGCTGGCGCGACCTCGGTGGTTGGGACTAACTAAAGCAATGACTCGTCGCCTACTTTCAGTGATCTCTCTTTGGCTGTTAATCAGCAGTTGCAGTCTCGCTGACGAACGTTCAATAGAAGGCCAGTGGAAATTCAAAGCCGGCGATAATATTGAATGGGCATCCAGATATTGGGACGATGCTGACTGGTCAACGGCCAAGTTGCCGGGAACCTGGCAACAAGATGGCTTCCCCGACCAAAACCAATTTGCCTGGTATCGCCGAACGCTTAGCGTAGAGGGCCAGCCACTTCAAGATTTGGGTATCCGCATGGGCGCCGTACGCAATGCCTATCAGATCTTTGCCGGAGGACAATTACTTGGCGGCATCGGCGCGCTACCACCCGCCGCCGACATCAATTACGATCAGCTAGGTGTGTACCGGATACCGCCCAGTGTTGTGAATGACGATCTCGAGGTCATGATTGCCATTCGAGTATGGGGCGGTAGTCAGCTTTCCGTCTCCACTTCAGGGGCGGGCCCTTATGTCGGAAAATTTTTAGTCGGTAACTACACGACACTCATTCGCAGTCTTGATAGAGAAGAGCTGCCCAAGTTGATTTTTGCCAGCCTTTTTGTCTTGACTGGCTTCTACTTCCTTTATCTTTTTGCGAAAACCGGGGCAACCCCTTCATTTCCCTGGTTTGGTCTCTCCTCTCTCACGCTAGCGGTTTATATCGTGACGCAATGCCAATGGAAGTACACATTAGGATTGCCATTTGTCACCTATGAAAAAGTCGAGTCCGTCAGCTTGTTTGTGTTTCTGGCCCTCGCAATCCAACTAATATGGTCGGTCATTTCACGGTCAATACCCTGGTATATGCGCGGCTATCAGGCGTTTTACTTGGGGTTGGCCGTTATATTCGCCGTAATACCGGATCTGGACATCCATTATCAATTGCGTATCTATTGGCAGTTAGTGGCGTTGACCCTCGTTGCACCCGTCTTCTGGGTCGTTTTCCAGGAAATGATCAAAGGTAACCCTGAAGCAAAGGCTGTGTTTTTTGGACTTATTGTGTTGATCGTGTGCGCTGTGAACGACCTTTTAATCAACATGAATTTGCTATCAAGCATCGTACTGATGCCCTTCGGTTTGCTCGCTATTCTGATTTCTATGGGGGCTTCTCTCGCCGCCAAGTTCAATGGCATGCTGGTTGGCCTCGAGCATCAGGTTGCTGCTCGAACCACAGAACTCAGTCAGGTGAATGAAAAGCTCGCGAACGCTAATCACAGCTTGATCGAGATGACACGCATTGACCCCTTAACCAGCTTACTCAACCGAAGAGGACTCATTGCCGAAGTCGAAATTGAGCGGCAACGATTCATTCGACAAAAAGAGCCACTGGGGCTCGTGATCGCTGACATAGACCATTTTAAAGGTTTTAACGATCAGCACGGACACGCTTGCGGCGACGTGGTACTCACCAGTATTGCGGATTTGTTAAAGCATTCAATCCGCGATGTCGACCGGGTGGCTCGTTGGGGCGGCGAAGAATTTGTGTTGTTGTTCCCGGGCACGAGCGAAAAAGGACTCGCCAATATCGCTGAGAAACTGCGCCAACAAATAGAAGATCATAAAGTCAATTACGAAGGCAAAACTCTGGGTTTGACGATGACGTTTGGTGGCGCAATCTATCATGACCTGGAGACGCTGGATGAGTGCCTCGGACGGGCAGACGCTGCACTCTACCGCGGCAAATCCAATGGACGAAACCGGGTGGAGATTAGCCAGTAAGGGCAGACTCGGTACTTAATTACGCCACATGAGCAAGCCACTCAGAGCCATCAGCATCACAAATACCCCCACCAGATCGTTAAACAATTTTCCCGTAAGGCCAGCGATGGCACCGCTATGAATATCCAGGGTAAATTACTGCCAACTCACCGCTTCTCTGAACAGCAGATCGTTGGGCACCGGCAACCAGTCAGTGAGAACCTGGGTAACAGACGACTTTTGGGGGTTACTTTAAGTGAGAGTAAATCAAACCCCTGCCACGTTGAACCAACTCGCACAAGAAACTGAGTCTCCGTACTTTGAGCGGCATCGACGTTAGTCGGCAATCCTTTACTCACGTCGATTCGCGCAATCAGCTCTAAGTCCGATATGAACAAAACAACCTCACTGTCACAGAGGAAGATTTCCTGGCCATCAAAGCTCGCCTTGCCCTACATTCGGTGCAAGCCGCCAGGTCAGTTTGATTGGCATAGAGATTCCCCCCACACTAAAAAAGATGCACTCCGACTCTTGCAAGCCCGTCACAACCCCTGCATCTAGATATAAACCCGAAATCCAGGCCGGAACATAATGATCATTTAGATCAATCGCCTCGGAGTGGTTAAGCGCGATTCCGGTTATCGCCAGTACCAACAGAACGAGCGAGAGAAACACGCCGAGCTGCCTGTGGACCCTGCGAACTAACGGTAAGGTTGCCTGAAGAAACTGCTCTGCCGTCAAATAAACAGCCGCTTGTGACGTTGCAGACAGAAAAAAGCCCAGCTACCTAATCTTATGACGGTTAGAAGCTATATCCCACTCCCAGGTTGAATCCGTCTATGTCTGTGCCGTTATCGTTATCCTGATGCTGGTAGTCGGCTTTGATCACGACGTTCTCATGTATCCAGTAGTTCACGCCAAGATCAAATTGCATGCGCTCATCACTGGCCAGGCTACTACCGGCTGTCAGATCATAGGCGCCGTAGCGAGCAAACAAACCAAGGCCGCTTTGAAAGGTGAAAGACGGCTCGAGATACCAGCCTCTTTGCTGGTCCGCACCAGGGTTCAGTAATTCGATGTCGTTATCAATGTCCCAGCTTGCACACAGCGCCTTCATGCCGAAACCGCCGTTCTGATAAGTCACGTTAGTTCCAAACAACATCGCACTGGTGTCATCAATACCGATGCCGTCTGCATCACCCTGAGTTAAGTCCGGCTGGTATTGCAGGGTGATATTCCATTGGACGCCAGCGTAACCGGCAAAGCGTAATCGGGCTGTGTACGCAAAACTATCACCATTCGCCTCGGCGGCCTTCTGCCTGGATGAGCGAATGCTTGAAGGACGACTGGCGCTGGCATTGTCTGTATCTAGATTTAGGCCAGAATGCATTGCCACATCATAGCCCCAGCCCGGCGCAATTTCGCTGCTGAGGCCAAGCCCGGCCTCCCACCAGGTCGCGGGAATAATATTCTTCTCGACACTGTTACGCTCAACACCAAAAAACGTATCCGGCCCGCGGGTCTCATTAATAATGCCTACAGGCATCAGGAACAATCCCAATTTCCCATGGTGATTCGTCGCATAGTCCCAGTGAACATAGGCCTGCTCGACCTCTACTTCCCCAGGCTTGCCATCTCCAGCAAGAGAATGCTCCACTTCAAGTTCTGAATGGACTTTCACTGTGTCAGAAAACCGGTGCGAGAACAGCATGACAAAGCGGTGGAAATCAATTTCCTCACCGTTGTCCAAGTCATTGTAATGAACTTCACCATAGCCACCGATGGTTGTATCGGATGCTCCGCGATCAGATAGGACGTCTTCGACCGCAGCAACGGTACTTTCAAGTGCGGATTCAGCCTGTTCGATCAGGGTTTACTGAGTAGCAGTATCTGCAGCAAGCTGTGCCTGGGTATTTTCGAGTTGATTCTGGCTTAAGGCTAACTTCGGTTCGAGCTGCTCAATCCTCAGTTGTTGCTGCTGAACAATCTCCCACATTTGCTCCAGGTCAGGCGGGCGGCCCGAGCAGGTGAAACATTAGGCAACAGATGGCCACGACAATAACCTTGGAGGGTGTAAAGAGTTTCATGCAACCTCAGCAGCTTTTGTGATTAAGAGTCGCGCATGGTGCTGAGGTATCATTCTAAATGCAAATCACTATCATTTGCATGAGCATCTAAATAGGCCTTCACATCGGCCTTTGCATCGGCCTTTGCATAGACATTTGCTTCAACCAGAGGCTTAAGCGCCCGATACTTTGATCAGGCTTCGGATTTTGCTGCAGCAGCTTTAACTAATGGCTGAAGCTCACCGCTCTGGTGCATCTCAGTGATAATATCGCAGCCGCCAACCAGTTCTCCGTCAACAAAGAGTTGAGGAAACGTTGGCCAGTTTGAAAACTGCGGCAGGTTGGCGCGAATTTCAGGGTTGGCCAAAATATCAATGTACGCAAACTTCTCACCGCAGGCCATGAGTGTCTGGGTAGACTGCGCGGAAAAGCCGCACTGCGGCTGATCGGGTGAACCTTTCATGTAAATCAACACGGCGTTACTTTCGATCTGCTGTTTGATCTTGTCCAAAATTTCCATAATATCTCTCTGAATCCTAAGTCTTTAGCGGTGGTATTCTACCGTTTTTTGGCTTCGCCGCTTGGTATTTTCATAGCTTAATCACTTCTCACCAAAACCACCACCGCCTGGCGTTTCAATTCTGAGTGTCTGACCGACAGCCACGGTAAAGTTGGCTTTAGCGGGTAATGGCTCACCATCCAGTGACTGGACCCCAGCCTGACCTGCTTCGCCGCCTGCAACCCCCCAGGGGCCACGATGGCGGCGCTCGGTGAGCAATGTGACCTCCGCAGGCTCAAGAAACAAAAACTCTCTGACGAGACCGTCACCGCCCATCTTTTGTCCCATTCCCCCAGAGTTGCGGCGAATCGAGTATTCCGTGACCCGCAGCGGATAGTGGCTTTCTAGACTTTCAATCGGAGTATTCAATGTATTGGTCATATGACTTTGGACGGCAGATAAGCCGTGGGACATTTTCGAGGCCCCCATACCACCGCCCACGGTTTCATAATAATCCCAGGCGACAGGCGCGCTGTGATTACCCATGGCAATATTATTCATTGTGCCCTGACTGGCTGCAGGAATTCTATCCGGCAAGGCGGGCACTAACGCGCCAAGCACGACATCCACTATCCGCATTGATGTTTCGACATTGCCAGCGGCAGTGGCAGCGGGCCGTTCGGCATTGACCAGACAACCCAGGGGCGCTGTCAGTTCGATATGACTAAATGTGCCCGCACAATTTGGCGTGGTATCGGGCATCAAGCATCGAAACACATAAAATACCGCCGCCGCGGCCACTGAGAGCGGGCAGTTAATATTACCCTCAACCTGCGCTGAGGTACCAGTGAAGTCGACCTTAATCCTATCCCCGACGGTAATCGTCACCGAAATGGCAATATCTTGGAGACCAAAGCCATTATCGTCCATCAGATCCGTAAAACGGTATTCACCAGCGGGTATTTCTGACAGAGCGGCCGCTGCCAACCTCGCACCATAGGCGTTCATGGCCGAAATGGCATGATTGAAATCTGGGATACCCATGGCCTCAACAATATCGCCGAGTCGCATTAGACCTGCACGGTTGGCACTGATCTGTGCCGCAAAGTCACCACTGGAATCAGCACCCGGCAACTCAGTTAGCTTGCTGAACTCTTCTGACAAAATTTTGGAACCCCGCATAAAGATGGTCGGGGGGATAATCAGCCCTTCCTCTTCCAGCGTTCTAGACAAGGGCATCGAACCCGGCGCTATCGCGCCAATATTCGCATGATGAGCCCGGTTAGCAACGAACGCAGCCAATTCACCAGCGACAAAAAGCGGCGCAATCATCGTCACATCAGGGAGATGCGTTCCACCCAAAAATGGATCATTGACCACCAGCATGTCGCCTTCTTGCCACTCCGTGTTGTTGACGATACTCGCCATCGCAAATGCCATGCTGCCGAGGTGCACCGGAATATGTGCCGCCTGCGCAAAGAGCCCACCCTCACAATCAAACAGCGCACAGGAAAAATCTAACCGATCCTTAATATTCGGCGAAAATGCGGCTCGTTGCAGCAGCGCGCCCATTTCGGCGCAAATCGCCTCGGCGCGGCTGATAAAAATCGCCAGCTCGATGGGCGACATCACTGTTGTCCTGGTCATTTTTGTTGTGATTCTCGTGGTGGTTGTTGTCGAAGGCTGTCAAAGGCCGCCAGTTGTTGCCAAAAGTTGCGTCGAATGGGTCATTCACTTTAGAGTTTAACGAATCTGGTTTATCATCGCCCACCTTTCATTCCCGACGGATTCGAACATGAGCGACTCAGTTATGAACACCTACGGTAGGCTAGATGTTGCCTTTGAGCGAGGTGATGGCGCGTGGCTGATCGACACCAAAGGGAACCGCTACCTCGACGCTCTCTCAGGCATAGGCGTTGTCGCGCTCGGGCATGCACATCCGGCAGTGGCTGAGACAATCGCTGAACAGGGCCAGCGCCTGCTGCATACCTCTAACCTCTATCAAATACCGGCTCAGATTGAACTAGCGGAGCGACTCACAGCGCTGTCTGGAATGGACAATGCTTTTTTCGCAAACTCAGGCGCCGAGGCGAACGAGTGTGCAATCAAGATTAGTCGACTCTACGGTCGCACAAAGGGCATTGAAAACCCCACCATAATCGTTGCTGACGCAGCATTTCACGGCAGAACACTCGCCACACTGACAGCTTCAGGCAGTCGCAAGGTACAGGCTGGTTTTGAACCCCTGGTCAATGGATTTCAACGCGCACCGTTCAATAACATCGACGCCATTCAATCCATGACCAAAAACAAAAATATTGTGGCTGTGATGGTCGAGCCAATTCAGGGTGAGGGTGGCATTCACATCCCGGACGATGGCTACCTGAAAGCGCTGCGTACAATTTGCGACAAACATGACTGGCTGCTATTTCTCGATGAAATTCAATCTGGTAATGGCCGCACCGGCACCTATTTCAACTATCAACAAAGCAACATCCTGCCTGACCTGGTCACAACGGCCAAAGGACTCGGTAATGGCATCCCCATTGGGGTTTGCCTTGCCCGCGGTCAAGCAGCGGAAGTTTTTCAGCCGGGTAATCACGGCTCAACATTTGGCGGCAATCCATTCGCCTGCGCAGTCGGCAATACGGTCGTTAAGCACATTGTCGAGCAAGACCTGCCCAAACGCGCCGCTGTTCTCGGTGAAAGAATGTTGGATGGCTTTCGCAATCGACTAGGCAGTCGCAACAACGTGCGCGATATTCGCGGTCGTGGCTTGATGATTGGCGTTGAATTAGATTCACCCTGCAGCGACCTGGTTAAGGCAGCGCTGGATAAGGGTCTCCTGATTAATGTCACTGCAGATTCTGTGATTCGACTCCTACCACCGCTCATTATCAGCGACAGCGAAGCCGATCAGATTGTCGATATCGTCAGCAGTCTCGTAGAGGCGCTTTAGTGCAGGCGCTTTAGTGCAGGAGTTAGCGCAGTAGTTCGGTGATCGGTATCTTCTTACCGATGCCGTAGCCTTGTGCGAAGTCAACGCCGATCTCCCGCAGTATTTCCAAGACTTCGTCGTCTTCGACAAATTCGGCAATCGTTTTCTTACCCATAAAGTGACCAATTTCATTGATGGACTTCACCACCGCATAGTCGCTGGGGTTGGTCTTGATGTCTTTTACAAATACGCCATCAATTTTTAGGTAGTCAACGGGCAAGTTGCGCAAATAAGAATAAGACGACAGCCCTGTACCAAAGTCATCCAATGAGAACTGAACACCGATGACCTTCATTTTCTCCATAAATTCGACAACGTCATCTAAGCTACCGATGGCAGACGTTTCTGTAATTTCAAAACAGATCATCGACGTTGGTAAGCGGGTTTCTTGGAACTGTTTCAACACAAACTCCATGAAGTCATCTTCCGTTAACGAGTTGCCAGAAATGTTGATTGAAAAAGCACCCAGGCCATCAAGCTTTAGAATGTTACTAGCAATCCACTTGAAGGAATTCTTAATGACCCAGCGGTCAATCGCACCCATGCGGTTGTAGGTTTCTGCCGCGACGATGAAGTCTTGTGGTGGTAGTGGCTCATCGTTCTCGTCGAGTACGGTGAGGAGAATCTCGTAGTGAGAATGGTCATCACCCCCTTCAACAATGGGTTGAATCTTCTGAACGTTCAGTACAAACCGATCGTGTTTCAAGGCGTTATCAATCTGCGACACAAAAGCCATGATGTCACGGCGTTTTTCAAGCTCAATGTCACCCGGCTCAAACAACTGGATGCGATCGCGCCCGGCTTCTTTAGCCGCCTCACATGCAGAATCTGCACTCCTCATCACCGACTGTGCATCTACCGTCGATTCATCTATGTATACAACACCCACACTCGCGGTCAATGAGAAAACATCCTTGCCCCACTCAAACCGGTTCGCTTTAACGAGGTCACTTAATTGGCGAATCACAGAAGTACCCGAGTCTTTGGCACAATTATTAATAATAATCCCGAACTCGTTCCCACCCAACCGACTGAGCACATGTTCGCTATCCGCCAGACCATCTTCTAGTATATGACTGATTCGTTTCAGCAGTTCGTCACCCGCGTCATGTCCTGCAGCGTTATTGATGACCTTAAACTGATCTAAATCGAGTATGGCAACAACATGAGTTGCATTGTCGCGCTTAAATGACTGTATTGATTTTTCTAATGCACGCTCGAACTCTTTGCGGTTAACTAATCCCGTTAGTTCGTCATGACTTGCCTGATGCGTGAGCTGATTGTGCATATTCTGTAGCATGCGATGAGACGCCCGATCCGTAAGTGGTAGATCAGACTCTTCCATCACTTTAGCTTCGTTATTCGCGAGTTTTGCAGCAAGCTCTTCGATCATCAGATCATGAGTCTTGACGCCGCGGCGGTTCACGAAAACAAAATTAGTCGCTTCTTCGTTACACCAGGCAACAATTGATACCTGTTCTTCACCGGTAAATTCTAACCAGTCCCCCACATGCAAATTTTCGGCTCGGTCAAGCCAGCGTTCCCAATCGGGTTTTCTGCCCATTCGCCAAGGATCGTGCTGCGACGAACGTCCTTTTTGTCGACCTCTGCAAAGCCAAGCACTTCCGCTACGGAGTCCTTGGGAACCTCCACCATATCTACTGGACCACCGGCACCACCTTCGACAAGCAGATTGCGGAGAGAATTAACCAGCGGAATCCGTTGACCCGGTTCGAACGAGATAGAATCGAGCCCCTGTTCGATATAGTTCACCAGCTCCTGTGGTGCCATATATCCTGGCGTACCCTCCGGTGATGCGGTGCCGTCTATGTGCTGAACAACTTGATCGAGCGCTTGCACGTGACGTTGCCAATCGGCACTGCCTTCGCCCTGGCGCAAATGCGTATTGACCATCAAATTGCGCCAGCCAGGCATCAGTAATCGGAGCAAAACTTCTGGTATTTGACGACCCGTCAAACGGCTGTTCAATTCGCCAACGACAGCGCGTTGTGCGTTGGCAAGCGTTTGCTGACCTTCGCTGGCTTTCACTGTACGCTGGACATTGCCGGTAAACGCACGTGATTGCTTTTCGACGATAGGGTTCAAGCGCTCCAGCGCATCCGCAAAAACGCCGGGATCGCTGTCATAGTTTCGTGTGATATTTTCAACAATACTGTCGACATCTCGTCGAACACTTCCAGACTCTGCCCCGCCTAACCGGGCTAGCTGATTAATGACTTCTAATGATTCGTGAGGATCATCGGCGCTCAGAAAATTGTCACTTTCGGTGGCGACCTTATCCAGAGTCAACTCGAGCTGGCGCACCCAATCCTTAACAGAACCAGGCAGCATGTTGTCGGTCTCGATCGAATCAACCAGGTTCTCGACCACACCCAGGCTTTCCATCACTTCCGGTGCTATCCGTCGACCCGCAGTGTCACTGAGCCGCTGCGTCGCCCGCTGACGCTGTCCCGATACCATTGGCTCCATTTGGGTCAGTAGTTCACGAATATCATCGAAACCGGCAAAGTCATCGCCATTGTCGGACTGGGGTTCATTGCGACTAACAAGACCCCGAACCGTACTATAGAGGCTACTGATGGCTTGACCGATATCTCTCGGTCCTCCTTTGTCAGCACCATTGTTACGCGCACCACCCGCGCTAAAGTTACCGCTACTGTTAGCATTACTACGCCGCTGAGCGCCACCGTTAGAAGATCGGCCAGGTCTCTGGCTACTCGATCGGCCACGGACTTCGTTACGAAGCTCCTTTAGCTCCTCTCGAAGATCAAAGTCCTCTGGCAATTCATCACCAGCATCGTCCGCGGCCCTTTTCTGCTCGGCTTTTTGTTGAGCTTCTAATTCTGCTTCTAGTTGCGCTTTCTTTTCAGGCTCTGTTGACTTGGCCGATTCCCGAGAACTTCCCCTCGATGCCATGGGCGTGATGTAGTCGTCATCAATATCGGGAAACAACTGGCTATCTTCAAGCAACTTAGTGACCGCGAGATAAAGCTTGCGGAACAGAGGAATGGCTTTCGCTTCAAATCCGCTATAGACCTTTTGGCGAATTTCTTTAGTCAGATCCACTTTCCTAATCGAGCTATCAAATGCATGGGTAAAGACTGCGGTACCGAGTGGATTCGCTTCTACATGACTCCAAGAGTCGACCAGCATACCTAAACGGATTCTAATCTCTTGCAGAAACTTCTCGTAGCTACGTTCGCTCCGCGAAATCATGTTGGCAATCGCCAGCCAGTCTTCAAACTCTTCAGTGTTGACCAGTGAAAGCTTAACGCGCCGTTCTGCTTGCTTAGCTTTGCGCTCTGTCTCAGCCGCCTTACGTTCGTCCAACAGCTTATCGAGATCACGTGGATTATCTATTTGGTCCAGGACCTCATTCGAGAATGACTGACCGACCGACTTTTTGGCTTTCTCAAGATTCGACATGGCAGCAAAGTATTCGCTCTGCACCGCATTCGTCTTCGCATCACGTGCCAGCTTTAGCAGTTCTTCATCCATGTAGGAGAAAAATGCAGAATTCATCTCGGGTAATACTTTAGCAACTTCGCGCCGAACCGCGGCAATGATTCGCTTCGACTCTGCTGGTTTGATCGGACCCTTACGTGCAGAACTCGCACCCTCTTCCTGATCTAAGTTTAATTCTTGGCTCGCAGCTTTTGCTGGCTGGCGACTACCGGACTTTGCAGAGGGGTGACTCGCTGAGCGTGCAGACTTAATCGAACCCGCTCTAGCACTCTTGATACTACCCGGTTTGGCAGCTGCTGCTTGCGCTGCGCCAGCTACTGGCGGCGGCGATGACTCTGAGGATGACTCTGAAGATGTCCCTGAAGACGAGAGTGGCATACTGTTCGAATAATTGAGCAGCTCGGTCATCGCATCGTCGTCCATTCCAGTCGGAAAGTTGATACCGATGCCGGATTCCATCGCACGAACGATTTTGCCTTCTAAACGGAAATGCCGCTCTTTACTTTTGTTGGGAACAGAGAAATGAATACCAACCAAACCACCGGCTTCGATGCCCGGCATGGAGCGCCTGGATCGACTCTTACCTTGCTCAACCAAGAGCATTCCGCTTTCACAGAAATCTTGAATAGAACACAACCACGAGCGCCCTTCATTGGGGTGCACGAGTGCATTGAGGCTGACTGGATATCTGGGACTGCGACGCTTGTCCATTGGTTCTCTTAGATCATAACCTTATTGAGTCTACAGGGTTTAGTATAGGGGGTTTAAGGCTGTTGGTTCTAGATTACGGTCTAGATGCTATGGTCTAAATAGTGGCATCCACCTCTGCAATCACGATCTTATTTCTCCCCGTACGCTTGGCATCATAAAGGGCCTTGTCAGCTCTATCCATGGTTTGTTCAATTTCCTCGCCGGTTTTGTATTCGGTGATACCGATTGAAGCCGTAATCCGATACTGGGGTTCAATGCTGCTGACCTGTAACTCGGCGAGCTTTTGTGCTATCCGTCTGATGGCGATCACCGCATCCTGTTGCGGCGTTCCACCCAGCACCAGCACAAACTCTTCCCCACCGATTCTGGCCACGCAGTCGACTTCTCGTAATATCATTTTGGCAATATCTGAAAAGCTGCGTAGCACATGATCACCCGTGCTATGGCCAAATCTGTCATTTACTCGCTTGAAGAAATCGAGATCGACAAAACACACTGTATAGCGATAGTCACGGCGGTCCGCCATGGCTTTTTGCTGGGAGGTGAACTCAAGCAGGTGGCGCCGGTTATAGGCACCCGTGAGCTCATCTCTGACGGCCAACTCCCGAATCCGCGCCAATGCTGAAGACAGCTCCTCGTTCTTGTCCATGAGAATACTTTCAACCATCGTCATTTCAAACCGATACAGCACCGGGCCAAACACGAGCACCAGACCAAAGGCGATCATCACAACGATTTCGGTGATCCAGGATAAGGAATCAAACTGCGCTTTATAGGTAACGGTAAGCACATAAGTGGCAAAGCTATAGATAGAAAAAACGATCAGTTCTTTTGGCGTTAACCGATTCGCTCCCATTACGATCATCGCAAGACCCGCCAGCACGACGACCGGCTTAAACTCAGCCACAAAATAGGCGGTCATAATGACCACACTCACTGCCCACATCATTTGGGCGAGACTCATATCAGGGTCTTCAAGCCCAAGATTCCATTCCATGCTGATGGCGATCGCAAACAGCACAAAGCCTGCGGCAGCAAGGGAGCCCAGGCCAACAAATTGCATCGGTTCTATCGACATATAACCGATAGAAAGAATGGTCCAACAGACGACCAGGTGCACAAAGACGCCGGCGCCTAAGGTCGCAAGCCGGTAGAGTCGTGTGCGTTGTTGACTAACGGTATCCACTGTTGATCCGTAAAGTTGCATGAATGTTTAGCCAGAGAATGAAAAAATGTAGGGCTTTATAGCACTTCTCATACCCAGCTGCTGTAAGCCGATGTAAGGATAATGTAACATTTTAATCACATATAACCCGCGATTTTCGACTCTCCATTGCCGAACCCACTGAGCCTACGGCATCATGGACAGAGACTCTGCGAAAGCGACGCTTATGAAACCTGTAATTTATCCGGAACCCGCCAGTATTAGAACCGGTAGACAGTTCCTAGACCTGATGGGCCGTAATTTTATTCAGCTCACAACAGGCCATTCGGAGAATTTCACCGACCGGGTCCAGGCTTTTGCCAATTGCAGAGCACGACCGCTCGAAATCACCTACGGTGTGACGAGCGACGATCAAATATTGATCAGAATCCTATTAAAGGGTGCAAAATCGAAGGGCGAGACCTACGAAATTAACACCACAAAAGCCGGCTACACCATCACTGCTGCCACCGAGTGCGGACTATTTAGAGGGCTTAGCAGCCTCGCCCAGTTGCTAGACCAGAGTTCAAACCAAGCCCCCTTTGTGACGATTCACGATGAGCCCGATTTCGCCCACCGGGGCGTCATGCTGGACATCAGCCGTTGCAAAGTGCCCACCCTCGATAGTCTAAAAACACTGATCGAGCAATTCGCGGCGCTAAAGTACAACCAACTTCAACTTTATACAGAACACACCTTTCGGTTCACCGGGCACCCATTGGTCTGGGCCAACGCTTCGCCTCTTAGCGCGGCTGAGATTCTCGAACTCAAACACTATGCGGCAGCCCGCTATATACAACTGGTGCCCAACTTGAACTGCTTTGGCCACTTCGAACGCTGGTTGCGGCATCCTGAGTATCACAAGTACGCGGAATGCCCGGCGGGATTTAAGCATCCGTTGTCAGGTCAGGAGATCCCCTTCGGCAGTACATTGAATCCGGCCAAGTCATCACTCAAATTGATCGACTCGCTGCATGCTGAGTACTTGCCCTTATTTGATAGCCCATTATTTAACGTCGGCGGCGATGAGCCCTGGGAGTTGGGCCTGGGTAGGAGCCGTAAAAAGTGTGCAGCAAAAGGTACCACTAATGTCTATGTCGACTTTATGAGCGAGATCCAGCGTTTAGTAGAAGGGCGTGATCGGCAGATGATGTTCTGGAGCGACATTGTGCAAAAGGAACCCAATTCATTAAAGCGCCTGTCTAAAGAGCTCATTGCGCTGAATTGGGGCTACGAGGCAAACCATCCTTTCCGTAAAGAATGCGCACATGTGGCAGAGCAGAAAATCCCGTTTTATGTCTGTCCGGGCACTTCAAGTTGGAATTCACTCACCGGTAGAACCGAGAATACGCGCCGCAATATCACCAGCGCGGCCAAGAACGGCAAGGCTTATGGTGCCCTGGGGTTACTGGTCACCGACTGGGGCGACCATGGCCACCATCAATATCTACCGATCAGCTATCCAGGCTATGCCATAGGCGCCTGCGAAAGCTGGCGGCAGGGCAGTAGCGCGCGAACTGACCTCGCTGACCTGGTCAATCGCAGCTTTCTTGGAGAATCCAGTAACACGACGGCAGAAACCATTATTCACCTGGGCAAGGTTCTGGAACTGGCGAAATCACCGCTGCGCAATGCCACCATTTTTAATCGAACCTTATTCTGGAGTATGAATCGAGAGCCGGATGCGACCAAAAACCTGACCTCTGCACAGCTAAAAGCCTGCCAAGAGGCATTCCGCGCCCTGCTGTCTGCGCCACCGTCAGAGTCTCCGCTGGTCGCAGCGGAAATACGCAACGCTATTCTGATGGCCCTGCATGGCCTCGATCGACTCCGCTATTTCCGCGACGAGGCCGTGCCACGGCAGCGCCTGCGGGCCGAGATGATGGCGATTAAAGCAGAACACGAACGCCTGTGGCTTGCTCGAAACCGCCCTGGTGGCCTTCAGGAGAGCGTTGAGCATCTGGACAATGCCGCTGTATCGCTAAAATAGTCCAAATTACTGTCATATATCAGATCTATCCTGCCCTATCACGGGGGTAGGCAGGCTTTTGGATACCTTGTATCTACCTGCAAACTACAGGCACAATAGCGCCCCTGCAAGAACCAGAATGTAGAAACCTTTATAAAAACAGTTCACTTTTTAGTGATTTTATTCCATGAGAGGAGAGATCTATGCGCGACGTAGTTGTGGTGGATAGCGTACGAACCGGACTGGCAAAGTCATTCCGTGGCACATTCAACTTGACCCGACCTGACGATATGGTCGCGCATTGTATTGATGCGTTGTTGGAGCGTAACCCCAACCTTGACCCAGCTGAGGTTGAAGATGTAATCGTTGGTAGTGCGAGCCAAACTGGCGAGCAAGGCGGCAACCTGGCGCGACTGGCTGTCATTCTTTCGAACCTACCTGTAACAACTGCTGGCTCTACCATCAGCCGTGCGTGTTCTTCAGGTCTTAACTCTATAGCTTTTGCAGCGAATCAGATTGCCAGCGGTTGTTCAGAAGTCATGATCGCCGGTGGTGTTGAGTCTATTTCTTCCAACACGCGTCAAACGCCTGGAAAATCTGCCAAGCACCCGTTCATCGAAGAAAAATCTCCAGCAATCTTCATGGCAATGGGTAACACCGCTGAGGTGGTTGCACGTCGTTACCAGATCACGCGTGAAGCTCAGGACGAATTTTCATTCATGTCCCAGCAGCGAACTGCAGCCGCTCAAACAGCGGGTCTGTTCGATGACGAAATCGTGCCAATGGCAACGAAATATCAAAAAGTCATCAATAAAGAAACCAAAGAAACTGAAGTTGTCGACGGCGTTTGTGATCGCGACGAATGTAACCGAGCAGACACGACCCTCGAAGGCCTTAGCAAACTGAAACCCGTTTTCGAAGACGATGGTTCAGTAACAGCAGGTAATGCGTCGCAGCTGTCTGACGGTGCTTCCATGACTCTGGTTATGAGTGCAGAACGCGCAGCAGCCCTTGGCCTCGAGCCACTGGCTTACTTCCGCGGTTGGACTGTTGCCGGTTGTGAACCTGATGAGATGGGTATTGGTCCAGTATTCGCCATTCCTCATCTGCTCAAAGTCAACGGCTTGACAGTTAACGACATTGACCTGGTTGAACTCAACGAAGCGTTTGCTTCTCAGTGTCTATATAGTCGCGACAAGATGGGTTTCGATCCTGAAATCTACAATGTCAATGGCGGTTCTATCTCAATCGGTCACCCTTTCGGCATGACTGGCTCACGTTTGACTGGCCACGTGGTCCGCGAACTGAAGCGACGCGAGAAGAAGTACGGCATTGTTAGTATGTGCATCGGTGGTGGTATGGGTGCAGCTGGCTTGTTCGAAGCCTGCTAAGTAGTCTGTGGCGGTTGCGTTTCGCGATGCGAAACCACAACTAGTATGTGTATCGGTGGTGGTATGGGTGCAGCTGGCTTGTTCGAAGCCTGCTAGATCCTGCTAACGCAGTAAATAAGAAAGGGGCCGCATGGCCCCTTTCTTATGGCTGACTTAAACAGAATAGAAAAGTGAAGGATCAATTTTTTTCGCGGATAATCCGCTCTTCGGTGGGCATTTCACCTCTCAACGGCTTGCACCCCTCCGGGGTTCCCTCGTTCCTCCGGGAGCCTAAGGTCTCCCTCCCCCAGTCGGTGCTGCGCTGTTATGTTTCGATGTAAAACGCCCACCAAAGCGCTCCTACATCAAGTATCTGATACAGCCAAACAGGAGCGAGAAAACATGAACCCTGTAAGCGCGAGCATTGAATAACCTAATTCTCAAAACGCCAAAAAACCTCCAGAACTGGTCAAATCTCGCTGAAGGATTTCAGTTGTTTGTTTCCCTGGTAGGAAGGCAGCATTCGGTTAACGAAGCCGCACCGATCTGGCCAATTCCCGCCATCTGCGGTGATTTGTACATTCCTATCCGTAACGTCAATGCGATGACACCGTATATCAGCCGTTCGTTTACTCCCACTGTCTTGCGGCCCTCTGGGCTACCGACTGCGTGTGCCCAAGGGTCCCAAGTGACGATAGGAGGACTTAAGACCAATCAGCAAGCGTTTCTTTAACGACGTCAATGAACGCGAGTGGTTGATCGAGGAACAGGTGATGTTGGGCGTCTTTGAGTTCAATGAGCGTCATATTAGGCATCAGCTTTTTCATGTATTCGGCGCTACGAGGCTTAAAGCTCTCGCTGTTTTCGCCATAGATAAGACACAGCTTGCCCTTAATCGCCTTGAGGTCAGTCTCAAGATCACCGTTCATGGTCATCCGAGAATTCAACTCCTCATCAAACTTCCAAACCCAGCCTTCATCGAATTCCACAGATGTACGAGCAATATGGTCGACTAGATACTGATTCTCACAAGTCTGCGGCGGCTGCAGCCGGAAACGAGCAATCGCAACGTCACGCTCTGGATATACTTTGGGACGACTTGCACGTTCAAGCTGTGGTTCGCGTTCTTTAATGTCATCGGGGTGGCGAACACCAGAATCTACCAGGATTAACCCTTTGAACCGATCTGGATGCTGGGCCATGGTTCGAATGGCCTGCATGCCACCAAAACTGTGTGCTATCAAAATACTATCACTTGGCAGATTGGCGGCATCCGCCACCGCCACGATCTCTTTGGCATAGGTATCGTTAGAATAGGCATCACGATGATCGCTGTCACCCATGCCGGATAGATCAAGCGCTACCGTTTGATGATTCGCTTTGAAATCCGGCGCAATAAAATCCCACCAATGAGCGTGAGCATTATGGCCGTGGACAAACAGCAAACCGGGGCTGCCAGTTTGGCTCCAGGTCAGATAATTGATATCAACGTCTTCAACCTCAATGCTCGACGTATCAGGCGTGTCCTCAACGGCTGCCCAGAACCAATCCGGTGTATCGCTCACTAGGCCACCTGCGCGTATTTTTTCAGGTGATAATCCCCATTGCCAAATAGGGTCTCAAGAACAGTGACGCGTTTAAAGTAATGTCCAACGCTCATCTCTTCCGTCATACCCATACCACCGTGCAACTGAATAGCACTTTGGCCGACGAACTTGCCGCCCTTGCAAACTTGAACTTTTAAGCCTGAAACTGCTTTTTTGGCAGCAGTTCCATATTCTTCGCTGAGCCGCATGGCCGCCATATATAGCAGGGACTTCGTTTGTTCATACTCCACAAACATATCCACCATACGATGTTGTAAGACCTGAAACTTACCGATCGGCTGACCGAATTGTTCGCGACTCTTACAGTACTCCACCGTCGTTTTGTACATCACTTCCATGGCGCCAACTGCCTCGGCGCCAATCGCAATGATAGCTTCATCGGTGACTCGTTCGAGAACAGCAAAACCCTCATTGAGGGTACCGAGCAGTTCGCCTGCGACGTTATCAAACACGAGTTCAGAGGCACGATGACCATCCACAGTCGCGTAATCGCGCTGACTCAATCCGCTTGCCCCCTTTTGCACCAAGAACAAACTGATGCCAGTCGTGTCTCTCTGCTCGCCACTGGTTCGCGTCGGCACGACAAAGAAATCGGCAGTGGGTCCACCCAGGACCACACCTTTAGCACCCGTAATATTGTAACTACCGCCAGACTCAGCGGCGGTAGTCTTGATATCGGCAAGATTAAATCTGGCCTGGGGCTCAACAAACGCCAATGCACCCAACTTCTCACCAGCAATAATCTCTGCAATCAGATCTGCTTGACCCCCTGCATGCTCAAGGCATTTGCCCGCCAGCAGTATCGTCGTGAGGTAGGGCTCGACCACCAGACCTTTACCGAATTCTTCCATCAAAATCATGGTATCCACGGGTCCGCCGCCAAATCCGCCCAATTCTTCAGAAAAAGGTAGTGCAAGCCAACCTAAATCGGCAAAGCTTTTCCAGTGAGCAGGGGAGAAACCCTCGTCGCTACTGATGAGCTTTTGTCGGGCATCAAAGCCGTAGTCGTTTTGAATAAATCGCTGCACACTGTCTATTAGCATCGATTGCTCGTCAGAGAAAGAAAAGTCCATGATTAACCCCTAAATTTTAGCCCCCGATGATATTGCGTCGTACGGGGTATTTCAACATTGCTATTGGACCGACAATAGGGCTTAAATGCCGCTCATTCCTATACGAGAGAAAATTCATGGCCACCCCTGATATGCCCCAAAAATCTCCCTACGCCGTCGAGGTCGTCGCTGGCAAAAACTATTTTTGGTGCGCCTGTGGCAAGAGTGCCAAGCAACCTTTTTGTGATGGCTCACACAATGGAACCGAATTCGAGCCGATGAAATTTGAGGCAACAGAGCCTAAAACTGTATACTTCTGCGGTTGTAAACAGACAGCAGGGCAACCGCTCTGCGACGGATCTCATAATAAGCTCTGATCCGCTCACCCACTCATGAAAGGTTATTGGGCAAACACCTGTCCTAAATATTGGCATGAAAATAAATCCACTATCGCCCAAATGGCAACACAATGATCCGAAGGTACGCTTGCAAAGCGTCCTATCGGGCAAACTCATCCTCGAGGTTCTCACTCAGCTTGCAAAAGACGATGCAGACAAAGACGTCAGACAAGCTGCTCTCGAACTGATAGACGATACTAATACGTTACTCAACCTGACGACGGAAGGATCTTCGATCAGCAACGAGGCTGCCACTCGCTGGGCGACGCTAGTTGGGACAGATTTACAACACCTGGATGTAGTATCCGCTGACCTACCCTCCCACCTCCTCAAAGCAATTGCCATGCATGCACCTGCCGAGGACTTTCGACTTCGCGCGACCGAGTATATGAATGGCGAGGCAGAACTAGGCGAAATATTGTTTGCTGACAATTTGAGCCGTGTTCACCAACACTGCGTTGGACGCTTAGAAGAAGAAGCAATGTTACAGAAAGTACAGCAGCACTTTTTTGATCGCGATAAGAATGTCGCGCGTATTGCCAAAAGTAAACTGCAGGTACTGAACCATTCGCGCGAGGAACTCAAAGCCAGCGAACTCTCTATGCAAACTGTCCAGGACAAACTCACCACGCTACTGAATGCCCAACCTGACCCAGACTACACGAGACGCATAGACGCATTAAGACACCAATGGCACCAAATCGATGGTCAGCCACCGGCGGATGAGTTCAAACCTGTGATCATGGGCTTAATAGACCAGTGCGAAGAAAAGGCAGCGGCAATCCCTGATCCTGCGGCGCTGATTAAAGAGGCAGTAGACGCCCTCATTATACGCTGTGATGCTCTGCGTTTAGAATGCACTGGCACGCCCAACATGCCTCAACTCCAAAAAACGCTCACGGAAATCACCAACGAATGGCCTCAAACAGAGACGCAACTTCGTCATCAGCACACGCATGACCTGAGTGAACTAGTCAATGCAGAGCGCCGTTGGCAGTCACTTCTTAGCAGAGGGGAAAACCTGGCCCTGGATCAATTTAAGTCACAATTAGCTAGCCTAAACTGGCCAGTAGAATTTCCAAAACCGGCAGACTTCGACACCGCAAAGCAGCAGATCGAACAAGCAATAACAGAGAAAGCCAGGGTCGCCGCTGAGCAGCTGGCACAACATAACGACGTTCAAAGTACTATCGATAAGCTCGACGTCGAGGTGACTGCGGGGCATATCAAAGCCGCGAATCGTGCCAGCGCAAAACTATCGAAACTGTTGGAATCGGTTCGTCCCGCTGGCGCACAAAGCACACATATTCAACAATTACAGGCCAAGCTACAGGAATTAAAGGATTGGCAGGGCTTCGCGACTCAACCGAAACGTGAAGAGCTGTGCGAAAAAATGAAGCTCCTGGCAGAAGACGCTAACATCGCTCCGCCAGAAAAAGCACGGGCGATAAAGGAACTGCAAGACGAATGGAAAAAATTGGGTTCGTCAGACACGAGGCCAGCGCAAAAATCCTGGAGCAAGTTCAAGAAACTTGGAGATCAAGCCTTTGCCCCTTGCGCTGAGTTCTTCAACGAACAAGAACAAACCCGCAAACTTAATCTGCAAGAGCGCGAAAAAATCTGCGCCTCACTGGAATTGATTAACAGCGAACATGACTGGTCACAAACAGATTGGAAAGCTATGGCCGATATTATGCATCGGGCCAAAACCGAGTGGCGACAGTACGCAAATATCCCACGCAGAGACACCAAAGCAATCGACAAACGTTTCGACGAGGCTCTACAGCCATTTCAAGCTCGACTCAGAACTGAACAGACTAGCAATGCCGAAAAGAAAAGCGCACTCATTCAGGAAATCACTGATCTCCTGGAGCAAGACGCTGCGATCAACGATTTGGTGAATCGTGCCAAGTCCGCACAACAAAATTGGAAATCGATTGGTATAACGGATCGACGCCAGGACCAGAAACTATGGAAGGCCTTTCGCACCCAATGCGACGCGGTATTCACTCGCCGGGACGAAGGGCAATCAGCCGCAAAGAGTGCAGCAAAAGAAACAGCCCAACAATTTCGTGATCTCTGCAACGCTTTTAACCAACAGTTAGAAAGTGATCACATGCTTAGCCGCGGAGATATCGCGGCATTTCGCAAAGAAAGTGGTGCCATTCATCTAGATAACGACCAACGCTCACTGCAGACTGAAGTATCGAAGCTCATCAAAAAGGCAGAACAGCTCCTCAAGCATCAAGCTCTGGCAAACCAGCAGCAAATGTTCCAGGACTATCAGCGTCGTTGCCAGCTACTCGATCAACTCGATGCTGGCGCCATCAGCCAGACCGAACTAGATACCGCACTAGATAGCGGATTACAAAGTGAAGTTCAGCTAGACGCTAATCTGACCAAGGCATTGAATAACCGATGCGAGCGAACCGTGGAAGAACAGGGGCTACTGATCATCAGACTAGAAATACTGGCAGAGCTACCATCACCCGAATCCAGCCAACAAGCGAGGATGGGCTATCAGGTAGAACGACTGAACCGAGAGCTATCGCTTGGCCAAAAAGAAACTCGTAGCGAACAAGAACAAGTGCAGGGATTACTCACTGAGTGGTTTGCGACTAAGAGCAAAGCCGCCGACCTATCACAACGGTTTGAGAAGATCGCTATCAAGCTTGGATTGCCAGTATAAAGCGTCGCTAACCAAACTGAATACTGACGCGAGCTCCGCCCAGTTCACTATCTGAGATCTGAATTTCGCCCTGATAACGGGCGGTGATTTCTGTTACCACCGCGAGCCCAATACCCTGCCCAACAGGCCGGGAATCAAGTCGCGTACCCCGCTGCAACACTTCACTTCGCTGGGCGGGCGGAATGCCGGGACCATCATCTTCAACCACCAGCAAAAGCCCATGGCTATCGGATTCACCCACGCGAATGACAACCTGGGCTCGCCCGTATTTGCATGCGTTGTCTACGAGATTACCCAACAATTCCATTAAATCTCGCTTGTCGCCAAAAAAAGTACAGTCTTGTTGCTCCAGCTCTATTCTTGTATCCGGGTAGACCTTCACCATCGCCGTCACAAGTCGCTCTGTAATCGGCGCGACATGAATGGCACGCTTTATTAAACTGGAGGCATCACTCATCGCTCGTTCCAATTGATAGGCCACAATTTGATCCATTCGATCTACCTGCTCGTCGATGGTTTGACGGACCTCCGGCACAGGGGCACCAGTTTCGAGCTGCGCAGCACTACCCTTTAGAATGGCTAATGGCGTTTTGATGCTATGCGCCAGATCCGCCATCGTCGTACGATACTTTTCTCTCTGGGTGCGCTCGCTCGATATCAAAATATTGAGGTTTCGGGTCACACCTGTCAGCTCGTCAGGATAAGCGCCACTAAGCGCTTCCTGCTCTCCGCTCTCAATCGCCGCAAGATCTGTCGCCAGCGAGCCGAGCGGTTTTAGTCCCCAGTTCATAACCATCGCCTGAACCACGATCAGCACGACACCCACCAGAACTAACCAACCCCACAGATTGTTGCGAAAACTGTTTAGCTGACTCTGATAGCCGTCTATGGATTCCATCACCACAAACACAAACTCAAGAGATTCATCACCGGCACCTAACCATAGAATCTTGTAGGCAAGATAAAAAACCTCCTGGTCAACGAGTCTCGCAAACCGATCCTGGCCTGGTGCAAGTGCCATGTACTGGGATTGTGTTTGTTCCGGTGAAAAGTCCAGGGTGATGGCTGAGGGACTGCGCCATAATTCCTGGCCGTCGTTATCGCGCACCAGAGCAAACAAACCAGAGCCGGGATTATTAAAGCGCGGCTCCTGCAAAGCCTCAGGCAACAACAACTTGCCGTCGTTTACTTCGGTGACCGATAGCAAACCATATATTTGGATGCGCAGTTTCTCTTCGACACTTTGCTCCGCGGTAAGCTGGAACGCTTGATCTAATACCAGCCCCGTCAAACCCAGAAAAACAAACAACACGAGAGCCGCCGACCATAATATTCGACCCCGTAGCGAGAAGGATTGACTCATAGATCAGGGCGCAGATAATGTGAATCGATAACCCTGACCACGGACTGTCTCGATTGGTTTCAGGTTGTTTGTCGGATCGAGCTTCTTTCTTAAGCGGCCGACAAAGACCTCTATTACATTACTGTCTCGATCAAAGTCTTGCTCATAAAGGTGTTCCGTCAGTTCCGTCTTAGAAACGACTTCTCCCGGGCGTTGCATCAAATAGTGCAAAAGGTTGTATTCGAAGGCGGTTAGATCAACATTGGATTCGTCGACCGTCACCCGCTTACCTCGCATATCCATGTGGATGGGGCCACAGACCAGTGCCGGTTTCAATTTTCCTGAAGACCGCCTAATCAAAGCTTCCAAACGAGCCAACAATTCCTGGACGTGAAATGGTTTCACCAGATAGTCATCCGCACCTGCAGCTAGCCCATCCACTTTATCTTGCCAGTCTGCTCTCGCCGTCAGTATCAAGATTGGGTATTCACGACCCTCTTGGCGAATTTTCTTAACGATTTCGATACCAGGCACTTTTGGTAATCCAAGATCGATAACCGCCACATCAAAGGAAAATTTCTGCGCAAGATACAAGCCTTCCATACCATCAGAGGCCTGATCTACGTTGTAATCGTGACGCTCCAAAATATCCTGCAACTGCTCTCGCAGCTTACCTTCGTCTTCTACCAGTAACAGGCGTTTACTCATCGAAAACCTCACCACTTTCCGCATCGACAAAGACGTACTTCACGACACCATCATCCGATAATAGTTTGACTCGATACTGGTTGCCGTGGCTTTGCATAGGTTTCACAGAGAGTATTTTGCTCTGGGGAAAGCTTTGCTTCGCCCGCGACGCAGCTTCTTTACTGCCGGCTCGCGACCCGGACCTAGCGGGAAGTATATTATTTTGCGGAGGCGGTTGAAACTCGGCCGAGCGGTAACTGCCACGCTCGGAGTGGTCAAAAGGGTTAGCCGACGCGTTTGCCGCGACCAACAACAAAAGCACCAACCCAATTCCAGTTCCTAATAAAAACAGACCACGCATCAGCATTCCTTTCTCAACCACGCCTGCGCTTTAGGATACCGGCGAAACAGACAAGCGTAGCTTGATTTGCTCGCCTGGATCTTCATCTGTGCGGGTCGTGTACATGACATCGTTATATCGATACTTCACATGATAACCGACAATTCTTTCATCCTCACGGTAATCGTTGATTACGCGGCACACTTCTTCGGTCCTTGTGCTGCCAGCACCGGCTCTTTTCTGACCGACCGCGTTACCAATCGTACCGCCTAGGACTGCACCCACAACAGCACCCACCTTCTTGTTGGATTTGTTATGTCCAACCGCGTTACCCACTGCGCCGCCGATCACAGCACCGAGCACAGTGCTGATACCATTACTTTCCGCACGCGAGTATGAAACGGCTTCGTCCCAGCATTCTTCTCGGGGTGTCGAAATCCTAATATTTTTGACTATCGGTGTCGCTTCAACCACACGACCATAGTCGTAACTGACGTTGCTGCCAGCCAGTGTTGCTGTTGACGCTAGTATTAGGCCGGCAAATAAAGCTATTCGTTTCATCGTTCCACTTCCTTTGATTGATCTTGAATGTGGAAGGAATAGTAGTGCTTGTCGCCTGAACGAAAGCTGAACTGAAGCATTCACTTAAATCGGAGGAAATTTACTGACGTGAATAGTGTGATCATGGTCCAGGGACAGACATATATCGACTTGAGCAGAACGAACTTTTAGCAGACGCCGGGTAATGCGTTCGTAGTGCATGATGAACCGTTCTACGTCCGTTTGACTCATGCGTGCGGGCCCTACAGGTAGCCCCTGCTCCTGCTGCCAGCGCCAACGTTTGACAGCATCGAAGTCAGGAACTTTTAAAAATAGGCTAATGTCTGTTTCAAACAACGGTTGATAGACCTTTAGCTGGTCGTTCACGTAGCGGCGCCAGACCCCATCTGAATCCTGTAGACGCTCAAGCTCATTGATGGGTTCTATCAGCGCTGGGTCTTCCTCAGGTTCTGCCCCCCAGCACCAACCTTCTAGGATCAACAATTGTAGCCCTGTAGCAGGTTCAATTCTCTCGCTAACCCGATCGTCATGCGGCTTAGAAAATTCTGGTATCCATATCGGCTCACCACGACGAAAACTCGCAACGGCTGCAAGACAGAGTGCAAGATCATGTGTGCCTGGCACGCCACGAGTCTTAAGCATCGGACTAATCGACATCAGCTTACTGCGCTCGGCGCGAGTCAAATAAAAATCGTCTAACGACAGAACCAGAGTTCTCGTTTCAAAGCACTCAACCAGAAGTGTCGCTAATAGCTGTGCAAAAGTGCTCTTGCCACTTCCCTGGGCACCAGAAATACCCATCGTTTTGTGCTGTCCATTCTGACATTGAGTTTCAAGCCAGCACGCCGACTGGTACAAGATCGCAAAATAGCTGTCAGGCAATGACAGTGACTGATTCAGGCACTCACGACCAAATATCGCCTCTGCCTTTTTTCGAAGCTCGTTATCCTGTGCTTCAATCACAAGATCAAACGCCGAAACGGCGGTAGCGCGTCCAGCAGCATGGATCCATAGCGTTGCGTCACCAATCGACGATCAAGAATCGAAATCGTGCCGGTGTCGGTTTCCGTGCGCAGCAAGCGACCACAGGCCTGCACCATACGCAACGCGGCATCAGGAATCATGATCTCCTGGAAAGAGTTACCACCGTTTGACTCAATCCATTCGCTCAACGTCGCCCCTACCGGGTCGTCCGGAACGGCAAAAGGAATCTTGACGACAATCACGTGATCGCAATAGCGTCCGGGTAAATCGATGCCCTCAGCAAAACTTGCCAGACCAAAAATGATGCTGGATTCACCCTGATCAATTTTCTGTTTATGCCGAGATACGATTTCAGCCTTACCAAGCGTCCCCTGGCTCATGACCCGTTCCAGGAATTCTCCGGGCAGCTGATCTGTAACGCGATACATCTGCCGCCACGAGGCAAACAAGACAAGACCACCGGCGACACCACTCAGCAGGCCAGGTAACATCGAAGCGACCTCATCGGTATGCTCATCAGCCTTACGTGGATCGAATTTCATGGCCGGAACTTGCAGCGTGGCTTGTTCCGCATAATTAAACGGACTAAGCAAAGCGGTAAAACGATTGTCATCCGCCACGCCAACGCGGCGAATAAATCGGGAAAAATCTGCACCCACCGCCAGCGTTGCCGAAGTAATCACAGCGGCATAACAACGGGACCACAGCAGTTCTTGTAAACTGTCGTTTACGGCCACCGGGCTGGCATTTAGCATGAGCTCTGCACCTTCCCGAAAGTTGATCCAGCGAGCTTTCGGCGGCGTGTTATCCGCATCCGCAATCATAAAATCCTGCCAAAGGGCGGTGCCGGTTTGCATTCTCGCAGCGGCAGCAGCAACTTGAGCTAGCCAGGGTTCTATACCGTCCCTTTCGCTTGGCTCCGTATCAGTGACTCGTTCCTCAAGCGCGACTTCAAGATGCTGCAACAAGCCCAACAAGCGCTGACTGGCAAGCAACACATTGTGGCTCAAATCACGATGGTGAGCGTCAACTACACCTCGTTTGAAGCGATATCGGCGATCGGTCTCGTTACCTTCTGCATCCGCCTCCAATGCCTGAAAGACGATCGCTGCTGACTCCAACGTTTGAACCAGATCAGAACAAGAAGATTCAAACTGACCCAGACTATGAGGCAAGTTACCAATACTGCCTAATTCATCGCCAAGCTTCTGCAGCATGCCCGGCAATGACTCTAGCCAGGTTTGAGTAGATCGAATTTGTAAAAAATTCGAAAAGTGATTGATTGCCTTATCCGGCAGATGATGTCCTTCGTCAAACACATAAATCGTTTCTTCCGGTGCCGGTAACACTGCACCACCGCCCATCATGACGTCAGCCAACACCAGATCATGATTGGTCACGATACAGTCGACGTTATGGATCTGGTCGCGCGCTCGATAAAAGTAACAGTTGTCGTAATGCGAACACTGTCGACCGTTACATTGCACGTGATCGGTGCTGATCGGACTCCAAGCGGCGTAGTCTAGTTCCGATTTCCAGTTGTCTCGATCACCATCCCATTCCCCCTTACCCAGACTTGTGAGCATCGACTCGTACAAGTCTCGATGTAGCTCGGATGGCAATTCACCTGCCGGAAAGAATTCATCATCGTAAAAAGCGAGTGTATGGTTATCCGATTGGCTCGAAGCCAAGACTTGATCTAGTTTGGAGAGGCACAAATAGCGGCGCCGACCCTTCGCCAGGGCATAACTGAAGTCCAACCCTGAATGTTTCGCGATATCAGGCAGGTCGACAAAAACAATCTGCTCCTGGAGCGCCACGGTTGCCGTCGATATCACCAGCTTTTTCTTCAAGGCTTTAGCGATGGGCAGCGCGGCCATGGCATAAGCGACCGTCTTTCCTGTGCCTGTACCCGCCTCAATGACGCAAATATGCTGGTCACTGACCCTCAAACCCTCATCGTCAACGTCGATATCGCCCAGGGTGTTGGCAATATCAGCAATCATCCGTTTTTGACAATAACGAGCAGAATAGCCCTTTGCCTTGAGCAAGGCGCTATAAGCGGTCTGAATTTCTAGTTTAACTTCTTTGTCTAACATGCTTCACTTACTAAATAGTGACATCGTTCCATGACTACTTGCACTAGCATGGACCCGTTTACTCATAAAAAAGGATGGAGCCGCAATGATTAACGAAAATGACAAACGGTCTGCCTCAGATCGTCGCGCGGATGACAGAAGACTAGATGAGCGTCGAAGCTACGAGGAAGTTGTCGATTTTGAACGTCGTCACAGCGAAACCAGAAGAGGAGACTCAAGGCGCAACACTCCAAGGCGTCAAGACTAGACTCATCAGATCAAGTGAAGATCTTCCAAAACCAACCCTTCTGCAATTCTTTTTCACAGCCATTAAGTTGTCGCTGATACACGCCAGCTCGACCTGACACTTTTGTTGCCACATCTTTCAGCCAACCCTTACTTCGAAAACTGCGCTTAGCAAATCCGCCTTGCCCCTCATGATAAGCAAGATAGAGATGATAAGAGTCAGTTTTCTGGATTTCATTTCTGCGATAACTCTGATCGTTGTACCAACCAACAAAATCAATCGCGTCTTTAAAATTGTTCCTGTCTGCCGTCCAGGCACCGGTGGCTTTTTTATAGATCCGCCAGGTTTCATCAGTCGCTTGCGAATATCCGTAAGCACTCGCTGGTCTAGGTCCTGGTATCACCCATAGTATCTTTTTTCGAGGCGGCTTAGCCCGGGCTTTGAAGCTGGATTCTTGATAGATGAAAGACATCATAACGGGAATCGGACTACCCCACTTGCGCTGAGAATCTCGCGCATCATCGTACCAGCCACTCTTCTCATCGAAGATCTCACAAATATTTTCCTGATCCTTTGGCGGCGATGTCGTACAGCCGGCGAGTAAAATCAAAGTCATTACTGTTAAAACTTTTTTCATAAACCATGCTCTTTGAGAAGTTTGACAAGTTCACTCTCGTCCAATATTGGTACACCCAATGACTGAGCCGCAGCCAACTTTGAACCAGCTGCGTCCCCTGCCACTACAAAAGATGTGTGTTTTGAAACAGAACCAGAGACCTTGGCACCCAGTGATCGTAACTGAGCCTTGGCTTCGTTACGATTAAGTGTTGTCAAAGTACCTGTTAAAACAAAGGTTTGACCTTCGAGCGTAGCAATTTGATTACTTTGCGGCAATATTTCCCATTTCACTCCAGCCTGGCGCAGACGTTCGATCACCTCGATATTGACCGGTTGAGAAAAGAAAGTGGCGATTTTGTCCGCCACAATTGGTCCAACATCAGGCACTTTAATCAGTTCATCGCGATTGGTTGAAAGCAAGGGGGGCAAATCGGAAAAGTACACCGACAAATTGCGCGCGGTGGACTCCCCGACTTCTTGAATACCCAGGGCATAAATAAATCTCGCCAGAGTGGTTTTCTTACTCCTTTCCAGCGCCTCAAGCAGTTTGTTGGCAGACTTTGGCGCCATTCGTTCCAGCGTAATCAAGTCTGTGGCTTGCAAGTGAAAAAGGTCTGCCGGGGTTGTGATCATCTTCGCGTCGACAAGCTGCTCCACCAACTTATCACCTAGCCCATCTATATCCATGGCCAATCGCGATGCAAAATGACGAATGCTCTCCTTTCTTTGGGCGGAACACACAAGACCACCCGTACAGCGGGCAATGACCTCTCCTTCAGCTTGCAAAACTTTAGAGCCACACGCCGGGCACTGCGTCGGCATCACGATCGCCTTGGCTGCTGTAGGTCGATGCTCGATTAGAGTTGCGACGACTTTGGGAATCACATCGCCTGCTCGCTGAATCAATACTGTATCGCCAATCATGACATCCAGTCGCTTAACCTCATCCATGTTGTGCAAGGTTGCGTTGCTGATCGTAACGCCGCCTACCTTAACAGGTTCTAATCGCGCCACTGGGGTGACTGCCCCGGTGCGGCCAACCTGAAACTCAACATCGAGAAGTCGAGTTATCCCTTCCTCGGCAGGAAATTTGTGGGCGATCGCCCAGCGAGGGGTTCGGGTTAGCATGCCTAAAGTCTGTTGCTGTTCGATATCATTAACCTTAATAACGACACCGTCTATCTCGTAACCAAGCGTCGCGCGGGTATTCAGAATCTCGTTGTAGTATTCAATGCAGGCCTCGACGCCCTTAACTGGCAAAACCGCTGGATTCGTTCGCAAGCCCCAGCTTTTCAGCGTATCAAGAATGTCACTGTGTTTCGTCGGTAAGGATCCACCCTCGACCATACCAACGGAATAGCAAAACATCGTCAGTTTTCGCTTCGCTGTGAGCTTCGAATCCAGCTGGCGCAAGCTACCCGCCGCCGCATTTCTAGGGTTCGCAAAAGACTTGCTACCTTCTTGCTCAGCCTTGTCGTTCAGTTCGGCGAAAGTCGCCTTAGAGATATAAACTTCACCGCGAACTTCTAAACGCTCAGGATAACCGTAACCTATAAGCTTCAGCGGCACAGCCGTTATCGTGCGCGCGTTCTGACTAATATCCTCCCCCGTGGTGCCATCACCGCGAGTCGCAGCACGAACAAACAATCCATCCACATAAAGTAGACTAATCGCCACACCGTCAATTTTGGGCTCGCACACATACTCAACTGATTGGTCGGTCTCTAAGCTACTCTCTAATCTACTACGAACACGCTTATCAAAATCGCGCAAATCATCAACGCCGAAGGCATTATCCAGAGACAACATCGGTAACTCATGTGTCACCTGGCTAAAAAAGGGTAATGGTTCAGAACCAATGCGCTGACTTGGAGAATCCGCGGTAATGAGTTCTGGGTATTCGGCCTCGATTTTTTTCAGACGACCAAATTGGCGGTCATATTCCGCATCGGTTATTTGCGGTTCGTCGAGAGAGTGATAGAGGTGGTTGTGATGGTGAATATCATCGCGAAGTTGGTTCAGTTCAGTGATTGTCTTTTTTGGCGCAGACATCAGCTATGGTTCTTAAACTCATATTCTTCAAGCTCTGAGCGACAATGCTCAATGGTTTGGCTGGTCATTACACTACGAGTTTCATCGCGCACTTCACCACCCAACGCTTCTGCAAGTGCATCCGCGACGCTTAACATTTCCTGAAACACCTGGGTCGGTTTGTGCAATTCATGGACTCGCATAAACATGGAGACTGCCGGTGTCTCGATATGACCCATCGCATTAAGGTCAAAACTGCCCGGTTCAACAGCATTCATCAGACTGAAGACCGTTTGTTCCTGTCTAAATCGGTGAAAGATGCTCATTTCACCGAGCGCCATATCCTGTTCTACCAAACACTCGAGCAACTCTTGACCTTTGAAGGGTTCACCAACAGACATCACATTAATGACCACATATTTTTCTGGTAAATTCTTCGCCAACGGTACCAAAGCTGATGCATCAAGATCATTTGATGGCGATTCAATCTTTTTAGTGGGTTCTGATAGGGGTTCTGATAGGGGTTCTGACAGAATTTCCGACGGTCCGTCTGAAAGCGGCTCTGATGTTAGTCCAGCGGCAAGGTCTGATTCGGGTCGAACTTCTCGCGCCACGACAGGCTCATTTTCAGAACGTCCATTATTAGCAAGTCCCGTGTCAGCGGGCTGATCCACAGGGTGCATCAATACCGGAACCGTTTCTTCTAGATTCAGCGTCCGTTGTTCAGTCATTTTTACCCGGGCACCACCATTCGGCAGCTCTGCACGCAGCATGGACAATTCGACCGCGCTCTCCGGTTCATTAACGTCAGAAACAAAGGATTTGTCGAGAGACATTTTCAACGTGTTGCGATTCGTGCGCATGCGCCAATAGCCATGAACTAAAATCCCCACGATGAAGACAGGTCCCAGCATCAACAGCCAATCTCTCAAACCGAACTCTGCCAAGAACTCCGTCATAGATTCCGCCTCCGTGTTCGCGCTACACCGCTACCATTGCAACAGCCTCATCCACATCGACTGAGACCAACCGGGATACACCTGGTTCGTGCATCGTGACGCCCATCAACTGTTCTGCCATTTCCATAGCGATCTTGTTGTGTGTGATGTAGATAAACTGAACAGTCCGGGACATCTCTTTAACAAGATTAGAGTACCGACCTACATTAGCATCGTCGAGAGGAGCATCCACCTCATCCAGCATACAAAATGGCGCTGGATTCAAACTGAAGATAGAAAATACCAGGGCAATTGCTGTCAGTGCTTTTTCACCACCAGACAACAAATGAATACTAGAATTACGCTTTCCAGGTGGTCTGGCCATGAGTCCAACACCGGTATCCAACAGATCGTCACCGGTCATTTCCAAATACGCATGACCACCGCCGAACACCTTTGGAAAAAGTTGCTGCAATTTAGAGTTAATCGTGTCGAACGTCTCTTTGAACTTGGTACGAGTCTCAATATCAATCTTGTGAATCGCATTCTCCAGGGTGGCAAGTGCTTTGACGAGATCCTCGTCTTGCGCATCTAAATACTGCTTACGTTCGGACTGAACTTTGAACTCATCTATCGCCGCCAGGTTAATCGCACCGAGGCGTTGGATCCTGTTTCCAATCCGGGTCAGATTTTCTTCCCAATCATGTTCGTTCGCTTCATCTGACAGCGTTTGCAGAACGGTATCGAGGTCATGTTTGTCAGCCTTGAGTTGTTCTTTGATTGTATTACGACGGACTTCTAATGCCTGCCAGTCCATCCTGACCTTCTCGAGACTTTGCCGAACCTGCTCGACTTCTTCTTCAAACTTGCTGCGAGACTGCTCAAGTTCTCGAATCTCGTACTCAATGCTTTGCACTTTTTGACGCAGTACTGATAGTTCAGTTTCAACCTGCAGGCGTTTTTCTAGTTGCACCGATAATTCTTCTTTGAGTTGAACCTGCGGCTCTTCACTCTCGCTAATGGTCGCCTCGAGGGATTGTTTACGCTCTGCAAAAGTACCTTGCTGCTCAAGCAAACGAGACATCGCCTGTTCTGTCGCCGATATCTGGGATTTCACTGTCTGGATACGCAAGTCCAATTGGTGGGCGGAATCGCGATCCTGACGGGCTTTATCCCGAGCAGCCATGAGCATGTTTTGCTTTGCCTCACGATCCTGGCGCAACTGCTCACGTTGGGCAGTGTCGTGTTCCATCTGATCCATTGCGGCTTGCAAGCCATTTCTGGCTTCACGAAGTTTTTCACTATCGGCTTCGAGCTCAATCACACCCTTTTCAATCTCTTCGTTCGCTCGAGCAAGGTCCGTCTTGATTTGTTCCGCCTGCAACGTCTTAGCACCCAGTTGCGCCCGAGTTTCACTAAAGGCTCGCTGCTGTTCGACCAATCGGTTGGCCAATTCTTCGCGATCGGTTTCTGCAACCTTGAGGGCGGCAACACCGTCATCTAATCGAACATGCAGGTCGTCGACTGCCATATCCAAGGTCTCAATATCAGCCCCTAGAGATTCCAACTCGGACTGTCGCTTCAGTACGCCTGCCGTCGCATCTTGATCTTTGCTCACTCGAAGCCAATTTTTACCCAGCCAAATACCTTCAGCAGTAATCACTGATTCACCTGGCCCCAGCGTGGTGCGCATTTGTATGGCTGTGGCCAGATCATTGGCTGTTTTCACACCGCCCAATAATTCTGCCAGATTAAATTTGCTTGTCACCTTGCTGGCAAGATAATCACCGCCTATTGGCGGCGACGCAGAACCGGGCTCGAGGAAATTCAATGAGCCTTTAACAAAGGCTTGCAGCGGTTCGTTGAGCCCACTGATATCGTCGACTGTAACGGCCTGAAGATAGTCACCCAGAACGGTTTCTACCGCAACAGCCCAATCATCCTCAACTTTGATTTGTTCACCGAGGCGGACATTTTGATTCAGGTTATTCTGTTCTAACCACTGCATTTCAGCGTCGTCTTGCTGGCCTAATGCGGCTTGCTGGAGCGCTTCTAATGAAGCGTAACGGCCACGATTGTTCTGCAGGCGAGTGCGCCTCTCATCCAGGTCTGAAGATAGCAGCTGATTTTCTTCTCGCTGACTTTCAATTCGGCCAGTGACTTCGCTAAGTTCTGTTTCGATACGGCTGATCTGATCTTCTTGAGTTTCCAGCATGGCTTCGAGCGGCAAAATTTCCGACTCCACGGTAGAGCCTTCAAGTCGCTCGACTTCATTGCGTTGAGATCCAATCCGAGTATTGAGCCGTTCGATTGATTGTTCCAGGGCTTCAATTCGAGATTGTTGCACTTGACCTTTATTCTGAGATTCTGCTGCAATATGGTTGAACTCATCCCAGTTGGTTTGCCATTCCTGCATCGCTTGTTCAGCGGCTGTTAGGTGGTCGTGGGAGGCTGACTCCAATTCACGAAACTGTTTCTGCTGGGGTTCGGTTTGCGCCAATTCGTGTTTCAGTTCGCCTAACTTGCGTTGATCGCTGTCGATATCTGCACGAACTTTGTGCCAGTTTTCCGAAACCTCTTCGAGATCAACACTTAACTGCTGATTTCGCTCGTTCTGGAAACGGATAGTGTCTTCCACCCGGGCAATCTCGGTTCCGTGATCGTAGTAACGCTTTTGTACTTCGTTAACCTGATCACTCAGCGACACCAGATCCGAACGCTTTTGTTCAACGTCGGCATCGATGCGACGTTGGTCCGCAATACGGGCCTCCTGCTCCACCTGCAACCTGCCGATGTTCTCTTCTTTATGCTTCGATTCTTTCGAGATTGCGGTCCATTTCAAACCCTGCAGCTGAGATTGCACTTCACGCTCTTCAGCTTTCAATTCGGTATAGCGCTCGGCTGCTTTCGCCTGACGCTCGAGGTGGTGTAATTGGCGTCCTAGCTCGTCGCGCAGATCGCTCAATCGATCCAGATTATCCTTCGTATGCGAGATGCGACGTTCTGTTTCTTTGCGGCGTTCTTTGTATTTGGAGATGCCAGCCGCTTCTTCGATATAAACCCGCAGTTCTTCTTGCTTGGCTTCGATCAGACTGCTGATCATGCCCTGTTCAATAATCGCATAGCTTCTGGGACCGAGACCCGTGCCCAGGAAAACATCGGTAATATCTTTACGGCGACATTTTTGGCTGTTCAAAAAATAGCCAGACTGACCGTCGCGGGTGACCTGACGTTTAATGGAAATCTCGGCATAGGCTGCATACTCACCGGCCAGACGGCCTTCAGTATTGTCAAAAATCAATTCGATGCTTGCCTGACCCACAGGTTTGCGGGAAGTGGAACCGTTAAATATCACGTCTGCCATCGACTCACCGCGCAAATTCTTCGCGGAAGATTCACCCATTACCCAACGAACCGCATCAATAATATTGGACTTACCACAGCCATTAGGGCCGACGACGGCACAAAGATTGGAGGGGAAAGGAACTGTTGTAGGGTCTACAAAGGATTTGAAACCAGCGAGCTTAATGGCCTGCAAACGCATATAACTACTGTACTCCGAACCACGCGGGCGAGGACGATTAAAAAAGGTCGCCGAAAGACGGCGAAGATGTGTATCGCAAGCCGCCTATTCTAAGCTAAATTCCAGCCCGAAGCTTGTTGAAATTAGTCAGTGGCGACAAGATTTGGTCGGACCGTAGCCTCAAACTCCTCGTACAGGTCCAAAAAGTCAAACACCAGGTCGCCGAGGTCCCGGGGCTCAGAATTGGTTAGAAACACCATCCCAGTTTGCAACTCCCGATTGAACACCATTTCGCTGCGCATGCCTCTGACGTAGCCACCGTGCTGGACAAAACCCGCATGCTCTTTGTAATCAAACACGCGCCAGCCAAGACCGTATGCCACATTTTTGATACCCTGGCGCCAACGATAGTGAGCCTGCTGTCGCGTCGTCGAAATCACGCCCCGCTGCAGCTCATTTAGCATATCGTGATCAAGGACATCTGGATCATTGCCCAGTTGCGCCAGCAACCATGCGCGCATGTCATCGATACTCGCGTTAACGCCAGCAGCCGGCGGAATTCGGTAGTAGTGGTCTGTGGTCCTTGCAGCACGCCAATCTTTGCCGGTCCAGATATGGGGCTTGGCATGATTGCTATCGGCTAAAAACGCTTCTCGGCCAAATGACGCCCGCTGCATGCGCAACGGCGTAAATATTTTCTGTTGGACATAGGTGGGGTAATCCAGCCCGGTTTCCGCTTCTACGACGTCGCCAACAAGGCTAAACACGACGTTCTGATAGCCATAGCAATCACCGGGTCGGCATACAAAATCAACCCTATTCAAACGTCTGACAATGCGCTCGTAGGACATGTTGTCTTCCACCAGATTGGTGTAGGCGTGCGGCATGAGTCCCGAGGATTGGGACATCAAGTGCTCTAGATTGATCTGCGCGCCGTAATCCTTGCGCTTAAACCTGAGGTCCTTGACGCTGCCCATAATGGGACTCTGCCAGGACAAGGGCGTTTCCTTGACTAAAATGGATGCTGCTGCGGAGGCAAATGTTTTAGAGATTGAGGCAATACGAAATAGTGTGAAGGGGGTAATGGGCTCGAGGGCACCTGCATCGCGAAGTCCCCAGGCCTTCTGCAACACCACTTCGCCAGCCACAACAACGACAATCGCAGAACCCGGCACCTGGCCAATAATGGGCGCTAAGAGTTCCTCCTCAAGTTTATCGATAAATTGCTTTGTATCGCTTGCAAGCGCAGAGGAAGAAACAGACACAGTTATGCCCAAACAAAAAATCAGCGTCAGTAATCGCAAAAAGGGCTCACGTCATGGATACATCGCGCAAGGGTAATGCAGCGCGGTAGGTCACGCAATCATTACACTTAATCATTACACACCATCTGCAGCAGATATTTTATTGGCGTAAAGGTTTCGAATGTCGCCACTCGGCCAATAGTGTGCGCAGCGAACTGACAAATGCCAATGGCTGATCCAAAAACAAATGATGCTGAGCTTCTGGGATACCGACAAAGGGTACCGACTTATCCAGCACCTCAAACATATAATCGGCAATATCCTGACTGAAGAGATAACTATCCTCACCATATATCACACCGACACGACAGCGCAGGTTGGCCAGATCTTGATGCATGGCGGTACCAAAATCGAACTTGTGGAACATGGTGTCGTCGAATTTCCAGGTCCAGCCATCATCGGTTTGTTTCAATGAGTGAGTGCCGATGTAATCCATAATGTATCGGTTATTGCAGTCCTGGGGCGGCATCAATCGAAACCGCTCGTGGGCGGCGGCAAAGTTCTCATACACACGTTTGGGTTTAATGGGCGAACGTCTGGGATCTCGCTCCCACTGAAAATCCGGCGGTCGAACAGCAGAATCGACCAGCACAATACCCGCTAGCTTGTCTCGATAAATAAGCCCGGTCTTAAGCGTGACAAATCCACCAAAACTATGCCCTATCACCACCGTGTCGTTACCAAACTCTGCGTCCTCACAGACGCCTATCACTTGCCTCGCAAAAGCTTCCGGCGAGTAGCTTTCAGAATAGCCGCTATCGCCTGCGCCCGCGAGATCAATGGCAACAACACGATAATCATTGAGAAAAAACGGCGCGATGAAAGTCCACCAGTGCGCATGAGCACCATTTCCATGGACCAGCACGATACCCGGCTTTTCGGCTGCCGCTTCACCTTTCTCCCAGTAGAGATAGTGGATCGGAATACGATCCACATCGACGACGCGATCTTCAAATGGCTCGGCGATAGCACGCTTGAACCAGCCAGGGGCTACTTTTTGTTCTGTCATGGGATATCCTGATGCTGCACTGCAGCACTATATCGCAACCACAATGGTAACCATCAACCTTATATGTCAACGATATAAGACAATATCCATAGAGCTGATTGGCTCAATCCAAGCGTATTTGGAATCTAAGGGTCGCCACCGTTAGGCCGACGATGAAGAAAATGACGAGCGGCCAAATATCGTCGGACATTTGCAGCAATGATGCCTCCCGCAAGACAATCCCCCGGACTATCCGTAAATAATGCGTCAAAGGAAAAAGCTCCGCCAGCCATTGTGCTGCGCGAGGCATACCCTCGAAGGGAAACATAAAACCGGACAGCAAGAGCTGCGGCAAAAAGGTCATGAACGTCATCTGAAAAGCCTGAAACTGGCTTTTGGCAAAGGTAGAAATCACCAGCCCAAGGGTCAAAACGCTGATAATAAAGACGCCAACGGAAGCATAAAAATCAACAAGCGATCCTCGTACTGGGACCGAGAACAGCACGGCACCGAGTATCAAAATCAGCGAGACCTGTATGTAGCCAATTAATACATAGGGCAATATCTTGCCTGTCATCAGTTCAAACGACTGTACCGGCGTCGCGATCAACAATTCAAGATTGCCTTGCTCGCGTTCGCGAACAATAGCGATGGAGGTAAACAGCACCATGGTCAAGGTCAAGATCACACCGCAAAGACCCGGCACAATAAACAACGCTGAGCGACGCTCTGGGTTGTAAAGCGCTCTCAATTCAAACGCCTGTCGCTCATCTCTCATTCACCTCTCTCTCAATTGGGAGTCCAACGAAAGTCACCTCAACGGGCACACCCACCAGCAACGTATGCGGTTCATCTGCGCAACAAATATCAACCTCGGCGACATAACTGAGTTGCGACCGGTCGTGTTGATTAAGCGCAAAATAGGGCGTGAACGCGGCCTGCGAAGACACCCAGCGGTGGCCGTTCACCGATTTCGAAAGGTATAAATTCAATGGTACCGGCCACGGGCGCCACAACCTTCGCGCCTGACAGAGTGATTTTCAGGTTTTCAACCTCAGCCAAAGCAGCGGCATGTTTTGCCCGTGCCTGATCAATTGCCTCGGACCGGGAACCTTCCAGTAACTCATCTAAAGCAGAACGCGCTTCCTGCCATTTGGCGACGGCTTCATCGTGTCGCCCGGCAGTCAAGTCTACGGTATTGGCCGCCACCAGTTGGCGATCGACCAGTGCCAGAGCGTTATCAAGCTCATATCGCGTGGTATCCATGATGCTTTTAGCTGCCTGGAGTCTGGAGCGGGCTTGTTCAATTTGCTGCTGGCGAGGTCCCTTCTCTGCTTCGGCAAGCGCCAACCATGCGGCTGCTTCCTGAGCTTCTGCCTGGGTCAACGTAACTTGTGGTCGAGCCGTGTCTAGCATGACCAGAGTATCGCCAGCGGCAACAGACTGACCTTCGGTCACTAGAATGCGAACAATCGGCTTATTTGAATCCGCCGTAAGATCGATTCTACCTCGCTCCAGTGTGCCAAGCGCGGTGGAGGTCGTAGGATCAGCGCAACCCGTGCATATCAGGAGCAATGCAACAACAGTTGTCCAAACAAAACTGTTCATAGCAGAAATACCTGAGAAATAAAGACCCTTTTGCCCGATTTAAAGTTTGAAGTAATGACACATGTTTTCTGGATTCCACAACGGGCATTCGCTACCCTTCGCCACCGGTGTGCTCAGCTCATCGAGAACGCACTTCCCTTTTCCGTTTGATCGCAGGACTACCCATTTTATGATCTCTGTTGCACAGCGTATTGCTGAAGAATTATCTGTTAAAGAAACCCAGGTGACGGCGGCAATCACCCTCCTGGATGAAGGTGCCACCGTTCCCTTTGTGGCTCGATACCGAAAAGAAGTCACCGGCGGATTGGATGACACACAACTCAGAAACCTCGAACAACGGCTGGCTTACATCCGAGAACTCGATGATCGTCGCCAGGTCATTCTGAAAAGTATTGAGGAACAAGACAAACTTACCGATCCACTCAAAGCCTCTATCCTGGCTGCCGATACAAAAACACGATTAGAAGATCTGTACTTGCCTTACAAGCAGAAGCGCAGAACCAAAGCGCAAATTGCCCGAGAAGCCGGCATCGAACCACTCGCCCTGGCACTATTGGCAGACCCCACTCTGGATAGAAACAGTTCTGCCGAGGCCTATATCGATGCCGAGCAGGGCTTCGCCGACGCCGCGGCTGTCGTGGATGGCGCTCGACAAATATTGATGGAAAAGTTCGCCGAGGATGCCGATTTGCTGAATAGAGCTCGCACCTATTTGCAGGAAAACGGTGTACTCGAATCCAAGGTTGCACCTGGCAAAGAAGGTACAGGGGCAAAATTCTCAGATTACTTCGATTATTCCGAGGCACTCAGCAAGATACCATCGCACAGGGCGTTAGCATTATTTCGCGGTCGCAGCGAATCCATCCTGCAGCTAAATCTGAAGGTTGCCAATGAAGAAACTTTTGAACGCCATCCCTGTGAAGTGATGGTCACGAACCGCTTCAATATCGAAAACCAGGGCCGCGCCGCTGATGCCTGGTTGCTGGATACGGTGCACCTCGCATGGCGGGCAAAAATATTCCTGCATCTCGAACTCGAACTGAAAATGGATCTGAAAACCGCCGCCGATCAAGAAGCCATTCGAGTGTTTGCGTCGAACCTAAGCGATCTCATGCTTGCAGCACCCGCAGGACCTAAGGTCACACTCGGCCTTGATCCCGGCCTTCGTACTGGCGTCAAAGTTGCTGTGGTGGATGCCACCGGCAAACTACTCGATACCGGCACTATCTACCCGCACGTGCCGCGCAATGACTGGGACGGATCTATCCATGCGCTCGCGGTGCTGTGTAAAAAACACAATGTAGAGTTGATCAGCATAGGCAATGGCACCGGCTCGCGGGAGACTGACAAACTGGCGAAAGACCTTAAGTTACGCCACCCAGATTTGGGCTTCACCTCGCTCGTGGTGTCTGAAGCCGGCGCCTCGGTTTACTCAGCCTCAGAACTGGCCGCCAAGGAATTCCCGGATCTTGATGTTTCGATTCGTGGTGCAGTTTCAATCGCGCGCCGCTTACAAGACCCGCTATCAGAACTTGTCAAGATCGAACCTAAAGCCATTGGCGTGGGTCAATATCAACATGATGTAAGCCAGTCGCAGCTCTCGCGCACCCTGGAAGCCGTCGTAGAAGACTGTGTCAACGCCGTCGGTGTTGACCTCAATATGGCGAGCGTGCCACTGCTCACACAAGTATCTGGGCTGAGCAGAATGCTGGCCGAGAACATCGTTAACCACCGGGATCAAAATGGTCCTTTCGATAATCGTTCGGCCCTATTAAAAGTACCTCGTATTGGGCCCAAAGCCTTCGAACAAGCCGCTGGCTTTTTGCGCATCATGAATGGTGCCAATCCACTTGATGCTTCTGCGGTACATCCAGAGGCTTATCCAATTGTCGAAAAAATTGTTGCGGTGAGCCGCAGGCCTGTCGCTCAACTCATTGGTGACAGTAGTTTCATTCGCCAACTGACGCCCAGCAAGTTTGCCGACGAGCACTTTGGACTACCCACGGTTACGGACATTCTAGCCGAGCTAGAAAAGCCAGGCCGGGATCCCCGACCAGAATTCAAAACCGCGTCGTTTCAGGATGGTGTGGAAACCATGAAGGACCTGGCGCCCGATATGATCCTCGAAGGGGTCGTCACTAATGTCACTAACTTCGGTGCTTTTGTTGATATCGGTGTGCATCAAGATGGTCTGGTTCACATCTCTGCGCTTGCGGATAAGTTTGTCAAAGACCCACGCACAATCGTAAAAGCCGGTGACATTGTTAAGGTGAAAGTCATGGAAGTCGATATTGACCGCCGCCGTGTTGCACTCACGATGCGGCTCACTGACGATGCTAAGAGTCATGCGGAGAACTCCCCGCAGGGTCAACGCAGCAACAATCAAAACGGTCATATAAATAAAGGCGGCGAAAGTAACCGGCAACAAAACAATCGCCACCAAAGTCACACAAATCGTCCGCAGGAACAACGCCCAGCACAAGGTAACTCTGCCATAGCGGATGCAATGGCCAAAGCAATAAAAGACAAGAACAAGCGTTAGGGTCAAGAAAAAAGAAGGATGCTGAGGTCGGAGGGCTTCTCTGTCGGTGGTGGCTGGGACAGGCGCAACCGAACAGCTGGGTAAGAGCCAGACGACCTGGGGAGGCTCCACCAATACCTTTTATTATTATTTGCCCGAGAAACAACGACTGGGCGTCTTTTTGACGCACACATTTCCCTTCGCCCATTTAAACGCAAACTATCAATTCTCAGGCTTATCAATGCATGGTCACCATTGATAAACCCTGTTTCACAGAAACCACCTCGAACGGGCGCGCAAACACCCAACACTTCTATATACTAGCCGACTGCTATTTCTGGAACTGACATGTTTTTTAAGAACGCTATGATCTACCGGCTCACCCAGCCGTTTATGCCCACCGCCGAAGAATTTGTCGACCTACTCAACAATCGAGCTTTTGTGCCCTGTAGCGGCATTCGTCCATCAAGCTTTGGTTGGGTTTCGCCGCTAGGGGATATCGAAGATGCGCCGCTCATGCATGAGGTCGGGGGCTGCTACCTACTATGTGCAAGAAGAGAAGAGAAGGTCGTTCCTCCCAGCGCCCTGGACGAAATAATTTCAGAAAAAGTCGCGAAGTTGGAAGGTGGTGAAGCACGCAAAGTGCGCGCCAAAGAAAAGCAAAGTATTAAAGAAAATGCTCTGGCAGAATTGCTGCCACGGGCACTCGCGAAATCCAAGCAGGTCATGGGCTATATCGCACCAAAAGACAACTTATTGGTGATTGGCACGAGTGCGCCAACAGAAGCTGAGATGTTTATTAACTGTGTTCGCGACTCAATAGGCTCGTTTTCAGTGACGCCACCACAACTCAAACAAAAACCCCAGGATGTGTTTACTCGCTGGCTCGTGAATCGACAGCTCCCCAATAATTTCACTTTTGGCGATCAATGTGACTTGCTAGACATCGAAGAAACGTCGACAGTGAGTTGCCGACGCCAGGATTTGGAAACCCAGGAGATTCGAACCCACCTGGAAGCCGGAAAAATTTGTACTCGGCTCGGTATTCGATGGCATGGGGATTTGAAATGTTCCGTTGATAAGGACTTGATTCTAAAACAGCTAAAATTAGAATCGCTCAATGACGACAATATCGAGGATGAAGACCCGATCGCAAAACTGGATGCGGCATTCGTCAATATGACGCTCGAGCTCGCTCGATTTTTGCCAGAGTTGTTTGACGCACTGGGTGGAGAAACGCGCTCGATCTAGCATCCCTGTCTAACGGTCAGAGCTGGTCTAGAATTTCGCTATCTCTTGTCAAAACCAGTCAGAAACTAATAACACCTAGGGCACGCCAGCGCGGGCGTGCTCAACATCGATCCACTCAATTCGTGCATCCTTATTGGCCGCGGCTTTGCCCCCTGAAGTGCTGGCGGTGCAGACAAACAAACGCTTGCCGTCGTCGCCGCCTAACATGCAGGCAAACACCCCTTGGCCTGGGTCGATTTCATCAGTGATTTCACCACCTTCAACGACTCGAATTATCTTAGACTGAGCAGGATCCGCCACCCAAACACCGCCTGCTTCATCAAGACAAATACCATCTGGAAAATGCGGGTGAATCGACGCCCACACTCTGCGATGAGACAAACCACCATCCTCAGCAATATCGAACGCTGTGAGTTGACGACCAAAGGTTTCACCGATAATCATGGTCTTACCGTCCGGAGTGATGACTGCCCCGTTGGGAAACTGGAGATCTTCAGCCACCACTCGTACAGACCCATCCGGATCCACGCAAGCGAGCTTTGCCATCACAGGTTCGGTACCGGGTGCCTCGATGTCATAGCCAAAATTACCCACGTAGGCTCGACCGACCTTGTCCACCACCATATCGTTACAGTGCCAGGTGGCGATCTCGGATAGGTCTGCATGCTCAACCAGTTCACCAGACACTTCGCGGCGCAACAATTTTCGATCGATCATAGAGACGATAAGTAGTCGGCCATCTGGCAGCCAGCCAAGACCTGAAGGTTGATTGGGCACCTCGGCAATCAACTCAACATTACCCGCCAAATCGACGGCTTCTACCACGTGCCGATAAAAGTCTGAGTAGTAGAGTCGGCCATCGTGCCAGCGCGGGCCTTCTGCAAAGGTCAATCCGGAAACAAGCGTTGAGAGGCTCATATTACGTGCCTTTTTTTAAATGCCACGTGAGCGCTTAGTCTGGAAAGAAATGGCGCCAGCCTTCCAGGTCTTTGATGCGCATGTAGGGGTTTATTTTTTTCGTCTCGCCGATAGTGGCATGGGGGACTTCGCTATAGTTGTGGCCTGGCAGTAGCAGTGTATCGTCCGGTAACGATGCCAGTTTGCGAACACTGTGGTACATGTCTTCGACATTCGAACCCGGCAGGTCGACTCGACCACAGCCATTGATAAATAGCGTATCACCAGATACCAAAGTATCCCGCACCCTAAAGCACTGGGATCCGGGCGTATGACCCGGCGTATGCAAAAACTCAACCTCGACGTCACCAATCGAGAGTTTGTCACCGGAGTCGATTTTAACGAGATCATTATCTGAAACCCCAGTGACCTTTTTGACCCCATCGGCTTCTAACTTGTGCACGTAAGATTTCACAGGATTCTTGGCAAGCAATTCCGCAATGCCTTGCACGGTTTTACTACCGAACGACCCACCACAATGGTCTGGATGGTAATGAGTAATGAGCGCTGCTGTCAGCTTATAGCCCTTGTCGCTGATCAAGTTAAGCAGGGCATCGATGTCCCAGGCGGGATCCACCACCGCAACTTCCATCGTGGTTTTTGAACCGACGATGTAAGTAAAATTCTGCATAGGTCCAATCTGGATTTGTTCGAGTATGAGGTCCTGATCCATGGTTGCTCCGGCGCTTAAATATCAGGGAAGCAGTTTAGCATCTCTATATCAGCAGTTCTCGCCATAGAATTTGTTATCATAAGGCGCGTTCATCAGCCCATTTGGTAGAAACTTTCATGTCCGACATTAAGGCCGCCCTCAAGGGTGAAGTTGCGATCAATTCCACAATCACCGTCAAAGGCTGGATTCGCAGTAAGCGCGATTCCAAAGCCGGTATTTCATTTCTGGCCATCCACGACGGCTCAAGCTTTGATCCGATCCAGGCGGTAGTACCGAAGACACTCGCCAATTACGAGACCGAAGTGCTTAAAATCACCACCGGCGCCGGCGTTGTTGTAACAGGCACACTGGTCGAATCAGAGGGAAAAGGCCAATCGGTCGAAATCCAGGCCAGCAGCGTTGAAGTTTTAGGCTGGGTAGATGACCCTGAGACCTATCCCATTGCCAAGAAAAGCCATAGCTTTGAATACCTGCGACAGGTCGCGCACCTAAGGCCACGCACTAATACCTTCGGCGCCATTACCCGGGTCCGCACAACGCTGGCCAATGCCATCCACAATTATTTTTTCGAGCGCGGTTTTCATTGGATCAATACGCCGATCATTACCGGTTCTGACTGCGAAGGTGCCGGTGATTTGTTCCGCGTGAGTACTCTGGATCTTGCGAATTTACCACTGGATGACAAAGGCAAGGTCGACCACAAGCAGGACTTTTTCGCCGGAGATGCTTTTCTGACGGTGTCCGGGCAGTTAAACGTCGAGTCATACTGCCTGGCGATGTCCAAGGTCTATACCTTTGGGCCGACATTCCGTGCCGAAAATTCGAATACCAGCCGTCACCTCGCAGAGTTTTGGATGGTTGAACCGGAAATCGCTTTCGCTGATCTAAACGACAATGCGGACCTGGCAGAAGACCTACTGCAGAATATCTTTAAAACCATTCTGAATAAGTGTGAAGAAGACATGGCGTTCTTTGAACAGCGGATTGATAAGAACGTCATCACTCGTATGAATACGGTGATTGATAATAGTTTTGAACGAATGGAGTATTCAGAGGCGATCAATATTCTGAAAGCCAGCAAACAGAAGTTCGAATTCCCCGTTGAATGGGGGCTTGATCTTCAGTCTGAGCACGAGCGTTATCTGACAGAGAAACATGTCGGCCGGCCGATTGTTCTCATGAACTATCCCGCAGAAATAAAGGCGTTCTATATGCGCCTGAATGACGACGAAAAGACCGTCGCCGCCATGGACGTACTGGCACCTGGCATGGGTGAAATCATCGGTGGCAGCCAGCGTGAAGAACGGCTCGATGTACTGGACGCCCGCATGACCGCACCAGGTCTAGCGGAAGAGCTGTGGTGGTATCGAGATTTACGCCGCTACGGTACGGTACCTCACGCGGGTTTTGGCCTTGGTTTCGAACGCCTACTCAATTACGTCACCGGTATGGAAAACATCCGCGACGCAATTCCGTTCCCCAGAACCCCAGGCAGTGCTGATTTTTGACATGAATAAGACTTCGAATTTTTATCCGGCAAATTTTATCCAGCAACTCTTATCCTGCAATATCGGCGACATACTGATTTCGCAGTAGTGGAATCAGCTGCGCGGGCGGGCCCTGGCGCTGTAGCTTACCATCGGCCATCTCGATAATCAGATCGTAGCCTTCCAGACTCTCAAGACGATGCGCGATCGTAATCACCGTTTTGTCCGCAAGCACGGTCGTCAATAACCGTTGAATGTTCTCATCGGTTCTTCGGTCTAGCGAACTGGTGGGCTCATCCATCAAGATAAATTGCTTATCAAGCAATACCAATCTTGCCAAACACAAAAGCTGACGCTCACCGACGCTATAGTCTTTACCGCCTTCCGCAACCCGCGCATCGAGATCCACATTCAAACCTACAGTGTCTAGAGCCGCTTTCATTTGTGCGTCTGTCGCTCGCTGACAATCACCCGCCAGGTTAAATCGGATAGTCCCCATGAATAGATAAGGATCCTGCGGCACGACGCCAAAGTGACGACGCAAGCTGGCAACCGATATGTCAAAAATCGACTCTCCACCGATACAAATATCCCCTTTCTGGTGATACACCATACGAAACAGCGCTTGCATCAAGCTAGACTTGCCCGCGCCGGTTCGACCAATCACCCCAATCTTTTTGCCAGCAGGTAACGTCAAGCTGAGATTGTCTAAAATCAACGGCGTGTTCTCGCGGTAGGACATACTATAATGATCAAACACTATATCGCCTGTCAGCGTCCCATCACGCAGGTGTCGCACATTGGCCTCGTTTATCTTTACAAGATTGGATTCCTGCGTTGTCTCATGGGGCAGATCGATCATAAAGAATGCTCGACGCGCATGGGACGCGGTCTCACCCAAAAACGACATGTCCCAGGCCAGGCCAAAGAAGATATTGTTGAGATTAAATACCGCCGTGATCACCACCGCCGCCAGCGTCGCTGTCAACAAGCCGTTTTGCAGGCCATAAACCAAAAAGCCATACACCACCGTTGCATAGAGTGCCGAGATCAGCCCCATCCACAACATGCCCCAGGCCATAAGCTTGGCGTAAAACAATTGGATGTTCATAGAGTCACCGAAAGCTCGGTGAATACGTTCCAATAGGTTTTTCTGTCGGCCATATAGACTAAAAATCCCTCGACCTTCAATCAAGTCAGTCTCTCGGTGCAAGGCTTCGCCGATTTTGACCGCGCGAATTTCGCGGGCATGACTCATCATTGGCGCGAGTTGAGATTGCAGCGCCACATAAAGCAGCACGACAGGCAATATCAGCAATCCGGCAACAGGGTCCGCGAGCATAATTAACGCGCCCACACACAACACTTCCGCCAGACCATTAACCGTATCCCCAACCGACATTACACCCTCAAGACGCAACATACCGTAATCTCCAAGCAATCGATTGATCAGTCGGCCTGAAGGGTTTTCGTCAAAAAAGGTGGTTCTTACCTCAGAGACACTTTGCATCATGTCACTCTGAATTTTTTGCGTGGACCATTGGCCCGACAGCTCAAAGCAGACCCAGGCACTCACGCGACAAAAAATAGCGACGATCGTGAGTAGTATGAGCGTAGACACGGTAGCGGGCAGTACGACCTCCCAACCCATCACCTGATGTTGCACAGAGCAGCTATCAGTGCCGTAGCAGTCGACAATCTCACCGACAAACCACAGAAAATACGAGGGTACAGCCGCAGCAAAAATGATGATTAACAGCGTTGGTACCAGCACTTTTCGGAGCAGGGTCAGGCTACCCACAAATCGTAAAATGGTCTTAACGTTTTGCTGTTCAGCACTTACCTCCTCTGGTGTTACGAAATTCTTAACTACCATTTTCCAACTCCTGCATCTCTTCGAGCGTCGATTCCCCGGCGCGTAGTTGTTGGCTGAATTCCGACTGCCTATCTTTCGTCAGCAGATTCGGCTCGCCATCTTCAATAATTCTTCCTGCCTCCATCACCAGCACGCGATCTGTTTGCTGCAGTTCCGTTAACCGATGGGTAGACAACAAGTAGCCATCAGGGCCCCGGTTAATCGTGGCCATCAACCTCCCTTCCGTATCGGTATCTACCGCGCTTAGAGGATCATCAAGAATTAAATAGGGACGGCTTGAATACAGCGCCCGCGCCAGGTTAACTCTTTGTTTTTGCCCGCCGGACAGGTTCACACCGGTCTCACCCACTTCTTCTGTCAGTCCAGAGTCCCAGTGACCAATGTCAGCCTCCAGCTCTGCCATTCTTATCGCGCGCATCACGTCGGTTTCGGTATAAGCGGTATTCAATGAAACGTTAATCGCCAGATTCGTATTGGATAAATAGGCCTCTTGAGGCATATAGCCCACGGTTTCACGCAACCGCGCATAAACATCGGCATGCCAGAGATCAAGCAGCGCACCGTCAGAAAACTCCACCAGAATCTTACCGGAAGTAGGTTTCAGTTCGGCGCAGGCGAGTTTCAGCAGCGTCGATTTACCTGCGCCCACACGTCCAATCAAACTCACACCATCATTTAGATCTAATACGAGATTCAAATTAGAAATGACCTCAGTAGTCGTGTGTTCGTAACGAAACCCGACCTCGCGAAAATGAAGTTTAGTAGGACTCAAGCCCGAACTAACGCTTCCACTTGGGGGCCGGTGGTCATCATGGATGTCCCGATGCTCAAACAAAAGATTCAGCCGATCAACACAAGCAGATGCGCTGGCATAGCTAATGAAAATATCGGGTAAAAATCGAATATATAGCGTGATGTGATTGAGCATCCAGATGCTGGCGAACAAAGTGACCAACTCCTGGCTCTCGCTCATCAAACCATTGGCCCAAATGAGCGCCACAATGGGGAACAGCCACCAGGTGACGCTGACTCCAAAGTTGATCAGGTTAACGCCGTGCTGTTTAGTTGCCTCAACCACTAACTGCCGAACATGCGCAGCGATGCGATTCCGCATCAGGGTTTCCCAGCCGAGAAAACGCAGCAGCCGCACATTCGTCACCCACTCACCCACAATCGTCGCCAGGGTATCTTCTTCAGCTTTGATCAAGCCTTCTTTCTTGTGAACATACTTGGCCAATAAAAAAGACAAGGGCATAGCGCCAAAAGCGACAGCGATTGCAATCACGCCGGGCCAGCCCATGTAGTAGACAATCACCGGACCGAGCATCAACAGACCAAGCACGCAGGGTAGGCCGTTCCTCGCGACATCGTGCAACAACTCCGCAATTCGGTAGATATCCGAGGAGACCAAGGTCTTCAAATTACCCGTAGAAAAGTCTTCGCTTGATAACTGCCCCATACGCAACAGCTTCACGTTCATACGCAATGTCACAAAGGTTCTGACACAGATAAATAGTTGGCTCTGCAGCTGAGCCGTCCAGGCATTGACGACTTTTAGCACCAGTTGAACCAATGCATAGAACACAACCAACCAGATCGCAGCAGTCATGGAGTTACTGGTATCGAGAACCTGTTCACTCGCGAGTACAGCGACCAGAATTAATGCGGTCATGACCGCACGGGCCCATACCAGACGCGTGAGGTGGTTCCGGTAGGTCTGGATAAAGTCCCACCAGAAGTTACCGCTCATACGAATATCGGGAGATTCTTCACGCAGTTGATTGAATTCACGCCGTAACTCTTCGCCCATAGCTTGAGGCGCTACCTCGGTTGTCGCGAGGAATGTCTTTTTCACTTTTGCTGGGTTAGCAAATATTGTCAGATCGAACATGTCTTGCCCCTTATCACTTTTCTCGAGGCATAAAAAAACCCCGGTTGACGTCACCAACCGGGGCTTAATGTTTCTTCCGGAAGGCCTTTAAACAGAACCTTCCGAATTCAAATTTGAAATCGTCAGGTTATCGTTAGTGCGCCGCTGTCGAGTGATTTAAAATTGATATTAGCCATCACTGAGTCATCTCCAACCGACAGGCGCACGTCTCTTGTGGAACCAAAAATTGGTCCGCTGCAGTGCGCATGATTATTGGAAAGGAAATGATTCATTAAAGATTACGTGTTTGAATTTGATTGCGCTGGCATATTATGCCTTTGAAATAAAATTGCAAGCATAGGATTTAAACTTTTTAGAAAACCTAAATGCGATGGCGCATTTGCCAACAGCGGTGGACATGCTTGCGCTGTTGAAAGTCAGGCGGAACGGTCTGGTGAGTGAGCTCCAGCACATCAAGATCGGCAAGCGCATCTTCATCCAATTTAAAGCCCCGTAAATTGGTCGAAAAATACAACGTGCCATCGGTTGCCAGGCGCGCCATGCTCTGTTCAATGAGTTCCGCGTAGTCTTTTTGGATATCCAACAAGCCTTCCATCTTCTTTGAATTAGAAAAACTCGGCGGGTCTAGCACAATCATGTCGTACTGCTCCGTTGCTGGCTGCTGTAGCCAGGCCATACAATCCTGGCGCAGAAACTGATGATCAGAGAGATCAATTTTATTCAGTCTGAAATTTCGTTTTGCCCAATCGAGATAAGTATTCGACATATCAACCGTTGTCGTCGTTGCGCCACCCATCGCCGCCTGAACCGAGATAGCACCGGTATAAGCAAATAAATTCAGTAGCGTCTTGCCGTTTGACTGTTCACGTATAAGCTGGCGCAGGGGCCGATGGTCTAAAAATAGCCCGGTATCCAGATAGTCTTCGAAGTTGACATACAGTTCGCACGGACCCTCTCGCACCACATGAAAGGTGTTGGCATCGGCAACCTTTTCATATTGGGACTGGCCTTTCTGGCGCCGCCGTTGCTTTAAGTAAATTTGCTCAGAGGGCACCTGAAACTCTACTTGTAGTACCGACAACAGTTCACTCAAGCGACGTTTCGCATCCCGCTCGTCGATTGTTTTTGGGGCTTCATATTCCTGCACATGCAGATGAATGCGATCCGACTCATAAACATCTATAGCCGCTGCATAATCAGGTAGGTCAGCATCATAAAGCCGATAACAGCTAATATTATTCTGCTTCAACCAGGGATTGAGCTTTCGGCTATTTTTCTTGAGACGATTACGTAGGCCTAACGCTGCGTCGCTTAACCCTTCAAGTGGCATCAAGCGCGGCAATCGATACGGCTTGATGACCGCATCCTCTGTCACCGCAAAGGACAACAACTTGCATTCAATATTGCCATTAAAAAATGAATGAATCTTTTTTGCGCGAAGCTTTAGAGCTTTGCCGTTAGCGAGTTCATCGGTAAATACGGAAGCTTGCCAGCCCATGAAGTGATTTTTTAGCACATCGCCAATAGCGCCATACAGTTCTGGCAACGCTTCTTTGTCACCCACTCGATTACCATAGGGCGCATTGACGACGACCAAGCCGTGCTTAGGAAAGTCCAACTTAAAGTCGAACACATCCTGAAAGGCGAATTGCACGACATCGCCTAAACCGGCATTTTCCGCATGCTGGGTCGCTTTATCCAGAGTCGGACGGTGGTTATCGAAACCTTGAATGATCGGTGCCCGGCCTAGGCCCTTTTCGCGGCGAAATTTCGCCTCGTCTACAAGTCTTTGCCATACAGCGGCATTGTGTCCGTTCCAGCCTAACAACCCAAAGTAGTCTCGATACAAACCGGGTGCAATATCACAGGCCATCATCGCGGCTTCGATGGGTAACGTGCCCGAACCACACATAAAATCCACAAAGGCATGTTCTTGTTTCATCAGGTCAGGCCAACCAGCTCGGCACAATAGAGCCGCCGCCAAATTTTCTTTGAGTGTGGCAACTCCGCCTAATGTTCGGTAACCCCGCTGATGCAAACTATCGCCAGACAGATCAATCGCCAGTTCTACCTGGTTACGATCGATAAACGCGTTGATCTGGACGTCAGGTTGTTCGGTTGAGACGTTCGGTCGCGTGCCGTGCTGCTCACGAAACTGATCCACAATGGCATCTTTAATCTTTAGCCCTGCATACTGGCTATGATTGATGTTCGATCTAGAAACCGAGGCTGATACCCGGAATGTGCTTTCTAGCGACAGATGCTTTGACCAGTCGAGCTCGCGGCACACATCATAGAGCTCCTGATCGCTCTCCGCTGGATACTCACCCAGTTTAAGCAGAACTCGATTCGCCAGTCGCGACCAGAGGCAGACTCGATAGGCGGTTTCTAAATCACCGGCGAAGCGCACACCGGCCTTCATGGGTTTGGCCTCAATGCCTAACGCTTCAAGTTCAGTGACCAGGAGATCTTCAATTCCCTTGGTAATGGTCGCAACGAATTCGATTATGAGCTCCCGTAAAGCTTTTTGTTAGAACGATTTGGCAGAGCCATTTAGTAGAGCTATTAGTAAATACAACAATGTATATCAAGATGGCCTCGAATTCGACGGGCATGCTGCGAACCATCTACATGACCCGGATGCCCGTTCAGATTCGCTAGCTTGCTTCTAGTGCAGCAATCCGCTCACTTAGTGGAGGGTGGCTCATCATCAACTTAGAGAATTTTACACGCTCGGAGGCAATGCCAAAGGCCATCAACTCACCTGGCATTTCGGCTTCCTCGTTGTTTTGCAGGCGCTTTAAGGCGGCAATCATTTTGTCCTTGCCGGCCAATCGTGCGCCACCCTCATCGGCCCGGAATTCTCGATAACGAGAAAACCACATCACAATCATCGACGCGAAAATCGACAAAAAGATTTGCGCCACAATGGACGATACAAAATAGCCAATACCAAGGCCACGTTGGTTTTTAAGGATCACGCGGTCAACGAAAAAGCCGATGATTCGAGACAGAAAAATCACGAACGTGTTCACGACGCCCTGCATCAAACCCATCGTCACCATATCGCCACTCGCCACATGACTGATCTCGTGCCCCAGCACGGCCTCCGCTTCATCCTGACTCATCTTTGCCAACAAGCCAGAGCTCACCGCGACCAGGGCTGAGTTTCGCCGCAGACCCGTCGCAAACGCGTTAATAGAGTCAGAAGGGAAGATCCCGACTTCAGGCATCGCAATACCTGCTTGATCTGCTTGCCGCGCAACGACCTTAAGTAACCACATCTCCTGGGGGTTGCCGGGCTCCTCAATTATCTGAACCTTCATCGCTCGTTTGGCTGACCACTTGGATAGCGCCAGAGAAATAAACGAGCCACCGAAGCCGATCACCGCCGACATGACCAGTAACGCCCCCAAATTGAGATCAACACCGTTGCTGGCGAGAATGCCCTCCAGTCCCAAGATCTGGAACACGATGCTGATCAGTGCGATCACCGCCATATTGGTGACAATAAAGAGAAAGATTCTGGTCATCTAGACTACCACTGAAACCTTTAAATAATGACGTCAGGATATCGAGACTTTAGCCAGCAATTCAAGCTCTTAGGCCCACATATTGGAGCCGCCGCATATTACTAATGCCTGTCCACTCATATGACCGCTCGCATCCGACGCCAGGTACGCCGCCAAACCTTTCAGATCCGCAGGTACACCGAACTTTCGAAGGGGCACTGTCTCTACAGCGCGCGCCTCACCTTCAGGACTATCCCAAAGTGCTCGAGCAAAATCAGTTTTAATCACGCTAGGACAAATCGCATTCACTCGAATGCCATGGGGGCCATTTTCCAGCGCCAGGTTTCTCACCAGGGCGATATCAGCCAGTTTTGAAATATTGTAAGTACCCAGGGTAACGGAGGGAGCGAGCGCGCCGGTGGATGAGGTGATCATAATGGATCCCTTACCCTTCTCGATCATGTCCGGCAACACCATCTGACACAGCCAGTGGTTGGAGCGAACATTGCTATTCATAATCTTATCGAAAGCCTCGTCAGGGATTTCGGACATAGGGCCGTAAAAAGGGTTTACGCCGCCATTGCTGACGAGAACGTCAATTTTACCCACCTTCTCATGAGTCTTATGTACCAGCGCCTGAAGCTGATCTTTGTAGCCGATATTGCAGGCAATAGCTGTTGCAGCGCCTTCACCAAATTGCTCGTTGATACTCGCTGCTGCCGTTTCACAAGCCTCAATCTTGCGGCTCGAAACCACGACCTTAGCACCCAGTTCGGCCAGAGCCTCTGCCATAGCGAGCCCCATCCCTTTCGATGATGCCGTGCATAGCGCAACCTTGCCGGTTAAGTCGAACAGCTGTTTAAGTGTCTGCATACAATCCTCTTATGTGTATTTGTGTAACGTGAAAAGTCGAGGGGCGGAGTGTGACAGGAACCCGGCATGATTCAAACCGGATTACTGTAGAGGTTTAAGATTGATTAACGATGCTTTTGTCTACGCCAAGTATTCGCTTCACCAGGACCGACAAATGTGCAAAACCACGTCGAAGATCCTCACCGACGCAGTACATTGCAGGGACTAACATTAGCGTCACAAACAAGGCAAATAGCACGCCGAAGGCCAACGACAGCACCGCGGGTTTAAGAAACTGAGCATCTGTAGATCGCTCCATCATGATCGGCATCAATCCGACAAATGTGGTCACCGTCGTCAGCAAGATCGGTCGAAAACGAGACACTGCAGATTCAATCACCGCTTCGCTCGCAGACATGCCTTCTTTTCTAAGCTTTTCGATATAATCGACCAGCACCAGGTTGTCGTTCACCACGACACCCGCTGCAGCCCCAATACCGAAGAACGAAAACAGAGCCATGGATACGCCAAACGCCAGGTGACCATATACCGCGCCCATAAAGGCAAACGGAATCGCTGTCATCACCAGCAAAGGTAAGAAGTAGGATCGAAACGCCACCGCAATCAGTGCGTACATGACAAACAACGCCACCAGGTACAACGACATCAGTTCTTGAAGAAACAATTCTTCTGCCAGCGCCTGGCCGCTATGACCAATAATAATACCGGGATAGCGTTTTTCGAGAATGGGCAGAAAGTTATCGACGACATCCGTGTTAATATCGCTCATCAAATCATCGGTGACATCCGCCGTCACCTCCACCATGCGTTCACCATCACGGCGCTGAATTCGTTGCACGCCAGCCACCAGTTCAACATCAACAACGGACATCAACGGAATTTCACGACCATCACTGGTACGGATCATAAATTTATTCAAACTCTCCATACTGTAACGAGACGATTTTGGATAACGAACCATCACCTTCACGTCACCATTCTCTCTGGGCAGACGCTGGACTTCTTCCCCGTAGTAGGCTTGCCTGACTTGCTCGCTGACAATCGCAAGATCGAGGCCGAGTTGCTCAGCGCTAGGTAAGAGGGTCATATGAAGTTCATAGGTTTCGCCGCGCATATTGTCACGGACATAGAATGTACCTTCATACTCATGCAGTTTAGCTTTTAGGTCGTTGGAAGCCGCTTGCAGCATATCCATATCGCGATGCTTCATGACGAAACTGACACGCGGCGTGGAGTTATTCATTGTGTAATTGATTTCGATTTCATCGGCATCTGGCACCTCACCGACCAAATCACGAAGGCGTTCCGCAGCTTCTTTGGCAGACATATCCCGTAGTTCGGGCGGTGACAGCTTAACAATTGCAATCACACTGTCTCGACGCGAACGGGTGTACCACCCTTCAATCAGTTTACCCGTACCACCCTCTGCTTGTGCGCGCGTTTCCACCTCGTCTATGAGTGCTAATTCCGCGGTCTGCAGCTGGTCCAAAATTTCGAGTGCACGGCTGTAGGGAGTGCCGGTTGGCAATGTAACCTGCAGGTAGATTAATTCGTTTTCGACCTCCGGCATGAAGTTAAACTTCACCCAGCCATGTTGGAATACGCCCACACTGATGACGAAGAAAGCTATAAACGTACTCGTTGTGATGTACCGGTGCGCAACAGCCAGTGCAACCCAATAACGATAAGTATTGCGCGCAAAGCCCACAATGCTTTGTTCGATGTTCTTCTGCCACTGGGCAAATCGACCGAGGTGTTCTCGATGCTCTAGATGCCTTAAGTGTGCCGGCAATATCAGAAACGCTTCAATCAGCGAGATCGCCAGGGCTGCTGTAATCACAATCGACAACTGGCGTGTCACCTGGGCATCTTCGCCGGACAAGAAAAACCAGGGAGCGAACGCGACCATTGTCGTTAGAACCGCAAAAATGACCGGCTTCGAAACTGCCATCGTGCCCTTTACGGCAGCGTCTACACCATCGTACTTGTGGCTATGATCGTAGATGCTCTCACCCACAACAATGGCATCGTCAACAACAATACCTAGTACCAGTAGAAACGCGAAAGTAGACAGAATATTCAGGGACACATCGCTCGCCGGTAACATGGCGAACGTACCCATAAAGGCCACCGCAATACCACCGGTTACCCATAGCGCCACTTTTGGACGCAAGGACAAAAACAGCACAAGAAACACCAGCAATAAGCCAATGATCGCAGAACTGGTGATGGTGTCCATTCTCGATTTATAGGAATCAGCCTGGTCAAACCAGATGGAAAGGTTAACGCCTTCAGGCAATGTTTTTTGACGTTCTGCCATCCATTCACGAACCGCATCACTGAGCTTTACAATTTGCATATTATCGGTCGACATTATTTGCACCAGCACGGCAGGTTCGCCGTTCATGGTGGCGAGGACTTCTTCATCCTCAAAGCCGTCGATAACATTCGCCACGTCAGAGACACGAATAATCGCGCCTTCATCGGTTTGTCGAATTACGATCGAGCCAAATTCAGCTTCTGTGTTCGCCATGTTTCTTGCACGAAGCAACACATCGCCCGTTTCAGTTCTGATGCGACCGGTAGAGAGGTTGATCGAACTATTTCTAATAGCCTCAGCGACTTCCGAAAAACTCATGTTGTACTTACGAAGGGCGTCCTCGGTAATCTCTACCGTGACCTCGTCCCGACGGGTACCAAACAAATCAACAATAGCGACCCATGGCAATGCTGCTATTTCATCACGGATATCCTCCGCCAGGTTCTTTAATGTGCGTTCTTCAAGACCGGTGCCATGGACGGCAACACGAAATACTTCTCGACGATGGACGGTGCGTTTAACCTGAGGATTTTCCATATCCCTGGGCAAGGAGTTCACAGAGTCGACGATGCCCTTGACCTCATTTAAAAATTCCCCAATATCGACGTTGGTAAATGTCAAAATATCAAGTTGGCCATAACCCTCCTGGGCCGAGGAATAAATTCGATAGACGTTATCAAGTCCGCCTAAGGCTTCCTCAATTCGCACAATGATCTGCTCTTCAACTTCCTGGGGCGCCGCACCTGGCCAAATTACTTCTACTTGGACCTCGGCTGGCTTAAAACTGGGAAAAACTTCGCGCTCCATCGCATTGAAACCGAGCACGCCCGCTAGCAGAATGCCGAACATCAACAGATTTGCTGCAATGGCGTTATTTACCCACCATGCTACTAAGCGTTCCATTACACATCTCCCCGCTTGGCAACTGCGGCTGGGGTTTCTGTTAAAGGCATCAAACTCATACCGGGAATCGGATTACGAATGGATGAAATAATCACGCGATCGTTAGGCTTTACGCCATTGCCAATCACGGCTTCTTTTTCAGTGCTATGCACCACAGATACATTACGAATCTCCAGGCGTTCCTCGTCATTGATGACAAACACCTGGTCACCTGCTCGCAAGGCCTCACGAGGAATAACCGTGGCATTAGATAATTGCCGACCAAACACTTCAGCATTCACATATAGGCCTACCGCCAGTGGCATTGCGTGCTGAGAGGCATTCCTGCCATAAGGCTCTCGCACTTCAACGAGACCAAAAAGCGTACGGGTATTACTATCAAAAGATGCATCAAGGCGGCTTAGATGGCCTTGCCAAATTTGCATTTTTCCTGCAACGACAGCCTTTAACTCAACAGGAATTTGGTTGTCAGAGCCGGCGACAAATCCGATCGGCAATCCCAACGACCCTAATTGAGAATCCGTTAAAGGCAACCGAATTTGTACAACGTCTGTCGCGAAGGCTTCGCCAATCATCGTACCTGGACCCACATACTGGCCAACATCGACCAGTTTTTTGGCGATACGGCCTTCGAATGGCAGGCTGATCCTGGTTTTGGATAGATTCAATTGAGCGCGTTCAAAGTTCGCCTGAGCCGCCTTGAGGCTTGCCTGTGCCTGGGCAACCTGTGGCTTTCTAAGCGCTAAGGGCGAGGCATTTTTGGAGCCGCGCAGCTGCTTACGAGCGACATCTGCCTGAGCCAGAGCTTCTTGAACGCCCACCTCTGCAGCCGCCACAGTCGCTTCAGCTTCAGACAGAGCCAGCTTGTAATCTCGGTCATCAATTTCAACAAATGCGACCCCGGGTTCAAAGTTACCGCCCTCAGTAAACTCGGTTGACACTGACATGATGCGACCTGCGACTTCAGCAACGATATTGACAGCGGTTCGCGAGCGAACCTCACCACCCGTTTTTACTCGCAGCGATATATCGGTCTGCTCAGCAGACTCGACATACACACTCAGAGCTCTGGGCTCCTCGACTTTCTTCTCGGGTTCGGGTTTGGCCGTACCTAACAAAAAAAAGGCACCGACACCGGCAGCAAGAATGGCGACAGGGGCACCAATTTTGACAAAAATATTCACAGGGACTTTCCAATGCTTTGATATTGGAGAGTATGACGCCGGCAGTGAACCAATGGTTTGAATTTGCGACCAACACCCTATCTAGCGCGTTCAAATACCGCCGCAATGCCCTGGCCACCACCAATACACATGGTCTCGAGGGCATATTTACCGCCACGGCGCTGCAGTTCATAGAGCATGGTGGCCATTATTCGCCCGCCCGTGGCGCCGATGGGGTGTCCCAGAGAGATTCCGGAGCCATTCACATTCAGCTTATCCGGGTCATGCCAATCCCAGCCTTTAAGTACCGCGAGTACCTGGGGGGCGAATGCCTCATTGAGCTCCACCAGATCCAGGTCATTCCAGGCAATGCCTGTTCTCGCCATCAATTTTTGTACCGCCGGTACGGGACCAATGCCCATAGTGGCAGGGTGACAGCCTGAAGCTGCCCAACTGTGAAAATAGGCGAGCGGCTCTAAGCCCAGCTCTTCAAGCTTATCCTCCGCAACCACCAAACAGGCGGCAGCGGCATCGTTTTGCTGAGAGGCATTACCCGCTGTTACGACACCATCCGCCATCAATGGGCGTAACCTGGCCATGGATTCTGTACTGGCATCACCGCGCACGCCCTCATCAAAGTTAAACAACACCGGATCTGCCTTGCGCTGGGGAACCGAAATTGGCACCAACTCTTGATCAAACTTACCGGTTTGCCAGGCAGCGCTGGCCCGTTGATGGGATTGAACCGCATATTCATCCGAGGCTTCTCGACTGATCTGATATTCTGTTGCAAGGTTCTCAGCGGTTTCGATCATGCTGTTAATCACTCCAAATCGCGCTTCTGGCTGGGACCGAACCCGGCCACGCTCCAGTCGATCATGCAGAGTAACGGAACCCGCCCGCGAACCACTGCGCATATCCGTTGTGTAGTACTCCACATTGCTCATGCTTTCAGCACCACCCGCGATCACGACATCAGCAACACCGGTTTGAACCATCATCGCGGCATTTGCGACTGCCTGCAGGCCACTCCCACAACGACGGTCGACTTGAGTGCCGGATACGTGTAACGGTAAATCTGCAGCGAGCGCTGCCCAACGACCAATACAGGGTGCTTCACCGCTCGGATAACCCTGGGCAAAGACCACTTCTTCAATGCGCTCTGGATCCACTTGGGTTTGTTCCATCAGCGCACGGATAACCAGCGCCCCCAAATCTTCCGCATTGAAGTCTTTCAGCGTACCGAGATATTTTCCAACGGGCGTACGCAAGGGGTTAACAATTGCTGCTCTTCTCATAAATGACCTTCGTGTCTAATGCCGTAGTGGTGAATGTTAAATTCTTAAAGCTGCGTTGCAATCCAATCGTTGACGCGACGTTCCAGCACTTTCATGGGCAGCGGTCCTGCACCAAGGATAGTGTCGTGAAAACTGCGAATATCGAACGACTTACCCAACTTATTTTCAGCCTGTTGTCGAAGCTCCATAATCTTCAACATGCCAATCTTATAAGCGGTAGCCTGGCCTGGGTTATTAAAATAGCGACGAATTTCTGCCTTGGCTTTTACCTCGGGAAACGGCGAGTTAGCCAAGGCATAATCAGTCGCTTGTTGTTCCGTCCACTTTTTACTGTGGATACCCGTGTCAACGACTAGCCGAATCGACCGCCAGAGTTCACCGGAGAGCCGCCCAAAGTCAGTGTAGGGGCTGTTGTAAAAGCCCATCTCCTTGCCGAGATATTCACTGTAAAGGCCCCAGCCTTCACCAAATGCCGTGTAGCTGTGATGAGAACGAAAGGTGGGTAGTCCAACTGTTTCCTGCTGAATCGCGCGCTGCATATGATGGCCCGGCAAGCCTTCGTGATAAGCCAGATTTTCTAACCGATAAACCGCCGCGGCTCGCATATCGATGAGATGCATATAAAATACCCCAGACCGCGAACCGTCTGGCGTGCCACGAGCGTAATGAGCTGGGCCGCCGGGCTGTTCTCGATAGGCCTCAACCCGTTTCACTACCAACTTGCCTTTCGGCAGCACACCAAAATACTCAGGCAACTTGGCTTCCATGGCATTGAGGTAAGTTTTGGCAAGCGCGATGTACTCCGCCCTGCCCTCATCGGTGTTGGGGAAAAAAAACTCATCACTGTCCCGCATGTGATTGAAGAATGCGGTTAAATCGCCTTCGAACTTCACGGTGTCCTTGATACCGCGCATTTCTGCGTGAAGGCGTTTGACCTCAGCTAGCCCAATTTTGTGAATCTCATCAGCGTTGAGCTCGAGGGTTGTATTCCGGTTGAGGGTAGCTCGATAGTAAATGTCTCCTGCCGGTAGCGACCAGGCACCTTTTGCTTCTTTGCCAGCTTGTTTGATGTCGCTGTCGAGCCAGGCAATCAAATTTTGGTACGCCGGCAACAGCTGTTCTAGCAGAGCGGTTCGAGCTTCCAGACGAAACTGTGTTGCTTGCTCCTGATCAATCTTGTTCGCTTTCTGCAGGGCGCCGATTTTTTTGTTTACATCAATCCACAAAGGCGCCTCTTCGCTACCCTCGGCAAATGGTAGCCCTTTGATCACAAGCTTGCTTTGGCGAGAGGCAATCTCGTAGTCAAAGTACGGCGCGCGGATACCTCGTTCTGCAGACGCCTTGGCGCGAGTAAGATACTGACCAAGATAACGGTCCACCTGATTGAGTTTACCGATGTAGGCTTCCATATCGGCTTTAGATTTAACCTTATGACTGCCAATTAGGGCTCGCGGTAAAGACGTGTGTGGTCCACGTCGACCGAATACATAGCCGTGGTGCTGATAAGGTACGCCTGCTTCTGATCGAGTTAACAGATATCCCCACAGGTCGTAGGAAATTTTACCCTGATCGCTCAACGTTTTGCGGTCAAAGGTCTTTGCCATTTCTGCAACACTCTGCTGCCGCCAGCTCAAAACCTTTGCCTGATGTGCCAGGGAAACATCATTCAACTTGTCATAATCGGCATCAATGCCGTAACGTTTTTTGGATTGCGGGTAAAACTCGAGGTACTCAAGAAACTCAGCATCAAGCCAGCCATTCAAGCGATCAGTGTCAGTTTCTGCCAGCGCAAACAGAGGCAGTAAACAAAACAGCAGGCCAACAATTTTCATTTTGTATCCTTAGTGCAATTTAGACTGAGTAACAGGGCTCAACGCACGAAGACGATAGAGGTTTACGGCTAGAAAGCAAAGTGCGCCCACCATCTCAAAACCCTCCTCCACTGCTACGGCAATGGCATAAAGAAGCGTTTCTTCATCCATATCCCGTGACAACCACTCCACTAGCAGAGCACCAGAGAGATACAGCGTGCCCGAGAGCACAAACAAGATCGCGATTTGACGTGGTAGTGCCAGCAAAAATGGAATCAGCGTCAGGCCAACAATGCCCACTAGAATCGCGGCGTAAAGGGTCCAGTTCGTATCGATGGCGGTGTGGAAGGTCTCATGCAATCCCGCCACTTCATCCACACTGAGCAAGAGAAAACCGACCGCCAGGATTAACCATTGGGTCCGATGCAGGGTTACTTGAGTACTAGCGAGGAACAGCACGGCTGCGTTATTCAGCAATAAGAAGCTAGAAAACCAGGTAGGCAGATTATTTTCTTCGTCTAACTCAAATAATTGCAACAAGAGCCAGGGAACTTCTTCGACTTCGTAGTTATAGATATTCAAACCAAGATGCACGGCGATAAAGACCACAACCAGGCATGCCAGTAGGATCAGGTAGGGTCTGATAGAAGCTGTAATTTCGGACGACATGGTTCACCTCGATAAGGATTCTATCGAGGTGAACCATAGATTGGCTAGAGCAGTTTAGCTAGAACAGATTAGCTAGAGAGGTTGGGCCGCGATCAAAACTGGGTCCAATCTAGTGGGAAGTTGTCTGTGGTGTCGTCGATACCATCGTCATCGTCATCCGTATCAAACGCATCGACAATCCCATCGCTGTCAGTATCAACTTCTGGCACTATGATTGGGCCAAAAGCATTAATCACGAAACTTTCCTGTGCAAAACAGCAAGGCGTTGTGTAAAGGCTGTAGGTACCAGGCGTAAGATCTGCGGCAATTTGTAGTGAAGGGTTATAGCCGCCATCATCGGTGGTCTCGACCACCTGTCTACTGCTGTTTAAGATCGCCAGTGTTGCACCATCGGAGATATTAACCCAGCTAAAGCCGAAAGCGACTTGCCCAGTGGACGTCACGTCGAAGAGATAACTTGGATTGCCTCTCGCACCAGGGAAGTTACCTTCAGACTGACTAAAGGCACCGTTGATGACGAAGTCCGGCGTCGCCGTGCCGGTGATCGTGACATCGAGTTGCGACAATTGTTGCTGAAAGGAACCAACGTTATTACTGCCGTTGTCGCTAAAATTTAAGTTATTCAGCGTCAGCAACGAATCATCATTTAACCCGACGATATAACTCAGCGTGAGAGTGTTTACACCGTTGCTATTAACACTAATACGCTGCTCAAAGTTCTGATTCATGACATTGAAGTTATTGTACGAAATACCACTATACTGATCAGCGACGGTAATGCTGTAGTCGACCACAACTGTTCCGGCAGAGACATCCACGACACTTTGGGACACAGTTGCACTGACGAGAGTCGGTGGTACGAGATCTGGCGTTGCAGACCCCGTCACGACTACATCAGTATCGAAACCTGTCAATAGTTCGCGAATGGCGAAGGCGTTGTAACTCGTAGCCGAACCGAAGAAATCAATGCGCGACACTCGCCAAGGTAGAAAATAGTCTCGCTGCCCGAATTGAGGCCGCTTCCGACGGCAATACCATTCGGGCTCGTGATTTCCACGTTACCGTTATAACCAGCACCCGTATCCACGGAAAGTCTGATCTCTGTGCTGATGTCCAGATCTAATGTGGCGGCAGGCGTCAGCGTCAAATTCAAAATATCTGGCCGGTTAGTGTCAGACTGAATACTGGTAGCGGGCATGCTGGAAACAAACGCAGAGAGACCGGCACCGTTAGACGCATTGGTACGGATATCTAAAAACTGCAGCGTAGCGAGAGAAGCAATAACCGTCGTTAGATCACTGAGCAAAAGATGATTATTTTCAAGGTAGAGACCAGTAATGCTGGTCAGTCCGTTCAACGATGAAATATCTTCTATCTGGTTACGATTGGCATAAACTTCGGTAATGCCAACCGGTAGCGGCGGCAAGGCTGTCAACTGGTTATTAGCCAGAAAAAGGTCACGAAGATTCGTAAACCCGGTAATGGGCGATAGATCAAAAATACTATTCTCCGCAATATCGAGATAACCCAAGTTCGTCAATCCGGCGATATTAGATATGTCACTAATACTATTACCTCGAAGCAGAAGGTTGTTTAGGCTCACCGGTAGTATTGGAATCACGCTGACGTTATTATATTCAACCGCCAGCACATCCAAAACCGACAGACTCACAAGCGGCGTCAAATCAGAAATTTGATTGTTATCCATCTCAAGAATTTGCAGAGCACTCACGTTCAAGAGCACTGGCTGTTCACTATCCTCGGCAGCAGAGCTATTTATTTCGACGTCAGAGTCGAACCCGAGATACAAGGTCTTGATGGCATATTCGTTGTTGTAATAGAAGAAACCACCGTTAGGTTGGATTCGCGTCACCTGCCATGTACCTTTGTTCGTGGTGGGATCGAAAAAGAACATCTGGGGGTTGCCTTGCCCGTCGATGTAACCGCCAAAGCGAATTCCCGACGGGCTTGTGATCTCGATATTGCCGTCAGTACTATTGTCGAATTGAACGACGTAGCTCAGTTGCGTATTTTGATCAAGGTCCAGCACGTCATTCGGCGTCAGCTGCAGGTTGGTAATGACCGGCCGATCAATATCCAACACCTCGATCTGCTCCAATCCGTTTAATGCCGAGACGTTTTCAATTCGATTGTTACACACTAAGGTTTGAGTAATAAATGTTGGTAACGGCGGTAGCGTACTGAGTTGATTATTTGTCATATCAAAGTTGAACAAGTTCACCATCCCCGAAAAATCCGGCAATGTACTAAGCTGGTTATTTCGCGCAGTCAGACCCGTCAGCGTATTTGAAAGCGCAGGCAAGGTAGTCAACGAGTTGCTATCGATATTCAGATAGTTGAGCTGCGCGAACGAGGCAAGCACTGGCGCTGCGGTATCGTCAAGTTGATTGTCGTAGAGATAGAGATCTCCAATGTTGGCAGATGCCGAAAGCGCGCTAATATCCGCAACCCGATTATCACCCAAGTCAACAGATTCAAGATTCGCGAAGTTAGACAACACCGAAATATCCGAAATCTGATTCGGTAATGGGGTAATGTCCGTTACGCCGCTGCCGGCGACCGATAAGTTCTCAAGCGCGGTCAATCCAGCCAGCGCGGAGAGATCTGCGACCTGATTGTTTGAGGCATGGAAAAATCTGAATGCCGTCAGTTACTTGAGCCACATAAAGGGCATTAGTACCTAGTACACAGTTTTGTAAATTCACATCCGTAAAGGCGACATCCGTTAGCAACGTTCGCGTCAAAAACACAAACACCGGCACCCAGCGTGTCAACAAAAGAACTGAGGCCGACGGTATTTTGCCGATGCTCAAAGGAAATACCGCGCGCCAAGGCGGACTCAGTAAATTTTGGAACATTGATTTTGGTATCGAGAAGCGATGGTGTTTGATAGACAAGACCGGATAGCAGACGGTCCTGTGTGGCGTCAGCGGACCACCAGATAGCCAGTAAGAAAAAGGGCACGAGCAGAATTATAAATCGCAATGGAAACCTAGCCTGCCTCACCTTCCATGAGGTTAATCGCACCGTTTCGAATACCGACCATAACATCAGTAATTTCTGTCACGCTGCGTGGTTTACAAAAATAGTAGCCCTGGGCCAGATCACAGTCATGGGTTCTAAGGAAATCTAACTGCTCTCGGGTTTCGACACCTTCACAGATGACTTCGAGACCCATCGCATGTGCCATACGAATCATCACCCGCACAATCTCCTCGTCGTGTTCAGACTGGCCAATACCGCCAGTAAAACTCTGATCGATCTTAAGCAGGTGCATCGGCAGACGGCGCAAATAATCCAGTGAACTGTAGCCCGTGCCAAAATCATCAATGGATAGCTTCACCCCCAGAGCATGAAATTCCAACAACTCCTCCAGACACTTCTCAGGATTTTCCATCATGCCCGTTTCAGTGAGTTCGAGTTCGACGACCTCGACAGGGATCTCATACTTGGCCAAAGTCTCAACATACTGGTGACGGAAGTCACTGTCTCGCAATTGGCTCGAGGAAATATTGATGGCGATTGGTGGAAACTCTCCCAGTTGAGTTTTCCAGCGCTTCAACTGTTGTGCCACAGAACTTAACACCCACGAACCGACATTGTTTATCTGCCCAGACTCTTCCGCAATCGGAATAAATATATCCGGCCGTATCGGTGCTTCGTTGAGCGGAAACCAGCGAATCAATGCTTCACAGGAAGCAATGCGCTCTTCGCGAATCGAGACAATGGGCTGATACACCATTTCAAATTCTTCGTTCTCTATCGCGGTACGCAGCAAGATCTGAATTCGACGTTTCTCTTCCGCCTTCTGCTGCATGTCAGGATTGTAAAAACGATAGGTATTACGGCCTTCCTTCTTGGCATTCTCGACCGCCGACAAACCAGCGCTAACTAGATCATTGGTACTCGTCTGGATTTCTCCCATACCGGCAATACCCACACTGGCACTGGTCGTGATAAATCGCTCACCAACTGATATCGGAGTAGCGACGCTAATGATCACTTTTTCAGCGACCAGGCTTGCGTCTTCTGTCTCGTCCAAATCTACGAGCATGATTGCGAACTGGTCACCATGAAGTCTGGCCACCATGTCACCATCACGGACCAGGCCTGCCAGTCGATTAGCGACCTCCTTTAGAATCTCATCGCCAACTTCTTCACCTTCTTTATCGTTGATCACTGAAAAGTGATCGGTGTCGATGATCAAGATCGCCATCGAGCGATTAGTACGGGAAGTACGCGCAATAACCGTTTTAAGTACTTCATTAAAACTTGTTCGGTTCGCTAAACCCGTCAAATCATCGTGAATCGCCAGATATTGAACACGCTCCTCGTTTTCTTGCTCCTGAGTGATATTACGAAACAGCAGCACAGCACCCGTCCGCTCATCTGCTTTGTTTACCGTCGCTTCACAGCTGTAATCAATGATGAACGAATCTGCTCTGGCGGTTTGCCAACGCGTGGGGTTGTATTTGAACAGAGCCGGTATACTCAACAGACTGAGAATCTTTTGCGAACGATCTTCCTCTGAATTGTCTTCTGGAATCATAAACCGCTGCACATCACTACCAATTAGCTCTGCATAATCAATATCCAACAAACTGCTGGCTCTTGGATTAGCAAAAGTTATCTTGCCTTTAGTATCCAAGCCCAGAACCCCCTCACCGGTTGACGTCAGCAGAACTGTGAATCTCGAGTTGGCGATCTCCAGTTCCTGACGTGATTGTTCAGCAATCAAGTGCATACGGTCCAGGGTTTCCAGCGTCACGACCTCAGCCTCTCGTTCGAGTAACTTCTCGGAGACATATTGGAAAAAGAAATTCACAATAAAAAAGGCTGTACCGAGCAGCGCCACTTCAAAGAAGTGTTGCGAGCCGTAAACAGCCCCCGTGTTGTGCAAATACACTTCACTCGTAATACAGTTGACCGTGGCAAGTGCGGGAAAAAGAGCCGACATTTGCCCACCCAACATCACGCTGCCAAAAGCGACGGAGAAGACCAATAGATATCCGAGCCCACTCTCAACGCCGCCGCTTGTATAAAGCACCAGAGTCAGGCAAAAAATATCAATGGCTGTATAAAGAGAAATCGCACCGATCGTCTTAAATCGAGGGCCGACTGAGACCAATACAGCGAACCCAGTCGCTACATTAAACATCAAGTAAAACAACATGATAGATTGAAACCAGCGCGGTTCGAATCGACCGACAAAAGTTTGATCAGGGACTTCGTAAAAGACAATGAGCAGCAGAAACGATAGGACTATTCGAAAATAATTATAGACTCGCAGGACAACCGAACGCTCACGGTCCCCTTTAGCCTGACGGGCGGCAAGCTGTTGCTGAAGAATGGCATCTTCATCAACTGCGACTTCCACCAACTGATCCCCGGCAACGGTTGCCATGGGCACCCCAAATTCGAATATATTGCTAAACTAAAACATGTTTGGAGAGAAATGTCAGTGCCTGTAGAATGATCTGATAATAAGCCAAAACGTAACCTTAGCACTGCCAGGCAAAACCATAGGAAATCTCATGAAATTAACCACCAAATTTATCAGCGTTATTCTGCTTATCATCGCCTCAACCAGCCTCTATGCGGCCACACCTGCGAAGGAGATAACTTGCCGAACTTGTCACGGCGTAGGCGGCGCCAAGACTCTAATACCGTCGTATCCGAAATTAAGCGGCCAAAATAAGGATTACCTGGTGCAAATGCTCACGGCTTATAAAAAAGGTGAGCGCAAGGGTGGGATGGCTGCAGTCATGACAGCCCAGGCCGCTATGCTTTCTGACGCCGAGATCATCGAGTTAGCTGAGTACTACTCTAGCCAACCCTGAAATGACATAATCCGGTCTTTGCACTCTTCGATGACGCAAATACAGGACGCACGATGATCGACTTAACACGTGAAGGTAATGTCTTCCTTCTAACCATGAACAACGGCGAGAACCGCTGGAGTACCACTTTTGTTCGCGAATTCGCGAAAGCCCTGGATACCGTTGAGGCTAGCGATGGTCCGGCAGCACTGGTCACCACCTCATCGACTGAGAAGTTTTTCTCTAACGGTTTGGATCTGGAGTGGCGTGCCTCAAGAGAAGCAGACCACCCTGGTGGTGATCGTGAAGCATTTGGTGCTGAGTTCATGTTTCTGATGGGACGTATTATTACGCTGCCTGTACCGACCATTGCCGCAGTAAATGGCCACGCATTCGGCGCTGGCTTTATGTGTGCCCTGTGCCACGATAATCGTATTCAGCGTGCCGACCGAGGCTTCATGTGTGCCAATGAAGTCGATATTGGTATGGTCATTCCCCATCCAGAACTTGCGTTGTTTCGCCACAAGATGCCGATGAATGCCTACTTCCAAACCGTATTGCAGGCGAAACGCTGGGCCGGGCCACAAGCGCTCGAAGCAGGCATCGTGCAACAGATCGAACCACTTGAAAATCTTGTCTCAGCCGCGCTGGCCAAAGCGGATGAGCTAAGCCGGCTAGGTGCGAATCGAGAGGTGTACAGCAAGATGAAAGAATCTGTCTATGGCGAGAACGCCGCGATTAATAGCGCTCATGGTCCAGCCTACATGCTAAAGAATCCCGCACAGTTTCATTGAGCAAACTTTCGATTCTCATCAGAGATTAACGGGAAATGTCCGATAACGAAGCGTTAGATCCACCCGTCAACCGGGAACGGTTTTTGTCGGTCCTGAACGACATTACCTACGCCGCACTAGAAATCCAGAATTTAGATGAACTCATGCAATTACTGGCAGACCGCCTCGCTGAGATCATCGATGCAGATGGCTGCTACCTGACACTCTGGGACGAGGCTTCGGGACAAACTAGCCCTGGTGCAGCCTACGGCGCAATGAGAGACACCTACAAAAGCGTCGTACCTATGCAAGGTGAACCCACCATCACCGACGCGGTTCTGAAATTAGGCAAAACTCTTATCATTGACGATGCCTGGAACTCAAAGTACGCCAGCACAAGAATAACCCGGCAGTTCCCCGCGAAGAGTATGCTGGCATTGCCCATCACTCAGGGTGAGAAAAAGTTTGGCGCCGCGCTTATCGCATTTCATCAACACCACCAATTTTCAGCTCAAGAGATCGAAAACTGCGAGCAAGCGGTCAGGCAGATATCCCTTGCGATTGGCAATCTACATAACGTCATCGCACTAAAAGCGAGCGAAGAGAAACATCGGGCTTCTGCTGAAACCATGAAACAAAACCAGGCTCATTTGGACGAAGCTCAGGCCAACGCAAGAATGGGTAGTTGGGAAATCCAACCAACAACAGATGCGCCCGTCTGGTCGAAAGGGCTTTTTCGCCTATTCGATATCATTGATACGGCCGTCCCACCCAGAGATAAAGATCTCATCTTGTTGGTTGATCCAAAAGACCGCGCGCACTTTACGAGAACATTGGTCAGGGCAGCACGGGGCGGGCCGCTTTCTGCGCTAAGTTTCAAAACAGTCCATGGTCGCCACCTATCAGGTCAAATTCATCGTGATCAAGACTCCTCAAGGATAAGCGGCAACATGCAGGATGTGACCGAACAGCGGCAGCTTGAGGAAAGGCTGATTCAGGCCAGAAAAATGGAGGCTGTCGGTACACTCGCAGGTGGCATTGCGCACAATTTCAACAATATCCTGACCGTTATCATGGGCAACTATGAACTTCTCAGATCTTCGACCAGCGAAAACTCGGTCGAGCGTAAGGTATTAGACCAGTGCCTGGAAGCAGCAGAGCGTGCAGCATCGCTCACTCGCCAGCTACTGGTGGTGAGCAGAAAGCAAGAACTAAGGCCCTGCAGCCTAAATTTGAATGCGCTCATTACCGACCTGACTGATTTACTACGCCCACTCATCGGCGACCACATTGCGATTTCGACCACACTCTCATCTGAACTCGGCGAGATTTACGCGGACAAGGGCCATCTCGAACAAGTCGTCATGAACCTTGTGCTCAACGCCCGGGACGCTCTCCAAGCTGGCGGCAACCTCAATATCGAAACCAAAAATGTGACGCGAGAGGGACAGTCATGGGCCGAGATCATAGTGGCCGACAATGGTCCTGGCATTGATAGTCATAGCCTACCGAATATTTTCGATGCCTTTTACACAACCAAGGACGAAGGTAAAGGCACTGGACTAGGCCTCGCCACCGTCGCCAGTATTGTCGAGCAGAGCCAAGGCACGATTCATGTTGATAGCGTAATCGGCCAAGGCACCAGTTTCAGCGTGTTTTTACCGATTACTGAGGTGGAGCAGAACATAGATAAGAGCTTAACCCCTAACGGCGCCATCACACTTCATCCAAATGAAAGCCAGCAGCCACATCACGGCATAATATTACTTGTCGAAGATCACGAGAGTCTGCGGAACATTGCCATATTCGTCTTAGAAGAAGCAGGTTATCAAGTGCTTGCTGCTGAAGATGGGCTAGAGGCACTAAATCTCGCCAAGGATAGTAAACACATCGATTTGTTGCTGACGGCTGTTCGGCTACCAGAAGGGCTGAGTGGATCGAGGCTCGCTGAAAAATTAAAAAGTCGCGGTCATGACCTTCCCACCATATTCATGTCGAGCCTACGCAAGAAACTTCCGGAACATGCGACATTTTTACCCAAACCGTTTCATCCCCATGAATTAATCGCAATCGTGACAGAAGTGCTTGGCGACAATGCTCAAGCCGGTGGTACAACTTCTCGCGTTTCAGAGTAGATTTGGCGCAGCAATTTCCGCCAGGTCATATATTGGGTCGACAGTGAACCTTGCAGCTCGATGACGCGCCCTTCCATTTCCGTTACCGTGGGTGCAATTTCTCGTTCAAATGAACTTGCCAGCTCACGTAATTCATCTTCATTCAGCTTGAGTTCCTTATAAGTCCGATAGACTGACTCGACCGCTGCCCAACTACCAGACCTCGGGCCACGGTCCTCTCGACTATCTCGATCCTCAAGCTGACCATTATAGACAAGCAATTCATAACTGGACTGGCGCCAGTAGGGGTAAATGGTCTGCATATCATCGTAGAAGTTTTCAAAGTGCTCGTCGACAATATCCTGCATGGAATACTCACGCTCGCGAATTTGCCGTACACGGCGATACAGCGGGTCGTTGCGCGCGGGTAAACCTTGCATAACGACCTCGCCCGTCTCGTCTATATTGAGATAGCTCGCGAACGCCTCCGGAGACAGCAACATCGCGTAGCGCAGCATAGAGCTATCCAGAATTTTATCGTACTCATTGGCCGATAGTTGCTGTTGAACCACTACCATGTCGTTAGCAATTTCATTGAATAGATCCTGAAATGGATCGTCTGCTGTATTTTCTAGTGCCTCGTAGCCGTAGTCTGTGGCGTAGTCCCGGTAAGTTTTCTTTATCCAAATATGGCCGCGACTATCACGCACCTCAATATCCAGAGCCAGGGTCACAGCGTCAGAGTCATTGATGCTTCCCGTCACCAGTACTTCAGCAGCCACATCTTTTGAGGCAACAACATTCACAGCACCCCAATATCCAGATTCATTTAGCGTATTGCGCAGTTGCACGGGTAAATACGCAGACTCTGCTTCTCGGATCGGCGCATAGATCCGATTCACAGGTTTAGCACCCTGCGAGACAGCATTTAGCAATACGATAGAAACGTTAAGAGGATTGGACTGAAGCTGAGTCACGCGAGTGAGTGGGATTTCTACCGGCGTTGGCACAACCGTCGCGGGTGGTGGCGCACTAGCGCAACCTGACAAAAACAGGATGACCGGTATCAGGTATCGAAGCATCATTGCTGCGCCGGCCCCAGCCAGCAGGTCTTCTTTTTCTCGAGGGTAAATTCACAATTGTAGAGACTGCCACCTTCCTCGAAGGGCATGTAGACCCGATTGATTGTATAGGCATCAGACAAGGCCGGGGTCTTGACGGTTGTCGCAACACTCAGTCGCTCACCGTTATCCGAGAGCATAAATCGGTGCACAATGTCCAACCCCTTGGGTAATCGGGATGCGAAAATCAATTGCCCATTTTTATCGAAGCCACACCACTCCTGGCCATAACTCAAGGACGGTACTTCGCGATCAATTTCGCAGGTCAGCGCAAAGTCATCGTCTCTCTTCACCAGAACATAGCCATCTGCCTGCTCAATTCGTAGCACGTTGGCTTGATTCATACTGTCCGCCAATGTGCCCAGTTTGATCAGTCCGTTCAAATCATCAATGGCTTGCTGTAACCCTTGACGATTGGCTGCGGTCGGATCTTCCCGGCGCCGCTGCTCCTGACGAACCTGGCTGCGGGCAATCTCGTAGAGAAACAGCAGTTTCTCCTGAGCATTTTCGGTGAGTTTATAATCGACTTCCCAGGCACCAGACAGATTAACTGCCGTACCTTTTATGGGCGGCTCGTTCGGCACGGGCGAGGCGCTGCCGCAGCCCGATAACCATAGCAAACAACATAGAGTCAGTCCGCCACTCTTAAAGGAGTTATGCATGATACTCTTAATGACGTTCTGAATACTGGTTGGCACTGTCACGCTTTTGATTCCGAGATATCCATGTTACGCGCGAAACCACAAATTCCGGCACCGCGCAGTATACTTCCCACATGATAACAAACCTGCCAATTCATGCAGTTCTGAATGAGCTAAAGGAACAGCTACGCCAGCGAGACGAGGCGGTGCTTCAAGCACCCCCCGGTGCAGGTAAGACCACCATTGTACCTTTAGAGTTCCTGAACGAGGTCTGGCTCGGCAATCAGACCATATTAGTGCTTGAGCCAAGACGGATCGCCACCCGCAACGCAGCGGAGCGAATGGCTGAACTACTGGGGCAAACCGTTGGTGATCAGGTGGGATATCGAATGCGGCTCGATTCAAAAATCGGGCCCCGCACTCGAATCGAGGTGATCACCGAGGGGATTCTGACGCGTATGTTGCAGGACGATCCTGAGCTTAGCGGCATCGGCATGGTGATTTTCGACGAATTCCACGAACGCAGTCTAGATGCAGATCTTGGCCTTGCACTTTGCTTAAAGAGTCGTGAAATATTTCGTGATTCACCCTTAAAGCTATTGATCATGTCTGCCACCCTCGACGGCCAGCGTATTTCGAGTCTTCTGAACGACGCCCCTGTCATAACGTCTAGCGGGCGAACCTGGCCTGTCGATGTTATTTACGGCAAAGCCGCTCAACCGCGAGAAAGAACCTCAGACAGAATGGTTTCTGTGATCAAATCCGCGCTTGAGCAAAACCCCGACAGTAGCCTATTGGCATTTTTGCCTGGAGAGGGCGAGATTCGGCAAGTGGCCGCAGCACTCGAGAGTGTTGTTGACGCGCGAACACTTATAGCCCCGTTGTTCGGCAGCCTTTCACTACCAGAACAGCGTCGGGCGATCGCCGCCACAGGTGACAGCAACACCCGCAAGATCGTGCTGGCGACCAACATTGCAGAAACTAGCATCACCATCGAAGGCGTGGATGTCGTGGTCGATTCTGGCCTCGAGCGACAAGCTGTTTTTGACGCCAACACGGCTATGACCCGACTTCATACCACCAGAATCAGCCAGGCATCTGCCATCCAACGCGCCGGCAGGGCCGGTCGATTGAGACCGGGCAAGTGCTATAGGCTATGGTCCGCAGAACAGCAAAAATCGTTGGTGCCCTACACAGCACCAGAAATATTGAGTGCAGACCTAGCGCCACTTGCAATGCAATTGCTCCACTGGGGGCTCGACACACCGGCAGAGTTGGACTGGCTTGACGAACCTTCGACAGGCGCATGGCAGCAAGCACTTGCGCTATTAGCAGATCTAGGCGCAACGGAATCAAATGGGTTGTCTGTGGTATTGACCGGTCACGGTGAACTCATGGCTCGCCTGCCACTGCCGCCAAGGCTTGCCCATATGCTGATTTGCGGCGCGGCAATTAATGCCGCGAGCGCTGCCTGCGCCCTTGCTAGTCTGTTCTCAGATCGGGACCCTTTCACAGGTTCGGAGCAAGACGCCGACATCCAGTTGCGGCTTGATATTCTATTGCGCAAAGCGACCTGCCCAGGCAATAAGCAAGGCTGGCTCAATAGAACGCGGCAGCTAGCGGAACGATACCAACAACAACTCAATAAGCTAAATATCACCCCGTCTGTCGTTTTGAAACATGACGCCATCACCGGCTACCTTGTCGCCTGTGCTTTCCCTGATCGCATTGGCCGACGACGACACGCCGGTGGGTTTCAACTTGCCAATGGCCGCAGCGCCAACCTCCCGGACGGTGATAGATTGAGCAAATATAGGTGGCTTGCGATTGCCGAGGTAGGCGGTATTGCAAGACGCAAGGGCGATATCATTCGCACGGCCACACCACTTGATCCTGATCTATTCAATTCATCGCTTAGCATGCTCAAACACACCGCTAATCAGATCGAATGGGATAAACAATCTGGACGCTTCATCGCTGAACGCCAGACATTCGTTGGTTCGTTAATTTTGGACAGGGAGGATTTGAAGGAAATACCTGAAGCCGAAAAGATTCAGGCCATCTGTGAGCATGTCAAAAAAAATGGCCTGACTCTGTTCAAAATCTACCGAAAATTTAACGAATGGCGGAACCGCGTTCAGCTTGCCCGTGAATACGTGAAACCCGAATGGCCAGACCTCAGTGATCAACACCTGCTCGATACTTTGGAGAGTTGGTTAGGACCCTACCTCGGACCCATCTCTCGACTTGATGACCTTAAAAAAATCGACATCGAAAAAATTTGGATCGACAGCTTCGGTTTCCAGAAGCAAAAAGACATTACGCGCTTAGTGCCAGAAACCATCAGCGTGCCATCCGGCTCAAAAATCAGAATCAACTATCAGGAACAACCACCCGTGCTGGCGGTAAAACTTCAAGAGATGTTCGGTTGCCAGACATCGCCGACCATTCTCGATGGCAAGGTGGAACTACTGATTCACCTGCTCTCCCCGGCCGGTCGACCACTACAGGTCACCCAGGATCTAGCTGGTTTTTGGCATTCAAGCTACCAGGAGATAAAAAAAGAAATGAAAGGGCGCTATCCCAAGCACCCCTGGCCTGACGACCCCACAGCCGCGGTGGCGACCCGGCATACGAAAAAGCGTTCTTAGGGTGCTGCTTTATCGGCTGTTTCAGCTGGCTTTTCCATCGGACTAATAGACTTCATCGCCGCGGTAAAACCCATCAACGAAAACGGTACAGTGACATTCTGCTCTGCGGTTGAGCCAAAGACGAGTCGAGCTGTTTTGCCAGCCTTCATGGCAGCCAAAAATGCCGGTTCGAGGGCCGATACAGCGAGACAGCCACTAGCCGTGCAGCGCTGCACGACGGCTCTCATCAACGTATCCTCACTTAATTCAAGCGTGATGCCACGCAGCAAGTACATGCCGAGCGGCGCTGTTAGAAACATCACCGGATTCTCCGATTCGGGGACAAAACCGATGGTCGTCTGAAACAAGCGCTGACCGGATTCGTTGCCATCGACCACTTGAGAAATTTGGCACAATTCTGTCTCTCCCGTAGGCGAACAGATTTTGGTCCAATCACCGAAAGAACCCGCAACGCGATCTTCCGCTTGAGATAGAGCGGATACCAGCAAAGCACCGAACAGTAAAAAACCACGCAAAAAAACCGATCTATTTATCATGAAACTTTAGCACCCAAACTAGAAGAACGAGAACAACAGATTACCATGTTGCTCTATAGCGTCCTGTGAAACTAGAGCCCCTGCGGGATAGGATAACTGGCGATACGATCGCCATGAGCACTGCCTATATAAATCTTATTACCCACTTTAAGCGCCACTGTCGCGTAGCCCATCGGTGCGCCATCCTGACTCAGCATCACCTCGGTTTCGAGGGTTTTAGGATCAGCTCTGACAATTTCAAATGGCAGCAAACAAACACCTGGTTCAGTACAAGTCTGATTGATCGGGTCATGCTTATGCGAGGCTACCCACAGCATGCCGGATTCATCTACTGTAATGTTGTCAGGCTGCTGTACGCTGAATGAACCTTCCACCTCACCGCTCGCCCGGTCTATAACGATTGTTTTACTGGCCATATAGATATTGACAAATATTTTGCTATTGTCGGCGCTCACCGCAATGCCATTCGGCATCATCTCAACTGAGTTAGGCACCACAACAAACCCCGTATCCGCCTGCCACTCATATACCCAACCAGTTTTCTCTCCAGCGAGCAGCTTCTCAGCGACCCGCTCAAATGGCGTACTTTTGTCCCACATATGAGTGACAAAAAAGCCACCATCTTTCAATCCAGCCACATCGTTGATGAAAGGATCGCCAGGGGGCAATGCACAACCGTGCCATCGCAATGACCAGGCGCCAGAGACGTTAAGCAGTTCAAAAAATTCGACTGATTCTCGACCGCCGTGATTCACCACCAGCAGTTGCTGGCGCTCATCTTCACGCTGCATTAGATCGATACCATGGGGGCTGAACAACTCAGCGTCAGGCACCGGACAAGCCGCATCGCCCCAGGACTCCTCTGACTGCCAGTTAATTTCTATGCTTTCGCGTTCACCGCTGGCGAGATCCATTAGCGCCAGAGCGCCGGGGGGATGAATCATAAACTCACCCATTTCGCTCACCAACAACTTTTCTCCACTGGGTACGATCACCAAATCTTCGGGGTTTTCAAATCCACAGTTCAGAGTAAGCCCAGCGGCTGGCTCACAGGATATGCCAGGGGCAACTGGCTGCTCTACTGTCGCAGTTTCAGGTGCCTGTGTTTCTGTTGAACCGCCGCAGGCTGTAAGGAGAATAATAAGGGTAATGCTTAAGGTTCGGACCATAACTGATTCTTCTTGTTTTAATGGTAGTGATGAAAGTCTGCCTTTATCAGCTGAGGTTTGCCACCATTAGCTCAACGACTCGTTTAACTCTTGGAACATGCTGCATGCTGCGCGCGCAGACGATAAAAAAGGGTGCTATTGGCAATCTCACGCCAATGTCTACGGCAACCAGAGTATCGTTTTCTAAAGGCCCCGGGGGCGCGCAAATCATCACACCGATACCGGCCTTAACAGCGGCTTTTTGCACAAGATAGTCATCACTCGCCAGTATGGGTTGAAACTGCGGTATTAATTTCTGCAGCATCGGTCGAGGTGAAACATCACGATATTTGCCTGCCCAGGTGACCCAATCTAGATCCTGCCAGTCACAGGGAACTTTCAATTTTTCCACATAAGCGGGCGCACCATACACAGCTGGTTGGGAATGGAATTCATGTAACGCGATCAGTTCAGGTTCATTAGGAAATTGCGTTCGAATCGCGATATCGGCAGTTCCGCGGGTAAGATCGACATGATCAACGCCAGACAGAATCTCCAACCGAACCTCTGGCAGTTGGGCCGCGAGCACTGCCGAGAGTGGCGCAAGTTGTTCAACGGCAACACCTGGCGGCGCCGCAATTTTGACAATACCGGCAACAAGATCCTCAGCCCCTTGTGTCGCATGATCAAATTCCGCGGCCCACTTTGCCATCTGTTCCGCAGCGAGCAATAGGCGATCAGCGGCGGTTGTTCGCGTCGCACCATGCTTACCCCGGACGAACAGCTGCTGTGATAAGCGCTGCTCCAAGTTTTTGATCCGCCGACTGATGGTGGGCTGACCCAGATGAAGCAATCTCGCAGCCGCACTGAAACTCCCTGATTCGACCACTGCCAAGAATGTCTGGGCATCCTCCCAGCTGATTGGTGCACTCATCTATTCATTTCCGTATGCTTCTATCCAATAATTGCTAATTTACATCAAATTTCAGATGGCTAATATGTCAGCTCACATCCACTAGATTATCAAAACAGGCCACAATATGAACAAGCCACTTCTGCTTCTACTTTTTAGCATCTGCCTAAGTGCCTGCAGCGCGACCTCAACACCCACTCAGAATTCAACGCTTGGCCAACCTGGGACCATGGCAGGGCTGCTCGAATCCTTGCAACAACCCGGTGTCATTGAATTTGAAAAATATGCCGCTGCAGATTGGGCCGTGACGTTATCTGGGCTTGTTAACCTCGAGCATCCTAAAGCGCAGGCAGCAGGTCTTGAAGATCGACTAGTGCAGATTCAAATATTTACCTACAGCCTTGCCCACCCCACTCAAGGCACTTACCTGGTGGACTCAGGACTCTCCGAGAATTTTACCGATAGCGACAACAATTCTGACATTTCAATGCTGATCAAAATGGCAATGGGCATGGATTTACTAAAAGTGCATGTCACCACCAACACACTTAACGATCAACTCGGTGGCATTGACGGAGTATTTCTCACCCACATTCATTTGGATCACATTATGGGATTGACAGATCTGGGATCTGACGTGCCAGTCTATATTGGCCCTGGCGATGCCGGGGCGAAAGCTCCGATGAACGCTTTCACAAAAGGCACCACCGACCGCTTGATGGCTAACGTCGCTGCACTGTTGGAATGGCAATACACCGAGACAGGCATTATTGATGTGTTCGGTGATGGTTCTTTGTGGGCAATACATTCGCCAGGCCACACACCAGGCGCAACGGCTTACCTCGCTAATACAACCTCGGGTCCGCAACTAATGCTTGGCGACGCCTCCCATACCAAGTGGGGTTGGGACAACAACGTGGAGCCCGGGACATTTTCTGTTGACGCTGCAGCGAGTGTCGTGAGTTTGGCTCGCCTAAAAGAACTGGTCACAGAAGACCCTAGAATCTCTGCCCACCCGGGCCATCAGGCGCTCTGATCAAACACTAACGCTGGATTTAATGGCTCACCCATAGGGCATCGCTCACCAAACAGATGCCGCCTGAGCGGGTCAACATGGGCCGCACACCCTCAACGATAGCCTCGGCTTCCGCGAGGGTTTCACAGGCAATCAGAAATAAACAGTTAGTTGCGGTGCCGGTCGGCTCATCGGCTCTTCTGGCACCACGATCACCTCGCCCACCGGCATGAGCGATGAACGTATAGCCTGGCGCACCCAGATCTGTCAGTAGATCCCCAAGGCGTTTAGCGAGTGCTTTTTCGATGACTATCTCTAGCCGCTTGCAAGGTTTCATCTGCTAGCCTCTTTAGGATGCCCAAACCGCCAGATAATGATAAAGCGGTATGCCGATCACAAGGTTAAAGGGAAAGGTTATGCCCAATGCAATTCCCAAATAGGTGCCGGGATTCGCTTCGGGTAGCGCCAGACGCATGGCAGCAGGCACTGCAATGTAGGATGCACTGGCGCTCAATACAACGAGTAGCACAACGTCGCCTTCGGCGATCGTAAAGAATGATGTTATGCCTAGCGCAAGCGCCGCGTTAATCAGCGGTAACAAGATACCCCACATCACAATCTGCGAAATCGGCAGACCAGAACCGCTAAGGCGCAGGTCCATTAATCGGCGCATCGCAACGATGCCCATATCCAACAGAAACAAACAGAGCACGCCGATAAACAAGTCCTGCAAAAAAGGCGCAACCAGAACTTTGCCCGCAGGACCCGATATCCAGCCGACCACCAGGCTACCCACAATTAGAAACACGGAACCATTGAGAAAGGAGTCCTTGAGAAGCTCTCGGGCGTTCAAACTAACGCCACTCGCTGAGTCTTGAAAAAGTTTAAAGAACAACAGCCCAATAATAATCGCCGGCGACTCCATCAGCGCCATCGCCGCCACCAGATAGCCGCTCCATTCAATATTGTTTGCATCCAGATAGCTGGTACAAGTGACGAACGTCACTGCGCTAATAGAACCGAAAGTCGCTGCAGTAGCGGCCGCATCGGCCAGCGTCATGGTTCGTTTGACCATAAAGAAGACATACACCGGCACCACGATAGACATCACGAGCGCAATGGAAAGTCCGGTTAGAACCTCTAAATCAAGGTCACTTTCGGCGAGCGCTACGCCGCCCTTGAAACCAATCGCCATAAGCAAATATAGCGATAGAAACTTGGCAATCTGTTCAGGTATTTCTAGATCAGAACGCACCAGTGAAGCAAGCGCCCCAAGCAGAAAAAACAGTAGGGGCGGAGATGTTAGGTTGGTAAGAAAAAGTGAGTCCAAGGATCAGCTCGCTGTCGGATCAAATTTATCCGCTCTCGCTTGAACGTCAGCTGTGAGCTGAGCTCGCCACTGTCGCACCCTGTCACGAACAGCCATGTCGGTCGCACCGATAATTTGAGCAGCCAATAAGCCAGCGTTCTTTGCATTGTCGATCGCGACAGTGGCGACCGGTATTCCAGCAGGCATCTGTACAATGGACAGCAGCGAATCCTGACCTTGAAGCTTGGTCGCACTCACTGGCACACCGATCACCGGCAGTACTGTCAGCGATGCCACCATCCCAGGCAGATGAGCAGCACCCCCTGCTCCGGCAATAATCACATTAAAGCCCTGGGCTTCTGCCTGTTTTGCAAACTCAAACATACGATCCGGCATTCGATGTGCACTGACGATCCGTGTCTCTGACTCAATACCAAGTTCTTGTAATATCTGCTGTGCAGGTTTCATCACGGGGAAATCTGAATCACTGCCCATAATAATGGCAACTTTTGGGGCACTCATGCGATGTGTTCCTCGCTGTTCGACAAGGCGCTTAATGCGCTAGCAACAACACCCGACGCCTCAGCCAGAGTTGTCGCCGTAGTGGTAATATGTCCCATTTTTCTACCCTCTCTTCCCTCGGTTTTGCCGTACCAGTGCGTGGCGGTTTGTGGATCAGGATGCCAACAACTGACAGGCAGCTGACAGAATCGCTGCATCCTTTCATCGAACAAGATATTGACCATAACTGCAGGATGGAGCTGCGTCACGTCACCAAGCGGCATATCGTGAATCGCCCGCAGATGCTGCTCAAACTGACTAGTTGCATGAGCCTCAAGCGTCATGTGCCCAGAATTATGAACCCGGGGAGAAATTTCGTTAACCAACAATTCATTATTGGCTGTTAAGAAAAGCTCGATTGCAAATACGCCTACGCCGTCCAATTCTCGAACAATTTCTGCACCCAGTGATCGGGCCTGTTGCTCGACCTCGTCAGCTATCCCGGCTGGCGAAAATGCCATTTGCAGTACGAACGCATCCGCGGAAAATTGCTGCTCAACCAGAGGATAAACAGTCACATCACCACTGACGTTTCGAGCCACCAGGACAGACAACTCTTTCTCGTATTCGACAAACACTTCAGCCAGGGATGGTGTTGGCCAGATGGACGCCGCAGAATCTGCGTTAAGCACTTGCACGCCTCGACCATCAAACCCGCCTGTTTGAACCTTCTGGACGAAAGGCACGCCAAGTTCCGCGACAATGGCATCAAAATCTGGCGTCTCGTCGCAGACAATAAATTTACTCGTTGGAAATCCTTTATCCTGCAGCCATTGTTTTTGCACGGCCTTATTCTTAATCAGACGCAGCGTTGCTGGGTGCGGAAAAACCTCAACGACCCAGTCTGCTTTCAAGGATTCCAGAAGACTTAGCGTGCTCTCTGGTACATCTTCAAATTCGAAAGTGACTCTATCGACCCTATCGCAGAGTTGGCGTATGGCTGCTTCCTCATCGTAGTCAGCAGTGATAACAGAGTCTGCTTCTGCTATTGCAGGCGCACCAGCGTCTTGGGTTAACACCGTCGTCGTCATACCCAAACCGCGAGCAGCCTGGCAAAGATAGACACCCAGTTGGCCAGCACCGATTATTCCCACTCGTTTATTCATTTCAATCCACTGACCATTTTTATCTCACTTGTCACTTTTATCTCATTTAAAACAGGCGCGGAAACCCTACGCGACCCGCCAGCTAAGTCTATTCGAACAAAAGAATTCATTACTACGTATTCATCGAACTATCATTCTTCTATTGCCGCTCGATAAACACTCGACAATAGTTCGGCTAAATCTTCCTATAGCCTCGCACATATCGACTTTTTCTTATATTCTATATCGAGCAAATTGACGCCTCAGAGGAGCAGACAACCGATCATGAGACACCTGAACTATACCCACCTTATGTACTTCTGGACAGTCGCTAGAGAAGGAAGTATCGCCCGCGCCGCAGAGGTCATGCACCTCACGCCGCAAACGATCAGTGGCCAAATCAAACTATTGGAAGAATCTATCTCTGAGCCGCTTTTCGCCAAAGCGGGTCGTGGATTAGCACTCACCGAAACAGGCCATGTCGTCAAGCAGTATGCAGACGAAATTTTCTCGCTGGGCCAGGAACTGACCTACCGCTTAAAAACAAAACAAGCGCTTATGCCCACCACCATGAACGTGGGCATCGTCGACTCCACGCCAAAACTGGTTGCCTTACGCGTTCTGCAGCCGGCATTTTCACTTGAGGATTCAATTAAAGTGGTCTGTCGTGAAGGTTCTCTGGAGCAGCTACTCGGCGACCTGGCCGTACATAAGCTCGACCTTTTGATTTCCGATCGACCTGTGCCGACTGGTACCCACGTTAAAGCGTACAATCATCCTCTAGGTTCGAGTGTTATCAGTTTTTTCGCTAGTCATAAGATCGCACCGAAATATACAGAAGACTTCCCTGCCTGTCTGGAAGGTGCACCACTACTACTTCCTGTTCAGGAAAGCCCAACAAGACGCGCAATTGATGAGTGGTTAGACAATCTGAATATCACACCGAACATCCTCGCAGAGTTCGAAGATAGTGCGCTACTTAAGGCCTTTGGAGAAGCAGGTATCGGGATATTCCCTGCGCCAAGCGCCATTACTGAAGAAGTTTGCACCATGTACAAATCACTTTGTATCGGTAGCTCAGAGACCGTCGTTGAAACTTACTACGCGATCTCCCCGGAGCGTAAACTTAAACACCCGGCAGTGCTGAAACTTACAGAACAAGCCCGGCAAAAACTGTTTGTCTGAATTGTTCGTTTAGGTCTTTTCAATCCCTGCTTATCTGATTCGCGACAGTGGATCCTGCCGACTTCGGCGAATTTCCCTCACCAGCCGGGCCGCTGCATCAGCGACACAAATATGCAGCCCAGAACTGAACATCACGAGCTGTAATTTTTGACCATTTTTCAGTGCAGCTTTAATCTCACAGCGATAGCGCACTGGTTGTGCGGTGCTAAGTATATCTTCGCTAAGTAAAATTTTTAGACTACTCAATCGCGCTTCAACCGATGTCAGTTGAAGCTGTAAAATTCGAATAATACGGGCATCGGCCTCAGCGTCGCTTTCAATATCTGAAATAATGTGTGGCGTCATGCCGGAATCTCTATCGAGTAACACCGCTACGTTACCAGCGAACGAATTACCGACAAGCAACTTAAAACACAAATAAAACCTATCAAAACCGAAGCATCGAAAAAACGGAACCCTTACACGGCACATATCTGATAGAGGTAACTGCATTTAATCAACAGTATTGGCTTTTTAGCCAAGTGGAGATCTTTAATGCCTTTTGAAGCGCTACTCAATTCAGCTCAGGGTAAAACCGCACTAACCGGTGCTCTAAGCGGCGCAGCTGGCGGAGCACTCGTCAGCGCGTTAACAGGTAACAAATCTGCAAAGACACTACTAAAAACCGGTGGATTGATTGCGGTGGGCGGTATTGCGCTAAAAGCGTGGCAAGCCTATAGCAACAGGGAGCCCGAACCCTCGATGGCCGCTCCAGCTCCAGCGGCACCAGCTCCGGCCGCACAAATTCCCGCGGCACCAATCCCTGCGATGGCAATAGCAGCAGCGGCGCCGGTAGCAGCCATTGCACCACATGCCTTGGCGAACGACGGCCAGGCCAACCTGAGTACGCAACCCACGGATGAAAAGCTAATGTTGATACTGAGATCGATGATTTCAGCTGCACATGCCGATGGACACTTGAGCGATCAAGAACAACAAGAGATCTGGAGCAAGAGCATCGAGCTAAGGCTCCCGGCCAATGAGCTGGCCATAATTTCAGAGGCACTGCATCAGCCATTGAATTCAACACAAATTGCCGCATTGGCAACAACTCTTGAAGCAAAAATTGAAGTTTTCACAGCGGCCGCTATTGTGATTGACGACACCTGTAGCGCCGGCCAGAACTATCTAAACGACCTTGGTACGCAACTCGACTTACCTACCGGCCTCATCGGCGCGCTGAAATTACAGGCTTCAGCCGCGGCATAATCCTGCATCGACACGGGAACTGTGGTATTAATGTCAGCCATAAATTCAGACTATCTCAGTGCCTGTGGAACCCCAAAAAACCTTAAAACAAGTCTTTGGCTTCGATAGCTTTCGCGACCCCCAACAAGAGGTCATCGAAACCATCACCGCAGGATCCGATTGCCTGGTCATCATGCCGACAGGCGGCGGTAAGTCATTATGTTATCAATTACCGGCGCTACTCCTTGATGGCACCGCGATCATTGTTTCACCACTGATCGCGCTCATGCGAGATCAAGTCAGGGCCGCTCAAGAACTCGGTATTGCGGCCGCCTATCTAAATTCTACTCAGACGCCCCAAGAACAGCGCGAAATCGTTGACCAACTCAGAAACGGTGCAATCAAAATGTTGTACCTCGCGCCAGAGCGCTTAAAACACAGAGAGACAAAACAACTTCTGACTGAAATCAATATTAGTTTTGCGGCAATAGATGAAGCTCACTGTGTGTCGCAGTGGGGTCACGATTTTCGACCCGACTATTTGACCCTCGAGTGTTTCAAGCAAGACTTCAAAATACCGGTGATGGCACTCACCGCGACAGCAAACGATCTAACCAGAAATGAGATAGCCGAAAGGCTGCGATTAGAGAACGAACGACGGTTTATCCAGGGGTTTGATCGACCGAATATTTTTTATCAAATCACACTCAAGGACAATCCACGCCGCCAGCTCAAATCATTTCTTCAAAATCGCGAAGAACAGTGCGGTATCATCTATTGCCTGTCCCGAAAGAAAACTGAGCAAACTGCCGACTGGCTTTGTAGCCAAGGATTTAACGCGCTGCCCTATCATGCTGGTCTTGATGCCTCAAAACGCGGGCACAACCAGGATCAGTTTCTAAAGTCTGAATGTAAAATCATTGTCGCGACCATCGCGTTCGGTATGGGCATCGACAAGCCAGATGTACGCTATGTTGTGCATCTCGATTTACCCAAAAGCATCGAGTCCTATTATCAGGAAACCGGACGGGCCGGCCGAGACGGCGCCGCCGCAGATGCCTATCTCTTATACGGGCTGCAGGATGTAGTGTTGTTAAAGCAAATGGTTAGCCAAAACGATGATCGACAAAACCGCATTGAGCAGCACAAGTTAGACACTATGCTGGCATTCTGTGAAACCACCAGCTGCCGGCGCAAATCTCTTTTACAGTATTTCGGCGAGCAAATTACTGACTGCGGACACTGTGATACTTGCTTAACGCCACCGGAGACATTCGACGGGACCGAGTCTGCGCAGAAAGCACTCTCGGCCATTCATAAAACTGGCCAAAGGTTCGGCGCCAACTACATCATTGACGTTCTCACGGGGGTTGAGTCCGATCGCATACTTTCTTTCGATCACCACAAACTCAGCGTGTTCGGAATAGGCAAAGAACACACCTATGACGAATGGCGCGGTATTGTTCGTCAGCTGGTCGTACGCGGCCTGGTCAAGGTAGACGTTGAAGGTTTCAACGGATTGCACCTGACAGAGCTATGCCGGCTCGTTCTAAAAGGCGAGCAAAAGCTACTTTTGCAAAAACTTGCCCGAAAATTGTCCCCGCCAAAATCACGCAGCAAACCCGAAACACTTGATCTCGACTACGATGAACTCTTGTACGAGCAACTGCGCGAGTGGCGAATGACGACGGCTAAACAAAAGGGCTTACCACCCTACACAATCCTCCATGATTCGACACTCAAGGAAATTGCCGCAACAAAACCGCAGTCGCTTGAAGCCTTGCTTGATATCAGCGGTATCGGTTCAGCCAAGCTAGATCAGTACGGCTCAGCGCTGATAGGCTTCATAAACCCCTGAATTCGCTGTCGCCTCCACTAGCTCTAGCCTATACTTATTTTCATGCTTTCAATAACACTCTACGCACTAGGGCTGCTTTGTCGATTTGCCGCGCTCTTTCTTGCGGCAAGAATCGTCTGGCTTAGATTCTCCTGGCGTTTTTTTGCGGTGATATTTGGGGTTGCCTGGCTTTCCCTCCAACCTATCCTAGAGTTCTTTTTCGCCGCCTTTAGCGAATATATATCTGAGCTGCCGCAACCCTCCATTTTTTTCATTACTGGCTTCCTCGCGCTGTTCGTGATTTACCAGCTGTACGCAATCCTTGTCGACAACGAGCGTTATGCTAAAAAAGAAACCGATGAGTTAGAACGATTTGGTCGCCGACAATCCATTCTACTGTCGCTCGCCAAACTAAGAAGTACAGACCTACCAGCGGCACTGAATGCTCTGGTAAAAGCGAATGCAGAAGAACTGGCCACGTCGCGCATAGGTGTCTGGGTCTTTAACGAAGATAGGAGCGCGATCACATCATTGATCATTTTGGATCAAGGCATTGTTAAAACGGAACCTGAAGAGCTGTCCGCAAAAGACTATCCGTCCTACTTTGCGGGTATAGAAGATGGCGGCCTGGTCGTCGCCGACGATGCTCGTCACCATGCAACAACCTTTGAATTCACAGAAACCTATCTGAAGCCAAACAACATCTATTCGATGCTAGATATCCCGATCCGAATGGAAGGTGAGCTTGTTGGCGTGGTCTGCTACGAACAAACCCGCGCCCCACGTCATTGGACCCTCGACGATCAAGACTTTGGGCATTCGATCGCTGACCTCTGCGCAATTGCCATTGCGACGGATAAGAGACGGCAGATGGAGGCAAGACTTCTGGCGAGCGAGCGCTATTTAACGGACGCACAAAATGTCGGCCAATTCGGTAGCTTTCGCTGGGACCTCACAAAACAGGAAATCTTTTGGTCGGGTGAGGTCATCCATCAACTTGGTTTCAGTGATACTCAACAGCCCTCGTACAAATCCGTCCGAAATCGCTTAGACGATGACCATATAGAGCAATACGAAGGTCTCATTCAGCGGGCGGTGAGAAGAGAAACACCATTAAGAGCAAGGTTCAAAAGTAAAGCCGACTACGGTGGCGAATTCTTCGAGATACGCGCAGCCTTTAGAAAAGATGACCAATCACCAGGCGGCTGCTTCGAGGGTACTGTGCAGAATATTACGGACCAGGTGGCAGCTGAACATGAAACCCAGCGACTCGAAGAACAACTCATTCATTCACAAAAAATGGAGAGTATTGGCACACTTGCAGGTGGCATCGCCCATGACTTCAACAATATTTTGACACCCATCCTGGGTTACACCGACGTCGCGCTAACACGGCTAGAACCTGACTCACCGATTAGAGAAATACTGCAAGAAGTTCTGCAGGGTAGCCTTCGAGCAAAAGATTTGGTTAAACAAATTCTCGTTTTTAGTCGCCGCTGGGACGAAAAGAAAGAGTCACTAGACTTGCAGGATACACTTCAGAGCGTTCTAAAACTGGTTCGCCCCACACTGCCGACCACGATCCAAATAGAGATAGAAATTGTTCCTGGGTACAAGATGGTAGAAGCAGATTCGACTCAAATGGTGCAAGTTCTGCTAAATCTATGCACAAATGCCTGGCATGCAATGGAATCGCACGGGGGCAAGCTCACCTTGAAGCTAATGCCAGCAACCCGAAATGGCAAAGAGATGATCGCACTTGAAGTGACTGACACCGGCCTAGGCATTGATACCGACGCACTGAACCGCATTTTTGACCCTTTCTTTACAACAAAGGATGTTGGCAAGGGCACGGGGCTAGGCCTTTCAGTCGTGCATGGCATCATCACCAAGTTGGGTGGTGAGATCAGTGTGACGAGTAAGCCGGGCGCGACCAGTTTTACGGTTTTTCTTGCCGCGACTGATCTAACACCAAGCTTACCCAAGCCAAAAGAGGAGGACACGACAGCCATTAAGTCCGGGTCTATATTATTAGTGGATGATGATGTTGCGGTCGCTCGAACCTTGGAATCTATGCTTAATAGCCTTGGTTATCAGGTAGACGTCTATCTGGATAGTGCTGAAGCACTAGAGTGTTTTCAACGAGGCGACCAACACTATGATTTGTTACTGACCGACTTGACGATGCCCGGCATGTCTGGAATAGAACTCATCCAAAGAATTCGTGAACATGCACCACTATTACCGGTTTTAGTCGTGAGTGGCTACGCCGAAGATCAAGTTAACGAACAACTCATCGGACTCGACAATTGTCATATTGTCGGCAAACCAATCATGAAAGCTGATTTAGCAGTCGCAATCGAAAAGGAACTCTCTGATGCTCATCCTCGTCATTGACGATGAAAAAGATATCTTGCAGTTGATCACCACCATGCTGACATCTGAGGGCTATGAAGTTGTGGCCGCAGAAGATGGGCAGCGAGGTCTCGAGCTATTACAGGATTTTGATGATATTGAACTTGTGATTACCGATCTCATTATGCCGAACAAAGAAGGCATCGAGACCATCATGGATATGCACAAAATACGCCCTGAACTCAAAGTTCTTGCCATGTCTGGCGGAGGACGAGGTGGCATTTCTACCTACCTATCAACCGCCAAAAATATCGGCGCTGCTGCGACACTTGCCAAACCTTTCCGCAAGCAAGAATTACTCGATGCTGTCTCAGGACTTATTAATAATTAGGCGGGTTTTGGTTTACTGTCTCGACCATTTTCTCGCCAATCGTGAAAATCTTCCAAAATCATGTAGCCGGAAGGCACGACAAATAACGTCACAAGTGTTGCAAACAAAACCCCAAACGCTAACGATATTGCCATAGGGACAAGAAACTGCGCTTGGCTACTTTGGTTGAACATCAGAGGCATTAAACCAACGAAGGTTGTCATCGACGTCAAGACAATTGGACGACAACGTGAAATCGCTGCTTCCAATACCGAATCGTGAAGAGATTGGCCCTCGGTACGGCGTCTATTGACATTGTGAACCAACACCAGCGAACTGTTAACCACAACGCCCGATGCAGCGATGACACCCATCACTGACATCATTGCAAGCCCGGCCACGAGGTCAAAAGTTTTCATGATTTGGTGACCCCAGATTGCCCCTAACATGGCAAAGGGAATCACACTCATAATAATGAGCGGTTGCGTGTAGGACTGTAACGGAATCGCTAAAAGCGCATAAATCACAAACAGAGAGATAAAGAATAAGGGAATTAGGTTGGTGGCCGCTTCACCCTGTTCCGCCTGTTCACCTTCAAGACTGTATTGGATCCGCGGATAATCCACCAGGATCTTCTGAATTTCACCCCCAACTAGCGCACCAAGTACCTCATTCGCTGTGATTTGGGTTCTGTCTACATCGGCAATGACGTTCACGACCCGTTGCCGGTCTGCACGCTTAATCGCAGAAAACCCTCGGCCAAGATCAGCGACCGCAACCGTTTCGAACGGCACTTCAGAACCATCCACGGTTCGGATGCGCATATCATCCAGGGTACTTAAGGATTGGCGCTCTGCTTCCGGATAACGCACCATGACTCTGACATCATCTCGACCTCGCTGAATACGCTGCGCTTCTTCGCCATAGAATGCCTGTCGAACTTGCCGTGCAAGACTGCCAAGGGTCAACCCCAGTGCTTCACCGCCAGGCGATATATTCAACTGTAACTCCTGTTTACCAGATCGGAAGCTATCGGTGATATCAATCACACCCGGGTATTCCGCGAGTTTATACCGCAACTTCTCTGCGACTACACGTAGGTCGTCTACATTGTCGCCTGCAAGTTGAATATCAATTGCATTACCCACCGTGAATTGTGAGGTATTAAACTTCAGTTCCACGGCATCGGGTATTTGGCCAGCTAACTCGCGCCAACGATTCGCTATCGTGCGAGTTTCAATGTCACGACTTTCGTCAGGCACAAGCTGCAGTGTCACCTCTCCAAGATGGCCACCACTGCTCTCGGCCTTGCCAGCCCCTGGACCTGGAGGACCACCACCGCTGCTCGAGCTAGGCTGACTGCCAACGGCTGAAAGAATATGAGTGACCGGAGGGGTTTCTGGAAATTCGGCCGCAAGCTCTAACGTAAGTTGCTGCGCTGAACGCTCTAACTTCAAAATAGCTTCATTGGTAATTGAGGCAGGCGTACCCAGTGGCATTGTCAGTTGCGCAATGGCCTGATCAGCCTCTAACGGCGGAAAGAACGAAAAGGGTAAGCGTCCACTTGCCACAATCCCAAGACCGGACAAAAATGCCGCCAGCGCAATAGCCACTGTCACATAACGGGCATTGGTGGCTCGAATCACAAAGCTTCGAAAAGTCACATTAATCAGCGTTTCCACTTTGTTCGAGAAGGCTTTTTGGAAGTTAATCAACCGGTACGATATCACCTGCGCAATACCCACTTTGTAGAGGATGTACGCGATCACTAGCACCACGCAGGCCAGATTGATGAAACTGGCAATACCCCAGGCAACTTGTGAAAGGATAATCGCCACAATCGGAATCATCATCAGGCCAACCTCACCGACTTCAGATTCTACTGACAGATGACCCAGGTGAGCTGGCAGTACAAACTGTGATTCAATCAGAGAAAAAACCAGGCAGCAGATAACAACTGTGGCGATAACACCAAAAATTTGACCCATCGTGCCGGGACTAAGCATCAGTGGCATAAAAGCCGTAATGGTTGTCAGTACACCAAACACGACAGGAACCGAGACCTGCTGAGTACCGATAATGGCACCCTCTAACAAGTCACCGTGTTGGAGTTGGTTCACATAAACGTTTTCGCCGACGACAACGGCATCGTCAACGAGAATACCCAGCACCAGAATAAAGCCAAACAGCGAGACTCCATCAATGGACAAGCCAATAAGAGATCCTAGTGCTAGCGCACCCAGAAAAGCGACCGGCACACCGGCACTCACCCAGAACGCAAGACGTGGCCTTAAGAACAGCGCCAACAGGATCAGCACCATCAAGAAACCAGACTTCGCACTGCTCAGTAAGGTATCCAGACGGCCGTGAAGTAGCTTCGAGCCATCGTTCCAGATCGTCAGTTTGACGCCGTCTGGTAGACTTTCGGGCGCGCGCGCTAAATAGGCTTTCACAGTTTCAGTGATTTCAACGATGTCCTGATTACCGACCCTAGAGACCCTGATCAGTGAGGCTGGCTTACCATCAAATCGCAACAACTGATCCGTATCCTCAAAACCATCCACGACGGTCGCAACATCTTTTACTTTTAGTCGAGTGCCATCGGGCCGGGTAAACACCACGAGCCCTTCAAACTGATGACCCCAATAAGCCTGCCCTTTCGTACGCAGTAAAATCTCACCGCCGTCGGTTTTAATTGAGCCACCCGGCAAATCCAGTGAACGCAGTCGCACCGCAGCTGCAACCTGCTCGAAACTGAGACTGTACTCACGCAACGCAGACTCGGACACCTCTATCGATACTTCATAAGGTCGGGTGTTCTTAAGCTCTACCTGTGTCACGTTTGGCAAAGCCGCAATGTCATCGCGCACTTGCTGACCGAGGATCTTTAAGGTGCGTTCGTCTTCCGGCCCAGTGACCGCAATATCCAATACAGAACGAACTACTGACACTATTTTTACGATGGGTTTTTCAGTTTCTGCGGGAAACGTATCAATGGCATCGACCCGGCTCTTTACATCATCCAACGCTTTGGATTCGTCGGCTTCTTCGAACAGTGTAACCTGCACACTACACACGCCCTCACTGGCGGTTGATTGAATCTTCTCGATTCCTTCAATACCTTCTAGCTCTTCCTCAATCCGGATACAGACGCCCGCCTCTACTTCTTCTGGCGCTGCACCGAGATAAGGGACTGTGACCGTAATGACCGGCACATAAAGATCCGGGAAGGATTTCTGTGGGATCTGGGTAACCGCAGCGAGGCCAGATATGACGATCAACAGCATCAGTAAGTTAGCGGCGATGTGGTTATTGGCAAACCAGCTAATAATTGGTCTCATCTTGCCGCTACCTCATTGTCAGGATTAGGCATCCTGACCCGCATACCTTCCACCACGATCTCGAGCGGAGAGATACACACCCTTTCGCCAGCTCTCAAACCCCCTTTGATATAAATTTGATCTTCCACTTCTCGCAGTACCACCACGTCACGAAACTGTAGGCGATTCTCCGCATCCACAACATAGACGCGTGAATCCCCTCGTAACGCGATTCGGGGTAAGCTCACAACATCATCAAAACTCTGCCCTTGTATCTCAGCACTCACAAAAAGGCCAATGGACAGTGGTGGTTTATCTCCATCTGTTTCGTAGGGCGACAAGACCCTTGCGACGACATTGATCATGCGTGTTTGCGGGTCAATTTCACCTTCGGTACGCACGACTTCACCCTTCCACTCAAAGCGATCGCCGCCAAAGTTTGCGTTGAGTTTTACTAAAGCAAGGTTCGTTGCATCAACAACCGTATTGCCCGCCAAAGGCACATCGACGAACTCCAACTCCTCATCTTTGATTGGCAAGCGCACCTCGACATAGTCGGTGGCATAGATGGTCGCGACTGGATTACCACGATTCACAAACTGCCCGACGTCCACACGCTTTGATCTAACGCGGCCATCGTAAGGAGCCACCAGCTCTGTCCGTTCCAGATCTCTTACCGCTTTTGCTAGTCGGGCCCTGGCTTCCTGCAAGGTCGCTTCGGTGACACGAAGGCGATTCAGGGCATCGTCGGTCGCAGAGTCAGAGGCGAGCTTCTTTTTCGCCAGGTCTGTCTGCCTAGAATTTGTCTTGCGTGCGTTCGTGACTTCACTCTCAGATCGGGCCAAGTTTGCCTTTGCCTGTTCAACTGCCAATTCATAGTCCAGCGGCTCAACGGTGACAAGAACCTCACCTTTCTTGAAGAATCCGCCAGACACCATGGCAGAAGATACCGAGATCACGCGGCCGGAAACTTCGGGCGTCAGTTCACTTTCAGTACGGGGAGCGACAGTCCCATGGGTACTTGCCGTCATCAGCACAGTTTCTAGGGCGACAGTGATCACCCTAACCAATGGCGCAAGGGGCACCACCGGTTTTGGATCTAATGTGGGGCCAGACATCACCAACATCACCATGTTGGCGATACCGAACAGCACGACAGCCGCAGCAATCAGCAGTTGTTTCACAAGGTGTCTCCTAAAGAAGGCTCAGGTGCCAAAAAGCCCGATATCGCAAAGTTAATCAGCCGTTGAAATTTTTCCCGGGGGTGTGCCGCGGCGATTTCTGCGCCTAGTGGCATAGGCAGAGACAGCGTCTGCAGCATGCTTCCGACAAGAAAGTGAAACCGCCAACGCACTTCCGTTATTGATAGTTCCGGCAACAAGCGGGCCAGCGCCGCAACAAACCGACTCGCAACTACCCCAAACTCTTGCTCCATAATCGGTCTCGTCACGGATCGCGGTTCGCTATAGATTCGACTAATAAGACCCTGGAGATGTTCAACTTCATCACTTGCAATGAGAGGCAGCAAAAATGCTTCCAACACAGACCGAATGTCTAATGTTGCCGCATCGGCTTCCAGAGCATCCAGAGCAGCCAGACGGCCTAGATTAATGGGTGTTACCCGACGATGAACAACAGCGGCGAATAAGCCCTGCTTCGACCCAAAATGGTAGTGGGTCGCGGCCAGATTTGCGTCAGCACGGTCTGCGATCGACCTTAACGAGGTTGCGGCGTAGCCTTTTTCGACAAACAGCGATTCTGCAGCGTCAAGCAAACAGTCTTGGGTTGAAGTCATAGGAAAATACATTCAAACGTTCGTTTTATTCTCTCAGCACCGCTCGAAGTACGCAAGCAATATGAGTTTTAGGATATGATGTGCGCCATGAAAAATGCTCAAGAAGCCCTTGCAGAACTGCAAACCGGCAATGGCCGGTTCATACGCGGCACATCAGACTACGACCCATCTCTGAATGCTGTTCAACGCAGTCAATTGCTAAAAGGACAAACGCCATTTGCCGTCGTTCTCGGCTGCTCAGACTCCCGAGTGCCAGTAGAAATGGTGTTTGATCAAGGATTTGGCGATCTATTCGTGATCCGAGTGGCGGGCAACGTGGTCGCCTCATCTCAAATCGCCAGCGTGGAGTTCGCCGCCGCACAGTTCGGCGTCAGATTGGTGGTAGTGATGGGCCATACCAATTGCGGTGCAGTGGCAGCTACGATTGATGCGCTGACGACCTCGGAGCTATCAGACTCACTGAGCAATCTCCGCTCGATCGTCGACCGCATCCGACCTGCCGTCGAGGGGTTGCTGGACTTGAACCTGGAAAAAGATCAGCTCATCAAACAAGCGGTTCGATCGAACGCCCGGATATCCGCCAATTCTTTGCGCCACGGGTCCCAGGTATTAGAGCAATTGAGCGAGACAGACAATCTACTCATCGTCGGCGCTGAATACTGTCTCGAAACCGGCAAGGTAGAATTCTTCGATGGTGTCCCAGCGTCAGGAGCCAACCACACCACCATCGCGGCGGCGAATCGCGAGGGTGCAGTCCCTGGGTACGGTCTTCTGGTCAAACTCGGCGGGAAAATTCGTGACTTTTGGATCACCATTCCCAGGATGCTGAACATTCACAAATAACGTTGTCCGATCTGGTGTCGATGTAATACCGGTTAACTCACAACCGGCCACACCCGATAGCAAACGCCTGATTTCTCCGGTGTTGATATCTGTGACCAGCAACTGATTGCTATGCCCTTCCCGCTGGTCACCGTCAGTCATGATGAACAAACGACCATCTGGGTCAGCCCATAGTCCATCCGGACTGGCAAAAGAATTTTCGCCCGCATAGTACTTATCGGAAATCAGAAAGATCTCCCAGGTGAAGGTTGTGCCCAAAAAGTCGTCACTGTCGCGCCAGCGAATAATGTGACCATTGGGGTTCGGTGCTTGCGGGTTGGCTGGATTGGCGACTTTACGTTGGTGGTTATTGGTCAGCGTACAATAGACATCGCCATTGGGTGCCACGGTTGTCCATTCCGGACGATCCATATCTGTGGCCCCTAATGCCGTTGCAGCCAGCCGGGTGTTAATTAGAATATCTGCCTGATCCTTAAAGTTCTTCAGCTTCGGGTTGTCGACGGTGAGCGGTAACCATTCACCCGTACCACCTTCATCAAAACGCGCTACATACAACACGCCGTCATCCAATGGGTTAACACCACGCGCCTGCATGGCTTGCCAATTATCGGCCGACACAAACTTATAAATATGCTCAAAACGTTGGTCGTCACCCATATATACAACAACACGACCGTCGGCGCTGACGCCATGCCCTGCACCCTCGTGTTTAAATCGTCCAAGTGCCGTGCGCTTTACCGGCACCTGATTAGGATCAAATGGGTCAATCTCGACGATCCAGCCAAATCGATTCGCCTCGTTCGCAAATTCAGGGTCTGACAGATCAAACCGCTTGTCGAACAAGTGCCAGCCATAGCCCGCTCCCGTCCTGTTGATGCCGTAACGCTGCTGAGACTCATTTGCTGTGAACTCGCCTGAGGCAGCAAAATACAAATTGAAATTTTCTTCACAAGTCAGATAAGTATTCCAGGGGGTTTGGCCATTCGAGCAGTTGCCAAAAGTACCGCGATAGGGGTTAGCCGCCTTGTTCTGAAGTTGAGGGCTCGATACCGCCGGACCGCTGAATGTCGTTTCCCCATTGCCATGAATGCGCCGCGCAAATTTGCTCGCGACTCGCTGCCACTTACCTTCGACCTCAGCAATCTCGACCACACCCGCGCCAAGGGCGTATTGCGACGCCCTGACATCGTCAAGGCTTTCTGGCAAGGGTTTGCCCAACACATGTGTGTTTCTACCGTACTCATGATTTAGGGCCAACAAGCCTCTTTTACCATCATCAGAAATCGGGAAATACGTCATGCCATCGTGACCGATACCCACCTGCTCCGCCTGATCCTGAGTGGCAGGGTAGTGATAGGCAGGGCCATCTGGTTGCAGTGGCGTACCCCAGGGAATCAGTACCTCATAGACATAGTCTTCAGAGATGGTTGGCATCGGGCCAGTCCCCTTCGCGAAAGGAACTGGCGTAAAGCCGATTAAAGGCGCATCGGTTTGCGCCGCATAGCTGCAGCCCACAAGAAACTGTGTTGCTGCTGCTAGCCCGCCCTTGAGCAAGGTTCTACGTTGAATTTTCATATTAAAACCTTAACTCGTTGACCTGAAAAAACAGATAAACAACTGATAAAGAAACGCTTAGTAACGCAGCCGCAGCCCCACTCGAACGCCTCTACCCGCCTCCGGCGCCACGCTATTTAGAAACGACACGTGGTTACGAACTTCTTCATTCAACAGATTATCACCCTTAGCAAACAAAGCGAGGTCCGCACCAGAGGCCAAAGTCCAATGATAATCAGCATAAGCTGATACCAATGTGTAGCCGGAGGAACGCAACTCAAGAGGCGCCGTATTATCCTGCTCAAACACGTGGCTAAGGGTCATGCCCGCGGACCATTGTTGGCTCTCCCAGTCTACTCCAAAGAGGATTCTCGCGGGAGACATCCGCGGTACATAATCGTCATTATCAAAGCGGCCCCGCACCATATCCACGGCAATACGGCCGTCAATGCCGGAGCCCGCTAGGTCTGCAAGTGGGAACTCAAGGCTGGCTTCGAAACCATAGAACTGGGCGTCCTGACCGCGGTAGTTAGCGATCTGAATATCATCAACTAACGCACCACTGGGATCGAGATAAACATAATCGTTCACTCGATTATAAAAACCTGACACATCCAGCAGGGCTGACCTGATTGGTAATCGATAGCCAACATCCAGATTATTAGATACCTCAGTGTCCAAATCAATATCACCAATTTCAATCAGGTTGGTTGCTGCGTGAGCGACTAGCTCGGTACTGAGACCACAACCCGCCAGGTCAATATTGGAATAACGTTCTTCCACTGTAGGCGCGCGTTCGGCTCTCCCGGCAGAGATGATTAAACGAGCATCACGGTCTAGATCAACAATGCCACTGGCAGAAACACTGAACACTGTTTCTGAGGTCGCGCACGCTGCGGGATCTAATTCAGCACGTTCTACTCGGCCGCCTAGCTCTAGGGTGTAACGATCCGATGCCCAGCGTTCCACCGCAAACAGTGCGGTATTCTGAATATCAGTTTTCGGGATAAAGGCTTCTTCACCAGCTGCACTAAATTCTGTCGAGTTTAACTGCAATCCCCAAACGCCCTGCCATTGTCCTCGCTCCCGAGTGGTTAACGAGACGCGGCTATCGAAGCCTTTGTTTAAAAAGCGTGTGCCGATCTCCGCTACACCATCCTCAATTTCGAGCTCACGATGTTCGTAGTCGGTATAGCCAAGATGAAAACGCACGTCGGAGATAAAACTGTGATCAAAGTGATAGTCCGCTTTGAGGTCATAACGCTCTTGCTTTAATGCGAGACGAACGGTGACTTGTTCTTCGCCATGTTCTTCGCCATGCTCCTCGTCCTCATGCTCTTCCTCTTCATGACCGTGGTCATGAGCCCCAGCGGGCAGACCATATTCACTTTCGAAACTATTGTAAGAAAAGCCAATGAAGCCCTGTTCTTGCACCCAAGAAACCCCCAGGGTGCCGCCCTCCCCTTCGCCAAAGGAGTTGTCAATATAGCCGGGCGGCGAAGACTCACCTTCCTCTTCACCTTCTTCGTGCTCGATACCGGCAAGCGCTTCCAATGCTTCTAGGCGTTCAAGATCAATCGCGGTACCAGGTATATCCACATTGTTATTGCGTCGAGAATAAAAATCAGCATGGAATGCGATTGAGCCCACGCTGGCGCTTACGCCAACCAGGGTTTTATCCTCATCGCTGACACCCAAGTGGGATTGTTCAATGATGACTTCTGGCCGCTCGTAGAGCCGGGTCGGAATGCGCTGATCAATCACATTGACCACACCACCGATCGCGCCACTGCCATAGAGCAGCGTTGCCGGGCCACGAACCACCTCAATACTATCGGCTAACAAGGGCTCAATGCCATTGGCGTGGTCTGGGCTAAGGTTGGCCGCATCGGAAACAAAAACACTATTTTGTAATACCTGGACGCGCTTACCGCTCTGGCCACGGATCACCGGCTGACCAACGCCCGGCCCAAAGGATGCAGAATGCACACCGGGTTGGCTATCTAAGGTATCGCCCAGGGAGTTGGCTACTGCGCGACGCAATGCCTCACCCGACAACACCCCAACAGGGAGCGCCGATTCTGCCAATGGTTTATGAAAAGGACCGGTAACAACAACTTCTTCAATATCATGTTCGGCAGCTTGTAGATGCACAGCCACCAAGCTTGCCAGCAGGCAGCCTGAAAATAATTTGATCATGGGACTCTCTCTAATTTAAAAAGTGGGCTTTTAAACGTCGAGAAATAGGGGCGGTGCTCGAGAACGCTGGTCAAGGACCGCGGAAAAACGGCGTTGTTGGACTCTTGGATCGGCGGGATTACTGGCTAACGGCACAATCGCCGGATCAATGGTTGCAACCAGAGCAGCATCACCCGTGGCTGAACTGCAAATGAGACACGCTTGCTCATCCGCTATATGTAAATGGATGTGATCAAGAGATGCCAGCGCCTGCGCGAAAATCGCGCTGGCAAGCAGCAATGAGATGACCGTGATTTTGCGGAACGTCATGACGCTTGGGGTAACCGTGACCGTTAAACTTTGTATAAGCCTAAATCAAACATTGAGAACGAATCAAGTCTCTTGTGCCGAATTTTCCTGCAACTTTTGACAGAGAATACACATTTCAGCCTCCGGATATGCTTTGAGACGCGAGAAGGCAATGTCTTCACCGCACTCCGCACACTCACCGAATTGGCTAAGTTCAAATCGCCGTTGTGCTGAGATGACAGATCGCAACCGGTTTTTGATGACATTGCGATTGGCCAGCAAAATACTCTGGTTGTGCATCTCATCCATTCTACTGAGGCGGCCCTGATTGTCTTTCAGCTTGACGGGTTGCGTCGCAGCTTCAGTGTCGGCGAGCAATTGGCCCAGGCTATCCTGTAACGCGACGAGGTCACGACCCAGAATCTGCAGCTGCTGCTTAGTCAGTGCTTCGGACATTTGGCCATCATAGCGCAATTAACGTAACGTGATACGAAACTTAATCAGGATCACAGCCCATTACGTATACCAACTTCTCTCAGGCAGCAAACAACAATCAGTCGCCCATCCTGCTTGAACTAGGCAAACAGCTGACATCGCCTTGCAGCCTACTGGAAGTAGGCAGTGGCTCTGGCCAACACGCCGTCAGCTTTGCCACGGCACTACCCCATGTCACGTGGCAACCCACAGACCAGGGTGATTACTACCCAGGGTTAGTCGATAACATCAGCCGTCTGGCGCCAGACAATGTTTTGCCACCATGCTACCTCGATCTCACTTCGCCGGATTGGCCAGACACCCTTGACTGCCTTTACTCAGCCAATGTCATCCACATCATGCCCGAGGCATTATTGCCGCAAATGTTTGCAAGTCCGGCGAGCCGCCTGATGTTTTACGGGCCTTATAAGTACAACGGCGAGTTCACGAGTGACTCTAATGCTAATTTTGATGTTTTGTTGAAAGATCGAAATACCTTTAGTGGTATTCGGGATATTGAGGCTTTGTTGGCATTGGCTAAAAATGCGGGATACGTAATGGCGAGCGACACGCCTATGCCTGCGAACAATCAGTTCCTGCTCTTTCAACGATAGTCTTTTTAATGCGACCTAGTCATTAAGTTAGTCGCTACCGCGTGACCCATCTCACGAAATTGCTGAGCGGTTTTTGGACAGTATGCATCGGTTTCACAATGAATGTATCGAATAGCAGCTCATCTTTGCCATCCGCGTCCTGGAGTCTAGTGCTCATATACGCTTGCCAATTTTTCACATAGATATAGCCAGGATACAAACTGTCTCTCGTCGTCAGCCATTTCGTCTGGGGTCATAAATAGTCATGGCCTCTTCTTGATGTCCTGGTGTTGGAATGACCGTCAAGGTTCGTTCACCAAGTTCAACGCTGGCTTGACCGTCAGGTCCCACATCAGCACTGGTAGGCTTCACCAGTGTGACCCTGGGCTAACCCTCAGACTGCACGTCACCGCGGCGGGGATCACTGTGGCTGCGGGAATGAATTACCAAGATTTCTTTATCCTTTATGACTGCTTGGCCAAGGATAGTTCGAACATTCCCATAAAGGGAAAGACCTGAAGATTCGTCAAGGTCGCCAGTATCCAAAACTAGGATTTTGCTGTTACCGACGAGCACGTAAATAAATGGTACCTCGAAGGTCAGGCACTTATTCTGACGCAAATGTAGGTGGTTTGATCATGGGCCTACACATCGGTCTCGGGATTTACATTGGCCTCACAATCATTTGAGCCAATAGCCACCTGTGTTCCCGTAATACAGACACTATTTTAACAGAATGATACGTGGTGCCTGGGTGGGCCCTCCACCGCAATGGGTGCCTGCCAGACCATGTCATAGAACGAATTTTCGATAACTCTTTAGGACGGAACGTGCTTTGAATAAGACTGATGCCTGGTGGCAAAGAATTCTGGTCGCGCCGGATAGCCAATTTGATCTTTGGCAAAACGACTCAATCGCTGCACGGCGATCGATGAGTGTCTCATCCAGGACAAAAACTATGCCCTGATTTGGGTGCATAACGCCTAGGCAAGCGAATGTGCGAAGCGCATCCGCTTGACCTAGTTGTTATGTGATATTGCTTAAACAGCAACCACTTTATTGGCACACGGACCTTTCTGTCCTTGACCTACTTCGAACTCAACGGCTTGACCGTCATTCAAGGTCGAGTATTCACCGCCTGATTGAATTTCAGAATGATGAACGAACAAATCTTTGCCGCCTTCTTCTGGAGTAATAAAACCGAAACCCTTATCTGCATTAAACCACTTAACTGTACCTTTACTCATAACGCTCTCTTTATCTTTAGTGAAAAATTTATTTCTGATTTGCTATCACCATTACAAAATCAGAACTTGAACCTAGTTGAGCACACAACACCGATAATAACCGGCACTCTTCGTCGATACGGGCATTATGTCGTCAATAGCAGCCCAATCGATAGCAGTCTCAACTCTGGACTGAAGGCTATTGTCATCTTGTTGAATGCCACAGTCGCGAGGGCTTATTATGCGCCGTATGACCACTTTGTATACAGGCCTTTTTGCAAATCTGGCACGCTAAGCCTGCCTTTTGGCTCCATTAGCTCACAAGAGCGGTACGATTCGTTAGCAGATTGAAGCAGCGCTGCCATCAGTGGGGCTGCCATCAGTGCCAACCTCATGTAAGGTGCCTCTTTCAAAATACATACCCAAACAAGTCTAAGTCCTTAGCGAATGGAGGCATCTCGACGCGTTTTAGTATTTGCAGAACTCATTTGACCTGCCTGCCATTTTTAGGACCAGTTGATACTCGAGAGTATGGCACCCCTGGCACATAACGCCCGGCTCAGCTGTTTGTCAGGCGAACTAAGCGCCAATATACAATAACCCAGAACCTACAAACCAAAAAATCCATTGTGGTAAATACATAAATGTTTTGGCATTACTTTTAAGCCATACGAGTTGTACCAGCCAAACCACACCCCAAAGTAAATAGAGCAAACTTAGAAATAAAGTTAACTCGTATTCAAACGATAAGAGGTCTGTTAGAGATATTGTAAAAAGAGCAATAGTTACTGCAATTAGATCAATTGCTAACATTTGAAACGCACACATAGCTTGCTTCCAACTGCGGGTTAATAAAATACTATTTTCGTCAGGAGCAATACTCGCAGTCTCTTTCGTTCCACCAACAACATGTGCAATAACAGCTAGCAAACTCAAACAGGCAACGATCAGTACTGGGATATTCATGTTTATATAGTCCATTAATAAATGCAGTAAACATGTACGTCTAACGCTTACGGCGGGGGCAGCCACGGTGTGGCTATCCCTGTTGCCCGTCATTATTGGGCAGCTTATGCACCAGAGTCAGCTATCCTAAAAATTGGAATTAACTCAGTAAAGGACGGTCCCGCTGGGTTTTCAGCTATGAAATCATTTATCAGGGCCGCTACAGTCGGAGTGATGACCTTTTCACAGTGATGCCACATATTTGAACCTCCGGGTGTTCGCAGCAGCGTGACGGTGTAAGTCAGCCAGGCCTCGTAGTCGACTTCAGGAATCAGTTCACGCTCTCGAAGATGCATTACCTGCTGTAGCTGGAAGAGTTGTTCGTACATCATGTAGAAAAACCTTCGCGTTTCTTTCTCGTCCAAATTTTCCAATGAATTTAGACCACGTGAAAAAATGCCTGCCATTTCCGGGTCTGATGCCATAGGTAAAAAATAGCGGTCTCGTGGGCCATTGAGAACAGACTCTAGACTCACCGCTTTGTTAAGTTTTTTTCACTGAGATAAGCCATAACTTCATTAATATTTTCGTTAGGCGGGAATACGGGATAAAAGACCTTTTCAATTATGCCATTATTAGCTATTAAGGTTACTCGTTTAGATAAAAGCATACCGTCAACCTCAATGGTTGGAATATTCAACGATTTAATAAACTCCAAATTGTTATCACTAACTAGTTCGCATCCATAAATAGGCTGTTTTTCGGAATTTCGATTTTACATGCGCGAGCACGTCCGGAGCAGCATCAAACAATGCCGGGGCAATGCTTATCGCGCCCGTTATTTCTTGTTTCAGC